>Ga0129310_1000003_pt1 | contig 487035 bp, 481 predicted proteins | sample Go1ome_2_FD_94433 | JGI IMG/M metagenome (GOLD analysis project Ga0129310, IMG submission 94433) | Western lowland gorrila individual fecal microbial communities from Wisconsin, USA - Go1022A metagenome | ecosystem: Host-associated > Mammals > Digestive system > Large intestine > Fecal...
AGAAGAGGTATGTGAAATGTCACGTAAACCATTTATCGCTGGTAACTGGAAAATGAACAAAAATCCAGAAGAAGCTAAAGCATTCGTTGAAGCAGTAGCTTCTAAATTGCCTTCATCAGAACTTGTTGAAGCTGGTATCGCAGCTCCTGCACTTGACCTTTCAACAGTTCTTGCTGCAGCTAAAGGTTCAAACCTTAAAGTTGCTGCTGAAAACTGCTACTTTGAAAACGCTGGTGCTTTCACTGGTGAAAACAGCCCTAAAGTATTGTCTGAAATGGGAACTGACTACGTTGTAATCGGTCACTCAGAACGTCGTGAATACTTCCACGAAACTGACGAAGATATCAACAAAAAAGCTAAAGCAATCTTTGCTAACGGTATGCTTCCAATCATCTGCTGTGGTGAAACTCTTGAAACTTACGAAGCTGGTAAAGCTGCTGAATTCGTAGGTGGACAAGTTTCAGCTGCTCTTGCTGGATTGTCAGAAGAACAAGTTTCTTCACTTGTTATCGCATACGAACCAATCTGGGCTATCGGTACTGGTAAATCAGCTAGCCAAGATGACGCACAAAAAATGTGTAAAGTTGTTCGTGACACAGTTGCAGCAGACTTCGGTCAAGCAGTAGCTGACAAAGTTCGCGTTCAATACGGTGGTTCAGTTAAACCTGAAAACGTTGCAGCTTACATGGCTTGCCCAGACGTTGATGGTGCCCTTGTTGGTGGTGCATCACTTCAACCAGAAAGCTTCCTTGCTCTTCTTGACTTTGTAAAATAATCAAGAAACATTGAAGTCATTTAAACCTACTTGTCTTAGGACAGGTAGGTTTTTGTGTTCTCTTGGTTTATAGATTTGAACGATAAAAAATATAGCTTGTAAAGCAAAGAGCAACAAATTTGGAAGTTAAGTTCCAACTAAAAAGCCTTGAAACGTTTGGGTTTCAAGGCATAATTTTTAATGACGTCTCAATATTTTTTTGAGATTATGAATTAATTTGTATTTGAGTGGGTGAGGGTAGTAACGGAAAGTTCCCATTTTTCGGGTAATGTAGCCATTGTAGTTTTGTTTGAAGCGTAGAACGCCGTCTGAACCGTCAAATTCTCCTGTGATGCCAAGAAGATTATAAGTTGTAATGCCACGTTTTATGGCTTCTAACATGACGTATTCTTGAAGCAGGGCAGGTGCGTAGAATTTATTGAACTCAGGGTAAGAACCTGAGAAGAGATAGACAGCTTCCTGTTTGGTATAAACAAATAGGCTTCCTGCAAGGACAACGTTTTGTGAACCGTACTTGCCAATGAATTCCTTAGCTTCTGCCATGCGTGTATCAAATGTTGCAGATTGACTGGATAATTCGCGAAGCTGATTTTGTTTCTTTTCAGAAACATTGTTATTTTCAATGGCAGTTCGGAGTTTTTCGATTCGTTGGTCAAGTTTGGCTTTATCAGTTTCAAGGTGTGCTAAATAATCTTGAAAATTCAAACTTGCAACCATGAATTCACAAGAATCTCCAAAGCTATCATAGAAATCTTGGTAATAATCAAGGGATTTATCATCGTAATCTCTGCGGTCTGATGTGGCAGAAGTGATTTCCTTGAAAAGGGGCAATTCATCACGGTTAAGTTTTCGTAAGGTGATGCCGAAGGTCTTAGCTTTTTTGACCAATGGACGACCTTTTTTGCTAAATGATTTTAGTAACGTTTTTTCATCTAAGTCAGTCAAATCTTTGACATAATGCCAGTCAGGCTCACCACCTGGGTAACCAGTCAAAAGTCCATCGTGTTGATAACCGAGTGATAGAAAATCGTCTAATAGTGCCGTGTTTTCTTGGTCGGTTGGCTGACCAATAGTGTCAAAATGCTGATAGGTATCATAAGGTTTGACCAGTAATTCAAGAGCTCCATTTTCTTTAGCATAGCTTTGAAGTTCTTGGTAGAATTGTTTCAGATAGTGTTTATCGCGTGAAACAGGACCAGAATTGATTTCCATGTGGAGCCCACCTGTCATTGGCAAGCTAAAGAGAACGGCAGCAACTTGTAGTGTCCCTTCATCTTTTAGCCCAAGATAGGTTACTTGGTACCCACGTTTTTTTAATAAATCCGCCATCTCTACCGATTGCATAAATGATTTGTAAGAGACGGTGTTGCAAAAAGTCTCAAAAACTTTTTTTTCGATAATCTCAAGAGAGGTCATTAATGGCTATTTCTCCTTTGTTTGCGAATATTGTAAGCCAAGTTTGAAAGTTTGTAAAGGAATGGATTGACTGGAATGTTAAATTCTCCAATGAATTCTTCAATAGTTGGGTTGAAGTTTGATTTAAATTTAGTTAAACCGTCATCAAGTGTTCCTTCAACACCACCCATATTTGCCCAAATAATATCGTCAGCGTAAGCATCTTCGAATACTTTTGGATAAAGGGAATATTGTGGGTAGAATTTCTTGAATTCATCATTCATACCAGCATAAAGCATTTCCATGACATTACCAAATGATACAGATAAGATACCTGCAATGATGAGTTCATCTGGGTATTTTTCAACAAATTCTTCAAACTCAGTAATGTATTTTGTAACAGAATTTTTTTGTTGTGTTAACTTAGTCAAACGTTTTTTCTGATGTTCAGCAGTTTCAGACAAATCTTTTTCGATTTGAGCGAGTTGTTCTTTGTATTCAGTTAGACGTTTTGGCAAATTAACTTTGGCAAGGTGTAGGTAAGCATCGTCACCGTAAGTTTCCATCATTTTACGGAAATAATCTTCATTACGAAGGGCAACGCCTTTACGATTTTCAGTAAGAGCGACGACATCAGCGAAAGCTTTAACGTCATCGATTGTACCACGGCTAGTGATGACACCACGGTGAATAGCATCTTTCATCAAACGTTTTGTGTGTTTAGGGAAAGTTGCTGTCATGTCTTCTTGGGTATAGACATTTGCTTGGAAACGAGGTTGGATACTTTCAGCAATTGTTGTTGTGCGTCCAGTCCATTCGCAACCCGCTGCTTTCAAGTTATCAATAGCAGTAAGTGTGTCTTTGTTTTCATCAACTTCTTCACCGATTTTGTATTGTTTAAGCAGTAAAGCAGGGTCCATTTTGATGAAGAGGGAGCGTTTTGTTTTACCATACTTCTTAAGTGAGCTGATGACAAAGGCAACGAGTTCTTTGTCACTGTAGTCCATGATTGGTCCACGAGGGATATAAAGCATGGTAAAGCCAAGTGGCAAAGCTTTGATAAGGATAGAAGCAGAAGCAACTAAGGCATCGTCTTTGTAGAAACCAATGCGTTCGTTATCCCAATTATCTTTAATTTTTGCCCAATTTGATGATTGTAAAAGGTTTGTTTGGTTACTTGATTTTGCAAAATTATCGTGTTCTTCCGCAGAAATACCGATTTTATAGCTATACATTATTTTAAGACCCACTCTCTAAGGGCGTATGCAACGCCACTTTCTTCATTTGATTTTGTAATATATTTAGCGATTTCTTTGAGTTCTGGTGTACCATTTTCCATGACAACAGGGTTACCAACGGCTTCAAGCATGGCACGGTCGTTTTCAGCATCGCCAATAGCCATGGTTTGGTCTTTGCTAAGCCCCATTTTTTCGGCAAGGTGTGTAATGGCATTGCCTTTGCTAGCACTTTTGTTCATGAATTCTAGGTAAAATGGTGTTGATTTGACAATGGTGTATTTGTCATAAAATTCTTGTGGAATTTTAGCGATTGCAGCATCAAGAATTTCAGGTTCATCAATGAACATCATTTTAATAATTTCTTTATCGCCCATTTCTTCTGGGGTGCGGTAAAAAATTGGCATGTTAACCAAGGTTGATTCGTGAACAGTGTATTTACCAATGTTGCGGTTTGCAGTGAAGATACCTTCTTTGGTAATAGCGTGCATATGAACATCTAACTTACGGCTAAGGAATTCAATATCAAGATAATCATCGTAAGTCATGGTTTCAGTGATAATGTTCTCACCAGTAGCGGTATCTTGGACTAAACCACCATTGAAAGTGATGACATAATCGCCTGATTCTTTCAGGTTTAATTCATCGAGAAGTGTTTGAACGCCTGGAATTGGACGTCCAGTAGCAATGATGACTTTAACACCTTGTTTTTTAGCATCTTGAACGGCTTCAAAAACTTCAGGTGTGACTTTGCGGTCATTGGTCAAAAGTGTGCCGTCGATATCGACAGCGACTAATTTAATAGACATAAGGTTATTTTACCCTTCCTAAAGAATCTCTACCTATCTATCTTACTAAAAAGTGGCTTATTTGTCATGGGGAACACAAGGAAATCTGAAGTGGAACGTTTTCAATGCTAAATAAGTCATGATACGCTCTTAAAATTAATCATGATAAACAAAATGTTCGTTTGAAATATAGCTCATAAAGGCTTTCTTATCAACGGCAAATAGGTCGTTATCAACTAGCATTTCTTTTGGAAAATAGAATCGTCTATCGCCATAAATAGTACCCGTTAAGGTTTTGACGATTGGTGAAATTGTTGATAATTCTACAACAGAGCCGTCTTTTTGAATCATGTTAATCTCGGTTCTTGGTTCTTCTTTTTCAGGACGGTAAATGTCATAAGGCAAGTCAAAATTGACATGGATGCCTGTGTAATAATCAGGGTCAAAGCCAACAGATTTGACAAGGTCAACAAGGTGACCGAGTTCTTTGCGTGACGATTCTTCGAAAGTCACCGATTTAAAGACTTTACGATTGACAAAACGGCTTGCCAAATCAGCCAAAATCTCATCTTCAGCAGTCATCCAAGTTTGAAAATAGGTATTCATCACCCCATCATCTAAAGCAAGATAATCAGCTAAGTTAGCATGATTTTCTAAAAATGGAATCAGATTTGGTGATGTTCTTTCAAAGAAATCGGTATCAGTTTGGTAAAGGTATTTTGCGCGCTTTAAAAGATTTTGTAACAATACTTCCATTCCGCGGCTAGCAGGGTGAAAATACACTTGCATATACATTTGAAAACGACTGACAATATAATCCTCAACAGCGTGCATGCCATTGTATTCAAAAACAATACCGTCGTCGGTTGGGCGAATCACACGTAGAATGCGATTCAAGTCAAATTGACCATAATTAGCGCCGCTATAGTAAGAATCGCGCAAAAGGTAGTCCATGCGGTCACAGTCAATTTGGCTAGAAATGAGTTGGACAACTTGTTTATTATGATAAGTGTGGTTGATAACACTAGCGACTTTTTCTGGAAAATCAGGCGAGACACGACGCAAGATAGTATTGATTTCAGTATCTGGACTGGTGATAATCTCTTGTGTAACGGCTTCGTGATCGGTATCAAAGAGTTTTTCAAAAGTGTGTGAATAAGCACCATGTCCGACATCATGTAAAAGCCCAGCCACCATCGTTAAGAGATTGTCGTCAGAATTCCAAATATCAGGAAATTTGTCATCAAAAATTTCAGTCACACGTCTTGCAATCTCGTAAACCCCTAAACAGTGTGAGAAGCGGCTGTGTTCTGCACCATGAAAGGTGAAAACAGTTGTCGAAACTTGTTTGACCCGTCGTAGGCGCTGAAACTCTTTACTATTGATAAGGTCGTAAATGACCTGATGATTGACAGTTATATAGTTGTGAACAGGGTCACGAAATACTTTTTCATTCATACTTTCATTATAACAAAAAACTTTGTAAAGCTGATTTTTGAAGGTTTGGGATATTTACGAATACTTGGATTTGATTTATAATGTTGACTATGACAAATGAACTTATTCTTCGTATGATTCAACTTTTTTTGATTTTTCTCATCTTTTGGACAATGGGAAATATTCTGGTAAATGCTAAAAAGCATGGCATTAATTTAAAGGAAAAATTCTGGACGGGGCTATGGATTGGTTACGTGACAGATTTATTAGATACGCTAGGGATTGGAACCTTTGCAACGAGTACAGCACTTTTTAAAGCGACAAAACTGGTTGAAGATGATAAAAAAATCCCTGCAACCTTATCAACAGCGCATATTATTCCTGTTTTGATTGAAGCGCTTTGCTTTATTACCATTGTTGAGATTGACTTGACCACTTTATTTGCTATGGCCATGGCATCTTTTTTAGGAGCATTTGTAGGAACACGAATAACTAAAAATTGGAACACACGCCAAGTTCAGCGTGTTTTGGGAATTCTGTTAATTGTTGCAGCATTCATTATGGTTTACCGACTGATTGCCAATCCTGGTGCTAGTATTTCTGAAAGTGCTCATGGCTTACATGGTATTTGGATTCTTGTCGGAGTGATGTTTAATTTTACGGTTGGTATTTTGATGACAATGGGGCTAGGAAATTATGCACCAGAGTTAATCTTTTTCTCAATGTTGGGTATTAATCCGTCAGTTGCACTGCCTGTGATGATGCTTGATGCAGCAGTTATCATGTCAGCAAGTACGACAGATTTTATTAAGTCTGGGCGTGTCAACTGGCCTGGTGTTTTAGGAATTATTATCGGTGGTTCTTTTGGTGTTCTGACAGCAGCATTTTTCTTGAGCAAACTTGATATTAATCATTTTAAAATTTTGATTGTCTTTATTGCTCTTTTCACAGGAACAAGTTTGCTTCGCTCATCTGCCATTAAACGTTAGGGTTATAGTGGCTTTAACACGTCAAAATTGCTATAATTTTAGGGAAAGGAAAGATATTTTTATATTACATGAAACTTCACATTAAGAATAAAATTGATTTGGATGGGCAGGTTGAGCTGGTTGAACAATCTTATCCTGTCAAATTAACGGAAAAAAATGGGCATATTTACCTTACTTATACCAATGAGGAAGAAGAAACGGTGATGCTCAAATGCAACGAGCAAGAGTTGGTCATGACACGTTATTCAACGCCGAAATCAATTATGCGTTTTCACCGTGAAAATCCTGCTTTGGTTGCCATTCCAACGCCAGTAGGCTTGCAGCATTTACAAACGCAAACAAGTGTTTATGAGTTGGATGCTGAACAACAACATCTTAAAATTCATTATCAACTCAAACAAGTTGATGGTGAGAGTGTTTTTGCGAATTATCAGCTAGAAATTAATTGGGCATAAACACGCTATAAATCCGATATTATCGGCGTTTGAGTGGGAATGTATTCAGTTGACAAAAAAGGTAAAAATTGATATGATTACTCTGTATTCAAGGGAGTAGCAGGCGATTTTTACCTTTGTTTTTGCTTCCTCTGTCGGCGTCTTGTTTTGTTGGATTTAAGTCCAATCTGCAATTGCGGTGCTTAGGATGAACAAAACGAATGGTAAACATTCAGTGCGCATTTGCGACTGAAAAATCGCGTTTATGTCGTCATTACGAAATCATTGATTTCCGGCATAATCTTAAACAGCGAGACTTGTTTTTTAAAAACAGGTCTCTTTTTCTATATTAAAGGAGACCAGAGGAGGAAGCTATTTTGTCTAAAGAACAAAGTAAAGCCTTGTTTTACACACAAGGAAAAGATGAAACGTTAGAAGCGTTGCAATCATCACGTGAAGGGTTATCGACAGCAGAAGCCCAAAAACGTTTGGACGAATATGGTCATAATGAACTTGAAGAAGGTCAAAAACGAGGTTTACTTGCAAAATTTCTTGACCAATTCAAGGATTTAATGATTATTATTTTGTTGGTTGCGGCAGCCCTTTCTGTGATTACCGAAGGTACTGAAGGTTTGACAGATGCGCTTATCATTTTAGCGGTTGTTATCCTTAATGCAGCATTTGGTGTTTACCAAGAAGGTCAAGCCGAAGCGGCAATTGAAGCGCTCAAAGACATGTCAAGCCAAATCGCACGTGTCCGCCGTGATGGTCATGTTGTTGAAATTGATTCACGAGAATTAGTTCCTGGTGATATTGTTATGCTTGAAGCTGGTGATGTGGTGCCTGCAGATATGCGTCTCTTGGAAGCTGCGTCATTGAAAATTGAAGAAGCAGCTCTGACTGGTGAATCTGTCCCTGTTGATAAAGATTTATCGGTAGATGTTGCAGCTGATGCGGGTATTGGTGACCGAGTTAACATGGCTTACCAAAACTCAAATGTCACTTATGGACGTGGTTCAGGTGTTGTTGTCAATACAGGAATGTACACCGAAGTTGGTAAGATTGCTGATATGCTTGCAAATGCTGATGAAACAGACACACCACTGAAACAAAACCTTAACCAATTGTCTAAAGTGTTGACCTACTTGGTGGTAGGTATTGCTATTATTACCTTTATCGTGGGTGTCTTTGTTCGTGGAGAAGCTCCGCTTGAAGGCTTGATGACATCTGTTGCTCTTGCTGTTGCTGCTATTCCTGAAGGTTTGCCTGCCATTGTTACAATTGTGCTCTCAATGGGGACAACAACACTGGCTAAACGTAATTCAATCGTGCGTAAACTCCCTGCTGTTGAAACACTTGGTTCAACTGAAATTATTGCTTCAGATAAAACTGGTACTCTTACAATGAACCAAATGACGGTTGAGAAAGTTTATACCAACGGTCAATTACAAAGCTCTGCTAGTGAAATTGCAAAAGATAACAATACGCTTCGTATCATGAACTTTGCAAACGATACGAAAATTGACCCAAATGGCAAATTGATTGGTGACCCGACAGAAACAGCTCTTGTGCAATTCGGACTTGATCATAGTTTTGATGTGCGTGAAGCTCTTAAAAAAGAACCACGTGTGGCAGAATTGCCGTTTGATTCTGAACGTAAATTGATGTCAACTATTCATAAAGAAGCTGATGGTAAATACTTTGTTGCAGTAAAAGGTGCACCAGACCAACTTCTTAAACGTGTCACTCGTATTGAAGAAAATGGTCACGTTCGTGAGATTACTGCGGATGAAAAAAAAGCTATTCTTGCTGTTAATAAGGAATTGGCGCAAAAAGCTCTTCGTGTCTTGATGATGGCTTACAAATACGTTTCTGAAATTCCAACACTTGAGTCAGAAATTGTTGAGTCTGATTTGATTTTCTCTGGCTTGGTCGGAATGATTGACCCTGAACGTCCAGAAGCTGCAAAAGCTGTTGCTGTTGCTAAAGAAGCTGGTATTCGTCCAATCATGATTACTGGAGACCACCAAGATACAGCGGAAGCTATTGCCAAACGCCTTGGTATCATTGAAGATGATGGTCAAGACCACGTTTTTACTGGTGCTGAACTTAATGAACTTTCTGATGAAGAATTCCAAAAAGTTTTCAAACAATACTCAGTTTATGCACGTGTTTCTCCAGAACACAAGGTGCGTATCGTAAAAGCTTGGCAAAATGAAGGTAAGGTTGTTGCCATGACTGGTGATGGTGTCAATGATGCGCCTTCACTCAAGACAGCTGACATTGGTATTGGTATGGGGATTACAGGTACAGAAGTATCTAAAGGCGCTTCTGATATGGTTCTTGCTGATGATAACTTTGCTACAATTATCGTTGCAGTTGAAGAAGGACGTAAAGTTTTCTCAAACATTCAAAAATCTATTCAATATCTTCTCTCAGCTAACATGGCAGAAGTCTTTACGATTTTCTTTGCAACATTATTTGGTTGGGATGTGCTTCAACCTGTTCATCTTCTTTGGATTAACTTGGTAACCGATACACTACCAGCTATTGCGCTTGGTGTTGAACCTGCCGAACCTGGTGTTATGAGCCACAAACCTCGTGGTCGTAAGTCTAATTTCTTTGACGGTGGTGTCATGGGAGCGATTATTTACCAAGGAATTTTCCAAACTGTTCTTGTTCTTGGTGTCTATGGTTGGGCGTTGATGTTCCCAGAACATGCTGCTAATCGTATGGTACACGAAGATGCTTTGACAATGGCATTTGCGACACTTGGTTTAATTCAATTGGTTCATGCTTTCAATGTTAAATCTGTTTATCAATCTATCTTTACTGTCGGAGCTTTTAAAAACAGAACCTTTAACTGGGCTATCCCAGTAGCCTTTCTTCTTTTGATGGTAACAATCGTAGTACCTGGATTTAATGATTTGTTCCATGTTTCGCACCTAAGCGTTACACAATGGCTCGCAGTTATTATTGGAAGCTTGCTTATGGTTGTTTTAACTGAAATCGTTAAAGCTGTTCAACGTGCACTTGGACAAGATGAAAAAGCAATTTAAAAATATAAAATTGAATCAGATCGATTCAGCAAAAAGCAAATCTCACACATGAGATTTGCTTTTTATTATAATTCAAAAATAGTCATGGATTTTCGGAATTCTTGTGCCAAATTTTGACGTTTGTAATCAGTAAAGTCATCAAGTTTTTTGACAATGTTGTAGCGTTTGCTAAGATTCCAGGTCTGATTTGGGTTGAGTTCGGGGTGTTGATTGACATAATCAATAGTCAAATCCCACTCGCGGATATAACCAAGCGGTTTAGCATGATAAGTAATATTGTCAATTTGCTGCGAAGCGATACTATGATGAGTATGCCCAAAAATCACGTTGTTAACCTGATGTTTTTTGAAAATATCATGAAAAACTTGACTACCTAAAAAAGCATTAAATGGTTTAAAACGCTTGTGTTGCAAGGTAAATTGGTGATGTGGCACAAAATGCAGACTAACAATCACGTCATTGGCAATCATTGATAAAGTTCTATCGAGTTTTTGTGTTGTTTGGTGCGTGAGTTCTTTGTCGGAAAAGTTGCGATTTAAACGTCGATCAAACCAGAAAGTATTTTTAAATTTGATTGTTTCAGCTTCAGATTTTTCTGGGAAAAAGGAATAATCATACCAACCATGAAAAGCCAAGAGTGTCTTTTGCCCCAACGGAATAATCTGAAAATCTAAATCATCAATGACCTTGTCATCTAAGTCAAGCATATCATGATTTCCGAGATTATAAGTAACGTCAAAATACTTGCTCATTGTTTCTAAAAATGGGTAAGAGATGTCATAAAAATGGTTGGAAATATCCCCAGCCAAATGCAGATGAGAAATTTTTTCTGCGTTTAATGTGTCAATGAGTGTCTGGATTTCAAAATCATCAAACTGATTCAAATCGATATGTAAATCACTCATAATAGCTAGTTTTGTCATGGCATTATTTTAGCAAAAAATCTTCGAAAAAGCCCTTGATGTGTATTTTTATCTCTTCTGAAAATATGATAGAATATTTTCAGGAGGCTTTCATGATAAAGGCAATAATATTTGATATGGATGGTGTCTTATTTGACACTGAGAATTTTTATTTTAAACGACGTGAGACATTTTTAGGCAGTAAAGGCATTTCGGTCAAACACTTGCCGCCAAAATATTTCATTGGCGGGCGCATGGATCAATTTTGGGAAAATATCTTAGGTGATAAGATTGCAAATTATGATACTAAAGCACTAGAAGCCGAATACACAGCTTATAAAAATACTCATCGACCAGCTTACGATGAATTAGTTTTTGCCGATGCCAGCACGGTTTTGGCAACATTAACAGCCAAGGGAATCGTCCTAGCATTGGCTTCCAATAGTGCGCGTGAAGATGTCGAAGATGCCTTGGAAAAATCAGGCTTAAAGCAGTACTTTACTCATATTTTATCGGGAAGTGAATTTGCAGAAGGGAAACCTAACCCTGCTATTTATAATGCCGCTTGTGAGAAATTAGGCTTTGCTAAAAAAGATATTGTGATTATTGAAGATAGCCAAAAAGGAATTCAAGCAGGTGTGGCAGCTGGCGTACGTGTCTTAGCCATTCGTGATAAAGTCTTTGGCGTTGACCAATCAAAAGCAGATGTTTTGATTGATAGTTTGACAGAAGCGTTGCAATTTGTCGAAAATGAAAATCATAACAGCTCTATTTAACATTATTTTTTGTTACCGTTTTGTAATTGTCCTGCCTTATTTGAATTATATTTTTAGCTTAAAATAGAAGCTGCTGGGTGTTAATTTTCTACAGAAATATTTTTAGTGGTGAGAAAGCTACTTATCGTGTGGTTTTGATGCAAATGAAGCATGGCGTATAATGGTAATTTTGCGGGCTTTATGGTAGAATAAGAAAACAGTAGTAATATAGAATAAGTCCTAAAGGTAGCGTGAAAATTCAAATTTTTACTTTGCTTTCTTAACGGACTTAGTATCTTAATTAATTGAACACGTTCTACGAGCTGTGCAAAAAAGATAGATTTCATTGTGTACAAGCACATGTCATCTTAAAGTTCGTCGTGGACGTCTGAACTTTCTTCGTCCTTGTAGTCCTTGAGAGTTCTAGTCGTCCTGACGAGGGTGCGTCAACGAAATCAGAGATTTCTGACTTACCGCTTATTTTTGCTTTGCTCGTTTAACGGACTTAGTATCTTAATTAATTGAACACGTTCTAAAAGCGTCGTGAAAAAGATAATTTTCCTTGTGTCTTAGGACACAGCGTCAAATTCCTATTTTCATCTCGCTTTCTTGACGGACTTAGTATCTTAATAAAAAGGAGTTATTTCATGGAAGTGGCTGAAATTCGCCAAAAAATAGTAGAAAATCAAGAGAAGTTGACTAGCTTCAGGAGGTCTCTTTGACTTAGATCGTTTGGAAGAGGACATTGCGCTTCTTGAAAACAAAATGACTGAGCCAGATTTTTGGAATGATAACATTGCAGCTCAAAAAACGTCTCAAGAGTTAAATGGTTTGAAACAAACTTATGAAACTTTTAATGAAATGCAAGAGTTGTCTGACGATACTGAACTTTATTTGGAAATGTTGGACGAAGATGATTCTGTTCAAGCTGAATTAGAGGAAAGTCTTGAAAAGCTTGATAAAATCATGACAAGTTATGAAATGACCTTGCTTTTATCAGAGCCTTATGATCGCAACAACGCTATTTTGGAAATTCATCCAGGGTCAGGTGGTACCGAAGCTCAAGACTGGGCTGATATGCTTTTCCGTATGTACACACGTTATGGCAATGCCAAAGGCTTCAAAGTTGAAACCCTTGATTATCAAGCAGGTGACGAAGCTGGTATCAAATCTGTCACTCTTTCATTTGAAGGTCCAAATGCTTATGGGCTTTTGAAATCTGAAATGGGTGTTCATCGTCTAGTGCGTATCTCACCGTTTGATTCAGCCAAACGTCGTCACACGTCGTTTTCTTCTGTCGAAGTTATGCCAGAATTGGATGACACAATTGAAGTTGACATTCGTGATGATGATATTAAAATGGATACTTTCCGTTCAGGTGGTGCTGGTGGACAAAATGTCAACAAGGTATCAACTGGTGTTCGTTTGACTCACATTCCAACAGGAATCGTTGTAGCATCAACGGTTGACCGTACTCAGTACGGAAACCGTGACCGTGCGATGAAAATGTTGCAAGCCAAACTCTATCAATTAGAGCAAGAGAAAAAAGCGCAAGAAGTGGATGCTCTTAAAGGTGATAAAAAAGAAATCACATGGGGAAGCCAAATTCGCTCTTATGTCTTTACGCCTTATACAATGGTAAAAGACCATCGTACAGGCTATGAAGTGGCTCAAGTTGATAAAGTTATGGATGGTGACATTGACGGCTTCATCGACGCTTATCTAAAATGGCGTATTGATTAACTCAAAAGTAAAATTTTAGGATAACAAAATCGTAAAGGAAAATACAAATGGCATTAATTGAAATGAATGGTGTAACCAAGAAGTATCACCGCTCAACAACTGCTTTGAGAGATATTACCGTATCTGTCAATCCAGGTGAATTTGTTTATATTGTTGGTCCTTCTGGTGCTGGTAAATCTAGTTTTATTAAATTATTGTACCGTGAAGAAAAAGTATCTGCTGGAACCCTTAAAGTTGGGGAATTTAACCTAACAAAATTGAAAAAACGTGATGTTCCAATCTTGCGTCGTAGCATTGGGGTTGTTTTCCAAGACTATAAACTTCTTCCTAAGAAAACGGTTTTTGAAAATGTTGCCTATGCAATGCAAGTTATCGGTGAAAAACCACGTGAAATTAAAAAACGTGTGCCAGAAGTTCTTGATTTGGTTGGACTTAAACACAAAATGCGTTCATTCCCAGATCAACTATCTGGTGGTGAACAACAACGTGTCGCAATTGCGCGTGCGATTGTTAATAATCCTAAAGTTTTGATTGCTGACGAACCAACAGGTAACCTTGACCCAGAAATTTCATGGGAAATCATGCAATTATTAGAACGTATCAATCTTCAAGGAACAACTGTTTTGATGGCAACGCACAACAAACAAATTGTCGATAATCTTCGCCATCGCGTTATCGCTATTGAAGACGGTCGCATTGTACGTGACGAAGAGGAAGGAGAATACGGATATAATGATTAGAAATTTTTTCCGCCATTTATGGGAATCCATTAAAAGTTTGAAACGTAATGTCTGGATGACCATCGCTTCAGTCAGCTCTGTTACCATTACATTGACACTTGTTGGTGTTTTTGCCGCTGTTCTATTGAACGTTGAGCGCATCGCAACAGGTATTGAAAATAACATTCAAATTAATGTTTATTTGGATGTTGACTCAACAGATAGCTCTGAAACAACAACTAACGAAGCTGGTGAAACAGTCGCTAATGATTCGTATCACCAAGTTTATGATCAAATTTCAAAAGTTTCAGGTGTTGAATCAGTTACTTATTCAAGTAAAGATGAACAACTTGAAAAATTACAACAAACTTATGGAGATGATTGGTCACTTTTTGACGGTGACTCAAATCCATTGCAAGACGTTTACATTGTTGAAGCAGACTCACCATCAGATGTGAAGAAGGTGGCTAAGAAAATCGCCAACATTGAAGGTGTTGAATCTGTCGATTATGGTGGTTCAAACTCAGACCAACTCTTCAGCATTGCTAAATTCATTCGTACATGGGGATTTGCAGGAACAATCCTTCTAGTGGTTGTGGCTATCTTCTTGATTTCTAATACAATTCGTATGACAATTATGTCTCGTCAACGTGACATTGAAATCATGCGTTTAGTGGGTGCTAAAAATTCTTACATCCGTGGACCATTCTTCTTTGAAGGTGCTTGGGTAGGACTTCTTGGAGCAATTGTTCCATCAATTATCATTTACTTTGCGTATAAGACTGTTTATTCATCAGTTAATCCACAATTTGAAGTCCAAGGTTTGTCATTATATCCAATTGATACATTCCTTCCACTTGTCATTGGAGGTATGTTCTTAGTCGGAATTATTATCGGAGCACTTGGTTCAGTTATCTCAATGAGACGTTATCTTAAAATTTAATATCGAAAATGCCCTTCTGATATTTCAGAAGGGCATTTTTTAATCAATAAAATCAGTAATGGCTGAAATGATTTGGTTTTCTTGTTCTGTTTGGGAAATGGTTGCTTTACCGTCTTTGGTTTGTTTGCCGTAATCGCCAAAATCACTGTGATTACCACCGACGATAGTCAAGTATTCGGTATCGTCAGGGAGGCGTTTTTTAGCTTTTTCGTAATTGTCCCATTGTAGCACCTTATCATTGCTAGCAGTGATTGATAGGACTTTTAAATCACTATCTGATAAGTCATTTTTTTCGGATGGGTAGCTTGCAAGTAGAATAAGCCCAGAAATGGCTTGAGACTCAGAATCAGCGGCATTTAAGCAGGTAACAACGCCACCTAGTGAATGTCCAGCTAGGTAAACATTGGAGAGATTGTTTTTCGCAATCACTTTTAAGGCTTTGTTGCTTGATAAAACTGGCAGATTCAAAGGTGTTTTCAAGAGATAAACGTCAAAACCTTCTTGCGCTAAGTTTTTTGCCAAACTTGCGTAGGCTGTTTCCTCGACGAGAGCGCCTTGGTAAAAAACAATACTAGCTTTAGCGGTGCCAGAACTTTGAAAAAACAGATAATCTTTTGTACTTTCGGCAGTTTTAGCAGCTGTCTGTGCTTCTGAACTTGCTTGGTAAGTTTTTTGATGAAGTACCACTCCACTAATAGCAATTAGAGTAGCAATAATCAGAAGGAAACTTAAAGTAAATTTCTTGATTTTTTTCATGGCTAGTTAAAATATGGGTTAAAATTCTTCTCGTGGGCAATAGTCGTTTCACGACCGTGACCAGGGTAAACCATGAAATGATTTGGCAAGCTGAAAAGTTCAGTTTTTATACTATTTAGTAATTGTTCAGAATTTCCCGTTGGCAAATCTGTGCGTCCGATTGTTTCACGAAAAAGAGCATCGCCAGTTAAAACCAATTCGTCATCTGGAAATACTAAGGAAACACTACCGCAAGAATGTCCAGGCGTTTGACGAACATGAAAACGAAAACCAGCGATTTGATAATCGTCATCATACTGATAATGATGTTCGGCAGGCGCTAAGACAACATCTGGCAAATCCGCATGGCGCTCCAAACCTGAAAAATTATCTTTCGGCGAATAAAGCCAAGACGCTTCTTTATCAGAAATGTAAACAGGTGGGTGTCCAAAAGCGTCACGAATGACATCAAGCCCCATAATATGGTCATAATGAGCATGTGTGATTAAAATTGCCACAACTGGTTTATCAAATGAGGCAATCTTTTCTTGAATATGGTCAACATCACTACCTGGATCAACAACAATAATGCCTTGGTCATTGACCAATAAATAAGTATTTTCACGTGCAACGTGATTTAATAATCTAAAAATCTTCATAAAAAAAGTGTATCAAAAATTTGGCTAAAAGTCATATTTGTGAAATGCGACAATGAGTTGATACCAATAATCACTTTCTCTAGCAAGGAGAAGAAAGCAGTGGTTTGGACGTTAACAATCTGAGAATCGATTATTGAAGGTCGCTGCCAAGAAATATTAAACCAGCGATTACCAACTTTAGTCAACTTAGTGTTTCCCATGCACAATTGATTAGGCACTTTTTGACGCTTACTTTGCAAGCTAGATTTACCACCTCAAACAATTCTTGATTATTTGAGCAATCAATCATTATTGAGTGGATTTTTATGCGCTGATAAATCAGGTTTTACAACCCTGCTCTCATTTTTAGGACAACTTCCTAGATATGTTCTTAAAATTATGATAAACTTAAGGAAAAATTGAGAATTGAGAGAATATTATGTCAAGACCAATGAATTTTGTAATGATTTCTCCGCATTTTCCTGCTAATTTTGAAACGTTTGCTGTGCGTTTGCATGAGGCTGGTTTTCATACCTTGGGAATAGCGGATGCTCCATATCATGAATTATCAGAGGGATTACGTGCCCATTTAACGGAATATTATAGAGTTGATAATATGGAAGATTACGACCAAGTTTATCGTGCGGTAGCTTATTTCGCTCATAAATATGGGCGCATTGACCGCATCGAATCGCATAATGAATATTGGTTAGAGTTAGATGCTCAATTGCGCACGGATTTTAATGTTTTTGGCTATAAAACAGATGATATGTTAGCTGTTAAAACCAAACGTCAAATGAAGAAAATTTTTAGTGAGCATGGATTGAAAGTGGCAGCAGGGGATGTTTTTCATTCTGATGACGAAGCACGAGTTTTAGCTGAAAAATTGGGCTTTCCAGTTATTATCAAGCCAAATTCTGGCGTGGGTGCTTCGGATACTTATAAGATAAAATCAAGTGAAGAACTTGAAGCCTTTTTTGGCTATCAAAATCCAAAGGTAGAATACATCATGGAAGAATTCATCGATGGTGATATTGTCACTTTTGATGGTCTGACTGACCATGACGGGGAAATTGTCTTTTATTCTAGTTTGGAGTATTCAGAAGCGGTTTTGGATACTGTTGAAAAAGACGATGATATGTATTATTATGTACCTCGAACCATTCCAGATGACCTTGTGGCATTAGGGAAAATTTGTGTGGAAGCCTTTCATGTGAAAGAACGTTTTTTCCATTTTGAATTTTTCCGTGTCAAGGAAACCAAAGAACTTATGGCGCTTGAAGTCAACTGTCGTCCACCAGGTGGTTTAACAATTGATATGTGGAATTATTCTAACGATTTTGATATTTTCCGCGAGTATGCCAATATTGTTAAGGATAATTTATTTGAAGCCGAAATCTTACGACCATATAACGTTGTTTATATTTCTCGAAAAGCGAATCAAACTTATGCTCATAGCATTGATGATATTTGGGCGAATTTTGGAGATAACATCATTTCTATTCAATCTGTTCCAGGAGTGTTTGCTAAGATTATGGGAGAAGAAGGTATTTTGGCACGTACTCAAACGATTGAAGAAATGCGTGAGCTGGCTCAATACGCACAAGCTAAGGCTTAATATTAGAAAAATTTGAAAGGAAGAACCTTAAAAATATCGTTTTAAGAGGTTCAGAAAGATAAAAAATGCATTTTGAAAGAAGAAGCCATTGGTCAGGTGAGCTTGGTAAGGAAATGTTTTTCAATGTTTATGGTCATGCTGGAAAGCCGATTATCGTTTTTCCGTCATCTGGCGGAAGTCAAAATGAGTATGGGGATTTTGGCATGATTGAAGCTTGTCAAGATTTTATTAACCGTGGATTGGTCAGGTTTTACACACCAGATTCTTATGATAATGAGTCTTGGCTTAATACGTGGAAAACTGGTCATGATAAAGCACTCGCTCACGAAGCTTATGACCGTTATATTGTGAATGAATTGGTACCGCTGATTCGCTACGAGTCAAACTGGCAAGGTGGAATGCTAGCGACTGGTTGCTCAATGGGAGCTTTTCATGCGGTTAATTTTGCCCTTCGTCACCCTGATTTGTTTGATGTAGCTGTTGCTCTTTCAGGTGTTTATGATGCTCGCTTTTTTACGGGTGATTATAATGGCGACCTTGCTGTTTATTACAATTCACCAATTGACTATCTTTGGAATCAAGAAGATGATTGGTTTTTAGACCATTATCGTCATAATCGTTTTATTGTGGCTGTTGGTCAAGGTGCTTGGGAAGAACCCCATATTTTGGATACCAAGCGTTTGGAGGAAGTTTTTGCAGCTAAGTTTATCCCTGCTTGGTTTGATTTCTGGGGGAAAGACGTTGCCCATGACTGGGAATGGTGGCGTGTGCAAATGCCGTATTTTCTCGGAAAATTGGAAGAAGAAAATAGATTATAAAACAAAATAAGAAGCTGAGACTAAAAATCTCAGCTTCGTTTGTTTATGCCAGTATAGGAATTTAGAGTTTTATAAATTATGTGCTAATTAAGGCAAAATTGTAGGAATTCGGCAAAATGGTCAGCCCAATATTTTTCATGATGAATTTCATTTGCCATAATGCGTAATTGTACATTTTCCATTGGAAGTCCTGTACGTAGTAGGGATTGGTAGTAGTGCAAACTGCAATCAATATAAGCTTGGTTCATATTTGGGGCGAATTGTTCATCAACGTCGTCCCCTTCTTTTGTTCCAACTTGAATATAGACTTTGTTGTCAGAATGCAGTGGATGAGAGTCACAAAAACGTAAAAAGTCACGCTCACTAAACCAAGAAGCAAGTGAAAAAACACCTAGATTTCCAAAAATCTCTGGATAGGCCGCGCCCATATAAGCGGTGATAATGCCGCCCATAGATGAACCAGCAAGAAGCGTATTTTGACGGTCTGTCTTGGTACGATAAGTTTTATCAATAAAAGGTTTTACGGTATTTACCACCCAATCACCGTAAGCCATTCCGTCTCCGCCAGCAGAAGCTGTTTCAGGAGTTGTTCCAACGTCAGTCATCCAAGGAGCGTATTCATTAAGACGATTATCTTGGGCGTTATCAATCCCCACGACAATCAATTTCGGCAACTCTTTGTGATTCTTGATAGTAGGGATAAGTTTCCATGAATAGCCTGAGAATGATTCCTTGCTATAAAAAATATTTTGCCCATCGTGCATGTAAAGAACAGGATAGCTTGCCCATTCTTCTTTATCGTAATCTTTTGGAAGAAGAACACGAATGCGTCGCTCTTCGTCATAATAAGGAACGTACAGGCTGTGTTCGACCATTTCAAGGTAATAGTTGTTTAATTTTGTCTTTCTCACCATAAGCACCTAGCTTCTGAAAATTTATAAAGTCATTATAACATAGAACATTTTTTTGAGCCAAGATAAAGCTAGTTTAAATCCGTTACGCAAGTAGCAGCCAAGTGTGGTATAATCTATGTGTTATGATGCAAGTAAATTCTCAAAAATATGCTATTGTGGATTTGGAGGCAACGGGTGCCCATGCAATGGCAGAAATTATTCAAGTTGGGATTGTGATTATTGAAAATGATGAAATCGTCAAGACCTATCAAACGGATGTCAATCCCCACGAGGCTTTATCTGAACATATTATTAATTTGACTGGTATTACAGATGAGCAATTGGCAAAAGCGCCAGATTTTTCACAAGTTGCGCAGGAGATTTTTAGCCTAATTGAGGATTGTGTTTTTGTGGCTCACAATGTCAAATTTGATGCCAATCTGTTAGCAGAACAATTATTCATGGAAGGCTATGAATTACGAACACCTCGCGTTGATACGGTTGAATTGGCGCAGGTTTTTTATCCAACTTTTGAGAAATACAGTTTGGGAAATTTAGCTGATGCTTTAGCTTTAGATTTGGCAGATGCTCACACGGCAATTTCAGATGCCTATGCGACTGCGCAGCTATTTTTAAAATTGAAAGCAAAAATGAAAAGCCTGCCCAAGGAAGTCTTGGAATGCCTTTTGCCTTTAGCTGATAGCCTTTTGTTTGAAACAGGGATGTTAATTGAGGAAAGCTTCAAACAGGCTAAGGTTTTATCGCCAAAAGATTTTCAAGAAGTTGGTGGCTTAGTGCTCCGACAACCAAAAACGATTGGTGAAGCGCGTCAATTATCAGAAGCATTTGATGTCAATTTGGCGCTTCTGGGCTTGGAAGCGCGTGAAAAGCAAAGTCAGTTTGCACAGTTGGTTAAAGATGATTTTCAATCGTCACAGGTCTCATTTTTAGAAGCGCAAGCAGGACTTGGAAAAACCTATGGTTATCTTTTACCTTTGCTCCAGTTGGCTCAAGATGAGCAGGTCATTGTTTCCGTACCAACTAAGGTTCTTCAAGACCAAATCATGGCAAATGAAGTCAGACAGATTCAAGATATTTTTCACATACCGTGTCAATCGATTAAAGGTCCTGGTAACTATATTAAATTAGATGCCTTCGCGGATAGTTTGCGACGTGAAGGGGATAATCGTTTGGTAAATCGTTATAAAATGCAGCTTTTGGTTTGGCTGACTGAAACGAAAACTGGCGATTTAGATGAAATCAAACAAAAACAGCGATTTGAAGCTTATTTTGACCAGATTAAACATGATGGAAATTTAAGCGAAAAATCCCTTTATAAGGATGTTGATTTTTGGAATCGTACTTATGAAAATGCGAAACATAGCAAACTATTGATTATTAATCATGCTTATTTTTTGGAACGTGTGCAAGATGATAAGGCGTTTGCGGCTAAGAAAGTGCTTGTTTTTGATGAAGCCCAAAAATTGATTTTAAATTTGGAGCAATTTTCACGTCGTCGTGTTAACGTAACGCAATTGGTGCAAAAACTTGAAAAGCACTTAGATGCAGCTTTACCGACATTGGAAAAACGATTGATAGAAAGCCTTTCTTTCCAATTGAGCCATTTGGCAACACGTTTTTACCAAAATCAAGAAGTCTATGTGACAACAGAGGACGCTCGTCATTTAGAACAAACAACCAATGAATTGCTGGTTTTCAATCCTGATTGGCGATATATTTGTTTGGAGGACTTGTTAGCCTTATTTGCGCAGCCTTTTACTGATTTTTGGTTTGAGACAATTGTTGAAAATGAAAAACGTCAAACTTACCTAAATGCTAGTAGTGAAGAATTGTTAAATTTTCAAGAATTTCTACCCGAAACACGCAAGACTTATATGATTTCGGCAACCTTGCATATCAGTCCGCAGGTTAGTTTAGCTGATTTGCTAGGCTTTGAACACTATCATTTCATGAGCATTGCGCATGATAAGCAGAATGCCCAACATATTTGGATTGATGAGGAAATGCCAAATGTCGCTGATATTTCTGAGGAAGAATATGCTTCAGCCATTGCGGAACGTATTTATCAGCTGAAACAATTGGATGAGCCGATTTTGGTGTTATTTAATGCTAAGAAAACAATGCTTGATGTTTCTGATTTGCTAGATGATATGGCACTTCATCATTTGACGCAGGAGAAAAATGGCACGGCTTATAATCTCAAACGCCGTTTTGAACGTGGTGAAAGTCGTATTCTGCTTGGAACAGGCGCTTTCTGGGAAGGTGTGGATTTTGTTCAAGCTGATAAAATGATTGAGGTCATCACACGATTGCCATTTGAAAATCCTAAGGATTTATTTGTGCAAAAAATCAGCAATCATTTGCTAGCGCAAGCCAAATCACCGTTTTATGATTATTCATTACCATTAGCAATCTTGAAATTAAAACAAGCGATTGGACGTACGATGAGACGTGACAATCAACGCTCAGCTGTGCTCATTTTAGACAATCGGATATTGACAAAATCATACGGAAAAATGATAAATGATGCTTTGGCAGAAGAATTTTACCTTTCTTCTCAAAAATTTTCAAAGAGTCTAACAGAAATAAAGAATTTTTTGCTATAATAAAGGGGATAAACTAAAAGGGAGAAGTAAATGAAAAAATTAACACCAGTAAAACAGTATTTACTTGGTTTTAGCTTGATTTTCTTAGTTCTCTTGATTTCTGTGGTAACAGTTTTGTATCTATCAGTGAAACCAAGACTGGACGCAGAAAAATTGGCTACCCAAGTTGCCGTTGAAAAAGCTGATTTGACAGACACATCTTCAGTTGACCTTTATAATGGTTCAGAGACTTATTATAGCGTTTATGGGACAACATCATCTGGAGAGCAAAAGATTGTGTCTGTTGGCGAGGACAATGGTGAAGTTTATGTCTACTCTGTAAATGATGGTATTAGTCGTAAAGAAGCTAAGCAAGTTGCGACAGCAAACGGAGCGACTGGTATTTCTAAGGTTGTTTATGGTATTTATGACGAAACGCCTATTTGGGAAGTAACAGCTACTAATGGTTATTATCTTGTGAATTTTGAAACAAGTGAGCTCGTGAAGAAGGAGGGCATATGACAAATTTATCAAATCGCGTGTTGAACATGGAAGAAAGTGTGACACTAGCAGCAAGTGCGCGTGCTAAAGCCTTAAAAGCAGAAGGTCGTGATATTTTATCACTTACTTTGGGAGAACCTGATTTTGTAACTCCTAAAAATATCCAAGATGCAGCTATTGAGGCAATTCAAAATGGTAAAGCAAGCTTTTACACAGTTGCTTCAGGACTACCTGAATTAAAAGATGCTATTAATAGCTATATGGAAAAATTCTATGGCTATTCAATCAATCGTAATCAAGTGGTTGTGGCAACAGGTGCGAAATTTATCCTTTATACTTTCTTTACAACTGTTCTTAATCCAGGCGATGAAGTCATTATCCCAACACCATGCTGGGTGTCTTATGTTGACCAAGTCAAAATGGTTGATGGTGTGCCAGTAACTGTTGCGACAACTGAAAGCAATCATTTCAAAGCGACCGTCGAACAACTTGAAGCAGCTCGTACAGAAAAAACAAAAGTTCTCTTGTTAAATTCGCCGTCTAATCCAACAGGTATGATTTACACACGTGATGAATTGGAAGCTATCGGAAATTGGGCAGTAGAACACAACATTCTAATTCTTGCTGACGATATTTATGGACGTTTGGTTTATAACGGTAATGAGTTTACACCAATCTCAAGTATTTCAGAAGCTATCAGAAAACAAACTGTTGTGGTTAACGGTGTTTCAAAAACTTATGCCATGACAGGTTGGCGTGTTGGTTTTGCGGTTGCTGAAGAAGAAATTATTTCAGGAATGGCAAAAGTTATCAGCCAAACAACCTCAAATTTGACAGCCGTTTCTCAATATGCAGCCATTGAAGCTCTTACTGGTCCACAAGATTCTATTGAGACAATGCGTCAAGCTTTCGAAGAACGCCTTAATACTATCTATCCATTGCTTAATGAAGTTCCTGGATTTGAAGTGATTAAACCACAAGGGGCATTCTACCTTTTCCCTAACGTGAAAAAAGCGATGGAAATGAAAGGCTATACAGATGTCACAGCATTTACAACAGCTATTCTTGAAGAAGTAGGTGTTGCTCTTGTCACTGGTGCAGGTTTTGGTGCTCCTGAAAATGTTCGTTTGAGCTATGCCACTGACTTAGACACTTTGAAAGACGCTGTTAATCGTTTGAAAGCCTTTATGGAAAAATAAGCTATGTCTAAAAGACGAAAAATCATTATTGTATTAGTCGCCTTTTTAGGAATGGTATTAGTCGGATTGGGAATTCATTTCAAACCAAGCTCTCCCAAGCTAACAGAACTTGGAGATTATCGTGTTAGTACAAATGAAAAGACCTTTGAAATTGACTTGGCTAGTAACAGCAGCACGGGATATTCTTGGGTAGCTAGTGATGTTAATAGCGAAGCTATTACTTTAGAAGGTGTAACTTATCACACTTATCCAAGTAAATCAGATACCGTAGGTTCTGGCGGTTATAGTCAATTGACAGGAAAGGTGACAAAATCTGGAAAGCAATCTTTCAAGTTAACTTATTGTCAAGACTGGGACGGCGGCGAAAAAGAAATGACCTACCAAGTCACAATCAATAGCACAAAAAATAAAATAAGTAAGATTAAACTGACAGAAGTGTCAGAGTAATAGTTGAAAAGAGGAAATATGTCTAAAGATTACGTATCTATTATTGATGTTAAAGACCATGTTGGTGAAGAAGTCACAATCGGTGCTTGGGTTGCCAACAAATCAGGAAAAGGAAAAATTGCCTTCCTACAACTTCGTGACGGAACAGCATTCTTCCAAGCTGTTGCTTTCAAACCAAACTTCATCGAAAAATTTGGTGAAGAAGAAGGAACTGAAAAATTCAATACTATCAAACACCTTAACCAAGAGACTTCTATCCTTATCACAGGTATTGTCAAAGAAGATTCTCGTTCAAAATTTGGTTATGAGCTTGATGTGACAGACCTTGAAATTGTTGGTCATTCAGAAGATTACCCAATCACTCCAAAAGAACATGGTACAGATTTCCTAATGGATCACCGTCACTTGTGGTTGCGTTCACGCAAACAAATGGCTATCATGCAAGTTCGTAATGCAATTATCTATGCAACTTATGAATTCTTTGATAAAAATGGCTTCATCAAATTTGATAGCCCAATCTTGTCTGGAAATGCGGCTGAAGATTCAACAGAATTGTTTGAAACAGACTACTTTGGTACACCTGCTTACTTGAGCCAATCAGGACAATTGTACCTTGAAGCTGGTGCTATGGCGCTTGGTCGTGTCTTTGACTTCGGTCCTGTTTTCCGTGCTGAAAAATCAAAAACTCGCCGTCACTTGACTGAGTTCTGGATGATGGATGCTGAATATTCATTCCTTTCACACGAAGAATCTCTTGACCTTCAAGAAGCTTACGTTAAAGCTCTTATCCAAGGTGTTCTTGACCGTGCTCCACAAGCCCTTGAAATCTTGGAACGTGACGTTGATTTGCTTAAAAAATACATTGCAGAACCATTCAAACGTGTTTCTTACGATGATGCTATCTCGCTTCTTCAAGAACATGAAAATGACGAAGATGCTGATTACGAACACCTAGAACACGGTGATGACTTCGGTTCACCACATGAAACTTGGATTTCAAACTATTTTGGTGTTCCAACATTCGTTATCAATTATCCTGCAAGCTTCAAAGCTTTCTATATGAAGCCAGTTCCTGGTAATCCAGAACGCGTTTTGTGTGCTGACCTTCTTGCACCAGAAGGTTACGGTGAAATCATCGGTGGTTCAGTCCGTGAAGATAATTACGATGCTCTTGTGGCTAAAATGGATGCCCTTGAAATGGATAAATCGGAATACGAATTCTACCTTGACCTTCGTAAATACGGTTCAGTACCACATGCTGGATTTGGTATCGGTATCGAACGTATGGTAACATTCGTGGCTGGAACAAAACACATCCGTGAAGCCATTCCATTCCCACGTATGCTACATCGTATTAAACCTTAGTATATATAAAGACGCTAATAGGCGTCTTTTTTGTATGCAGGATAACGAGTACGACTATTTGAAGCGCTTTTAAAATTTGGTTTCTTTTAAGTTTTCTTTGTTACGCTTTTAATGGAGGTGATAAACATGATAACTTATATCACGGAGATTACCTTTTTTGATTCAATTTTTCGTGTTGCTCTAAAACTTCAACGAATACCAGAAAAACTTTTACTGGAAATAAAACGACAACTAAATCAAGTCGAATACGACTTGAAATCTTGGGAAGAAAAATTTTCCCAAAGCGATAACTTTTTTTCTGACTTAGAACGATTTTATAGGGCATTTTTTATGTGGATTCTACAAAATAATTTCTCAAAACTTGGGCAACACGAAGCAATTGTTTCAATCACTTGTAAGAAACTTTAATAAAGGGTTAGATTACAAAAGCCAGCTGATTCCAGCTGGTGTTTTTATGCAGAGTAATCAAAAAAATCCTTAAAATATCTTTGCAAAAATGCAATAATGTGTTAAGATAGTAGCTAAAAAATTTATTAAGGAGGCTAACTTGGATAAAACAACATTAAAGGATTTAGCAAAAGCAGAATTACATTGTCATTTGGATGGTTCTATCTCGCTGGAGGTCATTCGTCAATTGGCAGAAATGGCAAATATAGTGGTGCCAGTGTCAGATAAAGAGCTGAAACAATTGGTGGTTGCGCCAGAAAATGCAGAATCTTTAATGGATTATCTCAAAACTTTTGATTTTGTTCGTCCACTTTTACAGACCAAAGAAGCGCTACATTTGGCAGCTTATGACGTTGCAAGACAAGCAGCGCAAGAAAACGTAATTTATACTGAAATTCGTTTTGCGCCTGAATTGTCAATGGATGAGGGCTTGAGTGCTTCTGAGACGGTAGAAGCAGTGCTTGCTGGGCTCAAGCAAGCTGAAGAAGAATTTGGCATTGTCGCTAAAGTGCTCGTCTGTGGCATGAAGCAGTCGCCAAAAGAAGTGACGCGAGATATTTTTGAACATGTTGTTGAGTTAGCTGAAAAAGGTTTGGTTGGTTTTGATTTCGCGGGAAATGAATTGGACTTTCCACCTGCTCAATTGGCCGATTTGATTAAAGAAACACAAGCGCTAGGACTTCCAATGACTTTTCATGCTGGAGAATGTGGCTGTGCGCATTATATTGCAGACTCTATCGCCCTTGATATTAAGCGCATCGGGCATAGTACAGCTATTTACAATCAGCCTGAATTAATTCAAGAGTTCATCGAAAAGGGTGTTACAGCAGAGCTATGTTTAACAAGTAATTTACAGACAAAAGCCGCTAAATCATTGGATGAATTTCCATTTCTAGCTTTAAAAAATGCTGGCGCTAAAATTACGATTAATACGGATAACCGAACAGTTTCTGATACCAATTTAACCAAAGAATATGCTCTTTTTGTCAAACACTTTGGGGTAAGCGTAGCTGATTTTCTAGCCTTTAATAAAAATGCTATCCAAGCTTCTTTCACAAATGAAGCCCAAAAAGCTGAATTATTATCAAAAATAGACAATTTATATGAAACATTTCTGTAAAAATATGCTACAATAGTGGTAATTTATGTTTGGAGGAAACTATGGCTTTAGTTAAGATTGTCTATGCCAGCATGACAGGAAACACTGAAGAAATTGCTGACATTGTAGGAAATAAATTTGAAGAACTTGGACACACTGTCGAAGTTGACGAATGCACAACTGTTGATGCAGCTGATTTTGAAGATGCTGATGTTGCTATCGTAGCATCATACACTTATGGCGACGGTGAATTGCCAGACGAAATCGTTGATTTCTACGAAGATCTTGCCGACGTTGATTTGTCAGATAAAATCTTTGGTGTTGTTGGTTCTGGTGATACTTTCTACGATTATTTCTGTAAAGCAGTTGATGAATTTGAAGCTCAATTTGCATTAACTGGTGCTACAAAAGGTGCTGATTCTATCAAGGTTGATTTGTCAGCTGATGATGAAGATATTCAAAAATTGGAAGCTTTTGCAGAAACAATTTCTGAAAAAGTAAATTAATCAAAAAGAGGTTCAACCTCTTTTTTTGTTGCCTAAATGCTGATAAAAGTTATTTTTATGTTAAAAAGCTGTATTTTAATACTTTTTATGTGAAAATCTTTGCCAAAGAAGGTATAATAATTAAAATAGCAAGGCTTTGATATTACTGAATTTTGAAGCGTTTTGCAGCAATTTAAGTAATTTTCTCTCTTTGCAGAGTTTGACTGATAAAGAAAGTTTTAGTTGGTCATATAAGGACGAAGTCTTGTTTAGAAATGAGGTTTTATATGGCAAAAAATAGAGAATACGATTACGGTTTTCACGATGATGTCAATCCGACCTATTCCACAGGTAAGGGGTTGACAGAGGAAATCGTACGCAATATATCAAAGGTGAAAAATGAGCCTGATTGGATGCTTGAGTATCGCTTAAAAAGTTTGGAGCTGTTCCATAAACTCCCAATGCCTGATTGGGGTCCGGACCTTTCTGGAATTGATTTTGATGATGTCATTTATTTTCAAAAGTTATCCGACCGTCGTGCCAATAACTGGGATGATGTTCCTGACAAAATCAAGCAAACCTTTGAACGTCTTGGAATTCCAGAAGCGGAACGCCAATTTTTGTCAGGTGCAGTAGCACAGTATGAATCTGAAGTGGTTTACCACAATATGAAAGATGAATTCAAGAAGCAAGGCATTATCTTTACAGATACAGACACAGCCTTGCAAGAATACCCTGACCTTTTCAAAAAATATTTTGGGAAAATCGTCTCTAATAGCGAGCATAAATTCGCTGCTTTAAACGGTGCTGTTTGGTCAGGTGGAACCTTTATTTACGTTCCTAAGGGCGTGCAATGTGAAATTCCTGTTCAAACCTATTTCCGCATTAATGGTGAAAACGCTGGGCAATTCGAACGTAGTTTGATTATCGTAGATGAAGGTGCTTCTATTCAATACATCGAAGGCTGTACTGCGCCAAATTACACAACCAATAGTCTGCATGCGGCAACGGTTGAAATTATCGTTAAACGTGATGCAAGTTTCCGCTACACAACCATTCAAAACTGGTCTGACAATGTCTATAATCTTGTTACCGAACGTGGAACAGTTGAAGAAAATGGTATGTTAGAATGGATTGACGGTAACCTTGGAAGTAAGGTTAACATGAAATACCCATGTTCTATCTTAAACGGACCACACGCCCGAACATCAGTTCTGTCTATGGCATTTGCAAATTATGGACAACATCTGGATGCGGGTTGTAAGGTATATCACAATGCTCCACACACCTCTTCAACCTTGATTTCTAAATCAGTTGCCAAAGACGGTGGTAAGACAGATTATCGTGGTTCTGTTTATTTTGGCAAAAATAGCGGTGGCTCAAAATCCCACATTGAATGTGATACGATTCTCATGGATGATTTATCAAGTTCAGATACAATTCCATTCAATGAAATTCACAATTCAAATGTGGCTTTGGAACATGAAGCTAAAGTTTCCAAAGTATCTGAGGACCAGTTGTACTACATGATGAGCCGAGGTATTTCAGAAGAAGAAGCAACAGCAATGATTGTCAACGGCTTTATGGAGCCAATTACGAAAGAATTACCAATGGAATACGCTGTTGAATTAAACAGTCTGATTACCATGAGCATGGAAGGTTCAGTTGGTTAATCAAATAAGATGCCTTAATCATTTTAGCTAACATGTTCAAAAAGCCTTCTACACTCATCTTGTCAAGTGAAAAAGTTTTCTTTATAATGGTAGCGGTATGAAAAAATTTAAGTACGGGTACGATGACCTACGCAAGATTTTAATAACGATTGGTGTTATTGCGGTAGTTAGCTATTTTGTGATTTATGTGATCGGGCATTGGGACATTATTGTCACTTTTTTGCAATCACGTTCTCAAGCTGAAATGAAAGCTATTCTGTCGCAATTGCGCTCAAAAACAATCCTCAATTTTGTTATTTTAATTTTGTTAACGGCGGTTACGGCTGCTATTCCATTTATGTCTAATGCTATCTTTGCGATATTTAACGGCGTTGTTTATGGACCTGGTATCGGATTTTTGATGAACGTTTTTAGCAATATTTTGGGAAATTTTGTTTTTATCAAGATTCTTAAAATGATTGACATCACAGATAGTGAGAAAAAATTGAAAAATCGATTTGCTGGTATTGACGCACTTGAAAATACAGATTTTGGAATTATTTTAGGCTATATGATACCGATTATGCCAACGATTCTTGTCAATTATCATGTCGCTGAAACCAAGCTTTCTTGGCGTAAATGGCTTCTCTATATAACCATTGGAGTGACTCCGAGCAGTTTCGTTTACGCGCTTGGTGGTGATGCGGTTGTTGCAGGTAATCTTAAACGTATCGTAGTGCTTTTGGTTATTGTTGCTGTTGTTTATTTAGTCGTTACTTATTTGAAGCGAAGAGGTAAAAAGAAAGCATAATATAAAAATGAGCTATTAGTTTAGAAAGGGCATCTTATTGATGAATTTAGATACTATCCGTCAGGAAATTGATCACGTTGATCAGGAGTTGGTCGCTTTATTGGAAAAACGCATGCAGTTGGTTAATCAAGTTGTTGCTTACAAGAAAGCTACAGGAAAACCTATTTTAGATACTAGCCGTGAAGACGCAGTGCTTCAAAAGGCAGCAAGTCGTGTCGAAGATAAAGCGTTTGAACAAACGATTGTTAACACATTTGCAGATATCATGAAAAATTCACGTGACTACCAAGCAAAACAACTCGATAATGATTTAGCTTGAGAGGTGCGAGAAGATGATAAAGAAACTGAAAGACAATGAAGATTATTCTTATCTGCTCTTGCTAAAATTAGTGTTAGTTAGCATTGTTATCGGGCTTTTGGTTGGTTTTGTTGATACCGTATTTGGTCGCGTGTTACTTTTTCTTAGCGATTTTCGAACAGAGCATTTCAACTATCTTATCCCATTTTTAGGAATTGTTGGGCTTTTAATTGTTTTTCTTTATCAAAAGGCAGATGAGCGAGCAAGTAAAGGAATGGGCTTAGTTTTTGCGGTTGGTCAAAGCCAAGAAAAGGAAATTCCGCTTATTTTGGTTCCTCTAGTCACTTTGGCAACATGGTTGACACACCTTTTTGGAGGTAGTGCTGGACGAGAAGGCGTAGCGGTTCAACTAGGGGCGGCGATTGCTCATGGTTTTAGCCGTTTCTTTGATTTTGAAAATAACTCGCGCCTTTTTCTGGTTACAGGTATGGCAGCTGGTTTTGCAGGGCTTTTCCAAACGCCCATAGCAGCCGTGTTCTTTGCATTAGAGATTTTGGTGCTTGGCAAATTGCAATTACAAGCTTTGCTTCCGATGACTGTCGCTTCTTTTGTAGCAAGTGCGACTTCACACTCATTGGGATTGGAAAAATTTTCTCACCTAGTGAGTGCAGATTTGACACTTGATGTGATGATTTTTTGCAAATTAGCTGTACTAGGCATTATCTTTGGCTTGGTTGGAAATCTTTTTGCAAAATTGTTGGCTATTGCTAAAGAAAAAGCTAAAGATGTTATGGATAATCCTTATTACCGTATCCTATTTGGTGGTATCTTATTAAGTCTGATTTTTTTGATATGCTATCATGGACGTTATTCAGGTTTGGGAACAAATTTGATTGAAGCAAGCTTCGCAGGCAAAGAAATTTATCTCTACGATTGGTTACTCAAATTGCTTTTAACGGTAGCGACTTTGGCTATCGGTTTTCAAGGTGGCGAAGTGACACCACTCTTTGCGATTGGTGCATCTCTTGGAGTTGTTTTGGCAAATCTTTTTGGCTTGCCTGTTGAATTTGTCGCTGCAGCTGGTTATATCAGCGTATTTGGTAGTGCAACCAATACACTTATAGCCCCTATTTTTATTGGTGGTGAAGTATTTGGCTTTGCTAATTTACCATATTTTGTTGTGGTTATGATTTTTGCTTACAGCGTTAATCGAAAACATTCTATCTACGGCGGACAAGAAGTTCTGACATTTTAAATGATTTATCAGCAGAGTTTGGGTAATGACTAAACTCTGCTTTTAAAATTAAGTATTTTTTATTAAAAATTCATCAAAAAAGTTGCGAGATATGGCTTTACACCACCAATGTTTTTTGTTAAAATATGAAGAGTGTGTAATGGACACACAAAAATACGGCTAATCCGCTGGGACAAGCACCTAATGATTAGTAAGATAGGAGAAAAAATAATGAATCCATTAATCCAAAGTTTGACTGAAAGTCAATTACGTACTGACATCCCTACATTCCACCCTGGTGATACTGTTCGTGTTCACGCAAAAGTTGTTGAAGGAAGCCGCGAACGTGTCCAAGTTTTCGAAGGTGTGGTTATTTCACGTAAAGGTCAAGGGATCTCAGAAATGTACACAGTTCGTAAAATTTCAAGTGGTATCGGTGTTGAACGTACATTCCCACTTCACACTCCACGTGTAGAAAAAATCGAAGTTGTTCGTCATGGTAAAGTACGTCGTGCTAAACTTTACTACTTGCGTGCATTACAAGGTAAAGCTGCTCGTATTAAAGAAATCCGTCGTTAATTTTGACGATAACTATTCGACGATAGAAATCTGTCCTTGTGACAGATTTTTTCATAGCTCCCCTTAGTTCAATGGATATAACAACTCCCTCCTAAGGAGTAGTTGCTGGTTCGATTCCGGCAGGGGAGATAGAACTATATTAAAAAAGCCTTGATTTTAGGGGCTTTTTTGATTTACAGAGCAGATAACCCTTGAATTATTTCGTCTTTTTTTCAAATCTTTCTTACAAGAATCAGTTGGTAATTTATTGAAAATAGAAAGTATAGCTTTTTAGTTTTTGCTGAAAATTTATTTTATTTTCACAAGCTTTTTTCCTCAATTTTGATTAAAAAATGATATAATTATTTTTGATCAGAAACGAAGGAAGTACAATGGCGAGAAAAAAATATTCTATTGATAGTCGGATTGATTATTCTGTAATTTTACCTGTCTTTTTCCTTTTGTTAATTGGCTTGGTGGCAATCTATATCGCAACCATAAATGATTACCCAAGCACAATTGCAAAAGTGATGACACAACAAGTGATTTGGATACTTTTAGGGTGCGGTGTGGCGTTTGTTGTCATGCTATTTAGCACCGAATTTTTATGGAAAATAACGCCGTTCCTATACGGTCTTGGATTGATATTAATGGTGCTGCCGCTCATCTTTTATAGTCCAGAGTTGGTTGAGTCAACAGGGGCGAAAAACTGGGTTACAATCGGTTCGGTAACGTTATTTCAGCCCTCGGAATTTATGAAAGTGTCCTATATTTTGATGCTTGCCAGATGTTCCATTTGGTTTCGCCAAAAGTTCAAGGAAGATTCTTTGAAAAATGACTGGAAACTCCTTGGAATTTTTGCGCTTATTACCTTACCTGTGATGGTGCTACTAGGGCTTCAAAAAGACTTAGGAACAGCAATGGTTTTCTCAGCGATTTTAGCTGGTTTGATTTTATTATCAGGGATTTCGTGGTGGATTATCCTTCCAGTTGTTATTATCGTTGCTCTTGCATTTGGTGGTTTCATGTTAATTTTCCTTTTGCCAAATGGGAAAGAATTCCTTTATGGTTTGGGAATGGATACTTACCAAATTAATCGTATTTCAGCTTGGCTAGACCCGTTTTCATATGCTAAAACGATTGCCTACCAACAAACACAAGGAATGATTTCTATTGGTAGTGGTGGTCTTACTGGTAAAGGGTTCAATGTTGTTGATTTATCAGTGCCAGTTCGTGAGAGTGATATGATTTTCACCGTTATTGCTGAAGATTTTGGTTTTATTGGTAGTGCTGTTGTCATGGGATTGTATCTTTTGTTGATTTATCGTATGATTCGTGTAACTTTTGAATCAAATAACCGTTTCTATACTTACATTTCAACTGGTTTCATCATGATGATTTTGTTCCATATTTTTGAAAATATCGGAGCAGCAATTGGTATTTTGCCGTTAACGGGTATTCCTTTACCATTTATCTCACAAGGTGGCTCATCGTTGATTACCAATTTGATTTGTGTCGGTCTGATTTTATCAATGAGTTATCAAAACAACCTACACCGTGAACAAGAAATTACAGAACATTTTAAAAGAAGTGACCGTTATTAGTAAAAGTTGAGCGTTAGCTCGACTTTTTTCTTATATATTAACCTGTAAATTGATACAGTATAGACTATAAAAAAACTTAAAAATATGATATAATAGGGCGTATGAATTACCATGATTATATCTGGGATTTGGGTGGAACGTTGCTTGATAATTATGAAATGTCTGCTCAAGCTTTCGTGAAAACTTTAGCGGAATTTGGACAATCTGCCTCGCATGATGAGGTTTATAACAAGCTAAAAGAGTCCACGGATGCTGCTATTGCACAATTTATCCCAAACGAACCTCAATTTTTAAAGGCGTACAAAAAATTGGAAGCCGAATATTTGAAAACGCCAGTTTTATTTGCAGGAGCGCATGACGTTTTGCAGGCAATTGTTGCAAGTGGCGGGCGAAATTTTTTAGTATCGCATCGTAACAAACAAGTCCTTGATATTTTAGAAAAAACTAATTTGTTGTCTTATTTTACGGAAGTAGTCACTTCAGAAAATGGCTTTTCTCGTAAACCGAGCCCAGAATCGATGTTGTATTTGAAGGAAAAATATGACATTAAAGAAGCACTGGTAATTGGAGATCGTGAGATTGATAGGAAGGCAGGTCAAGCTGCTGGCTTTGACACGTTATTAGTTGATGGAAAAAAATCCTTAATGGAGATAGTGAAGTAAATGACGGAAGAAAATAAAAATTTAGCAGAATTAGCGAAAGAGTATGACGCCAGTCAGATTCAAGTCTTAGAAGGGCTTGAAGCTGTTCGAATGCGTCCAGGTATGTACATTGGTTCAACGTCCAAAGAAGGCTTGCACCATTTGGTATGGGAAATTGTCGATAACTCTATTGATGAAGCATTAGCTGGTTTTGCGACTCATATTGAAGTTTTTATTGAAGAAGATGATTCGATTACAGTTGTCGATGACGGGCGTGGTATTCCTGTTGATATTCAAGAAAAAACAGGTCGTCCCGCCGTTGAAACAGTCTTTACGGTTTTACACGCTGGAGGTAAATTCGGCGGTGGCGGCTACAAGGTTTCAGGTGGTTTGCACGGTGTAGGGTCATCTGTTGTTAACGCACTTTCAACACAATTAGATGTCTCTGTTCATCGTAACGGTAAAATTCACTATCAAGAATACCGTCGTGGACACGTTGTTAGTGATTTAGCTGTGATTGGTGATACTGACCGTCATGGAACGACTGTTCACTTTACTCCAGACCCAGAGATTTTCACAGAAACAACGGTTTTTGATTTTGATAAATTAGCCAAACGTATCCAAGAATTAGCCTTTTTGAACCGTGGCTTGCGTATTTCAATTACTGATAAACGTGAGGGAATTGAGCAAGAAAAACATTACCATTACGAAGGTGGTATTTCAAGCTACGTTGAATTTATCAACGAAAATAAAGAAGTTATTTTTGAAAATCCAATCTATACTGATGGTGAATTAGACGGCATTTCTGTTGAAGTAGCCATGCAATATACAACTAGTTACCATGAAACAGTGATGAGTTTCGCCAATAACATTCACACGCATGAAGGTGGTACGCACGAACAAGGTTTCCGTACAGCTCTAACACGTGTGATTAATGACTATGCTCGTCAGAATAAATTGCTAAAAGAAAAAGATGACAATTTAACTGGTGAGGATGTTCGTGAAGGGTTGACGGCAGTTATTTCTGTTAAACACCCAAATCCTCAATTTGAGGGACAAACGAAAACAAAACTTGGAAATTCCGAAGTTGTTAAAATTACGAATCGTTTGTTTAGCGAGGCTTTCAGCCGTTTCTTATTAGAAAATCCACAGATTGCTAAGAAAATCGTTGAAAAAGGTATTCTGGCATCTAAAGCTCGTATCGCTGCTAAACGTGCACGCGAGGTAACACGTAAAAAATCAGGACTGGAAATTTCAAATCTTCCTGGTAAATTGGCTGACTGTTCTTCAAATGATGCAACTATGAATGAACTGTTCATCGTCGAAGGGGACTCTGCGGGTGGTTCTGCTAAATCAGGACGTGACCGTGAGCACCAAGCAATCTTACCAATTCGTGGTAAAATCTTGAACGTTGAAAAAGCTAGCATGGATAAAATTCTTGCTAACGAAGAAATTCGTAGTTTATTTACAGCTATGGGAACAGGTTTTGGTGCTGAATTTGATGTCTCAAAAGCGCGTTATCATAAGCTTGTTATCATGACTGATGCCGATGTTGACGGAGCCCATATTCGTACCCTGTTGTTAACGCTGATTTACCGCTTCATGCGTCCTGTTTTGGAAGCAGGGTATGTTTACATTGCTCAACCACCGATTTATGGTGTCAAAGTTGGTAGTGAAATTAAAGAGTACATTCAACCAGGTGCTAATCAAGAAATTGAATTGCAAGAAGCTATGGCACGTCATAGTGTTGGACGTTCAAAACCAACGGTTCAACGTTACAAAGGGCTTGGAGAAATGGACGATCACCAGCTTTGGGAAACAACAATGGATCCAGAGAATCGCTTAATGGCGAGAGTTTCTGTTGATGATGCCGCTGAAGCAGATAAGATTTTTGATATGCTTATGGGAGATAGGGTAGAACCGCGTCGCGAGTTCATCGAAGAAAATGCGGTTTACAGTACGCTTGATATTTAATAAGAATATTGACGAAAAATTACTGCATACAATCTCTAAGTATGTTATAATCGTAATGTTATAGCTATTTTTTACGATAAAAAGACAATTTATAAGGAGTTTTAAATGTCGAGCGGAATTATATTACTGCTTGTAGCAATAGTTTTATTAGTAATTGTTGCTTACCTAGTTGGCGTTATTGTACGCAAGCGAAATGATTCATTGATTGCAAGCTTAGAAGAAAGAAAACAATCATTATTTGGTTTACCTGTTAATGAAGAAGTCGAGGCTGTTAAAAATCTTCATCTTATCGGGCAAAGTCAGACAACATTTCGTGAATGGAATCAAAAATGGGTTGACCTTTCTTTAAATTCTTTTTCGGATATTGAAAATCATATTTTTGAAGCTGAAAATCTAAATGATAGTTTTAAATTCATCAGAGCAAAACACGAAATTGATAATGTCGAAAGCCAATTAAATTTAGTTGAAGAAGACATTAATTCGATTCGTGAGGCACTTTCTGTCTTGAAAGAACAAGAAGAAAAAAATAGTGCTCGTGTTAAACACGCTTTGGATTTGTATGAAACATTACAAGCTTCTATCTCAGAAAAAGAGGACAATTTTGGCTCTACAATGTCTGAGATTGAAAAACAATTGAAAAACATTGAAGCTGAATTTTCTCAATTTGTAACGCTTAACTCAACTGGTGACCCTGTTGAAGCGTCTGAAGTGCTTGACCGTGCAGAAGAACACACTATCGCACTTGGTCAAATTTCAGAACAAATTCCAGCGATTGTTGCAAAATTAGAAGATGATTTCCCAGACCAACTTGATGATTTAGAGCAAGGTTATCGCCGTTTGCTTGAACAAAATTATCATTTTGCTGAAAAGAATATTGAAACACGTTTCCAAGAAGTTCGTGATTCTATTCGTGCCAATTCTTCTGAACTTGTTACATTGGATTTGGACCGTGCTCGTGATGAAAATGAGCATATTCAAGAGAAAATCGATTCATTGTATGAATTGTTTGAACGCGAAATTGCTGCTCATAAGGCTGCGCTTAAAGATAGCAAGATTATTCCTGACTATTTGGCTCATGCTAAGGCAAATAATGAACAACTTGCTCATGAAATTAAGCGTCTATCTCACAAGTACATCTTGAATGATAGTGAAAGTCTTAGCCTTCGTTCATTTACTAAAAACTTGGAAGAGATTGAAACAGAAGTATTGCCAATCGTTGTTGCTTTTGAGACACAAGACAAGCCATTCTCTGAATTACAAGTGACTTTTGACAGAACCTTAAAAACATTGGCTGCTGTCGAAGAAGGGCAAATGGAAGTCTTTGAACAAGTTAAGAATATCGAAGAAATTGAGACGGTTGCTCGTCAAAGCTTGGAACAATACATTAATCGTTTGCATATGATTAAACGTTATATGGAAAAACGTAATTTGCCAGGTATTCCACAAGATTTCTTGAGCGCATTTTTCACAACAAGTTCACAATTGGAAGTGTTAATTGATGAACTTAGTCGTGGGCGTATCGATATTGAAGCTGTGTCTCGTTTAACAGATGTTGCGACATCAGCTATTGCGAATCTTGAAAACGCAACTTATCAAGTGGTTCAAAATGCGACATTGACAGAACAATTGTTGCAATACTCAAATCGTTACCGTAGTTTTGAACCAAGTGTACAAAGTAGTTTTGAACACGCTTTGAAATTATTTGAAGTTGATAATGACTATCAAGCATCATTTGATGAAATTTCATATGCACTTGAAACGGTTGAACCAGGTGTAACAGATCGTTTCGTATCATCATATGAAAAAACACGTGAACAAATTCGTTTTTAAGACGATTGTGTTGACTGATACAATATAAGGTTTGGAAAAATTGCCAAACCTTTTTTGATAACTAAAATAAGGAGTGACAATGAAAAAGATTGGTATGGTAGTGGCTGTTGAAATACAGTCAGTCATGAGAAAATACGCTGATAAGCTCAAAAGAGAAGATGTCAGAGGGTTTAAAGTTTATTCGGTTACATTTGATGATAAAATTTTATATATTACACAGTCAGGTGCAGGAGAAATCAGAGCTGCTGCCTGTACGCAATTATTAATTAGCCTTTTTGATGTCGATTTAATTGTTAATTATGGTGTGGTCGGTGCTCTTATGGAAGAATTAAAGGTAACCAATATTTGTTTGGTTGAAAAGGTGGTTCATTATGATATGGATACCTCAGCTGCTGACCATTGCGAAGTTGGACGTTATTTGGAATATCAAGATATCTATTTGCCAACAACGACGAAGTATGTGCAGTTGGTGAAAAATCATCATCCTTTTATTCGTCCAGTTATTTGTGCTTCTGGTGATAAATTTATTGCTGATGAGACAAAGAGACGTGCCTTAAATCATGACTTTAAGGCTGATATTTGTGATATGGAAAGTGCAGCAATTGTCTTGATTTGTGACCAGAATAACATTCCAAATCTTATCCTTAAAACGGTTTCGGACAGTATAACGGGTGGTGCGGCAGAATTTCGTTCATCTATTGAAAAAGCTGCAGATATTTGTCTAGAAATTTTAGACGATATTCTGAAAGAACTATAATTAATCAGAGATTCTTTGAAATTAGCCGACGGCTTAAAGTAAGTTTGAACTTAAAAATGCAAATTGAGGAACTTAAAAGAAGCATCAAAAAAAGACTTTTTCAACCTAAATCAGCTAAATTTGGCTGATTTTTTTGTATAAATATAAAAATCTTGATTTTAAGCTTGCTATTTTCAGAATTTTCTTGTAGAATATTTTTAAATATAAAAGTGTTGATAGAAAAAGCCTGAGACAACAGACAGAGAGTGCTTGGTGGTGAGAAAAGCGTGCAATCCTTGGGCGACACATTCTTGAGCGCGTGTGCGAACTCAGCTGATAGAGCTGACAGTAGTGCACGACGGGTGGTTCCACGTTACGGAGCAGAAGTCATGTACTTCATGAGAACAGTCTAGGCGACTGGCTGTTGAATCAGAGGTGGAACCACGTTTTTAACGTCCTTGCAATTTTTTTGCGAGGGCGTTTTTTGAATATCAGAAATAGAAAGGGCGTTATTATGACAACTATTAAAGGATTGAGAGATATTGAACCTTATGTAGCTGGTAGCCAGCCAAGCGGTGAAAATTTAATAAAATTGAATACAAATGAAAATGCTTATGGACCAAGTCCAAAAGTAGCAGAAGTGTTTTCACATTTTGACGTTCATCAATTGCGGAAGTATTCAACTTTGGACCAAGAATCACTACGTGTTGTGCTTGCTAAGCAACATGGTCTTGATCCAAGTCAAATCATTGTTGGTAATGGGTCAGATGATGTTTTGTCTATGGCATTTCTTGCATTTTTTAATAGTGATGAGCCTGTTCTATTTCCTGATTTGACTTATGGTTTTTACAAAGTCTGGGCTGATTTGTACCGCATTAATTACCATGAAGTGCCGTTAACTAGCGATTTTGAGATTGATGGTAATGATTATATTGCTGATAATGGTGGTGTTGTTCTGACGAATCCAAATGCACCGACTGGCATTTACAAATCTTTAGAGGCTATTGAGGCGATTATCAAGGCTAATCAAGATGTGGTGGTTATTATTGACGAAGCTTATATTAACTTTGGCGGTGAAACAGCTCTGCCATTGCTCAAAAAATATGACAATGTCTTTATTACACGAACATTTTCAAAAGATGCTTCGCTTGCTGGTTTGCGAGTTGGCTATGGTATGGGAAGTCCAAAATTAATGTCGGTTATTAATGCCGTTAAAAATTCGGTCAATCCTTATAATGTTGATTTAATTGCTGAGAAATTAGCTGTGGCGGCTGTTGAATCATGGGATTATTACGAAGATACGTGCCAAAAAATTATAGCGACAAGAGATTGGTTTACTAAGGAATTACGAGACCTTGACTTCTCAGTTTTAGAATCAAAGACCAACTTTGTCTTAGCGGAATGTCCTCAAAATGATGCAGCGAATTTATTTGATTATTTGCAAGCTAAGAATATCTATGTTCGTTATTTCCCGAAAGTTGAACGTATCAAAAATCATTTGCGAATTTCAATCGGAACGCAGGCTGAAATGGAACAAGTGATTGAAGCGATTAAAGAATATCAGAAAGCCTAATTTTAATGATGTTAGGAGTTGACAAGATGAAAAAAACAACATTACCTGTGGGAATGCATGATAAGTTATTTAAACGTGCGCGTGTTACCTACAAAATAGAACGTGATATCAGTGATTTCTTGATGAGTCAGGGATTCAATCGAATTGAAACACCGACCTTGGAACATTTTGAAGTCTTTAGTGATACGATTACGAAAAATAATTACAATTTCTTTGATAAAAGTGGTGAATTGCTGACGCTTCGTCCTGATATTACCAGTCAGATTGGACGTGTCATTGCTTCGACGCAAGTTGAAACGCCGATTAAATTCTCCTATTCGGGCAAGGTTTTCAAATACAACGAAGAAATGCGTGGTTTGATGAATGAGCACACGCAAGCTGGTGTTGAGATTGTTGGTTTTCCAGCTAAGGAAGCTGTTTTTGAGGCAATCCAATCAGCTAAGGAAGCTCTTGATAGAGCGGATATTCCGTCTTATCAATTTGAATTTTCACATGCTGCGATTTTACAAACCATTTTTGAGACTTTGGCTTTGCCACAAGCAGTTGAAGAAACTTTGGCACAAGCGATTAAAGATAAAAATATCACTCAGTTAAATGAATTTACCAAAAAATATCCGAGTGAATTTGATGAGTTTTTGAAAAATTTGCCTTATCTTTTTGGAGAAAGTCATCAAGTTTTAGAAAGTGCGCGTGAACTTGTCAAGAATCAAGCGATTTTGGCTGCTTTGACAGATTTGGAAAACTTGCTCAATCAAGTATCTGAAATTTTACCAAAGAGCAACATTGATTTGGCACAAATTCCGACAATGCCGTATTATACTGGCGTGATGTTCAAAGTCTTTGGAGATAAGGTGCCAGACGCTTTTGCCTCAGGTGGGCGTTACGATAAACTTTTTGAACGTTTTGGGGCTAAAAAATTGACTGCGGTCGGTTGGGCAGTAGATATTGATGCCGTTTACCAAGCTGTACATGATAATTTAGAAGGAGGTGCCTAATGGAAAATCAAATTACGATTGCTTTAACCAAGGGACGTATTGAAAAAGATACGGTGAAACTTCTGGAAAAAGCGGGTTTTGACATGACGTTTATGGAAAATAAGGGACGTAATCTTATTTTTGAAAGCCCAGATAAAAAATTCCGTTTTTTGCTCGTCAAGGCACCTGATGTGACAACGTATGTGCGCCATGGTGTGGCTGACCTTGGTGTGGTTGGAAAGGACTTGTTGATTGAGCACCCAACAGGCTATCTTGAAATGCTTGATTTGAATTTTGGTTTATGTAAATTCTCAGTAGCTTCAACGGATTCTTATGACCCACATGACCATAAACGAAAACGAATTGCCACAAAATACCCAACCATTGCGACCGATTATTTCAATAAAAAAGGAGAGGATGTCGAAATCATTTCAATTCAAGGAAGTGTTGAGATTGCTCCTGTTATTGGTTTAGCGGACGCTATTGTTGATATTGTTGAGACTGGAAATACGCTAGTTGCTAACGGTCTTAAAGTTTATGAAGATATTTGCCGCATTTCAGCACGATTGATTGTGAACAAAGCGGCTTTGAAAAATAATCCTGAAATCATGCCATTTATCCAAAAATTGGAAAGTATCGTTGGAAATGAGGAGGTAGCTTTTAAATGAAACGTTTAACAGGAACGACAGAAGAAATTTCAAAAATTCTCTACCAAGAACAATTAGAATTAAGCAAAGAAAATCTTGATGTTGATGATGCGGTTCGTCAAATTTTAGAAGATGTCAAAGAAAATGGTGATAAAGCACTTAAAGCCTATTCAGAAAAATTTGACAAGATTACGCTTGATAATTTTGAAGTTGGCAAGGAGTTGGTTGACCAAGCGTTTGAGGAAATTGATGCCGAGGTTTTGGAAGCTCTCAAAAATGCCAAAGCGAATATTGAAAGTTATCACAAGCAACAGTTGGAAAAAGGATTTGAGGACCAACCAACTGAAGGCGTTGTTCGTGGGCAATTGATTCGTCCGATTGAGCGTGTTGGGGTTTATGTCCCAGGTGGAACTGCTGCTTATCCGTCATCTGTTTTGATGAATGTCATTCCAGCTAAGATTGCTGGTGTTAAAGAAATTATCATGATTACACCGCCACAAGCGCATTTCGAACCTGCGATTTTGGTGGCTGCTTCGTTAGCTGGTGTTGATAAGATTTATCAAGTTGGCGGGGCTCAAGGTGTCGCTGCTTTGGCATATGGTACAGAAACGATTCCTCGTGTTGATAAGATTACTGGACCAGGAAATATTTTTGTTGCGACAGCTAAAAAACTTGTTTACGGTATTGTTGGTATTGATATGATTGCAGGTCCGTCTGAAATTGGTGTGATCGCAGATGACACAGCCAATCCAAAATACGTTGCAGCAGATTTGCTCTCACAAGCTGAGCATGATGTGCGTGCGCGTGCGATTTTGGTGACAAATTCAGCAGCGTTAGCGGATGCGGTTGAAAAGGAAATCGAAGAACAACTTAAAACCTTGCCACGTGAAGAAATTGCGCGTGCTTCTGTTGAAAATAATGGTCGTATCATCATTGCAGATTCTGTTGAGGCAATGTTTGAATTGATGAACCAAGTGGCGCCAGAACATTTGGAAATTGCTATGGATAATGCTTATGATTATCTTGATGCGATTGAAAATGCGGGTTCTGTTTTCCTTGGGCATTTTACGAGTGAACCAATCGGTGATTATTACGCAGGGGCAAATCATATTTTGCCAACAACTAGCACAAGCCGTTTCTCATCAGCGCTAGGTGTGCATGATTTTGTCAAACGTATCCAGTATATGCAATATTCAAAAATTGCTGTGAATGCAGCTAGTCACGATATTACAAGACTTGCTTATGCTGAAGGATTACAAGCTCATGCTAGAGCTATTGAGGTGCGTCATGACTAAGGTAAATGGATTATTGGTAATGGATGTGGACTCTACCCTCATTCAAGAAGAAGGAATTGATTTATTGGGTGAAGAAGCGGGTGTTGGTGAGAAGATTGCTGACATTACTGCGCGTGCCATGAATGGTGAACTTGATTTTAAACAAGCGTTAGATGAACGTGTCGGTTTGTTGAAGGGCTTGCCAGAAAGCATTTTTGATAAGGTGCTTGCGCGCATGCATTTTACAAATGGTGCTGAAAAATTAGTGGCAGAATTGCATCGTCGTGGTTATAAAGTGGCTGTTGTGTCAGGCGGTTTCCATGAAACGGTTGATGTGTTGGCAAAACGTATCGGACTTGATTATGTCAAGGCTAACCGTTTAGAAGTTAAAGACGGTGTTTTGACAGGCAAGGTTCTTGGCGAGGTCGTCACTAAAGACGTCAAGAAAGCTAGCTTGATTGAGTGGGCAGCTGAAAATGGCTTAGAATTAAGTCAAACCATTGCTATGGGAGATGGTGCTAATGATTTACCAATGATTAAAACAGCTGGTATTGGTATCGCTTTTTGTGCTAAGCCAGTTGTACGAAAAGAAGCGCCTTACCAAATCAACGAAGCAGATTTGTACAAAGTCATTGATATTTTAGATGGTAAAAACTAGTGACGTTACTTGCACAGAAAGAAAAGGATATTTTATGAGACAAGCAGAGATTGAACGTAATACCTTTGAAACAAAGATTAAGTTGAGCCTTAATTTAGATGCTCAAGAACCAGTAGAGATTGATACTGGTGTTGGTTTTTTTGACCATATGTTGACCCTTTTTGCAAGACATAGCCGTATTTCCCTTGTAGTAAAAGCAGATGGTGATTTGCATGTTGATAGTCACCATACGGTTGAAGATGTGGGAATTGTTTTAGGACAAGCTTTGAAAGAAGCCCTTGGCGATAAGGCTGGCATCAATCGTTATGGTACAGCTTTTGTTCCCATGGATGAAACGCTTGGTATGGCAAGTCTTGATTTATCAGGGCGTAGCTACCTTGTTTTTGATTGTGAGTTTGATAATCCAAAACTTGGCAATTTTGATACAGAATTGGTTGAAGAATTTTTCCAAGCCTTGGCATTTAATGTTCAAATGAATTTGCATTTGAAGATTTTACACGGAAAAAATAATCACCATAAATCAGAAAGTCTTTTTAAGGCAACTGGTCGTGCTCTTCGCGAAGCGATTACCATTAACCCTGAAATCCATGGTGTTAATTCAACAAAAGGATTGCTTTAAAATACAGAGAAAGGAAATCAGCCGTGACACGTCTCATTTAGTAGTGTGTGGAAGGCTTGAGAGCTGAGATATGATAATTGTGATTGATTATGATGCAGGTAATACTGCTAATGTGTTAAGAGCTTTACAGAAAATCGGTGTTCAGGCTGAATTGTCTAGTAATCGAGATAAGATTTTAGCTGCGGACGGTCTGATTTTGCCAGGGGTTGGTGCTTATCCTGCTGCCATGGCTGAGTTACAACAGCGTGGCTTGGTTTCTGCTATCAAGGAAGCAGTAGCTAAGGGAACGCCGTTACTGGGTATTTGTTTAGGAATGCAGGTCTTGACAGAGATTGGCTTGGAACACCAAGAAACACAAGGACTTGGCTTTATCCCCGGTGTTTGTCGTGAAATTCAAGCAACTAAGACTATGCCTGTTCCGCATATGGGATGGAATGATTTGACAGTGAAACAAGATAGTCCGTTAACAGCAGGGCTTGCTGGCAAATCCGTTTATTTTGTGCATAGCTATTTTACAGATGTTCCGAAAGAATACATTGATGTGACTGCTGATTATGGTATTGAAGTACCAGCCATGATTCACAAGGATAATGTTTACGGAGCGCAATTCCACCCTGAAAAATCAGGTGACGTCGGTTTAGGAATTCTTGAAAAATTTATTGCCCTTTGTGGTGACTAAGAATGATTTTAAGTTGCTTAGAGTAGCGTTTTATAAAGAAAAGGAGTTTATATGCAGATTCTTCCAGCGATTGATATTAAAGAAGGACAGGCAGTTCGTCTTTTTAAAGGTGATTTCAACCAAAAAACGGTTGTTAATCCAGATGTGCTTGGACAAGCAAAAATCTTTGCGCAAGCTGGTATTGAATTTATTCACGTTGTTGATTTGGACGGAGCGCTTGATGGGCGAGCAACGAATCGCGATTTAATTGCCAAGTTGAAGCAAGAATCAGGGCTTGGTGTCGAAGTTGGTGGCGGTATTCGTACCCTTGAGCAAATTGAAGATTACCTAGCGGTTGGCATTGACCGTGTGATTATCGGGTCTATGGCAGTGAAAAATCCAGATTTTGTCAAGGCAGCTTTAGATAAATTTGGTAGTGATAAAATTGTGGTTGGTATTGATGCTAAAAATGGTTTTGTGGCAACTGAGGGTTGGCTAGAAACGAGTAACGTTGACTACATCAGCTTAGCTAAAGCCATGGAGAAAATGGGGGTGACCCTATTTGTCTATACAGATGTTGACCGTGATGGCACGCTAACGGGACCAAATTTTGAACATTATGAACGTTTGGTGGCTGAGTTAACGACGGCTAAAGTTATTGCTTCTGGCGGCATTGCTGAGAAGAATGACTTGGTGAAATTGCAAGAAATTGGTGTTGCTGGGACAATCGTTGGTAAAGCTTATTACAACGGCAATATTAGCCTTGACGAATTGAAAGCTTTTGGAGGATAGCTTATGCTGAAAAAACGCATTATTCCTTGTCTTGATGTTAAAGATGGGCGCGTGGTTAAGGGGGTTAATTTTGTTAATTTAACAGATGTTGGTGACCCTGTTGATGCGGCGCGTGCTTATTATGAAGCTGGGTGTGATGAATTGGTGTTCTTGGACATTACCGCAACACATGAAAAACGTGACACAACTGTGGAAATGGTGAAGCGTGTTGCTGACCAAGTATTCATTCCTTTTACAGTTGGCGGTGGCATTCGCTCGGTTGAGGACATGAATAAAATGCTCAAAGCGGGTGCGGACAAGGTCGCGGTTAATTCTTCTGCGGTAGCCAATCCTCAACTCATCAACGATTGTGCTGAAAAATTTGGCAATCAATGTGTGGTATCGGCTATTGATGCTCGTAAAGAAGCTGACGGCACTTGGCATGTTTATGTGGCAGGTGGGCGCAAGGATACTGGCATTGATTTGATTGAATGGGCAAAGACTGTTGTCAGCCTTGGTGCAGGTGAGATTTTACTAACCAGTATGGATAAAGACGGCACGAAGTCAGGATTTGATTTGGATATGCTAAATGCTGTCGCTGATGTGGTTAATGTCCCAATCATTGCGTCTGGTGGTGCAGGAAATATTGACCATATGGTTGACGTTTTTGAAAAAACAACTGCAACAGGTGCGCTTGCCGCTTCCATTTTCCACTTTGGCGAAGTTTCAATTGCTGACACCAAAGCTGCCATGGCTGCTGCAGGAATTGAGGTGAGACAATGAGTGAAATAAAACTTGATTTTGCGAAACAAGATGGTCTTGTTCCTGTGATTGTGACGGATTACCAAACAGGACAAGTACTGATGTTAGCCTATATGAACGAAGAAGCGTATCACTTAACATTGGAAACCAAGCAAATGCACTACTGGAGCCGCTCACGTCAAGAAATCTGGCATAAAGGGGCAACCAGCGGTCATTATCAATACGTCAAATCAATCAAAACGGATTGCGACTGTGATACCTTATTGGTCGCTGTTAAGCAAGAAGGTGCTGCTTGTCATACAGGCGCTTACAGCTGTTTTTTCAATGATATTTTGTGATGATAGAAAGGATAAAGACATGCTAGAAACATTATATAAAGAAGCGATAGACCGTAAAGAAAATCCAAAGGAAGGCTCTTATACCAATTACCTTTTTGATAAAGGATTGGATAAAATTCTTAAAAAGGTTGGGGAAGAAGCGACAGAAGTTGTTATTGCAGCCAAAAATGCAGACAAAGATGAAATCGCTAATGAAACAGCAGATGTTCTGTACCATTTGGCAGTAATGTTGGTCGAAACTGGCGTTAGTATTGAAGATGTTGATGCTGTTTTAAAAGCACGCCAAGGTAAGAAAAGTAATGTCCACGACCGACCAGAAATTACTAATTATTAAGCACTGCATTTGCATGTTTAACGATATAACCAAAGAAGCTGAGCCATGCTCGGTTTTTTTATATTTTTCAAAGCAATCGCTTGCGCTTAAAATAACGCAACTTATATAATATTTATTTTTTGAAGTTCTGAATAAGTCTAAAAAATATTTACGAAAACGCTTGCGCATTTTAAAAACATTTTATATACTGAAAGCATAAAAAATCATTATGTTGAAAGATACGGAGGTTCTGTATGAAAAAGGTAAGTCGGCTTTCTTTTCTTGAAAAACGGCAGTTTTTTGGAATTCGTAAGCTAAAAGTTGGCGTTGCTTCTGTTGCTATTGCGACGGCTCTTTTTTGGAGTGCCAGTTTAGCAAATAGCGTCTCTGCTGACCAAATCAGCGCTGAAACGGCAACGGAATTAGTAACAAATCAATCGGAAATAGCAGAGCAAGCTATTGATGTCGCACAAAGTGAGATTGATACCTTGGCTGACACACAAACTGAGGTTGATACGCAAATTGAAGTTGAAAATACTGAATCAATAGTTAGCGAAGATAATACTCAAACTGCTGCGGCTGAAACTGATGTTGACCAAGCTGTTGAGGAAGTAGTCACAATTGAAAACGTAGCAGAAGTTAATGTTCAAGAGGCAAGCAATGACACTACTAGCCTTGACCAGTTAGCAACGGATGCAACTGCTGAAAATAATGAAGTTGCACTTCTTAACGCCACACCAGAAACTGTTGAGAATATGGCACCTGCCATTGCAGAAGATACCATTCGAGTGCATTTTCAAGAAGTGACTGATGACAATTTTAGTCAGTATAGTTTATGGACTTGGGGTGCTGTTGCTGAACCGTCTGACGGGAATAATTGGCCAGCAGCCGCAACGGCTTTTTCAGAAAATCAAAAAGATGATTTTGGTTACTACATTGATGTCAAACAGACTGCTAGCCATGGTGAGATTGGCTACCTTCTCTTAAAAAATGGTGAGAAAATCAGCGATTCTGACCAGAATATAACGCCTTTATCTCAAGATGTTAACGAAGTTTGGGTGACCTCTGATTTTAAGACATATACCTACAAACCTCTAGCTGATGATAGTATTATTCGAATAAATTACCAACGTGATGACGGCGATTATGATGGTTGGGGCGTTTGGGTATGGGGAGATGTGGCAGGTGAATTTTCAACTTGGCCAACTGATGCCCTTGATTTCACGCAAGAGGGAGCATACGGACGTTATGTTGATGTTCCGCTATCAAAATTATTAGATTCTAACATTGGCTTTTTATTGGTTAATCAAAATGCCCCAGACGGTGTCGGCAATAAAACGATTGATTTGAGCTTCTCAGAACGCGATAGTCATAGCCAAATCTTCTTGCACAATGATGATGCGACAGTTTACACCAACCCATATTATATTGCGACAGTTACTGGGCAAGATTTTTCAAAAGCCACGCCTGGTGTTCATCAAGTGACTGTATTAGCTAGCAGTTATCGTTCGTTTAATTATAACGAAACCGACTTGATTGATGTTGTTGTTACGAATCCTGAAAATGTTGACATTACACGTATGCAAGTGGATACAACAGCAATTGGTGGAGGCATTATTGAAATTTCGCCTGAGCTTAATCGTGTGACAATCACAGCAACTTCTGACACAACGCCTGGAGACTATGACTTACCTGTCCGTGTTTATGATAGTGACAACGGCTATTATGATACAACTGTTACGGTAACCATTACAGAACGTGTTAAGCAAGAAGGTGAACTTGATTGGGATGAACAAGTGATTTACTTCATGCTGACAGATCGTTTTTATAATGGTGATACTAGCAATGACAATCCTTACAATCAAGATTATGCTGGAGCGATTAACCAGGCTGGTACTTATAAAGGTGGGGATTTCAAAGGCGTAACAGCAAAATTAGATTATCTCAAGGAACTAGGCGTAACGAGCATTTGGGTAACACCAATCGTGGAGAATATTCCACAAAATGTGGGTACCGAAGAAGGCATGGAATACTATGCGTATCATGGTTATTGGGCAAGTGATTTTGAAGCGCTCAATCCACATCTTGGAACACTTGATGATTTCCATGAATTAATTGACGAAGCAGCAGAGCGTGGTATCAATATTATTGTAGATGTGGTTTTGAACCATTCTGGTTATGGTACGGAAGAAACATTTGCAGGTATGGTTCGGACAGCAGAGGAGGACAAGGGCGACGACATTCAAGGTTCACAATCTGGTCTGCCTGATTTCAAAACTGAAGAAGAAACTGTCCGTGAGCAGTTGGTAGCATGGCAAACAGCTTGGCTTGAAAAGTCAACAACTGCCAAAGGCAATAGTATCTATGCCTTTCGTGTAGATACTGTCAAGCACGTTGATGACACTACTTGGCAATATTTTAAAAATGAGTTGGCGCTGAAAGATGCAGATTTTCATCTGGTAGGTGAAAGTTGGGGAGCGAGCTATAAGGACACCAAAGGTGACTTGGGTACTGGCAGCATGGATAGCTTACTGGACTTTGGCTTTAAAGATATTGCGAAGTTGCTTGTTAACGGCAATCTGAAACAAGCCAATGAAGAATTAATCGCGCGTAATGATGTGTTGACAAGTTCTTACACTTTGGCACAATTCCTTGGCAGTCATGACGAAGATGGTTTCCTTTATAGCATTGGTGGTGACCTTTCCAAATTAAAAGTTGCTGCAACGCTCTTATTGACCGCCAAAGGTCAGCCTGTGATTTATTATGGTGAGGAACTCGGTCAATCTGGTGCCAATAACTGGCCTTATTACGATAATCGTTACGAGTTTGACTGGGATGATGTTGAGGGCAATGATGTTCTGGAACATTACCAAAAATTATTAGCCTTTCGTCGTGACAACAGCGAATTGTTAGCACGTGGTAGCCATAGCACGGTAGCGGTTAATGATAGTCAACAATGGCTACTGGCTAAACGTGAAAATGATACGGATGCTGCGTACATTTTGTATAATCTTAAAGATGAAAGCCAGACTCTTCGTTTGTTATTGTCTGATGATGCCGTGGTGACAGATTATTATAGCGGTCAAACTTACCAAGCGGTGCTTGGCGAAGATGGCGCTTATTATCTTGACCTTGAAACACCAGCCATTTCAGCTGGCGGTACCATGCTTCTTAAAGTGTCAACAGGGGCAATTACGTCTGCTTTTATTGCACAAACTGAAGAAGAACCAATTGCCGAAAATACCATTCGCATTCATTTTAAAACCTTGCCGACAGATGATTTGTCTAGTTTGGGATTGTGGACTTGGGAAGACGTTGAAACACCGTCAGAATCTTGGCCAAATGGCGCTATCAATTTATCCAATCTAAAACAAGATAGCTATGGCTATTATATTGATGTGAAATTGGTGGACGGAAATCGTCAGAAAGTAGGGTTGCTCATCAATAATACCAATGGTGATAATTTGACAGGCGATAAAGTTGTCAATTTAATCAGTCAAGAGATGGATGAAGTTTGGTTTGATGAGAACTACGCGATTAATTATTACGAACCACTTGAAGAAGGAACGATTCGAATTAATTACTATCGCAGTGATGGCAATTATGACAATTTAGCCCTTTGGCTTTGGGGAAGTGTTGATTCTTCCGTTACAGACCGTTTGGGGGCATGGCCAGACGGCATTGATTTTGAAAATGTAGGTAAATACGGCGTTTATATGGATATTGCCCTATCAGATTTCAATGAACTTGGATTTCTCTTACTAGATGAGTCTAAGGAGGGCGATGATGCCAAAATTCAGCCAGACAATTATAGCTTTAAAGATTTAGCTAATCACACACAAATTTTCTTGAAAGACGAGGATAAGACAATTTACACGAATCCATATTTTGTAAGCACTGTTCGTTTGACATCAGCTCAGCAAACAAGTCCGACAGAGATTGTTGCTATCGTTAGCAATTTAGCTGACGCTGATAAGGATGACTTGTTTGAAAATGTTAAGGTAACTGATAAAGATGGTAATCTGATGACTATTTCTGACCTTGTATTGAATCCTGAAGCTAATCAGTTAACGATTGTTGGTGATTTTTCACAACTTTTAGCACCATACACGGTTAGTTATGCTGGTGATGACTATCAAGCTAAGACCAATTGGCAATATACAGATTCTCTTTATGCCTATGATGGTGAGTTAGGTGCGAGCGTGTCAGAAGAAGGAGCGCGTGTTGATTTGACCGTTTGGTCACCAAGTGCAGATAGTGTTTCGGTGGTTCTTTATGATAAAGATGACCAAACTAAGGTTGTTGGAAAGATTGCTATGGTTAAAGGTGATAAGGGTGAATGGTCAGCAGCTTTGACGCAAGAATCAGGTCTTGGTGTTTCTGATTATCGTGGTTATTATTATCATTATGAAATCACACGTGGAGATGAAACGGTTCTCGCACTTGACCCTTATGCCAAATCATTAGCGGAATGGAATAGTGATTTGATTGGAACTGACCCGTCATACAAGGTAGCAAAAGCTGCGATTGTAGATACTAGTACAATTGGCAATCAAGAATTGACCTACGCTGATATTAGCGGATACACAGACCGTGAAGATGCTATTATTTACGAAGCACACGTTCGTGATTTCACATCAGATACCGCTATTTCAGATGAACTCCAACATCAATTTGGGACTTTTGCAGCCTTTGTTGAAAAATTAGATTACCTTCAAGAGCTTGGCGTGACGCATATTCAACTTTTGCCAGTGATGAGCTATTATTATGTCAATGAATTGGCGAATGCTGAGCGTTTGACGGACTATGCTTCTAGCAATACGAATTATAACTGGGGATATGACCCACAGAGCTACTTTGCTTTGACAGGAATGTATTCAGAAGACCCAACTGACCCAGCAAAACGCATTGAGGAATTCAAGAATTTGATTGCTGAAATCCATAAACGTGGGATGGGGGTTATTCTTGATGTGGTTTACAATCACACAGCTGACCTTGCTATTCTTGAAGATTTGGAGCCAAATTATTATCATTTTATGGAAGCTGATGGAACAGCTAAAACAAGCTTTGGTGGCGGTCGCCCAGGAACAACGCATTATATGACAAGACGTTTGGTGCTTGATTCAATTGCTTATTGGGTTGATGAGTTCAAAGTTGATGGTTTCCGTTTTGATATGATGGGAGATTTGGATGCCGAAACGGTGCAAATGGCATATGATACGGCTAAAGCACTGAATCCGAATATTATCATGCTTGGCGAGGGCTGGATTTCTTATGCTGGAGATGCTAATGATAGCCGACAACCAGCAGACCAGACTTGGATGTCACAAACTGATAGCGTCGCTTCTTTCTCTGATGACATTCGTAACCTCCTCAAATCAGGTTATCCAAGTGAAGGAGCGGCAGCATTTATTACAGGTGGCGCAAAAGATTTGCAAACACTCTTTAATAATATTAAAGCTCAGCCAAGCAATTTCACCGCAGATGACCCAGGTGATGTGATTCAATACATTGCTGCTCATGACAATTTAACGCTTCATGATGTGATTGCAAAATCCATTCAAAAAGACCCAGCTATTGCTGAAAATGAGGCAGAAATCCAACGTCGTTTGCGTTTGGGAAATCTTATTGTCTTGACATCACAAGGAACTGCCTTTATTCATTCTGGTCAAGAGTACGGTCGTACGAAACAATTCCTTGACGAGGATTACAAGACACGAGTTTCAGCAGATAAAGTGCCAGCAAAATCTGATTTGTTGACCAATGCTGACGGCACACCGTTTGAATACCCATATTTCATCAGTGATTCTTATGATTCGACAGATGCGATTAATCATTTTGATTGGGCTAAAGCCACAGATAGCGAAGCTTACCCAGAAAATACGCAAAGCCAAACTTATACAAAAGGTTTGATTGCCATTCGCCGCTCAACAGATGCTTTTACGCTTAAAACCAAAGAAGAGGTTGACCGCAATGTGAGCTTGATAACCATTCCAAATGAAAATGGTGTTGGGCAAGAAGATTTGATTATTGCTTATCAAACAATTGCTAGCAATGGCGATATTTACGCTGTTTTTATCAATGCAGATACCGTGGCGCGTGATTTTGTATTGACAGATGATTACCGAAATCTCCTATCAGCTGAAATCATTGCGGATGGTAAGCAAGCAGGAGTAGAAGCGATAGAAAATCCAAGCGGTGTCACAATGACTGAAACAGGATTAACCATCGAGCCACTAACAGCTACCATTTTACGTTTGAAAAAAGCTAGCGCTGAAACGGAACGTACACTTTATGATGAAGCAAGTGGTGTTAGCGTTATTTTAGGAGCAGGTGAACGTGATGACATCAAGAAAATCAAGGTAAGTCACCAAGAAACAAATGATGTCAAAACACCAGAAGTTCTAAAGGGAACAGATTACGATTTGTTTGATATTCAGCCAACTGACAATTTTGGAAATGTCTTAGCTATTACAAAAACAGCGCGAGTTATTTTACCAATTGATGCTGGCAAGACTGTTGCTCAAGTCTTTTATCTCCCAGAAAATGGACAACCACAGTCACTAGCATTTGAAGAAATCAGCCGTACTGTGGCAGGGCAAACATTGAAATTTGTCATCTTTGATACGGAACATTTTAGTCAATACGGCATTATTTATGCTCAAGAAGCTACTCAATCATCATCAGATATGGCAACACAAACCTCTGCTGAAACTGGCGTGACACCTGATGACCAAGCGCAAGCTTCTGTCGTGGAAACGACAACTACACCTATCACAGTAGATGCCAATCTTGAAACACTATCAGGTACTGATGCTGCTGATACTTTACCAGCGACAGGTGAAAAAGATGGCACACTTCTTACCTTTGCAGGTGTTTTAAGCCTAGCAAGCATAGCTTTGCTCGAACTCAAACGCCGCAAAAAATCAGAATAACTTACAGTAGGCACAAAAAGAGAGGTTAGGGATAAAATCCTAGCCTCTTAATCATCTAAAAATAATGTTTCTATCAGTAAGCGGTGTCGTGGAACGACTGGGTGTGTTTCTAAAAATGCTTTTAACTTTTCTTTTGCCACCCATTGGTACGAGATGGTTTCGCTATTTTGGAGAGTTATGGTATCTTTGGGAGAATTTACCAGAGCAAGGTAGCTATCCATGATACAGTTGTCATCTTTGTAAACAGTCCTTTTTGAAAATGTTAATTCAACTGGTACAAGCCCAGTTTCTTCCAGCAACTCACGTCGAACAGCTTGTTTAGAATCCTCACCATAAAGAGCAGAGCCACCTGCACTAGCTTCAAAAAATCCTGGAAAAGACTCTTTTTCTAAATGTCTTTGCACAAACAAAATGTCATTGTCAACATGTTGCACCAAACAATCTACTGCCAAATCATCAGGAATTGACTGACCACGCGTTAAGATACGACCTGTTTTTTGCCCATTTGCTAAATAAGCATCCCATTTTTCCATGTTTTTCTAACCTCTTTCGTTCAAAAAATTATATAATAGTATATATAGTAACATATGAAGGGGAGTTGGTACCATGCACATATTGATAGCACCCGATTCATTTAAGGAAAGTTTATCTGCCCTCGATGCGGCAAAAGCCATTCAAAGGGGATTTAAAAAAGCACTGCCAAATGCGACTTTTGACTTAATGCCGATTGGCGACGGTGGCGAAGGAACCTTGGAGACCTTAACTGATGGCTTGCACCTAAGGCGTGATAGCCATATTGTTACGGGAGCATTAGGTCAGCCTGTGGAAGCTCACTATGCGACCAATGGTCAATTAGCTGTTTTTGAAATGGCTGACATATGTGGCTTGGAAAAAGTTCCACTTGATAAGCGCAATCCGTTAACATTAACGACAAAAGGTGTCGGTGAAATGATTGGACATCTTGTTGACCTTGGTATCAAAGAAATCATGATTGGCGTTGGCGGCAGTTCCACTAATGATGGTGGTATTGGAATGGCAGCAGGATTAGGCTATCGTTTCTTTGACGAGTCTGGTCAAGAAGTTGCTGCAGTTGGTGATAATCTTGGAAACATCACAACGATTTCCTATGAAGATTACCATTGGGATTTATCACAAGTTGAGCTAACAATTATTACTGACGTTACCAATCCACTATGCGGTCCTAATGGTGCAACCTACGTTTTTGGCGGTCAAAAAGGACTTGCGAACGAAAAATTCGCAAGTGTTGATAAGGATATGGAGCAATTTTACCAAAGCTTCTTCCCAGTAATCCTTGATTTAGCGGGAGCAGGAGCAGGTGGCGGAATGGCAGCAGGGCTAGCTGCGTTTACTGGCGGACGAATTATCTCTGGTATCGACGCAGTTCTTGATATGCTCAACTTTGACCGTCGAGTCCAAGTTGCGGATGTCGTCATTGTTGGTGAGGGACGCATGGATAAGCAAAGCTTATCTGGGAAAGCCCCTGTCGGCGTTGCTAGTCGTACGCCAAGAGGCAAATTAGTCATTGCCATTTGCGGTAGCTTAAAAGATGATTTACCAGACTTTCCAGTTGCTAATATTCAAGCGGCTTTTCCGATTATCTCAGGCGTTGATTCTTTGGAAAATACGCTAGCGCAGGCACCTCAAAATCTAGAACGCACCGCCCAAAATATTGGCAATCTACTAGCCTTTACCAAACGTTAATCTTTATTGAATAATTTTGACCAGAAGCCCTTTTTAGGGGCTTCTTTTGGTTTGTCATGTGCTTGTGGAAAACGCACTGCTAACAGTGGATTGTCAACATTTTCAGCTTGATTCGAATGAACGATAATCCCATAAGGTGAATGCGCATTTTTTTCATCAACGATTGTTGCTTGAATTTCAAGATTTTGCGCTATTTTCATATAGTAACATTGGTCGGCAACCGCCAATTTTGGCGAAATTTTGACAAATAACGTGTCATAATCACTCGCTAAATGTTTTAAAATATCCTCGAAACGTGCTTTAGTATCTTCCAAACGACTGTCATCAAGCGGTACTGACAAGACCACACGTTCGGCAAACGTTCCAAAATAGCGTCGTTGTTCATCAGGATTAAGTCGATTTTCCCCTGCAGCAGCATGTAAAACTTTACTTTCTAAATCACTCATACTATTAACCTCGATTGTTTCTTAACTTCATTATAAGTTAAATTTACTAAACTGTCATTTCTCAGCCGTAAGCGCATAAAGTATTTTGAAAAAAGGGCATGAAAGTTAAATTGGTTTTTCAAAATTTCTCGTTTTTATTTGCCTAAGTGGCGATATTATGGTATTATTTTAGTGTAAAAATATTAAAAACTCATAAGGAGAGTAACATAATGTCAATTATTACTGATGTTTACGCTCGCGAAGTCCTTGACTCACGCGGTAACCCAACACTTGAAGTAGAAGTTTACACTGAATCAGGTGCATTCGGACGTGGTATGGTTCCTTCTGGAGCTTCTACTGGTGAACACGAAGCAGTTGAACTTCGTGACGGAGACAAATCTCGTTACAACGGTCTTGGTACTCAAAAAGCTGTTGACAACGTTAACAACATCATCGCTGAAGCAATCATCGGTTTCGATGTTCGTGACCAACAAGCTATCGACCGTGCAATGATCGCTCTTGATGGTACTCCAAACAAAGGTAAACTCGGTGCAAATGCTATCCTTGGTGTTTCTATTGCCGTAGCTCGTGCAGCAGCAGACTACCTTGAAGTTCCACTTTACAGCTACCTTGGTGGTTTCAACACTAAAGTTCTTCCAACTCCAATGATGAACATCATCAACGGTGGTTCTCACTCAGACGCTCCAATCGCTTTCCAAGAATTCATGATCGTACCTGCTGGTGCACCTACATTCAAAGAAGCTCTTCGTTGGGGTGCTGAAATCTTCCACACTCTTAAGAAAATCCTTAAAGAACGTGGTCTTGAAACAGCTGTTGGTGACGAAGGTGGATTTGCTCCTAAATTTGACGGAACTGAAGATGCCGTAGAAACAATCATCAAAGCTATCGAAACTGCTGGTTACAAACCAGGTGAAGATGTATTCCTTGGATTTGACTGTGCTTCATCAGAATTCTACGATAACGGAATCTATGACTACACTAAATTCGAAGGTGAAGGCGGAGCTAAACGTACTGCTTCAGAACAAATCGATTACATCGAAGAATTGGTTAACAAATACCCAATCATCACAATCGAAGATGCAATGGACGAAAACGACTGGGACGGATGGAAAGAACTTACTAAACGTCTTGGTAAACGTGTTCAATTGGTCGGTGATGACTTCTTCGTAACTAACACTTCATACCTTGAACGTGGTATCAAAGAAGAAGCTGCTAACTCAATCCTTATCAAAGTTAACCAAATCGGTACTTTGACTGAAACATTCGAAGCTATCGAAATGGCTAAAGAAGCTGGTTACACTGCCGTTGTATCACACCGTTCAGGTGAAACTGAAGATTCAACAATCGCTGACATCGCAGTTGCAACTAACGCTGGTCAAATTAAAACTGGTTCACTTTCACGTACTGACCGTATCGCTAAATACAACCAATTGCTTCGTATCGAAGACCAACTTGGTGAAGTAGCTGAATACCGTGGATTGAAATCATTCTACAACCTTAAAAAATAATCAGTTTACTGATTAAGAGGTTTTAAACCCTTGATATTAAAGCATTCTAGGCTATCCCCTAGAGTGCTTTTTTTGATTTTGTTATCCTTTGACATTTTTTGTATAGTAAAGGGTGACCCTAAAGTGTCATACCCTTATAAACTATTAATAGCATTTTCAAATATTGAAGCAGATTTTTGAGCTCCTTCTTTAGTTGCGTGAACATACGTATTAAGTGTCATTGAGATATCGCTATGACCTAGACGGTGTTGCAAGTCTTTTGGTTGAATACCAGCATAAAGCATGATAGTAGCGTGTGTATGGCGTAAACCATGGAAAGATACATTAGTTACACCAGCGTTTTTAAAGTGTTTATCTAGTCTTCTTCTTAAATTGCAAGCATAAGCGTATTTTTCTGTAAAAACAGAGAAGACAACTTTTTCAGACCGCCCAAGTTGCCATGATTGGACTTGTTGGCGGTTTTTATATTGCTTAAGCATAAGTATAGTAGCTTTATCAATTGAGATATCCCTATAACCCGCCTTAGATTTAGGGGGATTTACTTCTTGATATCGGTTAAGTGTCTTATTAACGCTGACTACACCACTTTCTAAGTCATCAGACCATTCAAGGGCTAAAGCTTCGCTGATACGTAAACCAGTAGCAAGTAAGAACGTATATAAAACAAAGTCAAATAGGCTTTCATAGTCTGATTGGTCTAGCATATTTAGATAATTTAAGAACTGTTTCAATTCTTGTCTATCTAAAAACTTAATTTTAGTTTTTTCTTTTTGTTTTTTACGTGGAACAATAACGTCCCTAGCAGGATTGTGTTGTATTAGTTGCATAGCGACGCCATATTGAAGTATTCGACTATTGACATTGTGAAGTAGGTTGTAGTTTGCGTATGCCCCTTTAACGCCCTTGTTTGCCCTATCAGCCCATTTGTTTACTTGTTGCTGAATAATAGGAGTTGTTAGCTTATCAAGTTTATAATCGCCGAATACAGGCAAAATATGTACTTTTAACAGCCCCTTAGTAGATTGTTGGGGGTTTGGTTTAACTGTATTCTTGTAACTATCCCACCAGAGAGAAGCAAGTTCTTTGTAGGTCTTTATTGTAGCCTTGGTTTTGGTTGTATAACCGTTATTGATAAATTCGTTAACCGCCTCACGGGCTTTTGTTTTAACGCCTTTTTTGGTAGAAGCAGTAATGTTTTTACGTGCTTTCTTTCCTGTTAGTCTATCTGTTCCAAGGTAAACGTTAGCACGATAGACAATAGTTCCGTTTTTCTTTTTTACTTCTTTGATATTCATGTATAAACCTTTCCATCAGCAGGCAAGCTATTATTAAAAAGGTTCTAGGTTTTACATGTAAGAATGTCGGGATAGCAGGTTAGAAATACTGGAAAATCCTAGTATATGGCGTAACAAAATGGTACTCCATACCAGAAAATTGTTAGAAAATACGAGAATAAAAGCTATATATAATCGAATTTAGTAATTTTTAGTATTTTCAATAGAAATATATCAAGTTTTTTCAAGTCCTAAGAACTTATAACCGTTGTTGTGGTTACATTTGTGAGCATATGAATACTACAAAATACTACAATCTCCTTATTATAGATTTTCTTGAAAAATGAATTAAGAATCATAGAAGTTTACCGTACGAAAATCGAAAAAATGGCTTATTTTTGATTTTGTGGTTATAAGATACTGGAATTAGATTTCTATTAAGCGATTATGTTTTTTTAGTCTTTGTTTTTATTTTTTATATTATTTAATTTGGCTAATGCTTGTATTAAAGTATCGCTCATCTTACTGATTTGGTCAGCGGATAGGCTTGCCGTTGTAGAGGCAAAGTCTGCTAAGTTGGATAAAGCGTTACTCAAGTCATCTAAATAATCACTAATATATTTTTTTCTTTCTCCTGGAGATAATTCTTTCAATTCATCATCACTTAAAATATTTTGTGGAATATCTATTTTTACAACGTTTTTAGATGGTTCACTAGACATAGTTATAGGGTATCCTGTGGTTTGTAAAAAATCTTCTTCAGCTTTTATCTTGTTCAGATACAATGAAAGCTCTTCTCTGTAATTACCCAATTTAGTAATTTCTCGTATAATTTCATCAGCTTGATAAGGTTCAACAATCGATAATAATCCCTCGTAATCTTTCGCTTCAGAGTCAAAAAAATCAAATAAATCACTTAAAGATTGCATAGGAGCTGTCCTTTTTAGGTTATAAAAGTAGATGTTAGATAATGTTTCTAAATCCATATTTAAAAAAGCAGATAAACTTATGATATTTATGGTGTTTTCCAATGTATCTTTATTTAGATATTCATTGCTATCCGTTAATTTTTCTGAGATTGCTTCAACAATTTGACCAACGCTAAAACGTTTGTCAGTGTAACCTAATAAATAGCTTTTAGTAGTACCGAAATAGTCGGCTAATTTATCCCATATTTCTTTGTTCCGAGGTTCTCTCTCTCCTCTTTCATAATACATTAATTGACTTGCTGACACTGAGATATTGTATTTTTCCTTCAACACTTCACTAAGTTTATTTAGTGATATTCCCTTTTCTTGTCTTAGCTCTTTCAAGCGATTTAATTGTTTAGGCATGTTTTTCCCTCCCAACTTTTGTAAGGTTAGTATAACACAACTGTGAATTCAATAAAAGAAAAATTCTCAAAAAAAGAATAAAAAAAGCTTGTATTCTCAAAAAAAGAATGTTAAAATAATTTTGTTCTCAAAAAGAGAACAACGAAAAGAGGTGGAAAAATGATTATTTCAAAAAGTATGGCTGAAAAAGTTCGAATTAAACGTGGAAAAATGGCGATGACAAAAACAACGCTATGCGTTGAGCTTGGGATAGCTAGGCAAACATTAGCAAAAATCGAAAAAGGTAATTATGACGCTCCAAAACGTATTTATGAAAGTGTCGTAAATTGGTTATTAGAAGACTACTAAAAAACACGTACCTAAAAAGATACGTGAGAGCAACAAAAAAGGCTTATGAAGTTTGGCGACTACAAGCCTTTCAGGAAATAAAACTAAAACAAAATTAATAAAGCAGGCAAGCTATTATTAAAAGGGTTTTAGCAAAGTTTTTTATGCTTGAATTATAACAAATTCGGGTGTTTGTGTCCAGACGGAGAGCGGGAACTCTTAAAACTACAAAATAATTGGTATATAGTAAAAAGAAAAATAGGTACAAGAAAACAGCATTAAAAGGCGACAAGAAAAAATTAAAGAAGGAAGGGAGTAACATGACTATTTTTTCAATTAACGAGGAAGATTACACTGAAGAGCAGTTAGCAATATTTAGAAAGCGACAAGAGAGCAAAGCGAAGGCTAAGGCATTCTTTACGGCACAATATGACGAATATACCGCCGACGTAATTGTTACTAACGTGATGATTGGTTATATGAATTTAGGTAAAGGGAGCGCTGATACTTTTGAGCAAGCTTGGAATGATTTAGGGTTTGAGGTTGTAATGGATATTGTTTATAGAGCAATTAACCATCTACCAGCTAGAGGTAAAGGGGAGAGATAGAAGAATGATTTATCAAGAAATCAATTTACCAATTTGGGGGCAATTGGTGCTTATGGCGGTATTAATTTTATTATTGCTTTTATTAGCTCATATTAAGCCTTTAGAGGACGTTAAAGAAGAAAATGATAAAATACCCGACAATCATGTAAAAGAGCGATACGGGGCTTATATTCAATCACAGGGACGATATTATAATTAAGGAGACAGAACATGACTGATAAAACAAGCGCCAATCTTGCTAAAGTAAGGGCTGAAAAGTTTGGAGAAAACCTATCGGAAGCCTTCGATATTATGGTTGAGTTTGAGCTAGAAGGTAAATTTGACTGTTATAATACCACAGATTATTTGAAAATGGCTAGAGTTTTGGAAATCTTAACAGATTTTTCTGTTATGTGGGATAAAGGGCAGATTATTCTAGTCAGCAAAGAAAGCGAGGTTAGACAATGACATTACAAACCTTACCTAAAAATGATAAACGCGTACTGAGACTTATCAAAATTGGGGCGGAGAACGCTATAACAGGCGCTGAAATCGCTAGTATCTTGTGGCTTGATAAAAGACTTGTACAGAAGATTATTAGCCGACTAATTACAAAACACGGTATCCCTATTGTAGGTGTAAGAAGTGGTACCAACCGAGGATATTTTATCCCTGCTAATAAAGCAGAGCTAATGGACGGTACAAAGGCTTTTATAATCAGCTTCAAGATGAACAAAAGCGCCTTACTATTTTGGTGAATGCTGACCCAGCTATCTATACAAAGCTTATTAAAGAGCTTTTAGAAGGGGTGTGATATGGGGACATTTTCACCCGAGTTTGAACAAGGTTTATTAGACCGTATAGACGTAGTAGCTGAAAAGAAGTTAGAGCTAGAAAGACAATTACAGACGCAAACAGGTTTAATAAGCGGAAAGAAGTTGAAAGAAGAATTAGATATAACAGGCGCTACACTCACAAATTGGGTTAAGTTGGGGCTTAAAGTTTACCAACCGCCCTTTGAGAGTAGCAAGAAACAATATTTTAGAGCGTCAGACGTGATTAATTTTTTAACCGTACGCTAGAAAGGAGCAATAATTGGGAAAGACTAAAATATATTTTTGGTTAAAGGTTGATAAAAAGTTTTTTGACAATGTTTTTATCAAGCGATTAAAAAACATGAATGGCGGGTATGCTATGACCGTTATTTATATCCGACTTATGTTAGAAAGTTTAGAAAGTGATTGTATTTTATACTATGACGGTTTTCTTGAGAGTTTGGTAGAAGAATTAGCTATTAAGTTAGACGTTTCAGAAGATGATATAAATATGACTATGGCATATTTTACTAAATGTGGACTAATTCAAATTGATACCGAGGGAAATGCTGAACTATTACAGGCTAGAGCTATGTTAGAACAGGAAACAAATCAAGCACAATATATGCGAGATTATAGGAAACGTCGGAAATCGAAAAACGATAATTCTTACAATGTAAGCCAAAGAGATAACATTGTAAATGAACCGTTAACCACTTGTAAGACAGAGATAGAGATAGAGAAAGAAATAAAGAAAGATATAAATATAGATATAAAGTCAGAAGTAGATACTAGAGAAAATCAATCTGCTACTGCTGATGAAAAATCTGAATTCAATATTTTTGAATATTATCAATCGCGAATTGGAGTTTTAGATGGCTATCAGATGCAAAAACTGCGAGATTTTATAGAAATTGACAATTTAGAACCAAAACTAGTTAAACGAGCAATTGACAGAGCAGCTGACAACTCTAAAAGAAATTTTGGCTATATCAATTCGATTCTTAAAAATTGGGCTCAAAATGGTATCAAAACAATTGTTCAGCAAGATGAAGAGCAACGAAGATTTGAAGAATCCAAGAACCAACCTGCTAAAAGTGATATAGAAAGCACTATCCCAGATTTGCCATTTTAGAAAGTGAGGTAAAAACATGAAGAAAGACCCATTTGAGAATTTAAAGCATGTTATAGAGCTTGAAGAGGTTTGTCCCGTTCATAACGTACACTTACAACAGCTTAACAGGACTGTTGTAATAGCAGGCGAAGACGAACCAAGAAAGCCCGCCCCTTATTGTCCCGAATGTGCTAAAGAGGGAATAGCTCAAAAGAGCCAAAGCGAACTTGAAAAGCTCAAAAATAAAGAATTGTATGCAAATACTTACAACGTCTTAGAACGTGATAGTACAATCCCTAAAGAGCTTAAAACGGCTACCTTTGATAATTTCATAGCAAATACAGCAGAAGAACGTCAGCTTTTAGCCTTTGCTAAACAGCAGGCTGAGAAGTACATAAATGGCATGGTGGGAAATACGCTTATAACGGGCGGTACAGGTATCGGAAAGAGCCATTTAAGTATTTTCTATTGCCAAAGTAATAAACGAGGGATACAGGGCAAAAAATGAGCCTAAGAGCGTGTTATTTATCAGTCTTACAGAAATCATTAAGGAAATCAAAGAGGGGTGGAATTATGGCAGAGGTGCCAAACTAACAGAGGCAGAAGCGGTTAAGCTATTGACTGAAGTTGACTACCTTATTCTTGATGACCTCGGAGCAAAGAATGCAACGCTAAACCCTAAAAGTGACTGGGAGCAAGATTTTCTATTTGATATTCTGAACAACCGAGAAAATACGATTATCAATACTAATTTAAGCGGTTCGGAGTTGCGTAAAGTCTATAACGAACGCAACGCAAGCCGTATCTTGAAAGGTTTAGAGGGAAACAGCTTTAAAGCATTTAGTATCAAAGATAAGCGTTATAGTATCCGAAACTTGAAATAAGACTTTTTTCCAATTTTGGAAAGCAAAAAATGAGGTTTTTGAGGTATTTGGTAACAAAAAGGGTAACAAATTTATAAGAATTTATCGGAAATACTATAATTTCAAGGTTTTATCTAATAACAGATTATTAATACCTAGAGTAATACAAGGAGAAGAAACATGAATAATGTAAAATCACAAAACGAAATCAGACCATTAACAGCCAAAGAGTTACAAAATTGGATTGAGGAAGAGAAAGCAATCTTAGAAATGATACAAGGTTATAAAAATAAGTTACCAGAGGGAGAACAAGAACAGTTTGAAATCCTATGCTTTGGTGTTTGGAATTGCTTAGATAACTTGCACACTATGCTTGATGGCAATGAGTTAAAATACTATCCTAAAGAGCTTAAAAAACGAAGTAAAGCAGAATATCTTAAACTACTTAGAGAGAGTAGAAAGGGAAGTTATGGAAACAAATAGTGATTTATTGGCATTAATAAAACAAGGGTATATTTTATATTCAAAAAATGGTATAATGACAACAGAGAAAACACCAGATTTTGGTACAATTACATTGAGTTATCAAGGCGGAAAGTTTACACACTTAACCGTTACGACAACTAAAAAATAGCGTCTATCTGAACAACAGAGGACAATTCATTAAGCTTGTAATAGCTTTTTGAGTTGTCCTCTTTTTATTTTTAAAACAGAAAAGGAGTAGAAAAATGGCAGAAATGAAAAAAATTAATGAAATGATTGCAGAATACGTAAAGGAAAAAGAAGAGCGAAAGAGAGCGTACTATGAGCTTGTGACGAGATTGCAAAAAGATATAGACAGGGGCTATGCGGGGGCAGTATTAGCTAAAAAAACAATCGATGAAAGACGTTTACGAAGTGAAAATACAGACGCTTGGAAGCAAAAAGAACTACTTGAAGCATTAGAAAAAACGGTGGAAGATGAAAAAACAAAACTTGGAGCCGTCACACAGATAACCGCTGATGATTTAGCTGAACTAACCTTATTGGAAGATATCGAATTAACTGAAAAAGATTTAACTTACTATATTAGCAAATACCAAAACAAACCGCTTGCAATTAAAAAATTAAAACAAATTTATCAGGCAGACCTTCGAACATTTCTGTTTCCAAAATCAAAAGAAGAAATCTTGAACGATTGGGAAAGTCAAGCGAAAGAGGCTATCCGCTATATTACGCAATTAGATTATACGAGAACTACCGAGATTGATTTTATGGGTGATAAAATTTCCACAGACATGCATAATACTTTTTTAGAAGAAGCTTTAACAGCTTATAACAATTATTAATTCAAAAAGGAGTCACCGCTATGGACTTTCTAAAAGAAATCGATAAACAGAGCACCAAGAACAACGCTTATAAAGTTCTAAAACAATATCGTCGCTATTCTCGTATGGCTGGTGAAGAATATACACCTAAAATCACAGCAACTTATACATTAGAACCTAAAACAGTTAGGAGTTATAACAGTGGTAGCAGTCAAACAGAAGCACTAGTAACCAGACGTGTATCGGCTTGGAATGAAATGGAAGCTATCATGAAGGCTATCAATCGTGTTATTGACCCGTTTGTGAGACAAATTTTGATTGAGAAATATTGTAAATGGCAAATTAGAACAGATTGCGAGATTTATATGGAACTCGGTTATTCTGAAAGCGAGTTTTATCGAAAATTAGAACGTGGTGTTATTGAGTTCGCAGAAGCCTACCGTGGCGGGGAGTTATTGGTGTTTTCTATATAACAAAAAGGTGCCCCAAAAATGGAGCACTTTTTTAACCAGAAGATAAAAACAACACGCTTTGTTGTGTTAAAGTGATTGTTTTTTTGTAGTTCTATTTTACCATTTTACAGTTTTAATATCAAAAAAACAGTTAAAAGACTTTTAAGTGTTATATTTTGTACGAAAGCAATAATTTTGTATAATTAGAGAGAGGCGGAAGTTATTATGACGTATGAATTTTACAAAAAGACCCCAGACGATAAAATTTGGTGGGTTGAAGATAATGAACAAGTAGGTACTCACCCATTTAGTTTTGATAAAAAGAAGGTATATCACTTATTTGCTGATTATCCCCACAATATGACTGATGAAGAAGTAGAGATTTTTAAAAAAGAGTGTCCGTTTTGGGCTAATTTCTTTAAGTATCGCCAAAAATAGTATTATCAATAAAATTTAAGCGGGTGTGGAAGAGCTCACACCCGATATTACAGATTTTAACCTGCTCAAATTTGAGCGGGTTGGCTATTGCTCTTTTTTGAGTAATAGCTTTTTTTATTTTGAAGTTCTGTACTTACAACTACACAGCTTACAAGCGTACCCTTAAGTACAGTTGTAAGTATCGGTATTCTAACTTTGCTTCACAATTTTGGGAAGCAAAAAAGTAACGTCCGAAAATGGACGCTACTTAAATAATCGCTAAATGGTAAAGAGAGCAAAAGCCCTTTTACATACCCTTATTTAACATAAAGGCGTGTAGTTTCAACTACATACCACTTACTTTTTACCGATTTTGGGATAAAGTATTTTAAGGGTGTAGCTATAACTACCCCCTTATTTTTCGACACTTTTGTCGTAAAGTCAAATGCTTACGGGTGTACTTTCAGGTACACCCGTACTTTTGCTCAATTTGAGCAGAAGAGAAATCTATCATAGCAAAAAAATGTGCTAAAAACCTTGACAAAAAAATCATAAAGTGATTGACTATTACTTTTGGGTGATGTATAATATTGTTGAAATTGGAGTGGCTATTGCTACTTGAGTTGTTAATTTTTCCTATGGAGTTTTTATTATTGAAATGCTTGGAAATGCTTTGAGTATCTCGGCATGGCATGGAACTACACAAGAGAATGCTGGTGAGATAAAGAAGAATGGTTTTAAATGGAACGCAGTAGACCTTAGAGGAAGTAATTTTAGAAATCCAAACGATTTAGGTGGTGGAGTGTATTTTTATATTGACTCTGTTTACGGAAAAGGACGTGATTTAGCCTATAAATATGCTTATCAATATCGGGATGAGGTAGCTAAGAAACAGCGTTGCAGCATAGAAATCATTGAAGCCGAAATTTCCATGGAGAATGATAGATTATTAGATTTAGACGATATTGAAACAAAGCTATTATTTACTGAATTCTCTAAAAAGCATGAAATAGAACGTCAAAGAGCCATTTATAGGCTAAAAAATGACGGTGCAAAACGAAGAAAAAATTATGACGGAATTATGGTTGAATTATTTATTCAACATATTAATAAGCAGAATCCTAGCGGGAGCGTCCAAGCGGTCCAAAAAGAAACCTATACGATTTTTGATGGTTGCGTCAGTAATTTTGATAATGGTGTAGAATTGTGTGTTAGGGATACTAGCTGCATTAATCTAAAAGATAAGGGGAGAGTTAGTGATGGCAATGAATTTAAAAAATTTCTTTGACTTAGATAAAGTTGTTTTTACTGATTCAGAGTTAGAGTTACCATATGAACCTTTTGCTTTTTCAAAAGTAAATCAAAATAATTTCTCTTATTCATATACTTCATCTTATTCATATACTTCTTTAGGTTGCTTTATTAAAGATAAGAATTTTGAAAAAGTGACCTTAAATCAGGAAGAGCAAGTATTATCGGGAGTGGCAGCATAGCTATGGAAAAAAAGTATTTATCTACACTAGTATTTGATAATTATATGGTGACTGAATTGTCATATAAACAAAATTCAAATTTTAGTTTTAATACAAATAATTTAGATGTTGATTTTAACTTAAGCGCTAAAGTTCAGTTAACGAATGAAAACGATTCGGCTGTCACATTGAGAGCAGTGTGTGGTAGTAAAGATAACGTTCAATGTCCATTTACTATAGCGGTTGAAGTTTTAGGTATTTTTAAATATGAGGGTGACATTGAGGACTTTGAGAGATTAGCTACAACGAATGCTATTGCTATTCTATTTCCTTATGTTAGGAGTTTAGTAAGTGATTTAAGTTCTCGAAGTAATGTCTATCCGCAGTTTAAATTACCACTACTAAATGTAGTTGAATTCATTAAAGAAAGTAACAATCTAGAAGTAATAATGCCTGATGATTAGTAAAGAAAAAATTATATTGGGTAGAATTGAACTATGGCTGTTCTTGTATATCATAAAAGCACCCGTTAAGGTGCTTTTTTCTTGCCTGCTGAACTCGTAAAATTTGTTATCTTTTTTGTTACCCTTTATGTTTCACCTACTTATTTCAAATAAATGATTTTAGAAGTACATATAGGGAAAATGTACTCAAAATATGGTACATTTTATAGTACTATATAATAGGAAGAGAACCTTAAAAAATAATCGTTGATATATCAACGTTTTAAGAGCCTATCTATTTCGGATAGGCTCTTTTTTGTGTATAAAGGGTAGCTGAATTCTGTGATTTAAATTTAAATATGGCTAGAGGTTGTTTAATACCTAATCATCTCTGCTTTAAAAGTGCTTAATTTTTGATTAAGGTGACTTTGTTATGGTAATTAGGAAGCTTGACTACAAACAAAAAGGACTGCGATAAACTGCAATCCTTTTAAGGTTATTTTTCAAATTCGGCTTTACTTTTAGTATCGGCATACTCTTCGGCAACTTCTTTTGAAAGAATGTCATCGTAACTTGGTAGTGTAATACTAGAACCGTATTTATTTTTTAGAGCTGTTGTCACTAGGCGGTAAGCAAGGTTGGCATTACGTGAGAGGATAGGTCCGTGGAAGTAGCTGCCATAGACATTTTTATAATGAACACCTTCAGTGCCGTCCTCTTTGTTGTTACCATTTCCGTAAACGCAGATACCAAGTGGTTTTTCGTCATCAGACAAGAATGTTCGACCTTGGTGATTTTCAAAACCATAGTAAGTTTCGTTAAATTCATCGTTATGAATTTTGATATCTCCGATGAAACGATTGTTTTCTTGATTGAGGGTGTAATGTCCCATAACACCAATACCATTGATTTTTTCACCATTGGCTTGAACGTAGTATTGACCGAGGAGTTGGAAACCACCACAGATAGCTAGAATGACTTTGTCTTTGTTGATGAAGTCAGCAATGGCTTCTTTCTTACTTGGAAGGTCTTTGGCGACAATAGTTTGTTCATAGTCTTGACCACCACCAAAGAAAACCATATCGTAGTAATCAGCGTCAAAGGTATCTCCTAATGAAACAATGTCAAAGGTCATTTTAGCTCCAAGCTTTTCACCGACATATTTCATCATGAGGATATTACCATTGTCACCGTAGGTATTCATCAGATTGCCGTAAAGGTGGGCAACGTTTAATTCATAGTTGTAATCTTTTGTGTTAGGAGATTGTAGCGAAGTGTAAGTCATTTTAATTCATCTCCTTTCCAACGGCATGGCGACTAGCTAGAATTTCTCGGAATTGCAACATAGCGGTATAAGTTGCAAGGATATAGGCGTGCTCAGTTGTTTGTGATTCAATTAATGCCATAATATCCTCGAGACTTTCGGCTTCGGTGATGTTGTTTTCATCGTAGCCTGTCACACGCAAACGACGAGCAATTTCAGAATGACGAACACCGCCTGCAAATGCTTGAGGAATATCCATATCTAAAACAGCCTCGAAGTTAGCATCCCAAATCCAACTGGTATCAATCCCGTCAGCGTAATTGGCATTGAGTAGGACAGAAAGCGTAAATGGATAAGGGGCTAATTTAATCATATCAAGTGCTTGACTAGCGCCAACTGGATTTTTAATGAGAACCAAGGTACAAGATTTATCACCGATTTTAAAGGTTTCTTGGCGTCCAAAAACGGCGCGACTCTTATCAAAACCAGCTTTAATTTTTTCAGGAGCAACTCCGAAAAATTCAGCAACAGACACCGCAGCAAGAGCGTTATAAATGTTATAGAGACCACCGACGTTGATTTTGTAATCTTGACCGTCAATGACAAATTCAGAAGTTGTATTGGTGATTTTCGTCAATTCTGTCAAGGCATAATCGAGTTTTGGACGGTGGAAACCACAATTGTCACAGACATAATCACCAAGGTTTGCATAGGTGTTCAATTTGTATTTTAGAATTTGCTGACATTGTGGACACAAAATGCCTTCGGTATTATAGTGTGCGAGTTCTGGAGTGTGTTTTTCAGTATCAAAGCCATAATATTTAACAGGGTTTACCACGTTTGTAGAATTGAAAAGCGGGCTGTCTCCGTTGGCTAAGATTGTCGCTGTTGGAGCTTTGGCAGCACCGTCTAAAATCATTTGGTAAGTGGTGTAAATTTCACCGTAACGGTCCATTTGGTCACGGAAAATATTGGTGAATACAAAGAGACTTGGTGTGATGTATTCTGTGATTTTTGGCAGACTAGCTTCGTCGATTTCAAGCACGGCAATTTTTTTACCAGATTTGGCTTTTTTGGCTGTCAAGAAAGTTGAAGTAATCCCAGTAATCATATTGGCACCGCTTGGATTTGTGACGATTTCACCAAAAGCTTCACGTAAAATTCCAACTGTAAGAGCAGTGGTCAAAGTTTTACCGTTTGTTCCTGTTACCACAACGATTTCATAATCTTTAGCGATAGTGTCTAAAATATCTTTGTCGAATTTGAGGGCGATTTTTCCAGGCAAGGTTGAGCCACGTCCCACTTTTGAAAGGACAAAGTGAGCTGACTTCCCAGCTGTGATTCCCATAAGTGTGTTTACTTTCATAGAAATATTGTACCACAAAAAGATATATTCTAATAAAGAAAATCTGTTTTAAACGTGGTATAATAGAAAGGTAGTTTTAATTAGTTAGAGAAGAGAGATGCATGTATGAGTAATTTTACGGCTATTGATGCTAAATTTTGGGCAACTTTAGTTGAAAACCCATGGACAATTGTCGTTCACATTTTGGATATTTTAATTGTTGCGTATTTTATTTATCGTTTAATCAAAGCCCTTGCGGGTACGAAAATCATGTCCTTGATTCAAGGGGTCGTGTTCTTCATTTTACTAAAATTTGTAGCTGAATGGATTGGCTTTACGACGATTACTTACTTGATGAATCAAGTCATCACCTACGGTGTTATTGCGGGTGTGGTTATCTTTGCTCCTGAAATTCGTTCTGGTCTTGAGAAATTTGGTCGTTCAACACAAGTTTTCCTACAAACACAGCAAGTGAGTGACGAGGAAAAATTGGTTGAAGCACTGGTGAAATCGGTGGCTTACATGAGTCCGCGTAAGATTGGGGCTTTAATCTCAATTGAGCGCACGCAAACTTTGCAGGAATATATTTCAACAGGAATTCCTTTGGACGCGGATATTTCAAGTCAGTTATTGATTAATATTTTCATTCCAAATACGCCTTTGCATGACGGTGCTGTCATTATCAGAGGCAATAAAATTGCGACGGCTTGTTCTTATCTTCCTTTGTCAGAATCAATGGCGATTTCAAAAGAATTTGGGACACGTCACCGCGCAGCGATTGGTCTGTCAGAGAATTCTGATGCCTTAACGATTGTTGTTTCAGAAGAAACAGGTGGTATTTCAATTACGTCAAAAGGTGAATTTTTACACGATTTGACCAAAGAAAACTTTGAAGCTATTCTTCGAACACAATTAATCACAGAAGTAGAGGAAGAAGAACACTGGTATCATAAGATTTGGAGGAAGAAACAATGAAGAAATTTTTCAATAGTCAATTTTGGTTGGTTATTGTATCCATTGTCTTTTCCATTCTCCTATTTTTAACAGCCACATCAAGTAATTACACACGGACAGGTTCGCAAGTATCGGGGGCAACAGAAACTTATACCCATACTTTGGAGAATGTTCCCATTGATATTAAATATGATACTGATAAGTATTTTATTAGTGGTTATTCTTATGAAACAGAGGTTTATCTGACATCGATTAATCGTGTCAAATTGGATTCTGAGATTAATAGTGATACAAGAAGTTTTAAGGTAGTAGCTGATTTGACAAACTTGGGTGAGGGGACACAGACCGTTCCTTTGCAAGTGACAGATTTGCCGTCAGGGGTTACAGCGACAGCTTCACCAAGTAGCATTTCAGTAACAATCGGTAAAAAGAAAACAAAAACATTTGAAGTTCAAGGTGAAGTAGATTCTAGTCAATTGGCTACTGGCTATGAGTTGAAAAAAGTTTCGACAAATATTTCTGAAGTTGAAGTTACAAGTTCGGAATCAATTATTGACCAAATTGACCATGTGGTTGCTAAATTGCCAGAAACAGAAGTGTTGGACAGTAATTACAGTGGACGCGTAGCCTTGCAGGCTGTGGCAGCAGACGGCACAATCTTAGCTAGTGCTATCAACCCTTCGAAAGCCAAATTAGAAGTGACCGTGAAAAAATTGACAAAAACAGTTCCAGTAACTGTGAAAACAACAGGAGAGATGAGTGATAAAATCTCTGACATTTCATACAAATTAAGCCAAAGCCAAGTAACGATTTCTGGTAGTCAGGATGCTTTGGATGCGGTGGATGAAGTTGTTGCTAATGTTGATATTGCTAATGTTACAAAAGACACAAGTGTCAGCGTGAATTTATCAGCAAATAATGTGACTGTTGACCCTTCTGTTGTGACTGTTCAGTTGACAGTAACGAAAAAATAATAGATAATAGCAAAGACTATATATTAATGAATTAATGATAATTTAAGATGAAAATGTGATTTTTATAATGCAACTATTATTTTAGATTATCTTAGGAAATGAATTTAGTAATGGAGGAAGCGATTTTTCGCTAGTAGAATAATGGGAAAATATTTTGGTACAGATGGTGTTCGTGGAGAAGCAAATGTCGAATTGACACCTGAATTGGCGTTTAAATTGGGACGTTTTGGAGGCTATGTTCTTAGTCAGCATGAAACAGGACGTCCAAAAGTATTTGTGGCACGTGACACACGTATTTCAGGGGAATTGTTAGAATCTGCCTTGGTTGCTGGGCTTCTTTCTGTTGGGATTGAAGTTTACAAGCTTGGTGTTCTAGCAACTCCAGGGGTATCTTACCTAGTTCGTACAGAAAAAGCGAGCGCTGGTGTCATGATTTCAGCTAGTCACAATCCTGCATTGGATAATGGGATTAAATTCTTCGGTGGCGATGGTTTTAAATTGGCTGATGACCAAGAAGACGAAATCGAAGCATTACTTGACGCTCCAGAAGATACGCTTCCACGCCCTTCAGCTGAAGGTTTAGGAACATTAGTTGACTATCCAGAAGGACTTCGTAAATACGAAAAGTTTCTTGTTTCAACAGGTGTTAGCTTGGAAGGGATGAAAGTTGCCCTTGATACTGCTAACGGAGCTGCTTCTGTATCAGCGCGTGATGTTTTCTTGGATTTGGATGCTGATATTACTGTTATCGGTGAAAAACCAGACGGTCTTAACATCAATGATGGTGTTGGGTCAACTCACCCAGAACAATTGCAAGAATTGGTTAAAGAATCTGGCGCAGCAGTTGGTTTGGCATTCGACGGTGATAGCGACCGATTGATTGCTGTTGATGAAAATGGCGACATTGTTGACGGTGATAAAGTCATGTACATTATCGGCAAATATTTATCAGAACGTGGACAATTAGCTCACAACACTATCGTTACAACGGTTATGTCAAATCTTGGTTTCCACAAGGCGCTTGACCGTGAAGGGATTAACAAAGCGATTACAGCAGTTGGTGACCGTTACGTTGTTGAAGAAATGCGTAAATCTGGTTACAACCTTGGTGGTGAACAATCAGGTCACGTTATCATCATGGACTATAACACAACAGGTGATGGTCAGTTAACGGCCATTCAATTGACAAAAGTGATGAAAGAAACTGGTAAATCACTTTCTGAATTGTCTGCCGAAGTTACTATTTACCCACAAAAATTAGTGAATGTTCGTGTTGAAAATAGCATGAAGAGCAAAGCTATGGAAGTACCAGCTATCGCTGATATTATCAGCAAAATGGAAGCTGAAATGAATGGCAATGGTCGTATTTTAGTGCGTCCAAGTGGTACTGAACCGCTTCTTCGTGTCATGGCAGAAGCACCAACAGATGAAGAAGTAAGCTATTACGTGGATACCATTGCTGACGTTGTTCGTAAAGAAATCGGTATTGACTAAAATCATTTTCATAAAAAGAGGAGTATGGGAAATGCGTTTTGCCTGCTCCTTTTCTTTCGTAATAAAGTCATTGGTTATCCTTGGCAAAAATGTTATAATAGCGTCATGTTAACAAAACCAACATCAGTTTATGTTCATATACCATTTTGTACGCAAATTTGTTATTATTGTGATTTTTCAAAAGTATTTATCAAAAATCAGCCTGTTGACGATTATTTACAGGCTCTTATTCGTGAATTTGAGAGTTATGATATTGAACAATTGCGGACGTTATATATCGGAGGTGGAACGCCAACCTCAATTACCGCGCAGCAATTGGATTATTTGCTGACGAATTTGACAAAGCATTTAGATTTGAGCGTATTAGAAGAATTTACCATTGAAGCAAATCCTGGGGATTTGACGGATGACAAGATTGAAGTGTTGAAGAAATCTGCTGTTAATCGTGTGTCGCTTGGTGTTCAGACTTTTAATGATAAGCAATTAAAGAGAATTGGGCGTAGCCACAATGAAGTGCAAATTTATTCGACGATTGACCATTTGAAAACAGCAGGCTTTGACAATATTTCGATTGATTTAATTTATGCGCTTCCTGGTCAGACAATGGAAGATGTTAAGGAAAATGTTGCTAAGGCGATAGCGCTGGATATTCCTCATTTGAGTTTGTATAGTTTGATTTTAGAAAATCACACGGTTTTCATGAATAAAATGCGTCGTGGAAAATTGAATTTGCCCCAAGAGGACCTTGAGGCGGAAATGTTTGAGTACATTATTGCTGAATTGGAAGCTAATGGCTTTGAGCATTATGAAATTTCTAATTTTACCAAGCCAGGTTTTGAAAGTCGTCATAATTTGATGTACTGGGATAATGCAGAATATTATGGTGTCGGTGCTGGGGCGTCTGGGTATTTAAACGGTGTTCGTTATCGTAACCGTGGGCCGATTCAACATTATTTAAAGGCTGTTTCTGAAGGAAATGCTAGGTTGTCAGAGGAGGTCTTGACCAAGGACGAAATGATGGAAGAAGAACTTTTCTTGGGCTTGCGTAAGAAATCTGGCGTTTCCATTGCAAAATTTGAAGAAAAGTTTGGCGTGTCTTTTGAAGAACGTTATGGTCAAATCGTGACAGAACTTTGTCAGCAGGGGCTTTTGGTGCCAGATGATAAGGTGGTTCGAATGACTAAAAAAGGTCTTTTTTTAGGAGACACGGTAGCAGAGAGATTTATATTGGAGTAATGACATGGGATTAAGTTATCAAGAAAATTATCAAGTACCTTTTTACGAAAGTGACATTAATCACAACATGAAATTGCCGCAACTTTTATCGTTAGTGTTGCAAGTTTCAGGGAAACAGTCACTTAGTCTGGGGATGAGTGATGATTATATTTATCAAACGTACAATCTTGTTTGGATTATCACAGAGTATGCGATTGAAATCGAGCGTTTGCCAAAATATACTGAAAATATCGTGATTGAAACGGTACCTACGGCTTATAATAAGCTCTTTTGTTACCGTGATTTCAATGTTTATGGTGAATCTGGTGATAAAATCATGACGATTCATTCGACTTTTGTCCTCATGGATTATGATAGCAGAAAGGTTCACCCTGTTATTGATGAAATCGTTGACGTTTATGACGTTGAAAAGATTAAAAAAATCTATCGTGGTCCTCGTTACGAAAGCTTGGAAAATCCAGAAGAAACAACTTATCACGTTCGCTTTTTTGACCTTGATTTGAATGGTCATGTTAACAATAGCAAATACCTTGAATGGATGTATGATGTGTTGGACGTGGCGTTTTTAGAGGAACACATTCCACACCACATTAACCTCAAATACGTGAAAGAAGTCCATTATGGGCATGATATTAAATCACGTGTTGAAACAGATGGTTTGATAACAAAACATGAAATTGTTACCCAAGGTGCTGTTCATGCACAAGCTCGCATCGAGTGGAAGGAAAAATAATGACTGTTGATGATAAGAAGTGGGTTGATTGGCTTGTTCGCTTGCAATCCTTGGCACAAGCAGGGCTAGCTTATGGTCGCGATAAGTATGATATTGAACGTTTTGAGGAAATTCGAGAGATTTCAGTTGCAATGATGGCTGAATTATCGCAGTTACCAGCTCAGAAAGTGGCTGATTTGTTTGCTAACGAAACGGGCTATCAAACCCCAAAAATCGATACACGCGCAGCCATTTTTCAAGATGACAAGATTTTACTAGTGCAAGAAGCTAATGGGAAGTGGGCGCTGCCAGGTGGTTGGTGTGATGTTGACCAATCTGTGGCGGAAAACACGCTTAAAGAGGTGAAAGAAGAAGCTGGACTTGATGTGGAATTGGAGCGCGTGATTGCTATTCAAGACCGTGAAAAACACAATCAACCAGTTTCTGCTCACAAGATTTGTAAGATTTTTTCATTATGCCATGCCAAAGGTGGGCAGTTTACAAAGAATTTAGAAACGATAGCAAGTGGGTATTTTGCGTGTGACAACCTGCCTGAGCTTGCTGAATCTAAGACAACGAAAGAGCAGATTGCGATGTGCTTTACTGCTTATTACGATGAGAATTGGAAAACACTAATTGACTAAGGATAGTCAGAGACTTTTTAGCTAGAAGTCTTTTTGGTGTTGTAAAAATGGAGGAAAGAATGACTTATAGAGGCTATTTGATTGATTTAGATGGAACAATTTACAAAGGGAAAAATCGTATTCCTGCTGGAGAACGTTTTATTCAACGTCTGCAAGAACGCAATATTCCTTATGTTTTGGTGACGAATAATACAACACGCACACCAGAAAAAGTTCAAGAAATGCTTGCGACACAATTCAATGTGCATACGCCGCTTGAAACGATTTATACAGCAACAATGGCGACGATTGATTACATGAATGACATGAGTCGTGGAAAAACAGTTTATGTGATTGGTGAAACGGGTTTGAAAACAGCTATTGCCGAGGCTGGCTATGTTGAAGATACTGAAAATCCAGCATATGTGGTTGTCGGACTAGATACGCAACTAACTTATGAAATGCTTGCCATTGCAACGCTTGCCATTCAAAAAGGAGCAGTCTTTATTGGAACGAATCCTGATTTAAATATCCCAACGGAGCGTGGGTTAATGCCAGGGGCTGGTTCGATTAATAAACTCTTGGAGACTGCAACACGTGTGCAGCCAGTCTTTATTGGCAAACCAAATGCGATTATCATGAATAAAGCTTTGGATGTTCTGGGAGTTAAACGTGAAGAAGCTATCATGGTTGGTGATAATTATTTAACAGATATTATGGCAGGAATTCAAAATGATATTGCTACTTTGCTTGTGACGACTGGTTTCACCAAACCAGAAGAAGTGCCTACCCTTCCAGTGAAACCTGACCATGTCCTTGCTAGCTTAGATGAATGGAATTTTGATGAAAAATAAACTTTGGACGTTTAGCACTTGGCTCTGGCTCCTTGCTCTAGCTGTCTTGGTAGCTATTTATGGTGCTTGGCTGATTTACCCTTTGGAAGTTGATTGGCTCAAACTAACCCTTCAGGTCACGATTACAAAAGACGACCTCTTGAAAAACTTTAATATTCTGATGACCTATCTGACCAATCCACTTTCACACACCCTTTCTATGCCAGATTTCCCGTCATCAACAGACGGGCTCAAGCATTTTCGTGACGTTAAGCATTTATTTCACCTAGCGCAAGCTGTTTTTGTGGTGATGCTGTATCCGTCTTGGCGTTTTTGGAAAAATAGCAGAGCTGAAAAATCACTTTTTCTACATCAAAGAGCGTTTACTTTAGCAGCTGTTTTGCCTGTGCTAATTGCAGTAGCAGGATTGCTGATTGGCTTTGACCAATTTTTTACGCTATTTCATGAAGTGCTTTTCCCTGGTGATTCAACATGGCTGTTCAACCCCGCCACAGACCCAATTATCTGGGTTTTACCAGAGGAATTTTTCTTGCATTGTTTTATCATTTTCTTTGTCACTTACGAAGTTATTATGATTGGCTTAGTTGTCATTGCTCGCCGTCAATTGGCTAAACGTCTGCAAGACCAACAGAAACATCCGAAAACCATTAAGGTAGAAAGGAACGATTAAGATGTCCCTTGCATGGTATTATTGGCTATTATTTGCCGTTTCGTGGCTATTTGCCATTCTTCTTTGGATTAAATCAACGACTATCCCTCAAAAATGGCTGAAAGCCCTCTTTGTGATTTGTGGCTTAATTGCCTTTGCCCTCCCATTTTTCTGGGGTTGGTTGGTGAGTTAGTAAGGAGAGACTAACCAGTCCAGTTTTTACTAGGAGATTATCTATTTTGTCCAGTTGTAAACTGGGCTTTTTTTATTTAGACTAAAAATGTAAACGAATACATTTTTAGAAGGAGCAAATATGTATCATAAGACGTTAGATGATTTTCCGAAAGAGTTTTTATGGGGAGCGGCATCGGCTGCTTATCAGGTCGAAGGTGCTTGGGATGCGGATGGTAAAGGTCCATCAGTTTGGGATCAATTTTCTAAGATTCCAAATAAGACCTTTGAAGGCACTAATGGAGATGTGGCAGTTGACCATTATCACCGTTACAAAGAAGATGTTGCTTTAATGAAGAAAATGGGCTTGAAAGCTTATCGTTTCAGTGTGGCATGGTCACGTGTCATTCCAGACGGTGATGGTCAAGTCAATCAAGCTGGTTTAGCTTTTTATGCTAATTTGATTGATGAATTGATTAGCAATGGCATTGAGCCTGTTTTGACGCTTTATCATTGGGATTTGCCACTTGCTTTGCAAGAACGCTATGGCGGTTGGGAATCACGCAAAACCATCGATGCCTTTTTGAAATATTGTGATATTTTGTTCACGGCTTTTAAAGATAAAGTGAAATATTGGGTGACCTTTAATGAGCAAAATGTTTTCACGACGCTAGGTTATCGTTTGGAAGCACATCCACCTGGAGTTCGTGATTTAAAACGAATGTATGAAGCTAATCATATTGTTAATTTGGCGAATGCGAAAGCAATTGCACTTTTCCACCAAATGGTGCCAAATGGTTTGATTGGTCCAAGTTTTGGTTATGGTCCTATGTATCCGTTGACGGCAAATCCAACAGACGTTTTGGCAGCTGAAAATGGGGAAGCCTTGAATAATAGCTGGTGGCTTGATGTTTATTGTAAAGGGCAATATCCTAAGGTTATTTTTAAACAGTTAAAAGCCTTGGGCTTGGCACCAACATTGGAGGAAGGTGACGACGAGATTTTGAAATTAGGCAAGCCAGATTTTGTCGGAATCAATTATTATCATGGCGGAACAGCTAAAGTTAATGGTTTTGAAGATACAGAAGAAGCTGTCGCTACGGATAAAGACTCGAATGTCACAGACCCTTATTTAATGCAAAATAATCGCAGCGAAGAAGCCTCACCAGAAAAAGTCATGTTTGCGGTTGTTGACAATCCTTATTTGGAAAAAACGGACTGGGGTTGGGAAATTGACCCTGCAGGGTTCAGAGTGGCTTTGCGCCGTATCTATGACCGTTATGACCTACCAGTTTTTGTTACTGAAAATGGTCTAGGTGCCATTGATGAATTAACGGCTGACGGAGAAATTCATGACGATTACCGTATTCAATACCTCGAAAAACACCTGCTTGAGATGAAAAAAGCAATTACTGACGGTGTTGAGGTTATTGGTTACTGTGCTTGGTCGTTTACCGATTTGTTGAGTTGGTTGAATGGTTATAAAAAACGTTATGGTTTTGTCTATGTCAATCGTGATGAGTATTCTGAAAAAGATTTGGCAAGAATTCCTAAGGATAGTTTTTACTGGTATCAAACCGTCATTGAAACCAATGGTTCTGATATCAACTAGCGGAGGCTTCAGATGACACAATTTCAAACGATATTATTTGGTGGAGATTATAATCCTGAGCAATGGCCAAAGGAAATTTGGCAGGAAGATATGCGCTTGTTTGACTTGGCTCATATCAATTCAACGACAATCAATGTGTTTTCTTGGGCAACGATTCAACCGTCAGAAAATGAGTATGATTTTGAACAGTTGGACGAGATTGTCAATATGCTGGTAGAGCGTGATTACAAGATTGTTTTTGCCACCTCGACGGCGGCTTTACCTGCTTGGCTTTGTCGTCGTTATCCAGAAGTGACGCGGACAGATTTTGAAGGACGTCATCATCATTTTAGTCATCGTCATAATGCATGTCCAAATAGCCCAGTTTTCCAATATTATGCTAAAAAATTAGCTGGAAAATTAGCAGAGCGTTACGGTCATCTTGACAATGTTGTTTGTTGGCATATTTCAAATGAATATGGCGGTGAATGTTATTGTGATAACTGTGCTAAAGCGTTTCGCGTATGGTTGAAAGCAAAATACGGCACAATTGAAGCGGTCAACAAAGCATGGAATATGCAATTTTGGGGGCATACGCTGTATGACTGGGATGAGATTGTCCTGCCTAATGTGTTAGGTGAAGCCATTGGAACTGAAAAAACAGCTTTTGCAGGGCTATCGCTCGATTATCGCCGTTTTATGTCGGATTCTATTTTGCAAAATTTCAAAGACGAGCGTGATGCGATTAGAGAATTTGATTCAAAAACACCTGTCACAACCAATCTAATGGGAACTTACAAGCCACTTGATTATTTCAAATTTGCGAAAGAAATGGACATTGTTTCGTGGGATAATTACCCTGCCTATAATACGCCAGCTAGTTTTACAGCTATGACGCATGATTTGATGCGGGGATTAAAGGCTGGACAACCTTTTATGCTAATGGAACAGACACCTAGTCAGCAAAATTGGCAACCGTATAATTCCTTGAAGAATCCAGGTCAAATGCGAAGCATGAGCTATCAAGCCATGGCACATGGAGCGGATACGGTTCAATTCTTCCAGCTTCGTCGCTCGGTTGGCGGTTGTGAAAAATTCCATGGAGCAGTAATTGACCATGTGGGACATGAGCACACTCGTGTTTTTAGAGAAGTTAGTCAGCTTGGAGTGGAACTAGCTCGCCTTGGCGACCAATTTTTAGGAGCAAGAACACCTGCTAAAGTTGGTATTATCTTTGATTGGCCAAATTACTGGGGCTTAGAATACGCCAGTGGACCGACAACCGATTTAAAATATGTTGACCAAATTCATCATTACTATAAAGAATTGTACCGCCGTCAGATAGATGTTGATATGGTTGGCTTAGAGCAAGATTTCAGTCAATACGACCTTTTAATTGCACCGTGTCTATATATGGTCAATCAAGAGCAAACGCGAAAGATTGAAAACTTTGTGCGAAAGGGTGGGCATTTTGTCACAACGATGATGAGTGGTATTGTTGATGAGACAGATAATGTTCATTTGGGTGGTTACCCAGGACCGTTAAAAGATGTCTTGGGGATTTGGGTTGAAGAATTTGACGCCTTGCCACCAGAATATCGTGAAAATGTCCAATTTAAATCAGGGGAAAGAGCGAAAGCACAGCTCTTATGTGACGTTATTCATTTGAATGACGCGCAGGCATTGGCTTATTATGATAGTCAGGAATTTTATAATAGCTATCCTGTGGTGACACAAAATCATTTTGAAAACGGTAACGCTTATTATGTTGGCACAATGTTAGACGAAGTTGGTTTGTCAGCTTTGTTTGATAGCATTTTGGGAACACTAGGCATTGAAAGTCGGGTATTGCCAGACGGATTGGAATTAAAAACACGCCGCAAAGGTGATAAAACATATCAATTCTTAATCAATCACACAGCCCAAACAATCCCATGCGATTTAGCATTGACAGGCTATGATTTACTAAGCCAAAAGCAGATAGAAAATATCACAGAAATTCCAGCATTTGACGTGAAAATCATTGTACAGTAAAAAAGAGGTCAGCGACCTCTTTTTAGTTATCATCATCAACTTGTTTTTGGAGTGGGAAAAGGAGTTTAATCATGGTTCCTTGTCCTTTTATGCTGCTAATAAATAGTCCGTATTGATCACCGTAATACTGTTTAATGCGGTTGTGAACGTTTTTTAGTCCAATGTGGCTAGTGTCTTCAATGTCATTTTTAGAAATGTCCTCTTGAATGCGTGCGAGTTTAGCAGGTTCAATACCTACTCCGTTATCACTCACGCTAATGCAAAGGGTGTTAGGTTCTTGTAAGGAAATGGCTAGTGTCACAAAACCATTTTGAGCGACTGATTCTAAACCGTGTGAAATGGCATTTTCAATCAGCGGCTGAATCAAAAGTGGCAAAAGATAAATCTCTTTTGGATTGAGTTCAGGGTCAATGATACAGTTGTAATGGACACGTTCGCCAAAACGAAGTTGCTGAATTTGGGTATAAACTTGAATAGCATCTAATTCCTCTTGCAGGCTGGTAATGCGTTTTCCTTGATTGGACAAGGTGTAACGCATTGATTTTGACAGCAGGCGAATGGCATTAGCGACATCACGGTCTTTGTGCTGCAGAGCTGTCATCCGAATCGTTTCCAAGGTGTTAAATAAAAAATGTGGATTAATCTGGCTGGCTAGAATGCTAAATGCCATTTTTTGTTGCTGGTTGAGCAGTTCTTGCTCCGTGATTTTGGATTGATAAATTTCTTCTTCTTTTTTCTTGATGTGATTGATAATCTTGTGAAAATTAAGCGAAATGGTTGAAATTTCATCATGACCAGCGATTTCATTGAAGAAACTATAATCTTCGATAGAAGCACGGTAAACAGTCTCTTGAAGTTTTTGGATACGGCTTGAGAAAAATCGTGAAAAATAAAGCGTGAGTATAATGGAAATGCTCAAAATGAAGATGAGAATGCCTGACCAGCGGAGACCATTTTCAAGAATGGCTGAAAAAGCGTCGGTATCAAAAGAGTAGATATACACCGTATCCGAATTGGCACCATTGGACAATGGCAGAGCAGTGTAGGCTAATAATGTGGTTTTGTTGTTATTGTTATGAACATAATTGGCGGCAACTTTTGTGCTGATAGTTTCGTTAATGCTGATGGCTTTCGTGCTAACTTCAGAAAATTTATCAGAATAAAAAATCGTATCTTGGTTAAGAAACATCTGATTGAGATAATTGGAATTGTTGATTCTATTTTTTAAATAATTGTAATCCATTTTGATTTCAAGAACAGCCATGTTGTCCGACAAAGGCATGGGAACTCGTTGATAAATGGTCAAATATTGAAAGTCATCATCATCGTCAGGAATGGTTAGCCAGAAGGCACTCCATTGCTCACTAGCCTTTTCATACCAAGCTTCTTTTGCCATGTCATTATGTGTCATTGAGATGAAATGTTGGTAATTTGGCAGGCTTGTGTTATCACTATAAACTAAAATGCTTTTGATAGCAGTATCTTGCTTGTAAACATTATTAAGATATTGATAATTATCAATGGCTTGAGTGGCACTTTTGTCGTCAGAATAATTTTCTTCTAGCAAGCTTCGCAGCTGGCTATCATTGGTGAGAGCGTCGGCGTATTTTTTGAAATTGCTGCACGTGTCATGGATAATGGAGCGCGTGTGTTGCGCATCTTGAGTGGCTAAACTATGATAGTTTACGTTTAATTGCCGTGTTGAGTCATACACCAGATAACCACCGATGATAAGCACAGAAGAGACCAGAATAGGTAAGATAATCAAACGGAGTTGATGCTTGATTGAAAAATCATTAATCGAATGCTTAAAAAAATTTATTTTCATATGTTTTATGACCATTCAAATTTTTTAAATAATGATAATAGGCAAAAAGCAGAGCAATAAGCGCTTAACGAAGCTCCAAATAAGACAAGGAAAATCTTAAACGAACTCATAATCACTCCCAAGCAGAGTAATGCCACAGGAATAGAAAGAATGATAATGGAATGCCAAGGGGAAGCAATTGCCAATAAAAAACTGTTCTTGAGTGTCTGGCGTAAGCTGTTTTGATAGCGTCCGCTAAGCGCACAGCAAATGATAAATGCAACGATAAGAAGCAGAAGAAGTGCTAAACAAATCACTGCAAATATAGTTCCGATAGTTGTTTGGACTGAAAACCAAAACAAGGTTAAAAAGCTAAGCAAAGCTCCAGCAAGCAAGAAGATAAAACTAATCAAAAATCTATTTTTTAAATCGGATTTTAATTGAATAAGGTAGTCTTTTACGAGATAACCACTCTTGTCATCAGCGTATCGTAAGGTGACATAAAACAAAGAAGAAAGGGCAGGTCCAATGGTTATAATTGGAAAACACGTTATTAGAAACAAAAGATTCAATGCGATAAAATTGCAGATTTCAGTTACTGCTTGGAATAGTCGATTGTTGTAGTCAAATTTCATGGAACTGCACCTCTTATCTTTCTGTATTCATTATAGCAAAAAGCCCAAATGAAAGGGCTTAATTTTTAGGGAATGTCTATTTTTTACAGTAAGGTGGTATAGTTTTAGCTAGTGGCAAACGGTTGAAAAGATGATATTATCTTTTATGTAAACGATTACAAGAGAGGTGAAGGTTATGATAAAACCTAGTTCGCACAAATCAAAATAGACCATAAGCGACAGGCATTCCCGCGAAGGGAAAGTGATGTTTTTAACGGTTCTCCCTTTTTTGATTTTAGTGTTTCTATTTTCTTATTTCCCGCTGCATGGTTGGATTTATGCTTTGTATGATTACAAGCCAGCTCTGGGGCTGTCGGGAAGTGAATTTGTTGGTTTGAAATGGTTCAAGATGATTGTTTCTAGCAAGACCCAATTAGACCAACTGGTACAAGTAATGAAAAATACATTTGCCATGAGTTTCTTGGGCATTGCGACATCATTCTTTCCAGTTTTATTTGCCATTTTTCTAAATGAAATTAAGAGCAAATGGTTTAAGAACATCGTTCAAACCTTGACAACATTGCCAAACTTTATCAGTTGGGTGCTTGTTTACACGATTGCTTTTAGCCTTTTCTCAAGCACTGGTTTGGTTAATACCCTTTTAGAGCATTATGGCATTATTACAGAGCCTGTTAAGTTCCTTGATAGTGATAAACATACTTGGTTAATCATGTGTCTGTGGGGAATTTGGAAAGGACTAGGTTGGGGAGCTATCATGTACTTGGCTGCGATTGCTGGGATTGACCCTGAATTGTACGAATCAGCACAGATTGACGGTGCTAACCGTTTTGATTTAATGCGTCATATTACCTTGCCAGCTCTTATGCCGACTTACTTGGTAATGTTGATGTTGTCTATTGCTAATTTATTAAGTAATGGTATGGATCAATATTTTGTATTCCAAAACGCCTTTAACAAAGAACATATCCAAGTTTTGGATTTATACGTTTATAATATCGGTCTTGGTGGTAGTAGTTTATCATTTGCCACAGCACTTAGTATGTTGAAGAGTGTTATCAGTGTGGTTTTATTGGCAGTTGTTAATATTGCTTCTAAGAAAATCCGTGGCACAAGTATTGTTTAGGGTGGTAGAAAAAGATGAAGAAAAAAGGTCAGTTAACACGCTCGGATATAACGTTTAATATTTGTAACTATTTATTCTTTATAATTTTTACATTTATCTGTTTTTATCCATTCTATTATTTAATTATTAATTCGATTAGTAACAATGAATTAAGTGCCTTGGGAGAAATTCGTTTCTTACCAAAAGAAATTCATTTTGAAAATTATATTCAAATTTTAAAACTGGGTGGTTTGCCAACGGCTGCAGTTGTTTCAGTTGCTAGGACTGTGATTGGTACAGCAGCGACGGTTTTAGCTTCGGCTTTCTTGGGATTTATGTTCACCCAAGAGCAGTTTTGGAAAAAAGCATTTTGGTACCGCTTTATTATCATCACAATGTACTTTAATGCAGGTATGATTCCAATGTTTATCACTATGAAAACGTTGGGATTGACCAATAATTTTTGGGTATATGTGCTGCCAGCCGTTGTTCAGCCATTTAACATTATTTTGGTTAAGACTTATATCGAATCAATTCCAAAATCATTGCAAGAAGCAGCTGAAATTGATGGGGCAAATATTTTACAAGTTTTCTTTAAAGTCATTTTGCCAAACTGTACTCCAATTTTAGCAACGGTAGCGATTTTCTCAGCAGTTGGTCAATGGAATTCTTTCCAAGATACCTTGATTTACATTACTGACCAGAAGCTATACTCTCTGCAATATTTGCTTTATACTTATATTAATCAAGCTAATAGCTTAGCGCAAATGGTGAAAAATACAGGTGGAGCAGTTGGTAGTGTGGTTTCTGCGGCAACGACTCAAACACCAACATCAATTCGCATGACGGTTTCTGTTGTCGTGGTTTTGCCGATTATGTTTATTTACCCAATGTTCCAAAAATACTTTGTAAAAGGGATTATGTTGGGTGCTGTAAAAGGTTAATGACTTTCAATTGGTATGCAAAATTGGTTAACAGCCAATGTAATATAAAATAAGGAGAATTTTTAATGAAAAAAAGTTGGAAAAAGCTTGTGGCATTAGGAATTATTGCAACTTCTTCTTTGGCATTATTGTCAGCATGTAGCAGTAAAAAAACGGCTAACGTGGATAGAAGCGAAACCATTACTGTTGATGTTTATGATGATGTTGCTAACTACATGGGAATCCAAAAAGGGTGGTTTGCACAACTTGTCAAAGATAAATTTAACATCGAATTAAACATTATCGCACCAAACGTTGCTGGAAATGGTGATACGCTTTACCAAACACGAACAGCCGCAGGTGATTTGGGTGATATTATTATCACAGGTAGTGGTGAGCATTACAATGAATTGGTGCAAGCTGGCTTGCTTTACGATTCAACAGAGCTCTACAAAAAAATGGACAATGTCAAAGAATATGATGCAGCTGTTCAACATTTAAATAGTGATGGGACTATTTATGGTTTCCCAACAGAAGTTTCAAGTACTTCCCCAACGGAGCCTTCAGAAGCTCAAGACCCAACCTTCGGAACTTATTTGCGCTGGGATTTGTATGGGAAAGTTGGTTACCCACAAGTCAATACGCTTGAAGATTTGTTGCCAGTTTTAGCGGCCATGCAAGAAGCCAACCCAACATCTGATTCAGGCAAAAAAGTCTATGCCTTCTCACTCTTTGGCGATTGGGACGGCAATATGATGGGAGCTGCGAAACAATTGGCTGCGCTTTATGGTTATGATGAATTAGGCTTTGTTTTAGCCAAAGCAGACGGCTCTGATTATCAAAGTATCATTGACAGTGATTCACAATATGTGCGTGCTTTGAAATTCTACTTTGAAGCTAATCAACTAGGACTTGTTGACCCAGAATCAACAACACAAAACTACGATACCCTTTATTCAAAATTCCAAGACGGACAAGTTCTCTTCTCATGGTGGCCTTGGCTTGGACAAGCAGCCTACAACACAACTGACAATTTAAATGCAGGTAAAGGCTTTATGTCAGTTCCTATTAAAGACCAAAAAATCTTCTCATATGGTGCTTATGCTTATGGTGGCAAACAATTCATTGGTATCGGCTCTAATGCCAAAGACCCAGAACGCATTGCTGAATTTATTGACTGGTTGTATTCACCAGAAGGTGAACGTGCCAACAGTTCATCAAGTCAAGGTAGTGCAGGTATCGAAGGCTTGACATGGGATATTAACGATGACGGGCTACCAGAATTGACAGACTTCGGGAAATCAGCCCTCTTGTCTAGCGACGGTGCAGAAGTGCCTGAAGAATACGGTAGTGGTTCATACAGCGACGGTCTTTCAACATTGAACGTTGACACAATCATTCCAATTGATATTGATCCAGATACAAATAGTCCATATTACTTCACTTTGTGGGATACTTACCAACAAGAATACAACACAAATCCTGTCATTACTGACTGGAGCTCACATATGGACAATGCCGAAACAACCATTGACTATCTTGAAAAGAATGACCAACTTCTTGTTGCACCAGGAGCGAGCTATCTTGCGCCTGAAGATGACTCTGAAATTGAAACCCTTCGAAATCAAGTGAAATCAACGGTGGTTGAATATTCTTGGAAAATGGTATTTGCCAAAGATGAAGCAGAATTCAACTCATTGTTAAAAGAAATGCAAGATACAGCTAAAGGTTTGAATTACGACAAAGTGTTAGCGATTGATATGCAAAATGCAAAAGACCAACAAAAAGCGCGTGAAGAAGTCGTCAAAGAAGCCAAAGCTGATGATAACGATTAATGTCTAGTTGCGGGTGGGGTGGGACCTTGGTCTCACTCCATTTTTTGACTTGTGAGGAGAAAACATGAGCATTACCATTGAAGAAATCAAACGTATTGCCAATCAAGGACCATATTTGCCGACGTGGAAATCTCTGTTTCAGTACCAAGTGCCAGAGTGGTTTTCAAAGGCTAAATTTGGAATTTTCATTCATTGGGGCGTGTATAGTGTTCCTGCTTATCGCAACGAATGGTATTCAAGGAATATGTACATCACATCACACCCAGAATTTCAGCACCATGTCAAAACTTACGGCGAGCATAAAACGTTTGGTTATAAAGATTTCATTCCTATGTTTACCGCTGAAAAATTTAATGCAAAAGAGTGGTTAGCAATTTTTGAAAAATCTGGTGCGAAATATATTTTTCCTGTTGCTGAACACCATGACGGTTTTCAGATGTACCAAAGTGCCTTATCACCATTTAATGCTGTTGAAATGGGACCAAAACGCGATATTCTTGGAGAATTAAAAAAGGAAGCTGAGAAACGAGGGATTCATTTTTGTACCTCATCGCACCGCGCCGAGCATTATTTTTTCTTCGGACATGGTAAGGAATTTGAGAGTGATATTGTTGCCCCTTTAACAAAAGATAGCCTTTATTGGCCAGCCATGCCTGAACCTGACCACCAAGATTTATTTAGTAAGCCTTACCCAGACCAAGCTTTTTTAGAGGATTGGCTGCTGCGAACGGCAGAATTAATCAGAGATTACCAACCAGAAATGCTTTATTTTGATTGGTGGATTGAGCACGACAGTTTCAAAGACTATCTAAAACTAATTGTTGCTTATTATTATAATTTAGGTGTTAAGTGGCAAAAGCCAACTAGTATTTGCTATAAACATGATGCCATGATGTTTGGGACTGGCATTGTTGAAATGGAACGAGGTGGTTTTGAACAAGCGCAGCCATTTTCTTGGCAGACAGACACGGCTATCGCTCGCAATTCGTGGTGCTATACGGACAGTTTGGCATACAAAACGCCTTTAGAAATCATTCAAACCTTGATTGATGTTGTTGCTAAAAATGGCAATTTACTGCTTAATGTAGGACCAAAAGCTGACGGAAGCATTGCGAAACATGACCAAGATATTTTAGAAACCATTGGGAATTGGCTGTCTATTAATGGGGAGGCGATTTATGGTGCAAAAGTGTGGCGGAAAGCCCAAGAAGGACCAACTCGTCAACCGAGCGGTCAATTTTCAGATAGCAAACCAATTTATTACACAACAAAAGATTTTAGATTTACGGTGAGTGGCAATTCAATCTATGTTTTTATCATGGGAAGACTTTCAGGTCCAGAACAGCTAAACATTAAAGCATTAGCAACGTCGAAAGACCAAGATTTACCAGAATTTCATGGGATTATTGAAAAAGTATTTCTACTTGGAAAGAATCAATCGCTTTTTTGGAAACAAACATCAGGTGGACTTAAGGTGGAAATTCCTAAAGTTTCTAGTGATTTGCCACAAGTTTTAAAAGTTCAAGTTAGATAGGAGTTTTCTATGCTTTATAAAGAATTTTTGATTACTGACCAAAATGGGAATCAAGCCACTTTAACCACTTATATTTTAGAAAATTCCCCAGAATTAAAGGTTGAAAAGCGTCCAGCACTTCTCATTTGCCCAGGTGGAGGGTATCAAATGACGTCAGATAGAGAAGCAGAACCCATAGCTGTAAAACTGTTACAATATGGTTTTGCTACTTTTGTCCTACGCTATTCGGTAGCTCCTGTTAGATATCCGTCAAGCCTTGTTCAAGCAGCAAAAGCAGTGGCTTTTATCAGAGAAAATGCGGTGTCATGGGGAATTGATACTCAAAAAATCGTTGTGGCAGGTTTTTCTGCTGGCGGTCATTTAGCTGCTAATTTGGGTGTTGATTGGGCATCAGATATTCTCAAACAAGCACTTGGAGATGATGCGGAGCAATGGAAACCTAATGCAATTTTATTAGCCTATCCTGTTATTTCTAGCGGTTCTTTTGCTCATATTGACTCTTTCAAACAGTTGTTAGGGGATGATTTTGAACAATTAGCAAAATACTTATCACTGGAAAATAAAGTATCTTCTCAAACGCCCCCAACATTTCTTTGGCATACGGGTGAGGATGAGCTTGTGCCAGCTGAAAATAGCTTAGCTTTTGTTCAAGCTTTACGAAAATATCACATTCCTGTTGAATACCATTTATTCTCGTACGGATGCCATGGTTTATCTCTTGGTAGTGAAGCTAGCGCAGCTCCAAATGGGTATGGCATTGAAGAAAATATTCAACCATGGGTAGATTTATTTGTGCAGTGGTTTAAAAAATTACCATCTCAAAAGAAAAATTCTCATTAAAAAAGTGCTTGTGCCATGAAACGAGACTTGATATAGTAGTATGTAAGGAGGATTCTTGTGAAGAAAAAGAATCTTTTTGTCAAAAATTTGGCAATAATATCAGGGGGGAGAAAAGTGAAAAAAGTATTGATTGTTGATGACGAAAAAATTATCAGAGAGGGATTGAAATACTTAATTGATTGGGAAAATTATGGCTTTTCTGTTGTTGCCATGGCAAGTAATGGTAAGGAAGGTTTGCAGGCGATTGAGACTTATCACCCAGATTTGGTTATCACAGACATCAAAATGCCTGAACAAACGGGTCTAGAAATGGTTCAAACAGCCAAAGAACGCCTTGACTATCCTTTTTATTCCATTATTTTATCAGGGTATTCGGAATTTGAATATGCTCAACAGGCGGTGTCGCTAGGTTTCACGTCATATCTGTTAAAACCAGTTGATGAGGACGAACTGATTGCTGTATTGAAAAATATCCAAGAAGAAACAGCCAAGCTTGATGAAAATGATTTTGAAAAACGTTTGTTTGATAAGATTTTCGGTACTGACAAGACAGGCTTGACAGATTATCAATTTATCAACTGCTCACGCTTTGACCAAGCTATTCCAGTTGATATTTTGGAACAACTAGAGGAGCTTCCTCTGAAATACGTCGTGTTGAACAATCTCTCAAAATATTACCTTATTTTGCTGACAACTGCGCCGCTAAATCAAGACGTTTATCAATTTACCAAAATCTGTGCGAATCGCGGGAAAATTATCAGCACAGGCTGGGTGAGTGCCAAGCAAGATTTGACAGTCATTCCAAAACAGTTAAACGATTTATCCGAAGCAGCATTTATGTTTCCAAATCAGTTGATTTTACCTGAAAAAATCACGAGAATGTCACCAGAAATCATGATTCCAGTCACTTTAGATGACCTCGTATCAAAAATTATTGCCACTAATGATTTGACGACAGTCGTTATGGCTTACGGTCGTAGTCTTTGCGCAGATTATTACCTAAAAGATGACCTTATTTGGAAAATGCGTCACGATTATGCAACGATTCTTGATAAGATTAAGGAAAAATTGCAAAAATCAATCGCTGTCGATGAAAGTGCGTTTTGTGAGAAAGCTAGACAAGCAGATTCTTACCCCGAATTAATCACTTTATTTAAGGAAGAACTTGAAAAGCTATCCCGTCAGATTGCGGAAGAATTTAACAATATTGATATTATTGACCAATTGATTTATTATGTTGACCGTCATTACGAGGAAGATTTGACCTTGAAAGATATCGCAGACCATTTTGGCTACAATAGCGCCTATCTCGGTAAAAAATTCAAGCGAAAAATGGACGAATCATTCTTGAATTACCTTGAAAAAGTTCGTATGGAAAAAGCTACGGATTTATTGAAAGAATCTCATTTAATGGTTTATGAAATCGCAGACAAAGTCGGCTATAATAATATTGATTATTTCTACAAAAAATTTAAACACTTTTACCATATTTCCCCAAACGAATATCGCAGACAAATTGCTCAAAAATCAAAATAGACTAAAAATGCCAGTAAGAATATCTAATCTTGCTGGTATTTTTGTAGCGTATTTTTGTCTATAATGAGAATTAAGAAAACGCTATCACAGGAGGTGGCAGATGCCGTATTTTTGTATAGATGTGGGTGGTACCATGGTCAAATATGCTTTGCTTGACGAACACGAAGCAGTCCTTGAACATGACGAAATCCCAACACAAAAAGAAAGTAAAGAAGCCTTTATTCACTCACTTAGCAAGCTCATCAATCCTTACCTGAAATCTTTTGAGATTAAAGGAATTGGGATTAGTTTTCCTGGGCACATTGTACCAGAAACTGGCGTCGCCTTGCAGGCAGGAGCAATCGGTGTTTTAAGTGGCTGTAATGTCATTGACTTAGTACGACAAGAATTAAGTCAGCCAGATATTCCAATAATTATCGAAAATGATGCCAATTGTGCAGCAATCGCTGAAGCTTATTCGGGTCGTGGACAAGATTGTGATGATTTTTGCTTGATTACCATTGGAACGGGCATTGGCGGTGCTTTTGTCCATGATAAAAAAGTGGTTCATGGGCATTCTTACAAAGCAGGTGAGCTTGGGATGATGATTATCGATTACCAAGAAAGTGGTTATCAAACCTTGCATGACCTCGCTTCAACCAGCGCTCTTGTCAAGCAATATAAAGTCTTAAAAGGATTGCCTAGTGAAGAAACTGTGCATGGCGCAGCTATTTTTGAAGATAATGACCTAGCTGTCAAAAGACTTATCCAAGAATGGTCAACCAGATTAGCCATAACGATTTTTAATGTGGTTTGTCAAAATGACCCAGACAAGGTGCTTTTGGGTGGAGGCATCAGCCGCAATCCACATTTATTGCCTTATATTTTGCTAGCTCTGGCAAAAAATCCTTTCTGGGAGACCTTTGAAGTGCCAATCGAAATTTGTCAGCATCAAAACTTAGCAGGATTGCTTGGTGCTTATCATTTGTTAAAAGAAAAAGGAGAATAGATACGATGAAATTTTTAAACGGTGGCTGGCTAGTCAAAGACGGCTACGAAGTCAAATACGCCACACATCTGTACGATTACCGTGTTGAGCCCAATCGTCTAACGGTTTACATGCCATATTCTTATGTCGCTCACAAGGGCGCAACGCTTGACGGTGGTTTAATGACTATGGAAATTTTTACGCCGCGAGAAGAGATTATCGGTGTGAAGATTTACAATCACAAAGGACAAGTCAAAAAAGCACCGCAGTTTGAATTGTCAACAGAAAAAGTAGCATCTCAGATTTTTGATAATGAAGAACAGCTAACTTTGACTTCTGACGATTTAAGCATTTCAATCAGCAAAGGTGAGCAACTGACAGTCGAATTTGCTTATAAGGGAAAAGTCATCGCGCAAAGCTTACCACGTAGTAAGGCTTATATTACTGATGATAAGAAAGTCGCTCATGTCAGCGAACAATTAACGATTGATGTCGGTGAGAAAATTTATGGGCTCGGTGAGCGTTTCACAAATTTTGTCAAAAATGGACAAACGGTCGATATTTGGAATGAAGACGGCGGAACAGGAACTGAGCAAGCCTATAAAAACATTCCATTTTATGTCAGCAATAAAGGTTACGGTGTTTTTGTCAATTCGTCTGATAAAGTCAGTTTTGAAGTTGGCAGCGAGAAAGTTTCACGTGTCCAATTTTCAGTCCCTGGAGAAAGTCTGGAGTACTATGTCATCGCTGGAGATAGCATGAAAGACGTCTTAGGACACTATACTGATTTGACTGGGAAACCAAGTTTACCACCAGCTTGGACATTTGGGCTGTGGTTGAGCACATCATTTTTAACAGATTATGATGAAGCAACAGTTAATTCTTTCGTGGATGGCATGATTGAACGTGATATTCCACTAGAAGTTTTCCATTTTGATTGTCTCTGGATGAAAGAATACGAATGGTGTAACTTTGAATGGGATGACCGTACTTTCCCAGAACCTGTCAATATGCTCAAACGTCTTAAAGAAAAAGGCTTGAAAATCTGTGTTTGGATTAACCCTTATATCGGACAAAAATCTCCTTTATTTGATGAAGGGGCTGAGCATGGCTATTTTCTGAAGAAAGCAAATGGCGATATTTGGCAATGGGATAAATGGCAAGCAGGAATGGCAATTGTTGATTTTACCAATCCTGAAGCACGCCAATGGTATGAATCAAAATTGAAAAATCTCCTAGATATGGGTGTTGATTGCTTTAAGACCGATTTTGGGGAACGTATTCCAACAGATGCCGTTTATTATAACCATGCTGATCCTGCTAAAATGCACAATTATTATGCGTATCTCTACAACGAAGTGGTGTTTAACTTGCTCAAACGTGAACGTGGTGATAAGGAAGCGGTTGTCTTTGCGCGTTCGGCTTCTGTCGGTTCTCAAAAATTCCCAGTCCATTGGGGCGGTGATAGCACATCAGATTATCCTTCAATGGCGGAATCACTTCGAGCAGGTTTGTCATTTGGTTTAGGTGGTTTTGGTTACTGGAGCCATGATATTTCAGGATTTGAAGCAGGAGCTAATCCTGATTTGTATAAACGTTGGACACAATTTGGCTTACTATCATCACACAGTCGTTATCATGGTAGTTGGGAGTATAAAGTGCCGTGGCTCTACGGTGACGAAGCTGTTGATGTCACACGAGCCTTTACAAAATTGAAGCTATCATTAATGCCATATTTGCAAAAAGAAGCTGTCCAAACCTCACAATCAGGTGTTCCAATGATGCGTGCCATGGTTTTGGAATTTCCAAAAGACCTAGCAACGCATGACCTTGACCAACAATATATGCTTGGGGAGTCATTACTGGTCGCACCGATTTTCAATGACAAAGGGCAAAAAGATTTTTACGTACCAAATGCTGGCGGCGCGTGGATTGACCTCTTGACGGATAAAGCCTATCCAGCAGGACATTGGTATCAAGAAAATTTTGATTATTTCCACCTCCCAGTCCTTGTCCGACCAAATAGCATTTTGGTGAGAAAAGAAGCTGTCAACAGAGCAGAATATGACTATAACCAACAAGTCACCGTTCATGTCTATAACCTAGAGGACGGAAAAACAGCACAAACAGCTATTTTTGACACCCAAGGTCAAAAAGCAGCAACTATTAAGATTAGCAGAAAAGGAGGTGATTACCACCTAGAAACAACAGGTCTCATCGATGCACTCCTCCACATCCATTATATCGATGACGACAAAGTAAAACACTACAAAACAGCGCTTAAAGATAATCCCCAAACAATCACTTTAAACGCTTAAAATCTCCTCTTTTTCCCTCCTTTTAAACAGAAAACAAGCGCCTTGAAAACGCTTGTTTTTTTAATATTTTAAAGAGTAAAATAAAATTACTTAGTTTTGTTGAGTCAATAGCAAGCAAAATACCATGAAACTTACTAAAATTTTAGTGAAAACACCTTTCAATATTTTTCAAAAGTTTTCTTTTATGGTAAAATAAAAACTGAATTTATTTAGATAGGTTGGATTGTTTACATGGAAAAAACTTTCTTTATGATTAAACCAGATGGCGTGAAACGCGGGCTTGTTGGGGAGGTGCTTCACCGTATTGAACGACGTGGTTTTACAATTAAAAAATTGGAAATGCGTATGGCAACCCCAGAATTATTAGAAAAACATTATGCTGATTTGGTTGACCGCCCATTTTTCCCACTAATCGTTGATTTTATGACAAGTGGTCCAGTAATTACTGGCGTTATGTCTGGAAATGAAGTCATCACTTCATGGCGTACAATGATGGGAGCGACAAATCCTAAAGAAGCTCTTCCAGGGACAATCCGCGGAGATTACGCTCAAGCACCAGACGAAGGTGGCGCAACATTTAACATTGTTCACGGTTCCGACTCACCAGAATCAGTTGAACGCGAAATCGCCCTCTGGTTTGGGGAATAAAAGGCAATAATTTGTACAGTAAAAGTAAAGGCAAGTGCTTGAAAGCGCTTGTTTTTTATTTTGCAAAGGAGTAAAATGAAAGGTATAAATAAAAGTCAAAGAGTAAAGGATTTATTATGACAAATGGAAAAATTTTAGGCTTGGATATCGGTATTGCATCTGTTGGTGTTGGTATTATTGAAGCGAAAACTGGTAAAGTAGTTCATGCTAATTCACGTCTTTTTTCTGCTGCAAATGCAGAAAATAATGCAGAGCGAAGAGGATTCCGTGGCTCAAGACGCTTAAATCGTCGTAAAAAACACCGTGTTAAACGAGTTCGTGATTTATTTGAGAAATATGGGATTGTTACTGATTTTAGAAATTTGAACTTAAATCCTTATGAACTTCGTGTAAAAGGATTAACAGAACAACTTACAAATGAAGAGCTATTTGCTGCTTTACGAACAATCTCAAAAAGACGAGGGATTTCATACTTAGATGACGCAGAAGACGATTCAACTGGTAGTACTGACTATGCAAAATCTATTGATGAAAACCGTCGCTTGCTAAAAAACAAAACTCCTGGTCAAATTCAATTGGAACGTTTGGAAAAATATGGTCAGTTACGAGGCAATTTTACTGTTTATGATGAAAATGGTGAGGCTCATCGATTAATCAATGTTTTTTCAACTTCTGATTATGAAAAAGAGGCACGTAAAATTTTAGAAACTCAAGCGGATTACAATAAAAAAATTACTGCTGAGTTTATTGATGACTATGTTGAAATCTTGACTCAAAAAAGAAAATATTACCATGGACCAGGTAATGAAAAATCTCGTACAGATTATGGACGTTTTCGAACAGATGGCACAACGCTCGAAAATATTTTTGGCATTTTAATTGGTAAGTGTAACTTTTATCCTGACGAATATCGTGCTTCTAAAGCTTCCTATACCGCACAAGAATATAACTTTTTAAATGATTTAAACAATTTAAAAGTTCCAACAGAAACTGGTAAATTGTCTACTGAACAAAAGGAATCTTTAGTTGAATTTGCTAAAAATACTGCAACGTTAGGTCCTGCTAAATTATTAAAAGAAATTGCTAAAATACTAGATTGTAAAGTTGATGAAATTAAAGGATATCGTGAAGATGATAAAGGCAAACCAGATTTACATACGTTTGAGTCTTATCGAAAATTAAAATTCAACTTAGAGTCGATAAATATTGATGATTTATCAAGAGAAGTTATTGATAAATTAGCTGATATTTTAACGCTTAATACAGAACGTGAAGGTATCGAAGATGCCATCAAGCGTAATTTGCCAAATCAGTTTACTGAAGAACAAATCTCCGAAATCATTAAGGTTAGGAAAAGTCAAAGTACAGCTTTCAATAAAGGTTGGCATAGTTTTTCAGCTAAACTAATGAATGAATTAATTCCTGAATTGTATGCGACATCTGATGAACAGATGACAATTCTAACAAGATTAGAGAAATTCAAAGTTAATAAAAAATCATCAAAAAATACAAAAACTATTGATGAAAAAGAAGTCACAGATGAAATTTATAATCCAGTTGTAGCTAAATCTGTTCGACAAACAATAAAAATCATTAACGCAGCAGTTAAAAAATATGGTGATTTTGATAAGATTGTTATTGAAATGCCACGTGATAAGAATGCTGATGAAGAGAAGAAATTTATTGATAAAAGGAATAAAGAAAATAAGAAAGAAAAAGATGACGCTTTAAAACGTGCAGCATATCTTTACAATAGTAGTGATAAATTACCTGATGAGGTCTTTCATGGAAATAAACAATTAGAAACAAAAATTCGCCTTTGGTATCAACAAGGTGAACGTTGTTTGTATTCTGGTAAACCAATTTCAATTCAAGAGTTAGTACATAATTCAAATAACTTTGAAATTGATCATATTTTACCTCTGTCACTCTCTTTTGACGATAGTCTAGCTAATAAGGTTTTAGTTTATGCTTGGACTAACCAAGAGAAAGGACAAAAAACTCCTTATCAAGTAATTGATTCTATGGATGCAGCATGGTCATTTAGAGAAATGAAAGACTATGTCTTAAAGCAAAAAGGACTCGGTAAGAAAAAACGTGACTATCTTTTAACAACAGAAAATATCGATAAAATCGAAGTTAAAAAGAAATTTATTGAGCGTAATTTGGTAGATACCCGATACGCATCGCGTGTTGTCCTTAATAGTCTCCAATCTGCATTAAGAGAATTGGGTAAAGATACTAAAGTCTCTGTTATCAGAGGTCAGTTTACATCACAACTACGTCGAAAATGGAAAATTGATAAATCACGTGAAACGTACCATCACCATGCTGTTGATGCTTTGATTATCGCTGCTTCAAGTCAATTAAAACTGTGGGAAAAACAAGATAATCCAATGTTTGTAGATTATGGAAATAATCAAGTCGTTGATAAACAAACAGGAGAAATTTTGTCTGTTTCTGATGATGAATACAAAGAATTGGTATTCCAACCACCGTATCAAGGTTTTGTTAATACGATTTCAAGTAAGGGATTTGAGGACGAAATTTTGTTCTCTTATCAAGTTGATTCAAAATATAATCGTAAGGTATCTGATGCCACCATCTACTCAACGCGAAAAGCTAAAATTGGGAAAGACAAAAAAGAAGAGACTTATGTTTTAGGGAAAATTAAAGATATTTACAGTCAAAATGGATTTGATACCTTTATTAAGAAATATAACAAAGATAAGACACAATTCTTAATGTATCAAAAAGATCCTCTAACTTGGGAAAATGTCATTGAGGTGATTCTAAGAGATTATCCAACTACAAAAAAATCTGAAGATGGAAAAAATGATGTCAAATGTAATCCATTTGAAGAATATCGTAGAGAAAACGGTTTAATCTGCAAATACAGCAAAAAAGGAAAAGGCACACCGATTAAATCTCTTAAGTACTATGATAAAAAATTAGGAAATTGTATTGATATAACACCTGAGGAAAGCAGAAATAAAGTTATTTTACAATCAATTAATCCTTGGAGGGCAGACGTTTACTTTAATCCAGAGACTTTAAAATATGAACTGATGGGATTAAAATATTCTGATTTAAGTTTTGAAAAAGGAACTGGTAATTATCATATTTCACAAGAAAAATATGATGCGATAAAGGAAAAAGAAGGCATTGGTAAAAAATCTGAATTTAAGTTTACTCTTTACCGAAATGATTTGATTTTGATAAAAGATATAGCTAGTGGCGAACAAGAAATTTATCGCTTTTTATCTCGAACAATGCCAAATGTAAATCATTATGTGGAATTGAAACCATATGATAAAGAGAAATTTGATAATGTTCAAGAATTAGTTGAAGCTTTGGGAGAAGCAGATAAAGTTGGACGTTGTATAAAAGGTTTAAATAAACCCAACATCTCAATCTATAAGGTTCGCACAGATGTTCTTGGTAATAAGTATTTTGTTAAAAAAGAAGGTGACAAACCTAAATTGGATTTCAAAAATAATAAAAAATAATTACTATATGGGGTTGCAATTTTTATGTAAACGCTATATAATAGTTCTTGCAAGGGACGCCTTGCACGGTTACTTAAATCTTGCTGAGCCTACAAAGATAAGGCTTTATGCCGAATTCAAGCACCCCGTGTTTTGACATGGGGTGCTTTTCGTTGTGTCAAAGGAGAATATGATGACTTGGAGAGTTGTGCATGTTAATCAAAGTGAGAAAATGCGCTTAAAACTGGATAATATTGTTATCAAAAAATTAGGAGAAGAATATACTATTCCATTAAGTGATATTTCCATTATTGTAGCAGAGGGTGGAGATACGGTTGTTACTCTTAGATTATTAAGTGCTTTAAGTAAATACAATATTGCCCTTATTGTTTGTGATAATCAACACCTGCCTACGGGAATTTACCATGCGCCTAATGGGCATTCGAGAGCTTATAAAAGATTACAAAAACAATTGGAATGGAGTCAAGAACAAAAGGATAAGCTATGGCAAATTGTTACTTATTTTAAAATCAATAATCAACAAGATGTATTATCAATATTTGAAAGAGATATTGATGCTATTCAATTGCTTGCTGATTACAAGGATAATATTGAATTAGGTGATAAGACCAATCGTGAGGGACACGCCGCTAAAGTTTATTTTAATGAACTTTTTGGTAAACAATTTACGCGCGTGACTCAACAGGAAGCTGATGTTATTAATGCTGGTTTAAATTATGGCTATGCTATTTTTAGGGCGCAAATGGCAAGGATTATTGAAGGGTATGGTCTGAACCCTTTAGTTGGTATTTTTCATAGAAATGAATATAATCAATTCAATTTAGTTGATGACTTAATGGAACCATTTAGACAAATAGTAGATGTTTGGGTTTACCAAAATTTGCGCGATAAAGAGTATTTGAAATATGAGTATCGTCTTAATTTAACTAATCTTTTAAATGCCAAAATTAAGTATGGCAATGAAAATTGTACGGTGACTGGTGCTATGGATAAATACGTTCAAGGATTTATAAAATGCATTGATAAAAAGGATACAAGTAAATTCTTTTGTCCAGTCGTTTCTAGTTTAGAATTGGAGTCTTAATATGAGGTATGCAGCAATGAGATTATTATGTTTTTTTGATTTACCAATGGAAACTGCACAAGAAAAAAGAGTTTATCGAAATTTTAGAAAAGAATTGATTGCTAATGGCTTTGAAATGTTGCAATTTTCTGTTTATTATAGAACGTGTCCGAATCGTAGTTTTGCTAATAAGTTTTATAAGAGATTGCAACAAAGTAACTTACCGGCTGGTAATGTCAGACTTTTAGCAGTAACGGAAAAACAGTTTTCAGAAATGACTTTAATAGTTGGTGGTAAAACTAAACAAGAAGAAGTGGTTAGTGATAATAAATTGGTGGTCATATGAGATTACATTTTACACATCCTTATAAAGATAATTTAGATATTAATTTTGGACAGTTTACGCAGATTATTGGTCAAAATCAACAATTGAAATACTACATGTGGCAAATTTTTATGTGGTATTTTGACGGTAAAAAATACTCTGAAGAAGATTTATCGCTTTTTAATCAAGAAGAACCTGAAATCTTATGTGAGGGTAAGAGTTTAAAGAGAAATAGTTTTAGTGTCATTTCAATTTCAGATATTCAAGATTTACTAGAACAAATGTCTTATAAAAGAGGAACAGTTGCTTGTGATTTTATGAAGCTACACTTAAATACTGTTGATGTTATGACTGAAGTTGATGAGATTAATGATAAATTAGATAAAATTTCCTTAACAGTTAATCATAACCTTGATTTATCGATTAAAGATGTGATTTATCATACCGAGAGTTGTGTTGTCACTTCTGAACAATTATTGAGCAAATATTTTCAGCCCTATTTTAATTATCAGGGAAGAAATATCTCTTTTGAGTTTGTCGATAACGAGACTAAAGTAATGTTTTTGCTTAAGATGTTGCAGGAGAGATTATCAAACGATACTAACAATATCCTTTTAATTTTCAAAAATATGGATGACTATCTTGATTATTCTTCTTTCATAACTATTTGTAAGACTATTACGCAAATGACTGAGAAATTTCCTAATTTTTATTGCACAATTTTCCCGTCAAATGAAAGTTATTTATACGTTACTAAAGAAACAATTGAACATGTTACCATTGTTTCAGACTTTATTGAATCATTGTTTGACTTGGATTTTATGTATGAAAGATTTATTGGTAGATACCCATCAAATAATATTCCAAGTAAAAGTGAGTTTTTGATATTACTTCAGAAAAATGCAAGTTATCTGTTTAGTGATCAGATTTCATATATTAGTTTAGGAATTCCAGATATGGTAGCCATCAAGATTTTAAATAGTTTATACCATTATGATAAGTCTGTTGTATATCCAATACCTAAGATAGAACCGCTAGAAATAAGCTTTTTAAAGGACAGAGATTGACTTTTTTGCCTAATCAAACTATAATCGGTTTGTAGGATACAAAAACTAAAAATGACGATTTGAGGTTTTTGTACTCTCAAGATTTAAGTAACCGTAAAACCCATATTATAATTTAGATTGGATTTATACAGTTTTTGTACTCTCAAGATTTAAGTAACCGTAAAACCCTGTAGCGTTTTTACCAAAGTTTCCTGTTGTTTTTGTACTCTCAAGATTTAAGTAACCGTAAAACTTTACAAGCAACTATTGAAGAATCTGGTCAGTTTTTGTACTCTCAAGATTTAAGTAACCGTAAAACAGCCGTGTTGGAAATAGCTCAAATTCATCTGTTTTTGTACTCTCAAGATTTAAGTAACCGTAAAACTCTACAAACTGGTGGTTATGGGCATACTGGTTTTTGTACTCTCAAGATTTAAGTAACCGTAAAACTATAAGCTTGTTCTAAAACTCTTACCTTTTGTTTTTGTACTCTCAAGATTTAAGTAACTTTTGTATTTATTATTTAAAATCATTCGAAAGGGATTTTATGACTCCCAAAATTTTCTTTGGTGAGTGGTATGAGGATGAAAAAACTGATAGCGCTTTCATCGAGGTTACAGGAATCTCTAGTGTTATTGTGGATATGAAAGTATTCCTGATAGCATCAAATCAATGATTTTCACTGCTCAACAAGGTAACGGAGAAGGTTTATACAATTACGTTGAACTTATCAATCCCGCCCCATTTTTGAATAGTAAATTTGCTGACAATTATGAGTTAAACGGGTATAACATTAAATAATTGATTCTTGATGCGTATGCCAAACAAGATATTAAGCACTGAGGGCGCTCAGGGTGTTTTTAGATGAAATCATTTTATAATATTTAACCTTTTTAGCATCTTATGATGCTTTTTTCTTTTCTTGAAATGACTTCTAAAACTTTTTATAGCAACGTTTCTGTTTATCTGTTATAATAGAAATAATGATTAATTGTATAGGATTGTAAGATGGATATTCAAGAATTAAAAAAACGACAAGAGAAGATTCGTAATTTCTCTATCATTGCACATATTGACCACGGGAAGTCAACTTTGGCTGACCGTATTTTGGAAAAAACAGAGACGGTTTCTAGTCGTGAAATGCAAGCTCAACTCTTGGATAGCATGGATTTGGAGCGTGAGCGTGGTATCACGATTAAGCTTAATGCGATTGAGTTGAACTACACGGCTAAAGACGGTGAAACCTACATTTTCCACTTGATTGACACCCCAGGACACGTTGACTTTTCATATGAAGTGTCACGTTCTTTGGCGGCTTGTGAGGGGGCAATTTTGGTTGTCGATGCGGCACAAGGTATCGAAGCTCAAACCCTTGCCAATGTTTACCTAGCCCTTGATAATGATTTGGAAATTCTGCCAGTTATCAATAAAATTGATTTGCCAGCAGCAGACCCAGAGCGTGTGCGTCAAGAAATCGAAGATGTGATTGGTCTTGATGCTTCAGAGGCTGTGCTTGCTTCAGCAAAAGCAGGTATCGGGATTGAAGAAATCCTTGAACAAATTGTCGAGTACGTGCCAGCGCCAGCAGGAGATGTTGAAGCACCTCTTCAAGCGCTTATCTTTGACTCTGTTTATGATGCTTACCGCGGGGTTATTCTGCAAGTTCGTATTGTTAATGGTATGGTAAAACCTGGTGATAAGATTCAATTGATGTCAAATGGTAAAACGTTTGATGTTACAGAAGTTGGTATCTTCACGCCGAAAGCTGTTGGACGTGATTTCTTAGCAACTGGTGATGTTGGTTATATCGCAGCGTCAATCAAGACAGTTGCTGATACCCGTGTGGGTGATACAGTAACTCTTGCTGAAAATCCAGCAGAAGCACCGCTTCATGGTTACAAACAAATGAACCCAATGGTATTTGCTGGTCTTTACCCAATCGAATCAAATAAATACAATGACCTCCGTGAAGCGCTTGAAAAATTGCAATTGAACGATGCTAGTCTCCAATTCGAGCCTGAAACATCACAAGCTCTTGGCTTTGGTTTCCGTTGTGGTTTCCTTGGTTTGCTTCACATGGACGTTATCCAAGAACGTTTGGAACGTGAATTCAACATTGATTTGATTATGACAGCGCCATCCGTTGTTTACCATGTTAACACGACTGACGGCGAAATGCTTGAGGTGTCAAATCCGTCTGAATTCCCAGACCCAACTAAGGTTGCAAGTATCGAAGAACCATATGTGAAAGCACAAATCATGGTTCCGCAAGAATTTGTCGGAGCAGTCATGGAACTTGCCCAACGCAAACGTGGCGACTTCGTGACAATGGATTACATTGATGAAAATCGTGTCAATGTCATTTACCAGATTCCGCTTGCTGAAATTGTCTTTGATTTCTTTGATAAATTGAAATCATCAACACGTGGTTATGCAAGTTTTGATTACGAAATTTCAGAATACCGTAAATCAAAATTGGTTAAAATGGATATTCTCCTTAACGGTGATAAAGTTGATGCGCTCAGCTTCATTGTTCACAACGAATTTGCTTATGAACGTGGTAAATTAATTGTTGAAAAACTCAAGAAAATCATTCCACGTCAACAATTCGAAGTGCCAATTCAAGCAGCTATCGGTCAAAAAATCGTTGCACGCTCAGATATTAAAGCCCTTCGTAAAAACGTGCTTGCCAAATGTTATGGTGGTGACGTTTCTCGTAAACGTAAATTGCTTGAAAAACAAAAAGCAGGTAAAAAACGTATGAAAGCTATCGGTTCTGTTGAAGTGCCACAAGAAGCCTTCTTGTCAGTGCTTTCAATGGATGACGATAACAGTAAAAAATAAAACGATTAAACAGCTGAAAGTTTTTCTTTCAGTTGTTTTTTTGAGAAATTTTAATGCTTCGAGCTAAAGTGAGAAAGAGGTTTTGGGGCGAAATGTCTTTGTTTTGAGATAGTTTCATAATGAATTTGCAAGCTTTTGTTAAGAGTAATTTTAGAGAACTGTTCAAATTTTCAGTTATTTTATGGTACAATAGAATTAAAACTATACCATGGGAGAGTTGTATGAAATTACTGACAAATGTGTCACAATTAAAAGGAACTTTGCGAGTTCCTGGAGATAAGTCAATCAGTCACCGTTCAATTATGTTCGGCAGTCTTGCCAAGGGAACAACAACTGTTCATGATATTTTGCGTGGTGAAGATGTGCTGTCAACAATGCAAGTATTTCGTGATTTAGGGGTTGATATCCAAGACGACGGTAACATCGTAACCATTACAGGTGTTGGCTTTGACGGGCTTAAGGCTCCAAAAAACAAACTAGATATGGGAAATTCAGGAACATCAATCCGCTTGATTTCTGGCGTGTTAGCAGGGCAAGATTTTACGGTCGAAATGTTTGGTGATGACAGTTTGTCAAAACGCCCAATGGACCGCGTGACAATTCCGCTTCGTCAAATGGGAGTTGAAGTGTCAGGGCAAACAGATCGTGATTTGCCACCGCTTACTATGCGTGGTAGCAAAGCGCTTAAACCGATTCATTATCAACTTCCTGTGGCGTCTGCTCAAGTGAAGTCAGCACTCATTTTTGCAGCTTTGCAAGCTGACGGTGAGTCTGTCATCATTGAAAAAGAAAAAACACGCAATCACACAGAAGATATGATTGTTCAGTTTGGTGGCGCAATTGACGTTAATGGCAAAGAAATTCGCATCAAGGGTGGTCAAGAATTTACTGGTCAAGATGTGGTTGTCCCAGGTGATATTTCATCAGCGGCTTTCTGGTTAGTCGCAGGGCTCATTGTTCCAAATGCTAAAGTAACCCTTGAAAATGTCGGTATCAATGAAACACGTACTGGTATCATTGATGTTATCAAGGAAATGGGTGGCAAAATGACCATTTCAAACGTTGATGAGATTGCTAAATCAGCAACGATTACCGTTGAAACCTCTGAACTTCACGGCGTTGAAGTTGGTGGCGAAATCATTCCGCGTTTGATTGATGAATTGCCAATTATCGCTCTTCTTGCCACACAAGCTAATGGTACAACGATTGTTCGTGATGCAGAAGAGTTGAAAGTGAAGGAAACAGACCGTATTCAGGTTGTTGCGGATGCTCTTAATGCAATGGGTGCTGACATTACGCCAACAGATGATGGCATGATTATCAAAGGAAAAACACCGCTCCATGGCGCTAAAGTCAATACTTTCGGTGACCACCGTATCGGTATGATGACGGCAATTGCTGCGCTTTTGGTGTCAGACGGAGATGTTGAACTAGAACGAGCAGAAGCGATTAATACAAGCTACCCAAGCTTCTTTAATGATTTGGAGGTACTCTCACGTGGCTAGAATTATTATTGGTTTTATGGGGTCTGGGAAATCAACGATTTCATCATTGTTAGATGAAAATTACATTGATATGGATGCTTTGATTACAGAGCGTATCGGCATGTCAATCGCAGACTTTTTCGCTAAAGAGGGTGAAGCTAAATTCCGTGAAATTGAGTCACAAGTGCTTGCGGAATTGGCTGATTCTGATCAAGTCATTTCAACTGGTGGCGGCGTTGTCATCAATCCGATTAATAGAGAGATTTTAGCAAAAAATCCAGAAACGATTTACCTAAAATCAGACTTTGAAACGCTTTATGACCGCATTGAGCATGATACAGAAAATGTTCGTCCTTTGTTTGTCAACAACAGCAAGGAAGCTTTCAAAGAAATCTTTGACGGTCGCCAAGAAATGTATGAAGCAGCAGCTAATCGTATTATTGACGTGGCTGGTAAAACGCCTGAAGAAATTGTTGAGGAAATCGGATGAAAGTTGGCTATTTAGGACCAAGTGGTTCTTTTACGCATAATGTTGCTGTTAAGGCATTTCCAGAAGCTAATCGCATGCCTTTTGCAAATATCACCGAAGTTATCAAATCTTATGAAGAAGGTTTTGTGGATTATGCCATTATCCCTGTTGAAAATTCAATCGAGGGTTCAGTGCATGAAACGTTGGATTACCTTTTTCATCAAGCTGAAATTGAGGCGATTGCAGAAATCATTCAACCGATTAAACAACAGCTTTTAGCAACAACACAAACAAAGAAAATTGAAAAGATTTTTTCACACCCGCAAGCTATTGCTCAAGGGAAAAAATACATTAAAGCACATTATCCAGCAGCAAAAATTGAGATGACGGCTAGTACGGCTTACGCCGCACGTTTCATTGCCGAACATCCAGAAGAAAACTTTGCTGCCATTGCGCCAGTAGCTGCCGCAAAAGAATATGGTTTGGACATTATTGCCCAAGATATTCAAGAAATGGATGAAAACTACACGCGCTTTTGGGTACTAGGGCATCAAAAACGGTCGTTTGATTTGGCAAAACTCAATCAAAAAGTTTCATTGGCATTGACCTTGCCAGATAACTTGCCTGGTGCGCTTTATAAAGCATTATCTGTTTTTGCTTGGCGTGGCATTGATTTGACTAAAATTGAAAGTCGCCCTCTAAAAACAGCTTTGGGAGAATATTTTTTCATCGTTGATGTTGAAAATAAAAATGATACACTAGTATCATTTGCATTAGAAGAATTGAGCGTTCTTGGTATTGACTATAAAATCCTCGGACGTTACGATGTTTACAAACTGTAAAATCCTCTGATTTTTGGTATTTAGGAATTGTTAAGCGCTTGTGCTTGCTCTAGTCTGATGAAAATGGGAAAGATATGGTATGAGATATGGCAAGAAGTAATTTAAGTCGGCACGAAGAATTAAGATACGAATACCTCTTGAGTAATCTTGAGTATTTGAGTGCGCGCGAAAAACAAGAATTTGACTATCTTTACAATAAAAAACAAGCTAGTGAGGTCAGCGAGCCACCACGCTCTCAGCCGTCGTCTGCCTATAATGACAATTACTACGATGATTATTATGACGATGCTTATGATAATCAAGTGGATTATTATGATGACGATAACTGGACATCGCAAGGACTTCCCAAATACCCAGAAGAAAAAAAGCAGTCGAAACGTTCCTTTAGAAGAACGAGCGAGCAGCAGGCAGAGATTCTTCCAACTTATCAAGACAATTATGAGAATTATAATGAGGCATTTTATCAAGAACCCGAACCTGTAACGCCTAAAAAAGCAAAGAAACCCAAAAAGAAGCGTCGCAAAATTCGTATTAAGCGTCTGTTGAAACTTCTTGGTTTCTTGGTGATTCTTGTCATGGCAGGGATGATTTACATGTTTTTCAAAGGCGTTAATGATGTTTCAAGTGGTGAGACAAATTACACAGCAGCCGTAACAGAAACATTCAATGGGGAAGATAGCGATGACGGTACTAATATTCTCATTTTAGGAAGTGACCAGCGGATTACGCAAGGGTCTTCGGATGCCCGAACCGATACGATTATGGTGATGAATATTGGCAACAGCGACGGAAAAATTAAATTAGTCAGCTTTATGCGTGATACCTTGGTCAATATTGACGGTGTCAGCTACAATGCTTATTCAAATGACCAAAAATTGAATGTCGCATTTAATATTGGTGAACAAGATGACAACCAAGGGGCAGAACTCATGCGCCAGACGTTGAAAGATAATTTTGATATTAATATCAAATATTATGTCATGGTCGACTTTGAAACCTTTGCAGAAGCCATTGATACCTTGTTCCCAAATGGTGTTGAAATAGACGCCAAATTTGGTACGGTTGACGGTCAAGCAGTTTCGTCTGTTGAAGTTCCTGATGACCTTAATATGCAGGCTGACGGTACTGTTCCAAATCAAACGATTGAAGTTGGAACACAAAAAATGGATGGTCGTACCTTGCTCAATTATGCCCGTTTCCGTAAAGATGATGACGGTGACTATGGTCGGACACAGCGCCAGCAACAAGTTATTTCTGCCATTATCAACCAGATTAAAGACCCGTCAAAACTCTTTACAGGCTCAGCTGCAATTGGTAAAATCTATGCTTTGACCTCGACGAACATTTCCTATCCATTTCTCCTAAAAGAGGGCTTATCTGTTATCACGAGCGGTCAAGAAGGTATCGAGCAAACAACCATTCCAGCCGAAGGTGACTGGACAGATGACTACGATATGTATGGCGGCTTAGGAATTGCCATTGATTTTGATAAATATCAAGAAGAGTTAAAAGAACTTGGCTTGCGGTAGATATAAAAAAATATTGACCAACATCTTTTAATCAATTAGTTATAGAATAAAATGCATTAGTTTCACTAGTGCGTTTTATTATGCACTTAAAGTTATTATTTGTAATTACTGTAATGTTTTGATATAATGACGCTAATAAAATGAGCGAGGAATGACATATGATTGTTAAGTCAAGAAAACAAGGCAATTCTTTAATGATTACAATCCCTAGCTATCTTAATGTTCCAGAGGGGACAGAGTACGAAGTGAAAGCTTCTGCAAATGGGGAGTTGATTTTTTCACCAGTTGAAAAATCAAAAAGAGAATTTGCAACAAATGAGGACATATCAGCTATAACAGATGATATTTTTAAAGACTATGATGATGTTTTTAAAGAGTTGGTAGATAAATGACAAAATATTTGACAGAAGAACAACTCGTTTCCATTAATAAAATGGTAATAGAAAAATATTCTCCTTTAGAAAATTCAAGACTTGTTAGCACGTCTGCTTTAAATATGATTGTAAATTTGCCTGAACAATATGTTTTTGGAAAAGAGTTATATCCAACATTAATGGAAAAAGCGACGGTTTTATTTGTTCAGTTGATTAAAAAACATGTTTTTGAGAATGCTAACAAAAGAACAGCAGTATTCGCTTTAGTTGCTTTTTTAAAGTTGAACCAAATAAAATTAATGGTGAGTACGAAGGAATTGGTTGATTTTACGGTTTTGATAGCCACTAATCCATTAACAGATGATAGCTTTAAAGAGTATTGTGAATGGTTAAATGAGCGAGTTGATTGATAAGAAATCTATCAACTGCTAAAACGAGAGATAACGTCTAAATGCATGTTTATGTGAAATAGAAAAGTTGAAAGGTACGTCTTGTAAATATGATATAATAGAGAGGCAGTTAAGCTTCTCTATTTTTATTATGGAGAAAAGAGACCGAGAAATAGAACATTGCCAATTTAGAATTGGCTGAAAGGAAATTATGTTAAGTAAAAATGCTATTGTAGATGCTGAAATCACGGATTTATCACACGAAGGAGCAGGTGTTGCCAAGGTTGACGGTTTCGTCTTTTTTGTTGAAAATGCACTTCCAGGTGAGAAAATCAAAATGCGCGTCTTGAAAGTGAAAAAGAACATCGGATTTGGTAAAGTTGAGGAGTATGTGACAATCTCTGAACACCGCAATCAAGATTTGAATGTGGATTATTTGCGTACAGGAATTGCGGATTTTGGGCATCTTGCATATGCTGAACAGTTAAAATTTAAACGCAAGCAAGTAATGGATAATCTCTATAAAACAGCTGGTATTTCAGATGTTGAGGTGTCAGAAACACTTGGTATGGCGCACCCATACGCTTACCGAAATAAAGCACAAGTGCCAGTTCGTCGTGTTAATGGTCAGTTGGAGACAGGATTTTTCCGTAAACATTCGCATGATTTGATGCCGATTTCTGATTATTATATTCAAAACAAAGAAATCGACCGTTTGATTAATTTTACCCGTGATTTGCTTCGCCGTTTTGATCTTAAACCTTATGATGAAAAAGAGCAAACTGGATTGATTCGTAATTTGGTTGCTCGTCGTGGGCATTATTCTGGTGAAATGATGCTGGTCTTTGTGACAACACGCCCAAAAATCTTCCGTATTGGGCAAATCATTGAGAAAATTGTGGCAGAATTTCCAGCGGTTAAATCAATCGTTCAAAATATTAACGATAAAAATACCAATGCGATTTTCGGTAATGAGTTTAAGACATTGTATGGCAAAGATACGATTATTGACAGCATGCTTGGCAATCAATATGAAATTTCTGCTCGTTCATTCTACCAAGTCAATACTGAAATGGCTGAAAGACTTTATCAAACTGCCATTGATTTTTCAGACTTGACGCCTGAAGATATTGTCATTGATGCTTACTCTGGTATTGGAACAATTGGGCTTTCATTTGCCAAAAATGTTGAATCCGTTTACGGCGTCGAAGTAATTGAAGAAGCTGTGAAAGATGCCAAAAGAAATGCTACGCTAAACGGTATTACCAATGCGCATTATGTCGCTGATTCGGCAGAACATGCTATGGCAACTTGGAGCAAAGACGGCATCAAACCAAGTGTGATTTTGGTTGACCCACCACGCAAAGGCTTGACAGAAAACTTTATCAAAGCCAGCGTTGCCATGCAGCCAGAAAAAATCACTTATATCTCATGTAACCCAGCAACCATGGCGCGTGACATCAAGCTCTATCAAGAACTCGGCTACAAACTCATAAAAGTACAACCAGTTGATTTGTTCCCGAATACGCATCACGTTGAGGCAGTATCACTGCTTGTACGAGCTGATGAAACAGCGAAGTAGAAGTTTTACATTGTGTTATAATGTGAATATTTTTGGGGGATTGTTTAGATATTGAGTAGATTGGAGAATGCATGCAAGTAGAAGTAAGACTGCTCAAGAACAATGAAGTCGGTCTTTTAAAGGAATTCCTTTATGAGGCTATATTCATACCAGAGGGTGTAACTCCGCCACCAAGAGATATTGTCGAGAAAGCAGAGTTACGGCTATATATAGATAATTTTGGTACACGACATGGAGATAACTGCCTTGTTGCAGTAATCGAAAATAAGGTTGTTGGTGCGGTCTGGACGAGGATCATGAACGGTTATGGTCGAGTGGATGATGCTACACCATCCTTGGCTATTTCGCTTTACAAGGATTATCGCGGTCAAGGTATTGGCACAAGACTTATGAAAGAAATGCTTTCACTTCTCAAGATGCAAGGATTCAAGAAAGTATCGTTGTCGGTACAGAAAGCAAACTATGCTGTACACATGTATGAGAAAGTCGGCTTTCATATTGTGGATGAGAACAGTGAAGAGTACATTATGGTGAATGAATTATAAAAGGCTCATTCTCCGTTCACTTTAAATATTATTTTGAAAAATGCGATTGTTTAATTTTGGATGAAAATGCGTTGTTCGTTGAGGAGAATGTGGTATGAAAGACTGTATTTTTTGCAAAATTATTTCTGGTGAGATTCTAAGTTTGAAAGTTTATGAAGATGATTTGACAATTGCATTTATGGATACTGCTATGGATGTCGATGGTCATGTTTTGGTAGTTCCTAAAACGCATTGTAAAAATATTTTGGATTGTGATTTAAATAGCTTAAATGCTGTTATGCAAACAGTTCAAAAACTCTCTGTGCATTTTACCAAACATTGTGGTTATGCTGGTGTCAATCTACTTAATGCTAGTAATGAGAGTGCGGGACAATCGGTTCCTCATTTTCATATTCATATTATTCCGAGAAAAAATGATGACGGAATAGATGCATGGCCTAAATTTGGTGGTGCAAAAAAAGATGTTCAAAAAATATATGAACAATTAAAGTTGTTCTAAATATTATTTAAAAAAATACAATGAAACTCAAAGAAATAATTGATGATACTGAGAAACAAGATATAACACATTTTATTTTAGGAGCTTTGCCTGAATGGTTTGGGATTTCTGAAGCGCGTGAGAACTACATCAAAGAAAGTGCAAAGTGCCCATTTATAGCTGCTTATGATAAAAAACACCCAGTTGGTTTTGTTTATTTGAAAGAAACTGGAAGAGATACAGTTGAGCTATTTGTAATGGGAGTTTTGAAAGAATATCACCGACAGGGTGTTGGAAAAGCTCTTGTTTTGAAAGCTAAAGAGATTGCTACCGAAAAAGGTTACACTTTTCTTCAAGTCAAAACGGTTCAAATGGGAAAATACGATAGTTATGATAGCACAAATCGTTTCTATCTTTCACTTGGTTTTAAGGAATTTGAAGTGTTTCCGACATTGTGGGATGACTGCAACCCATGTCAAATATATGTCATGGCGTTAGAGTGATGCTATTGATAACGTAAAAGGGAGTGATTATTATGAATAAGGGATATTCACGAAAAGAAGTACAACGGTATTTATTATGGACATTTGCATTAGCATGGCTAATGCAGATAGTTGTTGCTATTGTTTATCATATGGGAAACACGCTGTTTGTGCAGTTACTACTTTCTATAATGATGTTCACACCTTTGTTAGGAGTGCTGTTAACAAAACATCATCTAAAAGGTTTGGGGTGGAAATTTCAATTTAAAGGAAATGCTAAAGTATTCTTGATTACTTGGTTTGCTCCATTGCTTTTAACGGTTTTGGGTGCGATACTTTATTTTATGATTTTCCCAAAACAGTTTGATTTGAGTGGTCAGTATTATGCGGCTTCTTATAATGGAAAAGAGGCTCTTGCTCAGCTGCAAGCAAAAGGAATCAGCTATCCTCTCTTAGTTTTGATAAATACTTTTGCCTGTATAACCTATGCTCCAGTGATAAATGCCATGTTAGCGATTGGTGAGGAAGTTGGTTGGCGAGGTTTCTTGTATCCTCAATTGAAAGCAAAATATGGAAAAAATAAGGGCAGATTACTTGGAGGTATTATTTGGGGAATCTGGCATTGGCCAATTATCGGACTGATCGGCTATGAATATGGTACTGACTATCCAGGTTTTCCGATTGTAGGAATGCTGATTTTCTGTATTTTCACGGTTACCTCAGGCATATTATGTGACTGGGTTTATGAAAAGAGTAAATCAATTTGGTTTCCAGCAATTTGCCATGGTGCGATTAATGCCGTTACGCTCCTTCCTTTAATGGTTTGTGTTGTGAACACAGGAGCGATGACTTTGCTTGGTCCAGCTCTTATTGGAATAGTATCTGGAATACCTCTGTTTATCTTTGCTATGTTTCTGTTTTTCAAATCAAAACAAAACTAGTTAATGTCGTCTTCTAGGTTAAGGCGCACTAGTCGTTTTACCGTTAAATAAATGTATTTAAAGAAAGGTTTAGTAAGACATTGGAACAATTTATGATAGTGCTGACGCAGATTGGGATTTTTTTGATTTTGATTTGTGTGGGCGTGTTGGCTGTAAAATTAAGGATATTAGAAGAAGCGTCATTAGCAGGTGTTTCTGGACTTGTTATGAAAATCGCGCTTCCTTGTTATATTTTTATTAATGCTGTGACGAGTGCGACCAGACAGTCACTGATGCAGAGTTTGATTATTGTCCCTGTCGGCATTGCACTTTATATCGCTTTGGTGCTTGTCAATATCTGTATTGAAAAAGTATTTGGCTTAAAAGGCAATCGTCAGAAGATTTACAGAGCATCTTTTGTCTTTGGGAATATTGGTTTCATGGGAATTCCGCTAGTTGCGGCTATTTATCCAGATACAGCAATTTTGTACGTGTCAGTCTTTACCATTGTCGATCAATTATTCTTTTGGACATACGGAGTGACCTTAACACAGCCAGCCAGTCAAGCAAAAGAAGGCTTTTCTTTGGCAACGCTAAAAAATCTGGTCTCTCCACCACTTGTCGCTATTGTCTTAGCCGTCATTTTCATAGTAGTGGGAATTCCCGTTCCAACTATTGCTGAATCCGTTCTTAACACCATTGGAAGCACATCAATGCCACTTGCCCTTATTTATATTGGTGGTGTTCTTTGCTCAGCAAATCTAAAACCAGTCCTCAAGTGTGGTGAATTATACGCTGGTATTATCGTTAAAATGATTGCTATTCCAGTTGTTGCTTTCTTTGTCATGGCACAACTAGGATTGCCAGAGGACATGTCAGCTACCATTGCCTATATGGCTGCGCTACCAGGAATTGAACTCGTGCCAATGCTCGCTGAAGCCAATGGGTCTGACGGTGATTATGCCGTCTGTGCAATCATGATGACAACAATCGCCTGCCTAATCACCTTACCTATCGTAAGTTTGCTAATGGCGATTCTATAACAAACACACCTGTCGTTCATTGTAACGGCAGGTTTTTTATGTTAAAATACCATTACCATAATATTCTGATAATTTAAAGGAAAATGTGCATGAACCAAGCGTATTTAGAAGCAACAAAGTATGTTGATTATGACCATCCAAAGATTCAACAACAAGCACGTCAGTTGAAAAAGGAGAGTAGTGACGAGATTGACTTGGTAAAAAACACCTTTCAGTTTGTGCGAGATAAGATTTCACATTCATGGGATGTTCAAGATAGCAGAGTGACAGTATCGGCTAGTGATTGTCTGCGCGAGGGTGTCGGTATTTGTTGGGCAAAAGCCAATCTTTTAGCAGCTCTCCTTCGTGCGAATGGGATTCCGTCAGGCTTTTCTTATCAGCGCTTGATACTTGGCTCGACTCCAGACACGGGCTATTGCATTCACGCCCTTAATACCGCTTATCTTGATTCTTTAGGAAAATGGCTGCGCTTAGATGCTAGAGGAAACAAGAAGAATGTTCATGCAGAGTTTTCACTTGATGAGGAAAAATTAGCTTTTTATCCCAATGCCGAGGGTGAAATTGATTATCATGACAATCATGCTAATCCAGACCAAGGCTTGATGACAGTCCTTGAACATAGCACAGATGCTATCGATATGTATTTGCATCATTTGCCAGACAGCTTAAGCAATGACATTAAGGAGTTAAAATGAAGTTTAAAAAAGCAAGTTTATCAGATTTGGAAATCCTTGTTTCCACCAGAGTAAATGTTCTACGTTCAGCCAACCAATTAGACCTATCAGTCGATATGAAGGAAGTTGAGAAGTCGTCAAGACTTTATTACCAAGAAGCGTTGGCTAGTGATAATCATACTGCTTTTCTTGTTTATAATGCCGATGATAATGTCATCGGTGCTGGCGCCGTGTCATATTATCAGGTCATGCCGACTTATCATAATCCAAGTGGCAAAAAAGCTTACATCATGAATATGTATGTCGCACCCGAACACCGCAGAAAAGGAATAGCAACAAAATTGCTAGATTTATTAATCGCCGATTCAAAAGAACGAGGCATTGACCATATTACGCTTGAAGCTACCCAAATGGGAAGAAAGCTCTATGAAAATTACGGCTTTTGTCAAATGCAAGACGAAATGGAATACACCATGATTAGCGAAGATTAATTAGTTGGTAAACATACATACAGGCATCCCCGCTCTCAAAACTGAGCGGGGAATTTTTATTATTTATGACTCTTTTCCAAATTCTTGAAGAATATTTTCACAGATAGTGGTCATTTCTTCGGGTGATTCGGTACAATCGTTATTAACCCAAGCTTGCAAGAGTTGAAACATGGCCCCAATGGCAAATTGCTGTTGGTAAATATGATAAAAATGGCGATGATTAATTAGCGCAGACTTGTCGATATGTTTACTCCAAGAGAGATTAAGCCAGTATAAAATCTGATTATCACGTAATATCAGTAAAAATGCCTTTTCTTCATACCAATATTGGAAGAAAAAATGGCAAAAAGCCATAAAATTGAGTCTTGGTAATGCTTTTATCTCTTTAAACAATTGCAAGGTTTTTTGGTCTGAAATTTCCCTTAAAATATCCCCAATCTCTATATAATGACGATAAAAAGTCCGTCGAGAATAACCTGCTTTTTCAGCCAAAGCTGCTACTTTTATGGTCTCTAGTCGCTTTTCTTTTAGAATCAGTAGCAAAGCTGTTTGAAAATCATTTCGGGTATTTTGAATTTGTTCAAGCCTTTTTGGATTCTTAACTGTCACACTTTCACCTCTATGTGCCATTTCTTTAGAAATATATTGTTTAAAATCAAGTATTATTATATCATATTTGTGTCGAAAATAACTGTCACAAAGGAGAAAGAATGATGACAAGATTGATAAAAAATTGGTATTTTATATCAGTATTTATGGCGGGATTATTCGCCCTTGTTCTTGGTATTGGAAGTTGGAATTGGTCTCAAAAAATGATTTTAGTCAATACTATTTTTATCTTTCTTCACTTTTTTGAAGAATTCGGCTTTCCAGGTGGATTTCCACCTATTGCTATGAAAACCGAACTAAAATTAGCGAGTGATGATCCAACTGAATGGCCATTGAATCATGTATCAGCATGGTTTGGTAACTGGTGGTTTGCCCTTAGCGTTTATCTATTAGCCTTATGTTTGCCAGAAGTGAAATTTTTAACCTTAACCGTAGCCCTCTTCTCATTTGCAGAATTAGCCATGCATGCTCTTTATTTTCCGCTGGCACTCAAAAAAGTTTACAACCCTGGTTTAATAACGGTACTTATCGGTCTTGCTCCCATGTCTGTCGTTTATTTATTGGGACAATGGCAGAGTTTTACTATCTGGGATTATCTGCTTGCGCTTGTTTGGATGTTTTTCCAATATTGGATAGCTTTTCGCTCTCCTATTTATCAAAAATTAGGAAAATATTCTCAGGATTATGGCTTTTCTAAAGAAGAAATAGCAAGAGCTGATTGGATGATGAAGTGAGGAGATAAATAATGAAAATACTAAGAAATTATTGGCAATTTATTAGTTTGGGGTTATTAACGATTTTGATAGCCTACTTATTTTTGGGAACTGGGCAACAATTACCTTCATTACAAAAGATAATGATTTACCAATTTATGGCATTATTAGTACACCAATCAGAAGAATATATCTTTCCAGGTGGAGCTGGTCTTGTGATTAATCGTGGAACTTATAGAGAAGAAATTAATTTTAAACGCTATCCCGGCAATACTCAATCAGCTTTGCTAGTTAATTTATCAGCTTATGTTCCTTTTATCATCGGAATCATTTGCTATCGTCAAATTTGGCTTGGGATAGCACTGGCTTTCTTTAATTTGATGCAATTTCCTGGACATGTTATTAGCATGAATAAAGCGTTAAAGACATGGTATAATCCTGGCATGGCAACAACAATTTTTATTTTAACACCACTTAGTCTATTTTATCTTATTGAGATTTACCAGTTAGGTTTTGCCAGTGGTCTTAATTATTTATTAGGTTTAGTTGCCTTTATCATTATTGTGTCATTGACTGTTGTTTTGCCTGTTCAATCGTTGAAAAATCCGAATTCACCTTATGCCATTCCTGATAACCAAGTTCAAAAATTTGATAAAGTCATGACTTGGGCAAAACGATAGAAACATAAAAACGTAAGAACCGTAGCTATTTGTGTTACGGTTTTTTTTAAAATGGTTTATCAATCATGCTGTAAATTGTCTAAAAATAGTTAAAAATGAGATTTTTTGTTATATTAGGGATGAGAAGATATGATAAGAAAGAGGAAGGATATATGATAGGCGTTATCATAGTAAGCTTAATCGTAATAGTTATTATTTTATCACTAAGAGGTGGGAAATTACCTCGCTCTGGCTACCCAAATGGTATTTCGGAGAGAAAGAATTTGGAAATAGATAATGGGGTTCTTGGACTGGTGTTGTTATCTGATGATATCAACAATCCTGTTCTTTTAGTGTGTGGTGGAGGACCTGGTATTCCTCAATACTTACTTGAGGCTATCTATGCCTCCCCATTGAAAGAGCTATTTACAGTATGTTCTTGGGATTACAGAGGAACAGGGGCATCTTTTGACGCAACTATAAAACCTGCTGATATGACAACAGAAAGATACCTAAAAGATTTGCTTGCTGTTACGGATTACCTATCACAGCGCTTTTCACAAGACAAAATTTACATAATGGGGCACTCCTTTGGAACCTATTTAGCGTTAAAAGCAGCTCAAGCCTATCCTGACAAATATAAGTGTTATATTGCCATGTCTCAAATATGTAACCAAAATCTGTCGGAATACCTTGCCTTTGATGACATGTTACAGCAATATAAAAGCATTGGAAATAAGCGAATGCTGGACAAACTTGAGAAATATGATATCCGCCAGTCATCAGAGGATTATAACGATTACTTTTTTTCTGGGCTTAGAGACAAGGCAATGCATGATTTAGGAGTAGGAACAACAAGAACGATGCATTCAGTGATAACTGGCATTTTCTTTCCAAGTCTTAGTTGTAGAGCTTATACGCGAAGAGAAAGAATTAATATCTGGAGAGGAAAAGCCTTATCGGCAGCATTTCCTGTGACACAGGACGCAGTGAATTTTAACGCATTTGATAGTGATTGGCAGTTAAAAATACCGATTTATTTCCTTATTGGGCGATATGATTATACGTGTTATGCCTCTTTGCAGCAAGAATTTTATGAAAGCATTGAAGCACCACAAAAAGGAATGTATATTTTCGAAAATTCCGCACATAGTCCCATTTATGAAGAACACGAAAGAGGAAAAGAGGTACTTAGAGAAATTATATCCTGTGTAACTATTTAATAAAAAGTAAGACATTTCAGCTTGAAAAGTCTAGTTTTCACTAGTTTCAAATGGTTTAAAATTAAAATTTTTGTTATATTAGAGATAAAAGGAACGTGTTTGAAATGCTTGAAGCTACCCAAATGGGAAGAAAGCTCTATGAAAATTACGGCTTTTGTCAAATGCAAGACGAAATGCAATATTATAATAAAGATTAAGGCGTGTGGTGCTATCATAGCCACAGCTGAATAAAGAAAAGAGGATATCAAATGGTGACAAATATTGATTATAAATCTATTCAAAATTTTAAATGTAGTGATCTAGAACGTTTGTTTCTGTCGGTGGAATGGTCATCTGGTCATTTTCCTGAAAAATTAGTCCTTGCCATGCAGAATTTTAAAACCGTTTATTCGGCTTGGGATGGGGATAAATTAATAGGGATGATTTGTGTCATGGATGATGGGGTGATGAATGCCTATATTCACTATTTACTTGTTGATCCAGACTATCAAGGACATGCTATCGGTAGAAAATTGATTCAGATGGTAAAGGAAAAATACAAATCTTTCATGCGGATTGCAGTGATTGGATATAATAAAGAAATTAACTTTTATGAAAACTGTGGTTTTGTTAAAAGTGAAGATTGCTCACCGCTTTTTATCACATCCTTATGGACTTAGTTTTTAGTATTAATGATTGAAAAGGAGAAAATATGATAAGAAAAGCGAGAAAAGAGGATATTTCACGAATTGCGGAAATCCTTGTCTTTGTAAAAAGAATAAAATTCCGTCCGATTTTTCAAGATGATGACTTTTCATTTGGTGAGCTACAAGTGATTTCAGTTGCGAAGCAATACATTGACGAAGGCATTATTGACAATATTTTGGTTTATGATGACGGGATTGTCAAGGGATTCATTCGTGTAGAGGGAAATGAAATTGTCGAACTGTATGTTGACTACTTTTTCCAAAATCAGAGCATTGGCTCTGCCTTGATTGAATACGCTAAGGCACATTATCCGATTACCTTTTTGTGGGCAATTGAAAAAAATCAAGATGCCATTCGTTTTTACGAGGCACATGGCTTTCACTTAACCGACACAAAGAAATTTGAAGAAGGAACAACAGAGTATCTTGTCATGCTAACAAGAGAGGAAGTGTGAAGAGTGGTATTTGTTGAAAGTATCATTTTTTAACGTCACTAAGGATTTAATTTTATAAAATGGAGATAGAAAATGAAAAAAGATTTTATGACACCACCATAGCACGTGAAGTTTGAAGCTAAGAAATTATTTGGCAATGTTGGTGAAATCATTGATGGTTCAATTGCTTATATTAACCTAAAGGGTGGTGGTCCGATAAAGCAGCATACTCATGAACATAATCATCTTTTTATTGTGACAAAGGGTGAGGCTAAAGTGTTACTTGATAAAGAAAAAGTCATTATCCGAGAAAATGAAGCTTTTTTGGTTGAAGGGAAAATTCCTCATTCGGTTTGGAGTAATCAAGACGAAGAAACGGTTATGATTGGCATTTCGGTCAAATAACGGTTAATAATTTCAAGCTAGTTATTTTTATAAAATTTTAAACTGTTTATCTAATCACCTTGTAAATTGTCTAAAAATGGTTAAAAATGAGATTTTTTGCTATATTAATAGTGAAAGGAGCGTGTTTGAAATGCTTGAAGATTACATGCAAAAAGCGATTCAAGAAGCTTATGACGGTATTAAAAAAGGTGACGGTGGTCCCTTCGGTTCTGTGATTGTAAAAAACGGTGAGATTGTTGCTAGCGGTCACAACATGGTTCTAGCTCATCATGACCCAACAGCACACGGAGAAGTGACGGCAATTCGTAAAGCTGGTGAAAAACTTGGCACACATGATTTGTCAGGAACAACCTTATTTACAACTGGTGAACCTTGTCCAATGTGTTTGGCTGCGTGCCTCTGGGCAAATATTGACAAGGTCTATTATGGTTGCACCATTGCTGACAATGCTATGATTGGCTTTCGTGACCAACGTTTTGACGAACTCATGGGCGGACGGAAAAATCTCCCCAAAGATTACCTCGTTCAACTAAACCACGATGAGTGCTTAAAACTCTTCAAAGATTATCAAGAGATGACACATAACCTTTACTAATGGAACAAATACCAATCAGACTGTGGCTCACTAACTGCAGTCTATTTTAATTAAAATGTTATAATATCACTAATAGCTTTTTAGAATTTAGCGAATAAAAGTAAAGGAGCAGTCTAATGGATACCAAAGAGAATATTCAGCAAACTTTTGTGCGCCAGTACGCTCAAAAGGATTATGCAATGATGACAATAAAAGACCTTTGTGCTGCTGTTCCAATAGCTAGGACAACATTTTATACCTATTATGACAATCTTGATGACCTAAAGGCAGAAATTGAGGATAATTTGATAATGGGGGTGCTAAATGTGGTCAATGAAATTGCTGATGGTGATATTGAAAAGATGATTTTTGCTGAATTTCTTGATGCAACGCAATGTTACATTCAAGCACATTGGGACACTTTCGATACTTTTCTAATTCGTCAGCCAAATCTTAGATTTATTGATAAATGGAAAGTAGCCATTAAACAAAATTTTAAAAAACGTTATCCTGATAAAATTTCCTTACCAAATTATGATTTGATGGCTGAAATGCTTGCTTCTGCAACGATTAGTGCTTATTCTTACTGGATGCAAAATCCAAGCAAGGTTAATACCGAAGAAATGAAAAAGTTGATTGCTCAAGCTCTCGAATCTATCGTAAAACTTTTAGAACTTTGAACACATTTGTCATTTGTGTAGTGTGAATGAAACAGTCTTTGTTTTATAATAAAGCCAATAAAAGTTAGTTACCCAATAAGGGAGGAAATAGTCTTATGGGAAAAATTAAAATTCATGTTTTTCATACTGGTGAAGTTTGTGTCGCTCCCAAATTACCTTTTGGTGGAGATGACTGTAGTGTGATTGAAGCATCAGGTATCTTTGGCAAAAAAGAAGACCGCATTTGGCTTCCTGTTTCTTCATATCTAATTGAACACCCCAAAGGAACGTTTCTTGTTGATACTGGCTGGTCACGAGACATGAGCCCGAACGGTGTTTTTGATAAAAAAGCGCAAATAAAATCACTAGATAGTGGATTACTTTACAAAATTAATCAAGGAAAAGTTGGTTTGGGACAATGTATTGATGAACAACTATTAAAGCTAGGAATCAAAGATTCAGACCTTGATGCGGTGCTTTTGACACATCTTGATTGTGACCATGCTAATGGTTTAAAACAAGTAAGCAACGCTAAAAAATTTCTGGTATCAGCTGACGAAGTGGCATTTGCTCAAAAATTAACGAATAGAGTCCGTTATCGAAAAACTTGGTGGGAAGGCGTTAATCTTACTGCCTTTGATTGGAATGACACTCAAGGAGCATTTTCAAAATCTTATGACTTGCTGGGTGATGGTTCGATTGAATTAATTAGTATCCCAGGGCATGCAGATGGCTTATTTGCTGTAAAAGTTAAAAATGACGAAGGCAAATTTGTCCTATTATTTTCAGATGGCGGTTATGCGACAAAAAGTTGGGAACAAATGATTACATCAGGTATTGCTGCCGACAGAGAAAAACAACGTCAGTCGTTAGCTTGGATTAGAGAACAAAGTTTAGACCCTAATTGTATTGAATCTTTGGCAAATCACGATTCAGATATTCAACCCCATGTTATTGAATTTTAAGAAATAAGGAATCCCCCCAATTATAGAAAAGTTAATGGAACACCCCCCAATAGCAACAGCGAGTTGCTTGTCAAAGTGGGATTTTATGGCATAATGAAAAAGAAGACGTTAAAAGGAGATTATTATGGAGATTCAAGAAGTATTGAAAAATTTGCGTGACAAATATCAGTTAACGCAAGAAGAATTAGCAGCGCGTGTTTTGGTGACAAGGCAAGCGGTTAGTCGTTGGGAAACAGGTGAGACACAACCAAATACGGATACCCTAAAATTGCTTTCAAAAGAATTTAATGTATCGATTAACACCCTGCTTGGCTCACCGCGTCAGCTGATTTGTCAATGTTGTGGCATGCCTTTGACAGAAGATGAGGTCATCAGTCGCGAGACAGATGGAAACTTCAACGAAGATTATTGCAAATGGTGCTATGTAGACGGTGCGTTTGCTTACACGACAAAAGACTCATTACTTGATTATCTAGTGGCAAATATGCCAAATCCTGACAATCTTTCTGATGAGGAACGTCGTTTGCAATTTGATGCTTATTTGTCACAATTAAAACATTGGAAATAAAATATTGAAATACGTCTCAGAGGATATAGGTGCGTGTAGCGCTTACATTTATCCTCTGGGATATTTTTTGATTCCAAGAAGCAAATCCATGCCATAAAACGGCAAAAAATCCCAAATAACAGCCTTTTTTATCCCAAGAGACCTAGAGTTTTCATTTTTTGTGTGATAAAATGGTATTGTGAAGTTCTCGTAAGCGTCTGAGAACAAATAAATTTAGGAGGAAAAAAGTGGACGCTTTTAAGTATATTAAACCTAAACTGTTCAGTACTCTTAAGAATTATACGAGTGCGCAGTTTGCAAAAGACCTTGTTGCAGGGATTATTGTGGCAATCATTGCCTTACCGTTGTCAATTGCCTTAGCGATTGCGTCAGGTGTTAATCCAGAACAAGGTCTTTATACTGCTGTTGTTGCAGGTTTTTTTATTTCATTTTTAGGAGGTAGCCGTGTCCAAATCGGTGGACCGACAGCCGCATTCGTTGTTATCATCTATGGAATTATTGCACAATATGGTATGGCAGGTCTTACCATTGCAACATTCTTAGCTGGTATCATGATGATTGTCATGGGATTATTACACTTCGGTGATTTGATTAAATTCATCCCTAAAACAATCACAGTTGGTTTTACTTTGGGAATTGCTGTCGGAATATTGGTTGGGCAACTTAAAGATTTCTTCGGATTGAGCATGGGTGCTGTTCCAGCAGAATTTGCTGAAAAAATGATAGCTTATGCACAACATATCAATACCATTCATTGGCCAACGTTGCTGATTGGTTTGATTGCCTTACTAATCCAAATCTTCTGGCCACGTGTTTCTCAAAAAATCCCGGGTTCACTGGTCGCGATTATTGTCACAACAGCCATTGTTGGTTTGGGGCACATCTCATCTGTCAAAACAATCGGTGATTTGTACACTATCAAGGCTGGGCTTCCAACATTTACAATGCCACAATTATCATTCGGTCTTATCCGTCAAATGATTTCACCAGCCTTTACCATTGCGATTTTGGCTTCTATTGAATCACTTTTATCATGTGTGGTTTCTGACGGGATGATTGGTAGTCATCATCGTTCAAATGCCGAATTGGTCGGACAAGGTGTTGGTAACATGATGTCTGCTTTGTTTGGTGGTATTCCTGCAACAGGTGCCATTGCACGTACAGCAGCCAATGTTAAAAATGGTGGACGTACACCAATTGCTGGCATGATGCACGCCGTGACTCTTCTTTTGATTTTGTTGTTCTTAATGCCATATGCATCACTGATTCCAATGAGTTGTTTAGCATCAATCTTGATTATGGTGGCTTACAACATGAGCGGTTGGCGCACATTTGTTCACATGCTTAAAAAAGCTCCTAAGAGTGATATTGCTGTTTTGGTCATTACACTTGTGTTGACAGTATTCTTCGACCTTGTCGTAGCTATCGAATTTGGCATGGTTTTAGCAGCTTTCTTGTTCCTAAAACGTATGTCAGATGTAGCAGCTGTTCGCCAATGGGTCGATAAAGACAGCCTTGATGACAATGAACTTTCTGAAAATACTGATTTGAAACACGTGCCAAACAACACCGTCGTTTACGAAATCTTTGGTTCATTGTTCTTTGGTGCCGCAAATGACTTCCTTAATTTTAACCATGAAGAAGGTAAAAATGTCTTGATTCTTCGCATGCGTAACGTTCCTGCCATGGATATTTCAGGATTAGAAGCACTCGAAGAAACACTAGAAATTTGCCAAAAACGTGGCATGACATTGATTCTTTCTCACGTTAACAAACAACCTTACCACGTTATGGAAAAAGCAGGGTTTATTGAAAAAGTCGGTCAAGAAAACCTTTGCGAAAATATCGATGCATCCCTTAAACGCGCAGCAAGCCTCGCTTAAGGTTATATAGATAAAGGTCAGCAGATATGATTCTGCCGACCTTTTTTTGGTTGGTTATCTAATTTTTTATTCCTAGCCATTTATCACGGTAGTTGCCAAGGAAATTTTCAATAACGTTAAGAATCGAGCCGACTAGAAAAGCCGCAACAATTGTGCCGATTCCCACACTTCCCAAGCCTTTGATAAAGATAAGGCATGAAATCAAGGAAATGACAACCATTGTAATATCAAAGCCGACTTTGACCTTTGGAAAAGCGATACCAGTAACATCAGAGACAGCTTTCATTGCCCCCTCACCAGCAAGTGGCATGATATTAGGTGGTAAATACATGAAAATCCCAAAAGCAATGATAACAGTTGAAATTAACATCATCAATAGACGAATCACCAAATTTTCAGGAGTCGGTAAGAAAGAAACACCCCAGTTACAAAATGTTGTAAAATACCCAAAAACAATACCGACAAGAACTTGGAGCAAATTAATAGGTTTAAAGTTTCTTCTAAGTAAAATCATTTGTAACAAAACCAAAAAACAATGGAAAATAATCGTTGCTTTCCCCATTTCAATTCCCCAAATACAAGTCATCGTGTAGGGGATCGAGCTAACGGGTGACACCCCAAGGTTAGACTTAACAGATAAGGCAACCCCGATTGTCATTGTGAAAAGCCCAAGAAAATACATGATAAGTCGTTTGGAAAGGTGATCTCTCATGCTTTATCACCTCCAGAAATATTATTGATACCTTGCCAAATCTTATCAAGTAATTCTTCAGCTAATTGCTGTTCGTCTTTTGATAGGAGTTGGAGAGCGTTGGTATCCTCTTCGTCGAAAATGACTTTCATTTGTTCAGCAACAGTCTTTCCGTGTTCTGTCAGATAAACATAAAAAGAACGACGATTGCCAGCTTTTTGCCGACGTTCAACAAGCCCATTTTCTTCCATTCGCATAATAATATTTCCGAGTGTTGCTTGCTCGATTTCACAGAGTTTGGCTAATGTTTTCTGGTCGCTTCCCTCATTTTCAAGAAGGGCATCAAGCACTTTGGGTTGACCAGATGACAAACCAAGCTCTTTTTGTGCTCTCGCAAAAATGCGACGTCCAAGCGCCGTATGGGTGCGCATTAGTTGATAATGTAATGTCATGTAACCTCCTTTAGTAAAATACTAAGAATTCTTATTATAAGTATACTTAGTATAACACAAAAAAATATTACTGTTAACCATATCCTAAAAGTAAGTGTTTTCAAATGACATATCATGCAAACTATTGTATTTATGATAAAAATGATGTCAGATTATTTCAGCAGTTTCAAAGCAGTAACAGGGATAAATGACTTTTAATATTTCATAAAAATGATAGCTAGTTATTTTTAGAAGCTCTTAAAAAACTATCTTTTTAGGGAATATAGGCTGATTTTCTTATGAAATAAGTCTATTTTCTTTCATTTTTCTTTCAGAAAAACACTTTTTGAAATATTTATTAATTTTAAAATTTTCTGTATTTTTCAAAAACGGTGTGTTATAATACTTAACATACTGAAAGAAAGTTATGGTTAGGAGGAACCATTATGGAGTTTAAATCAACTTGGAAGCGTGTTGGTTTGGGAGTAGTTAGTTTGGCGTCAGCTGCTCTTTTAGCCGCATGTGGAAACAGTAGTTCATCATCGTCATCTAGTAACGAGATTAATTGGTACACACCAACTGAAATTTTAACACTAGATATTTCAAAAAATACCGATCAATATTCAGCGCTTGCTATCGGAAATTCATCAAGTAACTTGCTTCGTGTAGATGAAAATGGTGACCCACAACCAGACTTGGCAAAAAGCGTTGAGATTTCAGATGACGGGTTGACTTACACAGCTACTTTACGTGATGATCTCAAGTGGTCAGACGGCAGTGATTTGACAGCAGATGATTTTGTTTACACTTGGCAACGTATCGTTGATCCAGCGACAGCTTCTGAATATGCTTATTTGGCAGTAGAGTCTCATCTTGAAAATGCCGATAAGATTAATTCAGGTGAAATTACTGACCTTAGTCAATTAGGTGTTAAAGCAGATGGTAATACAATCACATTTACTTTGACAAGCCCATGTCCACAGTTCAAATACTATCTTGCTTTTGCTAACTTTATGCCACAGAAAAAATCATTCGTTGAAGAAGAAGGCAGTGATTATGGAACAACATCAGATGACCAAATCTACTCAGGCCCATATACTGTTGAAGATTGGAACGGTAGTGACGGTAGCTTCAAGTTGGTAAAAAATAAATACTATTGGGATGCTGACAATGTCAAAACTGAAACTGTAAATGTTCAAGCGATTAAAAAAGCAGACACAGCTGTTCAAATGTACAAAAATGGTGAGCTAGATACGGCTAATATTTCAGCAACATCATCTATCTATGCTGCTAATAAGAGCAATGAAGATGCCGTTGCTGTTCAAGAAGCTCGTTTAACTTACATGGTTTATAACGAAACTGGCTCAGTTCCGTCACTAGCTAACACTAAAATTCGTCAAGCACTTAACTTGGCAACTGACCGCCAAGGTGTTGTCGAAGCAGCTATTGATACAGGTTCTAAACCAGCAACATCACTTGTTACACCAAGTCTAGCTAAGTTGACAGACGGCACAGACCTTTCAGAATATGTTTCACCAGGATATAGTTATGATGAAGATGAAGCAGCAACATTGTTCAAAGAAGGCTTGGCTGAATTAGGAACTGACTCAATCACATTAACGATTACAGCAGATTCTGATGATGCTGTTACCAAAGCAGCTGTTGACTATATCAAACAAAGTTGGGAAGATGCTCTACCAGGATTGAAGATTGAAGAGAAATTCGTTACCTTCAAACAACGTCTTGAAGATACTAAAAACCAAAACTTTGAAGTCGCTCTTGTGTCATGGGGTGGTGACTATCCAGAAGGTTCTACATTCTATGGATTGTTCTCATCAACTTCAGCATACAACTATGGTAAAGTGTCAAGCTCAGAATTCGATGAAGCATACAACAAAGCCATTACAACAGATGCTTTAGATACAGATGCAGCCGCTGACGATTATAAAGCTGCTGAAAAAGCCCTTTACGACGGTGCTCATTACAATCCAATCTACTTCCGTAGTACTGAATGGCTACAAAATCCTTCAATCAAAGGACTTGCCCGCAATTCAACTGGTTTGACAGTAGATTTCACTTACGCTTACAAAGATTAATAATCAAAGACAAGGTTGAGATTAGTTCAACCTTGTTTTTTACTTTATATGTAAGATTCTAAGAGCAATAGTTGGAGTAATGTTGAATTTTGATGTTAGATTTTCTGATATTGTTTGTATGATAAAACAAAAAACACTTGGAATATTCAAATTTTTAATAATTATTAAAAATGAAAACGCTAAAAAGACGTAAAAGTGCATAAAATAGCATTTTTATGCATATTTTGGCGTTCGTTCTCATAAAAGTGTGTAAAATGAGTGAAAAATAAATGTAACCAAGCTTTTTGAAAAATTAATTAATTTACAAATTTTCTGTATTTTTAGAAAATACTGTGTTATAATAGTTAACATACCGAAAGAAAGTTTATGGTAGGAGGATCCATTATGGAGATTAAAAATTGGAAACGTGTAGGTCTAGGAGCTGTGACCTTGTTATCAGCGGCTGTTCTAGCAGCTTGTGGCAATAGCAGCAGTTCATCATCTTCTTCAAGTGATGAAATCAATTGGTTTATCCCAACTGAAATTAGTACCTTGGACATTTCAAAAGTTACAGATACTTATTCATCAATTGCTATCGGTAACTCAGGAAGTAACCTTCTTCGTCGTGATGAAGATGGTGAGTTACAACCTGATTTGGCTGAAAAAGTAGAAGTATCTGATGATGGCTTGACTTATACAGCAACACTTCGCGATGACCTTAAATGGTCAGACGGTAGTGATTTGACAGCAGAAGACTTTGTGTACAGCTGGCAACGTATTGTTGACCCTGCAACTGCTTCAGAGTACGCTTATCTTGTATCAGACGCACATGTCTTGAATGCTGAAGAAGTTATTGCAGGAACTAAGAGTGTTGATGAATTGGGTGTCAAAGCAGATGGAAATAAACTTATTTTCACTTTGTCTGACCCTTCACCACAGTTTATGAGCTTGCTTTCATTTGCGAACTTCATGCCACAAAGCAAAGACTTTGTTGAAGAAGCTGGTGATGATTACGGAACAACTTCTGAAAAATCATTGTATTCTGGACCATATACCGTTGAAGATTGGAACGGAACAAGCGGAACATTCACTCTTGTGAAAAATAAATACTATTGGGATGCTAAAGATGTTAAAACTAAGAAAGTAAACATCCAAACGATTAAGAAACCAGATACAGCTGTGCAAATGTACAAAGATGGTGACCTTGATTACGCAAACATCTCAAATACTGAAGCAACATACAAAGCTAATAAAAATCGTGATGATGTTGTTGACGTTCCAGAAGCTACAACAGCCTACATGGTTTATAACCAAACAGGTACTGTAACTGCTTTGAACAACACTAAAATTCGTCAAGCCCTTAACTTGGCAACTGACCGTGAAGGAATTGTAAAAGCTGCTATCGATACTGGTTCAACAGCTGCGACAGCTCTTGCGCCTACGGGTCTTGAAACATTGCCAGACGGTACTGATTTGGCTGAATATGTTTCTCCAGGTTATAGCCATGATGAAGAAGAAGCAGCTAAACTCTTCAAAGAAGGTTTGGCAGAACTTGGTACTGATTCAGTTACATTGACAATCACAGCTGATTCAGATGCACCAGTTGCAAAAGCTGCAGTTGACTATATCAAAGAAACTTGGGAAAATACTCTTTCAGGTTTGACAGTCGAAGAAAAATTCGTTACTTTCAAACAACGTCTTGAAGATACTAAAAACCAAAACTTTGATGTAGCTCTTGTGCTTTGGGGTGGTGACTATCCAGAAGGTTCTACTTTCTATGGTCTGTTCACTACTAACTCATCTTACAACTACGGTAAATTCTCAAATGCAGATTATGATGCGGCTTACCAAAAAGCAATCACAACAGATGCTTTAGACCCAGCGGCTGCTGCAGACGATTATAAAGCTGCTGAAAAAGCACTTTATGATAATGCGCTTTATAACCCAATCTACTTCCGTAGTGGTAAAGGACTTCAAAATCCAGACCTTAAAGGACTTGTTCGTAGCTCAACTGGTTTGTCAGTAGATTTCACTTACGCATATAAAGAATAAATCCAATCAAATTAATGTAAAACAAGGTTCGGGCTTTGCCCGCCTTGTTTTATTTGTACCTTGAAAAATGATACAATAGATAGGAAATTGTTTGAAAAACGTAAGAATAGGTAAAGGAAAGAAGATGCGGTTAGATAAATTTTTAGTAGAAGCAGGCATAGGGTCGCGGACGGAAGTCAAACAACTGCTAAAGAAAAAACAAGTGCTTGTTAATGGCAAAGTGGAAATATCACCTAAAACACAGATTGATGAGAAAGCCGACCGGATTAGTTGTCAGGGGCAGACGCTTTCTTATGAAAAATACGTTTATTATATGTTGAATAAACCAAAAGGTGTGATTTCAGCAACGGAGGATAATCATCATAAAACCGTCTTAGATTTGCTCGATAAAACAGCTTGGGATAAGGAAGTTTTTCCAGTTGGGCGTTTGGATATTGATACGCATGGGCTTTTACTATTAACTAATAACGGTAAGTTAGCGCATGCCGTGCTATCTCCTAAAAAACATGTTGATAAAACTTACCGAGCCAAAGTTGCTGGTCTGATGACGACCGCTGATGTGGCAGCTTTTGCCAACGGTATTGACTTGAAAGATTTTACATGTCAGCCAGCGCAGTTGGTGATTCTTGAAACAAATGAAGCAGAAAGAACAAGTGTTGTTGAAATTACCATTAAAGAGGGAAAATTCCACCAAGTCAAACGCATGGTACAGGCTTGTGGTAAAAAAGTGACAGATCTTCAACGTCTCAGCATGGGTCCACTTCAATTGGATAAGCAATTGGCTCTTGGAGAGTGGCGTCGATTAACAGATGATGAGTTAGCAAGCCTTGAAGAATTTGACGTTGAATTGTAAATTTCTGCAGTAGTTATTTGATTATTTGGGGCAATCATGTTAAGATAATAGTAATAAATTCAATGAGCGAGGTGTATTAAAGTGGCATTTGGTGAAAACGGACCACGTAAAAAAACAGCGTTTGAAAAACTGACTTTAGTAGTTGTTATCTTAATGGTTCTAGTAACCGTAGGTGGTCTTATTGCGACTGCAATTGGTTCAATTATTTAAAGAACGCTGAAGAGGCGTTTTTTTATGCTTTAACCCATCAAACTTTAAAGTAATTTTTACAATAATGAAAGAATAGGAATTAATAATGAGTATGTTTTTAGATACTGCCAAAATTAGCGTAAAAGCTGGTCGTGGTGGTGACGGAATGGTTGCCTTTCGTCGTGAAAAATACGTCCCTAACGGTGGACCTTGGGGCGGTGATGGCGGTAAAGGTGGTTCAGTCATCTTTAAAGTTGACGAAGGGCTTCGTACCTTGATGGACTTCCGTTATAATCGTATTTTTAAAGCCAAATCTGGTGAAAAAGGGATGACAAAAGGAATGCACGGACGTGGTGCGGAGGACCTTATTGTCCGTGTCCCACAAGGAACAACTGTTCGTGATGCGGAAACCAATAAAGTGATCACTGACCTTGTTGAGAATGGTCAAGAATTCGTTGTTGCTCGTGGTGGACGTGGTGGACGTGGTAATATTCGCTTTGCGACACCACGTAACCCAGCACCTGAAATCGCTGAAAATGGTGAACCTGGTGAGGAACGTGACCTTCAATTAGAATTGAAAATCTTGGCTGACGTTGGTTTGGTTGGATTCCCGTCAGTTGGTAAATCAACATTGTTGAGTGTTGTGACAGCTGCTAAACCTAAAATTGGTGCTTACCACTTTACAACAATCGTGCCTAATCTTGGAATGGTTCGTACCAAATCAGGTGATAGCTTTGCTATGGCCGACCTTCCAGGGTTGATTGAGGGCGCTTCACAAGGTGTTGGACTTGGTACACAATTCCTTCGCCATATTGAGCGTACACGCGTTATCTTACACGTGATTGATATGTCAGCTAGTGAAGGTCGTGACCCGTATGAAGATTATGTTTCTATTAATAATGAGCTTGAAACCTATAATCTTCGTTTGATGGAACGTCCACAAATCATTGTTGCAAACAAGATGGATATGCCAGAAGCGGAAGAAAACTTGAAAATTTTCAAAGAAAAATTGGCAGCGAATTATGATGATTTTGAAGAAATACCAATGATTTTCCCAATTTCAAGCTTGGCGCATCAAGGGCTAGAAAATCTAATGGAAGCGACAGCAGAATTGCTTGCTAAGACAGATGAATTCTTGCTTTACACTGATGATGACATGATTGACGAAGAAGTTTATTATGGCTTTGACCCAGATGAACGTCCATTTGAAATTTCACGTGATGACGATGCTGCTTGGGTATTGTCAGGTGAAAAACTTGAAAAACTCTTTGTCATGACGAATATGGAACGTGATGAATCCGTTATGAAATTTGCTCGCCAATTGCGTGGTATGGGGGTTGATGAAGCCCTTCGCGAACGCGGAGCTAAAGACGGAGACATTGTCCGAATCGGAAACTTCGAATTCGAATTTGTGGATTAAAATACGATACAAAGTCCGTTAAGCGAGCAAAGCAAAAATAGGAATTTTGACGAAGAGCCGTGAGCTCTAGGAAAAAATTATCTTTTTTGCATAGCTCGTAGGACGTGTTCAGTTGCTATGTTAGCCGTTATAGTGGACTAGCTACCAACTTACTAACTACGTTAAGACAGTAAGTATCGACTGTCTTAACTCCGTGTCGTAACAGTTCTATTAAGTATTGCCTAGGCATCTTACTAGCTCGAAAATGGTTTATTATCGAAACCATTTTCTCACGTCGTAACGTATGTTCTAACGACGTGTTTGATTGCTGTGCTGGTTTGCTTAAATTGGAAGAATTATAAATTTTAAAGATTAATAGGAATTGTGATGATTCACAATTGAGCTTATATTACATTTTACTGGAGGTTCTTATGGGTGATAAACCGATATCTTTTCGAGATAAAGATGGTAATTTTGTATCAGCAGCCGATGTTTGGAATGCTGAAAAGCTAGAAGAACTTTTCAATACCCTTAATCCAAATCGACGTTTGCGCTTGGAGCGCGAAAAATTAGCTAAAGAAAAAGCAGGCGAAGCCAAGGATCAAGAATCATAATACTCGCCTTACTTACCTGCATAAAACTCGCTTTTTAATTTTCAGGCTCATGAAAAAACTGTCCAGTGGACAGTTTTTTTAATATTTTTGAAGTTCTTTGTCAGTTAATTGATAACGTAGATTAGCAATGTCGTCAATGAATTTTCTATCGTGAGAAACACTGATAATACAGCCGTTAAAATTTCTTAAAAGTTCTCTGATTAATGGCTGACTAGTTGGTGAAAAATGCCTTGTTGGCTCATCAAGAATTAAGATATGATTTTGGGCTAAAACCATACGTGCTAAGAATAATTTTGCTTTTTGTCCACCTGAAAGTTCAAGGACGGAGTGTTCGATTTCTTGTCTTGTAAATTGAAGGCTGGCAAGGAGTGTTCGAGCTTTTTCGCTGTCTGATACCTGTGTTAAAAATGTTAGAGCAGTCATTTCTTTGCTAAAAACACTATCGTAATCTTGTGGCATATAACCGATTGAAAAATGATTTTTATCTAGCTCTTGGTAAATTTGTGTGAGCAGACGTGTTTTTCCGATACCGTTTCTCCCAGTAATCACCAGTTTATCTTGACCTAAAATGGTTAAACTGACTTTTTGGCCGGTTGATAAATCATGATTGCCCCAAGACAGAAGTTTTTTCTTTTTATCGAGAGGGACAATATCATCGAAAAATAGTTTTATACTATCCATTTCTTCAGGAAAATCGACCATTTTTTCTTCTTCTTTGACATACCGTTTTTCAAGAGATAAGACATTTTTCATCTTTTTAGCCGCTAATCTCCCCATAGTGCTATCATGAGTATTTCGCACATTGTATTCTGCCGCCTGATGAAGCCGTTGTATTTTAGCGTCTCTTTTAGCTTTTATACGGCGGTCGTTTTTGGCTTGTTCCAATTGTTTGGTGTAAGCTTTGTGACGATAAGTCATATAATCTGTGTAACTTCCTGAAAAATAGCTTGCGCGAGCAACTTGACGACGCTTTATTAACTCAAGGTGTAGAATAGCAGTAGCAGTTTTTTCTAGCAGGGCTTCATCATGAGAGATAAAAATAATTGTTTTGTCAGATGATTGAATGAATGCTTGTAAAGTATTAATTGCCTGCGCATCAAGGTCGCTAGAGGGTTCATCTAGTAAGAGTAAATCATTGGTTTCACCAACCAGTTTAGCAAGTTGTAACTTTAATTTTTCTCCACCAGATAAACTTTTCAAACTCTGATTTCTATTTTCTAAGGATTGAATATCCAAATCTAATCGCGCAGCCATTTGGTAAAAAGCATTGAAATCGAAGCTAACATAATCTAAATTATCATAAAGAAATTCTGAAACTGTCATCTTTTCCTGTTTTTGTGACAAAGCTTGTGGTAAATATCCAATTTTGGGAAAATGATTATCAATTTTTCCCTCGAGAATACAGTAGTTAGTCATTAATTGCGGAGACAAAATAGCCTTTAAAAGTGTTGACTTCCCAGTACCCTCTTCGCCAATAATAGCTAATTTATCCCCAGAATTGACGATTACATTTAAATCAGAAATAAGCTGTGTTAAGTCTTTAAGATGTGTAATTGTTAAATGATTAATTTTTAGCATAAGAACCTCGCTTTCAATAAAAAACTCTCTACCAAATCAAGTAGAGAGTGAGGCTTTCTATTAATAAAACAAAATAGCACTAATAAAGGCGGAAAATAGCCATCTATTAGCTGAGGAAGTTTATTAAAGAGCGCACTAAAAACAAAACTTGATATGGTAGTATCAAAAATTCTGTTCTTAGTTGTTCATTGCTCCTTTTCCTCCTGAATGTTAACTTGATATTAGTTTATCAAAAGGTGCTATAAAAGTCAAAGGTTATAGTAGGTAGTGTTAATAAGTGAGTTAGCTAAGTGCTGTAATACCTAGCGTAGAAACCTAACAGCTTTAACTTAACCTAGTGAGAAATCTAGTCACCTACCAAATAGTAGGTGACGTAAAAGGTCGAGATGCTTTAGCATCCGACCTTTTTGATTTATCACACATTCAAGACTTTATCAAGGAAGTCTTTTAGGCGTGGGTGTTGTGGGTTGTCGAAGATTTGTTCTGGTGTGCCGTCTTCGAGGAATTCACCGCCGTCAGTAAAGATAACGCGGTTGGCAACTTTACGAGCAAATCCCATTTCGTGAGTGACGATTAACATTGTCATGCCTTGTTCTGCAAGATTTTTCATAACGTTAAGAACATCTCCGACCATTTCTGGGTCAAGTGCAGAAGTAGGTTCGTCAAAAAGCATGATATCAGGATTCATAGCTAAACTGCGAGCGATAGCCACACGTTGTTTTTGTCCCCCTGATAAGCTTTCGGGTTTTGCGTCACGTTTATCAGCTAAGCCGACTTGTTCAAGAAGTTCCATGGCATGTTTTTCTGCCTCTTCTTTGCTTTCCTTACCTAGTTCGATAGGCGCAAAGGTAATGTTTTCAAGAACTGTCATGTGTGGGAAAAGGTTAAAGTGTTGGAATACCATTCCGATATCCTCACGAACTTTATCGACATCAGTTTTTGGGTCAGAAAGTTCATGACCGTCAACGATAACTTTTCCACTTGTGATTGTTTCAAGTAAGTTGAGGGTACGTAGGAATGTTGATTTCCCTGAACCTGAAGGACCGATAATACAAACAACATCACCTTCGTGGAACTGAGTTGTGATTCCTTTTAGGACCTCATTATCTCCATAAGATTTGTGCAAATCTTGTACATCAATTTTTAATTCTGCCATTATTTAAGCCTCTTTTCTAGACGTTTTGCTAAACGTGTCAAAAGGGTGATCATTACAAGGTAGATAACTGCTAAGATAGCATACATACGGAAAGATTGGTAGTTACGAGCAATGATGATTTTACCAGTTTGGAAGAGTTCAACAAGACCAATTGCTGATACGATAGTTGTATCTTTCAATGAAATAACGAATTGGTTGATGAAGTTTGGTAGCATTAGGCGAACAGCTTGTGGCAAGATGATTTTTTGCATTGTCTTACCATATGAAATACCTAAACTACGGCTGGCTTCCATTTGACCTTGAGGAACAGCCTCGATACCACCACGGACGATTTCTGCAATGTAAGCACCGCCATTAAGCGAAAGCGCAATAGTAGCTGCAACGAAATCGTTGATTGGGCTTTGTTTGCCAGTGATAGACTCGAGAAGGTTTGGAATTCCCCAGAAAATAAAGGCAGCTACAATCATCAATGGGATACCGCGTACGATGTCAACAAAGACAGCTGAAATAGTACGAAGAACTTTGTTTGGCGCAACAGCCATCATACCAAAGATAATACCAATAACCATGGCAATTGCAAATGAAATCAGTGTTAAGCTAAGTGTCTTGCCTAAACCTGAAAGCAATTGTGAATAGTTATTTTTTAGGAGTCCCCAGATTGTTGTTTCATCAACGCTTGATGAACTTGAGCTTGAACTTGAACTATCGCTTGTACCAAGGTATTTATTGACGATTTTGTCGTATTCGCCAGATTCAACTAAGGCAGCAAGACCGTTGTTGAACATTTCAATCAATTCTGGGTTAGAACCTTTGCTAACGGCAAATCCGTATTCACCGGATTTTTCCCCAGCGATAGGTGTTTCAAAGTCACGTCCTTGTTGGATAGCGTAGAGGAGAACGGCTTCATCATCCATTAAGGCATCAATAGAACCGGAGTTCAAGCTGTCATACATTGTTGAGGCTTCGTCAAAAGCTTTCAAGGTATAACCGTATTCGTCAGCGTGTTCAGATAACCATGTGTAAGATGATGTTCCGTTTTTAGCTCCGACAGTTAAGCCTTTCAAATCACTATAACTTTTAACGCTGCTACCAGATTTTACAGCAAGTAAGATATTTGAAGTGTAGTAAGCATCAGAGAAATCAAAAATTTCTTTACGAGCGTCTGTGATTGACATACCTGCCATGACCGCATCCGCTTGTCCCGCTTGAACCGCGTTAAGCGCAGCATCAAAACCAGGGTTAGAAATTTCAACGTTGAAACCTTGTTGTTCAGCGATAGCTTTAATCAATTCAACGTCGATACCTTCGTATTCACCAGAATCATTTTGGTATTCAAATGGCGCGAAAGAAGAGTCCATGACGATTTTGTAAGTACTTTTAACGGGTGTAGCTTTAGCAGAAGCGTCTCCAGTTAATGTTAAGGTACTTGAAGCGGCTGAACTATTAGATGATGAGCTTGTTGAAGAAGATGTATACGAATCACCTAACCATTTTTGCATGATTTGGTCATAAGTACCGTCTTCTTTCATAGCAGCAAGAGCCTCGTTGAATTCATCAATCAAATATTCGTAGCTGCTTCCTTTTTTAACAGCAAAAGCGAAGCTTCCGATTGATTCTGCATCGATATTGATTTCATATGATTTTCCTTGATTGATAGCGTATTGAACAACTGGTGTGTCGTCCATCGCTGCATCAATAGAACCAGAATCAAGGCTGTTATTCATCAAATCGCTAGTATCAAATGTTTTGACAGTATAGCCATATTTATCAGCATGTTCGTCAAGCCAAGTTTGGGCAGCAGTACCATTTTTTACACCGACAGTTTTACCTTTTAATTGGCTATATTTTGAAATGGCTGTGTTACCACTTTTGGTGTAGATAACGATTGAAGTATCATAATAGGTATCAGAGAAAGTAAAGACTTTCTTACGTGCATCAGTAACGGTTGTTCCTGCCATAAGAGCATCCGCTTGTCCCGCTTGAACAGCGTTTACTGCAGCGTCAAAACCGGGGTAAGTTTGTTCGTAGTCCCATCCCTCGCGTTCAGCGACTTCTTTGATGATATCAACATCAATCCCTTTATAAGTTTGGTCTGAATCTTTAAATTCGAATGGGGCATAAGCTGTATCAGATACAATGCTAATTGTGTCCGCTTGAGCTTTGACACCAAACACAAAGAATACAGAGAATATTGCTAGCATAAGAGCTTTCAATTTGTGCTTCATGTTAGTCTCCTTTTGGTTAGAATAGTATTATTATACCAAAATTCAGACATTAAGGCAAATTTAAGAAACATGTGATGTTAGAAAACCTTACATGAAATACTATAATTTTAGCAATAATAGTCTAAAAATCCCTTTTTTACTGACTTGTGTTACAATAAGAGTAATAAATTTCAGTTTTGAGGATTATCATGATAGATAGAGTAGAGAATAATCAATTTAAATTAGTATCAAAATACCAACCGTCTGGAGACCAACCAGAAGCTATTGAGGCTTTGGTGGATAATATTGAAGGTGGGGAAAAAGCTCAAATTCTTCTTGGAGCAACAGGAACTGGTAAGACTTATACGATGAGTCAAGTTATTGCTAAGGTCAACAAACCAACGTTGGTCATTGCTCATAATAAAACTTTGGCTGGGCAACTTTATGGGGAATTCAAAGAATTTTTCCCAGACAATGCTGTTGAATATTTTGTGTCTTATTATGATTACTATCAACCAGAAGCTTATGTGCCTTCTAGCGATACTTATATTGAAAAAGATAGCTCGGTAAATGATGAAATCGATAAATTACGCCATTCAGCAACATCAGCCCTACTAGAACGTAATGACGTTATCGTAGTAGCGTCGGTATCGTGTATCTATGGTTTGGGGTCACCAAAAGAATATGCTGATAGTGTGGTTAGTTTGCGACCTGGGCAAGAAATATCACGTGACCAATTGTTAAACGATTTGGTTGACATTCAATTTGAACGAAATGACATTGATTTTCAACGTGGCCGTTTTCGTGTGCGTGGCGACGTTGTCGAAATTTTCCCAGCCAGTCGTGATGAGCACGCTTTTCGTGTGGAATTTTTTGGTGACGAAATTGACCGTATTCGAGAAATCGAAAGTTTGACAGGCAAAGTTCTTGGTGAGGTGGAACATTTAGCGATTTTCCCTGCTACACACTTCATGACCAATGAGGAACATATGGAGCACGCCATTCACAACATTTTGGAAGAAATGGAAGAACAGGTCAAGCAGTTTGAGGCAGAAGGAAAGTTGATAGAAGCGCAGCGTATTCGCCAAAGAACGGAATACGATGTTGAAATGCTTCGTGAAATGGGCTATACGAATGGTGTCGAAAATTATTCGCGTCATATGGACGGTCGTTCAGAAGGGGAACCGCCGTTTACCTTACTTGATTTCTTCCCAGAAGATTTCCTTATTATGGTCGATGAAAGTCACATGACCATGGGTCAAATCAAAGGAATGTATAACGGAGACCGTTCGCGTAAGGAAATGCTGGTGAATTATGGTTTTCGTTTGCCAAGTGCGCTTGATAATCGTCCTTTGCGCCGTGAAGAATTTGAAAGTCATGTTCACCAAATTGTTTACGTGTCAGCCACCCCAGGGGATTATGAGCTGGAACAAACTGATACTGTTGTTGAACAAATCATTCGTCCAACTGGTTTACTTGACCCTGAAGTGGAAGTGCGTCCAACCATGGGACAAATGGATGATTTGCTCGGTGAAATCAATAGCCGTGCTGAAAAAGGCGAACGCACCTTCATTACAACATTAACTAAGAAAATGGCAGAAGATTTGACTGATTACCTCAAAGAAATGGGGGTCAAAGTCAAGTATATGCATTCAGATATTAAAACGTTGGAACGTACGGAGATCATTCGTGATTTGCGTCTAGGTGTTTTTGATGTCTTGATTGGGATTAATTTGCTCCGTGAAGGAATTGACGTCCCAGAAGTAAGCTTGGTTGCCATTCTTGATGCGGACAAGGAAGGATTCTTGCGCAATGAACGTGGTCTTATTCAAACGATTGGACGTGCAGCGCGAAACAGCGAGGGGCATGTTATCATGTATGCTGATAAGATTACAGAATCCATGCAAAAAGCCATGGACGAAACGGCGCGTCGTCGCGAAATTCAAATGCGTTACAATGAAGAGCATGGTATTATTCCGCAAACAATCAAAAAAGATATTCGCGATTTGATTGCCATTTCGAAAAGTTCTGATACAGATGTCGCAGAAGATATTCCAGATTACAATGCTATGACGAAAGCAGAGCGTCAAGAGACAATTAAGAAACTTCAAAAACAAATGCAAGAAGCGGCAGAAATGCTCGATTTCGAACTTGCTGCCCAATTGCGTGATATGGTATTAGAATTGAAAGCCATGGATTAGGATTGAGATTCATGTAAAAGTACACTTTAGAACACCCTAAAAACAATTAATATTAAGTATTAGCGTAGAGAATAGAATTCGGAGGAAAATATGTCACGTGCACAGAGTGTGATTTTAACAAATATGTGCTTAATTGAGGATGGTCAGGGGAATGTAGTCATGCAGATTCGTGACCCAAAACGTTATCGTTGGTCTGGTTATGCGCTTCCTGGAGGGCATATTGAGCCACACGAAGGCTTGGTTGAGTCTGTTATTCGTGAAGTTAAGGAAGAAACTGGTTTGACGATTAACAATCCACAATTAGTGGGAATGAAACATTGGTACACTAAAGAAGATGAACGCTACCTTGTTTTCTTATATCGAGCTTCTGACTACGTCGGTGATATTCATTCGACTGATGAGGGTGAAATTAAATGGGTTCCTCGCAAGGAATTACCAAAACTAGATTTAGCTTATGATATGCTCAATTTGCTTCGCGTTTTTGAGGAAGATGACCTCAACGAACTCTTTTACCGTGAACGTTTGAAAGATGATTTCTTACGCGAATTTTGGTAAGAAACAAAATTTTCTACTATAATGATGTAGTAAAAATAAAACAGCTTGGAACAATCGTTCTAAGCTGTTTTTGATAATTAATTTAGAAGGGGAAATGCTAGGTTTTAGATTATTTAACAGAACCGCCAGTAATACCTTCCACGTAGTATTTTTGCATAAACATGAAGAGTAATGTGATTGGAATGGCGATAATAACTGAACCTGCTGTAAATGACATGAACCAATCATTGATGGTATCTTGTTGCAACATTGAGAAGAGTCCAATGGCAACGGTGTATTTACTTGTCGCATCTCCTAAGATAACCTTAGCAAAGATGAAGTCAATCCAAGGTCCGATGAAAGCCATAAGCGCTGTATAAACGATAATTGGTTTTGAAAGAGGAAGTGTAATTTTAAAGAAAATATCAGCGCGTGTTGCTCCATCAATCATGGCAGATTCATCAAGTGAGTAAGGAATTGTATCAAAGAACCCTTTGGCAATATAGAAGCCTAGTGCCGCACCAGCTGAGTAAACCAAGACAAGGGCAAGAAGCGTTTGGTCAAGGTTAAAGGCTTTTAAGATGTAGTAAACGGCAATCATACTCATAAAGCCAGGGAACATATTAAGCACAAGCGCTAGTTTCAAGAAACCGTTGCGGTGTTTAAATTTGATACGACTGAGTGAGTAAGCCATAGCAACCGTGATAAAGGTTGAAATGATACAAGATGCTGTTGCAACTAGCAATGTATTTAAGAACCATTGTCCAAAAGGAAAGGCATCTGATGTGAATAGTTTGATGTAATTATCCAGCGTCCAAGTTTTTGGAATGAAGTAGTTAACATAAGCTGTTCCTTCGCCACGGAAACTTGTAAGGACAACCCAAACAATTGGAAAGAGCCAGATGATTGATAAAACAATCAGTAAAATATAGACAAACGTCAATCTTAATCGTTTTTTGTTTTTCATTATTTCGCAACCCCTTCCTTATAAGAACTTGTTCTTGTGTAAGCTAGAAGACTGAACACGGCAGAAAGAACAAAGATGATGATACCGATAACAGAAGCAAGGTTGTAGTCTGCTGCAGTAACTGTCAAATTGTAAAGCCATGTAACAAGCAAGTCTGTGCTACCAGCTTGATAGAAATTAGAGTTAGTAGGACCACCACCAGTAAGGAGGTAGATAACGTTGAAGTTGTTGATGTTACCGATAAATTGTTGAATCAAGTTCGGCATCATAACCAGTAAGATTTGAGGGAATGTGATTGATTTGAAAATCTGGAATTTGCTTGCTCCGTCAATTTCAGCAGCTTCAATTTGCTCTTGTGGCAAGTTCATGATGATACCAGTAGCAACCAACATTGTTACAGGAATACCAACCCACATGTTGACGATGATAATTGAGAACTTGGCCCAAAGCGGATCAGATAAGAACGGCAATGGATTAGCAGCTGAGACGAGTCCGATTTTTTCAAGAATAGCATTGATTGGACCAGCATCGCTAAGCAAGTTTCTCATGATAAGAAGTGAAATGAATTGTGGCACCGCAATGGTAATAACAAAGATTGTTCGCCACATTTTCTTCAATTTCAAACCTTTAGTATTGATAATAAGAGCTAAAATAATACCAAAGAAGAAGTTTGTTACTGTGGCAAACACTGCCCAAATCAAGGTCCAAGAAAGCACTGGGAAGAATGTTCCTGCCATACGACCGTTGAAGATATTACCAAAGTTAGTGAAACCAACCCAATCAAAGAGACTCTTTGGTGGTAGGTGATTGTGGTCATAACTTGTAAATGCCAAACAAATCATGTAAATCAATGGCAAGATAGTAAAGAGCAGAACACCAATCATTGGAATTGCCATCAAAGTCATGTGGAAACGGCCATTAGCAAGTGTTTCAAAATCTTCTTTGAACGTTGGAATCTTTTTGTTTTCTTTATCTAGAACATAAAGATTACGCGCACTTTTTAGGTTACACCAGTAAATGTAAGCAAAGACAAGGCAGAAAATCAAGGCTGCTAAACCGAAGATTAGCATTAACATTGAGTTATCGCCCTCAACAGCGACTTTCATCTTAATGCCACCAACTGTTTTCTCAACAAGTCCTTGTTCTTGCGTACCCAAAGTGATTAACCCTTGCAAACTCGGAATAATCGAAGTAACAAAAGTAATCAAAAATAGGATTTCTGAAAGTAAGAATAAACATCCCTTAATAATCTGTTTATGATAGAAATTTGAAAATCCCATAATCAGAAATGACAGTTTAGTATCAAAGCCACCTTTTTTGAAAGCTTCTTTAACAGATACACTGTCAAAATATTGTGAATTAATCATACAAAACTCCTTTTACATCATTATTGGAAGTCACTGCTAAAAGTTTTAAGCTTAAATATCTTAGCAATAACTTCTATAATGATTAACCTAAAAATAAAGTGGGGAAGTGACTCCCCACTTTAATACGTCTTACTCAGCAGCAGCTAAATCTGCGTCAAATTCTTGTAATTTAGTGAGGTAGTCACTACTTTGAATTTTACCATTATAGACATCGCTGAGAAGAGCAGCACTTTCAGTCCAGAATGTTGTCATTTGACTAAGTTTAGGTGTAACAACTGTGTAGTCAGATGATGATGCCATCTTGATGACTGCTTGTGCCAATTCATTTGATTGAACGGTATCAGATTCTTGAACTTCTTTGTTCGCTGGGATGATGTTACGTCCTTCGTAAGTGAATTGGTTTTCTTGGCTTTCAGCGCTAGTCAACATTGAAGCAAGTTTGTAAGAAGCAGCGATACGGTCTGTGTCAGAACCAGCAGGTGCTTGGTTTACAGCGAAAAGTTTAACACCAAGGAAAGCTTTTTGTTGAACAGTGTTTCCACCAATTGTTACAGTAGGGTAAACAGCGATACCGAGATTTTCTTCACCGATAGCTTCTTGTGCAGCTGACAAATCCCATGGTCCTGTTTCGATAGCAGCAACACTACCATCACCGAATTTAGACATAGCGTTTTCAGCTGTTAGGTTAACAAATCCGCTGTTTGAGTTTTGGTCTGAAATCCATTGGAGAACAGATACACCAGCTTCGTTACCCCAGTTTGTGCCATCAACTGTTTCACCGTCTTCTCCGAATAATGTGTCACCAACTGACATGAAAAGTGGGGCAGTAGCGTAAGCATTCATTGATTTGAAAGTAGCACCAAATGTAGCTTTGCTTGTAATTGTTTCATAGTTAGTAACATCTTCTTCAGAAAGTTTAGACTTATTATAGAAGAGAACTTGTGATTCAATACCGAATGGGAAGGCGTATGTTTTACCATTGTATTGAGCACCAGCAACTGCTTGGTCGGTATCGTTTTCAGCAATTTCGTTGGCATATTCTTCTGGAACTTCTTGAATAACACCAGATTCTACTAATTGACCAAGTTGGTCATGTGGGAGTGAAAAGACATCAGCAGCTTTTTCTGGGTCTTTTTTAACATTTTCTTGTGCTTTTGAATCGTTTGATTCAACAACTTTTACAGTGTAGCCAGATTCTTCTTCGAATTGTTTAACGACTTCTGAATAAGATTCTTTAGCGCCTGTTGGAACCCATAATTTAATAGTCTTGCTTGATGAAGAGCTTGAACTATTTGATGAGGAATTTGAGCAAGCGACTAATACGCTACCTGCGAGTGTAAGACCTGCACCAGCAAGGACCATTTTTTTCCATGTGTTCTTCTTCATGATTTCCCCTCCTAGAGAAAGATTAGTAATATTATTTTTACAGTTATATTATGCAACCGTTTGCAGATATTGTCAAGCGTTTTTTTGAAAAAAATTTAAAAAATTTGAGTTTTCAAACAAAAAAATAGTCACAAAAGCTGAATTTAAGCGGTTTCATAACGATAAAAAATTTTTTGTTAAAAAAGTTGCAGGATATAAAAGCAAACAATTGCAGAAAATCTGCTTTTATGTATAATAGGGAGTAAAATAAGATTTTGCAAGTAAAACCTTGTCAGCACTGTAAATCTATTATAAAATGAAAAGTGAAAAGGAGACTTAGATGGTTACAATAAAAGATGTAGCGGCTAAAGCTGGCGTGAATCCTTCAACAGTTAGCCGTGTTTTAAAAGATAATAAATCCATTTCTCAGAAAACAAAAGACAAAGTTCGGAAAGCGATGGCAGAGCTTGGTTATGTGCCCAATGTTGCTGCGCAAATGTTAGCAAGCGGTTTGACTTATAACGTTGGTTTGATTTTTCCACCATTAATGACTCCAGATCGTTTGAATGAACCTTTCTTTATGCAGATTTTGTCAACAATTACAAGTGAAGCAAAACTAAATGATTTTACGGTATCAATCGCAACAGGGATGACGGTTGATGAACTTGAAGAACAGGTTAAGTTAATGTACCGTCAGAAGCGCGTTGATGGTTTTATTATCCTTTATTCTGATCCTGACGATCCTGTTCGTAAGTATTTAATGGACAATGATGTGCCATTTGTTATCGTAGGAGCACCAGAAGGTTTTGAAAACGACATTACTTATATTGATAATGATAACCAATTAATGGGGAAAAAAGCAGTAGAATACCTTTACCAAAAAGGACATCGTGAGATTCTTTTTGTAACAGATGATTTAAAATCTGAAGTGTCGTCAGAACGTTATTTTGGTTACCTACGTGGCATGGAGAAATTAGAGCTTGATAGCAATCCTGCACTCTTATTTGACCGTAGAGATCCTATGGTATTAGAAGAACTGATTCAAAAAATCGAAGAGAGCAAAGCAACCGCTTTAATTGTTATTGCAGATACGATTTCGGTTAGAATTACGCAGTTCTTATCTTATTATCAATTGAGTGTACCTGATGATATTTCGATTATTACTTTCAATAACTCAGCGTATTCAACCCTAGTTCACCCGTATTTAACAACCTTTGATATCAATGTTTCAAATCTTGGACGAACAAGTTTCAGAAGATTAGTAGAGTTGATTAAATCGCCTAAAACAGCTATTACTGAAAAAATTATTGTTCCATTTACACTTAGAGAACGTGAAAGTGTACGCCAATTACACGTCAATGATTAACTAAAAAGAGTTCAACAACTTTTTAGCCTTGTTTTAATACCCTATATCGCCTTATTAGCTAATGCTTTTTAGCTATTAGGGCGATTTTTTTGTAAAAATTTTTTAAGAAAACAGTTGACTTACGCAAACGGTTGCGCTATAATTTGCAGTGTAAAGATAGTTGATAAAGGAGAAAACGTATGAAAAAACGTGCAAGTGGTGTATTGATGCATATCACATCGCTACCTGGAAAGCAAGGGGTGGGAACATTCGGACAAGAAGCCTATGACTTTGTTGATTTCTTAGTTGAAACTGACCAAACATACTGGCAAATTTTACCACTAACAACGACAAGTTATGGTGATTCCCCTTATCAATCGTTCTCAGCTACTGCGGGGAATACGCATCTGATTGACCTTGAACTCCTTAGTGAACAAGGTTACCTTGATAAAAAAGATTTTGAAACCGTTAATTTTGGTGATGATTTAGAGTCTGTTGACTACGCTCGTATTTTTGAATTGCGCCGTCCTATTTTGGAAAAAGCCGTCAAAGCCTTCTTGAGCCAAAAGGAAAATGTTGAAGCCTTAGCTGAATTTGAAAAAGATACTAGCTGGCTCCAAGATTTTGCAGATTTCATGGCAATTAAAGAATTTTTTGATAACAAAGCTCTACAAGAATGGGATGATAAAGCGGTTGTTAGACGAGAAGAAAAAGCTCTTAAAACTTACCGTGCTAAATTAGAAGACGCTATTCTTTACCATAAAGTCACTCAATATTTCTTCTATCAACAATGGGCTAAGCTCAAAGCTTATGCTAATGAAAATGGGATTGAAATTATTGGTGATATGCCAATTTACGTTTCAGCTGATAGTGTTGAAGTGTGGACAATGCCTGAACTGTTCAAAGTAGATAGTGATAAAAATCCACTTTGCATTGCTGGTGTTCCTGCGGATGAATTCAGCGATGATGGTCAGCTTTGGGGAAATCCAATTTATGATTGGAAAAACCATGCTAAGACGAATTATGCTTGGTGGGTTTACCGTATTCAAGAAGGCTTCAAATTGTATGACCTTCTTCGTATTGACCATTTCAAAGGCTTCTCAGATTATTGGGAAATCCGTGGTGACTACGAAACAGCAAATGACGGTAGTTGGGAACCAGGTCCAGGACGTGCTTTGTTTGATGTTGTCAAAGACGAACTTGGCGACCTTCCAATTATTGCTGAAAACCTTGGTTACATCGATGCAAAAGCTGAACAGTTGTTGACGGATACAGCTTTTCCAGGCATGAAGATTCTTGAATTTGGCTTCTATGACACCGAAGGAAAGAGTATTGATGCTCCTCATAACTGTAATAAAAATAGCGTTGCTTATACAGGAACACACGATAATGAAGTTATCAACGGTTGGTATGACAACTTGACTGACGAGCAAAAAGCATTTGTGAATGCTTACACTCACCGTAGTGACGATGAACCGATTGCACAAGCTATGCTTCGGACATTGTTTGCGACTGTTAGTGATGTTGCGATTGCGACAATGCAAGATCTACTTGATAAACCGGCTGATAGCCGCATGAATATTCCAAATACTGTTGGTGGCAACTGGCAATGGCGTATGCTTAAAGAAGATTTGACAGATGAGCGCAAAGCTTTCTTGAAAGATATTACAGCACTTTACTGCCGCAAAAATACATTTAAAACGACAATTAAAGAAGAAAAGGAAACTAAAAATGACAACTAATTTCACAAACTATCTCCAATCAAAAGGACAAACGCTTGCTGAATTGAGCAATGAAGATATTTACGTAGCGCTTTTGCATTACGTTAAAGAATTGGCGGCTGAAAAACCAAAAAACACAGCAAAACGCAAAGTTTACTACATTTCTGCTGAATTCCTTATCGGAAAACTATTGTCAAACAACCTTATTAACCTTGGCATCTACAAAGATGTTAAAGCTGAATTAGCAGCAGCAGGGAAATCAATTGCTGAAGTAGAAGATGTTGAACTTGAACCATCTCTTGGTAACGGTGGACTTGGTCGTTTGGCATCATGTTTCATCGATTCAATGTCAACACTTGGTATCAACGGTGAAGGTGTTGGTCTTAACTATCACTGCGGACTTTTCAAACAAGTTTTCGTTGATAACCAACAAGAAGCAGAAGCTAACTACTGGATTGAAAAAGATTCATGGCTTGTTCCAACTGATATCAGTTATGATGTGCCATTTAAAGATTTCACACTTAAATCTCGTCTTGACCGTATCGATGTTTTGGGTTATAAACGTGACACTAAAAACTATTTGAACTTGTTTGATATTGACGGTCTTGATTATGGTTTGATTCATGACGGTATTTCATTTGATAAGACGGAAATCAAGAAAAACTTGACACTCTTCCTTTACCCAGATGATTCAGATAAAAACGGTGAATTGCTTCGTATTTACCAACAATATTTCATGGTTTCAAATGCGGCACAGTTATTGATTGATGAAGCTATCGAACGTGGGTCAAACTTGCATGACTTGGCTGATTATGCTTATGTGCAAATCAATGATACTCACCCATCAATGGTCATTCCAGAACTTATCCGTCTTTTGACTGAAAAACATGACATTGACTTTGACGAAGCTGTTTCAATCGTGAAAAATATGGTTGGTTACACTAACCACACTATCTTGGCAGAAGCACTTGAAAAATGGCCTCTTGATTACCTTAACGAAGTTGTTCCTCATTTGGTAACAATCATTGAAAAATTGAATACATTGATTGCTAGCGAATACTCTGACCCAGCTGTTCAAATCATTGACGAAGCTGACCGTGTTCACATGGCACATATGGATATTCATTTCTCAACATCTGTCAATGGGGTAGCTGCGCTTCACACTGAAATCCTTAAAAACAGTGAGTTGAAACCGTTCTATGATATTTATCCTGAAAAATTCAACAACAAAACAAACGGTATCACATTCCGTCGCTGGCTTGAATTTGCCAACCAAGATTTGGCTGACTATATCAAAGAACTTATCGGCGATGACTACTTGACTGATGCGACTAAGCTTGAAAAATTACTTGCTTTTGCTGATGATGAAGCTGTTCATGCTAAATTGGCTGAAATCAAGCACAATAATAAACTTGCTCTTAAACGTTACCTCAAAGAAAATAAAGGTATTGAACTTGACGAAAACTCAATTATTGATACACAAATCAAACGTTTCCACGAGTACAAACGTCAACAAATGAATGCTCTTTATGTCATTCATAAATACCTTGAAATCAAACGTGGTAACTTGCCAGAACGTAAGATTACTGTTATCTTTGGTGGTAAAGCAGCACCTGCTTACATCATTGCCCAAGATATCATTCACTTGATTCTTTGCTTGTCAGAAGTGATTAACAACGACCCAGAAGTTAACCAATACCTAAATGTTCACTTGGTTGAAAACTATAACGTTACAGTTGCTGAACACTTAATTCCTGCGACAGATATTTCTGAACAAATCTCTCTTGCATCAAAAGAAGCTTCAGGTACTGGTAACATGAAATTCATGCTCAACGGTGCATTGACTCTTGGTACAATGGACGGTGCCAATGTTGAAATTGCTGAATTAGCAGGAATGGATAATATTTATACATTTGGTAAAGATTCTGATACTATCATTGACCTTTATGCAACGGAAGGTTATGTATCAACTGATTACTATGAAAATGACCCAGTTATCAAAGAAGCTGTTGACTTCATCGTTAGTGATGAATTAGTGAAACATGGTAACGCAGAACGTCTTGAGCGTCTTTACAATGAATTGATTAACAAAGACTGGTTCATGACTTTGATTGACCTTAAAGAATACATTGCTGTTAAAGAACAAATGCTTGCTGATTACGAAGACCAAAAAGTTTGGATGACAAAAGTTGTTAAAAATATTGCCAAAGCTGGTTTCTTCTCATCAGACCGTACAATTGAACAATACAACGACGAAATCTGGCACAGCAACTAAGACAATAACGCGCAATGTGAAAATACAAAAAAAGGCTGAGAAATCAGCCTTTTTGCTATTTTATACAGAAATAATGTGAAAATCTTGAATTTTTATAAAAATATAAGTTGACAAATGCATAAATATTAAATATAATGTATTTATATCAAAAAGAAAAGAGAAAATGATTATGAAGGTAAGTAAATTATTTGGTGGTTTAGCAGTAGCGGCGGCTTCGCTTTTCCTATTGTCAGCTTGTGGTTCTAGCAGTTCAGAAGATACATCAGTATCAGATATCAAAGACAAAGGAACACTTGTTGTTGCGTTGAACCCAGAGTTCGCTCCGTTTGAATTTAAAACATTGGTTGACGGCAAAGATACTATTGTTGGGGCTGATGTTGAGATTGCTAAAGCTATTGCAGAAGAACTTGGTGTGGATGTCAAATTCTCATCAATGTCATTTAATAACGTTCTTGCAAGTCTCCAATCTGGCAAAGCAGACATTGCCATTTCAGGAATTTCAGCAACAGAAGAACGTAAGAAAGCTTATGATTTCTCAGACCCTTATTATGAAGCTGAGAATGTTGTTCTTATCAGAAAAACAGATATTGATAAATATACAGATACAGACTCTTTAGACGGTCTATCAGTTGGTACTCAAAAAGGAAGTATCCAAGAAACAGTTGCCTCTGAACAATTAACAGGTGCAAAAGTCGTTTCATTGACACAAAACAGTGAAATGATTAACGAATTAAAAAATTCACAAATTGAAGCAGTTGTCCTTGAAAAACCAATTGCCGAAGGTTATGTTGCAAATAACAGTGACCTTACTATTTCAGATATCACGTTAACATCAGATGATGCTGATGCTTACGCTGTCGCTCTTCCTAAAGGTAGTACAAAATTAACTAAGAAAGTTAATAAAGTTATCAAGGAATTAAAAGAATCTGGAAAAATTGATCAGTTCATTCAAGAGGCTTACGAATTATCAGTAAGTGACTCTAGCGATTCTAGTGACTCTGACGACTAAGGAGATACTGTATGAAAAAGTTTTTTAGGAGATTTATCTTACTCATAATAGTAGGAAGTTTGTCAGCTTGTTCATCTTCGACAGGTGTCAGTCAATCCAGTATTCAAGATAAAGGGAAAATTGTGATTGCAACAGAGTCAGAATTTGCACCGTTTGAATTTAAAACACTAATTGATGGCAAAGATACTCTTGTTGGTGCCGATATTGAACTAGGAAATGCTATCGCTGATGCTCTTGGTGTTGATGCAGATTTTTCGGTAATGTCATTTAACAATGTATTGGCTTCGGTTACTTCTGGGAAAGCAGATATTGCAATCGCAGGTATTTCAGTAACGGACGAACGTAAGAAAGCTTATGACTTTTCGGACGCTTACTATGAGGCTGAAAATATTGTCATCATCAAAAAATCGGACGAGGCAACCTATAACACACTTGAAAGTTTGGCAGGAAAAGCAGTTGGTGCGCAAAAAGGTTCAATCCAAGAAAACATTGCGAAAGACCAATTGCCAGATTCGAGCCTTGCTTCCTTAACATCAAACGGCGAAATGATTAATGAATTGAAAAATAATCAGCTTCAAGCAGTTGTTTTGGAGAAAGCTATTGCCGAAGGCTATGTTTCACAAAATGACGATTTGATGATTGCAGATATGACCTTAGAATCAAGTGATACAGATGCTTACGCAGTCGCATTTGCCAAAGGAACAGATCAAGACTTAATCGATACCGTCAATGACGTTATCAAAAAAGCCAAAGATTCTGGTGATTTTGATGCTTGGCTTGAAAAAGCAGCGACTTACACACAAAGTAGTTCAAGTTCAGATGAATAATGTCAAGACTGAGAGCTTTTCACTCTCAGTTTTTATGTCATCATGGTAAAATGATGATAGTAATAGAAAGTCCGTGAGGTTTGAGATGAAATTACCACGTTTTGGCGTTGAAGAATGGCTTAATGTCCATGAAAAGGACGCAATCTATGATATTGCAGGCGTTTCAATTGATGCGCTGACTTTGCAAGAATTATTTAACTTGGCTGGCGTTTCGCAAGAAGAGTTTTACCAAGAATTATTAACTAAAAAGTTAAATTATGGTTGGATTGAAGGCTCACCTGAATTCAAAAAGGCAGTTAGTAATCTCTATCATTCGGTAGCAGAAAGTCAGATTCTTCAGACCAATGGGGCAACGGGAGCGAATATGTTGGTTTTATATGGATTGATTGAACCAAAAGACCATGTGATTTCTATCTATCCGACTTACCAGCAGTTGTATGATATTCCAAAATCATTGGGAGCTGAAGTTGACTTTTGGCAAGTCAAAGAGGAAAATAATTGGTTGCCTGATTTAGATGAGTTGCGCCAGCTGATTCGCCCAAATACCAAAATGATTTGCATTAATAATGCCAACAATCCAACGGGAGCTGTTATGGACGATGAGTATTTGCAAGAGTTAGTTGCGATTGCGAAATCGTGTGGGGCTTATATTTTGGCAGATGAGGTTTATCGTCCGTTTACGACTAAAAAAGTTTCTTCTATTATAGATTTGTACGATAAGGGAATCGCGGTTAACAGTCTCTCAAAAACATTTTCACTACCTGGCATTCGTGTCGGCTGGGTAGTAGCTTGTGATGAGGTAACTGATATTTTACGAGACTATCGGGATTACACCATGATTTGTGCGGGCGTTTTTGATGATATGGTAGCCAGTTTAGCACTTGAGCATAAAGAAGCTATTTTGGCACGAAATCGCCATATTATCAGAGAAAATTTGGCAATTCTTGATCAATGGATTGCCTCAGAACCTAAAGCGTCTTACATTCGTCCTGCAGAAGTACCGACATCTTTTGTTAAGCTTGATGTTAATGTTCCAATCGAAACATTTTGCTTAACGTTATTGCAAAAATATGGTGTTTTATTGGTTCCAGGAAATCGTTTTGATAGAGAAGGTTATGTTCGTTTAGGCTATTCTTGCCAGCAAGAAACACTAAAACAGGGCTTGCAGTTATTATCGACATGTTTGAAAGAATTTTAAGGAAATCTTGTAAAATACAACCGACTGACAAACTGAATTTTTATTCAAAAACTCGTTGACGTATTGCAAAAAAATAGCTAAAATAGAGATAAGTTTAAGAGAAAAGAGAATAAATATGAAAATCAAAAAAATATTTTTAGGGGTTCTTGCGCTTATTTCTGTGCTGACGTTAGCTGCTTGTGGCTCGTCATCAAATGAAAATTTACAAGAAAAAATTGTCAAAAAAGGGAAATTAGTTGTGGCTATCAGCCCAGACTACGCCCCGTTTGAGTTCAAGGCTTTGGTTGATGGCAAAGATACCATTGTTGGTGCTGATGTGGAATTGGCGCAAGCTATTGCTGATGAACTTGGTGTCGAGTTAGAACTATCATCAATGAGTTTTGATAATGTTCTTTCAAGTCTTCAAACAGGAAAAGCTGACATGGCAATCTCTGGTTTGTCTTATACTGAAGAACGTGCCAAAGTGTATGACTTTTCAGATGCCTATTATGAGACTGAAAATGCTATCTTAGTTAAAGCGAGTGATGTTGATACCTACACATCAGTTGATAGTTTGTCAGGCTTAAAAGTGGCAGTTCAAAAAGGAACGATTGAAGAAAATTTGGCAAAAGACCAACTATCAGATTCTAACATTGTTTCGTTAACAGCTATGGGGGAAGCCATTAATGAATTAAAATCTGGTCAAGTTCAAGCTGTCGATTTGGAAAAACCAGTCGCAGAAGGTTACCTTTCACAAAATTCTGACTTAGCTCTAGCAAGCTTTGCTCTTGAAACAGGCGAAGGTGACGCCAAAGCAGTAGCTATGCCAAAAGATAGCGGCGAATTGGTGAAAACGGTTAACAAAGTCATCAAAAAATTAGCCAAAGAAGATAAATACAAACAATTCATTTCAGACGCAGCACAACTTACAGGTGATGCGGTTGATGAAGATGAATAAAATAAAAGAGGCTGGGACAAAGTACCCAGCTTCTTTGTTTACATAGCGATTATTTACAAGGTGCAGTGGCTTGGACTTCAATAATCTGGTGATAGACCGTTTTTGGTCAGCAACAAGAAATTAAGATTTACTGAGAAATCAAGTTTCTGCGAAACTACTGATTCGCTTTTTAACTTTTAGGCTCATGAATAAAGTCTCCACTGGAGACTTTATTTGTCCCACTCCCTTTTATATCACCAAAAAAACGACCACCATTGGCAGTCGTTCTTAGGAGATTATGAAAAAGAAAGTTTATTAGGATTGTTTATAGTATAGAGGGAGAATCTTAAAGAAATCATAAGGTATAAAATAGATTTTGAATTTAAAATTCTAGCTCAAAAAATTCAAGATATGTTTAATATTATCTTGAGTATAAAATATAGGATCCTCGTGTTTAGCAGTTGTTATTTTTGTGAATTGAATATCAATGCCAGGTAATTGTGCTAGTTGCTCAGCAAAATGAACCGATTGCAAATAAGGTACCATGATATCTTTTTCTCCTCCCACTTGAACAACTGCTTTTAATTTAAAGTCGTTAGGAAGAAAATCTAGATAAGTTTTCCAGTAACTCTTGTCACAGGCAGCTTTATCATGATAGATATTATCAACACCCAAAAAGTCACTTTCAAATTTTCCTTCTCCAGCAGTAGGATTATCGAGAGAGCGATATTCGGATTGCATTGTGTAAAATTCAACGGGAGCATAAAAGCTAACTAAACCATTAACTTGCGAAGACTGGTCACTATTTTCTGAAACATCACCGTTTAAAGTAGGTACTGTCGGGGTTAGAGCTGTCATTAGTGCTAAGTAAGCTCCTGCAGATTCACCCCAGATAGTCATTTGGTTTATGTCAATCTGGTATTCTTCACTGTGGGCTTTCAAATAACGAACAGCGGCTTTGACATCTGCTAATGCGGCTGGAAAAATGGCGTCTTGTGATTTTCGATAATCAACAGAAGCTACTAAGATGCCTTTAGCCAGTTCCTCGTTGATAATCGGCTGAATTAATGGCATTTTTTGGTCACCAAAAGTGAATGCACCACCATGAACTAGAATAATTGCAGGGCACTTTTTCTCTTGATTTTCTGGAAAATAAATATCCATAACTTGTTTTTCAGATTGCTTAGCGTAAGCAACTGTTTTTACATTTAAAACCATATTAATTAAATTCCTTTCTTGAGATGATTATAAAAGTAAAACGTTTCCAGTATTATAACATACTCCTTGAAAAAGATATTATTTTAGAATTGATTAACAGTAGATGCTTAGTTTAAAAAATCTTGAGTGTTTTTTTAATGATAAGCATAATTGTTGACGATTGCTTGAAAAAAAGGCAAACTATTACTAATTTAAAACGCAAATCATATAGAAAACTAGGAAAATTATTTATGAAATCTATTTCTCAAATTATGCTGTATGTGGAAGATACAGAAAAATGTGCGACATTTTGGGTGGAAAAAATTGGCTTTACCTTAAAACAAACAATGCTTGGACCAGCTGAAACGACAGCGTTTGTTCTTGTTCCACAAGCTGATTCTGAAACAGCAATTGTATTACTGAATAAGAGGGCAGTAGCAGAATATTCTCCAGAAGTGAATCTCGAAACGCCGTCGTTGATGTTTAGTTGTGATGATGTCAAACAGACTCGTGAAAATCTTACAAGACTTGGTGTTGTAGTTGGTGATATTGTTCAAATTGGAAACGTGTTGACATGTAATTTCTGTGATCCTGAAGGGCATTATTTTGCTTTCTCAGAATCAAAATAATATCAAAAAACGACCACCATTGGCAGTCGTTTTTAGGAGATTATGAAAAAGAAAGTTTATTAGGATTGTCTATAGTATAGAGGGAGATTCTTAAAAAAATCATAATTATCATGCCAGAAATTTTTTAATTATAAAAGTTTACTTGTAGCATAGCTGAAATCATTTCTTTAAATTGAGATGTTACAATGACCCTGAGTTGAAGCGTGATTTAGCTCAAAATATGAACACAGAGGATATTTCTTATGTTTGCTGAGACTTTTAAAAATGTTTTAAATCATGAGGGTGTTGTTTCGATAACGTCGTGGGGTGAAGAAATGCCGCATGTTACGTGCACTTGGAATTCTTATCTTGTTTTAAAGGGAGATAATCGGATACTCTTGCCAGTAGCGGGGATGCATAGTACAGAAAAGGATTTAAAGGTTAATCCGAATCTTATTCTGACATGTGGTGCTCGTCAAGTAGAGGGATTTAACGGCTATCAAGGGACGGGGTTTAGAATATTAGGAACGGGTAGATTGGTCAATGAGGGCGCAGAATTTGACGAAATGAAAACAAAATTTCCATTTTTGCGAAGTGTCTTGGAAGTAACCGTTACAGAAGCAAAACAACTGCTATAATAATCACACGTGGTAAAAGCTGATTGGTGCTGATTTAGTTATCAGTTGGCCTTTTTGTCAAGGTTACCATTTTACGATTTTATTTTGAATATGATATAATGAAGAAATTAATACTATTATCAGTAGTGCAACAACAAACAACACGCAACAGGTGGGGTATACAGTTAAACCGGAATGTAGGGTGATAGATTATGAAGAAAATGCAGATTAATAATCCCAATGGAAGTATTGCTTACTGGAAATCAGATGTCTTTGTTTTATCCAGAGATACTCTGTTCTTTCTTCATGGATTGACAGCAGATCATACGATGTTTGAACAACAATTTTTATTTTTTGAAAATGATTATAATATCATCGCATGGGATGCACCAGCACAGGGGGAGTCTCGCCCTTACGTCTCTTTTACCTATGGTGAGGCTGCAAATGCCATAAAAACAATCCTTACTGAATGTGGTATATCGCAGGTTATTCTAATCGGACAGTCTATGGGCGGGTATATCTCGCAGGCGTTCATAAGGCAATATCCAGAAATGGTGAAGGCATTTGTATCCATTGACTCATCACCGTATGGCAATTACTATTCAAAATCTGATATGTGGTGGCTACATCAAATTGAGTGGATGGCAAAATTATTCCCTGAGAAATTATTGAAATCATCTATTGTGAAGCAAAATACTATCACGAAATGGGGTCGAGAAAATATGGCAACAATGATTGCCAAGTATGATAAAACGGAGCTGTGCCATCTCATGGGAATTGGATATGCAGGGTTCCTAGAAGATAATCAAGAACTGTCTATACCTTGTCCGACACTCTTGATAGTAGGTGAAAAGGATACCACAGGTAAGGTGAAAGCCTATAACAGAGAATGGTCTAAAAGAACAGGATTTCAGTTAGTTTGGATTGCTGATTCTGCCCATAATTCCAATGTTGATAATCCTGTAACAGTGAATAAACAAATTGCCGCTTTTCTTAACACTTTGAGATAACTGTCGAAATGCCAGAAGCAAGAAAAATACACACTAAATAACAAAAAGACGACCGCATTTCTGCAGTCGTCTTTTAGGAGATTATGAAAAAGAAAAGTTTTAGGATTGTTTATAGTATAGTGAGGGAACCTTAAAAAAATCATAAGTGTGATAGAAATTTTGCTGAAAACATTTTTTAAATTTTTATGGCATTTAGCGCGTGTAAGGATTGACTTTTTTTGATAAATTAGGTATCCTAGTAGGGAACGTGTAAATGTTACAATATCTTGAGGAGGTGAAACACATGTCAAAAACAGTAGTACGTAAAAACGAATCACTTGACGATGCACTTCGTCGTTTCAAACGTTCTGTGACTAAAGCTGGGACTCTTCAAGAATCACGTAAGCGTGAATTCTACGAAAAACCTTCTGTAAAACGTAAACGCAAATCAGAAGCAGCTCGCAAACGTAAAAAATTCTAATTAAATTTAGATACAAGAAAAGAGGCGCCAAGCGTCTCTTTTTATGCTCTAGATTGAAAAATTATTTTTCTTTCAACAAATCGCGGATTTCTGTAAGAAGTTCTTCTTGTGTAGGTGCGGCTTCTTCTTCCACTTCATCTTGTTTTTTACCAAAAGCAGAAGCAGCGTTAGCAGCTTTAACGATGAAGAAGAGGGTTGTACCAACAATTAGAAAATTAATAACAGCGCTTAAGAAACTACCATAGGCAACACCATGCCAAGAAAGTTCTGCAATTTTTTCCACACCAGCTGCTTTCAAAGCAGGGTTAAGGAAAAGTGGAGTGATAACATCTTCAACAAGAGATGTTACAATAGCGTTGAAAGCTGCACCAATAACAACAGCGACAGCAAGGTCAAGGACATTGGCCTTGAACAAAAACTCTTTGAGTTCTTTAATCATAGAAAAACCTCCTAATTAAACGTTAACAGTATCATTATACCAAAAAAAACATACAAAAGGCAGCTATCTGCCTAAAAATGTGAATAAATCTAGTATTTATTTAGAGAAATATTCAAAAAATGCCATTCTTATTCATTAAACGTTAATGTTGAGCTTTTCAAAAAAATACTTTTTATATTGAAAATGATTCTATTGAGATTGAAAACGTCAAGAAACTAAAGTGAAAAAGGGGGATTCAATTTCCTAAAATCATTGCAACTATTTGGAGTTTTAGATTTACAAATGCTGCTCAAAATGTTATAATGAAATACAAAACTAAAATGGGCTTAGTGCGTGGAGGTGATCTTTTGGCAATTGACAAAGAATTAATTTCCGAGATAAAAAATAGCGTTAATATTGTTGATGTTATTGGCGAGGTGGTTAGTCTTACACGTGCTGGTCGCAACTATATTGGACTTTGTCCATTTCACAAGGAAAAAACGCCGTCTTTTAATGTCATAGAAGACAAGCAATTTTTTCATTGTTTTGGTTGCGGAAAATCTGGTGATGTTTATAAGTTTTTGGAAGAATATCGTCAGGTTAGCTTTTTAGAGAGTGTTCATCTGGTAGCTGAGCGCGCTGGAATCCCTTTGCAAGTTGATGTTCAACAGACACAAACAAAGCCACAAAATCCTAATCAGATATTGATTGACATTCATAAAGATGCGGCTAAGTTTTACAATGCTGTTTTAAAGACGACAAAAGAAGGGCAAGAAGCAAAAAACTATCTAGCACAACGTGGTTTGACAGATGAGCTGATTGATTATTTTAATATTGGATTATCGCCAAACGAACCTGATTTTTTATACCAATCTCTAGCAAAACGCTACGATGAGAATGCTTTAATGGCTTCAGGTCTTTTTAATTTGTCCGAAAGAACGAATCGTGTCTATGATGCTTTTCAAAATCGGATTATGTTTCCATTGACCGATGACAGTGGTCAGGTTGTTGCATTTTCGGGACGGATTTGGACCAAAGAGGACCTTGAAAATAAGCAAGCGAAGTATAAGAATACTCGTTCCACAGCGCTGTTCAATAAATCGTATGAACTTTATCATTTAGATAAAGCTCGTCCAGTAATGTCGAAAAAACATGAAGTCTATTTGATGGAAGGTTTTATGGACGTTATTGCTGCCTACCGTGCTGGTATTGAAAATGCTGTCGCTTCTATGGGAACGGCATTGACTCCAGACCATGTTAGACATCTGAAACGTTACGCCAAAAAAGTGATTTTGACTTATGATGGTGATAACGCTGGTCAAAATGCGATTGCCAAGTCTTTGGAGCTTCTAAAAGACTTTAACGTTGAGATTGTGCGTGTTCCTGAACAAATGGACCCTGATGAATTTATCCAAAAGAATTCACCACAAGCTTTGGCAAATTTGCTTGAGAATAACAGGATAAGTAGTACAGAATTTTTTATTCATTACTTGAAACCTGAAAATAGCGATAATCTTCAAGCTGAGATTGCCTATGTCGAGCAAATTTCAAAAATTATTGCGCAATCGCCGTCAATTACAGCACAAAATTCGTATATTAATATGGTGGCTGATTTATTGCCTGACTTTGATTACTATCAAGTCGAGCAATCGGTAAATAGTGAACGTCTGCAAAACCGCTCAAATCTGCAATCAGAAGCAGTTAAACAACGAGTGACTGTTGTGGAATTACCTATTTCCAAGAATATATCTGCAATTATCAAAGCAGAAAGTCAGTTAATGCACCGACTTTTGACACACGATTATCTCCTCAATGAATTTAGAAATCGTGGCGCATTTACCTTTGATACCCAAGAGTTGCAAGCTTTATATGATTTATTAGTGCAGCAAGGTGAGGTGAATTCCTATGATTTAGCGCAATTTGATGACCCAACGCGCCAGATGTATTATCGCGTTTTGGAAGAAAATTTACCAGATGAAATTGCGAATAATGAAATAGAGGAAATTATTGATAAGCGTGATCGTCTTCTTCGAGAAAGAGATTTGCAAAAGCAAAGCAAACTCATTCGTGAGTCTAGCAATCTTGGAGATGTTGATGCAGCTTTAGCGGCTTTGGAAAATCTCATTGCCCAAAAAAGAAATATGGAATAGAGGAAAATATGGCAAAAGAAAAAGAAATTACAACCTTTAATGTTCAAGTTGCAGAATTTATTCGTAATCATAAAAAGAACGGAACTGCCGTTGATGATGAAGTAACTGAAAAATTAGTTATTCCATTTTCATTAGATGCCGATCAAATAGATGACCTTTTGGAACGTTTGACAGATGGTGGTATTTCAATTACGGACAAAGAAGGAAATCCATCAACAAAATATGTCGTTGAAGAACCAAAACCAGAAGAATTGACAGACGAAGAATTACTTGGTAGTAATTCTGCCAAGGTTAATGACCCAGTGCGTATGTACCTCAAAGAGATTGGTGTCGTGCCATTGCTCACTAGCGAGGAAGAAAAAGAATTGGCTGTTGCCGTTGCTGCTGGTGACCTTCAAGCAAAACAACGTTTGGCTGAAGCTAACTTGCGTTTGGTTGTTTCAATTGCAAAACGTTATGTTGGACGTGGCATGCAATTTCTTGACCTTATTCAAGAAGGAAACATGGGCTTGATGAAAGCTGTTGATAAATTTGACTACTCAAAAGGGTTCAAATTCTCAACTTATGCGACATGGTGGATTCGTCAAGCTATCACACGTGCTATTGCTGACCAAGCTCGTACGATTCGTATTCCTGTTCACATGGTTGAAACTATTAATAAACTTGTTCGTGAACAACGTAACCTCCTTCAAGAACTTGGACAAGACCCAACGCCTGAACAAATTGCAGAGCGTATGGATATGACGCCTGACAAAGTTCGTGAAATTTTGAAAATCGCTCAAGAACCTGTTTCGTTGGAAACACCAATCGGTGAAGAAGATGACAGTCACCTTGGTGATTTCATTGAAGATGAAGTTATTGAAAACCCAGTAGATTACACAACTCGTGTCGTACTTCGTGAACAATTGGACGAAGTTTTGGATACGTTGACAGACCGTGAAGAAAATGTGTTACGTTTGCGTTTTGGTCTTGATGATGGTAAAATGCGTACATTAGAAGATGTTGGTAAAGTTTTCAATGTGACGCGTGAACGTATTCGTCAAATTGAAGCCAAAGCTCTTCGTAAACTACGCCACCCAAGCCGTAGTAAACAACTCCGTGATTTTATCGAAGATTAATTATTAATGTGAGGTTCGCTTATGTCAGAACAAAAATATACTGAAGAAGAAGTAGCAAAAATCAAAGATCGTATTCTTGAAGCTTTGGAAATGGTTATTGACCCAGAATTGGGCATTGATATTGTCAATCTAGGTCTTGTCTATGAAATACGCTTTGAGCAAAATGGTCATACTGAAATTGACATGACGTTGACGACAATGGGATGTCCACTTGCTGATCTTCTTACAGATCAAATTCATGATGTGATGCGCGAAATTCCAGAAGTAACGAATACTGAAGTGAAGCTGGTCTGGTATCCAGCTTGGACGGTAGATAAGATGAGCCGCTACGCTCGCATTGCTTTAGGAATTAGATAACTATTAATAAATATATCACCAGCAATCGTTAGATTGTTGGTCTTTTTTTACTTGAAAAATAAATGACATGTTATGGTAAGAGCGTGTAAATTTTTAAATAAGTTGATGTAGTGGCTTTTAAAACGTTGCCATATCTTGTTGCAGGATAACATGGTTTGTTACAAAAACAGAAAATTCTGAAATTTTAACCAAAAATACTTTACAACATAAAAGTATAGTGTTATATTATCTTTCGTAAAATATGATTTCCTAGCATGGAGATATCTTATTTTGCGATTCTGAAATATCAGAAAATTTTATGAAAAGGAGAGTTCTTGTATGGGTAAAGGTATTGGTAAGTTATTTTTAACAGAAGAAATAAGACTAACGATTTAGGTCAAAACAGCTCACGAGATGAGGATGCCGATAGTTTTTATTTATCACTTGATAGAAAATAGTTATTTTACAAAGAATGTTAATAGATATATACTTTTATTCATGAAATAACTTATCGGTGATTCGGCTATTCATGGTAATGATGCTGTTTTTATTATAGGTTGTTTTAAATTTAGTCACACGAGATTGTGGACGTTTTTTGAGAAAAGAGGTCATTTTATGAAAAAGAGTTATTTAGTAGCAGGTGTCACTCTTCTGTCGTTGGCGGCTTTGCAAGGGTGTTCAAACTCAAGTTCTGCTAAAACAGAAGGTACAACGTATTCTTATGTATTTGTAGAAGATCCGACAACGCTTGATTACACGGTGTCAGGACGCCACGGAACATCACAAATTACAACGCAAGGTGTGGATGGTTTGCTAGAAAATGACAGATATGGAAATTTGATTCCATCTCTTGCTAAGGATTGGAAAGTCTCATCAGATGGTTTGACATATACTTACACACTGCGCAAGGGTGTTAAATGGTACACCTCTGACGGTGAAGAATATGCCGAAGTAACAGCAGATGATTTTGTAACAGGTCTAAAACACGCAGCTGATAAAAAATCAAGCGCACTATATATTGTTCAAGATTCGATTAAAGGCTTGAATGATTATGTTGAAGGAACAACGAAAGACTTTTCAGAAGTTGGTATCAAAGCAGTTGATAAATACACTGTCCAATACACTTTAAACCAACCAGAAAGTTATTGGAATTCAAAAACAACTTATGGTATTTTGCAACCTGTTAATGCAGACTTTTTGAAATCAAAAGGCGATGACTTTGGTTCAGTGGATCCGTCAAGCATTCTTTACAACGGTGCCTTTCTTTTGAAATCTGTTACTTCTAAATCTTCTATCGAATTTGAAAAGAATGAAAATTATTGGGATGCGGATAAGGTATCCATTGATAATATTAAGTTGACTTACAATGACGGTTCTGACCCAGAATCACTCTATAAAAACTTTGATAAAGGAAATTACACTAGGGCTCGTCTTTATCCAACAAAATCAAGTTATAAAGCTATTGAGAAAAAATATAAAGATGACATTTTCTACATCCCTCAAGACCAGTCAACTTACTATATATCCTTCAATTTGAATCGTAAAGCTTACGAATTTACCTCAAAAGAAAATGACTCTCAAAAAACGGACACACATAAAGCAGTTTTAAATAAAGATTTCCGTCAAGCCATTACCTTTGCTTTTGATAGAGCAGCATGGAATTCACAGGGTGTCGGTGAGGAAGCTTCAACTAAAGCCCTTCGTAATCTTTTTGTACCACCAGAATTTGTTTCTACTAATGGAACGGCGTTTGGAGAGCTTGTTACAGAAGAATTGGCAAGTAACTCAACTTGGAGTGATGTTGATTTTTCAGACGCTCAAGACGGGCTTTATAACGTTGATAAAGCGAAAGCTTCATTTGAAAAAGCTAAAACAACACTTGCAGCAGAAGGGGTACAATTCCCGATTCATCTAGATATTGCAGCTGAACAGACTGATGAGATTGGTAGTCAGAGAGTAAGCTCTTTGAAACAATCTGTTGAAGCTTCGCTTGGGACAGATAATATTGTGATTGACGTTCAAGCAGAAAGCTCTGATGACTATGAACGAACAGGTTACTACGCTGAATCAGCTGACCAAAAAGATTATGACCTTTCTGAAGCATCTGGTTGGGGTCCTGACTATGACGATCCTTCAACTTATTTGGATGTCTTTAAATCTGAAGGAGAACAATCAGATAAGATTGGAATTGATGGAGAAAGTGATGAGGACGTCGAAAAGGTTGTAGGGCTTGATAAATATACTGAATTAGTAACAGAAGCAGCGGCAATTACAGATGATTTAGATGCACGTTACAAAGCCTATGCGAAAGCGCAAGCTTATTTGACAGATGAAGCGATTATGATTCCTATTGTTTCTTTAGGGGCATATCCAACTCTTTCAAAAATTGTGCCATTTTCACCATCATATGCGACTTCAGGAACTAAAGGTGGTTCTGTTTATGATAGTGGTTCATATAAATACTATGAACTTCAAGATGAGCCTGTAACGGCTAAACAATATGAAAAAGCATTGAAAAAATGGAAAAAAGCAAAAGAAAAATCAAATGCTGAATACCAAGAAAAACTTTCAGAACATATTGAAGACTAGCATTTTATGACATAAGAGTTTTCTCGATTATGGGGAAACTCTTAATTTGGTAATGGTTGGAGGAGTTATGAAAAAATATATTGGAATGCGTGTCTTACGGTCGTTTATATCGATTTTTTTGGTAACAACGGTAACTTATGGCATTATTTATTCTTTAGTACCAAGGCATCTTATTTTTAAGCAAGACCCCAATTACAACAAAATGGTAACAACACCTGATAAGCGTATTAATTATGAAAGTCTTATTTATAGCAAAATGAGCTATATTGACTACATGGATAGTAAAGACTTGCAGAAGAAAGCGTCTAAAATTGATTCTGAAGTGACAACGGCTGTTACAACTAAAAATAAGAAAATTTATCAAAAATACATCAAAAGTATTGGTCGCAATTGGCAATTATATCAATTTCCAGAAAGTAAAAAATTCTATGCCGTTCGCGATATCCCTTTGTATGAACGTGTTTTCCGTTTTTATTCACATTTGATTGTGATTGATCATCCGTGGAAAATCAAAGATTCTTCAAATCCAAATTTAAAACGATACGTTCGTTTTGAAAATGATCCTGCCATTGGTCCAGCCTTGGTTGGCTCGGGCACGGAACATAAATATTTGCTTTACTTTAATAGCAGTTTTCCTTACATTCATCAAAATATTATAACAATGAATCTTGGAATTTCTTATCCAAGTTATGCTAATCTACCTATTTTACAAGTTATTGGGCAAGGGCAAGGGAAAACGGAAGCAAGGGAAGTGACTTTCCCAACGGGGAAAACGAAGATGAGTTCGATTGACATTTATTCGCGCACTTATAAATCTCCTAAGAAAGCCGATGCGATGGCGATTGATAATTTTGGAAAAGGTGATGCTTATACAGCAACGCGAAATCATTATTCTGATCCGTCTATGGTGTCTAATTCAGTCAGAATCGGCATTATCGGTGTTATTATTTCTTATGCTTTTGGTTTGCCAATTGGGCTTTTAATGGCACGTTTTAAAAATGGCTTTTTTGACCGTTTCTCAACTGGTGTGACAACGTTCTTGTTAGCTTTACCAAGTATTGCGATTATTTATGCGATTCGTTTTATTGGTTCGGCGCTAGGTTTGCCAGATTCGTTTCCGGCTTTGGGAGCACATGATTGGCGTTCATATGCCCTTCCTGCCTTTATCTTAGGATTTCTTAGCATTCCAGGGACAGTTGTTTGGTTCAGACGTTACGTGGTTGATTTGCAAAATAGCGATTTTGTCCGTTTTGCGCGTGCAAAAGGGTTGTCTGAAAATGAAATTTCACGAAAACATTTGTTTAAACAAGCCATGGTTCCTGTTGTTAATGGTATCCCTGAAGCGATTTTAGGCACGATTGTTGGAGCGACTTTGACAGAGACAATCTTTGCTTTTCCTGGGATGGGAAAAATGTTGATTGATTCCATTAAAGCGACAAACAATGCTATGGTTGTCGGTCTTGTTTTCTTATTTACAAGCTTATCTGTTATTTCACTTTTACTGGGTGATTTGTTAATGGTTATCTTAGATCCACGCATCAAGTTAGCTTCGAAAGGAGGAAAAAGATGACAAGTGTTGATAAAGAACAGTTTGAGTTTGTAACATTGGATAGTGCTGCTTCTGAAACCATTGATGCGCCTACTTACTCTTATTGGAAATCAGTCTTTAAACAATTCTTTTCACGAAAATCCACTTTCTTTATGTTGGCTATTTTGATTGCGATTATCTTAATGAGTTTTGTTTATCCGCTGTTTGTTCATTGTGATTTTAGCGACGTTAGTGACATTAATGATTTTTCAAAACGTTATGTTTGGCCAAATAGTCACTATTGGTTTGGAACGGATAAGGACGGTCGTTCCTTGTTTGACTGCGTGTGGTACGGTGCTAGAAGTTCGATTCTGATTTCGGTGATTGCGACGGTGTTAAACATGATTATCGGAGTTGTTATTGGTGGTATCTGGGGTATTTCAAAAACAGTAGATGCTATCATGATTGAGGTTTATAATGTGATTTCAAATATTCCTCAGTTGCTGATTGTTATGGTGTTGACTTACTCTTTAGGTGCTGGTTTTTGGAATATGATTTTAGCCTTTTGTATCACGGGGTGGATTGGAATTGCTTATTCTATCCGTGTGCAAATCCTTCGTTATCGTGATTTAGAATATAACCTTGCCAGTCAAATTTTAGGAACTTCAAAAGTTAAAATAATTGTCAAAAATTTGTTGCCACAATTGATTTCTGTTATTGTGACAATGGTTTCACAATTATTGCCGTCTTACATTTCTTATGAAGCTTTCCTTTCATATTTTGGTATTGGGCTACCAATCACAGATCCAAGCTTGGGGCGCTTGATTTCAAATTATTCATCAAACTTAACCTCGAATGCCTATCTTTTTTGGATTCCTCTAACAATACTAGTGCTGGTATCGTTGCCACTATATATCGTTGGTCAAAACCTTGCGGATGCTAGTGATCCAAGAACACATAGATAGGAGAGATTATGACAAAGAAAAATACAATCATCAGTATTCGTAATTTGGTCGTCAAATTCAGAGTGCGTAACCGTCAGTTGACTGCGATTAGAAATATTTCTCTCGACCTTTATGAAGGAGAAGTTCTGGCTGTTGTGGGCGAATCTGGAAGTGGTAAGTCTGTTTTAACTAAGACTTTCACAGGAATGCTTGAAAGCAACGGTTATGTATCAAATGGTTCTATTTTATATCGTGGGCAAGAATTGACTGACTTAAAAACAAATAAGGAGTGGGAAAATATCCGTGGTGGGAAAATTGCTACGATTTTCCAAGACCCAATGACATCGCTTGACCCTATTAAAACGATTGGTAGTCAGATTGTTGATGCCATTATCAAACATCAAAAAGTTTCAAAAGCAGAAGCTAAAACATTAGCGCTTGATTATATGAAGAAAGTTGGCATTTCTGATGTTGAACGTCGATTTAATGAATATCCGTTCCAATATTCGGGTGGCATGCGCCAGCGAATTGTGATTGCGATTGCACTGGCATGTAAGCCTGATGTGTTGATTTGTGATGAACCAACAACAGCATTGGATGTTACCATTCAGGCGCAAATTATTGCTCTGCTGAAAAGTTTGCAAAAAGAGTATCAATTTACAACTATTTTCATTACTCATGATTTGGGAGTGGTGGCTAGTATTGCTGACAAGGTTGCCGTGATGTACGCAGGACAAGTTGTTGAGTATGCGACGGTTGAAGAATTGTTTTACAATCCCAAACACCCCTATACGTGGAGTTTGTTATCAAGTTTGCCGCAATTAGCGGACGAAGAAAGTGGTTTGCTCTTTTCCATTCCAGGAGCACCACCATCACTTTATACTGAAATCGACGGTGATGCCTTTGCACCACGCTCACATTTTGCAATGAAAATTGATTTCACAAAAGAGCCGCCTATTTTTAATGTCTCTGACACACACTGGGCTAAGACGTGGCTGCTTCACCCAGATGCACCCAAAATTGATAAACCAGAAGTGATTCAAGATTTGCATCATAAGATTTCACGAAAAATGTTAAGTTAGGAGTAAGGGAATGTCTGAAAAATTAGTTGAAATTCATGATTTGGAAATTTCCTTCGGTGAAGGAGACAAACGATTTGTAGCTGTCAAAAATGCGAATTTCTTCATTAACAAAGGAGAGACTTTTTCGCTAGTGGGTGAATCAGGAAGTGGAAAAACGACCATTGGTCGTGCAATTGTCGGTCTAAATGAAACCAGTTCAGGTGACATTGTTTACAATGGCAAAAAAATAAATGGTAAGAAATCAAAACGTGAAAAAGAAGAACTTATCCGAAAAATTCAAATGATTTTTCAAGATCCAGCTGCAAGTTTGAATGAACGTGCTACCATTGATTACATTATTTCAGAAGGGTTGTACAATTTTAAACTGTTTAAGGATGAAGAAGAGCGCCAAAAGAAAGTAAAAGAGATTATTGAAAAAGTTGGTTTATTATCAGAACATTTAACGCGCTATCCACACGAGTTTTCAGGTGGTCAACGTCAGCGTATCGGAATTGCTAGAACACTTGTTATGAATCCTGAATTTATCATTGCAGATGAACCGATTTCGGCTCTTGATGTTTCAGTTAGGGCGCAGGTTCTCAATCTTTTAAAACAAATTCAACAAGAAAGTGGTTTAACTTATCTATTTATCGCTCATGATTTATCAGTTGTTCGCTTTATTTCTGATCGTATTGCGGTTATTCACCAAGGAGTGATTGTTGAAGTGGCAGAAACTGAGGAGCTGTTCAAGCATCCTATCCACCCTTATACTCAATCACTTTTATCAGCGATTCCAATTCCAGATCCTATTTTGGAGCGCCAAAAAGAATTAATTATCTACGACCCAGAGCAACACGATTACACAACCGACAAACCACAAATGGTTGAAATTAAACCCAATCACTTCGTCTGGGCAAATCAAGCCGAAACTGAGAAATATCGAGAGAATGGTGAGTAAAACTTTTTATTAAAGTGCTAAGTTTGTCAAACAAGGGGTTCTTGTTTCTGAATAGTGCTTTTTCTGAAAAAATAGTGTAAAATAGTAGGGAATGAATTTAAAGGAGTTCTAACATGATTTTAGTTACAGGTGCCAATGGGCAATTAGGAACAGAATTACGCTATTTATTAGATGAACGTGGTGAAGAGTACGTGGCGGTTGACGTTGCGGAAATGGACATCACAAATGCTGAAAAAGTTGATGAAGTATTTGCGCAAGTAAAACCAACACTTGTTTACCATTGTGCGGCTTATACAGCCGTTGATGCTGCCGAAGATGAAGGTAAAGAACTTGACTATGCTATCAACGTAACAGGTACAGAAATTGTTGCCAAAGCAGCTGCTAAATATGGTGCAACTCTTGTTTACATTTCAACTGACTACGTTTTTGACGGAAAGAAACCAGTTGGTCAAGAATGGGAAGTTGATGATACACCAGACCCTCAAACAGAATACGGACGTACAAAACGTCTCGGTGAAGAAGCCGTTGAAAAATACACTGATAAATTCTACATCATCCGTACAGCTTGGGTATTTGGTAATTATGGTAAAAACTTTGTTTTCACAATGCAAAACCTTGCCAAAACACATGACACATTAACTGTTGTCAATGACCAACATGGTCGTCCAACATGGACTCGTACTTTGGCTGAATTTATGACTTATTTGACAGAAAATCAAAAAGAATTTGGTTATTATCATTTGTCAAATGATGCCACTGAAGACACAACTTGGTATGATTTCGCAGTAGAAATCTTGAAAGATACCGATGTTGTAGTGAAACCAGTTGATTCAAGTCAATTCCCAGCTAAAGCAAAACGTCCACTTAACTCAACAATGAGCCTTGCTAAAGCTAAAGCAACTGGTTTTGTTATTCCAACATGGCAAGAAGCTTTGCAAGAATTTTACAAACAAGACGTTAAAAAATAATAACTGTTCGTCGCAGTTTCAAAACATGATTATGGGGTTAGGAGATTTTCTAACCTCATTTTTGATTGTGACGCCCTAGGTGCTTTTGTAGTATTTAAAAATTGTACAATTCATCACATTCTGTCGCTTAGACTTTCCTTTTTTCTTTCGCCAGCTTATGTAAATTATGGTATAATAAAAACGATTGTATTTTAGAATGGAGAAGTGTGCCATGCAACATGTATTCATCATCGGAAGTCGTGGATTACCAGCAAAATACGGTGGTTTCGAGACTTTTGTTGAGGAGTTGGTGAAAAATAAGCAGAGCGCAGACATTGTTTATCATGTGGCTTGTTTGAGTGACGATAAGCATCAAACGCACTTTAGCTATGAAGGCGCGGATTGTTTTACCATCAAGGCACCTAAGATTGGTCCTGCTCGGGTCATCGCTTATGATATGATGGCTATTAATTATGGACTTCAAATGGTAAAAAAAGAGCGCATTGAACACCCTATTTTTTATATTTTGGGTAATACGATTGGTGCTTTTATCGTGCCTTTTGCTAAGAAAATTCACGCTGTCGGTGGTAAAGTTTTTGTCAATCCCGATGGTTTGGAATGGAAACGATCTAAATGGTCAAAACCTGTTCAAGCTTATTTAAAATATGCTGAAAAATCAATGGCTAAAACGGCTGATTTGGTGATTTCAGATAATGTCGGTATTGAAACTTATATTCAGGAGTCTTATCCAGATGCTAAAACACGGTTTATTGCTTATGGAACTGACTTGACAAGGTCAAGCTTGACTGCCGATGATTACAAAGTTAGAAAATGCTTTGAAAACTGGCAAACAAAGGAAAATGGGTATTATCTAATTGTCGGACGATTTGTTCCAGAAAATAACTACGAAACAGCAATCCGAGAATTTATGAAATCAAATACTAAGCGTGATTTGATTATCATTTGTAACCATAAGAACAACCCTTATTTTGACAAATTGAAACGGTTGACAAATTTTGAAAGAGATAAACGTGTGAAGTTTGTTGGAACAGTTTATGACCGTGATTTGTTAAATTATATCCGAGAAAATGCATTTGCCTACATTCATGGACATGAAGTTGGAGGAACAAATCCAGGTCTGCTTGAAGCTCTAGGACATACTAAACTTAATCTTGTCCTTGACGTTGATTTCAATAAATCAGTAGCTGACGCAAGTGCCTTTTATTGGAATAAAACCTCTGGGAATTTATCATGTTTGATAAATGATGCAGACGGTCATTATGATTTTACAGAATATGGAAACCGTGCCCGTGCGATTGTTAAACAAAATTACACATGGGAAAAAATAGTAGGAGAGTATGAGGAACTGTTTTTAAATGAAAATTAATATTCTCATGTCCACCTACAATGGTGAACAATTTTTGGCTGAGCAGATTGAAAGTATTCAAAAACAAACAGTCAAAGACTGGACATTATATATCCGAGACGACGGCTCCAGCGACCGCACACCAGAAATTATTCAGCAATATGCTCAAAAGGATTCACGTATTGTCTTTATCAATGCTGATAATCGTGAAAATTTTGGCGTCATTAAAAACTTTTATACGCTTTTAAAACATAGCAAAGCTGACTATTATTTCTTTTCTGACCAAGATGACATCTGGTTGGAAGATAAATTAGCGGTGACTTTAGCTGAAGCTGAAAAATATAGCAATGACAAACCATTGCTCGTTTATACGGATTTGAAAATTGTTGATAGAGAGCTAAATGTTTTGCATGAAAGCATGATTAAAACACAGTCTGACCATGCCAATACTAAACTAGTTCAAGAATTAACCGAAAATACGGTAACTGGTGGAACAGCGATGATCAATCATGCTCTTGCCGAGCTTTGGACAACAACGGATAATCTCTTAATGCATGACTGGTATTTAGCATTGATTGCTAGTGCCTTGGGACATTTGGTTTACCTCGATTACCCAACAGAATTGTATCGTCAGCATGACGCTAATGTTCTTGGGGCAAGAACATGGTCCAAACGGATGAAAAACTGGTTAAAACCACATAAACTCGTTGAAAAATATTGGTGGTTAATTGATGCCAGTCAAACACAAGCGCGTTTTCTGCTAGACTTAAATTTATCACCAGAAAACAGAGAATTAGTTGAAAACTTTACAACTATTATGGATAAATCACTGTCTCAGCGTATTCACACTTTAAACAAATATGGTTTACGTAAGAACAGAAACTTCCATACGCTTGTCTTTAAAACACTAATTATTACCAAATTTGGTTATAGGAGAAATAAATGAAATTCTTTAGTAAAGAAAATAAAATCTTATTAAAAGAGATGGTAAAAACAGATTTTAAACTTCGTTACCAAGGAAGTTTAATTGGGCATTTATGGTCAATCTTAAAACCATTGATGCTCTTCACAATCATGTACTTGGTATTTGTTCAGTTCTTGCGATTCGATGATGGAACGCCACACTATGCTATTGGTTTGTTAATTGGTATGGTGACATGGAACTTCTTTTCTGAAGCAACTAATATGGGGATGATGTCTATCGTATCTCGAGGTGATTTATTACGTAAATTGAACTTTTCAAAAGAAATTATTGTTATTTCATCAGTTGTTGGTGCGGCAATTAATTATGGTATTAACTTGATTGTTGTATTTGTTTTTGCATTAGTTAATGGAGTGACAGTTTCTTTCGGTTGGTTAACTATCTTCCCTCTCTTTATAGAGTTATTCCTATTCTCAGCGGGCATCGCCTTTGTACTTGCTACTCTGTTTGTAAAATATAGAGATATTGGTCCTATCTGGGAAGTGGTGATGCAAGCTGGTATGTATGCGACACCGATTATTTATTCACTTACATTTATTTTGCAACGTGGTCAAGTCACAGTCGCAAAATTGATGATGCTAAATCCATTAGCACAAATTATTCAAGATATGCGTCACTTTATCGTATTTTCAGGAAATATGCGTGGTTGGGACTTAGTTGGTCATAAAGCTATTACTATGATTCCTTATATTCTTCCATTCTTTGTATTTGGAATTGGTTATTATATTTTCCATAAAAATGCTAAAAAATTCGCGGAGATTTTATAATGTCAGATAAAAAAATTGCAGTAAAAGTTGATCATGTTAGTAAGTATTTTAAATTGCCAACAGAAGCAACTCAAAGCTTACGTACAAATTTAGTTAATTATTTTAAAGGTATAAAAGGTTATCGTGAACAACATGTCTTAAAGGATATTGACTTTGAAGTAGAAGAAGGAGATTTCTTTGGGATTGTTGGACGAAATGGTTCAGGTAAATCAACCCTTTTGAAAATCATTTCTCAAATTTATGTTCCTGAAAAGGGGAAAGTCACTGTAAATGGTAAAATGGTATCTTTCATTGAACTTGGTGTCGGATTTAATCCAGAACTAACAGGACGTGAAAATGTTTATATGAACGGTGCCATGCTTGGATTTACAACTGAAGAAGTAGATGCCATGTATGATGATATTGTTGAGTTTGCGGAACTTGAAGATTTCATGAATCAAAAACTTAAGAACTATTCAAGCGGGATGCAAGTTCGTCTAGCCTTTTCAGTAGCTATTAAGGCTCAAGGTGACGTACTTATCCTTGATGAAGTTCTTGCAGTTGGTGATGAAGCTTTCCAACGTAAATGTAATGATTATTTCCTAGAGAGAAAAACGAGCGGAAAGACTACTATTTTAGTTACCCATGACATGGGTGCTGTTAAGAAATATTGTAATAAAGCTATTTTGATTGAGGATGGTTATATCAAAGCACAAGGTGAGCCAGACGAGGTAGCTAACCAATATAGCTATGATAATGCTAATACTGAAAAAAATGACGATGGAAAAACTGTTGAAAAATTAGTTGTTGACAACTTAGAAGTTAATCTACTTTCTTCTGGTCAAACTACACCAGATAAGCCAATTGAGTTCAGTATCAGTTATAATGTTCTCGAAGACTTAGAGACATATGTAGCATTTTCGCTTACAGATATTGACCGTAATATTTGGATTTATAACGATAATTCTATGGAATACCTTTCAAGTGGAAAAGGTTATAAACATGCTACGTATTCTTGTTTATTAAATAATGTAAACAATCTAAAATTAAAACTTGAGGTCTCTATAAGAGATAAAAATGGTAAAATGTTAGCTTTTGCTAACTCAAGTAATACAAATGTTATTCTTGTTAGTCGTAATGATTTAGCACTAGATGATAAATCAGGTAGAGATTCGGCTACAGGTTTAATTCAAAGAAATGGCACTTGGAAATTTAAATGATGGATGCTTTAGTTAGTATTGTTGTAACTTGTTACAACCACGAATCTTATGTAAAAGATTGTCTTGAGAGTATATTTCAGCAGACATATAAAAATATTGAGCTATTGGTTTTTAATGATGGGTCATTAGACGATTCTGATACTGTTATTAAAGATACGCTAAGTTTGAGTCCTTTTGAAAATACTCAGTATTTTTACCATGAGAATAAAGGAGTCGTTCTTACCAGAAATATTGCTTTAGAGCATGTTTCAGGAGATTACCTTGTTTTTGTTGATAGTGATGATACTTTAAAAAAGGATTATATTCGTTTATTAGTTGAAACTGCAGAAAAAGAAAATGCGGATATAGTTTATTCTGCACTCTATGAATTGAATTCTGGAGAGATTGTTTTACCTATTAAAGAGTATGATTTACAAGAAATGTTTATTGGTAATTTCATACATGCTTCAAGTTTAATAAGAACATCAGCGATTGGAAATATTAAATTTGATGAGCAATTGAATCGTGAAAAATTAGAGGACTACGACTTCTATTTAAATCTTGTGACAAGCAAGGAATTAAAAGTAGTTCCTTGTTATGAAACTGGATTAAATTATCGTATGTCATTTGATTCAAGAAGTAGCCATCAAAATCTAAAGTCATATTACAAAACGTATGGATATATAATTGGGAAATATCTGACTCGATTCCCTAATTATGTAAAAGAAGCATTAGATTATCATTTTGAACGCTTAACGAGTTTAGATATTGAACACTCTATTAAAGAAGAAAAAATATCGATTTATTTTTCTGAGAATGAGGCATTTTCGGATATTCCAGATTATCAGAATCAAATACAATTTCAAGATGAAATTGAAATTCCTGTAGTAAAAGGTAAGAATTATATCAGAATAAGACCTTCTAATATTCCAAGTTTCTATGAATTTTTTGTTTTAAAATCGAAGGAATATCAGACTGAGATTCTTCCAATAATGTCAAATGGTTTAATCGATGAAAATAGTGTAGTTTTTGAGGATTTCTATCCTTTCCTTGATTATCAATTTACTCTTTCAGAAGGCGATAAGCTAGTGTTGAGCTATAAACGCTATAATATCAATGACCTTGTTGCTAAAGATTATATTGGAAAATTGCTTGCGAAGCAAAAATATAATCGCTTACAAACTATTCTATCGTATGAGCAGAAACAAAGACAACTTGAAAGTGAACTTAATCAAAAAACACAGGAATTCGATGACTTAAGTAAGGAGTATAACACTTTACTATCTAACTATCGTTCTATAACAAACTCAATATGGTGGAAAATACCAACTAAAATTATTAATTTCTTTAGGAGAAAAAAATGAAACGCTTACTCTTATATGTTCATTTCAATAAATATAATAAAATTAGTGAGCATGTCTATTATCAACTAGAACATATGCACCCTCTCTTTTCAAAAGTAATCTTTATTTCAAATAGTCAACTTGATGAGGGTGAAGTTGATAAATTACGTCAAAGTCAATTAATTGATGCTTTTATACAACGTGAAAATATTGGATACGATTTTGCAGCATGGCATGATGGTATGGCTTTTGAAGGTTTTGAAAACTTAAAAGCTTATGATTCAGTAACTGCAATGAATGATACTTGCTTTGGACCACTTTGGGATATGGCTCCTGTATATGATAAGTATGAATCAGATGAAAAAGTTGACTTTTGGGGAATGACAAATCATAGAGCGATTGATGCGGGTCATATTTATATTGATGAACATTTACAATCATATTTTATGTCTTTTAAGAAAAGTATTGTAATTTCTGAAGTTTTTCAAGAGTTTTGGAAGTCTGTTGAAGCATATACAGATGTTCAAAAAGTTATTGATAATTATGAAACGAAATATACTAAGCGTTTTGTTGATGCTGGTTTTCGTTATGCTTCTGTATTGAATACAGTACCAATTGCAGATAATTTTTTCCATTCTAATTTTACAATTCATTATCCACATGTGCTTTTAGATAATCATGTTCCGTTTATAAAAATAAAAACTTTTGATTTGACACAACATTTAGCACCTTATTTGTTGAAAGAAATTGAAAAAGTCTCTAATTATCCAACGAAATTAATTTTAGATCATATGTCGGATATAAGTCTTCCTACCCCACCTTATTTGTTAGATCGTAAAGTACTTAAGGTAGTTGAAAAAGAATATTCAAATACTAAAAAAGTAGCAGTTCATCTTCATACTTTTTACGTTGATTTGTTAGAGGAATTTTTGAATCAATTTGAGAATTTCCATTTTGACTATGACTTGTTTTTGACAACTGATACAGAAGCTAAAAAAGCAGAGATTGAGTCTATCCTTGAGAAAAATGGTAAAATAGCTCAAGTCTTTCTAACAGGAAATCGGGGTCGTGATATTATTCCAATGTTAAAATTGAAAGAAGAATTATCTTCATATGATTATATTGGGCATTTTCATACCAAAAAATCTCCAGAATATCCTTATTGGGTAGGGGATTCATGGAGAAATGAACTTTATCAGATGTTAATTCAATCTGCTGATAATATCTTAGCTAATCTAGAAAATAACGATAATCTTGGACTTGTTATTGCTGATATCCCATCCTTCTTTAGATATACTAAAATAGTTGATCCTTGGAACGAAAATCGATTTGCTGATGGTATGAATGAACTTTGGGAACGTATGAATCTCGGGCGACAAATTGATTTTAATAACTTGAGTACGTTTATCATGAGTTATGGAACTTTTATTTGGTTCAAACGTGATACACTTAAACCACTATTTGATTTAGAGTTGACGGACGATGAAATACCATCAGAACCAATTCCACAACATACAATTTTGCATTCAATTGAACGTATCCTGGTTTATCTTGCATGGGCAAATAATTATGATTATGCCATTGCTAAAAACGATATCTATATAACACCATTTGTGGATAATGTGGTGTTTAACATTCGTCCGAATACAATGCCTAACACCTACGTGAACTTTGACAACATTGGTGGTATTAAAGGAGCACTTAAGTATATTTACCGTGGTCCAGGTAGTGCTATTAAATATATTATCAAGAGGATGGTACTGAAATTTAAATCATGATGAAAAAGTTTTTGAAAAGTTTTGATTGGGTTAATCTTCTAAGGATAGTTTTATTAATTATTTTTCTGTTTTACATCAATTTTTATTTAGTAAATTCTTATGTACTTAAAGGGGCAACAAGTGATTTGTCTTTAGGGTTTCAATCAAGCTTACACTTTAGCTTGATTGCCTATATTTTATCTATTGTTGGGATAAGTTTTTACCTTGTTAAGGATCTGAGTAAAACATTCTTTATAAAGTTAGTTTCTGGATATTTTATTTATCAGATTGTTTCCTATTTTATTTTAGTAACAAGAAATTTAAATAATGAAAAGTTTAAAGTATGGGATTTGATTAAAAATCATTTTTTCCAACCGAATTTTCTTGTTACACTTTTGATTATTATAGGTATTTCAGGAGTACTATATTTCTTAATTCAAAAAAATAGGTATCTTGCATTTATTGAAGATTATCTTCAGGATTATGATTCTAAAAACACAATTCTTTTTGGATTTTTAGCATCTTTTGTTGTTAATGATAGACAGATGCTAAAGATTTTCAAAGAATTAGTGTCCTCTTATCTTTCTGATAATGACTATGTTCACTTTATAATTCACTTGTCTAGCAATCTTGCTTTAACCTTAATGGTTATGGGAATAGTGTCTTATTTTGTAATTAATGCTTATCAAGCAATTGTTACAAATTCTCCTACTCCATCATTGATGATAACGGTAAGCTTTGCATTAGCAACTATTTTTAATTATACGTTACAGCTAGGAGTTAGAAGTGATGAAACATTACTAGATAAATTTATTTTTCCAGGAGCAACAGCTTATCAAATTATTGCTTTAACATGTCTCTTTTTAATTATCTATCTTGTATTTAATCGCTTTTTATCTGCAACTTTCCTTATTATTGTAACTGGAGTGATTATATCTGTTGTTAATAATATTAAGGAAGGTCTGCGAAGTGAACCTCTTCTTATTACAGACTTTGTTTGGTTAAAAGAGATTTCGTTGTTAACTAGTTTTGTCGATAAAAGTGTTATTATTTATATTGTGCTTGGTGTCATTGCGACACTTGGTGTTTATATTCTGTTAAGGAAACGTATTTTACCTGGAAAAATTTTTAACATTAAAAGATTACGATTCTCCTTCTTAGGAGCGTTAATTGGTCTTGGAGTTTTCAATTTTATTGTCTTTAGAAATGAAACAGATTCTAAAATTATTGATAATATCCCCGTTGTTTCCAAGGTTAATAATTGGGTTGATATTAATTGGATGGGATTTTCGACTAATGCTAGCTATAAATCGTTGACATATGTTTGGACAAAGCAATTAACAAAATCGGTAATGGAAACTCCTGATGGGTATAGCGAAGAGAAAATTAAAGAGCTTGCGGAAAAGTATCGTAATGAAGCTTCAATAATTAATGCTTCTAGAGCTAATAAAATTGAAGACCAAACAGTTATCTTTATTTTAAGTGAAAGTTTTTCAGACCCGAGTCGTGTTCCAGGTGTTACTTTATCTGAAAATGTTATTCCAAATATTACCCAAATAAAAGATGAATATACAAGTGGTTTGATGATATCAGATTTTTATGGTGGTGGTACAGCTAACATGGAAATTCAGGCTTTGACAGGTTTATCCTATTCTAATTTATCGCCTAGCGTTTCTGTTATGAATACTGAGGTACTTCCTAAAATGTCGTATATTCCTTCTATAAGTGATAGTTATACTGATGACGAAAAAATTGCAGTACATCTTCATAATGGTGCAAATTATTCTCGAAATATTGTTTATAAAGATTTAGGATTTGACACTTTTATAGCTTTGGATGGTACTGACGATAAGCCGACACAATTAGAGTATCTCAGTGCAGGGGCTAGAGATAGCTCAACTTACTATGCTGTCACAAGTAACTTATCATCAGATACAAGCCAATTTTTCTCAGTTATCACCATGCAAAACCATATTCCTTGGGAAGCAGAGGAGCCAGCAGAGATTACTGCTTATGGAGAAGGATTATCAGATGAGGAGAATGAAAGTTTAACTAGCTATGCTAGACTTTTAAACATTACTGATTCAGCAACTGCCGACTTTCTTAACGAGTTATCTGGTTATGACAAAAAAATAACAGTTGTTTTTTATGGCGATCATTTGCCAGGATTGTATCCTACAAGCATATTCTCAAGTGATCCTTTAAATCAATATGAAACTGATTATTTTATTTGGAGTAACTATGAAACAGAAAAACTATCTTATCCATCTGTTAATTCAAGTGATTTCCCAGCACTCGTACTAAAACAAACAGATTCAAAAGTTTCTCCTTACTATGCTTTATTAACTGATATTCTAGAAGCTGAAAATCAATCTTCTGACGATTTAGAAGCTTTATCAATGGATTTACAGATGTTGCAGTATGACCTTACATTAGGAAAGAGTTATATAACAAAAGTGGATGAGAAATTTTTTGAGACTGAATAATTAAACTACTGGAGTTTTTATGAAAAATAAAGTTAATGATTTTGTTAATTTGAATAAGCAAAAAATATTTATAATTTTTGTATTGTATTGCGTTTCTGCTTGTTCAATAGGTGTAGTTAATTATCCTTATATAGATGATATTGCTCGACGTATTGAAGGAGTTGGAAACTTTGCAGCTCATTACTCACGCTATTTAAGTGAATTTGCTTCGTATATCGTTCAAGGAAGTCATCATTTAACAGATACAGGTTTGACCACTTTTGTGGTAAGTGCAATTATTTTAACACTTACAAGCGTAGTCGTTTTATATGTTATGTTTGATGGCGAGCAAATTTCGTGGGTTTCAGCAATGGGTTCAGTTTTTATAGGTATAAATCCATGGTTTTTGGAACCAATTAGTTTTAGATTTGACGCACCTTATATTTGTCTTTCTGTATTGGTATCAGTTATTCCATTTCTTTTCTTTTATTCAAAAAAAAGAAACTATTTTCTTTTATCAATTATTGGAATTTTTTTGATGTGTAATTCTTATCAAGGCTCTTCAGGAATTTATATTATAATGTTATTAACATTACTTTATCGTGATTTTTTGAAGGGCGTTGAGATATCCGAACTCTTAAAAAAACTTTTAATAAGTGCTTTAGCCTATGTGATTTCAATGGGAGTATACCTCTTAGAAACGAAATTGAACCCCGAATTAGCATTACGTGGTGATACAACTAGTATAGCACCTTTGAAGGATATGCCAGCTGCAGTTTTTAATAATCTTAGAGTGTATTTTATAACTTTAAAAAGCCAAAGTACCAATGCTTGGTTATATCTTGCTATTGTATTATTTATAATGTTTTTTGTTTATATGACGTATAGTAGCAAGATTAATAAATTAATATCAAGTATTTTTGGAATTATATATATTGCTCTTGGTTCTATTTTGAGTTTTGGAGTTTATATGTTCTTTTCAACTCCACTTGCAGACGATCGCCCCAGATATGAATATGGTTTTGCATATTTTATTGCTATTATCATGATTCTGTTAGGAAGTTATTCTAGCAATAAGGTGATTGATTATGTTAAAGGTTTAGTAGTAGTTTTATTAGTGTATTACTCTGTATCGTTTGCATTTATATATGCCAGTGCCTTAGATAATCAGAAAGAAGCATTTGAAGATAGTGCAGTTATGTTAGCCGAAGATTTAAATGATTATGTTACAGCTGATAATCAAACAGTATATATTAGTTCAATGTTTAAGGATTCTCCAGCTTATCTGAATACTCTAAAAACATATCCTATACTGGATGATTTAATCCCAAGCAATAGTAATCTTTATTGGCCAAATTTACTGTGGTTTAATACTTTAACAAATTTAAATGTCAATCTAGTTGGTTTTGATTTTAATACAATTGATATGAACACTTTGGAGTTGCTCGAGTCAAATAAATTATGGGATATTTACCAATTGAACGGGGAAATTTATGTCTATACTAAATAATATTGAAAATAGTTAGCTACTTGTTATAGTGTAATTTTATTTACCGTTGGACTATTGCTATATATTCTGTTGTAAGTTATTCATAAATTCACAGTTTGCATATCTTAGAGAGGTTATTATGAAAAAACTATCTATCGTTGTTCCTTGTTACAATGAGCAAGAAACAATTTACCCATTTTTGGAAGAAACTCAAAAAGTCGAGCAAAAGTTAAAAAATCATTTGGTATTTGATTATATTTTTGTTAATGACGGTTCAAAAGATGAGACATTAAACGTATTGCGTGATGTTGCAAGTCGTTTTCCTAATGTTCATTATCTATCTTTCTCACGTAACTTTGGGAAAGAAGCAGGGCTTTTGGCAGGGCTTGAGGCTGCTGATGGAGATTTAATCACTGTTATGGATGCGGATTTACAAGATCCACCTGAGCTTTTGATTAATATGTATCAAAAGATTTTAGAGGGCTATGATGTTGTTGGAACACGTCGTGCCGACCGTAAAGGTGAACCTGTTATTCGTTCTTTCTTTTCTAAGATGTTTTATAAAATAATAAATGCTGTTTCAGATACTGAAATGGTAGATGGTGCGCGTGATTTCCGCCTGATGACTAGACAAGTTGTTGATAGCATTTTAGAACTTGGTGAAGTCAATCGTTTTTCAAAGGGAATTTTCTCATGGGTTGGTTACGATGTGACTTACATTGCTTATGAAAATCGTGAGCGTGTCGCTGGTGAAACGTCATGGAACTTTTGGAGTTTATTAAAATACTCAATGGAAGGGTTCATCAACTTTTCTGAAGCGCCATTGAATCTTTCTTTGTGGGCTGGTGCGGTATCATTTTTAGCATCAATTTTAGGAATTTTATTTATTATTGTTCGAAAATTGACTATCGGTGGAAGCGTCACTGGTTGGGCTAGTCTAGTTTGTATCATCTTGTTCATTGGTGGTATCCAACTGCTTGCTCTCGGAATCATTGGAAAATACATTTCCAAAATTTTCCTTGAAACCAAAAAACGCCCAGTTTACATCGTAAAAGAAAAAGGGTAAACTATCTTGACTATTTTAAGAGATAGCAATTATTTATAAAGGGGTTTTAGGAAATTTATGTTAAAGAAATGCCATGATGTAATCATCAATTTACTTCATGCTTGGTCACTGCTTTTATTTACGCTAATTACTTTAATTAGTTTATTTTATCGAACTTTTATCCCAAGATATTCAGAATTGGCTGAAATAAAGCAAAATCGCTTGTTTCTTCTAATTCTTTTTCTTGCTCTTGGGATATTTTATTTTGTAATAGCCAATCTAAGAAAGAGTAGTGCAAAAAGGATCTTTTTTCTAGGAGTACTTGCATACACTATTTTTGCTATTTATTTGTTTCTTTCGGTGTCGGGAATTTTAAGAAATGATGCTGTAGCGGTATATGATGCTGCTCGTGGTTTAAATAATGGTGATTTTAGTTATTTGGAAATAAATTCTTATTTGTATCGATTCCCTCATCAATTAGGTTTAGTGACCTATGAAAGAATTATTTTAGCACTTACAGGTGCAAAAAATGCTAAGATTTTCTTTCTTTTGAATTTTATTATGATTATTGCTATTAACTATTTAAACTGGAGAATAACGAAAAAACTCTTTGATAATGAAGAAATTTCAAAAATATCAATTGTAATATCGTTTATATTTTTACCACAGTTTTTTTCGATACTTTTTGTGTATGGATTAGTACCTGGTTTATTTTTTTCCATGATAGCAATATATTGTTTAATCGCTTATTTTGAGAAAAGACAGTTAAGATTTTTGGCTGGCTTAATCATCGCACTCATTTGTGCAACGGTTATTAGAAATAACTATATTATTTTGGTTGTTACGATAAGCATTATTTTAATTCTGGATGCAATTAATCATAAAGCTTTTCCCTCTTTTTTAGGAATAATCGTTTTATTTACAATGCTTTCTGCAGCTAATACCAGTATCAATAGTCACTATAAAAATTTATCAAACGGAAGTGATATTTCTGGCACACCACATATCGCTTGGATTGCAATGGGATTAGATGATAATCCAAAATCTCCTCGCTTACCAGGCTGGTACGATGAATCAATAGATAATGTGTATGTAGAAAACAAAGGAGACTTTGAAAAAATTAAAATTTTAAGTCAATATAAGGTTAAAGAACGCTTGGATTATTTAACTGGTCACCCTAAGTATGCATGGGATTTCTTTGCAACAAAAGTTCTTTCAACTTGGACAGAAGGTTTATTTCAAAGTATCTGGTCAGGCCCAGCTCCAGCTCTTAACCAAGGAGTGAGGACTTTTCTTTGGAAAAGTGTATATAATGGAAAGTTTTTCTATAAATTCTTTTCACTTTTTAGTACTGCAATACTGTTTTTGATTTATTTTGGAAGTTTAGTATTTCTATTTTATTTAGTTGGTTCACAAAAAGTAGTAAATTCTCTTATTTTTTATCCATATATTTATTTTTCAGGAGGCTTCCTTTTTCATCTCATTTGGGAAACTAAAAGTCAATACGCTTACCCTTATATTGTATTATTATTTCCCGTCGCTGCATTTGGTCTATTTAAATTTCCACAACTGAAGAAAACAGTTCTTTGGAAGAGAATAGTTCAAAAACTAAGATTAGTTTTATTTTCTTTAAGTGATACTATTGAGAATGCGAAATTAAATAAATAATTTTATATTTTTCACAGATTTTATAGCTGTTTTTCCGAATTATATAGTGTAAACACATTATACAAAGAAGGAGAACAGCTTTTTGAGTAAACTTAAAACAGCTTTATTGTCAACAGTTGTACTAGGTGCGACTTGTTTTTCACATCCCGTTTTTGCTGATCAGCAAGGGAATGCCATTGTTTCTAAAACTAATTTTGATTCTGCAAGTAAAACATTTGAAGTTACAGCGCAGCAGTCAGATAACGGAAAAGCAATCAAAGGGATTAATGTTGCTATTTGGTCTGAAGAAAATGGTCAAGATGATTTGAAGTGGTACACAAATTCAAATGTATCAGGGGGGCAAGTCAAGGTTCAATTTAATTTAGCAAATCATGGTAATCGTGCAGGAAATTACATCACGCATGTTTATACAAATTACACGGACGGTAGTTGTTCAGGAGTTGCTTTGGAGAATACTAAGATTAACCCGAAAGCACCGCAACTTTCTGTAAAAAATGGTGCTATCCAAATGACAACAGATATTTATGCACCATCAAATGGTCAGATTAAATATGCAGTTTGGTCTGAGGAGAATGATCAAGATGATTTAAGATGGTATGAAGATAGTGGTAAAGGAATTACGCAAGCAGATTTGAAAAATCATAGCGGATATGGAAGATATTTTGTTCATACTTATTTATCTCAAGGTGGGAAAATGATTGGAATTAATGGTCAAGACATTGTCATTAATAAACAAGAAGTTTCGTATCAGATTAACAAAGTTAACGATACAACTTACGATGTATTAGTAACTAATGTGCCAGAATACATTACTTCTATCGCTGTACCTACTTGGTCTAACGCAAATGGTCAAGATGATATAAAATGGTACACTACTACTAAAGTAGATAATGGGACATATAAGGCGCAAATCAATTTAGCAAATCATGGTTATGCATCAGGAGACTATAGTGTCCATATCTATGGTCAAAATGCGATTACTAATAACTTTGAAGGATTGAAAGGAACTTCAGGTTTTAGAGCAGACAATGTTCCAAATCAGAATACTACCCCAACCCCTCGTATCACGACTTACATCAATGAAACGAATACTTACCCTGTTGGTCAGTGTACTTGGGCGGTGAAATCATTAGCGCCATGGATTCCGAATTGGCTTGGAAATGCTGGCGGCTGGGCCACAAATGCCAAAGCTAAGGGATTTAGGACTGGCTCAACGCCACGTGTGGGGTCGATTGCAGTTTGGCCAAATGATGGTGGCGGTTATGGTCACGTAGCTTATGTGACAGATGTAGCAAGTAATACACGTATTCAAGTTAAAGAATCTAATTACGCTGGAAATCAATACATAGCGAATTTCCGTGGTTGGTTTAATCCACTTGATTCATTTTGGGGTGGAAGTGTAACCTATATTTATCCAGATTAATCATAAGGCGGCGATTTTGAAATCGCTGCCTTGTTTGTTATACTGCATTTGTATGCGCTTGAATGACATGAAGATTCATGTTACAATGATGAAAAGGAAGTAAGAAAGAGGAGGAATGCATTTGAAAAAGAATGTCCTGCGAAGTTGTCTTTTATCGCCAGTGATTATCGGAGCTTTTCTAAGTTCAAGTTTAGTTTTGGCAGATGAAAATACAACGATTTCTACAACAGCTGAGAATGTTCAGACAGAGCAAGTTTCATCGACGACAGAAAACACTGTTGCAGATACATCTGTATCAGAAGCGGAACAAGCAACGGAATCGTCATCTGAACAGCCACTTGTAGAAGATAGCGATAACGAAACAACGGTTTCTGAAAATAATTCTTCAATAGATTCAGCAACTACAGACACAACAGATGCGACAGTAGTAGCTAATGAGTCAGCATCGTCTGATACGTCTGATAATCTTGGTGCCAATACAAAAGCAGAAGAAGTCAGCGAGGATTCTCAAACAGCAGAAGTAGCAGAAACAAGCACTACAACTACTGGCGCTGTGGATGAAGAAGTTACAGAAGATGACAATGAGACTGAAACTTTGACCGTGAATACTGATACTGTTTCTGAAGTCAATACAGCAAGTCTTGCGACGTCATTGGTGCAATCAACAGCAAAGAAAGTGACTTCAACCCAGACTCAAAAATCATTAGTAGAGGCTTCTGTTTCTGGAAATACGCTTTCCATTCAATATAATGGAACTATCACAGCAGGAGAATCTCTAAAATTTGCGGTTTGGTCTGACAATAATGACCAAGATGATTTGGTTTGGTATGATGCAGATGCTTCTGGTGCGGCTTATATCGATTTATCAAATCATAAAGATTACGGTATTTACAATATTCACACCTATTCTTTCAAAAATGGTCAAACTACTGGTTTGAATGCTATGACTGTAACGGTGGCACGGCCAGAAGTCACAACAAATATTACACAAACGAGCAATGGCAATTTCACCATTACAATTAGTAATGTGCCTGACAGCATTACTAGTATTTTAGTACCTGTTTGGTCTGATAACAATGGTCAAGATGACATCAAATGGTATTCTGCTACACAAACTGGGACAGGAACTTATCAAGCTACGGTTTCAGTTGCCAATCATAATAGTGACAATGGTCATTATAGCGCCCATATTTATGGACAAAGCAGTATCACAGGTGGCTTAATTGGTTTGGCAGTAACATCTGGTTTTGATAATGTAGATACTCGTCCTAATGCTACGGTTTCAGTTGTTAATTATGCTGAGGACAAAACAACATTTGATGTCGTTGTCACTGGTAGCTCTGCAACAAAAACAATCAAATCAGTTGCTATCGCTGTCTGGTCAGAGGATAAAGGGCAGGACGATCTTATCTGGTACACACCAACGATTACCAATAATTCTGCGCGTGTAACGATTGACATTGCTAATCATTCTAACACTTCAGATATTTACAATGTTCACGTTTATACTGACTACGCTGACGGTACACGTGTGGGGCAAGTTTTGGGAGCTTATCAAATTACAAAACCAACGCCTAAAAACGATGTGACGGCAACCCTGACAAGTGATGGTATTGCTTTAACATTGGATTCTAATACCGTAACGGATTATAGCAAGGTTAAATTTGCGGTTTGGTCAGATGACAAAGGTCAAGATGATTTGGTTTGGTACGATGCAAGTTCTTCTGGAACAGCTTTAGCATCATATGAAAATCATTCAGGATATGGAACTTATCATATTCACACGTATTCATTTGAAACAGGTAAAGCTGTTGGTTTGAATGCGACAGATATTGTTATTGAAAAACCAAATGTTCAAACAACCATTACCAAAGTTGATGACAATACCTACAAAGTCACGGTGACAAATGTGCCAATTTATATCAAATCAGTATCTTTACCAGTTTGGAGTACGGTAAACGGACAAGATGATATTGATTGGTTAACTGCGACTAAAGAAGATTCATCAACTTATACTGGTACCATTTCATTGAAAGATCATCATTATGATTCAGGTGACTACAATGTTCACGTTTATGGGCAAAGCAAACTCGGCAATCAGTTTATCGGCTTAGCTGTAACCAAAGGTTTTACAGTCACAGAAACAAGTGCAACAGCACCAACAATAACTGTTTCAAATTATGATAAAGATAGTGGAGTATTGACTGTTACAGTCTCTGAGACAAGCACAAGTAAGCAATTGAAATTCATTCGTGTAGCGGCTTGGTCAGAAAGTGATCAATCTAACCTTTACTGGTACACAACATCAGATATTACTAATGGCACAGCAAGCTTAACAGTAGATGAAAAGTATCATGATTACATCAAAGGTGATTATACGGTGCATGTCTATGTTGATTTTAGTGATGGGACAACATCAGGTTATAATCTAGGTAGCTATACTTTTAATGCAGACCAACCTGTTCAGCAAGAATCGTCATATTTCATTGATATCAGTAGTCATAATGGCGTTATTTCAGTTAGTGAATTCCTATCGTTGAAGAGTCAAGGAATTACAGGTGTGGTTGTTAAATTGACAGAAGGAACAAGTTATACCAATCCATATGCAAGTTCTCAAATTAGCAACGCACAAGCAGCTGGTTTGAAAGTTTCAGCTTATCATTATTCACATTATGAAACGGCTGCGGAAGCTAAAGCCGAAGCGCAATACTTTGTTTCGGTTGCAAAATCATTAGGGCTTTCAAGTTCAACAGTTATGGTTAATGATATGGAATCTTCAGAAATGCTAAATGGAGATATTAATGCTAACACGCAAGCTTGGAAAGAAGAAATGACTCGCCTTGGTTATGGTGATTTGGTTTACTATACAATGGCAAGTTGGTTGGATATCAAGGGCGGAAAAGTTAGCACATCAACATTTGGCATGTCTAATTTCTGGGTAGCTCACTATGTTTATGGATATACCTATTTAGACCAAGAAACGGCTAAATCCCTTGCTTATTATTCATCAGCAGCGGCATGGCAATATACAAGTGTATCACCTAAATTATCACATGCTTTAGATGAAAACATTGATTATACTGGTCGCTTCACATGGTAAAGGAGGTTACCAATGAAAAAGAAATTGAGATGTTACCTAACCTTACTTTTGTCTTTAGGATTGCTAGCGGCGTGTTCTACGCATTCGCAAAATAATACCAATCAGAGTTCTTCGTCAACTACCGCAAGTAGTAGTGTTAAGAAATCGACAAGTTCAAGTGAGACAAGTACATCATCAACTGGTTCATCTGAATCAGAAGAAGCATCATCAACAGAAAGTTCATCATCAACAGAAGTTACGTTAGCTCCAATTAATACAGGTGCTATTTTGAAAGCAGACTATTCAACAATGGCTGGAACGTGGCAGAATGCTTCTGGGGAAACTTTGACGTTTAATGCTGCAGGATTGGCAACAGAAGGGTTAACGGCTGATTTTCTGGATATTGATCAAAATGGAATCTTACTCTTAGATGTTCAAACAGGGTCAAAAACAAATGTGACACTTTACATTGTACCTGCTAATACTAGCTTTTCTAGTGATTATTTGAACGGACAAAGTGATAATTCTGAGCTATCAAAAGACCGTATTATTTCTTCTGCCGATATTAGTTCTGGAGATATCGCTAACAAAGCTTATTATCATGTATCAGAATAAAAGTCTTAAATTTTAAAACGAACTCGTTCATTAATTTCAAGACTCGTTAAAAAACAGTCCACTGGACTGAACTCGTTTATTAATTTCAAGACTCATGAAAAAACAGTCCACTGGACTGAACTCGTTTATTAATTTCTAGACTCATGAAAAAACAGTCCACTGGACTGAACTCGTTCATTAATTTCAAGACTCATGAAAAAACAGTCCACTGGACTGTTTTTTTATGCTATAATGGTAATGAAAAAAATAGAGGTGAATAATGTCTTACGAAAATTTATTAAATCGTTTTTTAAGCTACGTGAAAGTGAATACGCGTAGTAATCCTGATAGTACTACAACACCTTCAACTCAGACTCAAGTCGATTTTGCATTAAACGTTTTGAAGCCTGAGATGGAGGCAGTTGGTTTGCAAGATGTACACTATTTGACAAATGGCTATCTTGTTGGTACTTTACCAGCTAACGATTCAACAAAAACACGAAAAATTGGTTTTATCGCACACATGGATACGGCTGATTTTAACGCTGAAGGTATCAAGCCACAAGTTATTGAAAATTATGCAGGTGGCGCTATTGAACTTGGTCAATCTGGTTATGCCCTCAACCCAGAAGAATTTCCAAATTTAAATAACTACCTTGGTCAAACCTTGGTAACAACTGACGGAACAACCCTTCTTGGTTCTGATGATAAATCAGGTATCGCTGAAATCATGACAGCCGTTGAATACTTGGTAGCTCATCCTGAAATCAAACATGGTGAGATTCGTGTTGGTTTTGGTCCTGACGAAGAAATCGGTGTCGGTGCTGATAAATTCGATGTTGATGATTTCAACGTTGACTTTGCTTACACGGTCGATGGTGGACCACTTGGCGAAATTCAATACGAAACATTTAGTGCAGCTGCTTTGGAAGTTGATTTCATGGGACGTAATGTTCACCCAGGGACAGCTAAAAATCAAATGATTAACGCTTTGCAACTAGCGATTGATTTCCATAACCAACTACCAGAAAATGAACGTCCTGAAAATACAGAAGGCTATGAAGGATTCTTCCATTTACATGGTATGGAAGGTACTGTGGAAAAAGCGCACAGCTCATATATTATCCGTGATTTTGAAGACGGCTCATTTGAAAATCGTAAAAAATTGGTTCAAGAAATCGCTGATAAGATGAATGCTGAATTAGGTAAAGAAAGTGTTATTGTCAATCTTCATGACCAATACTACAATATGAAGAAAATCATTGAAAAAGACATGACACCAGTTGAACTTGCTAAAGAAGTCATGGAAGATTTGGATATCAAGCCAGTTATCGAGCCAATTCGTGGCGGAACAGATGGTTCAAAAATCTCATTTATGGGAATTCCTACACCAAACCTATTTGCAGGTGGTGAAAATATGCATGGTCGCTTTGAATTTGTCAGTCTTCAAACAATGGAAAAAGCTGTGGATGTTATTATCGGTATTGTCCAAAAATAACCTTAAGCTTTACATAAGTATTGTTTGTTAGAATAGACTAATGGAGGACTGTTATGATTAAAATCTTTGGAAAGATGCGATACCATTGGCAACCTGAGTTATCTTGGTCAATTATCTATTGGTCAATTGCTGTAGCGCCAATGTTTATCGGCTTATCATTACTGTTTGAGCGGACAAAAATACCAAGTCAATTTTTTATCTTATTTGCTATCTTTATTGTGCTGGTTGGTCTTGGTTTTCATCGGTATTTCGTTATCGAAGAAAATGGAAGATTACGGATTGTTTCTTTGAATCCTTTTAAAAAATCAAGCGTAGCGATTGCGCAGATTAAAAAGATTGAAGTCAACAAATCTGGTATTATCATAAAAATCAAAAATCAGCCAGACCGTATTTTTTATATGAGAAAATGGCCTAAGAAATACTTTTTAGATGCTTTGGCAGTTCATCCTGACTTTCTTGGCGAAGTAGAATTGATAGACAATTTTATCAAGCTGGATTACTTTGAAGCTTACAAGGCTAACAAAAAAGCTCCTACAAAATCGTAAGAGCCTTTGTTGGGCAAGATTTGATAGCAGTGAGGGTGTCTTGATCTGAGTTAGGAACAACTTTTTCTAAGTCCTCAGAATCGGCAAATTTTACGATACCGTCATCATGGTAATCAAAAAGTTTAGAATATGTCTGGCATAGGCCGCAAGCAATACATTTTTCGGGAATTATTGATACTTTCATAGTATTATTGTAATATGAATTGATTTATTTAACAAGGGGACATTATGGCAAAACAACCGTGGGAAGAAAAAGTAGTCGATGACAACGAAATTAAAATCAGCCGTAAAACAAAAGGCTCTGCTATTAGTACGCCTTTGTTGACAGCGTTGCTTAGTATTTTCTTTGTCATTGTGGTTGCGATTTTGTTTGTTGTTTTTTACACTTCAAATCGTGGTAGTGATAAAGCATCAGAAACATCGAATTTTTATGGTGCATCATCATCTAGCGTTGTTTCTTCGTCGTCAGAAGCGTCATCATCAGAGACAACTGCTGAAACAACGACTGATGAGTCATCAACGGATGCAAGTTCAGATGATACAACTGAATCTTCAAGCTCTACTGGTAGCGGCGACACTATTACTGTTTTATCAGGAGAAGGTGCAGCTTCTATTGCAGCACGTGCAGGCATTTCAGTTGAAACACTCTATGAGCTTAACCCTGACCACATGACATCGGGTTATTGGTATGCTAACCCAGGAGATGAAGTTTATATTAATTAGGAAGAAAAGGAAATCATGAAATCAATTAGAATTGCGATTGATGGTCCTGCTTCAAGTGGAAAGAGTACAGTAGCCAAGATTATTGCTAAAAATCTTGGCTATACTTATCTTGATACTGGAGCAATGTATCGTTCAGCAACTTATCTAGCTTTGCAAAATGGATTAACAGAAAACAACGTTCAAGAAATTTTAGAAGCTTTGTCTAAGCACCCTATTTCTTTTGGACGTGCCGAAGATGGTAGTCAAACTGTTTTTGTTGGTGACAAAGATGTGACACTTGCTATCCGCCAAAATGATGTGACAAACAACGTTTCTTGGGTGGCAGCTATACCAGAAGTTCGCGAAGAACTGGTTGAGCAACAACGTCGCATTGCTAAAAATGGCGCTATCATCATGGATGGTCGTGACATTGGAACGGTTGTTTTACCAGATGCAGAATTGAAAATTTTCTTGATTGCGTCGGTAGAAGAACGAGCAGAACGTCGTTTTAAAGAAAACCAAGAAAAAGGTATTGAAACGGATTTTGAAACATTGAAGCGTGAAATTGCAGAACGTGATTACAAAGACAGTCATCGTAAAGTTTCACCGTTGAAAGCTGCTGATGATGCCATTACTTTTGATACAACTGGTGTTGATATCGACGGTGTTGTCAAATTTATTCAAGAAAAAGCAGAAAAAATCATTGACATGGATTAGTCTCTGTGATAGAATAGAGACAATGAGAAAAGCAGAAGTGAGAACTTCTCGCCTTGCGACTAAGGTTGTCTGGCCCAACATGTCAAAGATTCCTTCGGGAATACTATGTATGTACGGGCTTGGTTTGTCAAGTCCGTTTTTGTTTTTCTCTAAAAAAATAAAGAGGTGAAAATCATAGCTAAGAAAGATCTATTCATTAACGATGAAATCCGCGTTCGCGAAGTTCGTCTCGTTGGTCTTGATGGTGAACAACTAGGAATTAAACCATTATCAGAAGCACAAGCTATTGCTGATGATGCTAATGTTGACTTGGTTTTAATTCAGCCACAAGCTACGCCACCTGTTGCAAAAATTATGGACTATGGAAAGTTCAAATTTGAGTATCAAAAGAAACGTAAGGAACAACGTAAAAAACAAAGCGTTGTGACTGTTAAAGAAGTTCGTCTTAGCCCAGTTATCGATAAAGGTGACTTTGAGACTAAACTTCGTAACGGCCGTAAATTCCTTGAAAAAGGAAACAAAGTGAAAGTCTCAATTCGCTTTAGAGGTCGTATGATTACTCACAAGGAAATTGGAGCAAAGGTATTGGCGGAATTTGCAGAAAGAACGCAAGATATTGCTATTATTGAGCAACGAGCTAAGATGGATGGACGTCAAATGTTCATGCAACTTGCTCCAATTCCTGACAAAAAATAATTGTCAATTTTAAATATTTTAAGAGGAGAATTCTAAAATGCCAAAACAAAAAACTCACCGCGCATCAGCTAAACGTTTCAAACGTACAGGTTCTGGTGGATTGAAACGCTTCCGTGCGTTTACTTCACACCGTTTCCACGGTAAAACTAAAAAACAACGTCGTCATCTTCGCAAAGCCGCTATGGTGCACTCAGGAGATTTCAAACGTATTAAAGCAATGCTTTCAGGTCTTAAATAAGAATAAAGCATTTACTCAATATTATTAAGAATTATTTGGAGGAGAATATAAATGGCTCGTGTTAAAGGTGGCGTTGTATCACGCAAACGTCGTAAACGTGTATTGAAACTTGCTAAAGGTTACTATGGTGCAAAACATATCTTGTTCCGTACTGCAAAAGAACAAGTAATGAACTCTTACTACTATGCATACCGTGACCGTCGTCAGAAAAAACGTGATTTCCGTAAACTTTGGATCACACGTATCAATGCAGCAGCTCGTATGAATGGTTTGTCATACTCACAATTGATGCACGGTTTGAAATTAGCTGAAATCGAAGTTAACCGTAAAATGCTTGCTGATTTAGCAGTTAACGATGCAGCAGCTTTCACAGCTCTTGCAGATGCAGCTAAAGCTAAACTTGGTAAATAAGAATTAAAACAAACGTAAGTTCTACTTACAATCAATTAAGAGTGCTAAGCTTACAGCTTAGTGCTTTTTTGTATTCAAATAGAATAAAACATGTGAACTATTTATATCGTTACCTGGTGCGCTATGATTTAGACGTTAAGAATTTTGAAATAGCGTGTTCGGGATTACCGTCGAAAAACGGTGATAAGATATTGTTGGCAAGGCAGGATTTATTATTTACTTGTGAGTTCGATTTTGGGTCTGCTAGAGAAATTAGAATGTAACTTCGACTTGAAAGGTGATTATAGGAGTACTAGAAAAGGATTATTTTCACTTATTGGTATAAGGCAAAAAACAACCAATCACTAAATGTAATAGTGATTGGTTGTTTTGATTATGTTAATTATGGGTTAGGAGCCGTCACTTGAACTTGATGACGATGAACTGCTGCTAGAGCTTGATGAGCTACTGTGCAGTTGCATATAGCTTGGAGCTTTAAAGAGGTCAACGGTAGATTGGTTACCATTTTCGCTATACAAGCTTGTCGATTCATCACCTAGTTTTTTCTCTATCGATTTCAGGCTCTTCAAGGAGTCGGAGTAGGAAATCGACGAACTATCAACGGTTTCTAAACCAGTATCTGTATCAAAGCGGAGTAAATCTCCCGTCTGGACTTCGTCACTAACAGAAAGCTGTTTAGCAACGGCATTGCGGATTTCTTTTGTTGCCGCAGTAGTGCTTTCATCTGGATTGGTGATTTCTTCACCAGTCGCTGTGTAGTAGAGATGTCCACTATAACTTGTGTATGTAGGTGTGATATAATATCCAGCTGTTCTGAGAGCAACAGTTTGATCGTTATCCTCAGAAAGCAAATCTTGTCCAAGTTGAACATAGTTGCTAGTATCAACACCAAGCAAGTGAAGAAGTGTCGGTAAAGCATCCACCTCACCGCCGTAAGTGTCACTGATAAAGCCGTCTGTGTATCCTGGAATGTGAATCATAAATGGAACACGTTGGAGCATAGCATTATCGTACTCTGTCCAAGTTTCTGAATCTTTACCTAGTAGAGGAGCTAGGCTAGTATTTCTTGAATTTGAAATACCGTAGTGATCCCCATAAAGCACGATAATAGAATTGTCATATAAACCAGATTCTTTTAAATAATTGAAGAAAGCCTCAATGGCAGAATCAAGGTAATTAGCTGTAGCGAAGTAACCATTAATGGTCTCGTCATCAGTTTGAGCTAGTGGGAAACCTTCTTCATCAGATTCTCCGGCCAAGCTAGTGTAAGGATAGTGGTTACTTACTGTGATAAATTTCGTATAGAATGGTTGTTGAAGGTGTTCTAAATACTTAATAGAATCAGCAAACATGTATTTATCATTCAAGCCGTATTGGAATGAATTTTCATCAGTTTGCTCTTGGAAATATGATGAATCAAAGAAGTAGTCATATCCCCACTGTTTATAAGTATTGTTACGATTCCAGAACGAACCGACATTACCATGGAATACAGCGCTAGTATATCCGCCTGTTTGAGCAAGAATAGAAGGAGCAGCAAACGCTGTATTATCTCCACCGTAGTTAACCATATATGACCCGCTGCTAAGTCCGAAAAGCGATGTTTCCATTAATGTTTCGGCATCGGAAGTCTTACCAGCCTTAACTTGGTTAAAGAAGTTTGAGAAAGAAATAGTTGAGTTTGAGTGATATAGCGAATTAAGGAATGGTGTTACTTCATAAGACTGTCCATCAACTTCCAGTTTGTAGTCAATCAAGAATTGTTGGAAACTTTCCAAATGAATAACGATAACATTTTTTCCTTGAGCAATACCATAATACTTAGAGTTTGGTGCTGCATAATGTTCTGAAACGTATTCCTTAACCTCGGTCAAATCGTCAGCAGTTGCTTCACTACGTTCTTTTTCAGCTTGATAAGTTTGGTTAGCACTATAGACGGTGAAAGATGGTAAACCAAGCGCTCTAACGACATAGACATTTGAGAAACCACGAGTTAGCAATTCAGGTCTATCAATTTCCGCCATAAAAAGGTTGATAGAGAAAAGCAGAGCCGATAATGCTGTAATCGCAAAACTAGCACGTTTGTTGAAAGGACGTTTATCTGTTTTTATTTTTTTTGTAGCAAATAAAATAATTAAGATAATGTAATCAAAGATATAGACAATATCCCAAACTCGCAGTAGATTTAAGGCAGAATCCCCTAAACCAGCAGAAACCTTACTACTTGCAAGCATTGCACTAACAGTAATAAAATCAGAAAACTCACGGAAATAAATGGCGTTAGCGATAAGTAGAATATTTAAAATAGTGTAAATAATCCAACTAACGGCATAAAAAACACGTGTCCTCTTAATATAAAGGCTTAATCCAAGTAAAAGCAAACCAAGCGGAATGGGGTTGATTATTGAAAGGAAAACTTGATATAAATTTCCCAAATCAAGACTAAAGTCAACATGGTAAGCCCACATGGTTTTTAGCCAGTACATAAACAAAAGCGTCAAAATGAATCCCAAGCGTGTGTTTAGCACGTGTGAGATAACTTGTTTCAATTTTTTCACTGTAGGAACTTCCTTTATTTTTTTTCCTAAAGATAAAATCTCAGTTTCAATTATATCATAAAAACTTTTTTGTTATGTGTGAGAAATATAAAATTTAGTGGGAAAAATTCTGAATTTTTGATATAATAGGCTTCATGAACAAACTATACGTGGATTCTTTCGTTGAAAAGAAAATTAAGCGTGGTATTCAACTTTTGGATGGAAGAGATTTTCATCAACTTGATTTTGATAATCAGTTAGTCGCTGTTTACAATCATTCTCATCAGTTTTTAGGGACAGCTTACTTGTCTCAACAAAATAAGGGGATTGGTTGGTTCTTGGGTTCAAGAAAAATTGAATTGACAGAATCTTATTTTGTGGACTTGTTTACAAAAGCTAAAAAACAACGCCAAAACTTTGAAAATTCAGATTTGACGACGGCTTATCGATTATTTAATCAAGATGGAGATAATTTTGGTGGTGTGACGATAGATCGTTATGCTGATTTTGTTGTATTTTCTTGGTATAATACGTTTATTTATCAGTATCGCGATGTCATTATAAATGCCTTCCAAAAAGTTTATCCAGCTATCAAAGGCGGTTATGAGAAAATTCGTTTTAAAGGACTTGATTACGAATCAGCTCACATTTATGGTCAAGAGGCACCAGCATCATTTACTATTTTGGAAAATGGTGTCAAATACAGTGTTTTTATGAATGACGGGTTGATGACAGGAATTTTTCTAGACCAACATGACGTTCGTGATACTTTGATTAATGAACTTGGTCTTGGAAAACGTGTCCTTAATATGTTTTCATATACCGCAGCGTTTTCAGTAGCGGCAGCAATGGGTGGCGCTATCGAAACAACATCTGTTGACCTTGCAAAACGCTCACGTGAATTATCACAAGCGCATTTTGAAGCGAATGGTCTTGACTTGAGTAATCACCATTTTGTGGTAATGGATGTTTTTGAGTATTTCAAATACGCAAAACGTAAACAATTGACTTTTGATTTGATTGTTATTGATCCGCCAAGTTTTGCACGGAATAAAAAGCAAACATTTTCTGTAGCTAAAGATTATCACCGCTTGATTAGTCAAGCTTTGGAAGTTCTGTCAGAAGATGGCACCATTATTGCTTCAACCAATGCAGCTAACCTGACGGTCGCACAATTTAAAAAGCAGTTAGAAAAAGGCTTTGCTTCTGTTAAACATGACTATGTTCGTTTGCAACAATTGCCAAGTGATTTCACGGTTAACAAAGCAGATGTCAACAGTAATTATTTGAAAGTATTTACAATAAAGGTTAAAAAATGAAAATAGTAGTACCTATAATGCCTAAAAATTTAGAAGAGGCACAGTCGATTGATATTTCGAAATTCGACGAAGTCGATATTATTGAGTGGCGAGCAGATTTCTTAGATAAAGATGACATTATGACTGTTGCGCCAGCTATTTTTGAAAAATTTTCAGGTCGAGAAATTATTTTTACCATTCGTACGGATAAGGAAGGTGGCAACATTAACTTATCTGACGGTGACTATGTTGAGCTTTTGAAAAATATTAATGCTATTTACCACCCAGACTATGTTGATTTTGAATATTTTTCTCATAAAGAAGCTTTTCAACAAATGTTAGACTTCCCAAATCTTGTTTTGTCATATCATAATTTTGATGAAACACCTGAGAACTTGATGGAGTCATTTTCTGAACTAACAGCCCTTGCTCCGCGTGTGGTTAAGGTTGCTGTTATGCCACAGAGTGAACAAGATGTGTTGGATTTGATGAATTACACACGTGGTTTCAAAACATTAAATCCAGAGCAAGAATACGCAACAATGTCTATGGGAAAACTTGGACGCGTTTCACGTTTTGCTGTTGATGTTTTTGGCTCTTCGTGGTCATTTGCTAGTTTGGAGCAAGCAAGTGCGCCTGGACAGGTTGCTCTTGCAGATATGAAACATATTAGGGAGGTACTTGATGCAGATTGATGGATACACACGCTTAGCTGCGGTTGTTGCAACACCGATTAAACACTCTATTTCACCATTTATTCATAACTATGCTTTTGATAAAACGGGTGTTAATGGTGTTTATGTCGCTTGGGATATTCCTGAAGAAGATTTGGCAATTACGTTAGAAAATGTAAAACGTTACGATATGTTTGGTGTGAACATTTCAATGCCTTACAAACAAAAAGTGATTCCTTACATGGATGAATTGACTGATTCTGCCCAATTGATTGGGGCTGTTAATACGGTTATTAATCGTGAAGGGAAATTAGTTGGTCACAATACAGATGGTATTGGTTTCTTTAGAAGTCTAGCGACGTTTGCTGATTTTGATGTTAAAGATAAAACGATGACGATTCTTGGTGGTGGCGGAGCTGCCACAGCACTCATTGCGCAAGCTGCTCTGAATGGTGCTAGTCATATTAACATTTTTAACCAAACTCAGTTTTTAGAGGCGACACGTGAAAAAGCGCAAGAATTTGCCGACAAAACGGGTGTATCTATCACTGTTTATCCAGTTGAAGATTTAAAAACGATTCAAGAAAAAGTTTTAGAATCACAACTTTTCGTCAATGCTACAAGCGTAGGTATGGACGGAAAATCAATGATTATTACAGAAGATTTTGAATTCCCAGCAGGTTTGTTGGTTGCTGATACGATTTATCAACCATTTGAAACACCATTTTTGAAATTAGCTCGTAGCAAAGGTTTAACAGCTCTTAATGGTTTAGGAATGCTTTTATTCCAAGCTGCTGAAGCTTTCGAAATCTGGACTGGTGAAACAATGCCTACAGCTGAAATCTGGTCAGCGCTTGAAGAAAAATACAACACGAAATAAGAACAACTGATAGGTGACGCGAATGAAATTGAATGTTAATCTCCCACAAACACCTTATGATATTGTGATTGAAAAAGGTGTCTTATCAAAAGCTGGCGATTGGGTCAAAAAACTTTGGAAACCACAAAAAATCGCTATTATTACTGATAATCATGTTGGCAGTTTATATGCTGAAAAGGTTAAGCTAAGTATTGAAAATGCTGGTTTTGAAGTGATTGTTTTTGACTTTTTAGAAGGTGAAGCTTCTAAAAATTTAAAAACAGTTAACAAAGCTTATGAATTTCTTGTCAAAAATGGCATGACACGCAGTGACGGTATTGTTGCGCTTGGTGGTGGTGTCGTAGGAGATTTGGCAGGTTTTGTAGCATCTACCTATATGCGTGGCATTCATTTCTTGCAAATTCCGACGAGTTTAACAGCTCAAGTTGATTCATCTATTGGTGGTAAAACAGGGGTTAATACGCCGTTTGCCAAAAATATGGTGGGAACATTCACCCAACCAGATGGTGTTTTAATCGACCCTGAAACCTTACAAAGTCTTGGTAAACGTGAACTCATTGAAGGTATGGGTGAAGTTATCAAATATGGTTTGATTGATGATGTTGAACTTTGGGAAGAATTATCTGCTATGGATGGCTCTCCTGAAAGTATCTTAGAACACGCTGAGAGCATTATTTACCGTTCGTGCAATGTCAAACGTAAAGTTGTTGTTGAAGATGAACTTGATAACGGTGTTCGCCTTTATCTTAACTTTGGTCATACCATTGGTCATGCGGTTGAAGCGACTGCTGGTTATGGAAAAGTCATGCATGGTGAAGCTGTTGCCATTGGAATGGTACAAATTTCGCGTGTTGCTGAGAAAAAAGGCTTGATGCCTCAAGGTATTACAAAAGAAATTTTTGACATGTGCCAAAAATTTGGCTTGCCTACGGATTACAAACCATGGCATGTTGACGAACTTTATGGTGCTTTAGTACATGATAAGAAAGCTCGCGGTAAAATGATTAAGACAGTTATTGTACCAGAGCTTGGTAGCGCAGCGATCAATCAGATCCCACTTGAAGAGATGAAAGAGTATTTGGAGAAGTAAAATGAGATATTTGACAGCTGGTGAATCCCACGGACCGCGTTTGACAGCAATTATCGAAGGAGTTCCTGCAGGGCTTCCTTTAACTGCTGAGGATATTAATGTTGATTTAAAACGACGCCAAGGTGGTTATGGACGTGGTGGGCGTATGAAAATCGAATCAGATAAGGTAGAAATCACATCTGGTGTACGTCACGGAAAAACAACTGGTGCTCCAATTACCCTTCATGTCATCAATAAAGACCATGAAAAATGGCTTGATATTATGGCAGTTGAGGATATTGATGATAGCTTAAAAACAAAACGTAAAATTACTCATCCGCGTCCAGGGCATGCTGACCTTGTTGGTGGGATGAAATACCGTTTTGAAGATTTGCGTAATTCTCTTGAACGCTCATCTGCACGTGAAACAACAATGCGTGTAGCCGTTGGAGCGGTGGCAAAACGTATTTTAGCAGAGCTTGATATCGAAATTGCTAATCACGTTGTTGTTTTTGGTGGCAAAGAGATTGATGTTCCAGAGGGACTGACTGTTTCACAAATTAAAGAATTGGCTAGTCAATCAGAAGTTTCAATTGTCAATCAAGAGCGTGAACAAGAAATTAAAGATTATATTGACCAAATCAAAAAAGATGGTGATACTATTGGCGGTGTTGTTGAAACTGTTGTTGGTGGCGTTCCAGTTGGTCTTGGTTCTTATGTTCAATGGGACAAGAAACTTGATGCAAAAATTGCAGGTGCGGTCGTTTCAATCAATGCTTTCAAGGGAGTTGAATTTGGTTTAGGATTTAAAGATGGTTACCTCAAAGGAAGCCAAGTCATGGACGAAATTCTTTGGAATGAAGAAGATGGTTACACTCGTCGTACCAATAATCTTGGTGGTTTTGAAGGTGGCATGACTAATGGACAACCAATTGTTGTTCGAGGAGTCATGAAACCTATTCCAACACTTTATAAACCTTTGATGTCAGTTGATATTGAAACACATGAGCCATACAAAGCAACGGTTGAACGTTCAGACCCAACAGCTCTTCCAGCAGCAGGTGTTGTTATGGAAGCAGTTGTTGCAACTGTTGTGGCAGATGAAATTCTTGAAAAATTCTCTTCTGATAATCTTGAGGAATTAAAAGAAGCTGTCGCTCGTCATCGTGATTATGTCAAACATTTTTAAAAACATAACATTTTGACAATTGGAGGGCGTGTGCTCTCCAATATTGCTATAAAGATTTGCAAACCAGAAATGGAGTAACTATGGAAAATAAAGTAATTTATATTGCAGGTTTAGGTTTGATTGGTGGTTCCCTTGCTTTGGGAATCAGACGTGACCACCCTGATTATAAAATCCTTGGTTATAATCGCTCTGATAAATCACGCAACGTTGCCCTTGAACGCGGAATTGTGGATGAAGCGACTGCTGATTTTAAGGAATTTGCGCCCTTAGCCGATGTCATTATATTAGCTGTGCCAATTAAGCAAACTATCGAATTTATTAAAGCTTTAGCTGATATGGATTTGAAAGACAATGTCATTATTACAGATGCAGGTTCTACAAAACGTGAAATTGTCGAAGCTGGTGAAAAATACCTTGCTGGAAAAAACGTTCGTTTTGTTGGCTCTCATCCTATGGCAGGTTCTCATAAATCTGGTGCTATTGCTGCTGAAGTCAATTTATTTGAAAATGCTTATTATATTTTCACGCCGTCAAGGCTGACAGATGCCAGCACAATTGCTGACATGAAAGTTATTTTGTCAGGGCTTCATGCGCGCTACATTGAAATTGATGCTGCTGAGCACGACCGTGTTACAAGTCAAATTTCGCATTTTCCACATATTTTGGCAGCTAGTTTAATGGAACAAGCTGGGGATTATGCTTCGGAACATGAGATGACTAACCACTTTGCGGCTGGAGGTTTTCGTGATATGACACGTATTGCGGAAAGCGAACCAGGTATGTGGACTAGTATTTTACTAACCAATAAGGCTGCGGTTTTAGAACGTATTGATGATTTTAAAAACAGACTTGATGGCGTTGCGGAGCTTATTTCGCAAAATGACGCCGATGCTATTTGGAATTATTTTAACCATGCCAAAGAAACCCGCAAGGAAATGAACATTCACAAACGTGGTGGTGTTGAAAGCGGCTTTGATATTTTTGTTGACGTTCCTGATGAAGAAGATGTTATCTTGGAAATCTTGGAATTACTTCGTGGAACATCTTTGGTTAACGTTCATATTAACGAAGAAAACCGTGAGGATATTAATGGTATTTTGCAAATTTCCTTTAAAAATATCAAAGATTTGGAACACGCTAAGAAAGTTATCAGTGAAAATACTGATTATAAAGTTTATGTTAATTAAGGAGACTTACTATGGCAAATATTTATGATTTAGCAAATGAATTAGAACGTGGCATCCGTGCCCTTCCTGAGTATAAAAAAGCTGAAGAAAGTCGTGCAGCGATTGAAGCAGATGCGGCAGCAAAAGAACTTTTTAAAGAATTTACAGATTTTCAACAAGGGCTTTATGCTAAATTGCAATCTGGACAAATGCCTACTGGTGACGAACAAGCTAAAATGCAAGAATTAGGAGCTAAAATTGAAGCTGATCCAGTTCTGAAAGCTTACCTCGATGCGCAACAAGCTTTGTCAGTTTATGTATCTGACATTGAAAAAATTGTCTTTGGACCTTTGCAAGACCTTTTGAAATAATGATATTTTACAACCTGACATTCTTTGTTAGGTTGTTTTCGTATTTTCTGAATCAAAGGTCTATAATGAGTGATAACTTTATAAGGGGGAATGTTGTATGTCACGTAAGGTCGGAATTATTGGAATGGGGCATGTTGGGTCAACAGTTGCTCATGGTTTGATTGCTCAAGGTGCATTTGATGATTATGTTTTGATAGATATTAACGAAAAGAAAGTTACGGCGGATGCTGTTGATTTTACAGATGCGGCAGCTAATCTCAATCAGCATGCTAATATCGTTGTCAATGATTATCAAGCGTTGGCAGATGCAGATGTTGTGATTTCAGCTTTGGGGAATATTGCTTTGCAGGATAATCCAGATGCGGACCGTTTTGCAGAATTGCCTTTTACAGCAAAGCAAGTACCACTTGTTGCTAAAAAATTAAAAGAAGTTGGTTTTAAAGGTATTATTATCGCGATTTCTAATCCTGTTGATGTTGTGACTAGCCTTTATCAACATTATTCAGGGCTTCCTAAGGAACGCGTCATTGGTACGGGAACGTTGCTTGATACAGCACGTATGAAACGTGCAGTTTCAGAACGTTTCGGTGTAGATGCTCGTAGTGTTTATGGCTATAATTTAGGTGAGCATGGGAATTCTCAATTTACAGCATGGAGCCAAGTGCGTGTGAAGGGGCAACCGATTTCAACATTTACAGATGCTAAGACTTTGGACGAAATTGCTCATGAAGCGATGATTGGTGGGCATACTGTTTTCTACGGTAAAAAATACACTAGCTATGGCATTGCAAGTGCGGCAATCCGTTTAGCTTTAGCTGTTGTGTCAGATAGCCACGAAGAATTACCAGTGTCAAATTATTATGAACCGCTTGATACTTACCTTAGCTATCCTGCCATTGTTGGACGTGAAGGAATTATCGAGCAAATAAAATTGACATTGCCAGCAGAAGAAGAAGCAAAACTTGAAAATTCTGCCAACTTTATTAAACGTAAATTTGCAGAAAGTCTAAATTAAAGAAAAAAGAAATCCCATCTGGAAAATCAGGTGGGATTAGTGATTTAGCAAGTGATTTCGAACTTCAGAAATGAAATAAAGTGACCCTGTCACCACAAATAAGTCTTCTGGATTGTCATCTACCCTTGAGAGCCAGTCTTTGTAATCAGCAACTTTTGGGTATTGTTCTGGGTAGTCTGACAATGCCTGCGCTTGGTAGAAATCAAATGTTGTGACGGTTAAGTCATAGGCGGACAATTCTTCCAGCATTTGTGTTAAAGGCTTGCGATTTAGCCCTGCAAATAAAATGTGAATTTTCTGTTGAGCAAAGTCATTCTTTAGTAAGTCAACTAATTTGGCGATAGAATCTTCGTTATGAGCACCATCTAGCATTAGATTGGGCTTGATGAGTTCACAACGTCCTGCCCAAACAGTCTCTTCTAGACCAGATTTGATTGTAATTGGTGTAATAGCTGGCAATTGTTTTTGAAGAATCAATGCAGTCATAGCTGCCAAAGAAGCGTTAGCTTTTTGGTGTTTACCAAACATTTTAAGCTGAATATCTGGAATAATGGTTTGATGATAAATCATATCAAAAGCTCTGCCATTTTCCATAAACGAGAAACCTTTCCCTAACTCATAAATGCTGGACATTGTCTCTTCGGCTTTCTGATAAAAAACGCGGCGAACGGGCTCTGCCATTTTTCCAAAAATAAAGGGAACGTTTGTTTTTAAGACACCTGCTTTGTGCTGGGCAATCTCAGCTAGGGAATTGCCGAGTGTTTCTTGGTGGTCGATGCTGATTGAGGGGCAAATGACGGCTTTGGCTGTGAAAACATTGGTTGAATCGTAAGTACCACCAATCCCAGCTTCGATGACCGCAATATCGACAGGATTAACAACTGCAAAATAATAAAACATGAGAGCAGTGACTAATTCAAATTCGGTCACCTTGCCGACCTTGTCTTGAAATTCTGCGCTATTGACAATCGGCTTAATAGCTTGAACTGTTTTGACCAAATCTTGGTCAGGTATTTCAACGCTATCAATAGCAATGCGCTCATTAAAACGAGTGATAAATGGCGATGTGAAAGTACCAGTCTTGTAACCAGAAGCAGTTAAAATATGTTGTAAAAAGCTTGTTGTTGAACCTTTGCCATTGGTTCCGACGACGTGAATCGCAGGAAATTTATCTTGCGGATTGTCGAGTAATGCGAGTAAATACTGCATACGCTCAAGGCTCGGACGACGTCCGTTGGCTTTATGAGAATGAATCCAGTTTAATGTTTCAATATAATTCATAACTTTTCTTTTTGATTAAATTCGTAAAAAAGAGGTGAGAACTTAGTGTACTTACCTCTTTTGAGTGTGATTGAGACAGTCTAAAAATCAATATGAGCAGCAAATGCTCGTTGAAAACGATATTGCCACTAGTAACGATTACTCAGTTGTTTCGGTGTTGCTACTTGTAGTGGTATCGTCAGAAGTTGTATCTGAACTTGACGGTGTTGTTGAACTTTGGCTTGTAGCAGAGCTTGAACTATAAGTGGTATCTGAACTTGAACTGTAAGTATTGTTATTAGAACCACTGTTGTAGTTATTATTAGCAGAAGCAGAACTTGAATAAGTTGTCGAAGCGGAAGTGTCTGTTTTACTATCGCTGTCGCTTTCTTTGATGACAACAGTTGTTGTCGTTGTTGATTTGTCTGTTGTCTTTGAGTTTGACCCCTTTAAGGCATTGCTAATGGTAATACTTGCCACAATGATACTAAGAATAGAACCAATAAGAGCAACTGTTTTTTGAAGGGCAGAAAAGCCTGTCTTAATGTGTTTTGTTGGGGCAGTTGACTTATCGTTTTTTGATGATGATTTTTGACGTCTTGAGTATTTTTGAGACATGATTAACTCCTTTTTCGCATATGACTCTATTATAAAATATTCTTTTTAAATGTCCAGCGTTAGAATTTTTTTGCTTCAAAAATTATTGTACGCCAAATTCTTAAAGTTAACCTTAAAAAAACTTAAAATTAAAACTTTCACACTCATAAAAGTCTGTGCTATAATGGTAGTATTGATTTTTGTGAAGGAAGAAAAAATGATATATTTTGATAATTCATCTACAACAATTCCCTATCCTGAAGTGTTGCGCACTTATCAGGAAGTTGCTAGCAAGATATTTGGAAATCCCTCAAGTTTGCATAATTTAGGAACAAAGGCTAGTCGTATTTTAGAAGCTAGTCGCAAGCAAATCGCGGATTTATTAGGGGTTAAGAGCACTGAAATTATTTTTACGTCTGGTGGTACAGAAAGTGATAACTGGGTACTTAAAGGTGTTGCCTTTGAAAAAGAACGTTATGGCAAACACATCATCGTTTCAGATATTGAACACCCAGCGGTTAAAGAGTCGGCAAAATGGCTAAGCGAACACGGTTTTGACGTTTCATATGCACCTGTTAATGACCAAGGTTTTGTTGATGTCAAAGCATTAGCTGCGCTTTTGCGACCAGATACAACTTTGGTATCAATCATGGCAGTGAATAATGAGATTGGCTCTATCCAACCAATTAAAGAAATCTCTGAATTATTAGCTGATAAGCCAGGAATTTCATTCCATGTGGATGCTGTTCAAGCTATCGGAAAAATTCCAGCAGCGGATTATTTAACTGACCGTGTTGATTTTGCAAGCTTTTCAGGGCATAAATTCCACAGCGTTCGTGGGGTTGGTTTTATTTATAAAAAAGAAGGTAAAAAATTAAACCCATTACTAGCTGGTGGTGGTCAAGAAGGCGACCTTCGTTCTACAACTGAAAATGTGGCAGGAATTGCGGCTACGGCTAAAGCACTTCGCTTGGTGACTGACAAAGAAGCTTATGCTCTTCCGAAAATTGCCAAGATGAAAGAAGTTATCTATGACGAGCTAGCTAAACACAAAGATATTGTCATTTTCTCAGGTAAAGATGACACATTTGCCCCAAATATCTTAACCTTTGGAATTAAAGGGGTTCGTGGTGAGGTTGTGGTTCATGCTTTTGAAGAACATGAAATCTACATTTCAACCACATCAGCTTGTTCATCAAAAGCTGGAAAACCTGCTGGAACATTGATTGCTATGGGTGTTCCAACGAAATTAGCACAATCAGCTGTCCGAATCAGTCTTGATGACGATAATGACATGGGACAAGTTGAGCAATTTCTAACGATTTTCAAACAAGTTTACGAAAAAACCAAAAAAGTAAGATAATAAGAAAGGATAAAGAGAGTTTTCTCTTTAATAAACTATGCAGTATTCAGAAATTATGGTTCGTTACGGCGAACTATCAACCAAAGGAAAGAACCGTATGCGTTTCATCAATAAATTGAAACGTAACATGAAACACGTTCTTTCAATTTATCCAGATGTGCGTGTTGTTGCTGACCGTGACCGTGCTCACATTTATTTAAATGGCACAGATTACGTACCAGTTGCTGAATCATTGAAACAAATTTTTGGGATTCAAGGCTTCTCGCCATCATACAAAGTTGAGAAAAATCTTGAAACCATTAAGAAAGCCGTTCAAGATGTGATGAAAGATGTTTATCACGAAGGACTAACTTTTAAAATTACAAGTAAACGTAGCGACCATAACTTTGAAATGGATAGTCGCGAATTGAACCAATACCTTGGTTCTGCCGTGTTTGAGGTTTTACCAGATATCCAAGCTCAAATGAAAGGTCCAGATGTTAATTTAAAAGTTGAAATCCGTGAAGAAGCAGCTTACCTTTCTTATGAAAATATCAAAGGTGCTGGTGGTCTCCCTGTCGGAACAGCAGGACGAGGAATGCTGATGCTTTCTGGCGGAATTGATTCACCAGTTGCAGGTTACCTTGCTCTTAAACGTGGGGTTGATATTGAGGCAGTTCACTTTGCTAGCCCACCTTACACAAGCCCAGGTGCTCTTAAAAAAGCCCAAGATTTGACACGTAAATTGACTAAATTTGGTGGTAATATTGATTTTATCGAAGTGCCATTTACAGAAATTCAAGAAGAAATTAAAGAAAAAGCACCTGAAGCTTACTTGATGACTTTGACACGTCGTTTTATGATGCGTATTACTGACCGTATCCGTGAAGAACGTAATGGTTTGGTGATTATTAATGGTGAAAGTCTTGGACAAGTTGCCAGTCAAACACTTGAAAGCATGCGTGCTATTAATGCGGTAACCGCAACCCCAATTATTCGTCCAGTTGTCACAATGGATAAATTAGAAATCATTGATATTGCTCAAAAAATCGATACTTTCGACATTTCAATTCAACCATTTGAGGACTGCTGTACCATTTTTGCACCTGACCGTCCAAAAACAAATCCCAAAATCAAAAATGTTGAACAATACGAAAAGCGTATGGACGTTGAAGGGCTTGTTGAACGTGCGGTTGCAGGTATTAAAGTAACAACAATCACTCCACAAGCAGACCACGATGAGGTTGATGACTTGATTGATGATTTATTATAGGAGACAAAAAGCTACCGTTGGTGGCTTTTTAGTTTGCCTTTTTAGGTAAATTCTGGCTCCTTTGCTAGAAAATGCTATAATAGTGTCTGGAGGTAAGATTAAGTGATGTTTGATAGGATTATTTATAAAAAAACAACGCTTGCTTGTTTGAGTTTTTTGGTGATTTCCTTGCTTGGTTCGGGTGTGTATAGTCTAGCTTTTGAAAAATCGAGCGCTAATACGACACAAACGACAGAAAAACAAGCACAAAATAAAAGCAATACGACGAAAACAGCACGTGTCATGGCAAATGGTGATATTCTAATTCACAATGGGCTTTATGGAAGTGCTGAACAAGCTGACGGAAGCTATGATTTCACGCCATTTTTTGAATATGTCAAGGACTGGATTTCAAGTGCTGACTTGGCTATCGGTGATTACGAAGGAACGATTAGCCCTGATTACCCTTTGGGTGGTTATCCGCTTTTTAATGCACCAAGTGAAATCGCTGACGCTATGAAAGACACGGGGTATGATGTTGTTGATTTAGCGCATAATCACATTTTGGATTCTGGGCTCTCAGGTGCTATCAATACGGTTGAAACCTTTGAAAATCTTGGCTTGTCAACTATCGGTGTTTACAAAGAAAATCGTGATACGGAAGACATTCTCATTAAAAATGTCAACGGCATCAAAATTGCGATTTTGGGTTATTCTTATGGCTACAATGGCATGGAAGCAAATGTGGCAGATGAAGATTACGAAAAACATATGTCAGATTTAGATGAAGATAAAATGAAATCAGAAATTCAAGAAGCTGAAAAGAAAGCTGATGTCACAATTGTCATGCCACAAATGGGAACAGAATACGCTCTTGAACCAACAGACGAACAAGTAACGCTTTATCATAAAATGATTGACTGGGGAGCAGATGTTGTGTTTGGTGGACACCCTCACGTTGCTGAGCCGTCTGAAACGCTTGAAAAAGACGGTGATAAGAAATTTATCATCTATTCAATGGGAAATTTTATCTCTAACCAGCGTTTAGAAACGGTTGATAATATCTGGACAGAACGTGGTCTCTTAATGGACGTCACTTTTGAAAAGAAAAATAATAAAACAACAATCAAGACCGTTGCCGCTCATCCGACAATGGTTTGGGTTTGGAGCAAGGGTGTGACGGGCTCAGAAGGCTTTGTGCTTTCCGATTATCGAACGCTTGTTTTGGAAGATTTTATTGAAGGTGGAAAGTATCGTGATATTCTTGATTCAACTATGCAAGAAAAAGTGGATACTGCCTACCAAGAAATGAATGAATTGGTGAATTTACAATGGGATTAAGTCGTCAAAAAGTTAACCTATTTTCAAAGAGCTATGAAGATGTTAAAAAATTATACCTAACTGCCTTTCCAGCAGTAGAACGGTTACCCTATTTTCCATTAGTTTTGAATGCTTATCGGCGTTTAGCGAATTTTTATGCCTACTATGATAAGGATGACTTTGTTGGTTTAGTGTATTTGTTGGAGAATGAAGAAGTTATCTATCTTTTCTTTCTTGCGGTTAATCCAAATATTCGTTCACGTGGCTATGGCTCTGCCATTTTACAAGACATTAGAAATTTAGCAGGAAAACGTCCGATTATTCTTGCCATGGAACCATTAGATAAAACTGCTGAAAATTATCATCAACGTGTTAAACGAGTTGCTTTTTATGAAAGAAATGGATTTAACATCACGGATTATTATTATCATGAAGGAACAGAAGTGTATCAAGTCATGGCAACAGATGCCTCGCTTAACATTCAAGTAGTGGAAAAATTAACGAAAAAAGCGGTGCTAGGCTTAATTGCTATTTCATTTGAGAAAAAAAGCAGAATGAAAACGTAATATTGCTAAAAAAACATAGCATATTCCTTGATTTAATCACTTTATCATGTTAAAATATGAACGTTGACTAAATGCACATCCTGTGCAACCGCACGAAAATCGTTCATAAGTAACTTTCGAAGTTCACGATTTAGGCGAGTCTTCACAAGCGGAAAATCCGCAAAAAAATTTATAGGAGGTGCACGATGAGCACATATGCAATCATCAAAACTGGTGGAAAACAAGTTAAAGTTGAAGTAGGTCAAGCTATCTATGTTGAAAAACTTGATGTTGAAGCTGGTTCAGAAGTAACATTTAACGAAGTTGTTCTTGTTGGTGGTGACAAAACTGTTGTTGGTACACCAGTTGTTGAAGGAGCTACTGTTGTTGGTACTGTTGAAAAACAAGGTAAACAAAAGAAAGTTGTTACTTTCAAATACAAACCTAAAAAAGGTAGCCACCGTAAACAAGGTCACCGTCAACCTTACACAAAAGTTGTTATCAACGCTATCAACGCTTAATTTGGCATTATTATGATTCAAGCAACTTTTATTCGCCACAAGGATAACTTAGAAAGTGTTGAACTGACTGGTCACGCTGGTAGTGGTGAGTATGGCTTTGATATCGTATGTGCAGCTGTCTCAACTTTATCAATTAACTTGGTTAATTCGTTAGAAGCTTTGGCAGATTGCAACGCTGATTTAGCTATCAATGAGATTGATGGTGGTTATATGAAGATTGATATCTCTCATGTAACTAAAAAGACAGATGAGAAAGTTCAACTTTTATTTGAAAGCTTTCTTTTAGGAATGACAAATTTGGCAGAAAACTCTCAAGAGTTTGTGTCAGTTCAAGTCATTGCAAACTAATTTGAAAAGAGGACACAACATATGTTAAAAATGAATCTTGCTAACTTGCAACTTTTCGCCCACAAAAAAGGTGGAGGTTCTACATCAAATGGTCGTGATTCACAAGCTAAACGTCTAGGTGCTAAAGCAGCTGACGGACAAACTGTTTCAGGTGGATCAATCCTTTACCGTCAACGCGGTACTCACATTTACCCAGGTGTAAACGTAGGTCGCGGTGGTGACGATACACTCTTCGCTAAAGTTGAAGGTGTTGTACGTTTCGAACGTAAAGGTCGCGATAAAAAACAAGTTTCTGTTTACCCTATCGCAAAATAATAGCGTAAATAGATATTATTGAAAGCTTTGTCAATCTTGGCAGGGCTTTTTTATTTGCCTGACCACCTTGGAAGAGAGCCTTGCGTTGTCAAATTTTGAAACTAGCCTAAAAGGCTATTACAAGTTTGTTAACCATTTTGCAAAAAGAATTAGGAAAACAGGCAACAGCCTAGTTTTTTTGTTATAATAAAGTTGATTGATTTTTAGAAAGAATGATTTAAATGAACATACAACAATTGCGTTATGTCGTGGCGATTGCCAATAGTGGTACATTTCGTGAGGCGGCTTCTAAACTTTTTGTAAGCCAACCCAGTTTATCAGTAGCAATTAGAGATTTGGAAGGCGAACTTGGCTTTCAAATCTTTACTCGAACAACAACTGGAGCGGTTTTGACAAGCCATGGGATGACTTTTTATGAGAAAGCTCTTGAGGTTGTGAAAAGTTTTGATTCCTTTGAAAGACAATTTTCACAAGCAGCAGCGGATTCAGATGAATTTTCAATTGCCAGTCAGCACTATGATTTTTTGCCACCGTTAATTACTGCTTTTTCACAAGCTCACCCAGAACATAAAGATTTTCGTATTTTTGAATCAACGACGATTCAAATTTTAGATGAAATTGCTCAAGGCGATAGTGAGATAGGGATTATCTATTTAAATAATCAAAATCGTAAAGGGCTTTTGCAGCGTATGGAAAAGCTTGGCTTAGAATTTGTTGAGTTAATTCCATTTCAAACCCATATTTATCTTGCTAAAGAGCATCCTTTAGCGAAAAAAGATAGCTTGGTTATGGCTGATTTGTTAGGATTTCCGACTGTGCGATTTACCCAAGAAAAAGATGAGTACCTTTACTATTCTGAAAATTTTGTGGATACAACGGATAGTTCTCGTATCTTCAATGTTACTGACCGTGCTACTTTGAATGGTATTTTGGAAAGAACGGATGCCTATGCAACAGGCTCTGGTTTCTTAGATAGTCGTAGCGTAAACGGAATTACTGTCATTCCACTTGAAGATGATTTGGATAATAAAATGGTTTACATCAAACGCCGTGATAAGAATTTATCAGCTTGTGCGCTTAAATTTATCGCTGTTATGAAGGATTATTTTGCTAAATTCAGCCCAAAGGTGACTAAATGAAGACATTAAGAAAAGTTTATTTTCCGCTTGCTGCTGTGGTTTTGATTGTTTTAGACCAGTTAAGTAAGCTATGGATTGTTAATCACATCACTTTGGACACCATTCAAGAGTGTTTGCCAGGTATTTTTAGCTTAACTTACTTGCGTAATTATGGCGCTGCTTTTTCGATTTTACAAAATCAACAATGGCTATTTGCGGTTATTACGTTTGCGGTCGTTGGGGCTGCTTGCTATTATTTTGTTAAAAATATCAATGGTCAGTTTTGGTTTTTACTTGGTTTAATCCTCATTATCTCAGGCGGTTTAGGAAATTTTATTGACCGTGTGCGCCTTGGTTATGTTGTTGATATGATTCATTTAGATTTTATGAATTTTGCGGTGTTTAACATGGCGGATTCTTATTTAACAGTTGGGGTTGTGATACTATTTATTGCCCTTTGGAAAGAGGAGGAGAATGGAGTTAATCATTAAGGAAGCTGGTGTTCGTTTAGACAAGGCGCTAGCAGATTTGACAGAATTGTCACGTAGCCAAGCTAACGATGAAATCAAAAAAGGAACAGTTTTGGTCAATGGCAAAGCTGTTAAAGCGAAATATGCTGTCAAAGTTGGTGATGTTGTCACTTACGAAGTGCCAAAAGAAGAAGTGCTAGAATATACAGCTGAAAATATTCCACTTGATATTATTTACGAAGATGATGACGTTGCTGTGGTCAATAAACCACAAGGAATGGTGGTTCATCCGTCAGTTGGTCATACGTCTGGAACATTAGTGAATGCCTTGATGTACCACATTAAAGATTTATCTTCGATTAACGGTGTGATTCGACCAGGAATTGTGCATCGTATTGATAAAGACACTTCAGGTTTGTTGATGATTGCTAAAAATGATAAAGCTCACAACGCACTTGCAGCAGAATTGAAAGATAAAAAATCACTTCGTAAATACGTTGCAATTGTTCATGGTAATATTCCAAATGACCGTGGTGTCATTGAAGCGCCAATTGGACGTTCAGAAAAAGACCGTAAAAAACAAGCTGTGACAGCAAAAGGCAAACCCGCTGTAACTCACTTTAAGGTTTTGGAACGTTTTGGGAATTATACGTTGGTTGAGTTGACTTTGGAAACAGGGCGTACGCACCAAATTCGTGTGCATATGGCGTATATTGGTCATCCTGTTGCTGGTGATCCGCTTTATGGACCACGTAAGACATTAAAAGGCGATGGTCAGTTTTTACATGCACAAACACTTGGTTTTACTCATCCAACAACAGGTGAAACATTGACTTTCACGGCAGAAGCGCCAGCTATTTTTAAAGAGACATTGGAAAATCTAAGAAATGGCAAAGCTTAATGATAAAGCAGAGTTTGGATGACCAGATTCTGCTTTTTTGCTATAAAGTTGGTAAAAGATAATCGTAAATCTCTTGTCAAATAATCATAGTTTTGGTATCATATAGAGAGTAAATATTATCCTTTAATACTGTCCCGTGAGGCAGGCAAGGAGAGAACGGTAAAAGAAGTGTGCAACTGGCATAGTTGTACCTATATTTTGTGGAATCTCCTTGGTAACGAGGAGATTTTTTGTATATTAGAGAGGTTTGTTTTATGAAAACAAAAGAAATTGTTGATGACGTAACAATGAAACGTGCGATTACACGTATCACTTATGAGATTATCGAGCGTAATAAAAATCTTGATAATATTGTTCTCGCAGGAATTAAGACACGCGGTGTTTTTATCGCTCGCCGCATTCAAGATCGCTTGAAACAATTGGAAGGAATTGATATTCCAATTGGCGAACTCGATACCAAACCTTTCCGTGATGATATGAAAGTCGAAGAAGATACAACTGATATGCCAGTTGATATTACTGGAAAAGACGTGATTTTGGTTGATGATGTTCTTTATACAGGACGTACAATCCGTGCAGCAATTGATAACTTGGTAAGTCTTGGACGTCCAGCGCGTGTTAGCCTTGCTGTACTTGTTGACCGTGGTCACCGTGAACTCCCAATTCGTGCTGATTATGTTGGTAAAAACATTCCAACAAGTGCTGTGGAAGAAATTATTGTTGAAGTGATTGAAGTAGATGGAAAAGATCGCGTCAGCATTGTTGATCCAAGCTAAGCAGTTATAGAATTGAGGAGGAAGATAAAAAGTGGAAAACGTAAAATATGATGTGCATGATATGCCTAAACCAGGGATGTTGTTTGGACTATCATTCCAACATTTATTTGCCATGTTTGGCTCAACGGTTTTGGTTCCAATTCTAGTTGGTATTGACCCAGCAATCGCCCTTTTCTCAAGTGGTTTGGGAACATTGGCACATTTGACAGTAACCAAATATAAAATCCCAGCTTACATGGGGTCAAGTTTTGCTTACATTGCAACCATGCAAATGCTAATGAAAACCGATGGTATTGCGGCAGTAGCACAAGGGGCAATCGCAGGTGGTCTAGTTTACTTAATCGTTGCCTTGATTGTCAAATTTGCTGGAAATGCTTGGATTGATAAAGTTCTTCCGCCAATCGTGGTTGGTCCAATTATTATTGTTATTGGACTTAGTCTTGCAACAACAGCTGTTGATGATGTCATGTTGAAAAATGGCGAATATAATTTCACATACCTGTTGATTGGTATGGTAACGCTCCTTGCTGTTATTCTATTTAATATGTATGGCAAGAAAATTATTGGTGTTATCCCAATCCTTCTTGGTTTGATTGTTGGTTATATTTTCGCTTTGATTGTTGGCGCAGTAACAGGTCAAACAATTGTTGACTTATCAGATGTTGCTAAATCAGCTTGGTTCCAAGTTCCAAGTTTTGATATTCTTTTCGTGGATTATCACTTCAAACTTTATCCAAGCGCGATTTTGACAATGGCACCAATTGCTTTTGTTACTATGACTGAACATTTTGGTCACGTTATGGTGCTTAATAGTTTGACAGGACGTGACTTCTTTAAAGACCCAGGGCTTGACCGTACCCTTACAGGTGACGGTATTGCACAAATTATCGCTGGTTTCTTTGGTGCTCCACCAGTAACATCTTACGGTGAAAACATTGGTGTTATGGCACTTAATAAGATTTACTCAGTTTATGTTATTGCTGGGGCAGCTGTGATTGCAGTAGTGATGAGCTTTATCGGAAAAATTTCAGCATTGCTTTCTTCAATCCCTACACCAGTTATCGGTGGGATTTCAATTGCCCTCTTTGGTGTTATCGCCTCAAGTGGTCTTAAAATCTTAGTTGAAAATAAAATTGATTTTGATAATAAGAAAAATCTTTTGATTGCAAGTGTTATCTTGGTATCTGGTATTGGTGGCTTAACATTGCAAGTTGCTGGTTTACAAATTACAGGTGTCGCATTCTCAACACTTTTAGGTATCATTTTGTATCAAATTCTTCCAGAAAAGGATTAAGAAAATGGCAGTTACAGATGGCGTTGTTTCACTAAAACATTTAGTGACTATGGAAACATTATCAAACGAAGAAGTGCTTGGCTTGATTAGACGTGGTATGGCGTTTAAAACAAATAAAGCAGACTTTAGTTTAGATAGGCAGTATTTTGCGGCAAATCTTTTCTTTGAACCGTCAACGCGTACGCATAAGTCTTTTGAAGTTGCTGAAAGGAAACTTGGATTGGATGTCATTGAATTTGACGCTAAAACAAGTTCAGTGAACAAAGGTGAGACTTTGTATGATACTATTTTGACGATGAGTTCTTTGGGAATTGACATTTGTGTGATTCGCCATTCAATGGAAGATTACTACAAAGAATTAATTGATAGTCGAACAATTCAAACAGCAATTGTGAATGGTGGTGACGGTTCAGGTCAACATCCAAGCCAATGTCTGTTGGATTTAATGACGATTTATGAAGAGTTTGGTGGCTTTGAAAATCTAAAAGTAGCTATCGTTGGTGATATTACCCATTCACGTGTGGCAAAATCAAACATGCAAATTCTAAAACGTCTCGGAGCAGAATTATATTTTGCTGGTCCAGAACAATGGTATTCAAGTGAATTTGATGTTTATGGAAAATACGTTGCAATCGATGATATTGTTGATAAGGTGGATGTCATGATGATGCTTCGTGTTCAACATGAACGCCATGATAGCGAGCGTGGTTTTTCAAAGGAAACCTATCATAAGACATACGGTTTAACTGCCGAACGTTATGAAAAAATGAAAACTTCTGCGATTATCATGCACCCTGCACCAGTCAATCGTGATGTGGAAATTGCAGATCAATTGGTAGAAGCGCCTAAATCACGAATTGCAACACAAATGCAAAATGGTGTTTTTGTACGAATGGCAATTCTAGAAGCTGTGCTGAACGGCAAAGCTTAATGAATAACTTACTTTAGTTTGAAGTGTCTGCTAATAAACGTTAAAGTGCTCCCGTGAGAGCAAACGAGAGGAATAAAAATGGCAAAAAGACTTTTAATTTTAGAAGATGGAACAATTTTTGAAGGAAAAGCTTTTGGAGCTGACCTTGATGTAACAGGTGAGATTGTTTTTAACACTGGTATGACAGGTTATCAAGAATCTATCACAGACCAATCTTATAATGGTCAAATCTTGACTTTTACTTACCCGTTGGTTGGTAATTACGGTATTAATCGAGATGACTATGAATCAATCACACCAACTTGTAAAGGTGTCGTCGTTTCTGAAAATGCACGTCGCGCAAACAATTGGCGTAATCAAATGACTTTGGACGAGTTTTTGAAAGCAAAAAATATTCCAGGAATTTCAGGAATTGATACACGTGCTTTGACAAAAATTATCCGTAAACACGGGACAATGAAAGCTACACTTGCTAGTGGTGGTGATTCTATCGAACATTTGCAAGTGCAATTACAAGCAACAGTTTTACCAACAAATAACATCGAACAAGTTTCAACAAAAACGGCTTACCCAGCACCAGGTGTTGGTAAAAATATCGTCTTGGTTGATTTTGGATTGAAACATTCTATCCTACGTGAATTTTCAAAACGTGATTGCAATGTGACCGTTGTTCCTTATAATATTACGGCTGAAGAAATTCTTCACTTGAATCCTGACGGCGTCATGTTATCAAATGGTCCAGGTAACCCAGAAGATGTTCCAGAAGCTCTTGACATGATTCGTGGTGTTCAAGGCAAAATTCCAATCTTCGGTATCTGTATGGGACATCAATTGTTCAGCTTGGCTAATGGTGCGACAACTTACAAAATGAAATTTGGTCACCGTGGATTTAACCACGCTGTTCGTGAAATTGCAACGGGACGTATTGATTTTACAAGTCAGAACCATGGTTATGCCGTTGACCGTGATACTCTTCCTGATTGTCTGATGGTGACGCATGAAGAAATCAATGATAAATCTGTTGAAGGTGTTCGTCACCGTGACTTCCCAGCCTTTTCAGTGCAATTCCACCCAGATGCTGCGCCAGGTCCACATGATGCAAGTTATCTTTTTGATGACTTCCTTGAATTGATTGACGCTTTTCAAGCTGAAAAAGCTCGTAACTAATATTTAAATCTAATCCGTGAGTTAGATAATATAGAAAGGAGAAGATACATCGTTCAGATTGGCTAATGAGCTGATTTGAACAAGCCATACAAGCTGCGCCAAAAGATAATCTTTAGAAATAGATGTTATCGTGGTTTTTATTACTTGTTTGGCTTTGTATCATAGATTATGCCAAAACGTACAGATATTAAAAAAATTATGGTGATTGGTTCTGGTCCGATTATTATTGGTCAGGCAGCTGAATTTGACTATGCAGGAACACAAGCTTGTCTTGCCCTTAAAGAAGAAGGGTACAGCGTTGTTCTTGTTAACTCAAACCCAGCGACAATCATGACAGATAAAGAAATCGCAGATCAGGTTTATATCGAACCGTTGACACTCGAGTTTGTCACACGTATTATCCGCAAAGAACGTCCAGATGCGCTTCTTCCAACATTGGGAGGACAAACTGGTCTTAATATGGCAATGGAGTTGTCAAGAGCTGGAATCCTTGATGAACTTGGTGTTGAGTTACTAGGTACAAAGCTATCAGCGATTGATCAGGCTGAGGACCGTGACCTTTTCAAACAATTAATGGAAGATCTCAATCAACCAATTCCAGAATCTGAAATCGTCAATACCGTTGATGAAGCAGTTGCCTTTGCAGAATCAATTGGTTATCCAGTTATCGTACGTCCTGCCTTTACCCTCGGGGGTACAGGTGGCGGTATGTGTGATAACGAAGAAGAACTTCGTGAAATCGCTGAAAATGGTTTGAAATTATCACCAGTAACGCAATGTTTGATTGAACGTTCTATTGCAGGATTCAAAGAAATCGAATACGAAGTTATGCGTGATGCTGCCGACAACGCCCTTGTGGTTTGTAATATGGAAAACTTCGACCCAGTTGGTATCCACACTGGGGACTCAATCGTATTTGCACCAACACAAACTCTTTCAGACATTGAAAACCAAATGTTGCGTGATGCAAGTTTGAGCATTATTCGTGCCCTTAAAATCGAAGGAGGATGTAACGTTCAGCTTGCTCTTGACCCAAATAGCTTCAAATATTATGTTATCGAAGTTAACCCACGTGTGTCACGTTCATCAGCCCTTGCCTCAAAAGCAACGGGTTACCCAATCGCGAAATTGGCTGCCAAAATTGCCGTTGGTTTGACCCTTGATGAAATGGTTAACCCAGTTACTGGAACAACATATGCTATGTTTGAACCAGCTCTTGACTATGTGGTTGCCAAAATTCCACGTTTCCCATTTGATAAATTTGAAAATGGTGAACGTCGTCTGGGAACACAAATGAAAGCGACTGGTGAAGTTATGGCTATCGGTCGTAATATCGAAGAATCACTTTTGAAAGCTTGTCGTTCACTTGAAATCGGTGTTTACCACAATGAAATGGCTGACTTGGCAGAAGTTTCAGATGACGAATTGGTTAATAAGATTGTTCGTGCGCAAGATGACCGTCTGTTCTACCTTTCTGAAGCCATCCGCCGTGGATACACTATCGAAGAACTATCTAAACTAACAAAAATCGACCTTTTCTTCCTTGATAAATTGCTCCACATCTTTGAACTGGAACAAGAGTTAGCGAGTCACGTTGGAGATGTTGCTGTTCTGAAAGAAGCTAAACGCAATGGTTTTGCTGACCGTAAAATTGCAGAGCTTTGGAACATGACTGCCGATGACGTGCGTGCCATTCGTACTGAAAATAAAATCATTCCAGTTTATAAAATGGTTGACACGTGTGCAGCTGAGTTTGAATCAGCAACACCATATTTCTATTCAACATATGAATGGGAAAATGAATCAGTCAAATCTGATAAAGAATCTATCATCGTTCTTGGTTCAGGTCCAATTCGTATTGGGCAAGGGGTTGAATTTGACTATGCCACTGTTCACTCAGTTAAAGCCATTCAAGCAGCTGGATATGAAGCCATTATCATGAACTCAAATCCAGAAACGGTATCAACAGATTTCTCAATCTCTGATAAACTTTACTTCGAGCCATTAACATTCGAAGATGTTATGAATGTTATCGAACTCGAACAACCAAAAGGTGTTATCGTGCAATTCGGTGGTCAAACAGCTATCAATTTGGCAGAACCATTGTCAAAAGCTGGTGTTACTATCCTTGGTACACAAGTTGCTGACCTTGACCGTGCTGAAGACCGTGACCTCTTTGAGCAAGCTTTGAAAGAATTGGATATTCCGCAACCACCAGGACAAACTGCAACAAATGAAGAAGAGGCGGTTGAAGCTGCGCGTAAGATTGGCTTCCCAGTTCTTGTTCGTCCATCATACGTACTTGGCGGACGTGCTATGGAAATCGTAGAAAATGAAGAAGATCTTCGTTCTTACATGCGTACAGCTGTTAAAGCTAGTCCAGACCACCCAGTCCTTGTTGACTCATATATCGTTGGTCGTGAATGTGAAGTAGATGCGATTTCTGACGGTAAAGATGTGCTTATTCCAGGAATCATGGAACACATCGAACGTGCAGGGGTTCACTCAGGTGACTCAATGGCAGTTTACCCACCTCAAACATTATCTAAGAAAATCCAAGATACAATTGCTGATTACACAAAACGTTTGGCGATTGGATTGAACTGTTTTGGTATGATGAACATTCAATTTGTTATCAAAGATGAAACAGTTTACGTTATCGAAGTTAACCCTCGTGCTAGTCGCACGGTGCCATTCTTGTCTAAAGTGACTAACATTCCTATGGCACAAGTTGCAACGAAATTGATTCTTGGACAAACTCTTGCTGACCTTGGATATGAAGATGGCCTTTACCCAGAATCTGATTATGTGCATGTGAAAGCACCAGTCTTCTCATTCACAAAATTAGCTAAGGTTGACAGTCTCCTCGGTCCTGAAATGAAATCAACTGGTGAAGTTATGGGGTCAGATCAAACACTTGAAAAAGCTCTTTACAAAGCCTTTGAAGCTTCATACTTCCATTTGCCATCATTTGGTAATGTTGTTTTCACAGTTTCCGATGATACAAAAGAAGAAGCGCTTGGTTTGGCGAAACGTTTTGCTAATATCGGATACAGTATTTTTGCTACACAAGGCACAGCTAAATATTTTGCTGAGAATGGTTTGATGTCAACGATTGTCAATAAACTTGGCGAAGATGATGAGAACGATATTCCAGCCCTTGTTCGCACTGGAAAAGTTCAAGCTATCGTCAATACCGTTGGTACAAAACGTACGCTTGACGAAGATGGTGCAACAATTCGTAGCTCTGCTATTGAACACGGTATTCCTCTCTTTACCGCACTCGATACAGCAGATGCTATGATTCGTGTCCTTGAAAGTCGTGGATTCACAACACAAGCTATCTAATATATTCAAATTATAGAAATAAGAAGCTGAGCCAACGCTCAGTTTCTTTTGTTTAGCCATAAATTTTCACTATCAAAGAGCCTCAAAATTTCTACTTACAAAACTGTAAGGTTATTGAGAGCTGTTTTTCTTATAATAAATATGAAAGATGTTTTTTACATTTTATTCTTGACAGTAAAATGCCAAAAACGTATAATTGTCTTATCGCAACAATACAACTATACAAAAGAAAAAGAGGAAGATTATGCCTAGAAGAAGTAAAGCGAAAATGTCTAAAAAGACTAAAGGGATTATTGGAGCTGCGGCAGCTTGTTTTGTCGTTGCAGGTGCAGCTCTGCTTTGGTGGCAACAAACTAAAACATCAGAGTCAACCGTTGAAACAACCTACGATACCACAGCTGTAACAGAGGGTACCATTTCATCATCAACTTTGTTGACTGGTACAGTTAAAGCTTTCCAAGAACAATACGTTTATTATGACAGCAGTAAAGGAACTGAAGCTAGACCAACGGTGTCAGTAGGTGACCAAATTACTACTGGTCAACAATTGGTTCAATACGACACTACAACAGCCCAAGCAGCTTATGACACAGCTGTTCGTAATTTAAATAAGGTTGGACGTCAGATTAATTACCTTAAAACTTATGGTAATCTACCAACAACATCGACAACGACCGATGAAGAAACTGGCGAAGAAACAACTGTTACAACACCACCAACAGCTCAAGAGAATGCACAATACAATCAACAATTGCAAGATTTAAATGATTCTTATGCAGATGCACAAGCTGAGGTTAATAAAGCACAACAAGCTCTAAACGAAACCGTTATTGTGAGTGATGTGTCTGGTACAGTTGTTGAAGTCAATAATGACATTGACCCATCATCTAAAAATAGCCAAACGCTTGTCCATGTTGCGACAGAAGGTCAATTACAAATCAAAGGAACATTGACTGAGTATGATTTGGCTAATATCAAAACAGGACAAAATGTCAAAATCAAATCTAAAGTTTATCCAGACCAAGAATGGACTGGTACCATTTCATACGTTTCTAACTACCCAAATCAATCTGATGATTCAACTGGAACAGGCGGTTCAAGTTCATCTTCAGGGTCAGCTTCTTATGATTACAAAGTTGATTTGACTGGTGATATTTCTAATCTTCAACAAGGATTCACAGTATCTGTAGAAGTTGTTAATGAAAATAAAAACAAACTTGTGCCAGTTGATGCAGTTGTCAATGAAGGTGATAAAAACTATGTTTGGGTTTACGATAAGGACAGTCAAAAAGCAAGTAAAGTTGAGGTAACACTTGGAAGCGCTGATGCCAAACAACAAGAAATCTTGAGTGGTTTAGAAGTTGGTCAAATCGTTATTTCTAACCCAGATAGCAGTTTGAAAGATGGTGAAAAAGTTTCCAATGTTACTTCTGATGATACAGCCACTACAGAAGAATCAGAGGTGAGCGAGTAGTGACAGAAGAAAGAAAAGTTTTAATTCAACTCAAAGATATTGTCAAGTCCTACCGTAATGGTGATCAGGAGTTGCAAGTTCTTAAAGGGATTGATTTGACAGTTTATGAAGGAGAGTTCCTAGCGATAATGGGACCTTCTGGTTCAGGGAAGTCAACCCTTATGAATATTATTGGTTTACTTGATAGACCAACTTCTGGCGATTACAGTTTAAATGGAACACAAGTTGAAGATTTGAAAGAAAAAGAATTGGCTAAAGTGAGAAATGAAGAAATCGGCTTTGTTTTTCAACAGTTCTTCCTACTTTCAAAATTAAATGCTTTGCAAAATGTTGAGCTTCCACTTATTTATGCTGGGGTCGGTGTTTCAAAACGCCACCAACTTGCTAAACAATTTTTAGACAAAGTTGAACTAGGTGAACGTATGAAGCACCTGCCTTCTGAATTATCTGGTGGACAAAAACAACGTGTTGCCATTGCGCGTGCTTTGGTCAATAATCCTTCGATTATTTTGGCGGATGAACCAACAGGTGCCCTTGATACGAAAACCAGTGAGCAGATTATGCAGCTATTGACAGAACTTAATCGTGAAGGTAAAACCATTGTCATGGTTACGCACGAGCCGGAAATTGCAGATTTTGCAACACGTAAAATTGTCATTCGTGATGGTGAAATCACAAGAGACACGACAGATAGTGTTAGGATTGACTAAGGAGGAAGATTATGGAAAACTGGAAATTCGCCCTTAGTTCAATCATGGGGCACAAGATGCGCTCATTCTTAACAATGTTAGGGATTATTATCGGAGTTGCTTCGGTTGTTGTTATCATGGCGTTGGGGCAAGGAATGACAAAACAAATCACAGATATGTTTTCTGCCGATACACGTGACATTGAGATTTATTATGTTGCTAAGGATTCTGACAGCAAAAGTATTTTTGACGATGATGTTGAAACGACATCATCAGACAAAGGTCCTAAAATTCAGGAAGAATGGTTGCAAAAAATTACTTCTGATGTTTCAGGGGTTCAAAACTATTACTTGACGAATGGTACGACTGCAACGGTTTCGCTTAATAAGAAAAAAGCCAAAAACGTTAACATTATAGGTGTTAATAAGACCTATTTTGATGTTAAAAAATACAAGGTTGTAGCTGGAAGAAATTTCCGTTCAGATGATTATGAGCATTTTTCACGTATCATTATGCTTGATACGAAATTGGCTGTGAAACTATTTGGAACGAATGATAATGCCTTAAATAAGCAGGTTTCAGTCGGTTCTAAATCATACTTAGTTGTTGGTGTTTATAAAGATCCAAATGCTGGTTCAGCTCTCTACGGAATGAGTTCAGGTGGTAATGCTGTCATGACAAACACACAACTGGCTGCTGAGTTTAATGTTAACGAAATTGAGGCGGCATATGTCCATGTTAATGATGCAACGCAAGCAACAACCGTAGGGGAAGAAGCTGCTAAAGTGATGACACAAGTATCAGGTGTGAAAACAGGCCACTTTACCATTTTTGATATGTCTAAACAGATTGCTGAAATTAATTCAGCTTATGGCATGATGACTACAGTTATTGGTGCGATTGCTGGTATCTCACTGTTGGTTGGAGGTATTGGGGTTATGAACATCATGCTTGTATCTGTTACAGAACGTACACGTGAAATTGGTTTACGTAAGGCCTTGGGGGCAACACGCAGGAAAATTTTGACGCAATTTTTAATTGAATCAATGGTATTGACTCTCCTTGGTGGGCTGATCGGTTTAGGTTTGGCAGCTGGTTTGACAAGTATTCTTAATAGCAATATGGCTGATATGAAACCATCTATTTCATTTAACGTAGCAATAGGAAGCCTTCTCTTCTCCGCTTTGATTGGTATGATCTTCGGTATTTTACCAGCAAATAAAGCAAGTAAACTCGACCCAATCGAAGCATTACGTTATGAATAATAATAGCATTAATATAAAAATTGCTTAGACATTTAAAGAGCTGTCACCAGCTCTTTTTTTGAGAACGATGAAAGGTGATGTTATGTATGACGCTTTAAAAAGAGTAATCAAGTTTTTAGGAATTTTTTCTATTATTCTAACCCTTTTGTGTTTGGTTTATCTTTTTAAACATTTAGATATTTTGAATAACCCTCATGCTTTAGCGGATGTTTTGCGAGGACATCTCTTTTTGGGAAGCATTATTTTTCTTCTGTTGCAAATTATTCAGGTGGTTATTCCGATTATTCCAGGTGGGGTGACAACGGTAGTTGGTTTTATGGCTTTTGGTCCAATACTGGGCTTTATTCTCAATTATGTTGGCATTGTTATTGGGAGTATTATTCTTTTTCTATTAACACGCCGCTATGGGAAGCCATTTATTTTGCTATTTATGGAGGAGAAATTATTTGCTCGTTATGAGCGAAAATTAACGTCATCAACTTACGAAAAAGTTTTTGCCTTAAATATGGCGTCCCCCATTTCGCCTGCAGATATTTTGGTTATGGTAACAGGGCTGTCAAAGATGACGTTTAGGCGTTTTCTCTATATCATTCTGCTTTGTAAGCCTATTTCTATCGTGGCTTATAGCTATTTCTGGATTTATGGTGGGCATTTCATTAAATCTTTTTTGTAATTTTGCTATAATAAAAGCATGATTATTGCGATTACGACAAGTTTGCGGGAAAATGTTGCTTTGCGTCAGCGAGCGCAAGCTATTGGCGAAAAACTTCATTTACCTGTTATTGAACGACGAAAACAATCAGTGACAAAGCTTTTACAGTCTAGAGAAGCGCTTCTTTTGGTTTATGAAAATGAGCTGCGCTTGGTCAATCAAGACGGTAGTGAGTTTGCTTTTCATCCTGATACTGCTATGTTGCGTATTAAGAGTGAGCATGACGCTTTATTGGCGTTATTGGGTGATGACAAGTTACAAATCCTTGATACAACGATGGGGCTTGCTAGCGATAGCATTGTTATGGCGTCAGCAGGCAATGATGTAACAGCGATAGAAAGCAATCCTCTTATCCACTTTATCGTTTCAGAGGGTTTGGCAACTTATCCATCAGAAAATCAACGCTTAACAGCTGCCATGCGTTCCATTAAAACTTATTGCGCTGACAATATTACTTATATGAAATCATTGCCTGATAAGTCATTTGACGTGGTTTATTGCGACCCAATGTTTTCTGATAGGATTTCAGAATCTAAAAACTTAGATGGTTTACGACAATTTGCCAATCCTAGTCCTCTATCTGATGAGTTTTTGAGGGAAGCAAAGCGCATGGCAAGAAAGAGTCTTATTATTAAAGCTCATTTTAGAGATGATGTTTTTGAAAAGTTTGGTTTTAAAAGAATTGTCAGACCCAATCAAAAATTTCATTATGGCATTATTGAGTTATAACACGACAGTCAATAATAGAAAATAGCTTTGAGAGAGCTTGGAACAGTTGTTTCAGCTCTTTTTTGTTTTTAAAATAATATTTTCAGATAATTATCATGTTTTTATTTGCTTTTTATGCAATTTCATGCTATTTTAAATAAAAAATATATTTATGTAAATTAAAATATAGATTTTTGAAAAAGGGGATAGAATGAAAAGAAAAGCTGTTTTTTCGCTAATGTTATTAGCATGTCTTGTGACTGGTATTTTGGGAATGAATCAAATTAAAAATAAAGATGTGGTTGCTGACGATGTTCAAGTCAAGTCCTGCGAGACATCAAGTGATAATGCGACTATAAATCGTTTGATTAAGGTTTGGAAAGGAAAATCGCGAGAAGCGTTTGATAACTATTTTGCAGATTATTCGGACGAGCAGCGTATTATTGCCGATGAAGAAGGTGGTATTTTGGCTTATGCTGATGGTTACGGTGATGAGAATCACAAAATAGTTATATTCAGTACGAAGACGGAACTGTTCATGAGCTTGATTTAGAAGGTTCAGAATCAACGACAGTTGGCGAAGCTCGTCAGGTCTTATATCAATATTTAAAATAAATTAAGGAGAAGCTATGAAAAAAAGAATCATGTTGCCAATTGTTGGTGCTTTAGTGATTGTATCCGTTGGCACAGCTAAAACAATTGTGTCTGATGAATTGACAGCGTTACTTCCTAAAACTGTTGCCGAACCGATTACTTTACAGCTTGCTGTAGAGGAATATCAAAAAGATAATAGTTTTGTGGAGTTTTTGGATACTTATTGTTCAGATACTGATTTTGTCATTGGTTATCCTGATGAAGTGGGCGGAGGATTTTCATTTAAAGATGAAGCAAGTTCGGCTGCTGAGCCATTGGTTGGAGAACTTTTGGATGATGATGGCAACGTTGTCTATCGAGATGACCAAGCAGTGACTGTTGCGGAAATAAAAGAAGCTATTTTGCAATCTCAACAATAATGCGCTCCTGCTTATTTTTAACCTTTCAAAAAAATTTAAAAGGTGTCAAGAAAAAAACTTGACACCTTATCTTTTTATGATATAATAAGTTAAGTGAGTTAGTAGCAGAGCTATTAACCAAAACAAAAAAATATAGAAAAGAGACTTTATACTAATGGCAGTAAAAATCCGTTTAACTCGTATGGGTTCTAAGAAAAAACCTTTCTACCGTATCAACGTAGCTGATTCACGTGCTCCACGTGATGGTCGTTTCATCGAAACAGTTGGTACTTACAACCCACTTGTTGAAGAAAACCAAGTAACTTTGAAAGAAGATCGTGTTCTTGAATGGTTGTCAAAAGGTGCACAACCTTCAGATACAGTTCGTAACATCCTTTCACGTGAAGGCGTTATGAAAAAATTTCACGAATCAAAATTCTCAAAATAATAGAGTACACTAAGAAGAAAGCCTATGGATACCATTGAAAATCTTATTATCGCTATTGTGAAACCTTTGATTTCACAACCAGATAATCTTACCATTAAAATTGAAGATACACCTGAGTTTTTAGAATATCATCTTGATTTGGATGCACAGGACATCGGTCGTGTTATCGGTAAAAAAGGTCGTACCATTACAGCGATAAGGTCGATTGTCTATTCGGTACCAACTCAAGGTAAAAAAGTAAGACTCGTTATTGATGAAAAGGGAGAAGAGTAGTGATTTGCTACTCTTTTTCTTGTTTTTGGTGAAGAAGTGTCATGTTCATTGGAACTTTTTATTAGAAAATCCGAGATTGCAAATCATCATTATACGTTTTGAATGCTGACTGATGCGACCAAACGTTGGCAATCAAAATTTTTTCAAAAAATTTTAAAAAATGTATTGACAGAGCGTCAAATCTACGATAGAATATATTTTATTGTTTTGGGGTATAGCCAAGCGGTAAGGCAAGGGACTTTGACTCCCTCATGCGTTGGTTCGAATCCAGCTACCCCAGTAAACCTCATTGGTTTTATACATTGATTTTGGTCCGTTGGTCAAGGGGTTAAGACACCGCCTTTTCACGGCGGTAACACGGGTTCGAATCCCGTACGGACTATCTTGACCAGTTGCAGAGCGCAGCTGGTTTTTTCATTGCTATCATGGTACAATGGTAAAGACTAAGTTAAGTGGAGTAAACATGAATTATTTTAATGTTGGAAAAATTGTTAACACACAAGGTCTCCAAGGTGAGATGCGCGTGTTGTCTGTGACGGATTTTACAGAAGAACGCTTTAAAAAGGGTTCAAAATTAGCGATTTTTGATGATAAAGATCGTTTTATTATTGAAGTTGAGATTGCTAGTCACCGTAAACAAAAGAATTTTGATATTGTTAAATTTAAAGGTATGTATCATATTAATGATATCGAAAAATACAAAGGTTGCACTTTAAAAGTTGCTGAGGAAAATTTATCTGACCTTGATGATGGTGAATTTTATTATCATGAAATTATTGGACTTGATGTTTATGAAAATGATGTTTTGATTGGTCAAGTTAAGGAGATTTTGCAACCTGGTGCTAATGATGTCTGGGTGGTGAAACGTAAAGGAAAACGTGATTTGTTACTTCCATACATTCCACCAGTTGTGCTTAACGTGGATGTTGCTGGCAATCGTATTGATGTTGACGTTTTGGAAGGACTTGACGATGAAGATTGATATTCTAACGCTCTTTCCAGAAATGTTTTCACCGCTTGAGCATTCGATTGTTGGTAAAGCTACTGAAAAAGGTCTGTTGGAAATCAACTATCATAATTTCCGTGAGAATGCAGAGAAGGCTCGTCATGTTGATGATGAACCATATGGTGGCGGTCAAGGAATGCTTTTGCGAGCACAGCCGATTTTTGATACCATTGATAAGATTGACGCTAAAAAGCCGCGCGTGATTCTTTTGGACCCAGCAGGGCGTAAATTCGATCAAAGCTACGCTGAAGAATTAGCACAAGAAGATGAACTAATTTTTATTTGTGGGCATTATGAGGGCTATGATGAACGCATTAAAACCTTGGTTACCGATGAGATTTCTTTGGGCGATTTTGTTTTGACTGGTGGAGAATTGGCTGCGATGACGATTGTTGATGCAACGGTTCGTTTGATTCCTAATGTCTTAGGAAAAGAAGCTAGTCATCAAGATGATTCTTTTTCATCAGGGCTTTTGGAATTTCCACAATATACTCGCCCATATGATTTTCGTGGCATGAAAGTTCCAGATGTGTTAATGAGTGGGCATCATGAGAATATCCGAAAATGGCGTATTGAGCAAAGTTTGCGTAAGACGTTAGAACGTCGTCCAGATTTATTGGAAAATTATGTTTTTAGCAAGGAAGAAGAAGCTATTTTTCGAAAGATTCTCGCAGAGAAAGACGCGAAAGCTAAAAATATGTGATATAATAGGAGACATGCGGACTGTATGTCTCTTTATTTTTGAGGAGGTTTCATGCGGACAGAAGAGGTGATTGTTCTTTCCTACCAAGAAAGTTGGAAAGATGATTTTGAAAAAATTACTCAAGAGTTGCGTGCTGTTCTTGGTGAGTTAGCTATTAGAATTGAGCATGTTGGAAGTACAGCCGTTGAAGGCATAGCAGCAAAGCCAATCATTGATATTGATGTTGTGATTGCTCAAGAGACGGATTTATCTATGGTTGTTGAAAAATTAGCAAGTATTGGATATGTTCATGAGGGAAATCTAGGGATTGAAGGCAGGGAAGCTTTTGCTTATTCTGGTAAAGAGCATTTGCAATGTCATCATCTTTATGTTTGTCCTGAAAATTCACTTGAGTTGAAACGGCACCTTGCTTTTCGTGATTATTTGCGCAGTCATCCTGATGCAGTTGCGATTTATGGAGCAACAAAAATGAAAGCAGCGCAGCTATTTCCCAAAAATATCGAAAGTTACATGGCTTATAAAGCATCAGTCATCGAAGAAATTTATAAGGAGTTGGAAAAATAAATGTCAGAAAATCGTGAAATATATGATATTACCGTTATTGGTGGTGGTCCTGCAGGGCTTTTTGCTGCTTTTTATGCAGGTATGCGTGGTGTTTCAGTGAAAATTATTGAAAGTTTGTCAGAACTTGGTGGGCAACCAGCTATCCTTTATCCTGAAAAAGCCATTTATGATGTGGCGGGTTTCCCTGAAATCACAGCAGCAGAATTAACTGAAAATCTTATCAAACAATTAGAACGCTTTGAAGACCAAACAACGATTTGCCTTAAAGAAGAAGTTAAGACTTTTGAGAAAGAGGGCGATGTTTTCACTATTGAGACCAATAAAGGTCAACATTTTTCACGGGCGATTGTTATTGCCTGTGGTAATGGCGCATTTGCTCCCCGTACGCTTGGTTTAGAAGGGGAAGAAGAATATGCTGATAACAACCTTTTCTACAATGTTCATAAATTAGAGCAATTTGCTGGCAAAGACGTTGTTATCTGTGGTGGTGGTGATTCTGCCGTTGACTGGGCAAATCATTTGGATGGCTTGGCTAAAAGCGTGACAATCGTTCACCGTCGTGATGCTTTCCGTGCTCACGAACATAGCGTTGAAGTGCTTAAACAATCAAATGTGAAAATCATGACACCGTACGTACCAGTTGCTTTGGACGGTGATGGTCAATTTGCTAACAGTTTAACGATTCAAAAGGTTAAATCAGATGAAACTGTTGAATTGCCATTAGATGCTTTGATTGTTAGCTTTGGTTTTTCAACATCAAATAAAAACCTTAAAAATTGGAACGTTGATTATAAACGTTCAAGCATTACGGTTTCGCCATTGTTTGAGACAAGTCAAGAAGGTGTTTATGCGATTGGTGATGCCGCTGACTATGAAGGTAAAGTTGCTTTGATCGCCTCTGGTTTTGGTGAAGCTCCAACTGCGATTAATCAAGCGATTAAATACATTTACCCTGACCGTGATAACCGTGTGGTGCACTCAACATCATTGATTAAAGACAAGGAAAAATAAAACGAAATTCTTATTACGGGTGTGAACTGCACACCAAAAGTTAGATAGATAATTATTGAAAGGATTTAGTTCTGTATTGCACAGGACTAAGTCCTTTTGTTTTAGTTGAAATTGGGTTACAGTCACTATTTTTCTGATTTTGCAGGCATTCTAACTAGTTAGTGAAAAAACTTGATAGAATTTGATAGAAAATGCTTGACAATGATAGAAAAAATAGTATAATTTTATCTGTAAACGATTTCAGTGGAGGTGATGAACATTCTTAAGTCTAAACGAAAACAATTAATCATGGAAAAATTGTCTCATGATAAATTTGTTAATCTTGAGGACTTAGTTAGCATGCTAGATACCTCGGAGTCCACTGTTCGTCGCGATTTGGACGAATTGGAGAGTGAGCGTAAGCTCCACCGAGTCCATGGTGGCGCAGAACTCCCTCACTCACTTCAAGAGGAATTTACCAATCAACAAAAATCTATCAAAAACATTCAAGAAAAAATGTTAGTCGCTCAGAAAGCAGCTGATTTGATTGCTGACAATGAAGTTATTTTCATTGATGCAGGAACGACAAATGAGTTGCTACTAAATTATCTCTCCCAAGATAATTTAACGGTAGTTACCAATTCCATTCACCATGCTGCCAAATTGGTTGATAAAAACATTCAAACGATTATTATTGGTGGGCATGTCAAAAAAGCAACTGACGCTAGTATTGGAACGGTTGCGTATGAGCAAATTAAACAATTAAATTTTGATAAAGCATTTTTAGGAATTAACGGTGTCGATGAGCAATTCTTAACAACACCTGATGTTGAGGAAGCGGTCATCAAGAAAACGGTCATTGAAAATGCCAGAAAAACATTTATTGTTACAGATTCATCAAAGATTGGTCACATTTCTTTTGCCAAGGTTGATAAGGTTGAAAATGTCACTATCATTACTAATCAATCTAGCGGAGCACTGATGAAAAAAATAAAAGAAAAAACGAGGGTAATTGAAGTATGATTTACACAGTCACTCTTAATCCATCTATCGACTTTATTGTTCGCTTGGATAGTTTAGCACTTGGAAGTGTTAACCGTATGACTAGCGATGATAAATTCGCTGGTGGTAAAGGGATTAATGTTAGCCGTATCTTGAAACGTCTTGATATTGAAAATACAGCCACAGGATTTATCGGTGGATTTACAGGGCGTTTTGTGAAAGATGGCTTGGTAGATGAAGGCATTGCAACAAAATTTGTTGAAGTTTCTGAGGACACACGTATTAATGTCAAAGTTAAAGCGGGTGAAGAAACAGAAATCAACGGTGCAGGTCCACACATCTCAACAGAAAAACTTGAAGAATTGGAAGCTATTCTTGCTGGTCTTTCAAGTGAAGATACTGTTGTTTTTGCAGGCTCAGCTCCAAGTAGCCTTGGAAACCAAGTCTATAACACATTGATTCCGATTGCTAAAAAAGCCGGTGCAGAAGTTGTTTGTGATTTTGAAGGACAAACACTTTTAGATGCCTTAAACTATCAACCACTTTTGGTGAAGCCAAATAATCATGAATTAGCTGATATTTTTGGTGTTGAATTAAACGGTCTTGCTGATATTGAAAAATACGCCCGTGAAATTCTCGCTAAAGGTGCTAAAAACGTTATTATTTCAATGGCTGGAGACGGTGCATTGTTGGTAACACCAGAAGCAGCATACTTTGCAAAACCAATTAAAGGCACTGTCAAAAATTCTGTGGGTGCGGGCGATTCTATGGTTGCAGGATTTACAGGCGAATATGTCAAATCTGGCGACCCAATCGAAGCTCTTAAATGGGGCGTCGCATGTGGGACAGCAACAACATTCTCAGATGACTTGGCAACTGCTGAATTCATAAAAGAAACTTATCAAAAAGTAGAGGTAGAAAAAATATGAAAATTCAAGACTTGCTCAGAAAAGATGTCATGATTCTTGATTTGAAAGCAACTTCAAAAGAAGCAGCGATCGATGAAATGATCACAAGCCTTGTTGAACACGGTGTGGTAACTGATTTTGATACTTTTAAACAAGGTATCATGAACCGTGAAGCGCAAACATCTACTGGTTTAGGTGATGGTATTGCCATGCCTCACAGTAAAAATGCAGCTGTTAAAGAAGCGACTGTTTTGTTTGCTAAATCTGCTGCAGGTGTTGATTATGAAGCATTGGACGGTCAACCAACTTACCTATTCTTCATGATTGCAGCACCAGATGGCGCAAACGACACTCACTTGGCTGCTCTTGCTGAATTATCAAAATATCTTTTGAAAGATGGCTTTGCTGATCAATTACGTCAAGTGACATCAGCTGACGAAGTGATTGCAACATTTAACGCAGCAGAAGAAGATAACAAAGTAAAAGAAGAAGCGAAAGCTGCTCCAGTTTCAGATGATAAACCACTTATCGTAGCTGTTACAGCTTGTACAACTGGTATTGCGCACACTTACATGGCAGAAGAAGCCCTCATCAAACAAGGTGATGAAATGGGTGTCACTGTTCGTGTTGAAACAAATGGTGCTTCAGGTGTCGGTAATCGTTTGACTGCTGATGAAATTGCGCGTGCAAAAGGTGTCATTATTGCAGCTGATAAAGCCGTTGAAATGGCACGTTTTGATGGAAAGCCATTAGTATCACGTCCAGTTGCTGACGGTATTAAAAAATCTGAAGAATTAATCAATATCATCCTTGACGGAAAAGCAGAAACTTATACAGCTTCAGCTGATGAAGCTTCATCTTCAAGTGATGCTAGTGAAAAATTAAGCCTTGGTGCTGCATTCTACAAACACTTGATGAGCGGTGTTTCTCAAATGTTGCCATTCGTTATTGGTGGTGGTATCTTAATTGCCATTTCATTCTTGATTGACCAATTTATGGGTGTGCCAAATGACCAATTGAGTCACCTTGGTAATTACCATGAAATTGCAGCTGTCTTTAACCAACTTGGTAATGCAGCTTTTGGTTTCATGATTCCGGTATTTGCAGCTTACATTGCTTATTCAATTGCTGAAAAACCTGGTTTGGTAGCTGGTTTCACAGCTGGTGCTATGGCAACTTCAGGTATTGCCTTTGGTCGCATTTCATTCTATAGTTTGGATAGCGCAGTAAACCTTGCTGACAATCAAATTGCCTCAGGTTTCCTTGGAGCTCTTGTTGGTGGTTTCTTAGCTGGTGGTGTTATTCTTGTTCTTAAGAAAGCTCTTGCCTTCTTGCCAAAATCACTTGAAGGTATCAAATCAATCCTCCTTTACCCACTTCTTGGTGTGTTGGTAACAGGATTCTTGATGCTCTTCATCAACATTCCTATGGCAGCTATTAACAGTGCACTTTATGATTTCCTTGATAGTTTGTCTGGTAGCTCTGCTATTATCCTTGGACTTATCCTTGGTGGTATGATGGCAATCGATATGGGTGGACCTTTCAATAAAGCTGCTTATGTCTTTGGTACAAGTAGTCTTACTGCGGCAGCTCTTTCAAATGGTGGTTCAGTTGTTATGGCGGCTGTTATGGCCGGTGGTATGGTTCCTCCTCTTGCTGTCTTTGTTGCAACACGTTTGTTCAAAGATAAATTCACAGCTGAAGAACGTGACGCTGGTTTGACAAATATTGTTATGGGGCTATCGTTCATCACAGAAGGTGCAATTCCATTTGGTGCTGCTGACCCTGCTCGTGCTATTCCAAGTTTTATGGTTGGTTCAGCTGTAACAGGTGCTTTAGTAGGTGCATTTGGTATTAAATTGATGGCTCCTCATGGTGGTATCTTCGTCTTTGCATTGACAAGTAACTGGATTCTTTACCTTGTTGCTATTGTTATAGGTGCTATTGTTTCAGGATTACTATTTGGTGCCCTTAGAAAAGCTAAATAATAAATTTTATTAATCTAACATTGAACTCCTTAGGGAGTTCTTTTTGTTATTTGTTATAGTTAAAAACTATAATAAACTCTAAATGTATAGCTAAAAACTATATCAGGCCATAAAAAGATAGAATGATGAAAGGTATTGAAAAAAGGCTTGTTATCCTTTACAATCTTAATTATAAAAAATTTAGTAGGTATAGTTTAAAACTAATGCTGGTATAGGAGGTAACTATGGTAAAGGTTTCGAATTTGGGTTATCCGCGTTTAGGTGAAAATCGCGAGTGGAAAAAATTAATTGAGTCTTATTGGGCAGGGGATATTTCACAAGAAGAATTACAAGCTCAAGCTAAAGATTTACGTCTTGAATTTTTGAAAAAACAAGCTGACGCAGGGCTTGATTTTATTCCTGTGGGTGATTTTTCACTTTATGACCATATTTTGGATTTGTCAGTACAATTTGGTGTGATTCCAAAACGTTTTGCTAAAGAAGAAATCAACCTTGATTTGTATTTTGCAATTGCGCGTGGTAATAAAGACAACGTTGCTTCATCAATGAAAAAATGGTTCAACACAAACTATCACTATATCGTTCCTGAATGGTCTGGTGTTAAACCACAATTGACAAATACACGTTTGCTTGACTTGTATTTGGAAGCAAAAGAGGTGGTTGGCGATAAAGCTAAACCAGTCATTACAGGACCAATCACTTATGTGGCTCTTTCATCTGAAGTTGATGATTTCACAGCTGCAGTGAAAAAATTGTTGCCACTTTATAAACAAGTTTTTGCAGAATTGGTTGAAGCAGGGGCAACTTATATTCAAGTTGATGAGCCAATCTTTGTGACAGATGAAGGGGCTGACCTTTTAGAAGCAGCAAAATATGTTTATGCCTATTTTGCCAAAGAAGTGCCAGAAGCTAAATTGATTTTCCAAACTTATTTTGAAGCCTTGATTGATGCCAAAGATTTGTCAGAGTTACCAGTAGCAGCTTTTGGTCTTGATTTTGTTCATGGTCTTGATGAAAACCTTGAAGCTATTGAAGCAGGTTATTTTGCGGATAAGGAAGTTTTTGCAGGTGTTGTTGACGGACGTAATATCTGGGCAACAGATTTTGTCAAAACATCAGCATTGCTCGAAAAAATTCAAGCCAATGTAAAAACACTTGTTGTTCAACCTTCTTGCTCACTTCTTCATGTGCCAGTAACGATTAAAAACGAAACAGAACTCGAACCAGTTCTTAAAAATGGTTTGGCATTTGCGGATGAAAAATTGCAAGAAATCAAATTGTTGAGCCAACGTTTAGACGGTGAAGAATCTGATGCTTACAAACAACATGTTGCTGATTTTGATGCTTTGCAAGCAGCTGATTTTCGTAATGTAACATTGGAAAATTTGGATGATGTTGCTACTGAACGTGTTGACTATAAAGTTCGTCGTCAAGTGCAACAAGAAAAACTTGGTCTGCCAATTCTTCCAACGACAACAATTGGTTCATTCCCACAATCGCCAGAAGTTCGCCGTACACGTTTGGCTTGGAAACGTGGCAATATTTCTGATGCGGAATATGAAGATTTCATTAAATCAGAAATCGCACGTTGGATTAAAATTCAAGAGGATTTGGATATTGATGTGCTTGTTCATGGTGAATTTGAACGTGTGGACATGGTTGAATTCTTCGGTCAAAAACTAGCTGGTTTCACAACAACAAAACTTGGTTGGGTTCAATCATATGGTTCTCGTGCTGTTAAACCACCAATCATTTATGGAGATGTTAAACACATTCAACCATTGACTGTGAAAGAAACCGTTTATGCTCAAAGCCTGACTGACCGTCCAGTAAAAGGAATGTTGACTGGTCCAATCACTATTACAAACTGGTCATTTGAACGTTCTGACATTTCACGTGCTGATTTGTTTAACCAAATTGGTCTTGCTATCAAAGATGAAATTAAATTGCTTGAAGATGCAGGTATTGCCATTATTCAAGTGGATGAAGCAGCGCTTCGTGAAGGTTTGCCACTTCGTAAGAGCAAACAACAAGCTTATCTTGATGATGCTGTTCATGCTTTCCACGTAGCAACATCATCAGTGAAAGAAGAAACACAAATTCATACGCACATGTGTTACTCTAAGTTCAATGAAATCATTGATTCTATTCGTGCTTTGGATGCAGACGTTATTTCTATCGAGACAAGCCGTAGCCATGGTGACGTTATTGAATCATTTGAAACAGCTGTTTACCCGCTTGGAATTGGTCTTGGTGTCTATGATATCCACTCTCCACGTGTACCAACTAAGGAAGAAGTTATTGCTAACATTGAACGTCCATTGCGTCAATTATCACTTGAACAGTTCTGGGTAAACCCTGACTGTGGTCTTAAAACACGTCGCGAACCAGAAACAGTAGCGGCACTTGAAGTTTTGGTGGCTGCAACCAAGGAAGTCCGAGCTAAATACGGAAAATAAGAAAGGTTATGCTATGTCACGATTATTAGAACGTTTAAAAACAGATATTCTGGTAGCCGACGGTGCTATGGGAACTCTTCTTTACGCCAATGGTCTTGACAATTGCTACGAAGCTTATAATCTTACACATCCAGATAAAATTTCAGCCATTCATCATGCTTATCTTGAGGCAGGGGCAGACATTATCCAAACCAATACCTATGCTGCTAAACGCCATCGTCTGAAAGGCTATGCTTATGATGACCAAGTTAAGGAAATCAATCAGGCTGGTGTTAAAATTGCTAGGGAAGCTGCAGGTGATGATGCTTTTGTTCTTGGAACTGTTGGGGCTCTTCGTGGGCTTAAACAATGTGATTTAACCCTTGATGAAATTATTGAGGAGACTTTGGAACAAGTCGGGTATTTGATTGAAACGAATCAAATTGATGGTTTGCTTTTTGAAACTTATTATGATGAAGAAGAAATTATCGAAGTTTTAAAAGCTGTTAGACCAATAACTGATTTGCCAATTATCACTAATATTGCTCTCCATGAAGCTGGAATTACGGAAAATGGTCGTCCTTTAGTTGAAATTCTAGGAAAATTAGTCATGTTAGGTGCTGATGTGGTTGGGTTGAATTGCCACCTCGGTCCCTATCACATGATTAAGTCACTGAAACAAGTTCCGCTTTTTGCTCAGTCTTATTTGTCTGTTTATCCAAATGCTAGTTTGTTGTCTTTTGTTGATGACAATGGCAGCGGTCAGTATGGCTTTAGTCAAAATGCTGATTATTTCGGAAAAAGTGCAGAACTTCTTGTGGCAGAAGGTGCGCGTTTGATAGGTGGTTGTTGTGGAACAACGCCTGACCATATCAGAGCGGTAAAACGTGCTGTTAAAGGATTAAAACCTGTTGAACGAAAATTTGTGACACCAATGGTTGAAGAAGCAGAGCTTATCAAAGCGGCTAAACAATCAGAGACATTGGTTGATAGGGTCAAAAGAGAAGTTACGATTATTGCGGAGTTAGACCCACCAAAGACGCTTGACATTGCGAAATTTACGGAAGGGGTAAAAGCCTTAGACAAAGCAGGAATTTCAGCCATTACCTTAGCAGATAATTCGCTAGCTAAGACGCGAATTTGTAATGTTAGTATCGCGGCTCTATTGAAAAATGAAATTTCAACACCGTTTCTTTTGCATTTATCCTGCCGTGACCATAATATGATTGGTTTGCAATCGCGACTTTTGGGAATGGACGTTTTAGGATTTAATCATGTTCTTGCCATTACAGGAGATCCGTCAAAAATCGGTGATTTTCCTGGTGCCACAAGTGTTTATGATGCCACAAGCTTTAAATTGTTAGCACTCATAAAACAGCTCAATAAAGGTCAAGGATACAGTGGAGCTAGTATCAAGAAAGAGACCAATTTTACAGCAGCTGCGGCTTTTAACCCAAACGTCAAAAATCTATCACGCTGTGGTCGTTTAATCGAAAGAAAGGTAGCGGCAGGAGCAGATTATTTCATCACACAACCTGTTTTTAACACAGAGATTATTGATGAATTAGCCTATTTAACACGAGATTATGAAGCGCCATTTTTTGTAGGTATCATGCCGATTACAAGCTATAATAATGCTATTTTCCTTCATAATGAAGTTCCTGGTATCCAACTATCAGATGAGTTTTTAGCAAAATTAGAAGCTGTTAAAGATGATAAAGAAACCTGTCAAAAATTGGCTTTGGAAGAAAGTAAACAATTAATTGACCGCGCTTTGGAGCATTTTAATGGGATTTATCTCATCACACCATTTATGCGCTATGACTTGACAGTTGAGTTGATTGATTACATTCACCAAAAAGTTGAGTTAAAAAATCAAAGAATATCTTAAAAATTGAGAATGGGAAAGCTGGGACAAAAGTGCCCAGCTTTTTTAGCTACAAGATATGTTGATTGGGCTTTAAAAGTCGGAAGGTGAGAGCAAAAGTGGAGAAAAATATTTTTTGAGTTGTTTTGGCTAGAAGCGTTATAGCAGTAAATTTTCATCGTTTTTTGTTATAATAGACACAAATAAATTAGGATTTAAGGGGAAGAAAGATGACCTTGATAAAGCACAAAAAGGTGGAATTGACCGAATTGTTCTATGATTTGGTTTTCGTTTATGCCATTAGCCAAATCACAACATTGATTCACCATGTTCATCATGGTATTGTAATACCATATGCTTTTTTCACGTTTGTTATTGCCTTGATTATTTTTGTCAATTCTTGGATGGTGCAGACGGTATTCACGAATCGTTTTGGGCAAAATAGTTTAACCAATATTTTATTTATGTTTGCCCAAATGCTGTGCCTTTTGATTTCATCAACGGCTGTGACAGAAGAATGGTCAACGAGTTTTGTGCCATTTATTTTACCAATGGCGTTTATTTCTCTGCTTCTTTTATTGCAATATGTGATTGAGTATTTCAATACTAAGGTAGAAGCAGACCGTGATTTGATTCGTCAATATTTTTATATTTTGGGAATACGTTCGCTGACTTTGTTTGTTTCAATCTTTTTGCCTTATCAATTTGGGCTGATTCTGGCGGTTTCTGGTGTGTTATTAACGTGGATTTTACCTGGTATTTTAACCAATCCTAAACAAGGTCATGTCTCAGAGAAAACACGTGCCATTAATTTTCCACATTTGGTGGAGCGTTTATCGCTTCTGGTTATCATCACTTTCGGTGAAATGATTATCGGCATAGCGCCGTATTTTTCAGTAGATAATCTGTCTGTGGCTTCTTTCTTGATTTTCATCATCGTAACTAATCTTTTTATGATTTACATTGTTGAAATTGACCACATGATAGATGTCAACCAAGACCGTGTGACAGGAAATGGCGCAATCTATTACCATTATCCTATTTTTCTAGGGCTTAGTTTGATTACAGTTTCCCTAAGTTTTATAGGAAATCAAGCGGCAGATAATCTGTTTTCGATTTGCCTTCTTTATCTTGGGATTTTACTATTACTGTTTGGTGTTTTTGCACATCAGCATTATAATAAATCAAGTCATCAATTTACCAACAAGCTTTATTGGGTTGAATTTGGTATGCCAATACTAGGACTGCTTTTGAGTTTCTTGACGCTTCAATCCGCATTTGCTTTAATTGTAATTGCTTGTCTTGTGACACTTATCATGATGATTGTTATGATTTCCTTTAATCTAAAACGAATTTAATGTAAGAGTTTATCAACTTTTGGGGTTGATAAACTTTTTTATTTTTTAAAATAATGTTTTTACTTGACTTGGAGTTAACTCCAAGGTGTACAATGAAAACGTTTAGAAAAATAGAAATTTATTGGAGGTTTCGTATGGAATACACAAAATTGGGAAATACAGGTCTTGAAGTGTCAAAATTATGTCTTGGTTGCATGAGTTTTGGTGATGCTAGTCTTGGTTTTCATTCCGGTTGGCTTTTAGATGAAGAAAAATCACGTATCATCATTAAGAAAGCCTTAGATTTGGGCATTAACTTTTTCGATACAGCAAATGTTTACGGAAAAGGAACAAGTGAGGAATACCTTGGTCGTGCTCTTCGTGACTTTGCGGATCGTGATGAAGTGATTATTGCCACAAAGGTTTTCTTTGGTGATGGTTTACACGAGGGACGAAATACAACTGGTTTGTCACGAAAAGCAATTTTTAGTCAAGTCGAAGCTAGTCTTAAACGTTTAGGAACAGATTATATTGATGTGCTTTACATTCATCGTTGGGATTATAACACACCGATTGAAGAAACTATGTCTGCACTTAATGATTTAGTGCGCTCTGGTAAGGTGCATTATCTTGGTGCATCAGCAATGTATGCTTGGCAGTTCCAAAAAGCGCAGTATGTGGCTGAGAAAAATGGTTGGACAAAATTTTCAGTCATGCAAAATCATTACAATATGCTTTATCGTGAGGACGAACGTGAAATGATTCCGTTTTGTAAAGATTCAGGTGTTGGTTTAGCGCCTTATAGTCCTTTGGCAGCAGGTCGCGTGGTGCGCGATTGGGATGCGGATACTGCACGTAGTAAGACAGATGAAACAGCCAAAATGAAATACGATAGCACCGAAGAACAAGATAAAGCTATCGTAGCACGAGTGGCAGAAGTTGCAGAAAAATACGGTGTTACTCGTGCCCAAGTTGCTCTTGCTTGGCTATGGCAAAAAGGGATTGACTCACCGATTGTTGGAGTGACAAAAGAAAAATACCTAGATGATTTCATGGGGGCTTTTGATGTGACTTTGACAAATGACGATATGGCTTATTTGGACGAAAACTATTTACCACATAAAATTGTTGGGGCTTTGTAAGGTGACTTTTCAATCTTTTCTTTCATTTCAAAGCGAAAGGAGAAAGCGATGCAATACGTAACACTCAACACTGGGACACAGATGCCTCAGTTGGGATTTGGTGTTTATCAAATTCCTGAAAAAGAGACAGAGAAAATTGTTAGTCAAGCGATAAAAACAGGCTACCGTCACATTGATACGGCACAATATTATCGTAATGAAGTTGGTGTTGGTCAGGCGATTAAGGCGTCTGGTTTGCCAAGAGAGAACTTTTTCATCACAACCAAATTAGCAACGTCAGGTTATCGTGCGACAAAGGCACAGATTGCGCAGGCTTTAAAGAATTTGCAAACAGATTATATTGATTTAATGTTGATTCATTGGGTAGTATCTGATTACGAAGGAACTTACCAAGCTTTGCAAGAAGCTTATCAAGCAGGTCAATTAAAAGCAATCGGTTTGTCGAATTTTAACCAAGAACAAATCAAAGGAATTTTAGCTAAATTTTCTGTGAAACCAGCGGTGCTCCAAAATGAAATGCACGTTTTTCAGCAACAAGTTGCTATGCGACAATTTTGCCACGAAAATGATATTCAATTTGAATCTTGGGCGCCCTTTGGCGAAGGCAAGGAAAATATTTTCAATCATCCTTTGTTAACAACGATTGGCAGCCAATATCACAAGACAGCTGCGCAGGTTATTTTACGCTTTTTACTTCAAGAAGGTGTGGTAGCTATTCCAAAATCAGCCAATAGTGAGCGGATGAAAGAGAATTTTGAGGCTTTTGATTTTGAATTGTCTGCTAAAGATATGGAAGCAATTCGTCAGCTTGACCGTGGACATGGTTTATTTGGTTGGAACGAATGAGACAGGAAAGGAGTATCAAAATGAAGATTTTTGTGGCAGGTTCGACAGGTCGTGTAGCGACAGAACTTTTGAAAAAATTATCAGCAAAAAATTACCAAGTGATTGCGGGTGCTCGTCGTCCAGAAGCAGTTGTTGAACTGCCCAACGTTACAACGCAGAAAATGGATTTGCATGCTTCGGTTGATAATATTGCAGAACTTTTAAAAGGTGTTGATGCTGTTGTGTTTACGGCGGGTTCTCGTGGTAAGGATTTGCTACAAACCGATGCTTACGGTGCTGTCAAATTAATGCAAGCAGCTAAAAAAGCTGGCATTACTCGCTTTGTGATGTTGAGTGCCCTTTATTCCTTAACACCTGATAAATGGCCAGATAATCTGACTGATTATTATATCGCTAAATTCTTTGCGGATAATTATCTGGTGAATCAATCTGGTTTGGACTACACGATTGTTCAGCCAGGAAATTTATTGGAAGAAGCAGGGCAAGGTCACATTGCTTTGGGAGATAAAGGCTTTACCGCTATTTCAATTGAAGATGTGGCGAGTGTTTTAGCAGAAATTGTTGACAAACCGTCAACTTTTAAACGTGTGATTGCGATTAATCCAGGCAGCACAGCCATTTCACAATTATTTGATTAAATGCAAAAAAATGCTTGACTTAGAGTTGACTCTAAGGTGTATGATAAGGACACTTGGAAAGTTTAATGACTTTCAGAAGGGAGGATTCTGATGTCGAAATCATTGATTATTTACTTTTCCATTACAGGAAATACGAAACGTGTCGCCCAACAAATGGCACGTAAAATAGGCGCTGATTTGTATCAAATTGACGTTGAAAATCCCTATACAAGTAAGGATTTAGACTGGATAATTCCAAATTGTCGTGCCAATGTTGAACAAAAAGATTCAGCCAGTCGCCCAGCTTATCACGGGAAATTGCCTGATATTAGCCAATATGACACGGTTATTTTTGGTCATCCGATTTGGTGGGGAATTCCGCCACGTATCATCTATACGGTCATCGAAGCTTTGGACTTGACTGGGAAAAAGGTCGCTAGTTTTGCAACCTCTGGCGGTTCAACTTATAGCGATGCCCAGATTGAAATGGATAATTTGCTGAAAAATCCTGTCAAGGGGCGTATTTTATCAAGTGAAACGTCGATTAATAGCTGGTTGGCAGACAATGGTCTGATTAGTTAGTTTATTATTATTGAAAAAAATTAAAAAAGTATTTGACTTGGAGTGCACTCCAGGGTGTATGATAGCATTACTTGCAAAAATTAGTGAGTTTTTAGCTGATTTTTGAAGATATTAATCAATTTGAGAATAGAATGTTATGAAACTTTTCAATTGATTCTTAGATGAAAGAAGGAGAATTTATGGTACTTGAAACAATTTCATCACCACAAGATTTAAAACAATTATCACGTGAAGATTTGCACCGTGTTGTTGATGAAGCACGACAAGCGCTTCTTGAAAAAACAAGCCAACATGGTGGACACAACGGACCAAACTTTGGTATGGTTGAAATGACAGTTGCTATGCACTATGTCTTTAATTCACCAATAGATAAATTCATTTTTGACGTGTCACACCAATCATACGTTCATAAAATGTTGACTGGGCGTGCGCAAGCTTTTCTTGACCCAGCGCATTATGATGACGTATCAGGTTACACAAACCCTAAAGAAAGCGAACACGACCTCTTCACAGTAGGTCATACGTCAACATCATTGTCACTTGCTTCTGGTGTGGCTAAAGCGCGTGATTTGAAGGATGAAGCTTATAATGTTGTGGCGGTTATTGGTGATGGTTCTCTTTCAGGTGGTATGGCGTATGAAGGGCTAAACCAAATCGCAACAGAAGGGACAAATACGATTGTCATTATTAACGATAACGACCAATCAATCGCTGTTAACCCAACTGGCGGTATTTACACAGCGCTTCGTGACTTACGTGAAAGCAACGGTCAAGCTGATAATAATCTTTTCAAAGCTCTTGGTTTTGATTATCATTACCTTGACGCAGGAAATGATCTCGACCAATTAATTGCTTTATTTGAAGAAGTCAAAGACGCTAGTCGCCCAGTTTTGCTACACATTCATACGCAAAAAGGGCACGGTGTGTCATTCATGGAAGAAAATCGCGAAGCTTTCCATGCAGGTGGACCATACAATCCTGAGACAGGAGAATATCTTGGTGGTGCAGGCGCTGCTGAAACATACAACAGCATTACAACAGATTTTGTCTTAGATAAAATCAAAAATGACTCAACAGTAGTTGCCGTAAATGCAGGAACACCAATGTTTATGTTGAGCCAAGACCAACGCAAACAAGCAGGTAAACAATTTGTTGATGTGGGTATTGCTGAAGAAGAAGCGGCTACAATGTCAGCTGGGCTTGCTAAAAACGGTGCAAAACCAGTCTGGTATGTTGCTTCTACATTTATGCAACGTACTTATGACCAATGGTCACATGACATCGCTTTGAATAATTTGCCAGTAACAGCCCTTGTTTACATGGCGTCTGTTAGCTCTTTGAACGACGAAAGTCATCTTGGTTTCTTTGATATTCCATTCTTAGCTCACATTCCAAACGTGGTTTACTTGGCACCAACAAGTAAAGAAGAACATCTTGCCATGCTTGATTGGGCAATTGAGCAAAAAGAACACCCAGTAGCTATCCGCATTCCAGTTGGTCCACTTCGTGAAACTGGTATTGCTGATACGACAGATTATTCAATTCTTAATAAGAACCAAGTGACTCAAAAAGGTAGTCAAGTAGCGCTCTTTGGTCTTGGTAATTTCTACGGATTGGCAGAGGAAGTTGCTAAAGAATTGGCTGACAAACATGGTATTACAGCGACAATTGTTAATCCAAAATTCATCACAGGATTGGACGAAGAATTACTTGATAGTTTAGAAGCTGAGCACCAAGTCGTGGTTACTTTGGAAGACGGTATTTTAGAAGGTGGCTACGGTCAAATGATTGCAAGCTACCTTGGTAATACGGAAATTAAAGTCCAAAATTACGGTGTTGAAAAAGCCTTTCATGACCGCTACAATGCGCAAGAATTGTTAGCAGAAAATGGCATTACTGTTGAAAATATCGTTAATAACATTTTAAAAAATTTGGCAGAATAAAAACTTTTCAGTGTAAGTAACAGTCAACATGATAAAAGGCAAAACTTGCCTTCCAAGAAGCTGAGACCAAGTGCTCAGCTTCTTTGTTTATGCAGTTATATGCCGTTTGAATTTCAATAATCTGGAAATAGATTGTTAAAGGTCGCTGTCAAGGCATATTAAAACAGCGCTAGTCACCTTTGGTTAATTTAGATTTCCCATGCTCAATTGATTAGGCACTTTTTAATGTTTGCTTTGTAAGCTAGATTTCCAACCTCAAACAATCAATTACTGGGTTTTTAATGCGCTGATAAATCGGCACTCTTTTGGGTGCTGATTTTTATTTTTGACAACAGTTATCAGTCTCTTTTTTATTAAAAATTTGTTATACTGAAAGGTGAATTTGCGAAAGGATTGACAGATTTGGCAAAAACAAGAAAACGAAAGGTTAGAAAGAAAGCGAGAAGTCATCGTCGGCAGAAAAAAGTTCCTAAATGGGCTTTATACGGCATGAGTTTGTTGACAGTTTTAGCTTGTGTCGCTTTAGTGATTTTCACTTATCAAGCACAAGATGCAGATAATACGGCAACTGCTGACACCACAAGTTCTACTACAATATCTGACCAAATAACGATAAATTTTATTGAAAGTATTGGCGAATCCGCACGGCAAATTGCTGCGCAAAATGACCTTTATGCTTCGGTGATGATTGCGCAAGCGATTCTAGAATCAAACAGCGGTCAATCAGCTCTCAGTCAAGCACCTAATTATAACTTTTTTGGCATAAAAGGGGACTACAATGGGCAATCAGTCACGATGAAAACGTGGGAAGATGACGGAAGTGGTAATGCTTATACCATTGATGCCCAATTTCGCTCGTATGGTAGCCAAGCAGAGTCATTGGAAGATTATGCCCAATTTCTCCAAAAAGATATTTATGCTGGTGTGCATAAATCAAACACAACTTCCTACAAGGATGCGACTGCAGCTCTTACAGGTAACTATGCTACAGACACTTCATATGGAACAAAACTTAATCGACTGATTGAACAATACGGACTTACTGTTTATGATAGTTGGTGAGTGAATAAGGGATATATTGAAGCTAATGTGTAATTAAAATAAAAAGGGAGTACTTATGAAACAATTAAAAGAGCGTTTTGATGCCTTGAGTGATGCTATTGTTGCTATAGTTATGACTATTTTGGTGTTGGAAATCGCTGTTCCTGCTACGACAAAGGAGTTGCCATATCTTCTAGAAGAAATAGCTCTTTTTTTGGTGAGCTTTGTTATTATTATTAATTTTTGGTATCGTCGTTTTCAAGCTATGCGTGCAACAGAGACGACAACTTTTAGAACATTTGTTATGGATGTTATTGCGCATGCGATTTTATCGCTTTACCCTTTAGCAACAAAGATGCTCGTAGAATTTAATATCAAATGGATTGCTATTATTTTCTTTGGTGGTATTAATTTAGCAACTGCATTTTTGATTAATCGTATGACCTATGAGTTGGCTACGCAGACTATAAAGAATTTAGTGGATAAAGATGATGAACGTACACATATGCTTAATGATTGGCTTAAACGTCGGACATTAGTTAGTCTAATTTCAGACATTGTGATGATGTTGATTGCACTTTGCTTTAACACCGTTGGCGTTTATATTTATATTTTAACGCCTTTTCTAGAATTTATTGGAAATTTTAAACGTGGGCGTGTAATGGAAGCAGCCTTTCATGAAGGACAAACTTTTAAAGAAATTGTTGAACATCGTGCCGCGGTAGAAAACTTACAGGAAAGACACGAAAACATTAAACAACGTCAGCAAATTCATCGTCAAGAAGTGGCTGAACGCCATGCTGAACATCAGAAAAGACATTCTAAAAATCATAAATCTAAAAAACATTAAATTGAATGTAAAAGAGAAAAAACATTAAAAAAGAATGTTCAGTATTATTTCAAACTTCAAAGAAAAATGTGCAAAATATAGGCTATTTATGCTATAATGAATAGTGATATACAAAAGAGGAGACCAGTATGGAATTAGTACGCGAAAAAGAATTTGTAAACCAGTACCATTATGATGCAAGAAATCTCGAATGGGAAAAGAAAAATGGTACACCAAAGACTAATTTTGAAGTAACTTTTCAATTAGTAAAAAAAGATACAGAAAACAACCAAACAACGATTGTATCAGTATTACAATTTATGGTCGTTAAAAAAGAATTCGTTATCAGTGGCGTTGTGTCACAAATGGTTCACATTAAAAATCGTATTGTTAACGAACCAAGTGAATTCACCAAAGAAGAAGTTGAAAATTTAGCCGCACCGCTATTAGACATTGTGCAACGCTTAACGTATGAAGTAACCGAAATTGCCCTAGACCGTCCAGGGATTAAATTGGAGTTTAGAAACTAATGAAATTAGCAGTTATTACAGATACAACCGCAGTTTTGTCAGATGACATCAAACAAAAAGAGAACCTTTACATTTTGGATATTCCAATCATGATTGGTGGGATTAGCTACGTTGAAGGTAAGAACTTGAGCTTGGATGATTTTTACAAGAAAATGGCAATGTCGCCTGTTCTTCCGAAAACTAGCCAACCAAGTTTGGCAAAATTAGATGAGATTTTGTCACAGTTGTCTTCAGAAGGTTACACACATGTCATCGGTTTATTCTTATCTTCAGGGATTTCAGGATTTTGGCAAAATATTCAATTTCTAGTTGACGATTATCCAGAATTGACCATTGCTTTCCCAGATAGCAAAATTACTTGCGCACCACTTGGCAGCATGGTAAGAAATACGTTGAATTGGGCAGAAGCTGGTATGGATTTCGACGATATTTTAGCCAAATTGCAACAACAAATTGACGGAACAAGCGCCTTTATCATGGTTGATGATTTGAATCACTTGGTAAAGGGTGGACGTTTGTCAAATGGCTCAGCACTTATCGGAAATTTGCTTAGCATCAAGCCAATTCTTTATTTTAATGACGAAGGTGTTATCGAAGTTTTCGAAAAAGTGAGAACTGAGAAAAAAGCTATCAAGCGTTTAGTTGACGTTTTGTCTGAAGTGACTGTTAATGGTGATTATGAAGTTTTCATCATTCATTCGCGAGCAGAAGAAAAAGCGCAACAGTTTTATCAGACTTTAGCCGACAGAGGTCAGGCTGAAAATCTTAAAATTGTTACATTTGATGGTGTTATTGCTACTCATTTAGGGGAAGGCGCAGTTGCATTTGGTTTCACACCAATTGTTTAAGTGTTAGAGAGGAAAAAACATGAGTATTAAAGTTATCATTGCAGGTTTTAAAGGACGAATGGGGTCGGCAGCAGTTAATATGGTTAAGGGAGATGACGAATTAACCTTAGCCGCCTTACTTGACCCATTTGCGACAGAATCAGACGTGGATGGTGTCCCAGTATTTACAGACAAATCACAATTAGTTGGGTTTGATGCAGATGTTTGGGTTGATTTTACCATGCCAGCAGTTGCTTATGAAAATACCCGCTTTGCTTTGGAAAATGGCTTCGCTCCCGTTGTTGGAACGACAGGATTTTCAGAAGATGAAATCGCTGAATTAATTGCTCTTTCTGAAGAAAAGAAAACAGGTGGTTTGATTGCTCCAAACTTTGCAATTGGTGCTATTTTACTCATGGAATTTGCCGCTAAGGCTGCCAAATATTTTCCGGACCTTGAAATCATTGAACTACATCATGACAATAAGAAAGATGCTCCTTCAGGTACAGCTGTGAAAACAGCGGAATTGATTCGTGAAGTTCGTCAACCTAAAAAACAAGGGGCTGCAGATGAAGTTGAAACGTTAAAAGGAGCGCGTGGAGCTGATTTTGATGGTATGCGTATCCATAGTGTTCGTTTACCTGGCTTGGTTGCGCACCAAGAAGTCATCTTCGGTGCCCAAGGTGAGGGATTAACACTTCGTCATGATTCTTATGATCGTATTTCGTTTATGAGTGGTGTTAATATTGGAATTAAAGCAGTTGTCAAACGAGATAAACTCGTTTATGGTTTGGAAAAATTACTATGAAATTAAACAATCTGCCTTCTGAATTTCAGGAGGCTTTACCAATCTTGAAAAAAATTCGTGAAGCTGGCTACGAAGCTTATTTTGTCGGCGGTAGCGTTCGTGATGTTTTACTAAATCGTCCGATTCACGACGTTGATATTGCAACAAGTTCTTATCCAGAAGAGACTAAGAGCATTTTTCATCGTACGGTTGACATTGGGATTGAGCATGGTACAGTTCTTGTTTTAGAAGAGGGTGGCGAGTATGAAATCACCACTTTCCGTACAGAAGATGTTTACGTGGATTACCGCAGACCTAGCAGCGTATCATTTGTGCGTTCTCTAGAGGAAGATTTGAAACGTCGCGATTTTACAGTCAATGCTTTTGCACTTGATGAGACAGGTTTAATTATTGATAAGTTCAACGGTTTGGCAGATTTGGAAGCTAAGTTATTACGTGCGGTGGGAAATCCTGCGGAGCGTTTTAATGAAGATGCATTGCGTATTATGCGCGGTTTCCGTTTTGCGGCTAGTCTTGATTTTGATATTGAACCTGATACGTTTGCTGCTATGGCAGCACATGCGCCCTTACTTGAAAAAATTTCGGTAGAGCGCTCTTTTATTGAATTTGATAAATTATTGATGGCACCTTTCTGGCGTAAAGGGATTAAAGCCATGATTACTAGTCAAGCTCAAAAATATTTACCATATCTTGAGAATGCTCATGATAATTTACAGCAATTACTTGACGATTTGGCTTGTGATTATCACTTTAAAACGTCTGAACAAGCTTGGTCAGCTTTGCTATTAGCTTTAGATGTCAAAGACGTTCGTGTCTTTTTGAAAGCATGGAAAACATCAAGTCAATTCCAAAAAGATGTCGAAAAGATTGTGGCGATTTACCGTTTCCGTCTAGAAAATGAGCTTGATAAGATGGAAATGTACCGTTATGGCAGTTGTTTGATTGAACAAGCAGAAGATTTGCGTGCTGGTTTTGGTTTGCCAGTTGATTTTGAGCGTATTGAGCGTTTAGATAAAGAATTAACCATTCATGATAAACACGAAATTGTTGTCAATGGCGGAGTTTTAATCAAAGAATTACAATACAAACCTGGTCCAGAATTAGGGCGGGTATTAAAAGAAATAGAGGAAAAAATTGTTCTTGGTGAGCTTGCCAATGACAAAGAAGCTATTTTTGACTTTATTAGAAAGGAAAACAAATGAGTGATTTTATCGTAGAACACTTAACAAAATCAGTCGGTGATAAGACTGTTTTTCGTGATATTTCCTTTATTATTCATGATTTTGACCGCATTGGGATTATTGGTGTCAATGGAACGGGGAAAACAACGCTCCTTGATGTCATTTCTGGTCGTCTTGGATTTGATGGCGACGTGTCGCCGTTTTCAGCTAAGAATGGTTATAAAATTGCTTATTTGACCCAAGAGCCTGAATTTGATGATGATAAAACTATTTTGAATACAGTTTTGTCGTCTGATTTGCGTGAGATGACTTTGATTAAGACCTATGAGACCTTGATGGCTGATTACAATGAAGCTAATCAAGCTAAACTTGAAAAAGTCATGGCAGAAATGGATTCGCTTGACGCTTGGGCGATTGAAAGTGAAGTCAAAACTGTTCTTACAAAGCTAGGTTTGGACGATTTGTCACAAAAAGTTGGTGCTTTGTCTGGTGGGCTTCGTCGTCGTGTTCAGTTGGCGCAAGTTTTGTTAAATGATGCAGACTTGTTATTATTGGACGAGCCAACCAACCACTTGGATATTGATACCATTGCTTGGTTGACGAATTTCCTAAAAAATTCTAAGAAAACGGTGCTCTTCATTACCCACGATCGTTATTTCTTGGATAATGTGGCAACGCGTATTTTTGAATTGGCTAATAGTCAATTGACTGAATATCAAGGAAATTATCAAGATTATGTGCGTTTGCGTGCGGAGCAAGATGAGCGTGACGCTGCAACGCTTCACAAGAAAAAACAACTTTACAAGCAAGAATTAGCTTGGATGCGTACGCAACCACAAGCGCGTGCGACAAAACAGCAAGCTCGTATCAATCGTTTCAATGAGTTGAAAGCTGATTTGTCAGGAGCGACACAATCAACAGAGCTTGAGATTAATTTTGAAACAAGCCGAATCGGTAAAAAAGTTATCAATTTTGAAAATGTTTCCTTTGCTTATCCTGATAAACAGATTTTGACTGACTTTAACCTTTTGGTGCAAAATAAAGACCGAATCGGAATTGTTGGTGATAATGGTGTCGGCAAATCAACGCTTCTTAATTTGATAAATGATGATTTGCAGCCGACAGCTGGGAATCTTGAAATTGGTGAAACGGTTCGCATTGGCTATTTCTCACAATTGACAAAAGACATGGATGAAAACAAACGTGTCATCAATTATTTGCAAGAAGTAGCTGATGAGGTCAAAACAAGCGTTGGAACAACAAGTGTCACAGATTTGTTAGAACAATTCTTATTCCCACGTTCAACACATGGCACATTGATTTCAAAATTATCTGGTGGTGAGAAAAAACGCCTTTACCTGTTGAAAATTTTGATTGAAAAACCAAATGTGCTTCTTCTTGACGAACCAACCAATGACCTTGATATTGCAACATTGACAGTTCTTGAAAGTTTCTTGCAAACATTCTCAGGACCAGTTATCACGGTTAGCCACGACCGTTATTTCCTTGATAAAGTGGCTAATAAAATCTTAGCATTTGAAAATGGGCGTGTTCGCGAATTCTTCGGAAATTATACGGATTATCTTGATGAAAAAGCGTTTGAAGAAAATGCCGTAGTGGAACAAGCTAAAAAAGCGCCGTCACAAAAGACTGAGAAGGAAAAAACGAAGAAGAAACGCATGTCTTACTTTGAAAAACAAGAATGGGAAGTCATCGAAGATGAGATTGCCAAACTTGAAGAGGACATCGAAACTATTGAAGCGCAAATGCAGGAAAATGCCAGTGATTATGGCAAATTAGCAGAGCTTCAACGTTCATTAGATGAAGCTAATGAAACCCTACTTGAAAAATATGAAAGATACGATTATTTGAGTGACTTAGCTGAATAAGCATGGTCACTCTTTCTTGCAGAAAGAAGGTATTTCGTTACTTAAAAATAGAGAACAGATTAGAAAGGAAAGTTACTATGAAACTAGTTTGGACTTATTTGAAAAAATATCCCAAATGGCTCATTTTGGATGTATTAGGAGCTTTTACATTTGTCGTGGTTAACCTTGGGTTGCCAACAGCACTAGCTCGTATGATTGACCAAGGGATAACAGTTGGAAATAAAGATAAGGTTTATTTTTGGGCAATTGTTATGTTTATCGTGATTATTGTTGGAGCGATTGGTCGTGTTACTTTGGCTTATGCGGCAGGAAAAATCACGACTAATATGATTAAAGATATGCGTAATGACATGTACGATAAATTGCAGGAATACTCACACCATGAATACGAACAAATCGGTGTGTCATCACTTGTCACTCGGATGACAAGCGATGCATTTATTCTTATGCAATTTGCTGAACAATCTCTACGTATGGGGGTTGTAACACCGCTCATGATTATTTTTAGTGTTGTCATGATTCTGGTAACAAGTCCGTCTTTAGCATGGATTGTTGCGGTGGCTATTCCCTTTTTGGTTCTTGTGGTTTATTACGTTGCGACACGCACACGTCCTTTGTCTGAAAAACAACAAGCCACCCTTGATAAAATTAACCAATACGTTCGTGAAAATTTGACTGGTTTGCGTGTTATCCGCGCCTTTGCTAGAGAAGATTTTCAAGAAGAACGCTTTGATAGTAAAAATGAAGACTATAAAGGCATTTCAAGTCGTCTGTTCAAGCTAACTGGTTTAACAGAGCCATCATTTGTCTTTATCATCATCTCAATGATTGTTGCCATTGTTTGGTTTGCCTTAAATCCGCTCTCAAGGGGTGATTTGCAGATTGGTAATCTGGTTGCTTTTATTGAATATAGCTTCCATGCGCTCTTTTCATTCTTACTTTTTGCCAATCTCTTTACTATGTATCCTCGTGTTGTTGTCTCAAGCGAGCGTATTTCAGAAGTTATGGCAATGCCAATTTCAATCACACCTAATGAAAATGGTGTAACTGAGACTGAAACAAAAGGTTATTTGGAATTTGACAAGGTGACCTTTGCTTACCCTGGTGAGACAGAAAGTCCAGTCCTAAAAGATATTTCCTTTAAAGCCAAGCCTGGTGAAACCATTGCCTTTATTGGCTCAACAGGTTCTGGAAAATCTTCTCTTGTCAATCTGATTCCACGTTTTTACGATGTCACACTTGGTAAAATTTTGGTTGACGGTGTTGATGTTAGAGAATATCAATTGAAAGCTCTACGTCAGAAGATTGGCTTTATTCCTCAAAAAGCGCTCTTGTTTACGGGAACCATTGCCGAAAATCTAAAATACGGTAAAACGGATGCAACAGTTGATGAACTGCAAGAAGCAGCAGATGTTGCACAAGCAAAAGAATTTATCGAAAGCCGTGATGAGCGTTACCAAACACATTTGGCAGAAGGTGGTAGCAATTTATCAGGAGGACAAAAACAACGGTTGTCCATTGCGCGTGCGGTTGTTAAGAAACCTGATATTTATATTTTTGATGATTCGTTCTCAGCTCTTGATTATAAAACAGATGCGCAATTGCGTGCGCGTTTGAAAGAAGTTACTCAAGAAGCGACCGTTCTCATTGTGGCACAACGTGTGGGAACGATCATGGATGCTGACCAAATTATCGTCCTCGATAAAGGTGAAATTGTGGGACGTGGCACACATGATGAATTGATGCAAACAAACACGATTTATCGTGAAATTGCTAACTCACAATTGAAAAATGCAGACGAGATGAAAGGAGAATAACAATGTCAAAACGCAACGTTTTTCTACGTTTATGGGATTATCTCCAACAATATAAAGGTGCGCTTTTTCTTGCCATTTTCTTGAAAGTTTTCAGCAGTGCCATGAGTGTATTGGAACCTTTTATTTTAGGGCTTGCCATTACAGAATTGACGGCAAACCTTCTTGACATGGCGCACGGTGTAGCAGGTGCTCATATCAATATTTCTTATATTGCAATGATTTTAGCCCTTTATTTCTTGCGAGGTTTGGGTTATGAGCTAGGAAGCTATTGGTCAAACTATTTCATGACTGACGCTGTGCAAAAAAGTATTCATGATTTGCGCCGAGATTTAAGTGAAAAAATCAATAAAATTCCAGTTTCTTATTTTGACAGTCAACAATTCGGAAATGTCTTGGGGCGTTTTACGTCAGATGTTGAAACAGTTTCAAACGCTTTACAACAAAGCTTTCTTCAAATTATCAATGCTTTCTTAACCATTTTCTTGGTTATTTGCATGGTGCTTTACCTCAATTGGCGTTTGGCTTTGGTAGTTATTTTAATCATTCCAATCACTTATATCAGTGCTCAGTTTATTTTGAAAAAATCTCAACCCTATTTCAAAAAACAAGCTGACGCTCTCGGTGATATGAACGGTTTTGTTCAGGAAAATCTAACTGGTTTTAACGTTATTAAACTTTATGGTCGTGAAGAAATTTCAAGTGAAGAATTTCGTGAAATCACTCAAAATTTGCAAGAAGTTGGTTTCAAGGCAAGCTTTATTTCAGGAATTATGATGCCAGTTCTTAGTGCGATTTCTGATATGGCTTACCTGATTGTGGCAGTTTTGGGAGCTTTGCAAGTTCTTTCTGGGAACTTGACGGTTGGTAATATGCAAGCTTTCGTTCAATACGTTTGGCAAGTCAGTCAACCCGTTCAAACCATTACACAGTTGGCAAGTATTCTTCAAAGTGCCAAGTCATCACTTGACCGTATCTTTGAAGTTCTAGATGAGCCAGAAGAAGTTGCTGATGTAACAGAGCATTTGACACATGATTTAACAGGTCAAGTTAGCTTTGAAAATGTTTCCTTCCAATACGTGGCAGACAAACCATTGATTCAAAATTTCAATCTTGATGTCAAGCCAGGTGAAATGGTGGCGATTGTTGGTCCAACAGGGGCTGGTAAGACAACGCTGATTAATCTTTTAATGCGATTCTACGACGTTACCTCTGGTTCGATTAAAATTGATGGGCATGATATTCGCAACTTGTCACGTCAAGAATATCGCAAACAATTTGGAATGGTCTTGCAAGATGCGTGGCTCTACGAGGCAAGTATCAAGGAAAATCTCCGTTTTGGGAACTTGGATGCGACAGATGAAGAGGTTGTTGAGGCTGCTAAAGCTGCCAATGTTGACCACTTTATTCGCACGCTACCTGGTGGTTACAATATGGAAATGAACCAAGAATCAAGCAACGTATCACTTGGTCAAAAACAATTGTTAACCATTGCGCGTGCCTTGCTTGCTGACCCTAAAATCCTGATTTTGGACGAAGCAACGTCATCTGTTGACACACGTTTGGAATTATTGATTCAAAAGGCAATGGCTAAATTAATGGAAGGGCGTACAAGCTTTGTCATTGCTCACCGCCTATCAACCATTCAAGAGGCTGATAAGATTTTGGTACTTAACAATGGTCAAATCATTGAACAGGGCAATCATGAAAGTTTATTAGCTGCGAAAGGTTTCTATTATGACCTTTACAATAGCCAGTTTGCCAAAAGCAAATAAGCATAATTATTAATAAAAAACAGGATTTTGTTTTAAGCAAGTCCTGTTTTCTTATTCTTGCATTTTTTAGTCATTGAATATCTGTTGCAAAGATGATATGATAGTAACGTTAATAATAACGATGTTTGGGAAAAGCCATCGCTAAAAAAAACCAGCCTAATGACTGAATTAGCGCCCTTGTGGATTCCCATGAGGGCTTTTCTTTTGCCCAAATATCTGAAAAGATATAGAGGAGATAAGATGAAACGTCAATCTGCACTTGTCGTCTTTAGTGGCGGACAAGATTCAACAACTTGCCTATTTTGGGCTTTGAAACACTACGACCACGTGGAAACTGTCACGTTTAATTATGGTCAACGTCACAGTTTGGAAATTGAAGTAGCCAAACACATCGCTGCCGAACAAGGGGTTAAAAACCATTTGCTAGACATGTCTTTATTAGGACAGTTAACTGAAAATGCCTTGACTCGTGATATTGCAATCGAAAATCCAGACGACGATTTGCCGAATACTTTTGTTGATGGTCGAAATCATTTGTTTTTATCGTTTGCGGCTGTGCTGGCGAAGCGTCTTGGTATCACAGACATTATTACTGGCGTTTGTGAAACGGATTTTTCAGGTTATCCAGACTGTCGTGATGCCTTTGTCAAATCACTCAATGTTACGCTGAATTTGGCAATGGATTATAATTTTGTTATTCAAACACCGCTGATGTGGCTTGATAAGTCAGAAACATGGGAATTAGCTGACCAACTTGGCAAATTTGATTATGTTCGAGAAAATACGCTAACGTGCTACAATGGCATTAAAGGAAGTGGTTGCGGTGAATGTCCTGCTTGCAAGCTTCGTCAGGCAGGTCTTGAAAAATACCTTGCAAAGAAAGGGCAAGCCTAATGTTTGAAATACCAAAAGAGCTAAAAATCCCAACTGGTGAATCCTTGGTTTATTGCCCACGTCGTGTCATGGTTTCAAAAGAATTCACCTTTGATGCGGCACACCATTTGTTCAATTATGATGGTAAATGTAAGGCTTTGCATGGGCATACTTATCATTTGCAAATTGCGGTTTCTGGACTGCTTGATGACCGTGGTATGGCGGTTGATTTTGGTGACCTCAAACAGATTTACAAAAAACATTTGGAACCAAGTTTAGACCACCATTACCTCAATGAAAGCCTGCCCTATATGAACACCACAGCAGAAAATATGGTTTACTGGATTTTTAAGCAAGTCGCGCAGCATTTGCCAAAAGAACGTGAGATTCGTGTAGAATATATCCGCTTGTATGAAACGCCGACATCATTTGCGGAATTTAGAAGGGAGTGGGAGATTGATGACTAAACGTCAGTTAACCCTTCCGATTCTTGAAATTTTTGGTCCAACTTTTCAAGGCGAGGGCAGAGCGATTGGGCAAAAGACCATGTTTGTGAGAACGGGTGGCTGTGACTATCATTGCGATTGGTGCGATTCTGCCTTTACTTGGGATGGCTCAGAAAAGCCTAAGCGAATGACTGTTGATGAAGTGATTGAGCAGCTTGACCAATTGGGAACCTACGATTATGTGACTTTATCAGGTGGCAATCCATGTTTATTGGCGAATAATATGGCAGAGCTTGTTGCCAAATTAAAAGCGCGTGGGGTGACCTTAGCTATTGAAACGCAAGGCTCACGCTGGCAAACGTGGCTAAAGGACATTGACCAAGTAACGCTTAGTCCCAAGCCACCGTCAAGTAAGATGACGGTTAATTTTGAAACGCTTGATTTTATTGTTTCGCAATTGAAAAAAGACCAAATCACCTTTAAAATTCCAGTTTTTGATGATGCCGATTTGGCATTTGCTAAAATGATTCAAAAACGTTATCAGCCTGATGTTTTGTATTTATCAGCTGGTAATCCAGAACCGCACGCCAACGGCAACATCGTGGAGCACCAGCTCGACCGTTTGCGACAACTATGGGAGACAGTAGCAGCTGACCCAGAATGGCAAAGCGTGCGCGTGTTGCCACAATTACACACGCTTTTATATGACAACCAACGCGGTGTTTAAAAGGAGAATGAGATGACTAGAACAGATGAAATGAAAGATTTGACCCTTTTGGGAAATCAAAAGACGACTTACACTTACGATTACGACCCAAGTATTCTGGAATCATTTGATAATCGTCATGTTGACAATGATTACTTTATCAAATTCAATTGTCCAGAGTTTACATCACTTTGTCCGATTACTGGGCAACCAGATTTTGCGACGATTTATATTTCTTATATTCCAGATAAACTTTGCGTGGAATCAAAATCATTGAAACTTTACCTTTTTAGCTACCGTAACCACGGTGATTTTCACGAAAATTGCATTAATACGATTGGTAAAGATTTGATTGACTTGCTTCAGCCACGCTATCTTGAAGTCTGGGGAAAATTCACACCACGTGGTGGCTTATCAATTGACCCATATTTTAATTACGGAAAACCAAATACCAAGTATGAAAAAATGGCAGATTATCGCCTAATGAACCACGACTTGTATCCAGAAACCATTGATAATCGTTAATTGAGAACTAAAAAAGACTTCGTTTTTTTGAACGAAGTCTTTTTTTAGTCTTAGTTAAATACGGAATGAAAAAGCGATTCCTGAAACACCAACTGCCATTAAAAGTAATCCTGTTAGACGCCCAATAAAAATAGCTGAAAGTGCAGGATTGAATAAGAGGAAAAGCCCTAGAAGAATGGCAAGGACCGCAGAGCTTAGGAAACGATTAGCGTCGTAAAAACCTGCTCTACGCATTTGGAAGCCACCAATTAAACGAAGGATACCGCTAATAAGAATCCAATAAGCAGCAATCGTGATAACAGCACTTGATAAAGACATGGCTGAGCTTGATAGGAGAATAATTCCAAAAATAATCGATAAAATACTTTGCAACAAATACCAAAATGATCGCTCGACACTATTGGTATACATCAAAAGGCTGGTGATTCCAGACATGAAAACTAATAAAGCGATTATCCAACCAATCATTGCAGTCGTGGTAAAAGGATGCACAAAAAGAAAAATGCCAATAAGTAGTGCCAGAATACCTGACCATAGTGATAAACGTTTCATAATATACCTCCTAATAATATACCCCTATATTACCATAATTTTCGCGAAAAGGAGAGGATAAAGCCTGCCAGAATGACGAAATTTCCCACACGACTTCACATACGATGTTATATTTTGTGACATAAAAACGTAATTTTTTTAAAAAAAGTACAATAAATACTTGACAAGAATTTTCAGAAAATTTATAATATTTTTTGTAGTCTATTGATTACACGATTTATAATCTGATTTTCGGAGGAAATATATATGACAACAGGTAAAGAGTATGTAGCTGGTGTCTTTGATAAAGTCAAAGCGCAAAATGCTCACGAACCAGAGTTTTTACAAGCAGTAGAAGAAGTATTTGAATCACTTGTTCCAGTGTTTGATAAATATCCAAAATACATTGAAGAAAATCTTCTCGAACGTTTGGTTGAACCAGAACGTATCGTTTCTTTCCGTGTTCCTTGGGTTGATGACAAAGGTCAAGTTCAAGTCAACCGCGGTTTCCGTGTTCAATTCTCATCTGCTATTGGACCTTACAAAGGTGGTCTTCGTTTCCACCCATCAGTAAACCAATCAATCATCAAATTCCTTGGTTTCGAACAAATCTTTAAAAACTCATTGACTGGTCAACCTATCGGTGGTGGTAAAGGTGGTTCAAACTTTGATCCTAAAGGTAAATCAGACAACGAAATTATGCGTTTCTGCCAAAGCTTTATGACAGAGTTGAGCAAACACATTGGTGCTGACACTGACGTTCCTGCTGGTGATATCGGTGTTGGTGGACGTGAAATCGGCTACCTTTACGGTCAATACAAACGCCTCCGCAATGAATACACAGGTGTTCTTACTGGTAAAGGACTTACTTACGGTGGTTCTCTTGCTCGTACAGAAGCAACTGGTTACGGTGCTGTTTACTTTGCAGAACAAATGCTTAAAGCTCGCGGTGAAGACTTCGCTGGTAAAGTAGCTCTTGTTTCTGGTTCAGGTAACGTAGCGATTTACGCTACTGAAAAACTTCAATCACTTGGTGCTAAAGTTGTTGCTGTTTCAGATTCATCTGGTTATGTTTATGACCCAGAAGGTATTGATGTCCCTCTTCTTAAACAATTGAAAGAAGTTGAACGTGCACGTATTGTCAAATACGCTGACGCTCGTCCAAGTGCAACATTTACACCTGCTGGTGAAGGCTCAATCTGGTCAATCAAAGCTGACCTTGCATTCCCATGTGCTACACAAAATGAAATTAACGAGGAAGATGCGAAAGCTCTTGTAGCTAACGGTGTTATCGCTGTTACAGAAGGTGCAAATATGCCTTCTACACTTGAAGCTATCGAAGTTTTCCAAAAAGCTGGCGTTTCATTTGGTCCTGCCAAAGCTGCGAATGCTGGTGGTGTAGCGGTATCAGCTCTTGAAATGGCTCAAAATAGCCAACGTACACCTTGGTCATTCGAAGAAGTAGATGCTAAACTTTATGACATCATGAAAGGTATCTACGATAATTCTGCAGCAGCAGCTAAAGAATTTGGTGCTGAAGGTAACCTTGTTGTCGGTGCCAACGTTGCTGGATTCCTTAAAGTTGCAGAAGCAATGTCAGCACAAGGTATCGTTTAAAATCTTGTCTTTCACAAGACTGTTGTATAACTCTTAATGACTTAATCAACAATCTTTTATAATCTTTAATTAAATTCTCTAATATCAAATAACCGAAAATGAGTCCACGAAGTGTGGGCTCTTTTGGTTGTTATCGTTTCAACTCATTTTCTTTGAGAATGAGTTATTCTCGATTTTGTTGGTGCAATAAAATCTTGAGGCAAATGTGAGAAAGCGCGTGGTAGCAAGGTTTTATTTATTTTGTTATAATGTTTTTAGCGAAAGCGAGGGCTTGATATGGTTATAGTGAGAAATGCTTTGGCTAGTGATGCCGAGGCTATTTTGGCATTTTGCCAGCAGATTGGTTCAGAAACAGATAACTTGTCTTATGGAGAAGAAGGGATGTCTGTTTCTGTTGCAGATGAGGGAAACTTATTAAGTGAGATTCAAAAATCTAAGACATCACATTTCTTAGTAGCCGAAGAGGCTGGTGAGATAGTAGGAACGTGTAATTGTAGTGCTTTTCGTAAAAAACGATTGGCGCATCGTGCAGAAATTGGTATCGCGGTGAAAAAAGCCTACTGGAATCAAGGAATTGGGCGTCAGCTATTAACGCGATTGATTGCAGCAGCGCAGCAATCAGGCTTAAAAGTCCTCTCACTTGAAGTTCGGTCTGATAACGACCGAGCGATTCATCTTTATGACAGTCTTGGTTTTCAAAAGATTGGAACGTTTAAGCACTTTATGGAAATTGATGACCAAGCTATTGATTTTGATATTATGGAATTACTATTGGAGAAAAAATGATTAAACAGATTGTAAGAGACACCTTTTTCTTGGCGCAAAAGTCAGAAGAAGCAACAAAAGAAGATTTATATTTGGCACAAGACTTGCAAGATACTTTAGTGGCAAACCGTGATAATTGTGTCGGCATGGCTGCTAATATGATTGGCGTTAAAAAGCGAGCAATTATTGTTAATATGGGGGTAGCAGATTTGGTGATGTTCAATCCAGTTTTGCTTAACAAATCACTTCCATTTGACACGAAAGAGTCTTGTTTATCATTGACAGGAGCACGACCAACACGTCGTTACCAGAAAATTGAAGTGTCTTTTTTAGACAAAAATTGGAACCAACAGACCTTAACCTTGACAGGTTTGCCAGCACAAATTTGCCAACACGAATTAGACCACTTGGAAGGCATTATCATTTAATTTTCAAAAACAACCTCAAACAAACGTTGATATATCAACGTTTGTTTTTGCTTTCAGAAAATAGTTGAAAAGAATAAGCAGAAGCGAAGCTTTTTTCTTGACAATAGTTCTCATAAGAACTATAATGTGTTCTACAAGAATGAATCTTGGTATTTTTCAGAAAGTGAGGAAAAGATGCACAAGAAAGATCCGTTTTCACAGTTTAGGGATTTTATCAATTTAATGGAAAATCGTGTCCACGCTCTTGCGGAAAGTCATGGTGTTGAAAATCTAGCTGGTCCACAGGGATTTGCAGTGATGTATCTCCGTGATAATTCCGATAAAGAAATTTATATCAAGGACATTGAGAAGAGACTAAGAATTTCAAAGTCAGTGACTAGTAATTTGATTAAGCGCATGGAGAAAAATGGTTTTATCCAAGTTATTCCGTCTAAAGAAGATAAGCGTTATAAGCAAGTTGTGTTGACTGAGCTTGGAAAATCAAAGGCTCAGGATATTCAAGATTTCCATGATGAAATGCATAGGCAAATCTTAGCTGGTGTTGACCATGAGGATCTCAAAATCTCGTTTCGCGTCTTTGACCGCATTTTGAAAAATTTAGAAAACAAGGAGTAACGCATGTTAAAAATTTTGAAACGCTTAACAGCAAAAGAAGTTACAATGCTTATTTTTGCTGTATTATTTGTGTGTTTGAATGTTTATCTTGAGTTAAAAATTCCAGATTATATGTCGGATATCACGACCTTGCTATCAACAGAAGGAACAAAAGTAAAAGATATTTTTGCTTGGAACTTTGATGCACCAGGTATGCGTATGGTCTTGCTTTCTTTGGGAAGCTTTGCGGCATCTGTCGTTGTCGGTTTCCTAGCTGCTCGTATTGCGGCAAGTTTTAGTACACGCCTACGTGATGATATTTTCCATAGTGTCTTGAATTTTTCAGATGCTGAAATCAAGAAATTTTCAATTCCTAGTCTTTTGACACGTACAACCAATGATATTACACAAATTCAATTGGTTTTCACAATGGGAATCCAAGTCATTACTAAAGGACCTATCATGGCAATTTGGGCAATAACCAAGATTGCTGATAAAAATCATGAATGGTTATTGGTTCTTATCGTCGCAGTTGCGGTTATGTTCTTGATGATCATTTTCTTGTTGATGATGGTGATGCCTAAACAACGCATGATTCAAACATTAACCGATAAATTGAACAGTATTACGCGAGAATCATTGACAGGTATCCGTGTGGTGCGTGCATACAATGCCGAAGATTATCAAGATGCCAAATTTGCACAAGCCAATGATAATGTTACCAATCTTAACCTCTTTATTGGACGTTCAATGGCGTTGTTATCTCCAGTAATGACAGGAATTTCAAGCGGAATGACACTTGCTATTTACTGGATTGGTGCGCATTTGATTGAAAATATTGCTATTCCGACAGACCCAACGAAAATTGCTGGCGCTATGCAAGATAAAGTTGATTTGTTTTCAGATATGGTTGTTTATTCATCATATGCCATGCAAGTTGTTATGGGATTCATGATGATGATTGTCGTATTCTTCATTTTACCTCGTGCCGTTGTTGCTGCTGGTCGTATTAATGAAGTTCTTGAAACAAAATCTTCAATTGAATATCCAGAAACAAATCAAGCTCAACCAACTGAAAAAGGTTCTGTTGAATTTGACAATGTTTCATTCCGTTACAGCAAAAATTCAGAAGCTGTTTTAGAACACGTTTCCTTTAAAGCGAAAGCTGGAGATACGGTTGCCTTTATTGGTTCAACTGGTTCTGGTAAATCAACTTTGGTGAACTTGATTCCACGTTTTTATGACGCGACAGAAGGAACGATTAAAGTCGATGGCATTGATGTTCGTCAATATGACCACGATACGCTTCATAAGATTGTTGGTTATATTCCGCAAAAAGCAGTGCTTTTCAGTGGGGATATCGCTTCAAATATGGATATGGGAGAAAGCAATAGCTCGCCGCTTGATGATGACAAGATGTGGGAAGCTCTTGATTTAGCTCAAGGTAAGACATTCGTTGAAATGAAAGACGGTAAGTTAAAAGCACCTGTTGCTCAAGGTGGTCAAAACTTCTCAGGTGGTCAAAAACAACGTTTGGCAATTGCGCGTGCTCTTGCTCGTAAGCCTGAAATTATCATCTTTGATGATTCGTTCTCAGCACTTGACTACAAGACTGACCGAATCCTCCGTTCACAGTTGAAAGAACGTACAGCTGATATGACGAAATTAATCGTGGCACAACGTATCTCAACGATTATGGACGCTGACCAAATTTTGGTCTTGGATGAAGGTAAAGTTGTTGGTCAAGGTACGCACGAAGAATTGCTTGCAAACAACGATGTTTATCGTGAAATTGCTTACTCACAACTATCTAAGGAGGAATTAGAAAATGGAAAATAAGAAAAAAACATCTTTCTATGGCAGAATGAAGCCCTACATTAAAGGTTTCCAGCTTCCATTTCTTCTTGCAGTGATTGGAGCAATTGTTTCTGCGACGGTTACGGTTATTGGACCTGATAAATTAAAAGAAATCACCAATACAATCACCAAAGGTTTGACACCAACGGCGACTGGTATGATTCCAGGAATCGACTTGGATAAAGTTGGTGAAATTGCATTAACTTTGGCAATTTTATACGTTATTTCAGCAGTAGTTGGTTATATTCAAAGCTTTACCGTAGCGACTATCGTTCAACGTTTTTCACAACGTTTACGTAAAGCTATTCAGACCAAAATTGACAAGGTTCCATTGAATTACTTTGATAGTCATTCGCAAGGGGACACCCTTTCTCGTGTGACAAATGACGTTGACTTGCTTGGTCAATCGCTTAACCAAAGTTTGGGAACTTTGGTGACATCAACCATGTTATTGATTGGTTCAATTTTCATGATGTTCCATTCAAATGTCAGCATGGCTTTAACAGCGATTGGGTCTGTTCTGATTGGTTTTGTTTTGGTTATGGTTATCATGGGCTCATCACAACCATTGTTCAAACGCCAACAAAATAACTTGGCTGCGATTAACGGTTATGTTGAAGAAATTTACTCTGGTCATAATGTGGTAACAAGTTATAACGCTGCTGGTGAAACAAGCGAAACCTTTAAAAAATTAAACACCAATCTTTATAAATCAATGTGGCAATCACAGTTCTTGTCAGGTATTATGATGCCGCTTATGATTTTCGTTGGGAACTTTGGGTATGTTATGGTCTGTGTGGTTGGTGCCGTTAAAGTTATCAATGGTGATATTACCATGGGTGACGTGGTTGCCTTTATGACTTATGTTCGTATCTTCTCACAACCATTGTCACAAATTGCGCAAGCTTTCACACAAATGCAATCAGCAACAGCTGCCATGAGTCGTGTCTTTGAATTCCTTGAAGAAGATGAAATGGAAGACGAGTCTGACAAGGAACGTCAACTTAGTGATGTTAATGGTGAAGTTGCCTTTGATAATGTTTTCTTTGGTTATTCTAAGGATAAAACAATTATCCATGATTTCTCAGCTGTGGCGAAACCTGGTCAGAAAGTTGCCATTGTTGGACCAACAGGTGCTGGTAAAACAACCATTGTTAACCTGCTCATGAAATTCTATGAAATCGATAAAGGTCGAATCACTATTGATGGTGTGGATACACGTTTGATGACACGTGAAGAAGTGCATGACCAATTCTCAATGGTGCTTCAAGATACGTGGTTGTTTGAAGGAACAATCAAAGAAAACTTGATTTACAATCAAGAAAATATTACAGATGAACAAGTTATTGCAGCGGCTAAGGCTGTTGGTGTTCATCACTTTATCATGACACTTCCAAAAGGTTATGACACTTATCTTGATGATTCTGTAACACTTTCAATTGGTCAAAAACAACTCTTGACGATTGCGCGTGCTCTTCTGAAAGATTCACCGCTCCTTATTTTGGACGAAGCAACGTCATCAGTTGATACACGTACTGAAGAATTGATTCAAAAAGCCATGGATAAATTGATGGAAGGTCGTACATCATTTGTTATTGCTCACCGTTTGTCAACGATTAGAAACGCTGACCTTATCCTTGTGATGAAAGACGGTAACATCATCGAACAAGGTAATCACGATGATTTGATGCAACAAGGTGGCTTCTATGCAGACCTTTACAACTCACAATTTGAAGTAGCTTAAAACTAAAACGAGTCTGGGACAACGTGCTCAGCCTCGTTTTTTGTTGTTTGCATATTCTAGTTAAAAGATTTTAGAAAGTTAGGCAAGTACCTAGCTTTTTCTTTTGTTTTTCTTTTGTAATGGCATTTATATAACTTGCAATCAATTTTTAAAGCAAAAGTGGCATTTGTTTAGGAATTGAAAAATAGTCAAAATATTTGACTATTTTTGGTGGATATGACATAATAATGGGAAATTATTGAAAACGTTTAAAAGGAGGGAAGAAAGTGAAAGCTGTTGTTGTCAGCAAAGCAGGAGATAGTAGTGTTTTAGAGGTGACTCAGGTTGCTAAACCGCAAGTGAAATCAGGTTGGTCTTTGGTGAAAATTATGGGATTTGGGATTAATCGTTCTGAAATTTTTACCAGACAAGGCTTGTCGCCGAGTGTCACCTTTCCAAGGATTCTTGGGATAGAATGTGTTGGTGTCATTGAAGAGACGACGGACGAGCAACGTTTGCCAGTTGGTCAAAAAATCATTTCGATTATGGGAGAAATGGGACGTGATTTTGATGGCTCGTATGCTGAATATGTCCTTTTGCCAAATGATCAGATTTATCCTATCTCAACGCAGTTGGATTGGGCAACGTTGGCGACGATTCCAGAGACTTATTATACTGCCTTTGGTGCTTATCAAAATTTAAAAATCACCTCCCGTGATACGGTTTTGGTGCGTGCTGGTGCTAGTGGTGTCGGGACGGCTTTTGTAAAATTGGTAAAAGCTAAATTTCCTGACGTGAACGTCTATGCAAGTGTGCGCAATACTGCTAAAAAAGCGCAGCTTTTGGACGCTGGATATGATGATTTGGTTATTGATGATAATGGTGTGCTAAAGACGGATGTGACATTCACGAAAATCTTAGAATTAGTTGGACCTGCCACCATCAAAGACAGTCTAGGACATTTGCAAGAAAACGGAATTATTTGTTCCTGCGGTCAATTGGGACGAAAATGGTATCTGGAAGAATTTGATCCAATTATGGAACTTAAAAATAATGTCTATTTGACAACGTTTTATTCAGGCAATGTTTCACAAGATAAGATTCAGAAAATGTTAGCTTATATTGAGCAAGAACAAGTAGATGTTCGTCCTGAGCGTGTATTTGATTTGGATAGTATCCAAGCTGCACATGATTATCTTGATAGTGTTGCGGCATTTGGCAAGGTCATTGTTTTAAATAAGGAGGAAAATTTTAGTGATAAGTAATGCTAGAAAATACGCTCGTTTGCGTGATGAGCAATTTTCCCTCTATGAAAGCTACGCTAAAAAGCATGGGCTAAATAGTAAATCGTTATTAGTTTTTATGTGGATTTATCATAATCCACATGGGATGACACAGGAGAGCATTGCAAAACGAACATTTTCAACGAAACAAGTGATTCAAGCAATTGTTAAAACTTATATGAAAAAAGGAATATTATATTTGGAGCCTTCCCGAATTGACAGGCGCAAGAAGTTGATTCGTTTAACTGAAACAGGTCAGCAGTTTGCTGCTGAATTATTGGAGCCGTTAGCAGATTTTGAAGCGCAAGCAATGAGCGCTTTGACTTTGGAAGAACAGGAAGTTTTATTGTCAGCGACAGCGATGTTCACTGATAGGTTAAAAGAACTTTTAGAAAGTCATCAGGTAAAGGAACATGTTAAATGATATAGCTGCATATTTTGCAGATAATGGAAATACTTATTTAGGATACGTTTGGCAGCACATTAGCCTAAGTTTCGAGGCTTTGTTGATTGCTTTAATCATCGCTCTACCACTTGGTTATTTTTCTTATGAAAAGCCGTTTGTACGACAATTGTCAACGCTTTTGACGCAAGGGCTACGCGTTATTCCAAGCCTTGGAATACTATTTATTCTGATTCCATTCATTGGAGTGGGGCGCTTACCTGCATTGATTGCTTTAGTGATTTTGGGAATACCACCCATTTTATTAAATACGATTGTTGGGTTTGCGTCGGTTTCAGAAAATTTGCTGGAAACAGCTTTGGGACTTGGGATGACAAGGTCGCAATTATTAACAAAAGTCCAATTTCCGTTAGCTCTGCCACATATTTTAAATGGCATTAAATTGGCATTGGTGGAAATTATTGCTAGCGCAACCTTAGCGACCTATATTGGAGCAGGTGGACTTGGTACTTTGATTTTTACAGGATTAGGACTTTATCGTTATGATTTATTGCTAATTGGTGGTGGTTCGGTTGCGATATTGTCGTTCCTTAGTATGATTATTTTTGATTTAAGCATAAAAGGGGTAGAACATTATGAAAAATAAAAAGGTGATTTCAGGAGCGTTACTGGTAGTCATTTTGGTGGCAATTGTTGGTGGAATTTGGGCGTGGCGTAATAATCAATCTTCTGAAGCGCAGCAATCGTCAACCACTATTCGTGTGGGGTCGAAAGATTTTACGGAAAATCTAGTCATTGCTGAAATTTATGCGCTTGCGCTTGAGGACAATGGTTATACCGTTGAGCGTGTGTCAAATATTTCAAGTTCTTTGATTCATAATTCAATTGTCAATGATGAGATTGACTTATATCCAGAATATACAGGAACTGGTTTGCTGTCAGTTTTGGGTGAGGATATGGAAACAGACCCAGAGAAAGTTTATAAGACTGTCAAAAAGGAATATGAGGAACAATTTAACCTGACTTGGCTTGATTACGCGTCAGCAAATGATAGCCAAGGTTTGGTTATTCGTACGGAAGTCGCCAATTCACTCAACATCAAGACGATTTCTGATTTGCAAGCTCATGCTAGTGAATTGCGCTTTGCTTCACAAGGGGAATTTGATGAACGTGAAGATGGTTTACCAGGACTTGAAAAGACTTATGGTACCTTTAACTGGCAATCTTCAAAGGTATATGACAACAGTTTGAAATACAGTGTTCTTGAAAATGATGAGGCGGATGTGACGCCAGCTTACACGACCGAAGGTCAGTTGGTCAATACGGATGAATTCACCTTATTGGAAGATGATAAACAATTCTGGCCACCTTATAATTTAGCGCCCGTTGTGCGAGATAATATTTTGGATGACAATCCAGATATTAAAACCATTTTAAATAATATTTCGGCAAAACTTGATACTGAAACAGTTACGGAACTTAATGCTAAAGTGGATGTTGACGGTCAAGAATATACAGATGTCGCGAAAGAATACTACGATAGCATAAAAGGTTAGAAAGATAGATTTATGACAGAAAAGACAATGATTCAATTTGAGCATGTGAACAAAGTTTATGGTGATAAAACGGTTGTTAATGATATTAACTTAACCATTGAAAATGGCGAATTTATCACCATTTTGGGAACATCAGGTTCTGGTAAGACAACCATGCTAAAAATGATTAACAAGCTGATTGAACCAACGTCAGGGACGATTCTCTTTGCTGGGCAAGATATTGAGCAGATGGATTCCGTTAGCCTTCGTCGTCAGATTGGTTACGTTGTCCAACAAATCGGCTTATTTCCACATATGACGGTTGCTGAAAATATTGCAACTGTTCCCAAGTTATTGGGCTGGGATAAGGAACGCATTGAAAATCGTGTGGGAGAACTTTTAGATTTGGTACAATTGCCTGCGGCGGATTACGGCGAACGTTATCCAAGTGAATTATCCGGTGGGCAGCAACAACGGATAGGTGTTGCGCGTGCTTTAGCTGCTGACCCTGATGTCATGTTATTTGATGAACCATTTGGTGCCATTGATGCCATTACTCGTAATGATTTACAAGAGGAATTGCAAGCGATTCATCAGAAATTAAATCAAAAGACATTTGTTTTTATCACTCACGATATTTATGAGGCATTTAAACTGGGAACACGCGTGGTTATCATGGATAATGGTACCATTTGCCAGTTTGACACACCAGAAAATATTATCAAAAATCCAGGAAATGAATTTGTCCAAAAATTGATAACAACCGCGCAGGAACAAGAAAAACTGTGGAGGGCTAGCTATGATTGATTATTTTAAGACATCTTCTGATAAGTTAATCACGGCGCTCATTGAACATATTGAATTGACGAGTTTTTCCCTACTGTTTGCTCTGCTATTTGCTAGTGTCATCACGGTGATTTTGCTGTTTTACCCTAAAGTAAGGCAGGCTTCTGTTTACGTCCTATCACTACTGTACGCCATTCCGAGTTTTGCGCTGTTTACCTTGTTGATTCCTGTGACAGGTTTGGGGACGCGAACAGCCATAATAGCTTTGGTAATCTATGCGCAATATACGTTAGTTCGCACATTTTTAGCAGGATTGACACAAGTTGATGACAGTATTGTTGAAGCGGCGACTGGTATGGGGATGACAAGGTGGCAAATATTATCAAAAATTCAGTTGCCATTGGCGCAATCCTCTATTTTTGCAGGATTACGTTTGGCAGCAAGTTCAATGATTGCTATCGCAACAATTGCCTCAACGATTAATGCAGGCGGTCTAGGTAGTATTTTGTTTGACGGACTCCGCACAATGAGTTTGCCTAAATTGCTTTGGGGTATCATTTTGACTGTTGCCCTAAGCTTATTAGTCAACCTCATCTTGTATCTTGTTGAAGAATTAGTCAAGAACGAAAGCGTGAGTTAATGCGTCTTGCAATAATAAGAACACAAACCAAGAAGTTGGGCATTTTGCTCAACTTTTTAGCTCTTAAAAATGCCCCTTTTAGCTTCTTATAAGGAATTTTGTTATAATGAAACTATCATCTAGTTAGGAAAAGTTATGACAGATATGATTTATGGAGAATATGCTGATTACCTGCCTTTGATTTTGGAGGACTTTAGTCAGCGTATTCGCAAGAAAAATGATGAGGTTAAAAAAGAGACTGGTTATAAGCTGTTTGAACATTTTATCGCTCGCGTTAAGACATCTGAAAGTATGACAGAGAAGTGTCAACGCAAAAATCTTCCAGTAACAACCGAGTCTGCTTTGAAAAAAGTGCGTGATAGTATTGGTCTGCGGATAGTATGTGGTTTTGTTGATGATATTTATACCTTAGTGGACCTTATCCGTTCTTTTGATGATTGCACCATTGTTGCTGAGAAAGATTACATCAAAAATGCGAAACCAAATGGCTATCGTTCTTACCATTTGATAGTAGAAGTTGTGACGCCTTATCCTGATTGTTTGGGAAATAAGCAGGGCTCATACTTTATTGAAATACAGCTTCGCACCATTGCTATGGATTCTTGGGCTAGTTTGGAACATCAAATGAAGTATAAGCATGATATTAAAGACCCAAAACGGATTGTCCGTGAGCTCAAACGCTGCGCAGATGAATTAGCGTCTTGTGATTTGACCATGCAAACCATTCGAAACCTCATTCAAGAAAGCTCCCAAGATTAATGAATATGAGCTACGATAGGAGATAGCATATGAAAATATTAGTTGCAGAAGATGAAATTCAAATGAATCGTGTGTTGACTACGGCGTTAACCCATGAAGGTTATGATGTGGATTCGGTTTATGATGGACAGGCAGCTATTGATATGGCAAATGAAAATGCCTATGACGTTATGGTCATGGATATTATGATGCCTGTCAAATCTGGCATCGAAGCTGTGCAAGAAATTCGTCAAACAGGCAACCAGTCACATATTATTATGTTGACTGCTATGGCTGAAGTTGATGACCGTGTGACAGGCTTAGATGCTGGAGCAGATGATTATTTGACTAAACCCTTTTCATTAAAAGAACTATTAGCGCGTTTGCGGTCAATGTCACGTCGTGTGGATACCAATTTCACGTCTAATATTTTGACCGTTGGAACAGTTACTTTGAATGTTGGTGAACAGGAACTTGTCAGTCAAAACACCATTCGCCTAGCAGGTAAAGAATCTAAAATGCTGGAATTCTTCATGCTCAATGCAGGAAAGAAATTATCAACCGACCAAATTTTTAACCATGTTTGGGCAAATGACAAAGATGACCCAGAGATAGATAATGGCTATGTTTTTATCTACGTTTCCTACCTTCGTCAAAAATTGAAATCAATCGGCGCAAATGTAGTGATTGAGGGTGAGGAAATGGGTGATTATGAGTTGAAAGAATTGTAGGTGATGCCATGTTTCGAAAATTAAGGATTCGTTTTATTGCGATTGCCTCTTTAGCCATTCTGATTGTCTTGTTTTCAGTGGTTGGGGTGCTTAATTCTGCCCGTCATATTCAAACGGTAAATGAAATCAACAAGATTTTAACTTTGATTTCAGATAATGGCGGAACGTTCCCAAGTGTTTCCAAGGCAACTAGTGAATTAGGCAACACGGTTTCTGTCGATACGCTCTTTCAATATCGGTATTTTAGTGCTGTTATTGATGACGATGGAAATATCACTTCGTTAAATTCGAGCAATATTTCTGATTTGACCGATGAGCAAGTGGAGAGTTACCTAACTAAGATTAATAAATCAGGTGATACGAGCGGTGATTTTCGTTACAATAATCACACCTATTCTTATCTTGTAACGGATGAATCAGATGATTCGACATTGATTGTTGTCTTAGACTCAACAAATCAAGTTGAAGAAAATATGACACTGGTTCATCTTTCTTTATGGATGTCAGGGGTTAGTTTTGCCTTCTTTGTTCTCATGGTTTCTATTTTTTCTGGTAGGGTTATTGAGCCTTTTATCCGAAATTATGAGCGACAACGTCGTTTTATCACGAATGCTGGGCATGAATTAAAGACACCTTTGGCAATTATTTCGGCTAATAATGAATTGGTTGAGATGATGAACGGTGAATCAGAATGGACAAAAAGTACCAACGATCAAGTTGAACGTATGACTGGCTTGATTAATAGTTTGGTGGCTATGGCCCGTCTAGAGGAACAACCTGAAGTCGTGTTGACCGATTTGAATTTTTCAGCAATTGCTGAAGATGCTGCCGAGGACTTTAAAGGTCCTGTTATCAAAGACGGCAAGCAATTTGTCATGGAAATTCAACCTGATATTCATGTCAAAGCAGAAGAAAAATCACTTTTTGAATTGGTGACCCTTTTGGTTGATAATGCCAACAAATATTGTGATGCAGGAGGAACGGTTTCAGTTAAATTAAGCAAAGCTAATCGCCTCTCAAAAGCACGTTTGGAAATTTCCAATACCTACGTCGAAGGCAAGAATGTTGATTATAGCAAATTCTTTGAACGTTTTTACCGTGAAGATGAATCACATAATAACAAAAAATCAGGTTATGGTATCGGATTGTCAATGGCACAGACCATGGTCAAACTCTTCAAAGGAAGCATTAGCGTTTCTTATAGCGGAGATACCATTACGTTTTTAGTGAGTTTGTAGGGGGAAAACTCCAAAGCTGATTTGCAAGTAAAGTAAGCAACACTCTAATAGCTTACTTTCTCCTGTTCACAACTCGTTAACATCAACAAAAGACGATTTTCGTTTGGAAGTCGTCTTGTTTTTAGTATGTCTGTATATAAAACTTTACAAGCCCAATAAGCGTTTGACGTGTTCTGGGCTTTCGTTTGGTCCGTAGTTGTTTGGAAAACGGTCAAGTGACTGGATTTGCTTGATGTCATCTGGTGTGAGTTCAAAATCAAAAATATCAAAATTTTCTTTCATGCGTTCTAAGTGAACGGATTTTGGAATGGTAAGGATATCGTTTTGAACTTGCCAACGTAGAATGACTTGTGCCACAGTCTTGCCATGTTTTTCAGCTATGCTATTGAGCGTAGCGTCCTTAAAAATATTATCTTCTCCACGGTTGAAAGGGCTCCAAGCTTGGGTAGCTATGCCAAATTGGGCATTGGCAGCTTGAATGATAGGGTGTTGTTTGTAGGGGTGAAGCTCAATCTGGTTGAGTGCTGGCACAACTTCTGTATTGAGCGCAAAATCTGTTAAACGTCCAGTAGAGAAGTTAGAAACCCCAATAGCACGGATATATCCTTCCTTATAAAGCTCAATCATCGTACGCCAAGCGCCATGAGTATCACCATATGGTTGATGAATGAGATAAAGGTCAAGGTAATCAGTATCCAGTTTGCGTAGCGTTTCCTCAAAAGCCTTTTTCGTTTCGGTATAACCAAGGTGGTCAATCCAGACTTTACTAGTCAGAAAGACATCTTCACGTGAAAGACCAGAAGCCTTCACCGCACGCCCGACAGCTTCTTCATTTTTATAAATAGCGGCAGTATCAATTAAACGGTAGCCAACTTCAAGGGCGTTTTCGACTGATTCTTGGCATTGTGCTTGGTCGAAAATTTGCCAAACACCAAAGCCTAAAACAGGGATTTGGATACCATTATTTAACGTTTTAAAATGCATAATGTTTCCTCCTTAGCCTCATTTTAGCACAAAAGAAAGCAAAATAACGGTATGAAGATTGCTTTATCAGTTTGCTTCAGGAAATTCATTGAGGCTTTTCTTGATTTCTTGGATAAAGGCTGTTCCAATTTTTGAAACTTTTTTCTTTTTATTGGTCACATATCCAAGGGTATGTTTAGGACTATCTTGCAGAGGAATGAGGACAATTTGGTCACGAACGAAGCTATTTACAATTCCAAGACCAGAGGCGTAGGCGTCTGTTGCACAAAGTAAATTCATGACTGTTCCACGGTCATTGCTATAAAGCACGTGCTGTTCATCGTGAATTTGCAAGGCATCCTCGTCAAAATTCAAACCTGATTGTTCCTGACGGAAGCGAATTTGGTCGTAACCTTTTAAGTCGCTTTCAGAAATGACATCCTTATGTGCCAATGGGTGATTGCGTCTAAGAAAGACACGTGTTGGAAAATCACCCAAAGACGTAAATTCCAAATCTTGGTGTTCCAAGGAAGATTCCAAAATATGCTTATTTTCGTCATCCAGATAAATAATACCCAAATCAGCTTCAAAACGAGCAACACTTTCTAAGATTTTCTTAGTGGTCGTTTCAATCGTTTGAAATTCTTGATAATCTTGATTGAATTGTTGGGCAACCTTAGCCAACGGAATTGACAAGAAATCATAATGATGCGACGCTACCGTGAAACTCTTTTTAAATTGGTCATGGTAACGTTGCTCAAGCAAATCAAGCTCACCGATAATACGTTTGGCATATTTCAAAAAATCATAGCCATCTTCAGTTAAGCGCGTGCCTGTATTGGAACGTGTGAACAGTTGAACCCCTAATTCATTTTCTAAATCCTTAATAGAACTTGATAAATTGGGTTGAGTCATAAATAATTCCTTAGCTGCCTGACTAAAAGAACCTACACGAGCGACTGCTTCAACATAACGACATTGTTGAAAATTCATAAAACCTCATCCCTTCTCCATAATAGTTGTTGTCATTATAGCAAAAATAAGATTAAAAAATCAGTAAATTTCTGATAGAAAAAAATAAAGCCGTGATAAGATTTTTTTATAACCCGTCATTAGTTTTCTAGATTATAAGCAGATTTTATGGATAATAATAAAAAATTTAGATTATACGAATGAAAAGAGACGTGGTAAGATAGAATTACTAAAAATCTTGAAGGAAGACGTGTCTATGATAGTAACCGAAAAGCAGTTAAGAAACATTTCAATAGTAACACTAATCATTTTTGTCTTATCTCTTCTTATTTTTTTGAAAATATCTCCTTTTAACCAATTGATTTCTGATTACCAGAGCTCTGAAATCACGAAAGAAGATTTACAGTATCTTAATTGCTTAAAAAGTTTGACACATTTGCCTTGAAGATAAAAAGTCAGTCGAGAGAATATCTTGACTGGCTTTTTCTTTGGTTTTCGCTATAAGCAAATCTTATGGCTATTCATAAAAAATATAGATTTTTCAAGTATAAAAATGCATGATAGTATAATTGTCATACCAAAAGCAAAGGAGAAACAGATTATGACAACAAAGAGAGAATGGGTTTTAAAAGCATTTAAAAATGAAAAAGTCGACAAAGTTCCTGTCGGATTTTGGTATCATTTCACAACGGATGATGAAAGAGGCGACGGTTTTAATCCTGAGATTTTCAATAAAAATATCGCAGGACATAAAAAATTCGTTTCAGACGTCAATCCAGATTTTGTCAAGGTGATGAGTGACGGCTTCTTCACTTATCCTAATGAACAAATTCATCAAGGTGTCACTTCTATCAAAGAATTAGAAGGAATTGTCTCTATCGGTGAAAATCATCCTTGGATTACACAACAAGTTGAATTAGCCAAAAAAATACGTGAAGATTTCCCAGAAGATATTGCTTCTTTCTATAATATTTTTGCTCCTGTGACTTATTTGAAGTGGCAATTGGCAGGAAAAGGTGGCAATGGTGATGAAATCATTGAAAACTTTATCAAGGAAGATGCTGAGTTGACTAAAGAAGTTTTGGACGTGGTTGCTGGCGACATTGGCATCCTAACAAAACGTTTAATTAAAGAAGCAGGAGTTGACGGTATTTACCTCAGCGTTCAAAATTTGCAAGATTTACGTTCAAGCAAAGAAGAATACAACCAAGTGATTAAACCAGGTGAGCTTCACATTTTGAATCGTGCGATTTCTGCTGGTGGTACGAATATTCTTCACATCTGTGGTTATGAAGGCGCAACAAATGACATTACGTATTACACAGATTATCCCGCAGATGTCATTAACTGGGCAGTTGAATTGGAAGGTGTCAGCTTATCAGAAGGACGTCAATTGTTCGGTGGCAAAACAGTTCTTGGTGGTTTTGAAAATACTGAAAAAGGTTTATTGTACCTTGGCAGTAAAGAAGCTATTCAAGGAAAAGTCAAAGAATTGCTTGATGAAGCAGGACATCAAGGCGTTGTGATTGGAGCAGATTGTACCGTACCAAGTGATATTTCGTCAGAACGTATTGATTGGGTGAAAGAAGCGGTTGCTTTATAAGTTTTTAGGAAAAGGAGTGGATTTATATGAGTAAGAAAAAATGGATTGTTGCTGGTGGAGTTGTTGTAGCGCTTGTTGCAGCGACAGTAATTGGACGTCAATTAACAGGTAAGACGACCGCAAGTGCTCAAAGCTCATCTGGCGATTCAGACAAGGTGACTACCCTTCAAGTCGCTCATACACAAAACTATGTGCCATACGATTATGTCGATGAAAATGGTGAAAGTGACGGATTTGAAGTTGCTGTTTTGAAGGCTGTCGATAAAAAATTGAAAAATTATAAATTCGAATACACAGGAACAAGTGACGAAGATTTGCTGATTGGTCTTGAATCTGGAAAATACGATATTGGTGTCAAAGGTGCATGGTACACCGCTGAACGTGCTGAAAAATTTGTGATTCCAGACGAAGCCATTGGTGCTAGTGTGATTGGCTTTGCCATTCGTAAAGAAGATGAATCAAAATACACAGATATCGATTCATTTGCTAATAGCGGTGGTAAACTCGTTCCAATTTCACCACAAAATGCTCAATACAATGTGATTCAAGAGTACAATAAAACAGCTAAAAATCCGATTGAATTGACAGAATCAGAAAGTTTCTCTGTTGCAGATGCCTATGCTTGGGTTCTTGAAGGACGTTACGATGCTTATTTCTCAATCAAGTTGTCATTTGAAGAAGCTGTTCAAGACGAAGACGGTGCTTATCATCAATATGCTGACCAATTAACATGGTTCCCATATAAAGGCATTGAAACTTATCCATTGATTCATAAAAATGCTACTAATGAAGCCTTTGCCGAAGAATATGATAAAGCTATTAAAGAGTTGAAAGAAGACGGCACAATCGCAAAACTTTCTGAAAAATACTTTGGAGAAGATGTCTTTAGTTACGTCACAGACTAGGAGGTGCCTATGGTTTCTTATGAACCGTCTCGTGTGATAACATTTCTTCCAGAAATTTTATCAGCTTTACCTCTGACTTTATGGGTTTTAGTATTGACTATTTTATTTGGAAGCCTGTTAGGACTGTTTTTGGCTTGGTCACAGTTGTCAGGTGAAAAAAGCTTATCCTCTTTTGCAAGAGGATATGTCTTTATTTTAAGATGTACGCCACCTATTGTGCTTATCTTTTTGGTTTTTTATGGTTTACCTCGTTTTTTAGAATGGTGGTTAGGCATCGATGTCAATGGTTGGTCTCGTTCAGTGTTTGTTATTTTAGCGATGACATTGTTGTTTGCAGCTAGTATTTCAGAAGTTTTTAAATCCTCTTATCAAGCACTTCCTAAAGGTCAATTAGAAGCAGGGCTTAGTATTGGTTTAACAGATTATCAGACATTTGTCAGAATCCTTTTGCCACAGGCGTTTCGGATTGCACTCCCCAATATTACGACAGCGATTATTAATCTATTAAAAGACATTGCTTTAGCCTATACGATTGGTCTGGTTGATTTAATGGGGGCTGGAAATTTGGTTATTTCACGAAATCTGGGCAATTATTCGCTTGAAACCTATACAGCGGTTGCCATTATTTACTGGGTTTTAGCGTTAATTTTAGCCGTTGGAACACATTTCATTGAAAATGAGTTAGACACGACACGAGGTTAAGGAGGGATTATGGATTTTTCTTACATTTTAGAAACATTTGTCAAAACTCTTTCTGGGATTCCAGTAACCTTGGAAATTATGGTTGTTTCCATTCTTTTGAGTTTCTTTCCAGCTCTTTTTCTAGCTTTAGGTCGCATTTATAAGGTGAAAGGTGTTACGGGATTTTCAGTTATTTATCTCGCCTTTATTCGTTCGACACCAGCTATTTTACTGATTTTATTTTTTTATAGTCTTTTTCCAAGTTTGATTAACCAGCTATTGAAAGCCACAGGTTTTAATATTTTTGACATTAATCCTATTTATTACGCTTACATTATTTTTGGGCTTATGACTACTGGAAGCCTATCTGAGATTATCCGCTCTGCCATTTTAACGGTTGATAAAGGACAGTTAGAAGCTGCCCAGGCGATTGGGCTTTCGACCAGTCAAGCTTATATTAGAATAGTTTTTCCGCAAGCTATTCGTCAGGCGCTGCCAAATCTTTGCAACTTGGTGATTAATCTCGTCAAGGGGACCTCTCTTGTTTTTGTGATGACGGTGAAAGATATCACGGCGATTGCTAAGATTGAAGCTGCTTATGGTTACCATTATTTTGAATCCTATTTTGTTATTTTCATTATTTATATTGTGATTTGTGGGCTTATTCAATACGGTTTTAAATTTTTAGAAAAACGTGCTCAAATTGTTTGAGGTCAAGTTAGGAGTTTTCTATGTTATCAGTTAAAAATATCGAAAAATCATTTGGAGATAAAAAAGTTTTAGACGGGATTAGTTTGACAGTCAATCAAGGTGATGTTGTTGTCATCTTGGGACCTTCGGGTTCAGGAAAAACAACTTTCTTGCGGTCTCTTAATTATCTTGAAAAAGCTGACGCTGGGGAGTTGATACTAGATGGCAAGACCTACGATTTGGCAAAAATCAGTCGCAAGGATGTCCTTGAAATTCGCAAAAAAACAGCCTTTGTTTTTCAAAATTATAATTTATTTGCCAACAAAACGGCTATTGAAAATATTTTGGAAGGATTAGTCATTGCTCGCAAGATTCCAAAAGAAGAAGCTATCCCAATTGCTGAAAATGCGCTGAAAAAAGTTGGGCTTTTAGAGAAAAAAGACTACTATCCTAGTCAATTGTCTGGTGGGCAACAGCAACGGATTGGAATTGCGCGTGCTATCGCTGTGAAACCTGATGTCATTTTATTTGACGAGCCGACATCTGCCCTTGACCCAGAATTGATTGGAGATGTTCTTGATGTCATGAAAGAATTAGCCCAAGAAGGGGTCACTATGGTAGTCGTCACTCACGAAATGAGCTTTGCGCGTGATGTGGCAACACATGTCATCTTTATGGAAGGCGGACACATTATCGAAGAAGGCGACCCAAAAGAATTCTTCAGCAAACCAAAAGAAGAACGCACCAAACAATTCTTAACCCGCATCATCCCAGAACTCAATATAGACCCAGTGATTTAAAAAACATCGGTATGGCAACGTACCGATGTTTTTTTGTGATAGATGAATATAAAAGAAATCTATGGCGGTCTATAAAAAAGATAGATTATGCAGACTTATGAGGTGGTGGTAAGATAGTTGTACTTAATAAAACCTTTAGGGGGAATGAGAATGAAGAAAAAAGTAAAATGGATTATTTCTATTATTGTAGTAGCGTTAGTAGGGCTATTGATTTTTGATAAAGTAACTAAAAATACTAGTGAAGCCAAGTCCGATTCTAGTGAAAAAATCACCGTTGTTGCGGCAACAAGCGGCTCGCCAAAACCCTTTACTTATGAGGAAGACGGTGAACTAACTGGACAAAATATTGAATTAATCAAAGCTGTTTTTGAAAAATTGCCTCAGTATAAATTAAAAATCGTCAAGGTTGAATTTTCATCTATTTTTTCTGGGCTAACTTCAGGACGCTATCAAATTGCAGTGAATAATTTAGCCAAAAACGCCGAACGTGAAAAAAATTATCTTTTTACAGATCCAATTTTTAAAAATTCTTACGTCGTTATTTTTAAAAACGGTAGCGATAAAGCCAAAACGGCCGATGAATGGTCAGATTTAGCTGGTTTATCAACGGTTGGGTCATCAGGTGTAAATTCAACAACAGCAATCGAAGAATATAATAAAGCAAATCCAGACAATACGATTGAGCTCAATTATTCTTCTGAGGATTTAAAATCACAACTTGAAGGCGTTGAAAGTGGTAAATATGATTTTCTCGTTATGGATAAACCAATGTTTGAATACTATCAAAAAGAGTATAGCTTGGATTTAACGGGGAAAACGATTAGTGGAGACTTGTCAACAGCTTTAATGTCTGAACCATATAGTTATTTTGTTGTTGGAAAAGAAGAAACGCAACTAGCAGAGGATATTAATGCTGCTCTTAAAGAAGTCGTTGAGGACGGAACTTCTAAACAAATTAACGAAAAGTATTTTGATGAAGATTATTCACCAACTTATGATGATTAGGAGATTGTTATGACTTTTAAATATACGATTGAAACAGATTCGGATAAGGTGGATTTTCAACAAGTTGCTGATGTTTTGCATTCAGCAGGGCTTGCTAGCAATACAGATGTCAAACAAACTGAAAAGTCTTTTCGTAACAGCGACATTACTATTTATATCAAAGATGGAAATAAAGTGATTGGAGTTGGACGTGCTTTGACTGATTTTGTTTCGCAAGGAGCGATTTATAACGTTGCAGTTGCTGCAGATTATCAAGGACAGCACGTTGGGCATACCATTATCACAACCTTATTAGAAAAACTAGCAGGAATTAATGTGATTCTTTATACACATCCACAAACGCTCACTTTATATGAAAAATATGGTTTCCGTCGCAATAAAACAGCTTTTGCTCACTTTGATCATGGAACACCTGAGAGTTTACAATGGATGGAAGATGAAGGGTTCTTTTTACCAGAAAATTATCGCTTTGATAGTGAGAAAGGACGGTATTAGTATGAAAAAATTGTTAAAATCTCTTTTTATTTATGAAGATGACCCGCGTTCAATGATATATCGTTTAACAAGCTTACAAGCAAATGGTTATTTAGAAGATATTTCACTTTTATTCTTAGAAGAAATCGAAAGTGGGGAAAGACTATGACAACTAAATTTGTTAGCAAAGAAGTAGATGATTCAGGACATTTTAAACGCCAGAAAACCAGATTTACAACTCCTTTTGGAAAAGAAGAAGGTCAGTTACCTGTTGAGAAGAATCGTTATAGATTGATTGTTTCATATGCTTGCCCTTGGGCACACAGGCAATTAATTGCTCTTAAACTGTTGGGGTTAGAAAATGTTATTAGCGTAGGCGTTGTTAATCCTATTCGTCCTGTGGGGGTTAATCGGACAGATTGGGAGTTTAGTTTGGATGAAAACAATACTGACCCTGTCCTTGGTGTTCGTTATTTAAGTGAATTGTATTTAAAAACTGATTCTGCTTATCAGGGACGTTTTACTGTCCCAGCAGTAGTAGATTTGCAAACAGAAGAAGTTGTTAATAATGACTTTTATAATTTGCTGAAAATTTGGGAGATGGATTGGACACCATTTCATAGTACAGAAGCTCCTGACCTTTATCCAGAAGAATTGCGTGCTGATATTGATGCTTTAAATGAGATTATTTTTCATGACATTAACAACGGTGTTTACAAAGCAGGCTTTGCTACGAGTCAAAAAGCTTATGAAGAAGCTTATGATAAATTATTTCAACGGTTGGATGAATTGGAAGAAAGATTAGCACATAGTCGATATTTATTCGGTGAGCGATTAACGGACTCTGATATTCGACTTTACGTGTCTCTCGTGCGTTTTGACATTGCCTACTATAATGGTTTTCGCTGTAATCGCAATCGTTTAATTGATTTTCCTAATCTTTGGGGTTATGCGCGTGACCTTTATCAGCAAGAGGCTTTTAAAGAAACTACCAATTTTGACCATATCAAGAAACATTATCATTTAAGCGCTATTGATAATCCTCATCAAATTTTACCAAAAGGTCCCGATTTGAGTATTTGGGATTTACCACATGACCGTGCTAGTCGTCACTATATTTAATTAAAGGAGAAATACTATGCCAAACTATACAAATCCTAATATCAAGCCAGTAGAAATAAAAATTCGTCCCGTTGAAACGAAAACAGAAATTGATGAACGCGGTGCTTTTCAACGCCAACCAAATCATTTTACAACACCATTTGGAGATGGTGAGGACGAATTAAAAGCAGAAAAAGGGCGTTATCATTTATATTGGGCAAAAGGATGCCATTGGTCAAATCGTGCTTCTATTGTTCGAGAATTACTAGGTTTAGAAGATGCTATTTCTGTTACTATTGTTGGACATGATTACGAAGATCCAGAAAAACGCCGATATGGATGGGATTTTGCTGCTTACGAAAACCAAGTTGACCCAACAACAGGAGCCGAATTCTTATCTGAATTTTATTATCGTGCCGATCCAGACTATACTGGTCGTACAACTGTACCAGCTCTTGTAGATTTAGAAACTTATACAGTTGTTAATAATGATTATCATCGATTGACTAATTATTTAGAAGTTAACTTTAAACCATTCCAAAAAGTAAATGCCCCTAATCTCTACCCAGAAGAATTGCGTGCTGATATTGATAATTTGAATGATAATGTTCTTTTTCCATTTGTTAACAATGGCGTTTATCGAATGATGTTTGCACAATCCTTAGTTGCTTACGAGGAGGCATTCGATGATTTTTTCACAACTTTAGATGTGCTTGAAAAACGATTGGAGAATAATAGATTTTTATTTGGTGATTATGTTACAGATAGCGATGTGCGCTTTTTTGTCACCTTAGCACGCTTTGATACACATTACTACCGAAATTTAGGTCCAATCAAAAAACGAATTTCCGAGTACACTAATATTTGGGGCTATGCGCGTGATTTGTATGAAATTCCAGCCTTTAAACACAATACTTATTTTCATGATATAGCGCGTGGTTGGGATACCAAGAAAGAAAAATTATTTGTCGATTTCAACTCACGGTTCGCTGATGATATTGATTTCGATGCTATTTGGTCAACACCACAAAAACGCAAATACCTTTCAAAAACACCAGAACAAAAATTTTTGATTGATTGAGTTTGCGAGCATGGTTGATTGAAATTAAGAATTCAGTTCATAATTACAGTGTTAAAAGTGGCTAATAAATTGTACATTGAAATGATATAAGTTGGCTAATAGGAAGTCTGTTTTATAGCTTCATCGCTTTCTTCACCTCTAACCATTATTACTGACATAAACAAGCGAAGTTGAGTGCACTTTTCCAGCTTCGTTTGTTTTTTTATAGTGGCATTTATTTTCCAGTAAAAGTCGCTTTTTTTGTGGAACAATGATAAAATGGAGTGTAAACTAAAAATTGTAAGAGAAGAACATGACTAAGAAAATTGGCGTCGGTAAGGCGCATAGTAAGATTATTTGGATGGGTGAACATTCCGTTGTTTATGGCTATCCTGCCATTGCGATTCCGCTTCAAGGAATTGAGGTTGAATGTCATATTTATCCAGCTGAAGAAAAGATTCACTTTGATTTTTATGACACGTTATCAACTGCCGTTTATGCGGCGTTAGAGTACCTAAATCACACAGATGTTTCCATTACCTATGCGATTCGTTCTGAAATTCCACAAAAACGTGGCATGGGGTCATCAGCAGCGGTTTCTATCGCAGCTATCCGTGCTGTTTTTGATTATTTTGAGCAAAGCATTGATATGGATACTCTGGAAATTTTGGTGAATAAAGCAGAGATTATTGCACATTCAAATCCAAGTGGGCTTGATGCCAAGACTTGTTTGAGTGATAAAGCCATTACTTTTATCCGTAACATCGGTTTTAGTACCCTTGATTTAGATTTGGATGCTTATTTGGTTATTGCAGATACGGGAATTTATGGTAATACGCGTGAAGCTGTTGAGAAGGTTGCACAGGCAGAAGAGGCGAATTTACCACATCTGGCAGCCCTCGGCGATTTAACCGAAATTGTTCAAAAAGCTATTCAAGACAAAGATATTCAAAAAATTGGTCACATGATGACCGAAGCGCACGCTCATTTACAAGCTATTGGTGTCAGCATTGACGTTTCCGACCAACTGGTTAAGCTTTCTTTGGAAAATGGTGCCCTTGGAGCCAAGATGAGTGGTGGCGGACTTGGAGGCTGTATTATTGCCCTTGCAAGTACCAAAGCTGACGCAGAAAAAATAAGTAAAGCATTAAAAGAAGGAGGAGCGGTTCAAACGTGGATCGAAAAATTGTAACGGTAAAATCATATGCCAACATTGCTATTATCAAATACTGGGGGAAAGCTGACGCTGTCAAGATGATTCCAGCAACTAGCAGTATATCTTTGACTCTGGAAAATATGTTTACCACAACAACTGTTTCTTTTTTACCACAATCGGTTGGTCATGATGAATTTTACATCAATGGCGTCTTGCAAGATGAAAAAGAACACGCAAAAATTTCTGCCATTATCGACCAATACCGTGGTGGACGTTCCGAATTTATCAAAGTTGAAACTAGCAATAACATGCCAACCGCTGCAGGTTTATCATCAAGTTCAAGTGGACTTTCAGCGCTTGTAAAGGCTTGTAATGAACTTTTCGAAACTGGCTTAAATCAATCAGAGTTGGCACAAAAAGCCAAATTTGCTTCAGGGTCATCATCGCGTTCATTCTTTGGACCGATTGCTGCGTGGGATAAAGACAGCGGAGACATTTATCCAGTGCAAACTGATCTCAAATTAGCAATGATTATGCTTGTTTTAAGCGATAGCAAGAAACCAATTTCTAGTCGTGAAGGCATGAAACGCTGTGCTGAAACGTCAACAACTTTTGCGGATTGGGTCAAACAATCTGAGCAAGATTATAAGGATATGCTTGCTTATTTGAAAGCCAATGATTTTGAGAAAGTTGGAGAATTGACAGAACGCAACGCGCTTGCCATGCACGATACTAACGCACACTCTAATCCACCATTCAATTATTTGACAGATAAGACCTATGCAGCTATGGATTTTGTTAAATCGCTGCGCGCTCAAGGTGAAAAATGCTATTTCACAATGGATGCAGGCCCAAATGTTAAAGTTCTTTGTTTGGAAGAAGATTTAGAGCGCTTAACAAAACGTTTTGAAGAAAACTATCGTGTGATTGCATCACGTACTAAGGTGTTACCAGATGAAAACGATTAGTGTGCAGACAGGTGGAAAGCTCTATATTGCAGGCGAGTATGCCATACTAACCCCTGGGCAAACTGCTATTTTGAAAAATATTCCCATTCATATGACAGCGACAGTCAAAGAAGCCGAAAAAATTACCCTTTTTTCAGACATGTTTGACTACGCTACTGATATGACAGTAGATAAGAATTATGCGCTCATTCAGCAAACCATTGTAACTCTGGCTACTTACCTTGACAAATCTTTGCATAATTTACCAGCGTTTAAACTCGATATTACTGGAAAGTTAGAGCGTGACGGTAAGAAATTTGGCATTGGGTCAAGTGGTTCAGTGACGGTGTTAACGCTCAAAGCCTTGTCCGCATTTTATGAGCTAAATTTATCAGCAGATACCATTTTCAAGCTTGCTTCCTATACGCTTTTAAAACTGGGGGACAATGGTTCTATGGGCGATATAGCTTGTATTGCTTACGATGATTTGGTGGCTTTCACCTCTTTTGACCGTCAAAAAGTGTCAACGTGGATTGCAACAGAAGACATCAAAACTGTACTTGCTAAAGACTGGGGCTATCATATCGAAATCATCAAACCTGCGTTGGCATGTGATTTCTTGGTAGGCTGGACAAAACAACCGTCCATTTCAAAAGATATGATTAATTTAGTCAAATCAGCCATTACAAAAGCGTTTCTTGAGGATACAGAAAGAAATGTTCAAATCTGTAAGCAAGCCCTTCAAACGGGTGATAAGATGGCTGTTAAGGCAAGCCTGCAAAAAGTTAGTGATTTGTTGCTCGGTTTAAGCTCAGCTATTTACAATGACAAATTAAAGGCGTTGAAATCTGCTGAAAAAGGTTTAGATGTCATTGCAAAATCATCTGGCTCAGGCGGCGGCGACTGTGGTATTGCAATATCATTCTCAGAAAGCGACAGCCACGAACTCGCCCAACGTTGGCAGAAAGCTGGTATTGAAATACTATATCAAGAAAGATTAAGTGATGAAAGATAAATTAAGTTTAGTCAGACCAATTTGGATTGAGGTAACCAAGAATGATTAATCGCAAAGATGAACACATTAAGTATGCTTTAAAATATCAATCTCCTTATAATTCTTTTGACGATATGGAGTTGATTCATCATTCTTTTCCTGATTATGATTTAAGTGAGATTGATTTACATACCCATTTTGCGGGGCGTGATTTTGAGTTTCCTTTTTATATCAATGCCATGACGGGCGGTTCAGAAAAAGGCAGAGCTGTTAATCAAAAATTGGCTCAAATTGCACAAGCAACGGGGCTTGTCATGGTTACAGGCTCTTATAGTGCTGCGCTGAAAAATCCTCATGATGATTCTTATCCTAACAAAGAAGAATTTCCAGAATTGCTGCTAGCGACTAATATCGGAATTGACAAACCTTATGAATTAGGGCTACAAACTATTCACGAAATACAGCCCATTTTTCTCCAAGTTCATGTCAACCTAATGCAAGAGCTTTTAATGCCAGAGGGTGAACGTGAGTTCCGCCAATGGAAAGAAAATCTCGCCGATTATGCCACAAAGATACCAGTTCCTATCATTCTTAAAGAAGTCGGCTTTGGCATGGATTTAAAAACAATTGAAGAGGCTCACAAGTTAGGCATTAAAACTGTCGATATTTCAGGACGTGGTGGCACAAGTTTCGCCTATATTGAAAATCAACGTGGGCATAATCGTTCTTATCTCGATGAGTGGGGACAAAGCACGGTTCAAACGCTGTTGAATGCTCAGCCGATGATTGATAAGATTGAAATCTTGGCATCTGGCGGCGTTCGTCATCCTTTGGATATTGTAAAATGCTTGGTTTTAGGAGCAAAAGCGGTAGGATTATCGCGAGCAATCCTAAAACTAGTCGAAAAATATTCCGTTGAAGAAGTCATCACAATCATTAATGGCTGGAAAGACGACTTGCGTCTCATCATGTGTGCTCTGAATTGCAAAACAATTGCCGAACTTAGACAGGTAGATTATCTCCTATACGGAAAATTAAACGAAGCAAACCAAAAACGCTGATTCTTTTGAATCAACGTTTTTTATATATTACTAAATTTATCACAACATGTAATAAACAATGGCAATGTAATGTAGCACTGAAGCTAGTAAAATGAAGAGGTGCCAAATCATGTGGTCGTAAGGACGTTTTCTAGCGTAGAAGATTGCTCCGATAGTATATGAAAGACCACCAGCAAGCATTAGTAGCCAGAAAGCAACGCCAGTTTTACTAACAATGCTTGGAATAATGAAAATCACTAACCAGCCCATAAGCAAGTAGAGAAAGAGTGAGAATTTTTCATTAATCTTCTTGGCAAAAATTTTATATAAAATACCAAAAATAGTTGCGCCCCATTGCAAGATAATAATAACGTATCCGAGCCAGCCACCTACTAAAGAGAGAGCGACAGGAGTGTAAGACCCTGCAATAGCAATGTAAATCATACTGTGGTCGATAATCCGCAAAATGAATTTCTGCGGTGAATCATATTGCATAGAATGATAAATTGTCGATGATAGAAACATCAAGAAAAGGCTAATATCAAAGATAGACATGCCGACAGCTGCTTCTATACCATAATGTTGATAACTATAAATGGCAGTGATAGGAAGCAGGACAAGCATTGCCACAGCTCCAACAGCGTGAGTGACACTATTTGCGACTTCTTCGCCGAATGAAAGACGTTTACTTAATTTCATAGTCATGCTAGCATTCATCTTTTTCTCCTTCTAATTCTTGAACTAATTGGTGAGTTTGGTAATACAGCTGCAATGTTTGACAAGCTGAAACGACAACAGGAGGTAAGTCGTCTATCTTTTCACCATTCATGCAAGCAACAAAATCATCATAACGTTTTTGTGATTGGTTGTCCGCTGTCAAAATTGCCAATGTTTGGCTAATTTCTTGAATGGAAAAGACGTTTTTTAAACTTGTAATGACAATTAATCGTGCCACCTGCTTACGACTATATTTTTTCTTAATCGGCTTTTCGAGATGCCCATGTTTAACATAATTGTTAATCATAGAAGCCGTTAATCCTTTTTCGTTTTGATGATTGGCTTCGCCGATTTGGTTGACATACAGCAGTACCTGATCTAAATATAAATCTATATCTGGTAATTCAGACCATTTTGGATAAGACATTGTCATAAAGTTTTATTTACCTCTTTATCTAGTATCGATAACTAGATTATATAATCTCTAAAAAATATTGTCAAGAAAAAACCTTCGTTTTGAAGAAATAATGTCAAAAAAATCAGAAAACTTAATCTTTTCGCGTATTTACAGTTATAAAAAAAGCGTCTGGGAGGTTCCAGACGCTTTGTCTATTTCAGATTTTTTAGAATTGTTTTGGCAGTTTCTAAATTCATATGTGGTGCTTGCAAGAGTTGTTGAACCACTTTGCCAACTTCGTTTTCAGTGGCACCAGCAAGAAGTGCTAATGATTTGGCTTGCAATTTCATGTGTCCTGCCTGAATACCAGTAGAAGTCAACGCTTTCACGGCAGCGAAATTTTGTGCTAGCCCAATAGAAACAATGATTTTTGCAAGTGTTTGTGCATCTGGATGCCCTAGTAGTTCGTGAGCGATTTTAACGGTTGGGTTAAGTCCGATAGAACCACCGCGTGTTGCGATTGGCATTGGGAGCGTTAATTGACCGCGAAGCACTTGTTGTTCTTTATCAAATGACCAAGTTGCTAAACCACAGTATTGTCCGTCTTTGCAAGCATAGGCGTTAGCGCCTGCTTCGATAGCTCGCCAGTCATTTCCAGTTGCCAAGACAACGGCATCTATACCATTAAAAATCCCTTTATTATGTGTGGTAGCACGATAAACATCAACTTGAGCAAGTTTGCTTGCCAGTTCAAATTTTTGAGCCAACTCATGAGCTTCCTCTTTGTTGCGGCTGAGGTATCGAAGGTCAACTTGACATTCGGCGGTAACCAGCGCCTGCGTTGCATAGTTTGAAAGAATTGCCATTAGAGTTTTTCCGCCAGAAAGTTCTTCCAGACTAGGCACTAAAGCCTCCATCATGGTGTTGACCATATTGGCTCCCATAGCTTCTTGTGTATCAACCGTCAAGTAAACGATCAGAAACTCATCTTTTTCTTCCATAGTCAATTCTCTAGCGCCGCCACCACGTTTTACGATAGAAGGGTGAGCTTCATTGGCTAAAGTCAATAGCTGCGCAGAATGATTCAAGATAGTTTCTTTTGCGATAGCTTTGTCTACCACATCATAAAGGGCAACTTGGCCAATCATTTTTCGAGAATGAACTTTGGTCTTAAAACCACCTGAACGTTTGATGATTTTAGCTGCAAAACTAGCCGCTGCTACCACTGAAGGTTCTTCAGTTACCATTGGAACGTTGAAAGTAGCACCATCAACCTGAAAATCAGGAGCAACTGAAAACGGCAAAGAGAAAGTTCCCAAAACATTCTCTGTTAGCTGATTGGCTGTTTCAAGCGATAGCAAGGTATTTTCTTTTAAGTCATTAAGTGTTTCAGTGCTTAAAAGATGATTATTTTCCAAATGTTCAAGACGTTCAGTTATTGTTTTTTTGGAGAATCCACTCCAGTTAACTTTAGTCGATTTCGTTTGTTTTTCCATAAATTCTTTCGTGTCCACGAATTTCTTTGAGGGCAAATGTTCCAGTTTTGTAATTTGCAAAAGAAGCATTACCGTCAGCATCTAAAACAGGTTCTTCAAAGAAGATTCTTTCGTAATCTTCAACAGAAAGAGCAATACGTTGTTTGAGTTCTTGAAGTCGGCTATTTTTAAGCTTGTCTTTGAAGCCTTCAACCAATGTTCCAGTGAAAATTTCAGCAACTGCGCCACTTCCATAGCTGAAGAAAGCGATATCGTCACCACCTACCAAGTTTTCACTATTTTCAAGAAGTGAAAGGAGTCCAAGGAAGAGTGAGCCAGTGTACATATTTCCGACTTGTTTACTATAAAGGATAGAGCTTTCAAAATTAGCTTTAAGTTTTTCTTGCAAATCAGCTGGCAATGTTTTATCCATAATTTTATTAAAGCCTTTAAGGGCTAATTTGGGAAATGGTAAGTGGAAACAGAAAGCTGAAAAATCAGAAAGTGATGTATTAAAGCGTTTTTGAAATTCTGCCCATGTTGTTTTCAACATATCAAGGTATTGTTTGGTTGAATAAATACCATTGACATAAGGCGTTGTTGAATAATTAGGACGCCAGAAGTCCATAATGTCGCGTGTTTGAGCAACAGAATTATCATTTAAGAGCAAAATTTGTGGGTCTTGTGAGATAAGCATGGCAATGCTACCAGCACCTTGCGTTGGTTCCCCAGAAGTGTGGGCTCCGTAACGAGCAATGTCAGAAGCAATAACGAGGACTTTTGATTCTGGGTGTTTTTCAACGTGTAAGCGAGCGTAATCAAGCGCTGCTGTCGCACTGTAACAAGCTTCTTTCATCTCGATACTACGTGCAAAAGGTTGAATTCCCAAAAGGCTGTGAATACAAGTTGCTGCCGCTTTACTTTGGTCAACAGATGATTCTGTCGCAACGATAACCATATCAATGGCTTCTTTGTCATCATCAGTAAGAATGCTGTCAGCAGCAGAAGCACCAAGAGTTACAATGTCATCATTGACAGGTGCAATACTAAGCGTCCTTAACAGCAAACCTTTGCTGTATTTTTCAGGGTCAACTTGACGACTTTCAGCTAAATCATCCATGTTTAGCATATATTGTGATGTCGCAAACCCGATTTTATCAATACCGATTTTCATGAATAAACCTTTCTGAATGATTGAACTCACCTGATACTACAATGTTTACGAGTACCTGCCTAGCTAACTCATAATTAGCTCAAATGTCTTATGGCATAGTGAGTTCGTGATTATTATTAATTGAGTGACTAAATGTCCATTCATAATTCTACCATAAAGTTGTGAAAATGCTCTACAAAAAAATTATTTATTTCATTCGTCAAAGTAATGGGCAAAATATTTTGAATACAAGAAAAATACTAGCTTTTTTTGTTTATTTCAGATAAAATAGGAAGGAATGATTTTTTTAACAAAATCAAAAAATCCAAAGGAGTGAATGGCATGACAAAAGCTGATGTGATTTTTAAAGAAAATATCAAAAAAATTATGGAAGAAGGTGTCTTTTCAGAAAATGCTCGCCCTGTTTACCAAAGCGGTGGACAAGCTAATTCAAAATACGTTACAGGAGCGTTTGCTGAATATGATTTGAGTAAGGGGGAATTTCCGATTACAACTCTCCGCCCTATTCCAATTAAAAGTGCTATTCGCGAAATCTTTTGGATTTATCAAGACCAAACGAATGATTTATCAGTTTTAAATGATAAATACAATGTCAAATATTGGAATGACTGGGAAGTTGACAACTCTGGAACGATTGGTGAACGTTATGGTGCTGTTGTCAAAAAACACGACATTATCCGTAAAATATTGAAACAATTAGAGGAAAATCCATGGAATCGTCGCAATGTCATCTCACTTTGGGATTACGAAGCTTTTGAAAATACAGACGGACTTTTGCCATGTGCTTTTCAGACAATGTATGATGTGCGTCGTGTTGACGATGAGATTTACCTTGATGCAACTTTGACTCAACGTTCAAATGATATGCTTGTTTCACACCACATCAATGCTATGCAATATGTTGCCCTTCAAATGATGATTGCTAAGCATTTTGGGTGGAAAGTGGGAAAATTCTTCTACTTTGTCAATAACTTGCATATCTACGATAATCAATTTGAGCAAGCTCGAGAATTGCTTTCTCGCGAATCTACGGATTGTAAACCACGTTTGGTACTCAACGTGCCAGACGGAACAGATTTCTTTGATATTAAACCAGAAGATTTTGAATTAGTTGATTATGAGCCAGTTAAACCACAATTAAAATTTGATTTGGCTATTTAATCCCTCTTTTGTGGTCGTTTCCGTATCACATTTCTGCATTTTTTAGGGAAATCTGATAAGATGAAATAGACGAAATGAGAGGACTGTATGACAAAGAAAATCGTTGCCATTTGGGCAGAAGATGAAAATCGTTTAATCGGAGTAAATGATGGCTTGCCATGGCGTTTACCAAAAGAATTAAAACACTTTAAAGAAACAACCATGGGACAAGCTCTTTTAATGGGTCGTGTAACCTTTGACGGAATGAATCGCCGTATTCTTCCAGGACGCGAAACATTGATTTTAACAAGAGACAAGTCCTTTGAGGCAGATGGTGTAACAATCGTTCATGACATGGACGAGGTTTTTGATTGGTTTGAAAAGCAGGATAAGACCCTTTATATCGTTGGTGGAGCTAGTATCTATAAAGCTTTTCTACCGCATTGTGATGCTATTATTAAAACAACGGTTCATGGTGTTTTTGAAGGTGATACGTATTTCCCAGACGTTGATTTGACAGACTTTAAAAAAGTCTCTGAAACCTTCAACGAAAAAGATGATAAAAATGCCTACGACTTTACCATTACAGTCTTAGAAAAATAAAAATAGGGAGATAGGAATGCAAAGAAGTATTTTTGGTGTATTCACGGCTTTCTTAGCGGTTATTTGTATTTTATGTGCCCTCCCAGCACTTAGAAAAAAACGATATGGATTGGCAGTTCTTTTGTTTTTAAATGCCTTTACAAATATAGTCAATACCATTCATGCCGTGTATGGTACCTTATTTTAATTTAGAGAGAATAGAATTAGAGAGAATAAAAGATGGTTGGAAATCGAACAAATGATGTAAAAGTTTATTGCTCATTCTGTGGAAAAAGCCAAGATGAAGTGAAAAAAATCATTGCAGGAAACAATGTTTTTATCTGTAATGAGTGCGTGGCTTTGTCACAAGAAATTATCAAAGAAGAACTTGCTGAAGAAGTTCTTGCAGATTTAGCGGAAGTTCCAAAACCTAAAGAGTTGTTAGCAACTCTTGACGAATATGTCGTTGGTCAAGACCGTGCCAAACGCGCGCTTGCCGTAGCTGTTTATAACCATTACAAACGTGTTTCTTTTGCGGAAAGTCGCAACGAAGAAGATGTTGATTTGCAAAAATCAAATATTTTGATGATTGGTCCTACAGGCTCAGGAAAAACATTCCTAGCTCAAACTTTGGCTAAAACATTGAATGTACCGTTTGCGATTGCTGATGCGACATCATTGACAGAAGCAGGATACGTTGGTGAAGATGTTGAAAATATCCTCTTGAAATTAATTCAAGCAGCTGATTTTAATATCGAACGCGCCGAACGCGGTATTATTTACGTGGATGAAATTGATAAAATCGCTAAAAAAGGTGAAAATGTCTCAATTACACGTGATGTTTCAGGTGAAGGTGTTCAACAAGCACTTCTTAAAATCATTGAAGGAACAGTTGCTAGCGTACCACCTCAAGGTGGACGTAAGCACCCTAACCAAGAAATGATTCAAATTGACACTAAAAATATCCTATTCATTGTCGGCGGTGCTTTTGATGGTATCGAAGATATTGTCAAACAACGTTTAGGTGAAAAGGTTATCGGTTTTGGTCAAAATAACCGTAAAATTGATGAAAATGCTTCTTATATGCAAGAAATCATTTCAGAGGATATTCAAAAATTTGGCTTGATTCCAGAATTTATCGGACGTTTGCCAGTTGTAGCGGCACTTGAACAGTTGACGGCTGATGATTTGGTTCGTATCTTGACAGAACCACGTAATGCCTTGGTTAAACAATATCAAACGCTATTATCATACGACGGTGTTGAACTAGAATTTGATAAAGATGCTTTGCAAGCTATTGCTAACAAAGCCATTGAACGCAAGACAGGAGCTCGTGGTTTACGCTCAATTATTGAAGAAACTATGATGGATATCATGTTTGAAATTCCTAGCCAAGAAGAAGTGACTAAGGTTCGTATCACTAAAGCGGCTGTTGAAGGCAAAGACAAACCAATTTTGGAAATTGCGTAAGGAGCTGACGATGACTGAGTATTTAAATACCCACAATGCTTCGCTTCTGTTGAGCGCAGCCAATAAATCCCATTATCCGCAAGATGATTTACCAGAAATTGCGCTTGCTGGGCGTTCAAATGTTGGAAAGTCGAGCTTTATCAATACCCTTTTAGGGCGTAAAAATCTAGCTCGTACATCTAGTAAGCCAGGAAAAACACAATTGCTTAATTTCTATAATATTGATGATAAATTGCGTTTTGTTGATGTGCCTGGTTATGGCTATGCCAAAGTTTCTAAATCAGAACGCGCCAAATGGGGCAAGATGATTGAAGAATACTTGGTAAGTCGTGATAATTTGCGTGCCGTTGTCAGCTTGGTTGATTTTCGTCATGACCCAAGCGCCGATGACGTTCAAATGTACGACTTCCTAAAATATTATGAGATTCCTGTTATTGTTGTTGCCACAAAAGCTGACAAGATTCCTCGTGGCAAATGGAACAAGCATGAATCAGCAATCAAAAAGAAATTAAACTTTGATAAATCAGATAAATTTATTATCTTTTCATCCGTTGACCGCACAGGTTTAGACGAATCTTGGGATAGTATTTTAGATGAATTGTGATAAAAGGCTGGGTCTCCAGTCTTTTTTTGTTTGTGCTATGTGGGTGCAAACTTGTATGCGTATGGGAAATTTTAAGTTGTCTAAAGTTGACAATCATTGTTTTTATATTTTTTGACAGGCTCAACAATCCAGATTGTATTGCGTTTTGGAATTATAATGACACAAGCAAAGAAGCTGAACACCTTTGTTTCAGTTTTTTGTTATAGTTTTTAACTAATAAATCGATAGATAATGACTATTATCTTTTCTCAAAGTCTTGTGCTATTATAAACATATTAAAAATTGAGAGGGTTATATGGAAAATCATAATTTTGAAAACGAAGGTCAGTTTCAGCGAAAAATGACCAGTCGTCATTTATTTATGTTGTCACTTGGCGGTGTGATAGGTACAGGTTTGTTTTTAAGTTCGGGCTATACTATCGCTCAAGCTGGACCGTTGGGAGCTGTTTTATCTTATCTAGTGGGAGCAGTGGTTGTTTATCTCGTCATGTTATCTTTGGGTGAATTAGCTGTTGCCATGCCAGTTACAGGTTCGTTTCACACGTATGCCACAAAATTTATTAGCCCTGGGACAGGTTTTACGGTTGCTTGGTTATACTGGATTTGTTGGACGGTTGCGCTAGGGACAGAATTCCTCGGTGCGGCTATGCTAATGGGACGTTGGTTTCCAAACGTACCAACGTGGCTTTTTGCGACTTTGTTTGCGGTGATTATTTTTGCGATTAACGCTCTAAGCGTGCGTAGTTTTGCTGAAGCAGAATCTTTCTTCGCCTCAATTAAGGTGATTGCGATTATTATTTTCATTATTTTGGGGCTGGGAGCGATGCTTGGTTTAGTCTCATTTGACGGCGAACACAAAGCAATTCTTTTTACAAATTTAACGGCAAACGGTGCTTTTCCGAAGGGAATTACAGCTGTTATTTCTGTCATGTTGGCGGTTAATTATGCCTTTTCTGGGACAGAGCTAATCGGTATTGCAGCTGGTGAAACGGACAATCCAAAAGAAGCTGTGCCTAAGGCAATCAAAACAACGATTGGTCGTCTAGTGATTTTCTTTGTTTTGACAATCGTGGTTCTCGCTTCGCTATTACCAATGAAGGAAGCTGGGGTTTCGACAGCGCCATTTGTTGATGTATTTGATAAAATGGGAATTCCTTTTGCTGCAGATATTATGAATTTTGTCATTCTAACAGCGATTTTATCGGCAGGAAATTCAGGACTTTATGCTTCTAGCCGTATGCTTTGGTCTTTGGCAAACGAAGGAATGTTGTCAAAAAAGGTCGTCAAAATCAATGAACACGGTGTCCCAATGCGTGCCCTTCTCTTGTCAATGGCAGGTGCGGTCTTGTCACTATTTTCAAGTATTTATGCGGCAGATACGGTTTATCTTGCCTTGGTATCGATTGCAGGTTTTGCGGTTGTGGTTGTTTGGTTATCCATTCCAATGGCACAAATCAATTTTCGTAAGGCATTTTTGAAAGAACATTCTCTTGATGAATTGTCTTATCAAACGCCTTTTACACCAGTTTTGCCTTATATTACCATTATTCTTTTGGTGGTTTCGATTATTGGAATTGCTTGGGATGCCTCGCAGCGTGCGGGCTTGTATTTTGGGATTCCATTTGTCATTTTGTGTTATGTTTACCATTATTTGCGTTATAAGAAGTGGTAGAAGGGATTTACTATGGGAAGATTTAAAGAATTGCTAGCCAGTCAAGATTATGTGATTTTAGACGGTGCTTTGGGAACTGAGCTTGAGAAGCGTGGTTATGACGTTTCAGGCAAACTTTGGTCTGCTAAATATTTATTGGAAAATCCAAGCGTTATCCAAGATTTGCATGATGTGTATTTACGTTCTGGTGCTGATATTTTAACAACTTCTAGTTATCAAGCGACTGTTCAAGGGTTAAAGGATTTTGGTTTATCCGAAAAAGAAGCGTTGGATATTATTTCTTTGACAGTGACTTTAGCTAGACAAGCGCGAGATAATTTTTGGAATGGTTTATCTGACGAGGCAAAGAAAAAACGCCCTTATCCTTTGATTTCTGGGGATGTCGGACCTTATGCAGCTTACTTAGCTGACGGCTCTGAATATAATGGCAATTATCAGCTGACGCAAGAAGAATATCAGGCATTTCACCGCCCACGTATTCAGGCTTTACTGTCTGCTGGAAGTGATTTTTTAGGAATTGAAACGATTCCTAATGTTGCTGAAGCTAAAGCCTTGCTTGATTTATTGGCGACAGAATTTCCGCAAACAGAAGCCTACATTTCTTTTACGGCACAGGATGATAAACATATTTCCGACGGAACGCCGATTGAAGAAGTAGCGGCTCTGTGTGAACAAAGTCCGCAAATTTTGGCTTTTGGCATCAATTGCAGTAGACCTGCCGTTATTTCTGGCTTGCTAAAACGGATTCGAACGGTTTCGCCCAAGCCTTTGGTGACCTATCCAAATTCTGGTGAGATTTACGACGGTGCAACACAAACTTGGAAATCCATACCAGATAATTCACACACTCTTCTTGAAAATAGCAGAGCTTGGCACCAATTAGGCGCAAAAATAGTCGGCGGTTGCTGTCGCACAAGCCCAGAAGATATCGCATGCCTAGCCCAAGCCTTTCGAGAATAATAACAAAAGGTCAAGATAATTTCCTGACCTTTTTTAATATCAAATATTACAAGCTTGCAAGCGATAGCGGACAACGACACTTGAATAATGGTAGATAATGCAAGCGAGATTTAGCGTTACTATCCAGATAGTTTTTTCATGTGTAAAATGATATAAAATAGCTGTCGTGATAGCGCCGATGACAAAACTAATAACAACAAGGGAGTAATTGATAGCTTGGCGCTTCATAGCACACGTTTTTTCATCGGCATTAAAATACTGATGCCAAGCTGTTATCATTTTACGGTAATTCCCAGACGTCATCAGAATAGAATAAGCGTGTGATTCAATCTGACTACCTGAAAATGTCAAGGTTAATAGCCCAGTTGCTAGTGCCAGCAAGACAACCCAAAGTAAACGAATATCTGGCAATAGTGGCAAAATCATTGTGACAATCAACAACGGTAGCAGAGCATAAACTCTCCAAAAGGCTGTTTTGGCATTGGCACGCACATGCAAACCAAACATGAAACCAATCGAGAAGAAAAGAACAGAAAACAAGCGAATCAGCGTTTGCTGCAATGGACTATGACTAATATCGGCGATTAGAAAAAGAATATTACCAGTCTGAGTTGCGACCAAGGTGTCGAATTGTATTTGACAATAGACATCTAAAGCGCCTCCCAGAAAGCCGAGTAAAATAGCCTCAAAGCGACTGTTTTGGGGCATATATTCTAATTCGTTCACATCATTTCCTTCTTTCTACAATAAGCTCAATACTTTTATTGTAGCACTTTCTCAAACGGCTAACTAGCTCATTTTCAGAAAAAATGACACTTATTTCAAAATCAACTGGTCACCTGCTAGAAAACTTTTCTGAAAGTCCTCGACAGGATGAAAATATTGTTTGCCAAATTCATCAATTAATCCGTGGAATTCTTGTGCATCCGCAAAGGTAAATGGTTGCGGAAGTTCTGCGAGCAATATTGCTAAGCTTTTATAGTCAGTTAAATCATTAATTCCTAATTGTGTAAATAATGTACGAGCGTATTTATCAGCGATAAATTGCGGCTGGTCAAAGATATAAGCCATGAGAACATCAGCAGTTTCTGGTCCAACACCGTGCAAAGACAATAAGACTTTTCGCAATGAGCTACCATATTGTTGAACAATTTTTGTAGGATTTTCCTCATGCGCCAAATACCAACTAGCCACTTCTTGAATAGCCTTGCTTTTATTTTTCATAAAACCAGCAGGGCGGACAAGCTCTTCTAAGTTTTCTTTAGGCATATCCACCAGCACTTGCAAATCGTAGTTGCTAACTGATTTGATAAGTTGTGAAGCCCTAGTAGCATTTAATTCAGTCGTGTTTTGAATGAGAATAGCCTCAATGATGATTTGTTGCTTGGAATCAGCAGGCCACCAATTCGTTGCTCCCATATGTGTTAGCATTTTTTGATAAAGATTATAAAGTGTGAGTTGCATATCATTATCCTTTGTAAACTTTTTAGTTATTCTATTTTATCAAAATACCATAGAAAAAGCCCAACTTCTGTGAGTTGAGCTTAATAGGAGTGTTTAAAAATAGGAATTATTTTTCGCTGATGACTAGTTCTCCGTCAACCATGTCAGCTTTAAGGTGTTTAACATCTGTGTGATCGAGGTAGAAATCAGTGATTTTATCGCGGATTTCTTGTTCAATGACACGGCGGAGTGGTCGAACACCCATGGCTTCATCATAACCTTCTTCGATAAGGTGTTGTTTAGCAGCATCACTAACCACCAAATCAATGCCTTTCTTGGCAATGGTCTTGCTAACTTCGTCAAGCATTAAGTCAACAATGTCGTTCAAATCTTCTTTAGTCAAGTGAGAGAATTCGATAATACCGTTGAAACGGTTAAGAAATTCTGGGCGGAAGTATGGAGCGATACGATCCATAATTTTCTTATCTTTATCATCTTGACCAGTCAAAGCTTCGTTGCCGAATCCAGCATTAGAGGTAGCAATGATGACGGTATTCTTAAAGTTAATCGTATTACCTTGACCGTCTGTCAAACGACCATCATCCAAAACTTGGAGAAGAAGTGTGATGACTTGAGGGTCAGCTTTTTCAATTTCATCAAGAAGAACAATTGAGTATGGGTTACGACGAACACGTTCAGTAAGCGTGTTGCTATTGTCGTCGTAGCCAACATAACCAGCGGTTGTACCGATTAATTTCGAAACGGCTGTGCGATCAGAGTATTCAGACATGTCAAGGCGGATAATAGCATCTTTTGAGCCGAACATATCAAGGGCTAATTGTTTAGCAAGCTCTGTCTTACCAACGCCAGTAGGACCGACAAAGAGGAAACTACCAATTGGTCGATTACCTTCGTCAAAACCAGCACGGTTACGACGAATGGCACGTGAGACGGCTTCAACAGCCTCATCTTGTCCGATGACTTTACCTTTCAAACGGCTAGCTAATTCTTTCAAGCGTTCAATATCACTTGCTCCCATATTTGACACGGGAACACCAGTTAATCGTTCGACAGATTCTGCCACATCATTAACGGTAGCTGTAACTTTTTGCCCTTCCGTATGGTTGTCAATTTGTTTTTGCAATTCTTCGATACGCACCTTGGCATTGAGAGCTGCTTCGTAATCTTCTTTAGCCACAGCATTTTCTTGTTTTTCTTTTTGGTCTGCAATTTCCTTTTCAAGAGATTTGACATCAGTTGCAGGGTGTTGAGCAGCCAAATGAGCAGCAGTCATATCAATCAAGTCAATAGCTTTATCTGGTAAACTACGTTGTGGGATATATTGAATTGAAAAATCAACAGCGGCTTTTAACACATTATCAGGGAGAATAACGTTGTGGTGTTTTTCATATAAATCACGAATTCCCATTAAAATATTAAAGCTATCTTGAGCAGAAGGAGCATTTACTTTGACTTCGTTGAAACGGCGAGCGAGCGCAGCATTCTTCAAAATAGTATTACGATATTCGTCTTGAGTTGTTGCACCGATAACGGTCAATTCGCCACGAGAAAGTGCAGGTTTGAGAATGTCAGCTAAGCCTTTCGAACCAGAGTCGCCACCAGTTGACCCTGCGCCTAAAATTTGGTGGATTTCATCAAAGAAGAGAATGATATTACCAGCGTCTTTAACTTCTTTGACAAGGTTTTGGATATTTTCTTCAAAAGCACCACGATATTGTGTGCCAGCTTCAAGACCAGAAATATCAATAGAAATAATTTCTTTATTTTTGATAGCTGCTGGCACATCACCATTGACAATAGCTTGCGCTAAGCCTTCGACAACGGCTGTTTTACCAACACCTGCATCCCCCACAAGGACAGGATTGTTTTTGGTACGACGTGACAAGATTTCAGCAGTTTCTTGGATTTCTTTGTTACGTCCAATAACAGGGTCGAGTTCGTTAGCGCGTGCGCGTTCGGTCAAGTTTGTTCCTAATTTTGCCAAGATACCATCTTCTTTAGGAGCAGAAGTAGGCGCCCCTTCTTGGTATTCCGCGTTTCCAGGGAGCTTACCTGTTTGGCGATATTGTGCAAATTCTTCAGGAGTAACTTCGCGCCCATTAATCAAATAGCGTCTGTTTTCTGAATTGTACCCGCCCATGTTACCCATAAGTTCATTAAAAATGTCATCCATATTTCCAAAAGGATCTCTTCCGTAAAAATTATTATTTGCCATAAATATTACCTCTTTTCAATCATATTTTCTAAAATGATACTATTGTACGATTTAGTACCTGGAAGGTTAAATCTCTTTAGTCTTTACAAATCGTAGTAGAGAGGTCGTATTTAAAGAGATTTCTTAATTGTTCCTATCAATCACCTTCTGATACTATAATATACCATTGGTCAGTAAAAGTCAAATATTTATATGCAAAAAATCTGATTTTTTTAAAAAAAAACGTTTTACACAAAACTAAACCGATACTATAATCTGTTTTTGAATTTTCCCCATCTTTAAAGGATATTTAAAAACATGAAAAGAAATGAAAAAAATAAAATATTTCATAAAAAGTGTTGACACAAGGAGAAATATTGGATATAATGATTAAGGTTTTGTAATGAAACTGACCTAAGACAGCAGGGGAGCCGTGCTCATAATATTCCTGCCGAGGCACAAAACGTAATGATGAAATAACGTATTTGTACTTTCGTGTCTAGGTTTAGGTGCGAATTTTTTTGTACCTAGCCCAAAAATAATAACGGAGGTAAAACTAATGAGTGAAGCAATTATTGCTAAAAAAGCTGAACAAGTTGATGCTGTTGCTGAAAAAATGAAAGCTGCTGCATCTATCGTTGTTGTTGATTCACGCGGTCTTACAGTTGAACAAGATACAGTTCTTCGCCGTACTCTTCGTGAAAACGGTGTTGAATTTAAAGTTATCAAAAATTCAATTTTGACTCGTGCAGCTGAAAAAGCAGGTCTTGACGAAATGAAAGATCTTTTCGTTGGACCATCTGCAGTAGCGTTCTCTAACGAAGATGTTATTGCACCAGCAAAAGTTCTTAGTGACTTTGCTAAAGATGCTGAAGCACTTGAAATCAAAGGTGGAGCAATCGAAGGCGCTGTATCTTCAAAAGAAGAAATCGCTGCCCTTGCATCATTGCCAAACCGCGAAGGACTTCTATCTATGCTCCTTTCTGTACTTCAAGCGCCAGTTCGCAACGTTGCACTTGCTGTCAAAGCAGTTGCAGACAACAAAGAAGACGACGCTGCTTAATGCGTATAGTAGCTTAACGCTACAAACAATTATCTAATAAAACAATTAATATTTTGGAGGAATCTACAATGGCATTGAACATTGAAAACATTATTGCTGAAATTAAAGAAGCTTCAATCCTTGAATTGAACGATCTTGTAAAAGCTATCGAAGAAGAATTTGGTGTAACTGCAGCTGCTCCTGTAGCTGTAGCTGCTGCTGGTGCTGCAGACGCTGGTGCTGCTAAAGACTCATTTGACGTTGAATTGACTGCAGCTGGCGACAAAAAAGTTGCTGTTATCAAAGCTGTACGTGAAGTTACAGGTCTTGGTCTTAAAGAAGCTAAAGCTCTTGTTGATGGTGCACCTGCTAACGTTAAAGAAGGCGTTGCAACTGCAGAAGCTGAAGAAATCAAAGCTAAACTTGAAGAAGCTGGAGCTTCAGTTACTCTTAAATAATAGGGTAACTACTCAAGTAGCCTAATAAAACTGATAAAACCGCTGGTCTTAGAACTAGCGGGTTTTTTGTTTGTTCAAAAAGGGGCAGTTATTCGTTTCGGTATTCTATAACCTCTTCGACTTTACAGTCAAGTATGAAACACAATGTATCTAATGTTTTTGTAGTGATAGCTTCACCCTTTTTCATTCGATGTAGAGTGTTTGCAGATATTCCGTGTTTAAATATCAACTCATATTCAGACATATTTTTCTTATTTAAGGTTTTATAAAATGGGTCATAAGTAATCATTTTGTTGCTCGCTTTCACATTTTGGATTACAAGTTTCAAAATATCATACTTAATTCATTGACTATACCTAATATATTGAGTATAATTTAGATAAACTATTGGACTTGGGGGAATATTATGAAAAAAATTGCAATTTTTGTGTTATCAGTAGTATCACTATTTTTAGTAGTGGGGTGTAGCAATTCTGCATCAGGTGGTTTTAGTAGCTTACCTGATCACCTAGGAAATCATAAAGCGGTTGCTAATCTGACAGGGGCAGTATCTGATAATTATTTAACAGGGAGTGTTGATCTCGAGAATGAAGACGACCACGAAACAAAAGAAAAACAGCGGTATTATTGGTTAGATCATGTTAATGACGCTTATTCTAAATATTTAAGTGAAGCGCAAGAAAAAATTGAGAATCCAGTTGAAAATCAAGAAGAAGTAGATATGGATGATGTAGCTAAACAATATGCTAATCTATATAAATACTATACAACAGCAGAAGAATATTTAGATGACTCAGATCGTAAAACTGAGTTGCTGAACGACTACTATAAGACATTGGTTGGTCTAAAAAAATTGTATGACGACAACGCAGATAATTAATGATTTTAGAACAGAAAAACAGACTCTATATTCTATGCCAACCTTGATTTTGCATGGAATACAGAGTCGATTTTATTTGTTAAAGGTTATCAATGTTATTTGTTTCGTCTAAATCAAAGAAATCGGTCAGTTTGATAATCATTCGTTGGATGTCGTGAGCAATTTTCTTTGGTTCTTCTGGATTTTCCTGCATGAGCCAATTGCGCAAGGTGTTGTAGTAACCGCCAACGATAAAGCTCATTGCATAATTTTGGGTATCAATTTTCCCGCTGTAAGCGAACCATGGAAGTGTGATACTCATGTAAACTTCCTTGGCATGCTCGTTGAATTGGTGAAAGAAAAAATCGTAGTGTTGGTGTTTTATCAAGATATGCAATGTTTCACGTTCTTGATACCAAAAGTTCATTGATTCAGCCAACATATCCTCAAAATTATCCGTTTCAGTAAAATACTTTCTTTCAGTAAGGTAACGATTGATAATTTGTTCAAAATAGTGATTTAGTAATTCATTTTTATTGGCAAAATGTCGGTAAAATGTTCGTCTTGAAACGCCTGACAAATCAAGAATATCCTTAATTTTGATTTCTTCGTAACTTTTATTTTCCATTAGGGAGATAAGAGCTTGAAAAAGCCTATCCTTGGTTTCTTTAGTTTGTTTTGTTTTTCCGTCTATCATGCTGCGACCCCTTCCTAACAGGAAAACAAAGAAAACGAGAGTTGGGAGCTCCTTGTTTATAGCTATATATTAATTCCATTATACCACTCTAATCTAAAGTATAGATAAAATAAGGCCCACATAAAAATATTTTTACAAAATGAAACCGCATTTATGATTGCTTAGTTATAAGATAAGTATAAAATTTCGATCCAATTAAGCTTCGTTTTATCTAGTTTTGGTAAGTTTCTTCTATAATACAATACGAAAATTTTTAGAGCTCTGCCCAATAATAGACAGCCTTCTAAAATTATGATAAGATATGACAGGTTGAAGGAGCTGTAACGTATGCAAAATAATTCTTTTTATTACATGTCAGTCATCTATTTGATTATTTTCTTTGTGGCAATTATTTACAATATTGCCCATTCAAATATGGTATTTGTGTATTTATGGTCGGCGCTTTTTTTAGGAAATTTAGCTTTCTTAATCTATAGTTTCGTTAGAAATCATAAGAAAAATAAATAGCAATAAGCTGATAACAATACGATTATAGCAAGAAAGCCCTCTTTTTTTGAAAGGGGGCTTTTATGATATGTTAGCTAATACTTGCGATAAGGCTATCAGCAGTTGTTGTCGGCAAGATACGGACACGGTCTAATGATAATAAGCCGTCGCTAGCACTGGCAATACCTTCGTTGGTCGTTAGGCCGAGTTTATAATTAAGGTTTGCTGCAATTTGAAGTGTTGTGTCAGAATAACGCCCAGCTGGATAGGCGATAGCGATAGTATCTTGATTAAGATTGGTATCGAGATAGTTTTTAGAATCTTCCATTTCAGAAGTCTGAGTTGCGTCATCACTAGCTGACAAGTCAGGATGTGTCACGGTGTGGTCTTGGAAAGACATGCCGTTTGCTTTCATTTCTAACATTTCATCAAGTGATAAATTTCCGCTATTTCCAACAGTACTTGTAATGACATTGTTTGTTGCTTTTGCACCGTATTTTTGCAAGATAGGGTAAGCATTGTCATAAAAATCCCAAAGGCTATCATCAAACGTTAACCAAACAATTTTACTATTGCCGTTTGGAAGCACATTTTCAGTTAAAACTTTGTAGGCTTCTTCGGGTGTTAAAAAGTAGTAACCTTCTTCAGAAAGACGTTGAATATGGCTTTCAAATGTTGTCGGATCGACGATGAGGTTAGCATTTGAAGCTTCTTCCGCAGCCATAACGTGGATAGCGTGATACATAAGAATGGGAACAGAGACATTTGAATCCTGTTTTACCCAGTTAACCTCGTTTTCATTGGTATTAGCAGAAGAGCTGTCGCTTGTCACCGTTGATGCAGAAGAAGTCGTGGTAGTATTTGTATGGCTAGCACTTGATGATGACACTTGTTCGGTTTTAGTTGTTGAAAAAATGAAGTTGTTCTCCTTTAAAGCTATAAAAAGAAAAACACTTGCGACAATACAGGCTATTAATAGAATAATATTTATAATAGCTAATGGCTTGTTGCTATGTTTTTGATGTTGACGACGTTTTTCCATAATATTTAACGATCTCCTCGCAAAAGTCTACTCCTATTGTACTATTTTTTTAAGACAAAGGGAACTGTTTACTGTAAATTGCGGAAAGATTTTCAAAGGACGTTATTTTTCTGTAAATTCTGAATAATTTTATGGTATAATGTAGGAAATGTTTTTATTTGAGAGTGGTAGCCTGAAAATTTGGCTATGCTGTTCGAAATTTGCTTATTAAGGAGAAAAAGATGTCAATAAAAATTGCTTTACTCGGTTTTGGTACTGTTGCCAGTGGTGTTCCTTTCCTTTTGAAAGAAAATCAATCAAAAATTACTGAAGCAGCCCATGACACGATTGAAATCACTAAGGTTCTTGTCAAAGATGATGACGAAAAAAATCGTTTGTTAGCTGCTGGAAATGATTATAATTTCGTTACAAATGTTGATGATATTTTGAGTGATGATAGCATTGACATTGTTATTGAATTAATGGGACGCATTGAGCCTGCTCGTACATTCATTACAAAAGCACTTGAAGCAGGAAAAAATGTTGTTTCTGCCAATAAAGACTTGATTGCCACTCATGGTAAAGAATTAATTGAACTTGCCCAAGATAAGGGCGTTGCTTTCTATTATGAAGCAGCTGTTGCTGGTGGTATTCCAATTCTTCGTACACTTGCTAATTCGCTTACTTCTGATAAAGTTACACGTATTTTGGGTGTTCTTAATGGTACATCTAACTTTATGATGACTAAAATGGTTGATGAAGGTTGGACTTACGAAGATGCGCTTAAAACAGCTCAAGAGCTTGGTTATGCTGAAAGTGACCCAACAAATGACGTCGAAGGTATCGATGCTGCCTATAAAGCTGTTATTTTAAGCCAATTTGGTTTTGGAATGACGATTGATTTTGATGATGTTGCGCATAAGGGAATCACAACGATTACACCAGATGATGTTGCTGTCGCTCAAGAACTTGGCTATGTCATCAAATTGGTCGGAGATGTGCGTGAAGTTGAATCAGGTATCTCAGCAGAAGTTTCACCAACTTTCTTGCCAAAAGCACATCCGCTTGCTAGTGTCAACGATGTTATGAATGCTGTCTTTGTGGAGTCAATCGGTATCGGGGAATCAATGTATTATGGACCTGGTGCTGGTCAAAAACCAACAGCAACGTCTGTAACTGCTGATATTATCCGTATCTGTCGTCGTATTAAAGACGGTAATGTTGGGAAACCATTTAACGAATTTGTTCGTGAAACAACATTGGCAAATCCTGCAGATGTGAAGAGCCATTATTACTTTGCGATTAATACCCCTGATAAAAAAGGTCAATTGCTTCGTTTAGCTGAAATTTTCAATTCTGAAGATATTTCATTTGAACAAGTGCTTCAACAAAAAGCCAATGGTACACGTGCGCGTGTGGTTATCATTACACACTCAATGAGTAAAACACAGTTGGCTGATGTAACAGCTAAATTGGAAGCGGTAGAAGATTTCCAAGTGGTTAATACACTTAAAGTATTAGGCGAATAATAATAACTGATTAAGTGAAAGGAAAAGCTCAAGACTACTTTTGAGTATGATAATGATATGAGAATTACAGTACCAGCAACCTCTGCTAATGTTGGACCAGGCTTTGATTCGGTCGGCGTAGCGGTTTCTAAGTACTTAACGATTGAGATTTTAGAGCCTTCTGAAAAATGGGAGGTTTTACATGATTTGGGTGACGTTCCTAGTGACGAAACAAATCTTTTGATTACGACAGCTTTACAAGTGAAAGCTGACCTACAACCACATCGTATTAAAATGGTTTCAGATATCCCGCTAGCACGAGGATTAGGGTCATCTTCATCAGTTATTGTGGCTGGAATTGAGTTAGCTAATCAGTTGGCTCATTTACAGCTTTCAGCTGATGAAAAATTGGTGATTGCAACAAAAATCGAAGGGCATCCAGATAATGTTGCGCCAGCTATTTTTGGTAATCTTGTTATTTCATCTTATGTTGATGAAAAGGTTAATAGTGCCGTTGCTGCCTTTCCTGAAGCCTCTTTTGTGGCTTTCATTCCTAATTATGAATTAAAGACTAGCGATAGCCGCAATGTGTTGCCAAATGAGTTTTCTTATAAGGAAGCTGTTGCTGCCTCGTCAATTGCCAATGTAGCTATTGCTGCGCTTCTAACAGGTGATTTGGAAAAAGCTGGAAAAGCGATTGAAGCTGACCTTTTCCATGAACGTTTCCGTCAAAAACTAGTTAAAGAATTTGCACTGATTAAAGAAGCAGCTCACGAGGTTGGTGCCTATGCAACTTACCTATCTGGTGCAGGTCCAACGATTATGACCTTGGCTCCAAAAGCAAAAGAAGCAGAGCTTGTTGAGCGCCTTGAATCGCTCGCTTTGGATGGTGAAGTTGTCGCACTTTACGTTGATACTAAAGGAGTTTTTGTTGAAAAAGACTAATTTGGGGATTTTGCTTGGCTTAATAACCTATATTTTGTGGGGTTTTTTATCCCTTTATTGGAAATTACTTTCAGGTGTTAATTCATATAACACCTTTTCTTATCGCATTATTTTTACTGTTTTAACAATGTTGGTTTACATGGTTTTATCCAAAAATAAGGAGCGATACCGTGGTGAAATTCGCCAACTTATCAGGCATAAGCAAGAACTTGCTATGGCTGTTTTGGCAAGTTTTTTGATTGCATTGAATTGGTTAACTTATATCTTTGCAGTTAGTCACCAGCAGGCAACACAAGCTAGTTTTGGCTATTATATTATGCCCCTTGTGTCAATATTATTAGCATTAGTTTTCCTACATGAACGATTGAGTCCATGGATGACTGCGGCGATTATCATTGCAGGCATTGGTGTGGGAATTTTAGCAATTAACACAGGGCAGGTGCCTCTTGTTTCGATACTGTTAGCAGTTACCTTTGCTTTGTATGGACTGGTTAAGAAAAATGTCAAGTTATCCAGTGACGTTGCCATGTTGGTAGAAAGTAGTGTTGTCGCCCCTTTTGTGCTTATCTATTTGCTATTCTTTTCAAAAGAAAGTTTATTAGATTATAGCTTGCTAGAAAATGTGCTACTTTTAGTATCTGGCATTGTGACGGCGATTCCTTTGTTGCTGTTTGCAGAAGCGGTAAAACGTGCGCCGTTGAATATCATTGGGTTTATCCAATACATCAATCCCACAATTCAACTGGCAATAGCCGTGTTCGTTTTTCACGAAAAGGTAGGCAATGGAGAAGTTAGTGGTTTTATTTTCATCTGGATAGCGATTGCTATTTTTATCTTAGGACAGCTGATGTCGTTGCGGAAGAAAAGCAGGTAAAGACAAGGAGTTTGGATGCATAAAAAGACTGTGGTTGATTTCAAAGAATTGGGACACCGATTAATTTTTGAAAATCCAGTAAAAATATTAGCAACAAAGTTGATTGATGATGTAGAGGCTATTCTTAAGAAAGTAGTTTATTATCAAAGTCAAGGATACTATGTTGTTGGTTATGTCAGTTATGAGGCAGGAAAAGCATTTGAAAACAATTTTTCTGTAAAGACTTTTCCGTTATCTGGGGAATACCTTGTTTACTTTACGGTTCATAGTGAAGTAAAAAAAGAACCCTTTCCTCTTGATTACGAGATGAATATCACAATGCCACAAGTTTGGGAATCTAAGACGGATAAAGATGAATATGAGAAAGCTATCTCAGAAATTAGACAACAAATTCGTCAGGGAAATACCTATCAAGTTAATTATACTGTACAGCTTCATAATAGAATTAATTCGAATCTTTTTGAGCTTTACAATCGGCTAGTGATTGAACAAGATGCCAAATATAATTGTTATATTGAACATGATGATTTTGCCGTCTTATCAATGAGTCCAGAATTATTTTTTGAAAAAAATGGCTCAAAATTGACAACACGTCCAATGAAAGGTACTGTTGCTCGTGGGATTAATGATGCGCAAGATTTTAGAAATAAATATTGGTTAGCTAATGATAGTAAGAATCGCTCTGAAAATATGATGATTGTCGATCTTCTAAGAAACGATATGGGACGTATTTCAGAATTGGGAAGTGTAACAGTAAGCAAACTCTGTGATATCGAACAATATTCTACTGTTTGGCAAATGACTTCAACGATTGAAAGTCAATTGAAGAAAGATTTATCTCTATTTGATATTTTTAACGCCCTTTTTCCGTGTGGTTCCATAACAGGAGCACCTAAAATTTCGACAATGTCAATAATCAATCAGCTAGAAACTTCTCCACGAGGTGTTTATTGTGGTTCTATTGGAATATGTTTGCCTCACGATGACAGAGCAATTTTTAACGTTGCTATTAGAACAATTCAGGTGAAGGGTGATCAAGCAATCTACGGTGTTGGTGGGGGGATTACTTGGGATAGTGAATGGGAAAGTGAGTACAGGGAAACACGTGAAAAGAGTGCTTTTTTGTATAAATCACAGCCCACATTCGATATTTTAACAACGGCTAAGATTACACAAAAAAAGGTAATTTTCCTTAAAGAGCATACAAAGCGTTTAAAAAGTTCGGCTCGATTTTTTGGATGGCCTTTTTCTGAAACAGAATTTTTAGATAAAATTTCAGAATTGCTTAAGACACTAGATTTGTCTGATTATCGTCTAAGGGTATTACTTCATAAATCTGGTCAACTATCGTTTGAAGTGTCGATATTAGAAGATTTGCCCTCAACATTTTTACAGGCTAAATTGGTTCAAAGAGAAGAAGCGTGTGATTCACCCTTTACCTATTTTAAAACAAGTTATCGCCCTCATATTCCTAATTCTGATAAGGAACAAGTTTTCATTTCTAGTGATGGCTATTTGCAAGAAACTTCAATAGGGAATATTATTTTAGAAATCGATGGGACTTATTATACTCCGCCAGTTGAAGTTGGGATATTAGATGGCATATATAGGAAGTATTTAATTCAACAAGGAGAAGTAACTGAACGCTATTTAACAAAGACAGATTTGGAGAATGCTGACCATATTTATGTGTGTAATAGCGTTCGTGGGCTTTATGAGATAGACATTATATAATCTCATTCTATTTTTTCAAATTGTTGAAGTCAAAATCATTATATATTGGAACTATAATTACTTAAACAAAGCTGGACATTTTGTCCAGCTTTGTTTTTGGGAGAAGAGAAAATTTGTTAGCTATTGGAAAAAATAATTAGTGCTGTATTCTCGCTATAAAAATTATTTATGGCTACCTATAAATAATTTAGAGTACACGAGCGGGGTATAATTTTTTATAATACCTTTATAACGTTTGGAGGGATATTATGTTCAATTGGGAGTTTATTCGTGCGAATATTCCCTTGTATCAAGAGGCGTTGGTGCTGACGATTCGTCTAGCATTTTTTGGGATTTTAGGTGCTTTTGTTTTAGGACTTTTGATTAGTTTGATTAAATATTATAAGATTCCTGTTTTGAGTCAAATTTGTCAGGTTTACATTGAGTTATCACGTAACACGCCGCTTTTGATACAGCTTTATTTTCTTTATTTTGGGTTGCCAAAGATTGGTATTGTTTTATCATCAGAGATGTGCGCGGTTGTCGGCTTGATTTTTCTTGGTGGTTCTTATATGGCAGAATCATTTCGGTCAGGTTTGGAAGCTATTTCGAAAACGCAGTACGAAGTTGGTTTGAGTATCGGCTTAAAGCCAGTTCAAAATTTCTTTTATGTCATTTTTCCGCAAGCTTTAGCTGTTTCTTTGCCATCGCTTGTTGCTAATGTTATTTTTTTGATTAAAGAAACGTCAGTTTTTTCAATTGTTGCTTTAGCAGATTTGATGTATGTTGCAAAAGATTTGATTGGCTTGTATTACGAGACTGATGAGGCGCTGTTGATGTTGGTTTTGGCATACTTGATCGTTCTTTTGCCAATTTCGTTGGTAGCAAGATTGATTGAAAGGAGGTTACGTCATGCAGGATTCGGGGCTACAAGTGCTCTTTCAGGGAAATAATTTATGGCGGTTATTTCAAGGGCTGTTGGTGACGATTAATATTTCTTTACTGTCAATTGTGATTTCGATTGTTTTCGGCTTTTTATTCGGTTTTGTAATGACCTCACGTTTTCGTATCGTACGTGTCTTGGCTCAGATTTATTTGGAATTTATCAGAATAATGCCACAATTGGTACTATTGTTTTTAGTTTATTTTGGTTTGGCACGAACATTTAATCTTAATTTATCGGGAGAAGTTGCGGCGCTTATTGTCTTTTCAATGTGGGGAATTGCTGAGATGGGTGACCTTGTTCGCGGAGCGCTAACCTCGCTACCCAAACATCAATTCGAAAGTGGGCTAGCTTTAGGGCTAACAAAACCGCAGTTATTCATTTATGTGATTATTCCGCAGATTTTACGGCGATTATTGCCACAAGCGGTTAATTTGATGACACGGATGATAAAAACAACGTCATTGATTGTCTTGATAGGAGTTGTGGAAGTGGTGAAAGTCGGACAGCAAATTATCGAAGCTAACCGTCTCACGGTACCAAGCGCAGCGATTTGGATATACGGACTGATATTCTTGATGTATTTTGCGGTTTGTTTTCCAATTTCACGATTGTCAATGTATTTAGAAAAAGTGTGGAAGGAGTAGAGCAGTTGAAACCGATTTTAGAAATTAGCGATTTAAAGAAATCCTATGGTGAGCACAATGTTTTGGATGATTTGTCGTTTTCAGTTGACGAAGGTGAGGTGCTGGTTATCCTAGGTCCGTCAGGCTGTGGAAAATCAACTTTGCTACGTTGCATTAACGGTTTGGAATCCATTCAATCAGGTGTTGTGAGCCTTGAGGGGGAAGAAATTTTAAATAACCCTAAAGAATTACCTTTGATTCGCCAAAAAATTGGCATGGTTTTTCAATCTTATGACCTCTTTCCTCATTTGACCGTTTTGAAAAATCTCTTGTTGGCTCCAATCAGAGCACAAAAACGCCAGCGAAAGGAAGTCGAAGCAGAAGCTTTAGAACTTTTGGAACGTGTTGGTTTGGCTGGTAGGCAAAACAGTTTTCCGCATGAATTATCAGGTGGACAAAAGCAACGTGTGGCGATTGTGAGGAGCTTGCTTTTGCATCCAAAGGTCATTTTATTTGACGAAGTGACAGCTTCGCTAGACCCTGAAATGGTTAGAGAAGTTTTGGAGTTGATTGGTGAATTGGCAAACGAAGGTCGAACCATGATCATTGTGACTCATGAGTTGCAATTTGCCAAAGCCATTGCTGACCGTATCATTTTTCTGGAAAATGGTCATATCGTTGAGGAAAATGATGCCAAGGCGTTTTTCACGCAACCTAAGACACAACGCGCACGTGACTTTTTAAATGTGTTTGATTTTTCAACGGTTGGTTAAGTTTTAGTGATTAATTATAAAAAGGAGTTATATATGAAAATTGTAAAACGTTTTTTAGCGATTGTTAGTTTGTTAGTTGTGGTTTTGTTAGTCGGTTGTTCGACATCAAAATCCTCTTCTTCAACGTCATCTAGTAGTTCGTCATCAGGAAATACAGCAAAAGCTCGTACTTTAGATGAAATCAAAGAGAGCGGAACAATCAAGATTGGTGTCTTTTCTGATAAAAAGCCATTTGGCTACGTTGATGATAAGGGAGACTATCAAGGATATGATGTTTATTTTGCTGATCGCTTAGCCAAGGATTTAGGCGTGGATGTGGAATATGTCGCTGTTGACCCCGCTAGCCGTGTAGAATACCTGACATCGGCTAAGGTTGATATTATCCTAGCGAATTTTACAGTTACCGATGAACGTGCTGAACAAGTCGATTTTGCGCTTCCATATATGAAAGTTGCACTTGGAGTTGTCTCACCAAGCAGTCAATTAATTTCTTCTGTTGATGATTTGGAAGGAAAAACATTGATTGTCGGCAAAGGAACAACTGCTGAAACTTATTTTGAAAAGAATTATCCAAAAGTTAATTTATTAAAATATGACCAATATAGCGAAGCTTATCAAGCACTTCTTGATGGTCGTGGTGATGCTCTTTCAACTGATAATACAGAGGTTCTTGCTTGGGCATTGGAAAATAAAGGTTACGAAGTTGGAATTACAAGTTTAGGAGATACTGATACGATTGCTCCAGCTGTCCAAAAAGGAAACACAGAACTTCTTGACTGGATTAACGACGAAATCAAGACATTAGGCGAAGAAAACTTTTTCCATAAAGATTACGAAGAAACGCTTGAACCTGTTTATGGAGACGCAGCTAACCCTGATGATTTGGTTGTCGAAGGTGGTAACGTAGATTAGTTTCAAATAACTAAAACAGAATTTAGTTTAAAACTAGGTTCTGTTTTTTTAGAGAAAACTTACTTTGAAGAAAGTCTCAGGCTGAAGAAAAAGTCTTTTTTGATACTTCCCTTAGATTCCTCGCTTTTTTATTTTTAGGCTCAGCCCTCAAATCATCCAGTAGATGGTTTGAGTCGACGGCAGGTTCAATAGTCCAGTGGACTATTGAAGGAATCCAAGGAATTCTTAAAACTTCCGAGATGTAGGAGAAACTTCGTTTCTCTTATCTGCAACCTTAAACAATCTCCCAGATTGTTTAAGCGGCACAAAGTATCGTTTTTGTGCTTACTTCGTTCGCAAATAATCCTGAAATCGAACAGTGAGACAACAATTGTTTGCAACTTATTTTGAGTTAAAAGTAAGTTTGTCTACATTCAGAAACTTTCTTTGAAGAAAGTCTGATTATCAAGCTTTTTAGCGATTTCTTGTGCTATAATAGAAGTGTTATTGTAAAGTCAAGACAGAAAGGATAAAACATAGACTAAAAATTCATTATGAAAAGATTTTGTTCGGAAATGACGGTTTTACTTTTCTTTTTTTATGAGTATTTTTGGTCATATTGGGAAATTCACTAATGAATTATCAAGAAGCTTTAGATTGGATTCATGGCAAGTTAAAATTTGGAATTAAGCCTGGTTTGGAACGGATGGCTTGGATGTTGGAAGAACTTGGCAATCCTCAGGAAAAGCTATCAGCTGTCCATGTTGTCGGAACGAATGGTAAGGGTTCGGTGACTAGCTATCTACAACATATTTTTTCACTAGCTGGTTATGAGGTTGGGACATTTACCTCTCCTTACATTGTTGATTTTCGTGAACGTATTAGTTTAAACGGTCAAATGATTTCAGAGACTGATTTTCTTGACTTGGTTGAGCGTGTTCGTCCAGTAGTGGAACGTTTGCCGCTTGAAACGACTTTAGAACCTGCGACAGAATTTGAAGTTATCACGGTCTTGATGTTTGAATATTTTGGGCATATGCACCCTGTTGATATTGCTTTTATCGAGGCAGGTATGGGTGGGCTTTATGATTCAACAAATGTTTTTAAAGCTTTAGCGGTTATTTGTCCTTCAATCGGTTTAGACCACCAGAATGTTTTAGGGCAGACTTATGCAGAAATTGCTGAGCAAAAAGCAGGTGTCCTGAAAGAACATGTTCCATTCATTTTTGCCACAGAACGTGATGATGTTCGTCAAGTTTTCCTCAAAAAAGCGCAAGCTTGTGGCAGCCAAACGTATGAATTTAAAAAGGATTTTTCGGTTAATGAAACTGAAAATGGCTTTGATTATCAAGGACAAGAAAATCTCGAGGATATTCGTTTAGCAATGCTAGGTAAACATCAGATTAGCAATGCTAGCCTTGCTATTACGGCTGCGTTGCTATTAAGTAAAACGTATCCAAAAGTCACTAAAGAAATTATCAAATATGGCTTGGCACAGACACATTGGGTTGGGCGAACAGAACTTATGCTTCCAAATGTGATGATTGACGGCGCACACAATAATGAAAGTGTTCAAGCTCTCGTTAATGTCATGCAGGCGTACAAGGACAAGAATTTGCACATTTTATTTGCAGCTATTGATACAAAGCCGATTGACTCAATGTTAGCATTGCTTAGTCAACTAGCGGATGTTGATGTAACGACATTTGTGTATCACAATTCGCTTGCTTTGGAAAATTACCCAGAACAATATCATAAAGTTCCAGATTGGAAGGATTGGGTTAAGCAAATCGATAGTGACAGTAAAGATGATTTTTACCTTATCACGGGGTCGCTCTATTTCATATCACAAGTACGTCCTGTGCTTTTGTCAAGACAGCAAAATTAAGCTATAATAGAAAAAATAAAAAAGATTGGAAGAGATAATGGCAAATCAAGAAAAACTCGAAGCAGCAGTTTACCAACTTTTAGAAGCCTTGGGAGAAAATCCTGAGCGTGAAGGGTTATTGGATACCCCAAAACGTGTTGCTAAAATGTATCAAGAGATGTTTTCAGGCTTAAATGAAGACCCAAAAGATCAATTTACAGCTGTTTTTACAGAAAATCATGATGAAGTAGTTTTAGTTAAAGATATCCCATTTTATTCAATGTGTGAACATCATTTGGTTCCCTTTTATGGGAAAGCTCATGTTGCTTATTTGCCAAGTGACGGTCGTGTGACTGGTTTGAGTAAGTTAGCGCGTGCCGTTGAAGTGGCTAGTAAACGTCCGCAATTACAAGAACGTTTGACTGACCAAGTTGCTACTGCACTTGAAGAAGCTTTGCATCCTAAGGGCGTTTTTGTCATGCTTGAAGCAGAGCATATGTGTATGACAATGCGTGGTATCAAGAAACCTGGTAGCAAAACCATAACAACTGTTGCAAAAGGTATTTTCAAAGAAAATCGTGAAGAACGAAATGAAATTTTATCACTGATTTTAGGAAAATAAGACCTTACTGACACGTTAGCATATAAGGGGAGACATGATGAAAATTGGAAAACACGAGATTGACGGAACAGCTTGTATCATGGGGATACTTAATGTGACCCCAGATTCTTTTTCTGACGGCGGTTCTTACACTTCTATTGAAAATGCCCTTGCTCAGGCTGAAAAAATGATTGCAGCAGGAGCTAAGATTATTGATGTTGGTGGTGAATCAACTCGCCCAGGCTATACTTTCGTTGAAGCAGAAGAAGAAATTAATCGTGTTGTTCCTGTTATCAGAGCGCTCAAAGAACGTTTTGATGTTTTGGTGAGTATTGATACATATAAAACTGAAACAGCACGGGCTGCCTTGGAAGCAGGTGCTGATATTTTAAATGACGTTTGGGCTGGTCTTTATGATGGAAAAATGCTGGCGCTGGCAGCTGAGAAAAATGTTCCTATCATTTTGATGCATAATCAAGAGGAAGAAAAATACGATAATATCACTAAAGAAGTTTGTGATTTTTTAACAGAACGTGCCCAAGCTGCTTTGGACGCAGGCGTTACGCTTGAAAATATTTGGATTGACCCAGGGTTTGGTTTTGCTAAAAACGAGGCACAAAACATCGAATTGCTAAAAGGATTAGATGCGGTTTGTAAGCTCGGTTATCCAGTTCTTTTTGGAATTTCACGTAAACGTACGGTTGATTATTTGCTTGGTGGGGGAACGTTAGCTGCCGACCGTGATATGGGAACAGCTGCTTTATCAGCTTGGGCTGTCGCAAAAGGTTGCCAAATTGTTCGTGTACATAACGTTGACGTTAATCGTGACATTGTTAAAGTGATTAGTCAACTGAGTTGAAAGGGGGAGGAGAGAAGTTATCTTTGCCACTGGTTAGGGATTCTTCTTTTCTGATTGATTACTAATATGGATAAAATACATTTAAAAGGTTGCCGTTTTTATGGCTACCATGGGGCGTTCGCTGAAGAACAAACGCTTGGTCAGATTTTTGTCGTTGATTGCACCTTGTCTATCGATTTACAAAAAGCATCACAGTCTGATGTGCTAGAAGATACTGTTCATTATGGGCTGGTTTTTGAAACGATAAAAAGACAAGTTGAAGAAGAACGCTACGCTTTAATTGAACGTTTGGCAGGAGCAATTTGTCAAGATATTTTTGAACAATTTCCTCCAGTTCAAGCCATTAACATTAAGATTTTTAAAGAAAATCCGCCAATCAATGGGCATTATGATGCGGTTGGTATTGAGTTAGAACGGGAGCGCGCATGACAAAGGTTTATTTGAGCTTAGGAAGCAATATCGGCGATAAAAAAGCTTATTTACTGGCTGCGCTTGAACGCTTAGAACAATTAGCACAGACTTCTGTGACGTCGGTCTCTTCATTTTATGAGACAGCAGCATGGGGAAAGACCGACCAAGATGATTTTTTGAATAGTTGTTGTGAGCTCGAGACAGATTTGACGCCGCAAGAATTATTACTTGCTTGTCAAAACATCGAAAAAGAGCTGAAGCGTGTTAGGCATGAGCATTGGGGACCTCGTACCATTGATATCGACATTCTGTTGTATGGTAATGAGACGATTGCTACTGAAAATTTGAGCGTTCCGCACCCTTACATGACAGAACGAGCTTTTGTTTTGGTACCGTTAGAGGAAATCGCTCCGCAACTTCAACTTAATGGACAATCAATTTCATCTTATCTGGCGCATTTAAATGTCCAAGAGGTCCGAAAACTTCTGGTTTAACTATCGTCAAAAGCTGATTTTTTTGATATAATTAAGGTCGGCTTTATGCCGATTTTTTAGTAGTGAGTTCAAGTGATTTTAACAACATGCGCCCACTATTTTATTAAAGAATTGTAGAGTTGGAAGAAATGTTAGAATTTTTAAATGAAGAATTAAAAGGAATCGATATTCGTGTTGACGAACCGCTAAAAAAATACACCTATACGAAAGTCGGTGGTCCAGCGGATTATTTAGCTTTTCCGCGAAATCGTTACGAGTTAGCACGAATTGTTACATTTGCTAATAAAAATAATATTCCATGGATGGTGCTAGGAAATGCTAGTAACATCATCGTGCGTGATGGTGGTATTCGTGGCTTTGTTATTATGTTTGATAAACTTAACACTGTTACGGTCAATGGTTATGTGATTGAAGCAGAAGCAGGAGCTAATTTAATTGAAACGACGCGCATTGCTAAATTCCATAGCTTGACAGGCTTTGAATTTGCTTGTGGTATCCCTGGTAGCGTTGGTGGCGCTGTGTTCATGAACGCTGGCGCTTATGGCGGTGAAATTTCACATATCTTGGTATCAGCGCAAGTGATTACCAAAGAAGGTGAAATCAAGACAATTGAAGCTCGTGATATGAAGTTTGGCTATCGTCATTCAGCTGTTCAAGATAGTGGTGATGTGGTCATTTCAGCAAAATTCGCCTTAAAACCAGGTGATTACGTTTTAATCGAACAAGAAATGGCACGTTTAACTCATTTACGTGAGTTAAAACAACCTTTAGAATACCCGTCATGTGGTTCTGTTTTCAAACGTCCCGTTGGACATTTTGCTGGACAATTAATTAGCGAAGCAAATTTAAAAGGTCACCGTATTGGTGGTGTTGAAGTTAGTAAAAAACACGCTGGCTTTATGGTAAATGTTGCTGATGGTAATGCACAAGACTATGAGGACTTGATTACTCATGTCATTGACACAGTTGAACAAAATTCTGGCGTTCGTTTAGAGCGTGAAGTCCGAATTATCGGCGAAAAGAAACGTTAAAGAAGCTCCAAGGAGGTTTTATGAGAATTGACTAATCCAATTATTGCGTTTAAAAATGTATCAAAAGTATTTGAAGATAACGGTACTGTTGTTTTAAAGGACATTAATTTTGAACTTGAAGAAGGAAAGTTTTATACCCTACTTGGTGCTTCAGGGTCAGGAAAATCAACGATTTTGAATATCATTGCTGGGCTTTTAGATGCGACGACAGGAGATGTTTATCTCGACGGTCAACGTATCAATGATATTCCTATTAATAAACGTGATGTCCATACCGTTTTCCAAAATTACGCGCTTTTCCCACATATGAATGTTTTTGAAAATGTCGCTTTTCCTCTTAAATTAAAAAAAGTTGATAAAAAAGAAATCGAACGTCGTGTGGAAGAAGCTCTTAAAATGGTGCGTTTGGCTGGTTTTGAAAAACGTCCGATTCAGAAATTGTCTGGTGGTCAACGCCAACGTGTGGCGATTGCGCGTGCGATTATCAATGAACCGCGTGTCGTTTTACTTGACGAACCTTTATCAGCCTTAGATTTGAAGTTGCGGACAGAAATGCAATATGAGCTGCGCGAGCTGCAACAACGTTTAGGAATTACCTTTGTTTTTGTCACTCATGACCAAGAAGAAGCCTTGGCTATGTCAGATTGGATTTTTGTCATGAATGACGGTGAAATCGTGCAATCTGGGACACCTGTTGATATTTACGATGAACCAATTAACCACTTTGTGGCGACTTTCATTGGGGAATCAAATATTTTACCAGGAACAATGATTGAAGATTATTTGGTCGAGTTCAACGGCAAACGTTTTGAAGCCGTTGATGGTGGAATGCGTCCAAATGAAGCTGTTGAAGTGGTTATTCGCCCAGAAGATTTGCAAATCACTTTGCCAGAAGAAGGAAAATTACGTGTTAAAGTTGATACACAGCTTTTCCGTGGTGTTCACTATGAGATTATCGCTCATGACGAATTAGGAAACGAATGGATGATTCATTCAACTCGTAAGGCGATTGAGGGCGAAGTTATTGGGCTTGATTTTACGCCTGAAGATATCCATATCATGCGCCTTAACGAGACAGAAGAAGAATTTGATGCCCGTCTGGAAGAATATGTCGAAATGGAAGAACATGAAGATGGCTTGATTCATGCGATTGAGGAGGAGCGAAATGAAGAAAAACTCTAGTTTCTTCTCAATTCCTTATGTGCTATGGTTGCTTCTTTTTGTCATTGCCCCTGTGATTATGATTCTTTGGCAGTCCTTTTTCGACATTCAAGGTCATTTTACCCTTGATAATTATAAAACCTTTTTTAGTTCATGGACTTACATTCGCATGAGCTTCAATTCGATTTTATATGCTGCCATTATCACATTGGTGACCTTGCTTATCTCTTACCCAACAGCTTATTTTTTGACACGTTTGAAACATAAGCAACTCTTGTTGATGTTGGTTGTATTGCCGACATGGATTAACCTTTTACTGAAAGCTTATGCTTTTATGGGAATTTTCGGGCAACAAGGTGGTGTCAATGCGTTTTTGAGCTTTGTTGGTATTGGACCTAAGCAAATTCTGTTCACAGATTTTTCCTTTATTTTTGTTGCCTCATATATTGAAATTCCGTTTATGATTTTGCCGATTTTCAATGCGCTTGATGACATTGATAGCAATCTTATCAATGCTAGTCGAGATTTGGGGGCAAATGAATTACAGACCTTTGTCAAAGTTGTCTTTCCTTTATCACTTAACGGCGTGAGAAGTGGTGTTCAGTCAGTATTTATCCCAAGTTTGAGCTTGTTCATGCTGACACGCTTGATTGGTGGTAATCGTGTGATTACTCTTGGTACAGCCATTGAGCAACATTTCTTGACAACACAGAATTGGGGTATGGGCTCCACCATTGGTGTGATTTTAATCATGGCAATGTTGGCTACGATGTGGGTGACTAAGGAGAGAAGAAAATGAAAAAATTTGCCAATCTTTATTTGACACTGGTCTTTATCATCCTCTATATTCCAATTGGTTATCTGATTTTTTATTCTTTTAATCAAGGCGGGGATATGAATGGCTTTACTGGTTTTACCTTAGAGCATTATTCGGAAATGTTTGCGGATAGTCGTTTGATGTTGATTCTCATTCAAACTTTCTTTTTGGCGTTTTTGAGTTCCATTTTAGCAACAGCTATTGGGACATTTGGTGCGATTTTCATCTACCAAGCACGCCGAAAACATCAGCACGCCATTCTTTCAATGAATAATATTCTTATGGTGGCACCTGATGTGATGATTGGGGCAAGTTTCCTGATTCTCTTTACCCGTTTAGCAGAGCTATTTCATTTCAATCTTGGTTTTATGACAGTTTTGCTTAGTCATATTGCTTTTTCTATTCCAATTGTGGTGTTAATGGTTTTGCCACGTTTGAAAGAAATGAATGACGACATGATTAACGCTGCTTATGATTTAGGAGCAACGCCTTGGCAAATGTTAAAAGAAGTCATGTTGCCATATTTGACGCCAGGAATTATTTCAGGTTTCTTCATGGCATTTACCTATTCATTGGATGATTTTGCAGTAACCTTTTTTGTAACAGGTAATGGTTTTTCAACCCTATCTGTCGAAATCTATTCACGAGCACGCCGTGGTATTTCTCTAGAAATTAACGCTCTTTCAACGATTGTCTTTCTTTTTAGTATTTTGCTTGTAATCGGTTATTACTTTATTTCGCAAGATAAGGGGGATCGTGATGCGTAGATTATATTCTTTTGTATTGGGCGTGATTGCGGTCACACTTGTTTTGTTTGGCGTTTCTGTTTACATGCAAAAGACGACAAGTTCAACAAGTCAATCGGATAAACTGGTTATTTACAATTGGGGAGATTATATTGACCCTGATTTGATTACAAAATTTACGGATGAGACAGGAATTGAAGTTCAGTACGAAACGTTTGATTCCAACGAATCGATGTACACCAAGATAAAACAAGGTGGAACGACTTATGATATCGCTGTGCCGTCAGATTATATGATTGATAAGATGAGAAAAGAAAATCTTCTTATCAAGTTAGATAAGTCAAAAATCACAGGTTTGGAAAATATCGGTGACGAATTTCTTGGGCTAAGCTTTGATGAAAACAATGATTATTCTATCCCATATTTCTGGGGAACATTGGGCATTGTGTATAATGACACCATGGTAGAAAACGCGCCAGAGCATTGGTCAGACCTCTGGAATTCAGAATACGCCAACGACATCATGCTTGTTGACGGAGCGCGTGAAGTTATGGGTGTTGGTCTTGGAACGTTAGGATATAGTCTCAATACCAAGTCATTGTCAGAGTTAAATGCGGCTTCTCAGAAATTAGACGATTTAACTCCAAATATCAAAGCTATTGTCGGCGATGAAATGAAAGGGTACATGATTAATGGTGATGCTGCCATTGGAGTGACTTTCTCTGGTGAAGCTAGTGAAATGCTTGATTCTAACGAACACCTGCATTATGTCGTGCCTAGTGAGGGGTCAAATCTTTGGTTCGATAATTTGGTTATTCCAAAAACAGCCAAACATATCGACGAAGCTTACGCTTTTATCAATTTTATGTTGAGACCTGAAAATGCTGCGCAAAATGCGGAATACATTGGTTATTCGACACCAAATGACGCTGCCAAAGAATTGTTACCAGATGACGTTAAAAATGACCAAGCCTTTTACCCTTCTGAAGAAACCATTGAAAACCTTGAAGTTTATGATAATCTCGGACAAAAATGGCTAGGGATTTATAATGACCTCTATCTACAATTTAAAATGTATCGTAAATAATGATTTTAGGAAGTTGAGACGAAGTGCTCAGCTTCTTTTGATTTGCATCTCGAAAAGTTATCTTAGTTTTGATAAAATAATAGTGACTAATATTTCAGGAAAATCGCAAACATCGTAAAAAGTTTGTTGCATTTGAGAAATTAAGGAGTTTTATATGGATAGTTATCATCGAGAATATGAATTTTCGCTTTCCTCTATTCTCAGTTTTGTTTGGCGAGGGATTGTGGTTGGCTGCGTGTCAGGTATCGTGGTTAGCTTATTTCGCCTTTTGATTGGTTTCATTTCTGCCAAAGTTGTCAATTATTATGAGTTGTCACACGAACACCCAAGTTTTTTAATTCTCATTTTGGGAGTGACTTTGTTCATTGTCATTGCTATTGGCTTTTTGATTAAATCCGATTCTGACATCAAAGGTTCTGGGATTCCTCATGTCGAAGGGGAATTGAAAGGATTGCTTCACCCAGATTGGTGGTCTGTTCTCTGGAAGAAATTTGTCGGTGGTGTCTTAGCGATTTCAATGGGATTTATGCTTGGGCGTGAAGGACCAAGTATTCAGTTAGGTGCCATGGCAGGAAAAGGTGTTGCTAAATCTTTAAAAGCAGAACGCATGGAGCAACGTGTTTTGATTGCGAGTGGTGCGGCAGCAGGCTTATCGGCAGCTTTTAATGCTCCGATTGCAGGTTTGCTTTTTGTTATCGAAGAAATTTATCATCAATTTTCACGTTTGGTTTGGATTACCGCTTTAGTCGCCAGTTTAGTTGCTAATTTTATTTCGCTTAATATTTTTGGTTTGACGCCAGTTCTTGATATGCCAGGAGATTTGGCGGTATTGCCATTGAAGCACTATTGGATTTTACTATTGCTGGGTGCTTTTTTAGGCGTTATGGGATATGTTTATGAAAAAACGACTTTGAAGGCAACTATCATCTACGACTTTCTTGGAAAAGTGTGTCACATTCCAAGTCATTTTTACGGTATCTTTGCTGCTATTTTAATCTTGCCAATCGGCTATTTCTATCCGCAATTGCTAGGTGGCGGAAATGGCTTGATTACTTCGTTATCGACAAGTCACCTGACTCTTATGATTGTTTGCCTATACTTTATCATCCGCTTTGTGTGGAGTATGTTGAGTTACTCAAGTGGACTTCCTGGTGGGATTTTTCTTCCGATTTTGACTTTGGGAGCACTTTTGGGCTTTGGTTTTGGGCTATTTTTTGAACAATTCGGTTTGTATTCTAGTCATTATTTGTCCTTGTTTGTCGTTTTAGGAATGGCGGGCTATTTTGGGGCGATTTCAAAAGCGCCACTGACAGCAATGTTTTTAGTAACTGAAATGGTTGGTGATTTCCGTCAATTGATGACGATTGCCGTGGTGACTTTGGTTGCATATATCGCAATGGATTTGTTAAAAGGTGAGCCAATCTATGAAGCTTTACTTGCTAAACTTTCTGTGCCACAAGATAGAGAGGTCATCGAACCAACGTTGATTGAATTAACGGTTTCCGATAAAATTGCTGGAAAATACGTCAGAGACTTGACACTTCCTAAAAATGTTCTTATTACAACTCAAATTCATGCCAAAAAATCAGAAGTGGTATCAGGCAATACACGATTAAATGCAGGCGATACAATCTTTTTGGTGGTCAATGAGCCAGAAATTGGGAAAGTCAGAGAATTGCTAATGTAATTTGAACGATAAAAGAATTTATGAATTCCCTTTCATTTTGCAAAAAGTTTTGGTACAATGGGAGAAGGTAAGAGGATTGTTACTGGTTAAGCAGGCAAAACCTAGTGTACATTTAGAGATTGTGTTAAAACGCAGTGCTTTTTGTGTACGCTAGTTTTGCCTTTTCTTTCCGAATTTTTTTGAGGAGTAGTAGAAGATGAAAATTGATAAAGTCTATAATAACAATGTTGTTTTGGCTAAAGGGGATGACGGAGAGGAAATCATTGTCATGGGAAGAGGGCTTGGTTTTCAAAAAAAGCCGGGTGATGAAATCGATACTGCTTTAGTTGAAAAGACGTTTGTTATGCAGGACAAAGATACAACCAATGAATTGACACGTGTCTATCTTGATTTATCACCAGCAGAAACTGAGGTCGTCCTCGACATTATCAAGCATGGTCAAGAAGTTCTTGGAACCACTTTTGATACTGCCTTTTATATTGCTTTAGCAGACCACTTGCATTATACGCTTCAACGAACTCGTGAAAACATAACCATTCAAAATCCGTTATCATGGGAGATTCGTAAATTTTTTCCAAAGGAATATCAGCTTGGAAGGGATGCGTTAAAGATTATCTTTGAAAAGCTAGGTGTCATTTTGCCTGATGATGAGATTTCATCGATTGCTTTGCATTTTATCAATGCCCAAAAAGATTCGGGAATGGTAGAGCAAAATTATCAGATTTCAAAGATTGTCACGGATATTTTAGGCATTGTTCGTCTGTTTTATGGCAAGGTCGTTGATGAAGATTCGGTAAGTTATAATCGTTTTATTACTCATATTCAGTATTTTGCTCAGCGTGTTGTTAATGGCGTTGTTCAAGGAAAAAATGATAGTTTTTTATATGAACAAGTCAAATTAAACTACCCCGTTGCCTTTTCATGTTCTGAAAAAATAAAAAATTATATCGAAAGTAGTTATGATTTTCCAATGAGTCGTGATGAACAAGTTTATATCACCATTCACATTCAACGTTTGGAAACCAGTCATAACTGATAAAAAGCATTAGATTTCTCTTCAAAGTGATTTGAGGAGAAATTTTTTTGTAAAAATTTTTAAAATGAAAACATTGTGAAAAGTGTTGTAAATTCGCTTTGTGACAATAAAAGGCGAAGAATTCGTTTTCATAAATTATGAAAATGTTGTTTTGCTGTAAAAAAGTTTTAAAAAAGCGCTTGCAAAACATGAAAGCGCATGCTATACTATGAATTGTTAAAAGGATTGTTACTGGTTAGCAGGCAAAACCTAAATGAATACAAGATAATTTTGGCGTTACCGCATGGGCGCAAGAAATTGTTTGGTATTTGTTTAGGTTTTTTCTGTTGTTTAAAACCAGAAAAGAGAAAGGAGCCAGATATGGCTAAAAAAGACTATACAGAGTTGGCAAAAGACATTGTCGCTCACGTTGGTGGTAAAGATAATGTCGTTAATGTTCGTCATTGTGTTACGCGTTTACGTTTTGTCTTAAAAGATGAATCAAAAGCAGATGACGATTATTTAAAACAACGTGACGGTGTTGTGACTGTTGTTAAGGCAGGTGGACAATATCAAGTTGTTATCGGAAATCACGTTCCTGATGTTTATGCATCTGTTCTTGAAACTGGTGTTTCTGGTGTTGGTTCACTTGATGTCGATGAAGGTGATGATGTTGAAAAAGGTAACTTATTCAATCGATTTATTGATTTGATTTCTGGTATTTTCCAACCCTTCCTTGGACCTTTGGCTGCTGCCGGTATTATTAAAGGTATTGTAGCAATTATGGGAGCTTTTGGATTATCAGAAGCAAATAGTGCTTGGTATGTTATCCTTGAAGCTGCTGGTGATGGTTTCTTCCAATATCTACCACTTTTAATTGCGGTTACAGCTGCTCGTAAATTCAAGATGAATGAGTTTACAGCGTTAGCTATCGGTGGTGCACTTGTTTATCCAACATTAACAACTACTATTCCTGCATTAGCAGATGCTGGACTTGATAAAATATTTGGAATTTCACTTGAATTACCATCATCAGGCTCATATCTCTCAACAGTAATGCCAAGTATCCTTGCAATGTGGGTGGCTTCTCTTATCGAAAAGAATATCAAGAAAATCACACCTGATGTTGTTAAACTTTTCGTTGTTCCGTTTGTAACAATTCTTGTTACTGTTCCGTTAACATTCTTGGTTGTTGGTCCAGTTGCTAATCTCCTAACTGACTGGCTATCAGCAGGTTTCCAAGCTGTTCTTAGTTTCAGTCCAATTCTTTATGGATTCTTACTTGGTGCTTTGTGGCAAGTATTGGTTATGTTTGGTCTTCACTGGGCACTTGTGCCACTTGCAATTATGGACGTTGCTACTAATGGTATGTCAGCTATCTTGGTTGCAGCTTGCCTTCCTAACTTTACACAAACTGGTGTTCTTGGTGCAATCATGCTTAAAACAAAAGAACAAAAAGTTCGTACAATTTCTACACCAGCATTCATTTCTTCAATCTTTGGTGTAACTGAACCTGCTATTTACGGGGTTACACTTCCAATGCGTATTCCATTTTACATTTCATGTGGAGTATCTGGTATTATTGGTGCGCTAACTATGTTCTTTAATGTTTATGGATATAGCGTTGGTGCAATGGGAGTTTTCCAATATCCTTCATACGTAAATCCAGCAAATGGTGATATGTCTGGTATGTGGGTAATGATTGCTCTATCTGTTCTTGCTGTTGTCCTCTCATTTGCAGTTCAAATGTTTGCTCCAGTCCCTTACCTTTACGGTGGTCCAAAAGATGCCTCTGCTACAACTGAAGAAAAAGTAGTAGAACCTGTTAATGATTTAAAAGAATTAAAACAGGAAATTATTGCTAGCCCAATGATGGGTGATGTTGTTAAACTCGAAGATGTTCCTGATGAAGTTTTTGCTTCAGGAGCTATGGGTAAAGGTATTGCTATCAACCCAGCAGAAGGTACTGTTTTTGCACCAGCAAATGGTGAAGTGACACTTGTTTTCCCAACTGGTCATGCCATTGGTATGCGTACTGAAAATGGCGCTGAACTCTTGATTCACGTTGGTATGGATACTGTATCTTTGGAAGGAAAAGGTTTCAAAACATATGTTGAAGTTGGTGATAAAGTCGAAGCAGGACAAAAATTGTTAGAATTTGACTTGGCAACCATTCGCAAAGCAAACTTACCTGTCATTTCTCCGATCATTGTGACAAATTCAGCTGATTTTGATGATGTTTTGACAACACAAGAAGCACGTGTTAACACAGGAGATTATCTCTTGACAACACTTGCATAATTAAGTTAAAAGGAACGCTGTTAGGCGTTCTTTTTTGACTGGAAAAATTTTTTGATGCTTCCTCGGAAGCGACTTCTTGTGGAATTCCATGTCAAAGTTTTGAGTCTGAAGTCTTTAAACTTCAATTCATTGCAACTAAAAACACTAAGCATGCTTAGTGTCATCCTTAGTGTTTTGTTGTTAATTTTTGAGATTTCGTGATGGGTGAGGTCCGATGTAGTGGGCTTTTTTGAATTGTTTGCGGTATTGGCTCGGTGTGAGTTCGTAGTAACGTTTGAATTGTCGGTTGAAATTAGATAAGTTGTTAAAGCCAACAGTGGTAGCAATTTCTAAAATTGGGTCAGCCGTGTTGATTAATAAGTCGCAAGCTTTGTTCAAGCGAACTTGAATGATAAATTCGGTGCAAGATGTGCCAGCGTGTTGTTTAAAGACTGCCATAAAATGCGTTTTGCTGTAACCCATAAATTGTGAAAGAAAATCAATCGAGAGATTTTTTTGATAATTATTGTTAATGTAATCAATCAATTCACGAATTTGCTCGTTTTTGCGGTAAGCATCATCAGTATTTTTACGTAATACATAATGGTGATAGAAGAGAAGATATAAGAATTCGTTTAATTTTGATTTGAGTAGCAGTTCAAAATGACGTCCTTCGTTTTTAGAAAGCTCAAAAATGGTAAAGAGACATTCTTTGATATCCTCGTACCCTTCCATTCCTGGTTGAATGCGTGGGACAAATTTGTAGAGACTGGTTTGCAACGGTTGCAAATACCTTAGACTGACTTGGTCAACGGTAGAATGTCCAATCATATCGAGGTGGAATCGGAAAGTATCAGTGACGTGTTTTTGATTTTCAAGTGGGTGAATCGAATGCATTCCATTTGGACGGATGAGGATAATATCACCTGCTTGACTGTTAAAATAATCATAATCAATGTGGAAACGAGCCGAGCCCTCGTAGATATAATTGATTTCGATTTCTGGGTGCCAATGGAAAAGGACGTCAGGACGCCCATGTTCAACAACCGTACTGTAATAATCATAAGGCAAGAGATGTTTGTTTTCATCTATTTTTATTTCCAATGGGTCAGTATTATTTTTCATATATTAATCATCCCAATCATAGTATAGTATTATTATGTAATGTTATTATATCAAAATCGACTAAAAATTGGAAACGGATACTTTGATTTTTTCCGAAAATTTTCTTTTTAATATCGTGTTAAAGTATCATAATCTGAAAGGATAATGTTAGCGCTGTGATAGACAAAGCATTATAATTTAGGTGAATCATGACCAAGACCTCTCAAAACAGATAGCAGGGCTGGCGTGATTTAAGTGTTTGGCAAACACACCTCTTATACCCTTACAAACTCCGCAAAGACAACGCAATCTCCTTTGTTTTAGGCGGAGTTTTTGTTTTTGGAGTCAAAAATATCACCGCTATTGTCAGAAAATTTCATGAAATGATTGGTTTCCTTTAGCTATTTTGAATTAAAAGTAGTAGAATGAAAGGGTAAACAATTGTTATAAAATCGTTCAAGGAGGAATTATCATGGATGAGTTGAAAAAAGTCTTGTTAGCTGGTATTGGTTTGACTTCAATGACTTTGGAAAAAGCTGATGCTTTTGTCAAAGAATTGGTTGAAAAAGGTCGCTTGACCGTTGAAGAAGGCAAAGAATTGCAGTCTGAATTAAAACGAAAAGGCGAAGATGAAGCAAAAGAATTACTTGACCAATTGGATGTTAAAACGAAAACTGTTCAATATGCTACTAAAGAAGATGTTTCTCGTCTTGAAGATAAATTGGATGCGCTCTTGAAACAATCAGCATCCGACGATAAAGAGTAGGATGATTTATGTCAAATAAGCGCTTAAGAGAAATCATCGGAGCTTTCAGCTCGGTCGGTTTAACAACGCTAAAAGAAAAAGGAAAACCTATCGAGGACAAATCAACACCTCGTAAATTACGTTTAGCTTTCGAGAAATTAGGTCCTAGTTTTGTCAAAATCGGACAAATTCTTTCAACGAGAAGTGATTTATTTCCTGAGGCTTATATTAGAGAATTAAGCAAGCTGCAAAGTGATGTTCTTCCATTACCGCAAGAGGTTGTCATGGAGGCAATTGCGGCAGAGTTGTCAGTACCCATTTCGGAAGTGTTTGCGGACATTTCGTCAGAAGCTTTGGCAAGTGGCTCGGTTGCTCAGACACATCGAGCTACTTTGCTTAATGGCAAAGAAGTTGTTGTCAAGATTCAGCGACCGCATTTGCCAGAAATTATCGAAGAAGATTTAGAATTGTTGATTGGCTTGTCGCGGCGCATTCCCAAGGCAATGTTGCCCATGGTTAATTTATCAGAGGTTTTGCAGCAGCTCAAGGATAGCTTGACGAAAGAAATCGATTTTCGTAATGAAGCGCAAGCGATGCTTACTTTTGCTGAGTTAAATCAATCAATAAAATGCATTGCCATTCCTGAAGTTTTTGACGAATATACCACACCACGTATGGTTGTTGAGGAGTATATTTCAGGAATTCCTATCAATCATTATGAAGAATTGATTAAAGCTGGCTATGATTTGGAAGACATTGGTAAGAAGCTGATGCTAAGTTTTATCAAACAAGTCTTTAAAGACGGCTATTTTCATGGTGACCCACACCCAGGAAATCTCTTTATTTCTGAAGGAAAAATTTATTTTATTGACTTTGGGATTGTGGGAAATCTGGAAAATGGCATGCGCGTGGCGTTAAATGATATTCTTTACAGCTTTACGGCACAAGATGTTGAAGGGATGATGCAAGGCATTTTGTCTGTCACAAGTTTTGATACTTCAATAAATAAAACAGCACTTAGCCAAGATGTTGAACGAATGCTGGCGAAATATTCTAGTTTGGATTTGGGTGTCTTATCTATCACAGATTTATTGGAAGATTTGCTGGACGTTTTCGTCAAAAATGGCTTGAAGGCTTCGCCGCAGATTACGATTTTGGAAAAAGCTGCGCTACAAATTGAAGGAATTTTCCGTGAATTAGCCCCAGAAGTTGACTTGATGACGCTTGCTAAAAATTATTTCTTAGAAAATATGGGACCTGACATGTTAAAACAGGCCCTGAACAAGGAAACGTTACTGATTGAGCTCTTTTATCAATTGAAAAATGGGAAAAATATTCCACGTCGGCTTAATCAGTTACTTGAACAGATGCTCAGTGGTCGGATTTTAATCAATCATGACATTTATGATTATAAAAATCGTATTAAGACCATCAGTCAAATAGCTAATCGCTTTGTTGTGAGCATTTTATTTCTGGCAGTTATGTTAACCGCAGCTCTGCTTAGTTTTAATGTCGCAATGCAAGAAATTTCCAAATTTCTTTTTGGTCTTGCTGCTATTTTATTGGTATGGGAGCTTGTCTTGATGTTCAAACATAAATAAAGATGTCAAAAATTTCCTAATAACTTAGGAAATTTTTTCTATTCTCGTTTTTGTAACCGCTTGCTATAATATTCTTGTATTAATCGAGGAGGTTATGTTATGTCTAAATTACCAGAAAACTTTTTATGGGGTGGCGCAGTTGCTGCTCATCAGCTTGAAGGCGGTTGGCAAGAAGGCGGCAAAGGTTTAAGCGTTGCTGATGTGATGACCGCTGGGCGCCATGGTGTCGCACGTGAGATTACTGACGGTGTTATCGAAGGAAAATATTATCCAAACCATGAAGCGATTGATTTTTATCATCATTACAAGGAAGATATTGCCTTGTTTGCTGAAATGGGTTTTAAATGCTTCCGTACGTCGATTGCATGGACACGGATTTTTCCAAATGGTGATGAATTGGAGCCAAATGAAGCTGGTTTGCAATTCTATGATGATTTGTTTGATGAATGTTTGAAATATGGCATTGAGCCAGTTGTGACCTTGTCACATTTTGAATTGCCTTTCCATTTGGTGAAAGAATACGGTGGCTTCACTAATCGTAAAGCAATTGATTTCTTTGTCCGTTTTGCTGAAACGTGTTTCCGTCGTTACAAAGACAAAGTCAAATATTGGATGACGTTTAATGAGATTAATAACCAAGCCAATTACCAAGAAGATTTTGCACCGTTTACGAATTCTGGGATTGTTTATAAAGAAGGCGATGACCGCGAAGCGATTATGTATCAAGCTGCGCATTATGAATTGGTAGCGTCAGCGCGTGCGGTTAAAATCGGTCATGAAATCAATCCTGATTTCCAAATTGGTTGTATGATTGCTATGTGTCCTATTTATCCAGCAACTTGCAATCCCAAAGACATTTTAATGGCTCAAAAAGCAATGGAAAAACGTTATTATTTCGCTGACGTTCATGTGCATGGCTATTATCCAAATCATATTTTGAAATACTGGCAACGTAAAGAAATCAAGGTTGATGTGACAGAAGAAGATTTGGCTGATTTGACGGCTGGCACGGTTGATTATATCGGTTTTTCATATTATATGTCATTTGCGATTGATGCACACCGTGACAACAATCCACACTTTGATTATTTAGAAACAGAAGATTTGGTCCGAAATCCATATGTAAAAGCGTCAGAATGGGATTGGCAAATTGACCCAGAGGGGCTTCGTTACAGCTTGAACTGGTTTACAGATATGTATCATTTGCCACTTTTTATCGTTGAAAATGGTTTTGGTGCGATTGACCAAGTTGAGGCTGACGGCATGGTGCATGATGATTATCGCATTGCTTATCTTGGTGCTCATATCAAAGAAATGATTAAAGCTGTTGATGAGGACGGCGTTGACTTGATTGGTTACACACCGTGGGGTTGCATTGACCTCGTTTCAGCTGGTACGGGTGAAATGCGCAAACGTTATGGCTTTATCTACGTTGATAAAGATGATGATGGTAATGGTACTTATAAACGCTCACCGAAACTTTCATTTGATTGGTATAAAAAAGTCATTGCTTCTAATGGTGAGGACGTTTGAGTGAGTTAATAACCTTTATGAGACTGTAATCTCCTGTCTCATGAAGGTTTTTGTTAGATGAGAAAGGATAACTGATGATTGGATTGATTGCCGCTTCACTAACCACCTTGGGCTTTGTTCCCCAAGTGGTAAAAGTCTTAAAAACGAAAGATACAGAATCTATCTCTTTAGGTATGTATAGCATGTCTGTGACAGGAATGTTACTCTGGCTAGCACACGGCATTTCCATTTCTGACATTGCTTTGATTGCTGCTAATAGCATTTCCGCTACACTAGCAGGAACGATTCTGATTTGCAAACTGATTTATAAATAATTTTTTTAAAAATTCTCTTGAGCGCTGGTACATCTGCGTTTTAGAGGATTTTTTGATTGAAAATTTGAAATGAATTATCCTATTTAATTGTAGTGAAATCCGTTGATAGTAAAGGATTGACAGGGCTTTCAAAAAGGAATATACTAATCGCGTAAAATAAAAAAATACCATATAAGGGAAAAAGGAGGCGTAGTATGGTAGGCATTATCGTTACAATTTTTATTATTTTATTGATTGCGGCAGTTGTCCAAGCTTTCCGCGCTAAGATTTGGGTAACCAAAACATTTGGGTATAATTATGTGATTACAATGACAAATGGTGGCAAGCTGCCAGATTTAAGCCAAAATACCAAGCTAAAAAATAATATTAGAGTTGTTGGCAAATCTGAACAGAGTTGTTCGGTGCAATCTAGGCTTAATGATACAGAGCTCAAGACGCTTTTGATGAAAGAATACCATTTGGATTCAACCGAGATTCACGTGCAAACAGCGCAGTTGTCAGGAGCACTTGGAATGATTTAGAAAGAGAGCGGAGTGATGAATTGGATTATTCTTGCTTTTGTCATAATCATTGCTGGTGTTTGGGTATTTAGTAGCCGTTATCAAAAGGAATACTATGCGCAAGGTGAGCAAATGGGAGGTCCTTATCTCATTCAGTTTAAAGACGTTGACATCTTGCCAGAATTGCTAAGCAATCGTAAATTACGAGAAACAATTGACGTTATCCATGCTGACAGCAACGGCAAAAACTACCGTGTGTACTCTAAAATTAATGATAAAAAATTGCAGCAGTTGATTGTAAAAGAACTTGGATTAACCACTAATCAAGTTCAGGTTACCTATATAAAATTATATACTTTTGTTTGAAAAGAACATACTTTCAAGAAACAAACATTTTTTGGTCAGTAAATCAAGAAAAACTCAGGCGAAAAAAATAACTTTTTCGTCTGTTTTTTTAGTTTTATGCCACAATCATTACGGAAATTGTAAGGCTCTTAATCTTGATTTTCCGCACTTGGTGAAGTATTTTCCTTATCAAAGAGGAAAAAGAGTACATTTACTTTATGTAAGCGTTTTTATAAAATGAACGTGTAAATAAAAAACAAAGGAGATTCACATTATGGCTAAAAAAGCTTTAATTATCTGTGCTGGTGGGATGTCATCATCAATGATTGCCAAAAAGACAATGACACTCCTCCAAGAACAAGGAAACGACATTGAGATGGATGCCGTTGGTGTTCCAGAAGGACAAAAACGCATCGAAGCTGACAAATACGATTTGTATCTTGTCAGTCCACAAACGAAAATGAATTTCAAACAATTGGCTGATGCAGCAGCAAAAACAAACAAACCAATCGTACAAATTCCACCACAAGCGTACATTCCAATTCCAATGGGAATTGAAAAAATGGCTGTTTTGGTGAAGGAAAATATCTAAATTGATGTGTTATAATGGTTCTATTGTTGTTTGGAGGTGTCCTTTTCTGTGTTAAATAAAAAAGAAAAGCAAATTATCCAATATCTGATGAAAGATAGGGATAAATTTGTTACTAGTAAAGAACTAGCAGCACATTTGAACTGTTCGGACAGAACAATTAGAACTTACTATAAAACACTTGTTGAAAAATTAGATGATTATTCTGGAATTGATTTGATTTCCAAACAAGGTTATGGTTATAAGTTAGACGTTTTAGATGACGACGCTTTGGCTGATTTCTTGGAAGAAAATCATATCAATGACCACCATTTTGATTATCAAAGTATTACGGATATCAATGACCGTTACAATTATCTGCTAAATAAACTTTTGTTTGAGCAAAATGAAATTTATTTTGACGATTTAGTAGATGAATTATATGTCAGTCGGTCAACGTTATCTAGTGATTTTAAAAAGATAAGACAAAAATTTAAACCATATCATTTAAAGATTGAAAGTAAGGCTAATAAGGGTGTTTACGTAACGGGGTCAGAACGTGATAAACGGCGATTCATCATGGATTATTTTATTTCATCTGGTTTTATCGATACCATGCACTCTTATGTTGATAATGAATTGCTTAATCAGAGGATTTCTTTTGAAGAGTTGACCATTATTGTGCTTGATGAATGTCGAGAAGGTGGGCTCAAGCTATCTGATTTTGTGATTCAAAATTTGGTGATTCATATTGCTTTAGCTATTCGTCGCATTACGGAAGGGTTTAAAATCAGTAAATTAGAAGAGGAAGAGTTAAAGCTACGTGAATTACCAGAACGGCAGATTGCTGATAATATCTTAAAACGTGTGTCCGTATCAACGGGAATTGATTTTCCAGTCGAAGAAGTAGATTACATTACTCTGCATTTGATTTCAAAAAGTCATGGAAACGCGCGCTATGTTTCCGAAAGCATGCAAGAGCAGATGCGTCAAGAGCTCATTGACAGTATTGAAAAAATCAATCCAGAAGTCAAAAACGATTTTCAGTTAATCGAAGGACTTTTGGCGCATTTATCAACCATGTTGATTCGTTTGGAAGGTAAGGTGGTCTTAGAAAATCCTTTGACTACGGAAATTCAAGCTAATTACCAAGAAATGTATCAACTGGCAGAGCAAGTCATTACCACAATGCCAACTTTTCAATCATTTTCTTTAACGCCGAATGAAATCGCATACATTGCGCTACATTTTATGGCTGCTAAAGAACGTTACAAAGAACAACGAAAATACAATGTCCTTGTCATTTGTGCAACGGGATATGGAAGCGCACAAATGTTAAAAAGTAGAATTGAAAATGAACTGGGAAACCTGATTTCGATTACGGATGTGATTGGTTATTATGAAATTAATGATGAGAAATTAAAAGGAATTGACTTTATCGTTTCTTCGATTGATTTGTCAAATTTGATTTTCAATATTCCCGTTTTTACTGTATCAGTTTTTCTGACAGATGAGGAGTTACAAGAGATTAAGCACGGCATTTCACATTTAAATACGTCAACGTCATTGAGAAAAATGGAAGATGAGACTTCTGAACTTAGTGTCAGAGAAGTATTTGACGACTATTTTTCAAAAGAAGCTTTCTTTATCTTGTCCAATGTTTCTAAAGACGAAGTATTGAGAAAGCTGGTAAAAAGCATTTCTAAACATGAAAATGACCAGTTTGAAAAACGTATGCTTGATATGATGAAACAACGTGAAGCAATGAGTTCTATTATTTTCGGTGAACACATCGCTGTTCCACATCCGATGAAAGCTGTCGGTAGTAAACATCATTTTGCGGTTGCTTTAATTCAAGATGAGTTATTATGGGATGACCAATATCCGTCAATCAAAATTGTCTTTTTAATGTCAATGTCAATTCATGAAAATGATGGCTTGCCAGAGCTAACCTCTGCCATTGTTGATTTGGTTGATGAACCAGACCTTCAAGAGCAAATGTTAGCCTGCCAATCATTTGAAGAATTTAGAACATTATTTTTTAAAATAAAAGAAAGGTAGGAGTTATATGAATCCAGAAGAGTTACAAGTCGCAGCATTTGAAATTATCTTAAATTCTGGGAATGCCAGAACAATGGTTCATGAAGCCTTTGACGCCATGCGCGAAGGCAATTATGACCTGGCAGAACAGAAATTACAAGAATCAAATGACGAACTTTTGAAGGCTCATCAAGCACAAACCAATTTGCTACAAGAGTACGCAGGTGGTAAAGAGATTAAAATTGAAATCATCATGGTTCATGCCCAAGACCATTTGATGACAACGATGACACTTCGAGAAGTTGCACTTGAAATGCTAGAGTTATATAAAAAAGTTAATTAGTTGAGAGGGGATAAATGATGGCAGCTTTAACAGAACAAGAGAAAAAGAAGTTAGATGAAACAAGACGTGAAAATGGGATAAAAAATATGTATTACACACGTTATTTCCTAATTCGTTATGTGGTGGCATTCTTCTTCTTTGTCAATCTCTATTGGATATTGATGTTTTTCTCTACTGATAATGTGAGTTTCATTGTTATCCCTTTCTTTATGGCTGTATTCGGTGCCATTTGTATGTGGGAACAATCACGGATGTATTCAAGAGAACAAAAACCAGCTGTTAAGACAAAACTGTATTTTCAACTGATTATTGCAGTAAATATTGTTTTAATTTTAGCGACTTTGTTTAACCAATATCATTATTTTTACCCATTCTTATCTGAATCTACGACGACTCAAATTTTTCTTATCGTGATGTTATTACTTGGGATTCTTATGGCATCATGGATGCTAGTAAAATTAGGACGTATTAATCACAATTCAGATAAGCAATATTATCGTATTCAACAATATTTGGCATCACTAAATTAATCAATCACAAACATTCTATAGTTTTTAGGAGGAGTAAAAGATGTTTGAATTTCTAGAAAAGTACCTAATGGGACCAATGGGAAAAGTTTCTACTTGGCGTCCTGTTCGTGCTATTGTTGCCGCTGGTATGGCAAGTATTCCCTTCACCATTGTTGGGTCAATGTTCCTTGTATTGAGTATTATCCCACAAGCATTTCCGATTCCAGCCTTGACCACACTTTGGGCAAACTCGGTTGATAAGATTGCACCGCTATACTTGCAAGCTTACAACTGTACTATGGGGATTTTATCTCTTTACTTTGCCATTGTTATTGGTTATGAATATACTAAAATTTTTGCAGAAGAAGATGACTTGAATGTAGATCCTGTTTATGGTGCTTTGCTTTCCGTATTTGCTTTCTTCTTAACCATTCCAGAATTGTTAGTTTCAAATGGTGCGTTTGATTACCTTAACGTTGACGGTGCTACTATCAATGGTTGGACAATCGGTGGTAATAGCTTGGATCGTTTGTCAACATCAGGTATGTTTACGGCTATCTTGATGTCAATTCTTGCTGTTCAACTTTATAAAACATGTATCAAACGCAACTGGGTTGTAAAAATGCCAGAAGCTGTTCCAGAAGGTGTTTCACGTTCATTCTCAGCTTTGATTCCAGCAGGTGTTGTAGCCATTGTTGTTCTTATTATTAACGGTATTTTTGTTGTTTTAGGTACTGATATTTACAACGTTGTTGCTATTCCATTTAGTTTCGTTAAGAACATTGCCAATTCATGGCTTGGTATTGTGGTTATTTACCTCCTTGTTCACGCTTTGTGGATTGTTGGTATTCATGGTGCAAATATCGTTATGGGGCTTGTTAACCCAATCCTTTTAGCAAATATGGCAGAAAACGTTGACGGTGCACATATTGCATACGCTGGTGAATTTACGAATTCATATGTCACAATCGGTGGTTCTGGTGCGATGCTCCTTGCCTGTGTATGGTTGGCTTTTGCGGCTAAATCATCTCAACTTAAAATGCTTGGACGTGCAGCTATGGGGCCTGCTATCTTCAACATCAATGAACCATTAATCTTTGGTCTTCCAGTTGTCTATAACCCAACACTTGCATTGCCGTTTATGCTTGCACCAATTGTCAGTGCAACAATTGGTTACTGGTCAGTTAAGATTGGATTTGCTGCCGTATCAATCATTCAAACACCATGGCCAACCCCAATTGGTTTAGGTGCCTATGTTGGTTCAGGTGGTAGTGTTGGTGCCTTACTTACAGCTCTTGTCTGTGCGGCAGCTGCATTCTTGGTTTGGTTCCCATTCCTTAAAATGTATGACAACCAACTTCTTAAAGAAGAAGGCGTTGAAGCTTAAAATAATGAGAGTGGGTAAGCCCACTCTTTTTTATAGAAAGGACGTGAAAATATGGGAGAATTAGGAATTTCTATCTATCCATCAAAATCAAATTTAACTGAGATGAAAGATTATATAGCGCAAGCGGCTGAGATAGGTTATCAACGTATTTTTACCTCGATGTTAGAGGTAGCAGATAATCCAAGTGAAACAATTGGAAGATTTAAAGAAATCATTGACTATGGAAATCAACTCGGGATGAAAACGTCGCTTGATGTTAATCCTAAATTGTTTGCAAAACTCGGCATTTCTTATCAGGATTTGCAATTTTTTAGTGATTTAGGTATTTGGTCCATTCGTTTAGATGAAGGGTTTACGGGTCTTGAAGAAGCCAGAATGGCAATGAATCCTTTTGGAATTTTAATCGAACTCAATATTTCACGAGGGCAACATTACATTGATATGGTCATGGATTTTGGAGCTGATAAGAATCGAGTAATTGGCTCACATAATTTTTATCCTCAAACTTATACAGGCTTGGACTTTGATTATTTTGTGCAAACTGCAGGGCAATATAAATCACATCATTTGCGCACAGCAGCCTTTGTTGATTCAATGAATGGTTCGGTTGGTCCATGGCCGGTATCTAACTTGATGGTGAGCACAGAAATTCAAAGACAGTTACCCATAACAGAACAAGTTCAACTGCTTAAAATGACAGATGTGATAGACGATATTATTATCAGCTCGTCATTTTTACCTAAAGAAGAGTTAGCAGCAGTCTATCACGTATTTTATTCATCTGTTCCAATGTTGTCGGTTCATTTAGCTAAAAATGTGACAGAAGTGGAAAAAGATGTTATTGTCACCCCTTTACACATGTATCGTGGAGATTATTCTGGCTATATGATTCGGTCGTCAGAAACGCGTATTGCTTATAAAGACTCAAATTTTCCAACACATGACACACAATCTTTGAAAAAAGGTGACATTACGATTTGTAATAATGCAGCTGGTCAGTACAAGGGAGAATTACAGATTGTGCTAAAAGACCGCCCAAATGATGGTAGCTTTAACCTTGTTGGCAGAATTAAACAGAACAATTTGCCGATACTGGATTTATTGAAACCATGGCAACAGTTTAAATTACAAATAAGTAGTTAAGCTCAAAAATCCCTATATTACAAGATAATATAGGGATTTTCGTTAATTTTCTGGGATGTCAGCGGATGCTGAGAGGTCGTGGAGTTCTTTGAATTCGGCGAGTTGTTTGCTGTATTTATCAATAGCGGTATCTGTCGCGAAAGCACCAAGTGGGAGACGAAGTGGAAGTTGTGGGTTATTTGTCACTTGGTCGTAGATGATTTCAGCGGCTTTGATTGGGTCGCCTGCTTCGTGTCCAGCACCATTTTCATTTGTGGTGATAAAGTCAGTAAATTGTTGGTAGTCCTCGATAGAAGGTAACGCTTTGTCAGAAGAACGTCCTGCCCAGTCAGTGCGGAAACCTGACGGTTCGATAATGAGCACTTGAATGTTTTTGTGAGCGACTTCTTTAGCTAAGGATTCGCTAAGTCCTTCAACTGCATATTTTGTTCCATGATAGAAAGAGAGCGTCGGGAATGAATACAACCCACCGATAGAAGAAAAGTTGATAATCACACCTTCATTTTGTTTGCGCATGGTTGGCAAAACAGCGCGTGTCATATCAACAAGTCCCCAAACATTGACATCAAACATATATTGTACAGTTTCACGGTTACTTTCTTCAAATGTGCCAAAATAACCGATACTAGCATTGTTAACCAAAACATCAATACTGCCAAATGTATCAAGCGTTGCTTTGACAGCTTTTTGAATCTCTTTTTGATTGGTAACGTCAAGTTTTAATTTCAAAATTTGACCGTGGTCAAACTCATCAAGGTAGCTTAGTTGTTCTGGTTTACGAGCGGTAGCGACAAGATTGACATCGTCTTTTTGAGCTAATAAACGTGCCAATTCTTTTCCGAAACCAGTTGAAGTACCAGTGATAAACCATGTTTTTGTCATCATAAATTCCTCCGTAAATTTGATGACTTTATTATAAAAAATTGTGCCGATTTATTTTGGTAGTTTTCCACGCTTTTTGGTAAAATTTCAGTAGAAATAGGAAAAATTCTACTTTTCAAGTATTTTAATACCATTATTTTTAGTACAATTTTCTTAGAGACTAGATGAAAGGGAGGTGGTCTAAAATGCCTGATGCTGTTACTCGAAAACAAATTGATTACCAAGCTTTTTTAAACCGTGAGAGCCAGAAACGTCATCATCGTTATGATGAAGAATTGCAGCAATACAGCTATCTCAAAAATGGTGATTTGGAAAATGCCATAAAGGCTACCAAACAGATGTTTCGGTCAGATTTGACAGGGCATCTATCGGAAAATCCAGTTAGAAATTATCAATATCTTTTTGTCGCATCGGTGACACTTGCCACACGCTTTGCGATTCAAGGTGGGTTAGATGAAGAAGTGGCTTTCAACACAAGTGACCTCTACATTCAAAAAGTCGATAAACTTGATAATGTACCAGATATTTTTGACTTGCAGGTTGAAATGTTTACCAGTTTCACAAAATTGGTTAGGCAAAGCAAGCTCGACCAAGCACAATCACTTCCGATTTTGCGTTGTATTGAGTACATTGACTTGCATTTGCATGAGACGATTACTCTAGCCGATTTAGCGAAACACACAGGCTATTCAAGTAACTATATTTCACAATTGTTCAAGGAACGCATGAATCAGTCTGTCAAGTCTTACATTCAAGCACAGAAAATTGCCGTTGCCAAAAATATGCTACTAGAATCTGACTACTCACTTCTAGAAATCTCAGAAACACTTTCTTTCAGCTCGCAGAGCTATTTCACAAAAGTGTTTAAGAAAATCGTTGGAATGACACCTTTGGAGTATAAATCAACGTTTATAGCAAATGCTATTGAGGAAAAATCGAAGAATAGCTAAAAAGCAAACAAATCAGACCTCTAATTTGTTTGCTTTGGTGAATAATATTTTTTACATGCCACGTTTAAGTTTTGAGTTTGGAATGGCTCGTTCAGCGTGAATTTTAGCTTTTTCTTCATCTGATAATTGGTGATTAGTTATCCAAGCTTTTTGTGTATCTTCGTCTCCACAAGCAACGTTCGTTTTTCCTTGAACTAGAGCATCGTAAGCTTGTTTGGCAATATCAAGTGGTGAATTTTTCCAACTATTGTCACCAAATGCTGTTGTTTGCATACCTGCCTTAGCGTGGAAATTTGTTGCCGTAGCTCCTGGGTGAGCAGTTGTAATTTGAATATTTTTGTCACGAAGTTCCTCGCGAATACTATTGGCAAATGAACTAATAAAGGCTTTTGACGGTCCATATACGCTTTCGTATGGCGTTGGAGTGGTTGCAGATAAGGAACTAATAAACAAAATCTTCCCGCCGCCAGCTTTAATCATATCAGGTAAAAAGCCGTAAGTTAATCGTACTGGAGATAACAAATCAAGCGAGATAACATTCAAATGTTCTTCCAAACTATGGTCGATAAAAGCACCACCAACAGAAATTCCAGCATTTAAGACAAGCAAATTTAGCGGTTCAGCAGTTTCTTTTACGGCATCAATGAGTTCTTGATTTCCTTCTGCGGTGATTAGATTACATCTTACAGCGGTTACTCTGCTATCAAGCTTTTCTAACTCTTTTTTCGCTGTTTCCACATCACCAATACCTGCAATCACTAGATTATAGCCGTTTACAGCCAGTATTTGGGAAATTTCAAAACCGATACCAGCATTTCCACCAGTAACAAGTGCTAAAGGTTTAGTCATCATAATATCCTCTTTTCTTGTTTGATGTCTTCATCATAGCAGAAGAGGTATTGAATTTTTGGTAAAAAAGAATGATAATTGGTTATTTTTATGGTTAATTTTGCGGAGGACTCTATTTTCTAAGGAAAATTGAACGACTATTCTTGACAGACTGAAACAATGTTTTTAAAATGTCTGGTAGAAAATGAACTTTTTGAGACAACCTTTAAAAAGGTGACGCTTATTTAATCATATTACTTTTGTAGTTTTAGATGAGAGGATTTATTTTATGAAAATGACAGAACTTGAAAAATTACAAGCAGGCTTGCCATATTGTTTCACGGATTCAGCTATTGAAGCCATTAAAAAAGAAGCACTTAGGAAATGCCAAGCTTTGAACGCTATTGACATTTTAAATACGGAAGAACGAACTGCGGCGATTAAAGACCTTTTTGGAACGACTGGTGAGAATGTCTCTGTCTTTCCAAATTTTAATTGTGATAATGGGAAAAATATCCATGTCGGTGAACAATTCTTGATGAATTATAATGGGATTATTTTGGATGTTGCCGAAGTTCGTATCGGTCATCATGTCATGATTGGTCCAAATACCATGATTACGACTGTTAATCATCCGCTAACACCGCAAGGCAGACGTGATAACATTGGTATCGCGAAGCCAGTCACGATTGGAAATGATGTCTGGATTGGCGGCAATGTCACGATTCTTCCAGGGGTGACAATCGGTAACAATGTCGTGGTTGCCGCAGGTGCAGTTGTCACCAAGAATATTCCTGATAATTGCGTCGTCGCAGGCGTACCAGCTAAGATGATTAAAACCATTGACAATGATATAGACTGAGGATGTCACACTCACCATGAGATTTCTATTTTTGAAAATCTTGTGGTGATTTTTCATATCATAGTATTAGTTTTTCTGATAATAGACAAGGATATTTTCAAGAAAATAGCGTATAATGGCGGAAAAGGAGAAGCTTATGACAATAAAAGTAATCGCAACAGATATGGACGGAACGTTTTTAACGAATAACAAAACCTATGATAAAGTACTTTTTAACCGTTTATTTGATAAATTTATGGCAGATGATATTAAATTTGTCGTGGCAAGCGGTAATCAGTACCGTCAAATTATTCAACAATTTCCTAAACATAAACATCAAATGACGTTTGTGGCTGAAAATGGCGGTCACATTATTGAAAACGGCAGAACCTTGCAAGAAGCCTTTGAAACTGAAGAAGCGATTTCAGCTTTGGTGAATTATATTGAAAAGTATTATCCCGACACGGTGATTAATTTGGCAGGGAAAGACTCATCTTACCTTCCTGCAGCGACACCTAAGAAAGTGAAAGACTTGCTCAGTTATTATTTGCCTGTGTTAACTTACGTTGACAATCTTCACCCGATTCCAGATGATCATTTTTTCAAAGTAACCTTGCTGGTTCGTGACGATTTGACGTTCAAAGTTCGTGATGACATTAACACGCTTTTTGCTGATTACCAGCTAACGGCTACTTCTAGTGGTTTTGGTTGTATTGACGTGATTCCCTCACACGTTCACAAGGGAACAGGGCTTGATTTTCTACTTAATCATTGGGGCTATACTCCAGAAAATCTCATGGTATTTGGCGATGGTGGCAATGATATTGAAATGCTAACACTAGCAAAATACTCATTTGCAATGGCAAATGCTCCGCAGGAAATCAAGGCTGTTGCTAGCTACCAAGCACCGTCAAATCAAGAAAACGGCGTGTTACAAGTCTTGTCAAATCATTTTTTGAAAGGTATTGAGTTGTGATAAAATTAATTGCAAGTGATATGGATGGAACTTTCTTGAATCCTCAAGGAAGTTATGATAAAAGAAGATTCCAAGACCTTTTAAGGCAATTAACCGAAAGAAATATTCTTTTTGTTGTTGCAAGTGGTAATCGTATGGAACGTTTAAGACAAATCTTTGCAGAAGTCTCTGACAATATTGATTATGTCGCTGAAAATGGAGCTCTTGTTATTGACAAAGGCAACCTATTGGCGCGACAAACAATGCCTAACCACCTTGTTGATGCTGTTGTTGTATTTTTTGCTGATAAATTGAAATCTTATCGAGTGATATTGTCGGGAGTTGAGGCTTCTTATGTACTTCAAGGGACTTCGTTTGAATTTGGCACAGCCGCTGTTTCACAAGATGAACTGCGACAATTTTTTTCTAATCTTGTTTATTTAGAAGATCTTACAAAACGTCCTAAAGATCCTATTGTAAAAATTACTATGATGGTAGATTCAGATGATGTCGATGAGGTAACACAACAGTTTAATCAAGAGTTCCATGGAGATTTGCGAGCTGTGTCAAGTGGTTACGGAGCTGTTGATATCATTCAAAGTAGTGTTCACAAAGCATGGGGCTTACAAGTCCTGATGGCAAAATACAAAATTAAACCAGAAGAAGTTGCTGCTTTTGGTGATAGTGGAAATGATAAGGAACTCTTAAACTTGGCTAAGTATTCTTTTGCGATGGCAAATGCAACACAAGATATTAAAAATGTTGCATGTTACCAAATTGCATCAAATGCTGAAGATGCAGTGCTGACAACGATTGAAAAAATACTTTCAGGAGAAATAAAATGACAGATTTTCAAGAACTATATCACAAAGCTGATGTGCAAGAATATCGTCAGTATATTTTGGCTGACCAACAACATCAATTGTGGGAAAAATACGTTGCGCTCAATAAAACTGTTTCACATCCCAATATTGTGTTTGCAGGCGATTCCATTACAGAATATTTTCCAATTCATGAACTGCTGACATCAACTGTGCCGCTGTATAATCGTGGTGTTCATGGTATTGATAGTTTACAGTTTCTAGAGCACCTTAGTAGTCAAATACTAGATTTAGCACCGAGCAAAGTTTTTCTATTGATTGGTGTCAATGATTTGAAAAAACGCACACCAGAAGAGGTTTGCCAAACCATTCAGAGCATTATTACAAAGATTCATCAACAGTTGCCAGAAACACAGATTTTCTTATTATCTGTTTTTCCGATGAATGAATCGCCTGAATTTGTACGCACACCAAGCTTGCGAAATAATCAAAGTATTTCACTACTAAATGATAACCTTAGTCGATTAGCTGGCGATGAGGTACGTTGGATTGACGTTCATGATTTACTTTGTGATGAAACTGGGCAACTCAAACGTGACTGGACAGTTGATGGGCTTCATTTGACAGTAGCAGGTTATCGGGTGATTGCTGACGCTATTCAGCCATATTTAGTGTGATAGTATCATTTTATAAGATGATAATGCAAGATTACGCTTTCAAATAACAATATAATATTATTGTACTTAATTGAAAGAAGGGAAACGATAGATGACAAAAGCATTTCCAAAAAATTTCCTTTGGGGCGGAGCGATTGCTGCCAACCAAGCCGAAGGAGCTTATAACGAAGATGGTCGCGGACTTGTTGCGACTGATGTGACAACAGGCGGTAGTGTTAATGCGCCACGTTACATGACTTATATTGATAAAGACGGCAAGCCTGGTAAAGCGCCAGCAATGGGACACAATGGTAAAATCCCAGAAGGTGCTAAATATGCGGTGCTTGATACCGAACATTACCCAAACCATGTAGCGGTTGATTTCTACCACCGTTATAAAGAAGATATTAAATTATTTGCTGAAATGGGCTATTCAGTCTTTCGTTTGTCTATTTCTTGGGCACGTATTTTCCCAAATGGTGATGACAAAGAGCCTAACCAAGCTGGGCTAGATTTTTACCGTTCAGTTTTTGAAGAATGCCGTAAATACAACATTGAGCCTTTGGTGTCTATTTGGCATTTTGACACGCCACTTGCTCTTGAAGAAAAATACGGTGGTTGGAAAAATCGTAAACTCATTGATTTTTACGTGCGCTATTGCGAAGTGATTTTCACTGAATACAAAGATTTGGTTAAATACTGGCTAACTTTCAATGAAATCAATAATACGACCATGTTCCTTGATATGTTTGGCGCAAAAGCGAGCGATGCTGATTATCAAGACGGTTATCAAATTTTACACCACCAATTTGTAGCGTCAGCTAAAGCTGTGCAACTCGGTCATGCTATCAATCCTGATTTTATGATTGGAAATATGATTTGTGGGATTACTTTCTATCCAGGAACTTGTGACCCAGCAGATATTTTGGCTAACGAACACAAATGGGAATCTGGCATTTATTACTGTGGTGATGTTCAAGCCAAAGGAAAATACGGCACATATGCTAAACGCCTTTGGAAAGAACACAATGTTGAGTTAGACATTACGGCAGAAGACCTCGAAGATTTGAAACGTGGTACTGTTGACATGTACACCTTCTCATACTATATGTCAAACAACGTGACGACACATACAGGTGTTGAAGAAGTAGCAGGGAATTTCTCAACTGGTGCTAAAAACCCTTACTTGACATACTCTGATTGGGGTTGGGCACATGACCCAGTAGGGCTTCAATATTACCTTGAAAAAATCTACGACCGTTACGAAATTCCATTGATGGTTGTCGAAAATGGTCTTGGTGCCTTTGATACGGTTGAAGAGGATGGCTCAATCCACGATGACTACCGTATTGATTACCATCGTGCGCATATCAATGCTATGGCAGACGCGATTGACAATGGTGTTGACCTTATCGGTTACACAACTTGGGGATGTATCGATATCGTTTCAGCAGGTACTGGTGAAATGCGTAAACGCTACGGCTTTATCTACGTTGATATGGATGACGCTGGAAACGGTACCCTTAACCGCACACCAAAAGATAGCTTCTATTGGTACAAAGACGTTCTAGCAACAAACGGACAAAAAGCCATTGAAGAAGCAACCCAAAATCATTAATTGATATAAAATATGTAAACTTCCTTTAACTTCCGTCTTTTGGCGGAAGTTTTTTAGTTGAAAAAAGTAACTTTTCTTTAAAAAAAGTTACTTAATTCTCTTTTTGAAGATAAGTGGTGTTCTATCCTTTAGTAACGAATACTATAATATGACTATCTTAAATTGAAAGGGAGTTTATATGACACGAAAACAAATTGGTCTAGCTACTGTTGGTTTGTTATTGGCAAACTTTATGGGTGGACTGGATACTACGCTTTTAAACGTTGCTCTGTCGCAGATTGTCAGTGATATGCATGCAGTGAATGAAGTCGGTCTTTTAACGTCTATTTTATTATTTACAATTGCCATAACAACTGTTCTTTGGGGGAAAATTGCTGAAAAAATCGGCAATAAAAAAAGCTTTATCATTGCAACGATTACTTTTGTTGCAGCATCGGCAATTGGAGGATTATCTTCGAATATTTGGTTATTGATTTTAGCTCGTGCTTTCATGGGAATCGGAATTGGAGGCATGGTTTCTATTCCTTTTATTATTTACATTGATTTGTACCCTGAATTAACTGCGCGTGCGACAGCTCTTGGGTGGGTGACAGCTTTTTATGCTGTTGCAACCATTCTTGGTCCGATTATTGGTGGGGTACTCGTTGATACCTTCGGTTGGCGTTTGGTCTTTTTCATCAATGTTCCATTTGGTATCCTATCTATTCTTTTATTGCAGATAAATTATAAAGAAAATCAAATCTCATCAGTAAAATCAAAAGTTGATTTTCTTGGCAGTGGCTTATTAATCATTGCTTTATCATTACTATTATATACAATCACCTCTATCAGCAGCCTTAGTCTTGGTATGATTGTAGGGTTACTTGTGATTGTTGCTATTTTATTGTTTGTTTTCTGGAGAGTGGAACATCATGCGATTGACCCTATTTTGCCACCAGTTTTAGTTACAAATTGGCCTTATATTGCTAAGAGTTTGTTGATGACTTTAGTTTATGGTTTGACAATGGCTTATAGTATTTATGCACCGATGTGGGCGCAAAATATTCTTCACACGAATGCTACTCTAGCTGGTGGTACGCAAATACTAAGTTCTATTTTGCTTATTGTCGCAACACGTTTGACACCGAGATTATTTGAACGTTTTAGTTTCAAACAGATTATTCAAATTGGTTTTAGTTTTGTCCTACTATCAGCCGTTATCATGGCTCTACTTCCAAGTTCAAGTCCATATTGGCTGCTTGTCATCACGGGAGGTTTGCAAGGTTTAGGGCAAGGAATGATTTTTCCACCTGCTCAAGTGGCTTTCCAAGCAGATGTTGACGAGAGTATTGTTGGTGTGGCAACGACTTTCAGTTTGTTAATTCGAACACTTGGACAAACACTAGTGACTTCAATTTATGGCGTTATCTATGCTCAAACAACTGCCAACGGTATTTCTGCAAGTCACGGTGAAATTACCCTATCAGCAATGAATAACTTGGGGACTTTAGACGTTTCGTCTGTGTCACAATCTGTTTTGACACAAATGGAAGCTATCGCATATCATGGTTTTCATATTATTTTTGTAGTTGCTTTGATTTTGGTGGCTATTGGAACTGTGATGAATCGCTTTAGCTGGCAAAAAGATTAATCATGATTAACTAAAAAGTGAGGTTTTAAAATGAATACAGAGAAATTTTTTGATAAAATGGCATTAAAAGAATTGGTAGATACATTTTCAAATTTAGCAGATATCAAGGATACGAAAACACAAGCTCAATTGTTTGTTGAAGATGCTAAATTAGAGTCATTTAACGGTGATTTTCATTCGGTGCAAAATGGTCGTGAAGAAATCGAGACAGCTTGTGCCAGTTTTCTTGCTCTTTTTGATACTGTTTATCATTTGAATGGTCAACAGGTTGTTGATATTAATGAAACAGGAGACGCGGCGACAGGAACAGCTTATTGCCATGTTGTTTTGATTGGTGAAAACGAAGAGGGCAAACGTGTCCAAACGACACAAGGTGTCCGATACAATGACGAATACATCAAGATTGATGGTGAATGGAAAATTGCGAACCGTACATCTCACTTCGTCTATACCGACACAAAGGAAATGTAGTAGCATAAATTCATAAAATCCTTAATTTGGCAGATATTTTAAATGGATTACTTGTTTTAGCGTTAGAAAAAGGAGAATTCATGATTTTAACAGGAAATGAAGATTTGCGTGTTATTAAAACGATAGAAGGCATAAAAAGTGCTTTTGAAGAATTGATTTGTCAAAAAGATTTTGAAAAAATTACAGTTAAAGAACTATCTGAAAAAGCTAGAATCAACAAGAAAACATTCTATCATTATTACGCCGATTTATATGATTTGTTAGCCGAAATGCAAGTCGAATTATCTTCTGGTTTTTTAGAGCGCGTACAACACTATCGCCTACCTGATGACTTGTCCGAAGTGACGCGCGAATTTTTCCTATACTCTAGCGAGCAGGGTGAAGCATACGAGAAAATCACGTGTAGTGGTTCTTATGAATATGTCCGAAACAAGATGATTGGACAAGTTAATGATGTGACTTGGGGAAAATCTTCTGTTTATCAGAAGTTATCTGATTTTGATAAAAAATTGATTGTCAACTATGCCAACACCGTTAGCCTTGAAATCTATAAACAATGGATTGCAAGTGGGAAAGTAATAGCATTAAATGAAATCATTAATCGAGCTATCATTTTAACAAGCTCGGGAATTCAAGGATTTTTTGAAAAATAGTAGCACTTCCGTCTTTTGACGGAAGTTTTTTAGTTGAAAAAAGTCAGAAAATTGCTCTAATGTTTCTTCTTTTAAGATTAAAGTTATGTTAAAATAATAGAGAAAATTGAAATAACTTTTTATGGAGATTATTATGAAACAAAAAGGTCATGGAACAATCAAAAAATCAAAAGCCTATGGTGCCATTGGAACCTTGCTACTATCGGGAGCTTTAATTGCTGCTTTGGGAACAACAAACGTTAGCGCAGATGAAACAAGCGTGGATACAGCAGCAACTATTGAAACAGTCGTTGAGTCATCAGCTGTCCAAGGAGAATCTGATAACGAAACCGTTGAAGTAGAAAGTGTTGACAGCGACAAGACCGCAACGGTTAATGATGAACAAGAAGTGGTTTCTGAATATAACCAAGCTGACGTTCAAGAACAGACGACAACTGATGAAAATGTTGAGTCTGAAACAGCAAAAGACGTGTCATCAGAAAGCTCACAAGCCACTACAGATACAAAAGTATCTGATAGTGAAATGGCAGAGCAGACAGAAGATGAAATAACTGATACACAAGATTCTGTCCAAACTGATGAACAACTAGCAACCGTTGAAGGATCAGCTGACAATCTGACTGTTGAGCGTGGAGCGACTGGAAATGCGACTAATGAAGTCACAAGTGTTTCTTTAGCAAGCAACGGCTTTAACTTACAATATAATCAAGCCATTGCAAGTGGTGCTAAAATCATGTTTGCGGTTTGGTCTGACGTTAACGGTCAAGATGACTTAGTTTGGTACATCGCAGACAGCAACGGAAAAGCAACCGCTAAATATACGGGCTCATACGGTAAATATAATGTTCACACGTACCAAAATCTCAATGGAAAGATGACTGGACTGAACGGAACAACAATTAATGTTCCAAAACCGAGTGCTAAAGTAACCATTACAAAAGCCAGCGCCACAACTTATAAAGTGACCGTCACAGACGTACCAGTTTATATTACTAGTGTAAGCTTGCCAACGTGGACGGAAAACAAAGGACAAGATGACATTATCTGGTATAAGACAACTAAGGATTCAACGACAACGTATTCAGCAACTATCAGCGTTGCCGAACACAACCTTGAAAGTGGTAAGTACAATGTCCACGTTTACGGAACAAGTGCGGTTACCAATTCTCTAACAGGTTTGTTGGGAACAAGTTTCCAAGGTGACTATGCATTTGGAGATATTGCGGTGTCAGCTAGTCTCGGTCAAAAAGGGATTAATATTACAATACCAAGTGATGTTAGCAAGGCAATGACTGTTTATCATGCGGTCTGGTCTGCTAAAAACGACCAAGATGATATTGTCTGGTATAAAGTTCCTTCTAACGGAGAATTAACAGCTAAATATACTGGTGATTATGGTAAATATCTTATTCACACATACGGTGTTGTTAACGGACGCATGATTGGATTGAATACCACAAGTATCGATGTTGTCAAACCTAGTGTTTCTGTTGATTTGACTAAGGTCAGCGAAACATCTGTTAAAGTTACTATTAGCGACGTGCCAGCTTACATGACTAGTATTGTCCTACCAACTTGGACTGAAAACAAAGGACAAGATGATATAAAATGGTATCAAGCTACTAAGCAATCAGACGGCAGCTACACTTACACTTTCTATGCCAAAAATCATAACTTTGAATCAGGGCATTATAATGTTCATGTTTATGGAACAAGTGCGGTTACCAATTCTTTCATTGGCTTAACAGCGACAAGTGGTATTGATTTAACATTCTCAGAGAAGCTTACTAATCCAACCGTAACAGTTCAAAATCACAATGCTGCTAACGGAACCTTGCAAGTGGTAATTGCAGAAACAGAAACTTCTAAAGATATTGCTAGCGTTGCAGTCGCTGCATGGTCACAAGCAGAGCAAAAAAATATTCACTGGTACACAACTTCAAGTGTTGTCAATGGTAAAGTAGTTGTGACTGTTGATGAAAAATATCATCACAATATTTCTGGCGATTATACTGTTCACGTATATGTCAAAACAACAAGCGGTGATACCGTTGGTTATGCCATGGGAAGTTATGCGTTAACGAAAACACAATCAACAGCCAAGGCGACAACAAGCTATAAAGGTACTGGTGTTTATAGTGTGACGATTTCTGGTGTTTATTCAAGTGGAACGGTGAAATACGCTGTTTGGTCTGATACGAATGGACAAGATGATATTAAATGGTATGACGCTACGACATCAGGAACAACCGCAACTGGTCTTATCAATGTAGCAAATCATTCTGGTACAGGCACATATCATCTTCATGCTTATCAATCTGATAATGGGCAGATGTATTTCTTGACATCAACAGATTTCACCGTTAAACAAACCAACTACAACACACCGTATTATAATCAACGTGACGGACGTTGGGCAAATACGCGTTATGGCTATTACACAATGGCTTCAACTGGTTGTGTGCCAACAAGTCTTGCCATGGTCTTTTCAGCATTGACCAATACTGAAGTGCTACCAACAACGGTAGCAAGTTACCTTTACAACAATACTGTTGAATTCAACCGAGGCACAGAAGGAACAACAGGAAATGGTATTTTGGTTGCCTCTCGTCAATGGGGCTTGACACCGACTGTTATTAATTCCTCAGCTGCGCTAACAAGTGCTCTCAAAGAAGGGCATCATGTGGTGGCAGCCGTTCAACAAGATAAATTCTCACCATGGGGTTATGGTACTAGCCATGAAATTGTTCTAAAAGGTTACTCAAATGGAAATACTTATGTTTCAGACCCATACAATTCAGCCAATAATGGGTGGTATCCAATTGCTTCGCTTTGGAATGAACAAAGTACGCAAAGTGTTGATGTTAGTGGCTTAGGAAATCCATTTGTCAAAATCACAGATATTTAATAGAAGAAGCTGAAAGTAATTGTGAAATTGCTTTCAGCTTCTTTGATTATTCATCACAGTATCATGATATAATAGAAATAAACTTGAATGGATAGTGAGGAATAATAGGATGATGATCAAGATGATTGCCGTTGATATGGACGGGACTTTTTTAGACGAAAATGGGCGATACGACATTGAGCGATTTGAAAAAATACTCGAAGAATTGGAAAAACGTGAGATTTTATTTGTCGTGGCAACTGGTAATCAGATTTCGCGGATGCGTCATATTTTTGGTGAGCAGTCAGATAGATTGGCTTACGTTGTCGGCAATGGCAGTCACGTTATTGTGAAAAATGAGACCAAGATTTTAAAAAATCTGAGTGAGAAGCAGTTGGAGCATTTGTTTGCTTACTATGAACATCATTTTGATGATTATCATATTGTTGTTTCATCGCCAGAGCATTCTTATATGACCAAAGGGGCTTTTTCATGCGATAACTTAGCAGATAAAGCCAGTTTGGATTACTATAATAACAGCTTTCCGAATGTGATTTTACTTGATAATATGTCTGAAATGCCACAGGAAGCCATTAATAAGATAACCATGAAGGTTCCAATGTCAGCAGAAGAAAAGGTAACCAACGATTTTAGGCGTGAATTTCCTGACTTGGTGCCAATGGCAAGCGGTTTTGGAGCGCTTGATGTTGTCCTACCAAATATTGATAAAGCTTGGGGATTAAAGCAAATCATGACACTTTTTGACATTAGCCCAGATGAACTTATGGCATTTGGCGACGGAGATAACGACCTAGCCATGTTGTCTTTGGCTCATCATTCTTATGCTATGGAAAATGCGACAGAGCGCGTGAAAGAAACAGCCAGATTTACTGCACCAGCTAATACCAAATCAGGCGTTTTCCAAGTTATCGAAGCGTATTTAAAGGAAAATTAAAGTATTTTAATACCAAAATTCTTGAGATAATTAATCTTAAGAATTTTTTGAACTTATCTTTTGACAAAAAAAGTCTCAAGATATAAAATATAAACCGTAGATAAAAAATATCCAAAGAATGGAGCATGTGATGACAACAATTGTATTATTAGGCGGAAATGGTTATATCGGTCGGAATGTCACTAAAAATTGGCTAAAAAAAGATTCAAGTGCTGAATTTTACGTTTTATCGCGTTCTGGAAAAAATGAATTGAAGGATTCGCGTATTAAAAATATAGCTGTTGACGTCACATCTGTGGGAGCAGTTGAAGCAGTATTGCCAGAAAAAATTGATTATATTATCGATTTTATTGGACGACCAGAAAAAGATGTTGATCTATTTAAAAAAGTTAATAATTTACCTGCTCAAGTTATGCTTAGGGTTGCTGAAAAATATCGTGTTAAAGCAATGGGGTTTATTGGTGGTGTTCTCGGTCCGAAATCGTTTGTAAATGGGAAGAAGCTGATTATCGAATCTTTGGAAAAATCAGATATTCCATTAGCAGTGGTTGAGCCAACGATTGTCTATGGGAATGGACGAGCTGATACTTTAGCCAAAATGGTTCCTATTTTGAAAGTGGTGGGTGTTTTAGTAAAAATGCTAAAACCTGTCCATGTTGACGATGTCGCTAATGAGTTAATAACACAACTAATCAAGAGGTCATAATGAAATTAAATAAAAGCTTTGAGCAAGCGGTTTATGTGCTAACGATGTTAGCTTTACAAGAAAATCATACACCAGTTAAAAGTCATGTTCTTAGTGATATTTTAGAAGTGTCGGATTCTTATTTGAAAAAAATCCTTGTTAAATTAACAAGAGCAGGTCTCATTCAATCAAATGCTAGTAAAGTTGGTGGGTATCAGTTAGCCCAATCTGTGACAACTATCACACTTAAAGACGTCTTTTTTGCTCTTGATTTACAAGCTAATGTTATCGAATTCAAACATATGGCTCATCACATCTATGATGATACAAGTCACGTCAAACAAGTTGAGAATAAGGTTCAACAAACATTGGAAAAAGGACTTTTTGCATTCTATCACGAGTTGGATATATTGACAATTGCTGATTTACTCCAAGAAGAAGCCTATGAGAATGGTGCTATTAATTGGAGCAATAAAGTAAAAAATCATCTCAATAAATAGCTATCCTACAGTTAAACATTCTCTCTTATTTCTGAAAAGCACCGTAGGGTGTTTTTTTTATATCCGACACTTTCTTTAAAAGTTGTTGTGTTAAAAGGCACTAAAAATTTCTATACTAGGATTATCAAAGGAAAGGAGTTCTTGGATATGTCAATTACAGAAAAAAATGAAAAAATTGCTGAAAAAGTTGGTGCCACTCATAAAACCATTGAAAAAACAGTTGTCGGTGCTTACAAAGCCACAGAAACTGGCGCTGTCAACGGATTCAATAAAGTTTCAGACAAATTCATTGAAAAATTCTTTACAAAAGACGGTGAAAGTGTCGAAGAGGCTAAGAAACGTTTAGCAGCATCAGCTGAAAAATCAAAAACACGTTCAAAAGACATTAACGAAAAAGCTAAATCTCATAAATATTAAATCGTTTTGGTAAATAGAAAGGACAAAACATGAAAAAATCAGATTTTATCACACTTATTACCTATACAGTTAGCACTTTAGTCTTGGCTCTTGGGATGTGCATGTTTACACTTCCTGATTGGCACTTGCAAAATATCGGCTTGCCAGTTGCTATCGTTGGTCTCCTGCTCGAAGTGATTTCTTGGGTGATTCAACGTCGCTTGGCTGGCAAAGGAGCTCCAAACGTCAATCCAAAACTAGTTGGAAAAGTAGTCTATTCCGTTGTTGCTGCGCTTGTTTTCGGTGGTGGTTTTGCCTTGATTAGCTCAGGAAATTTTGTTATCGGGTTCGTTTTAAGTCTAGTTGGTCTGGTACTACTTATCGGTATTATTCCAGTTGTTGTCGGTTTGAAAAATTAAGAAAATAAAATTAGCTGAGACAAGTGCTCAGCTAATTTTTTTAAATTTATTTCTTGGCAAAATAACGTTTTGTTTCATGGATAATAACTGGTGAGAGTGCCAAGAGGGCAATCAAGTTTGGTAAAGCCATAAGTCCATTAACGATATCAGCAATAACCCAAATCAATTCTAATTTGAGGAAGCCGCCGAGGGCAACCATAACAACGAAGATACTACGATAAAGTTTGATGTGTTTTGTTCCGAAAAGGAATTCAAAACAACGTTCACCGTAATAAGACCAACCAAGAATTGTCGTAAAGGCAAACAACACAAGACAGAATGTAAGAGCAATCGCACCAGGTGTTCCAAAAATTGATGAGAAGGCAGCTTGTGTCAACGGAGCACCTTCAAGACCAGAAACAGTCCATTTTCCAGTAACAATGATAGAAAGCCCAGTCAAAGTACAAATGATGATTGTATCAATGAAAGTCCCTGTCATTGAGATAAGCCCTTGTTCAACAGGTTCTTCTGTCTTAGCAGCGGCAGCAGCGATTGGAGCAGAACCAAGACCAGATTCATTAGAGAAAACACCACGAGCAATCCCTTTTTGGATAGCGTCTTTAACGACTGCTCCAGCAAAACCACCGACTGCAGCCGTACCAGTAAAGGCACCAGAGAAAATTTCACCAAATGCTGGTAGGATTTGATTAGCGTGAGCAAAAATAACAGCAAGCGTAGCAACGATATAAATGATAGCCATGAAAGGCACGACTTTTTCGGCTACTTTTGAGATAGATTGAATACCGCCAAAAATGATGATAGCAACAAGAACTGCAATGACAACACTTACGATTTGTGGCGCCAAACCAAAGGAATTTTCAAGCGATGATGTAATTGAGTTTACTTGTGAGAATGTCCCAATACCAAAATAAGCAACCAAAACACCAGCAACTGCAAAGAAAACAGCTAAAGGTTTCCAACGTTTTCCCATACCATTGAGGATGTAATACATTGGACCACCAGAAATTTCTCCATTATCATCTTTAGTACGGTATTTAATGGCAAGAAGCCCTTCAGAATATTTTGTCGCCATTCCAAAGAAAGCAGCCATCCACATCCAAAAGAGTGCGCCTGGTCCACCAGCTTTAATAGCTGTTGCCACCCCAACGATATTCCCTGTACCGACGGTAGCGGCAAGTGCAGTAGCCAAAGCAGCAAAACTTGAAATATCTCCCTGCCCTTTATCATCAGCAAAGATTAATTTAAAAGCTTTAGGTAATTTAATCACTTGAAGTAAGCCAAGGCGGACAGTTAAGTAAACACCAGTCCCAACGAGCAAGATTAAAAGCGGTGCTCCCCAGACAATATCATCAAGTAAAGTAAAAAAGTCTAACATAAAAAGAAATAGTCTCCCCATTTTAAATATAGCGCCAAAGATGCCAATAGAAAAAGAGTTATCTAAAAAGATAACTCCTGAAAAGTGATAAGAAGACTTAGCAAGCCTAATGCTCGCTTGTGAATCCATTCTTATCTTCTGTCCTTTTGCCTGAGAGTTTGAGTTGACAAAGGTCAACCTTGCCCCTTCGGCGCCTAATCTAGATAACCCAATTAGCAATCAGTAAGTAATACAAAGTCCTTAAAAACACTACTGACTCTAGTGGAAATTCTAGCTGTTATCAAATCATTTGATAACAAGGTCTCTCCAGAAGTCCGTCCGTCACCCAGTCCTGTCTATGACACCTGAGAGCGTAACTCCTTCGGCGAAAGGCAAGCTTTCTTCTCCTGAATGACATCATTCGGTTTGCTATTTAATTCGTTTACTATCTTAAAGCAAAATCCGAACTTTGTCAATAGTATTTTTTGTAATGTTTGGGAAAAATGTTATTTTTGAAATAATTAAGGAACAATTTGCAACAAAATATTAATAATCTTGTCGATGTCAGGTGAGGTGATATTGGCGTAATTAACGATAAAATCCTTGTCAGAATACGTGTTTTGGCAACGATAATAGCGCGATAATGGTGTCATCTGCAGTCCATGTTTTTTAGCCAATTGGCAAATTGTTTGTTCAGATAGGTCACTTTGAATATGCAAGATGAAATGCAAACCCGATTCTTGCTCATGAATGCTTATTCGTTTGTTTAGCGGACTTGTCATCAAACGATGAATCAATTCATCACGTTTTTTCTGATAAAAGAGCCGCATACGATTTAAATGCTTTTCAAAATACCCCTCTTGAATAAAGTAAGCCAAGGTGTATTGTTCCAGATTAGAAACGGTATTGTTGTAAAAACTTAGCTTTTCTTCAAATGTATCTAATAATTGAGGTGGAAGTATCATGTAACTTATTCGCAGTGTGGAAGCAAGGCTTTTGCTGAAAGTGTTGATATAGATGACTTTTCCTGAACTATCAATTTCTTGGAGGCTCGGAATGGGCAAGCCTTGAAAACGAAATTCACTATCATAATCATCTTCAATAATATAGCGGTTACCTTGACTTGCCCAACTAAGCAATTCGTAACGTTTACTAATAGAAAGAATGGCACCAGTCGGAAATTGATGAGAGGGCGACAAATGAACAGTATCAGCTGTCGATTTTTTGAGTTGAGCAGTATCAAGTCCGTCATTTTCCATAGGAATATAGATAGGATTAATATTAAATTGTCGGTAGATTTCGGTGATTTTAGGATAACTCGGTTCTTCTAGAGCAACGGTTCTATCCAGCCCCAGAAGTTGAATCAAGAGCGTGTAGAGGTATTCAGTCCCAGCTCCAATAATGATTTGCCTTGGGTCAACAGCCATTCCCCGATAATCATTTAAATGGTTGGCAATAGCTTGCCGAAGAAGTGGCACACCTTTACTAGGAGAAGGAGTGACCAGCTCATTTTGACAATTATTGAGGACTTGGCGGACTAATTTTGACCAAGTGGCAAAGGGAAATGTTTCAGAATTCGTCTGATTATTGCTAAGGTTTAAGGTCGGTTTTGTCTCATCTGGCATGCTTGCTGGAGTTGAAACTAACCTTACTGTCTTTTTAACTGGCGGACGATGTGGCTTAATATTGGCAACGAAAAAGCCCTTTTTAGCTTGACTGTAAATGTAGCCTTCAGCTTTTAATTGTTGATAGCTGGTTTCAACGGTGACAATGGAAATGCCCAGATGTTTAGCCAAACTACGCTTAGAAGGTAATTTATCATTTGCTTTCAATGTGCCATTTGTAATGTCTATTTTAATAGCGCGGTAAAGTTGTTCGTAAAGCGGAATTTTTCCGTGATTATCCAAAGTGTAAGTAAGCATAAATCTCCAATCTGACCTTGTAAAAAAGTTTTAAAATGGCACTTGATACCATGTCAGTTTTTATTATAATGAAAATCAATTAAAAAGTAAATGAGGTATTTCTTATGACAAATCAACGTTATCAACTCAACAAACAATTGGCTCAAATGCTTAAAGGTGGGGTTATTATGGATGTGACAACACCAGAACAAGCTAAAATCGCTGAAGCTGCTGGTGCTTGTGCCGTTATGGCACTTGAAAGAATTCCAGCTGATATTCGAGCCGCAGGCGGTGTTTCTCGCATGAGTGACCCAAAAATGATTAAAGAAATTCAAGAAGCGGTTTCTATTCCAGTCATGGCAAAAGTTCGCATTGGGCATTTTGTGGAAGCTCAGATTTTAGAAGCTATTGAGATTGATTACATTGATGAAAGTGAGGTGCTTTCACCAGCAGATGACCGTTATCATATTGATAAAACAAGCTTTGAGGTGCCTTTTGTTTGTGGTGCTAAAAATCTTGGGGAAGCCTTACGCCGTATTTCTGAAGGTGCTAGTATGATTCGTTCAAAAGGTGAACCTGGTACAGGCGATGTCATTCAAGCTGTCCGTCATTTGCGCCGAATGAATCAAGAAATTGCTCGCCTTCAATCACTTCGTGATGACGAATTGTACCATGCCGCAAAAGAGCTTCAAGTGCCATATGAATTAGTCAAAGAAGTGCACGAAACTGGAAAATTGCCAGTTGTTTTATTTGCCGCAGGTGGTGTGGCGACGCCAGCAGATGCAGCGCTAATGATGCATTTGGGTGCAGAAGGTGTCTTTGTTGGTTCTGGCATTTTCAAATCAGGTGACCCAGAAAAACGTGCGCGTGCGATTGTACAAGCTGTGACAAATTACCAAGATAAAGCATTGCTTGCTGAATTATCAGAAAATTTAGGCGAAGCCATGGTTGGGATTAATGAAGATGAAATTCAACTTCTTATGGCTGAACGTGGGATTTAAGGGAGAGATATATGGTTTTAATTGGTATATTAGCTTTGCAAGGTGATTTTGAAGAGCATTGTCAAAAGGTGCGTGCTTTGGGAGGGCAGGCGATTGAAATTAGACAAAGAGAGGATTTACAAGCTCCCTTAGACGGCATTATTTTACCTGGTGGCGAGTCAACTGTTCAGGGAAAATTATTGCAGGATTTGAAGTTGCTTAAACCATTGCAAGACAAAATAGCAGCAGGTTTACCAGTTTTTGCAACCTGCGCAGGTTTGATTTTATTAGCAGAGAAAATTGAAAATCAACAAGAAAATTACCTTGCGACATTGCCAGTGACAGTTAAACGGAACGCTTACGGCAGGCAATTAGGTAGTTTCTACACAGAGCTTGATTTTTTAGGCTTGGGTCAACTGCCAGCAACCTTCATTCGCGCGCCTTATATCAGCAAGGTCGGTAAAGGGGTGGACATTCTGGCTGAAAAAGACGGAAAAATTGTTGCGGTTCGCTATCAAAATCAATTGGGACTTGCTTTTCACCCAGAGGTCGATAGCGATGACAGTATTCATGCTTATTTCCTAAAAATTTGCCAAACAAAGTGAAAGCAGCCAACACTATTTTCCAAAAAATGGTACAATAGATAAGCATTATCTTATATGACTAATTAATCTAGAGAGGAATAAAACTCGGATAATTTGCTTATTTATTTAGCGAAATAGTGGCATCCGTGGTATTTTACGATGAATCCTTTATTAAATGGTATGAATGACAAGCAGGCAGAGGCTGTTAAGACAACGGAAGGTCCGCTTTTAATCATGGCGGGAGCTGGTTCTGGTAAGACACGTGTTTTAACGCATCGTATTGCTTACTTAATTGATGAAAAATTTGTAAATCCTTGGAATATCCTTGCGATTACCTTTACGAATAAAGCGGCGCGTGAAATGCGTGAACGTGCTATGGCGTTAAATCCTGCGACGGCTGATACGTTGATTGCAACTTTCCATAGCATGTGTGTGCGAATTTTGCGTCGTGATGCTGACCACATTGGCTATAATCGCAATTTTACGATTGTTGACCCAGGTGAGCAGCGCACGCTCATGAAACGTATTTTAAAAAATCTGAATCTCGACCCTAAGAAATGGAATGAACGTGCGATTCTTGGGACAATTTCAAATGCCAAAAATGATTTGCTTGATGAGGTAGCTTATGAAAATCAAGCAGGTGACATGTACACGCAAATTGTTGCCAAATGTTATAAGGCTTATCAAGAAGAATTGCGCCGCAGCGAAGCAATGGATTTTGATGACCTTATCATGTTAACGCTTCGTTTGTTTGACCAAAATCCTGATGTCTTGGCTTATTACCAACAACGCTACCAATACATTCATGTAGATGAGTATCAAGATACTAACCATGCGCAATATCAATTGGTGAAACTTTTGGCGTCTCGTTTTAAGAATATCTGTGTTGTTGGTGATGCTGACCAATCCATTTATGGTTGGCGTGGTGCAGATATGCAAAATATCCTTGATTTTGAAAAGGATTATCCAGAAGCAAAAGTTGTTCTATTGGAAGAAAATTATCGTTCAACCAAGAAAATCTTGCAAGCAGCAAACGCGGTGATTAATAACAATCGCAATCGTCGTCCGAAAAAATTGTGGACGCAAAATGCTGACGGTGAGCAGATTGTCTATTACCGTGCGCGTGATGAACGTGAAGAAGCAGTCTTTATCGCTTCTACGATTGACAATATTGTCCACGAAGAAGGCAAGAACTTCAAAGATTTTGCAGTTCTATACCGTACCAATGCGCAATCACGTACCATTGAAGAAGCTTTGTTAAAATCAAACATTCCTTATACAATGGTTGGTGGAACAAAATTTTACAGCCGTAAGGAAATTCGTGATGTGATTTCATACCTCAATGTGATTGCAAATACTGCGGATAATATCAGTTATGAACGTATCGTCAACGAACCAAAACGTGGCGTTGGTCCTGGTACCCTTGAAAAAATTCGTGATTTTGCCAATATGCAAAACATGAGTTTGTTAGATGCGTCTGCTAATATCATGCTTTCTGGCGTAAAAGGAAAAGCAGCACAAGCGGTTTGGGATTTGGCGAATCTGCTCATGAAACTTCGTGATGACTTAGACCAGATGACTGTTACAGAATTGGTCGAAGCTGTTCTTGACAAAACTGGTTACCTTGATGCCCTTCGTGTGCAAAATACCCTTGAAAGCCAAGCGCGTATTGAAAATATCGAAGAATTCTTGACTGTAACTAAGAATTTTGATGATAATCAAGAAGATGCCCCAGAAGATGAATCTGGTATTGACAAACTAAGTCGTTTCTTAAATGATTTGGCTTTGATTGCTGATACTGATGACGGTGATGCGGAAACTGCAGAAGTGACCTTGATGACTTTGCACGCTGCCAAGGGGTTGGAATTTCCAATTGTTTTCTTGATTGGTATGGAAGAAGGCGTCTTTCCACTTTCTCGTGCCGCCGAGGACCAAGATGAATTAGAAGAAGAACGCCGTTTGGCTTACGTTGGGATTACACGTGCAGAACAATTGCTTTTTGTAACCAATGCTAACACACGTACTTTGTTTGGTAAGACAAGCTATAACCGTCCGTCACGTTTTATTCGTGAAATTGATGACGAATTATTGCAATACCAAGGTTTAGCGCGTCCAGCTAATTCATCATTTGGTGTTCGATATAGCAATAGTAGTGATGAGCAATTGACTTTCGGACAAGGTATGAGCTTACAGCAAGCTCTTCAAGCACGTAAAGCAAAAGTTCAACCAACATCAAGTCGTGGAGCGCAGCCATTTTCAAAATCTGGCAAAGCTGTTCCAGTTGGTCAATCAGCTAGCGCTTCAAAAGAAGCGGTCGATTGGCAAATTGGTGACATTGCTCACCATAAAAAATGGGGTGACGGTACCGTTCTAGCCGTTACAGGAAGCGGAAAAACACAAGAACTTAAAATCAATTTTCCAGAAGTTGGACTTAAAAAACTACTAGCCAGCGTCGCACCGATTGAGAAGAAATAAACAAGTATAAATCAAAAGGAATCTGAGACAAAACTCAGGTTCCTTTTTAGCAAGATTTTTAATCAGTATTAATTGTTTTGCTCGGTGTTGAGAATCTAAAGATAATGACTGCTACAATAAGAAATGTAAGCCAAGTGAATGTGATGTTCCACGAAGATAAGCTGCTAAATAAAACGGTTCCGACAGGAAGTGACAAGGTGAATAAAAAAGACAAGAAATTATTCGTCTGTGCTAAGGTATTAGCAGGAAGTTTGCTTAGTAATAGAGAATTAATTTTAGGATTGACTTTTCCCACCAGATAACTTGCGAACGCTAGTAGCAGCACACCGAAAATTAACGGTAGGTGAATGAGGTTAGACAGACCAACGAGAAAGAAAATAACGGCATTAATTTTTAGCAACTCCCTAACTGATTTTTTAGAAAAGTAATCGTGTGGCGTTAAGCTTCCTATCAGAATACCACCAACTAAGATAAACTCAATAAGAAGTAGCGCTTGGCTGTAAGAGAGGTGAGCGATTTTGGCAGTCAGTAGCCAAATATTATAAATGGCATTAAGTGAGCCACCAAGCATATTTAAGCAAAGAATTGACAGAAGCAGCCGACTAAAATCTGCTGTACTAGCTTCATTGAAAATCAGCATCACATTATGGTATAAAGCTGAAAATTGCTCTTTTAATGACTGTTTTTTTCCATTGGGCAAGACATCATAATTGGCGTTATCTTTGATGAGTAATACCACTAGTGCTGATAGTAAAAATGATAGCGCATTAATGAGTGCGACAAGTGAAAAGTTCTGCTTAGAAACCGTTAACAACCAGATGCCCAAGGCTTGTCCAGAAAAACTGCAGATGTAAGAGATGAATTGTGTAAAGGAATAGGCTTCGATTAAATCTTCTTGGCGAACGTATTTCTGAATAATGGGCATCCGCAGACCATTTGAAAAGTCACTTAGCACATCACTAAGAATGTTAAACAGACAAATAAAAGAAAAAGCAAGCAGACTAGGCTCAGTGATTATGAAAGCTAAGAGTGTAAAAATAATTGCTTGAATGAAACCTGTGATAACAATCCATTTCTTTTTAGCTTGGGTTTGGTCAGATTTTATTCCAATCCAAATGCTAAAGAGTGTCGGAACGACCATTGTCACATTAGCAATACTCATCATAATTTTCGAATGAAAAACGGTAGCAGCATAGACGACAAAAACAATATTGTACAAGGAGGAGCCGATAGTATTTAGAAAACGAGAAACGGTCAGAAGGTGGTAAATTTTATTTTTAAAAAATAATCTCATGATTTTGTCTCCTTAATTGATTTTGAAACATTATAATATGATTATCTTTTAAGGAAACAAAATGTTGAATATATTCAAGTAGCTTTGATTATAGTAAAGATGAATAGTTCTTAAATTTAACCATTAACAGCTAAGACAAATATAAAAAAAACAGTCCAGTGGACTGTTTTTTCACGAGCCTGAAAATGAGAAAGCGAGTTAAGAGTTAAGTCCAGTGGACTGTTTTTTTGTACTTATAAATGAATCAAATCTCTATTTGTGAACGTTGAGCATGAAAATAAAATTTTTCTCAAAATAAGCACTTTGAATATATTCAAAAAATATACCTAATCGTCATTGCCTTTAATGGCGTCTTGCATGCCAGAAGTGTAATAGTCAGCAGCTGAATGACATTCTAAAATCCGTAAAACTTGGATAGCCTCTTCCATTTGCTTCTTACCAGCTTGCTGCTGCCCTTGTTTGTAGCTAAATAACCCCTTTGCCCATAGATAAACAATACGATAATAAGCTTCGCTTTCTTGGTAAAAATGCTTTTGAATTTGTTTGTCAAAGTAATTAGCATTGATAAAATCATTTTCATCAATACATAGCAGAAACCCATTGAGCAACATGTTATGAATGATTTTTCGATTTTCTTTGATTTCTCCTAAAAAATCAGTCTTTCGAAGGCATTCTCTAGCGTACATGGTAAACAAATCAGGAGTTAATAAGGTAGAGCAAATAGAAAGTAATGTCAGCTCATAATTGCCCCAAATTTCAGTATCAAAAAGGTAATTATAAAGAAAAGTTTCCTCTTTCGCTGTCAGTTCAACACTCTCATCAAAGGCTTTCAAATGTGCTTTAACAATTGGCGCATATATTATTCCTGTCTCTTGATCTTGCTGTTTTTTAAGTTCACTTTCATACAATTTTTGTAAACCAGCACTATCAAATTTTTCCTCACAAGCATAGATTTTCTCTTGTAATTCTACTAAGTCGCTTTTTAAAAATCCTCTAGTCAGATAAAGAAATTCATTGATTTCAATGTGAGTATTTTCAAGTGCTATAAATAATTTTTGAGCAGAAAGGTCATTCTTTCCGCTTTCAAATTTTGAGAGCATTGAAGGAGAGAATTGCCCGCCAGAGGCTTTAGCTAGTGAGATATGTCTAGCTTCTCTTAATTCTTTGAAGGCTTGCCCTAAATATTTCATATTTTCTCCTATTTATTAAAAGTTCTTTTGTACAAATTATACCCTTTTTTTGTCAATTGACAACTTGCTGGGCAGATTTTTCTTTATCTAAAATTTTCTGAAAATTATTGCGCTTTCAAGGTGAATGTGTTATAGTTAATTTTGTAATTAAATAAAGACATTTGGGGTGCGTAAAAGCTGAGATTATACCCATTGAACCTGATGCAGTTAGAACTGACGAAGGGAAATGTGTGAGTAACAACGTTTTTTTGTTGTGCTAAAAATCGATAGAAAAAATACTTTAGTATTGCAATACTAAAGGGATTATTCTGCAGTTTTTCAAGATAAAAAAGGCTCCATTTGAAGTTTTCAAGTGGTGTTTTTTTATGCTTGTTTTAACTGAGTTTTTGGCTGCCTATTTGTCAGGAAAGGAAGACAAATGACATTTAATCGTGTTCATCGTTTAACGGTTTTAGCTATTATGGTTGCTTTAGATGTCCTGTTGACGCCAATTTTTCGGATTGAGGGAATGGCATTTATGTCTAGCGTCGTCAATATCATTGCAGGAACATTTATGACACCGTTGTATGCAGCCGCTATGGCATTGATTGTTGCGGTGATTCGTATTTTGACACAAGCAGGAGTAGCAAGTGTGGCACCGTTAGCTATCTTAGGAGCGGTTCCTGGGGCGGTTTTAGCTGCTTATTTTTACCGCTTAACCAAGAAACCAATCATGTCGTGGGTGGGGGAGTTTCTCGGCACTGGTATTATTGGCTCGATTCTCTCTGCACCCGTTATGAACTGGTATTGGACAATGACAGCTAATGGTGATAATGAGCTCTTAGCAAAAGCTTCCGCAGCACAATCTTTATTTCTTTTTATGCCAAGATTTATTTGTGCCACGCTTATCGGTGGTGCGCTTGGATTGACTGTCGTTCATGGATTGAGATACTCTGCTTATTTTGTTAATTTAGAAAATTTATATTTAAAGCCAAGTAAAAAATTAGGAGAAAAATAATGACCAGTAAAGCTAAGATGTTTGATGGTTATGCTAATGCATATGACCAATGGTTTATGAAAAATGAAAATGTTTTTGCCAGTGAATTAAAGTTATTGCACCGTACGCTTGAACCGTTGGAAAAGAAAACGATACTTTCGATTGGTTGTGGTAGTGGGCTTTTTGAATCTGCCTTGAAAAGAGAATATGGCATTCATGTCCAATATGGTGTTGAACCGTCAACGGATATGGCAAAAATCGCCCGCAAAAGAGGAATGACTGTTTTTATCGGTGATGCTGAGACAAGCGAATTAGCGGAAAATAGCTATGATGTGATTTATCTAAATGGTTGTTCAAGTTATATCAAAAATTTGTCAGCAGCTTATCAGAATTGTCACCGTGCTTTGAAAAAAGGTGGGCATTTGATTTTACTTGATGTTCCTGTTGAAAGTGCGTATGGCATTTTGTACAAATTTGCGGCGCATGTTGGGTCATATGAGAAAGAATTATTTGAACAAATCGCACCAACTTTCCCTTATCCAATCGAACTTGTCAGCTCTGCCATTTTCCATTCACCACTTGAGAAAGAAAATATCTTGCGTGAGGAGCTAGGAATGACAAATATCCGTTATTTCCAAACATTGACAGCGCAGCCGATTTACACAAATGATTTTGTGGAAGAACCAATTGAAGGGTATGACAAGGGTGGTTATGTGGCGCTTGTCGCTGAAAAATAAATAATGAAAACGATAATCTTTTTTGACCTTGATGGAGTGATTTTTGATTCCTATGGATTGTGGGATAAGGCTGTTGAGGACTTTTTGAGTACGGTGAATTTGACTTATACCACAGAAATGAAGCAGAAGTTGTGGCAATTAAATATGCTAGAGGCAGAACATTATTTGAGAGAACTTTTTGGCAAGCAAGGGCAAGCTTATCAACCAGAAATTTTAAAAGCGATTTTGCTTCAATTATACGAAACGGTCGATATTATGGAAAATGCGAAGTGCGTTTTAGCAGCTTTGGTTAGGCGTGGTTGCAAGCTTTATGCAGTGACTTCTAATTATTATGATTTGGCTGAAATTGGCTTGAAATCACAGCAGTTGTTGCCGTATTTTACGACCTTATATTCGTGTTTAAGTATGGGATATGCTGATAAAGAGCAGGCATTTTTTCAGGAAATTCTCGAACAAGAGCGCCTGAATGCTAATCAGATTATTTATGTTGAGGATAGTCTTGCAAATCTCAAAGAAGCTAGAAAACTTGGTGTGACAGGGATTTATTTAGCAAATTCTGATAACCCGCAAGCTGGTCAAAATGACACATTTGTAACGATTGATTCACTAGATGAATTGACAAAAATAGTAAAGGAAATGAACAATGATTGTAAATGAATTAAAAAAACGTAGTGAGATTTTTATTGAGAAAATTGTAGAGGATGACTTTATTCAGGGCATGATTACGGAAAAACTACCAGCTGAGGCAATTTGTCATTATCTGAAAGCTGATTCTGTGTATTTGGATAAATTTGCTGATATCTATGCGCAACTTTTTGCAAAAGTTCCAGATAAAGCTAGTAAAGAATTTTTCTTAGGGCAAATTGATTTTATTTTTAAACATGAGGTGGGAGCACATCACTTTTTGGCTCAAGTAGTGGGGCAAGATTATGAGGAAATAATTGCCGATAGAGCTTGGTATCCTAGTGCTGACCATTATATCAAACACATGTATTATCAGCTAAATCGTGATAATCTTGTCTATATTTTGGCTGCCATGCTGCCTTGCCCATGGATTTATCAGCAGGTTGCCAAACGAGTGCTAGCAAGTGGCAAGATTTCTGATGATAATCCGTTTAAAAATTGGCTTGATTTTTATGGTCAAGAGGGTGTGGCAGACGCTTGTTTGACGGTTTATTTTGATTTAGTAGCGAAATACAGTGAACGCTTGTCCGCAGATGAACAAAAAGAAGTGATTCGTGTGTTTTTGGAAAGTTGTCAGCATGAACGTCAATTCTTTCAAATGGCAGTTGAGCAGGAAGAATGGCCAGAGGAGGTAAGAAATGTCTAAATTACAAGTAGCGTTAACGATTGCAGGAACTGACCCTAGTGGTGGTGCAGGAATTATGGCAGATTTGAAAAGCTTTCAAGCGCGTGGGGTCTATGGTATGGCTGTTGTTACCAGCGTTGTGGCACAAAATACCCAAGGTGTGCAAGCCATTTGTAACCTTGACCAGTCGATACTTGATGCTCAGCTAAAAAGTGTGTTTTCCGATATTCCTCCACATGCTATTAAAACAGGTATGTTAGCCGAAGTTGAAAACATTGAACGTGTCAGTCAGTATTTGAATACTATTGATTGTCCTTACGTTTTAGACCCCGTTATGGTGGCGACGAGTGGTGACCGTCTGATTAGTTTAGAAGCTGTGCAGGCGCTCAAAGAAAAATTGCTGCCGCTTGCAACCATTATCACGCCCAATCTACCAGAAGCAGAGGTGCTTTACGGACAAGAATTAAAAGATGAAGCAGCGATCTTACAAGCAGGAAAAGCTATTCAAGCTGACTATGGCGTGAAAAACGTCGTTATCAAGGGTGGTCATTTAGAAAATGAAGCCAAAGACTTTCTTTTCCTAGAAAATGGTCAAGTCGTGACATTTTTATCTGAACGTATCCCTACCAAACACACACATGGAACGGGTTGTACCTATGCTGCGGTCATTACTGCTGAGTTAGCTAAAGGACAGTCAGTAGAAAAAGCTGTGGCAACTGCCAAACATTTCATTACAGAAGCTATAAAGACGGCGCCAGAATTGGGACACGGCAACGGACCAGTTAATCATGTGAGCTACAAAGGAGATTAGATGACTTATTTAGATGATTTGAGACAAAACCACCCTTTGACAATCTGTTTAACCAATCAAGTCGTCAAAAATTTCACGGCTAATGGGCTGTTATCGTTAGGTGCTTCCCCTGCCATGAGTGAGTATCAGGCAGATTTGGAAGATTTTTTGCCGAAGGCTAACGGTCTGTTGGTTAATATCGGCACGCTTAATGACAGAAGCTGGCAATTGTACAAGGATGCCTTGGATATTGCAGAAAAATATGATATTCCCACGGTTTTAGACCCTGTGGCTGCTGGCGCGGGTAAATTTCGTCAACAAGTAGCACTTGACTTGATTGAACACCACCGAATTTCGCTTTTGCGAGGAAATGCTGGAGAAATTGCTGCGCTAATTGGTGAAAGAGTAGCTAGTAAGGGGGTTGATTCTGCACAAGTTGATGACGTTGGAAAACTTGCTTTGCGAGCCAATCAGATTTTGCAACTCCCTATCGTTATTACTGGAGAAACGGACGCCATTGCTGTTAATGAGAAAGTTTTATTATTACACAATGGTAGTTCACTTATGCCATTAGTGACTGGAACAGGTTGTCTTTTAGGTGCAGTGTTAGCAGCATTTATCGGGCTGGCTAAAGAAAAGGATTTATTAGCTTGTTTGGAAGAAGCATTATCAGCTTATAATATCGCAGGTGAATTGGCAGAGAAGAAGCTTAGCGAACCGTTGCCAGGAAGTTTCCAAATTGCATTTTTAGATGCTCTCCATCAGGTGACAAACACGGACATAGAGCGATTGAAAAAAGTTGAGGTCTATCATGGATAAAGAAATCTTACAAGTTTATTTTATTTGTGGCACAGCAAATTGCCCTGAAGGAAAATTTTTAGAGATTTTGGAAGCTGCTTTTAAATCAGGGGTGACGTGTTTTCAATTTCGTGAAAAAGGTGCTAATGCTCTAAAAGGCGAAGAAAAAGTGGTCTTAGCTAGAAAAGTTAAGGAACTTTGTCGTAAATATCAGATACCTTTGATTATCAATGATGATGTGGATTTAGCGCTAGAACTTGATGCGGACGGCATTCACTTAGGGCAAGATGATTTGCCAATTACCAAAGCGCGCCAGCTTTTTCCAAATAAAATCATCGGCTTGTCTGTCGGCTCGACCATAGAATACCAACGCTCGGCTGTTGAATTAGTTGATTATATTGGCGTAGGACCGATTTTTCCAACCTCATCTAAAAATGATGCAGGTGAGGTGATTGGCTTAAAAGGTTTAAATGACGTTAGAGATTATGATAAAGAAATTCCAATCGTGGCGATAGGTGGTATTACTTTTGGAGATGTGGCAGCCATAAAACAATCTGGTGCAGACGGTGTGGCGGTTATATCTGCCATTGCACAGTCCAAACAAGTAGAAGTTGACACTCAAAGACTTAGCAGTTTCTTTGACTAGGAGGGGTATAGTTTAAAACTATATCTAGTCTTTTTTAATAAATATTAGTCAAGATTAATAAAAGAGTGTAAAATGTATGTACATTTTAAAAAGTTTAGATTGGAGTTGCCTATGACACGAAAATACAATTTTGAAACGTTACAATTACACGCTGGTCAAACTGTTGACCCAACAACGAAATCACGTGCCGTTCCGATTTATCAAACAACATCTTATGTTTTTGAAGATGCTCAAGAAGCTGAAGATTTATTTGGCTTGAAAAAAACAGGGAATATTTATTCACGTATTGGAAATCCAACTGTGGCTGTTTTTGAAGACCGTCTTGCAGCTTTGGAAGGTGGGGTTGGCGCTCTTGCGACTGCATCTGGTATGGCAGCAATCACTTATACTGTCCTTGGTTTAGCACATGCAGGTGACCATGTCGTTGCAGCAACAACGCTTTATGGTGGAACATTCAATCTTCTAAAAGAAACATTGCCACGTTATGGTATCACAACAACGTTTGTTGATGTTGATAATTTGGAAGAAGTTGAAGCAGCTATTCAAGATAATACAAAATTGGTCTTTATCGAAACACTTGGTAATCCTTTGATTAATATCCCAGATATTGAAAAAGTGGCAGATATTGCCCATGCACATAAGATTCCTCTTGTGGCGGATAATACTTTTGGCACTCCATATCTTATTAATGTCTTTTCACATGGGGTAGATATTTCAGTTCATTCGGCAACTAAATTTATCGGTGGACATGGGACAACCATTGCTGGTGTTATTGTTGACTCTGGTAAATTTGACTGGGAAGCTTCAGGAAAATTCCCTCAATTTGTAGATGAGGACCCTTCTTATCACAATATCAGCTACACACGTGACATCGGTGCGGCAGCTTTCATTACAGCATTACGTGTGCAAATTTTACGTGATACTGGTGCAGCTCTATCTCCATTCAATGCTTTCTTGCTCTTACAAGGACTTGAAACGTTGTCATTGCGCATCGAACGCCACGTTGAAAATACGAAGAAAATTGTTGATTTCCTAGAAAATCATCCAAAAGTTGAAAAAGTGAATTATCCAAGTTTGCCATCAAGTCCGTATTATGAGTTGGCACAAAAATATCTGCCAAAAGGAGCAGGCTCAATTTTCACTTTCCACGTAAAAGGTGGTCAAGACGAAGCACGCCAAGTTATTGATCATTTGGAAATTTTCTCTGATTTAGCCAATGTAGCAGATGCAAAATCTCTTGTTGTCCACCCAGCGACAACAACACACCAACAATTGTCTGAAGAAGATTTGTTAGCTTGCGGTGTCACACGCAACCAAATCCGTATTTCTGTCGGACTTGAAAATGCTGACGATTTGATTGAAGACTTACGTTTAGCATTGGAAACAATCTAAAATAGCTATTCATTCTATCTATGGGTAAAAGTAACCGACCTGTTTAACGCAGGTTGGTTTTCTCTTAATCTCAAAACTATAATTGATGTTTATAGCTATTTATAAAATATTAGTATGCCTAAATCCCTTGTTTTTAGGGGCAGTAAGTTATATACTGTATAAACAATTTTTATTAAGCACTAAGGAGGCATTGTATATGGTGAGTTTTAATGATGTTTTGTCAGCTGTGAAATCAGCAAAATTAGTTAATTTATCGCATCAGATTGATGAAAATAGTCCACATTTTCCATTGTTACCTAATCTTAAGAAAAAAGATGTTTTTACGTTGAAGGACGGCTTTCATGTTCAGGAATTTTCCGTCGTTGGACAGTACGGAACGCACATTGATGCTCCGATTCATTTTGTCACTGGCGGAAAGTGGTTAGATGAGATTCCGCTAGAAGATTTACTTTTGCCGCTTTATGTTATCGATAAATCAGACGCTGTCGCTGCTAATCCGAATTATGAATTGACAAAGCAGGATATTTTAGCATTTGAAAAGTATCATGGGAAAATTCAGCCTGAAAGTTTTGTTGCCTTTCGTAGTGATTGGTCAAAACGCTGGCCGTCTCAAGAAGCCTTGACTAATTTGGATGAGAATGGGGTGCAGCAAACACCAGGCTGGTCAAGAGAAGCGCTTGAATTTCTTATTCATGAACGTCATGTAAAAGCAATTGGGCATGAAACATTTGACACGGATAGCGGTCAAGCTGTTGCCAATGCCGGCGGAAAGCTCCAGCAAGAATATTATGTGTTAGAACAAGGTATATATCAAGTTGAGGTCTTGACTAACTTGGATAAGTTACCACCAACGGGTGCTCTCATTTCAATTGCTTATCCGAATTGGAAAGAAGCGACAGGTTCACCAGTCCGAGCAATTGCCTATGTTTTTGAAAATGATGTTACTGACTAAACTTGTCTTGTGTTTTGAAATCATGTGATATGCACTAAGATGATTAAATTCAACGGCAGGTTTAGAGAGAATTACAGGTCTTACAATTTCCAAACAAATCGTTCGTTAAAAATAGTAAAATTGGTTACAATAGGGAAAACAATGAATTGTGGCTTGACCTTTGGCAAGGATAGTATTTTCTATTTATTGAGCCATGGCAAACTGCTCCTTTTCTAATGGAGGATTTACTTATGACAACATTTCTTGGAAAGCCTGTAACTTTAGTCGGGCAACAATTGCAAATTGGGGAAACAGCACCAGATTTCACCTTAACAACAACTGATTTGGCACAAAAAAGCTTATCAGATTTTGCTGGTAAGAAGAAAGTTATTAGCGTTATTCCGTCAATTGATACAGGAATCTGTTCGACACAAACTCGGACATTTAACAAAGAATTATCAGATATGGAAGATACCGTTGTTATTACTGTTTCAGCTGATTTGCCATTTGCGCAAGCACGTTGGTGTGGCGTAGAAGGCTTGGAGCGCGCAGTGATGATGTCCGACTACTATGACAATACATTCGGAAAAAACTATGGGCTTTTGATGCAAGAATGGCATCTGTTAGCGCGTGCTGTACTGGTTTTAAATGAGGATAATAAGCTTGTTTACGCTGAATACCTTGAAAACGTCAATTCCGAACCAAACTATCAAGCCGCCATTGAAGCCGTAAAAGCACTATAAATGTCAAAAACTCACTTAAATAACTAAGTGAGTTTTCATGTTTTCAAATCATTTTTTCTAGTGCGGCGACTTTTAGGATAATGTCTGTGATTTCTTCGGTACTTTCTTTGCCACCATTGGCTACCCAGAGCGAAATGATGCTTTCAATGCTTGACAAATATACTTCCAAGGCATACTGGTAGGGAATATCGTAGTAGGCAGTGATTGTCTCCTTGAATTCAGGAACAGTCAGAAGAAATTCATAGACAAAGTCCTTGATTGTTTTTGGAAAATCAACATAAGCTGATTTTGAAATGGCATAGATAAATTCAAAATTTTCTTTAACATAGGTTAATGTTCGAAAAAGAACTGCACGTGTGTCGGTATAAATGCTTTCATCACTTAAAATATGAAATAAATCATCCAGAGTATCATTTTTGAACTGGTCTGCCATATCGTATTTATCAACATAGTGCAGGTAAAATGTTCCGCGGTTTATTCCCGCGGTTCGTGTCAAATCAGACACTGTAACCTCTTCAAAATTCTTCTCCAACAGCAATTTCGCAAGGGCTTGCTTGAGGTAATTTTCAGTTTCAGTATGACGTTTTTTCATAATGAGTAAAATCCTTTTATTAATTTCTTAAATGAACAGAATGTCTATTTTTGTCCTTGTTTAATCTTCGTGCAAATTATATAATAAACCTCGAATTAAATCAACATGTTGTTCAAATAAGACTTTGAAGAGGAGACTATATGGCTTACATTGAAATGAAGCATTCTTATAAACGTTATCAAACTGGTGATACAGAGATTATTGCTAATAATGATATTAATTTTGCGATTGAAAAAGGTGAATTGGTTATTATTTTAGGGTCGTCTGGTGCAGGAAAATCAACTGTCCTTAATATCTTGGGCGGCATGGACAATAATGACGAGGGACAAGTGATTATTGATGGTGTTGATATTGCTAATTACAGTCAAAAGGAGTTGACAACCTATCGTCGAAATGATGTTGGTTTTGTTTTCCAATTTTACAATTTAGTTCCGAATTTAACCGCCAAAGAAAATGTTGAATTGGCTTCGGAAATCGTTGTAGATGCTAGAGATGCTGAGCAAACCTTGATTGATGTCGGGCTAGGAAAACGTCTGAATAATTTCCCTGCGCAGCTGTCTGGTGGTGAACAACAACGTGTTTCCATTGCGCGTGCAGTCGCTAAAAATCCTAAATTATTGCTGTGTGATGAGCCGACTGGAGCGCTCGATTATCAAACAGGAAAGCAAGTGTTGAAGATTTTACAAGACATGTCTCGTCAAAAAGGCTCAACGGTTATTATCGTGACACACAATTCTGCCCTTGCGCCAATTGCTGACCGTGTCATCCATATGCACGATGCCAAGGTGAGCAGTATTGAGCTAAATGAACACCCACAAGATATTGAAACGTTAGAATATTGAGGTGGAGAAGATGGCGAAAAAGACTTATTGGAAAGATATCCGAAAATCATTTGGCAGTTCAAAGGGACGTTTTTTATCCATTATGCTTTTGATGATGTTGGGTGCGTTTGCCTTCGTTGGTTTGAAAGTAACTGGACCTGACATGCAGGCAACTGCTAGCCAATATTTGAAAAAACATAATACAATGGACTTGTCTGTCATTGCAAGTTACGGCTTTAGTGATGATGACAAAGAAGAACTAGATAGTATTAAAAATGCCGATGTTGAATATGGTTATCTGACAGATGTTACCGTTAAGAATACTGATGATGCTATTCGTGTATTTTCAAAAAGCACAAGCATTTCTACCTACGAACTTGTATCAGGAAGGCTTCCAAAATCATCTGACGAAATTGCGCTTGCTTCAACGATGAAAGATGATTATAAAGTCGGCGATACGATTAGCTTTACGCAATCAGATGAGGATGGAATTTTAAAAAATACCACCTATAAAGTCGTTGGTTTTGTGAATTCATCTGAAATTTTGTCAACGACAAGCTTGGGTTCTTCGACGGCTGGTGACGGTTCTTTGTCAAATTATGCTGTCGTTACAGAATCGGCTTTTGACACAGATACTTACACGATTGCTCGCATTCGTTACGACGATTTAAAAACGTTAAATCCATTTTCAGAAAGTTACAAGCAAAAAGTTGCAGATAAGCAAGATGAATTAGATGATTTACTCTCTGATAATGCTGAGCAACGTTTGGCAAGTCTAAAATCAGATGCACAAGCAGAAGTAGATGCTAATCAGGAAAAGGTTGATAGCGCGAAAGCGCAATTGGCTGCGCAGGAGTCGGCTCTTGCTAGTTTGTCTGCTGAACAACAAGCTGCCGCACAAAGTTCAATTGACCAAGCACAAGCTGAAATTACAGAGAGCGAAAGCGAAATTCAAGAAGCGCAAGCTAAAATTGATGCCATGACAGAGCCGACTTATACGTCATACACACGCTCGACATTACCAGGAGGAGAAGGTTATCAGACTTATGAATCTAGTACGTCAAGTATTAGCAGCATTGGGAATATCTTTCCTGTCGTGCTTTATGTCGTCGCTGCGCTGGTGACATTTACCACAATGACCCGTTTTGTTGATGAAGAACGCACCAATTCTGGAATTCTCAAGGCGCTTGGTTACAGTAATTCTGATGTTATTAAGAAATTTGTTATTTATGGTTTTGTTGCCAGCATGATTGGAACTGTTCTTGGAATAGTTGCTGGGCACTATTTGTTATCACGTATTATCGCACAGATTGTAACCAGTGACACAACGCTTGGTGAAAGTCATCTTTATTTCTATTGGAACTACACAGCGATTGCCCTAGTCTTAGCCTTGATTAGTGCGGTTTTACCTGCCTTTCTCATTGCCAAAAATGAACTAAGTGAAAAACCAGCACAGCTGTTGCTACCTAAGCCACCTGTCAAAGGTTCTAAAATTTTCTTGGAACGTATTGGAGTTATCTGGCGTCGTTTATCATTCACGCATAAAGTTACTGCGCGCAATATCTTCCGTTACAAGCAACGAATGTTAATGACGATTTTTGGGGTTGCTGGTTCGGTCGCTCTGCTTTTTGCAGGACTTGGTATTCGCTCATCCTTAGGAAATGTTATCGAAAATCAGTTCACTAATTTAATGCCGTATGACATGATTGTCGTTAAAAACGATGATAACAGCAGTAGTGAAAATCAAGAAGTCAAAGATTTCATGGATTCAAATAAAGTATCGCAATACCAAAGTATCTATTTTACGACTTTATCAGAAACGATTTCAGGTTTAACCGATAAACAGACCGTATCAATTATGGTCAGCAGTGGTGATGATTTTGGTGATTTTATCCATTTGAAAGATGCTTCGAGTGGCGATAGTCTGACCTTATCTGATGATGGTATTATCATATCAGAAAAACTAGCTTCGCTTTATCATGTGGAGGCTGGCGATAGCTTTACATTGAAAGACAGTGATGGTAAAAAGCATACCGTGAAAGTCGCTGCAGTAGCTGAAATGAATGTCGGGCATTATCTCTTTATGTCACAGAAAGTTTATCAAAAGATTTTCGGAGAAACACCTAATGATAATGCTTACTTGGTAACGTTGAAAAATGATTCTAGCAGTAATATTGAAAAGCTCTCAACGAAATTACTTGCCATGTCTGGTGTTTCAGCTGTCAGCCAAAATTCATCGCTAGTTAAAACGGTTAAATCTGTCGTTGCCTCTTTAAATGGTGCCATGACAATCTTAATTGTGGTCTCTATCTTGCTTGCCGTGGTTATTCTTTACAATTTGACGAATATCAATGTTGCAGAGCGGATTCGTGAACTTTCAACTATTAAGGTTCTTGGTTTCTATGACAAAGAAGTGACAATGTACATTTATCGTGAAACAATCAGCCTATCCTTAATTGGTATTATTGTCGGTTTAATTGGCGGGAAATACCTTCACCAAGTGATTATGGGAATGATTGGTTCGGATAGTATTATGTTTGGCACAACCGTCGGTTGGGATATTTACGCTATACCAATTGCAGTTATTGTTATCATTCTATTAGCATTAGGCTGGCTCGTTAATCATATCCTAAAAACAGTTGATATGCTAGAAGCGTTGAAATCAGTAGATTAATACTAAACAGGCTTTTGCCTGTTTTTTCTTTGTAAAATTTGTGAATAATTTATTAATTCTAAAGCGTTTTTATGGTATAATGACGAATATATGATTAAAAATCATATGATGAGCTGAGGACTTTTTAAGATTGGGCGACAAACGTCAGATAAATTGTCCTCCTAATTTCTTAATGTCCTAGTGGCTCTGTTTATCAGAAAGGAGCTGTTATGGCTGAGAATCAACAAGAGCGTATATCGCGCGAACGGCGGAAGATGTTGCTTAGTCGCTTGAAGTCAGAAGTCGGTCCGTATAAACGCGATCTTTATATCGCGGCAGTCTTGTCGTGGATACAATTTTTAATGCGTATTCTCTCATTTTTCCTGATTGCGAAAAGTGTAGAGCACTTATATAAAGGTGAGGAAATCTCACTCATTACTCTTATTTGCCAGCTATTGATACTAAGTGCTATCGGTTTTGGTGTATCATTGCTAGCTAAAAATTATCAAGGAACAGCTTCACAATATGCTCGTAATCATTTAAAAGGAGCTTTTTTTGAAGCGTTTCAAAATCATGGTGGTGAATTCGACGACAAGGACTTTTCTGTTGCTGACATCATGAATGTGGCATCGCAAGGGATTGACACCTTAGACACTTATTTCAACCACTACTTAACAATTTCGTTAAGAGCTTACTTTAACTGTGCAACGGTTCTATTATTAGTTGCGTTTATCTATCCTATTGGTGGTTTGATTTTTCTAGTCAGCCTACCGTTTATTCCTGTGTCTATTATTTTGATGCAAAAGCGTTCTAAAAAGATTATGAACCATTATTGGGCGACTTATATGGACGTTGGTAATCTTTTTATGGATGATTTAAAGGGAATGAATACTCTTTACACCTATGATGCTGACGAACGCTATGAAAAGACATTTATTGAAAAAGCGGAAGAATTTCGTCAATCAACCATGGAATTGTTGAAGTTTCAATTGCAATCTGTTGGTTATATGGACGGTGTCATGTACATTGGTGTCGGGGTTTCAGGATTTGCAGCAGCCGTTTCACTATCACACGGTCATCTTTCATTGTTTAGTTTGATTTTCTTCGTTCTCATTGCAACCGAATTTTTTGCACCAATTCGTGAAATGGGCTATGGTATGCACTTGGTAATGATGAATACTAAAATGGCTGACCGCATTTACACTTTTTTAGATAGCGCAGCGGTAGATGATTCTCAAGAAAACAAAGCATCGCTACCAACTGATATTAAAGAAATTCGTTTTGATAATGTCAGCTTTTCGTATGACAATACTAAGATTTTATCGAACTTGTCATTTACAATTCCTAAAGGGAAAATTTTTGCTGTCGCTGGTGAAAGTGGTCGTGGGAAAACGACTATTGCGAAACTTCTTCAAAAACAATTATCGGTATCAGAAGGAAAGATTTTCTTTGGTCAACAAGATTTAGCGGATGTTAGTTTGGATGCTGTCAAAGAAAGTGTGATGTATGTATCGCCAGAATCATATCTATTTAATGGAACAATCTATGAGAATCTTGCTCTAGCGACAGATATGTCTCAGGCGCAGTTGCTGACTTGGTTGAATCAACGTCACCTCATGACTTTCTTACAAGATTTACCAGAAGGATTGCAAACCGTGGTCGGAGAAAATGGAAATCTTTTGTCACCAGGTCAACGCCAACAAATTATTTGTGCCCGTGCTCTCCTTGCTAAACGCCCTATCTATATTTTTGATGAAATGACATCAAGTATTGATAGTGAAAACGAGCAATTGCTTTATGACTACATTAAATTAACTGCTCAGAATGCCATTGTTTTGGTTATCTCACATAAAATGAAGCAAGTTTTACAAGCAGAGCAAGTTCTTTTTATTGATAGCAAGCGCACCATTTCACTTGGGCGACCAGAAGCATTATTAACAACTAATGCGGAATTAAAAAAACTCGTGTCAACACAAGAAGAATTGGAGGCGATTTTACATGGCTAGTAAGGAATTATCAACAAAAACACTTGTTAAACGTCTTGCAAATTTGGTCAAAGGCTTATGGCTACAATATGTTTTAGCAGTTGGGGGAGCTGTTTTGGGATTTTTGATGACCATTCTTATTCCAAGTTTAGTCATTCGTCTAGCTTGGCAAGCTTTAGAAGGTCAGACACCGCACTTTTCTTTTGTGGTTATCTTGTTTGCCTTGGGGCTCATGCGGGGTATTTTACGCTACATTGAGCACTTTTTTGGGCATTATGTCGCCTTTAAAACACTTTACGATTTTAGATGCATGGTTTTTGCAAAACTACGTCGTTTAGCACCAACAAAATTGGATCAACAAGATAGCGGAAACATGCTAAAAATGATTGGTGAAGACATTGAAGCAATGGAAGTTTTCTTTGCTCACACCCTTCCACCAGTAATGACAGCCAGTCTAGTAACAATTATTTTAGCGGTTTATTACTGGTCAGTTTCACCTGTGATTGCTGTGATTAGTTTATTGGTTTATGCGATTTTAGCGATTTTCCTACCACGAGCACAAGCACGACAGTTACAACCATTATTGCAGAAGCAGTCACAAACACGCAAAGCTTATATGTCTCATTTTTCGGACAGTTTGCATGGCATGAAAGAATTGCTGCAGTTTGGGCAAATTAAATCAGACTTGGAACACTTAAATAAAGAAAGCGAATCGGTTAATGCGCGTGAAAAAGAGGTGGCACAAGCACAGCACCTGCAAGCAAGTCTATCATTTCTAGTAATTGGATTAGCTATCATGCTAGTAGCAGTTTTGACTATCTCACAAGCAAACCAAGGACAAATTTCTCTTGTTTCTGCAACAACAATTATTGTTGTCTTTTCAACGTCATTTGCGCCATATTTGGAATTGAGTCGCCTGCCACTTGGCTTTAAACGGGCGATGACAGCAGCTCGTCAAGTTTTTGAATTATTAGATGAAAAAGAATTTGATAAATCAGGTCAAACCTTTGATGAAACAATAGATAGTATTGTCTTGGAAGATGTTTCGTTTGCGTATGAGAATCGTAATCAAAGCATTTTTAATCACCTGTCAGTTGCCTTTGAAAATCATAAAATCATTGGTTTAGTTGGACAATCTGGTTCTGGAAAATCCACTCTAATGAAGCTTGTCATGAGATGGTATGATAATACTAAAGGACAAATTTTAGTAAATCATAAGCCACTGTCAACTCTGGCAGCACGTGATATTCAAAATCGTATTGCCTATATTCCACAAATTCCTCAAGTATTCAGCCAAAGTATTCGTGAGAATTTGACACTTGGCAATCCAGATATTACAGATGACATGATTTTAGAAGCGGCAGCAAAATGTCGCATTAAAGACAAGATTTTGTCAACTAAGAATGGGTTAGATACGCTCTTAAACAGCGAGCAAACGCTATTTTCAGCAGGTGAATTACAACGTTTAGAGTTGACACGAGCTTTACTAAAAGATGCTGATTGTTACATTTTTGATGAACCAACAAGTAACCTCGATTCACTTAATGAGGCAGCATTTTTACAAGTTGTTCGTGAACATTGTAAAGGTTATGTTTTCCTTATTTCTCATCGTTTGAGTACAGTAGCAGCTAGCGATGTTATTTACAAAGTTGAAAATGAAACCTTGACCCAGATATAGCATATGAATATATGTTGGTATTTTAATACTAAATTTAAAAATTCTGTCTTAAAACGAGACAGCTTATATAGATTGGAGTTATTTTGAAAACTAAAGATATTATTACAACAGGAATTTATACAGCACTTTATTTTGTTTTTTTATGTTTAGGAACATTATTATCTGTTCTATTGGCGTATAGTGCAAATATGAAATATGCGCCAGCTTTCATTGCTTTGTTAGCAGGAACAGTTTACATGCTCTTAATTGCTAAAACGAAGAAATTTGGTTGTTTAATACTAATGTCAGCTGTTATTTCCGTTTTCTTCTTTATGTCAGGACATTTCGCCTTTTCATTTCTTCCAAATTTGATTTGCGGTATTTTAGCGGATATCATTGCAAAATTTGGTAAATATGAAAATAAACTTTACAATTTGATCTCTTACATTGTCTTTTCATTCGGAAACTTAGGTCCTGTCATTATGATGTGGGTTGTTCGAGACGCTTATATTGAACATTTGGTTGCGATTGGAAAAGACACAAGTTATATCAATGAAGTAATGGTTAATTTCGATTTTTCAAACGTCGCTTGGCTTTCTTTAACTATCATTATCGGTGGTTTACTTGGCGGTCTATTCGGACAATATATGCTTAAAAAACACTTTAATAAAGCTGGTATGGTAGAGTAATGAATACAGTTACTATTGATGTTCGCACTAAAATAATCTTGCTCTTTTTTACCAATATTTTATTGCTGCTTCATATTTCTGACGGTTATGAATGCCTTTTAATGATTAGCTTAGGAATATTGTTTTTTCTTGAAGGTGATCGAAAAAGAGCGCTATATTATGTCATTCCGTTCTTAGCACTGATTATTTTAGAAGATTATCTATTATCGCCAGAGTATGTGACGTCTTATATTGCTTTGTTTCTAGTTGGTGGGCGTAGATTTTTACCTTGTTTTATGATTGGTGGTAGTATTTTAAAGGGTTCGGTGCATGAATTCATCGTCACTATGCGTACATGGCACATGCCAGAAGGACTTTTAATCGCTATTGCCGTCATGATGCGCTTTTTACCAACGATAAAAGAGCATTACCGAATGATTTGTGATAGCCTAAAAATCAGAGGAATTTTTACGAGTCGTTGGATGATTATTCGTCATCCGCTGATGTTTTTTGAATATATTTTAGTGCCTTTGCTGATGAATGCTACTCGTATCGCACAAGATTTGACAATCGCTAGTATGACAAAAGGTGTTGCTAGTCAAAAAAGAAAAACGTCCTACATAACTTATCGATTTGGCTTAGTTGATTATGCTGCCTATGGCTTTATGGTTATTTTCGTATTAGCTCTCATAACGGGGGTGACATTGTGATGATTTCCGTTAAAAATCTTAAATTCACTTATTTGAACAGTAAGAAATTAGGCCTGAAAATCGATTCTCTCCAAGTTGCTAAGGGGGAATGTTTGGTGCTCTGTGGAAAAAGCGGTAGTGGTAAGACAACCTTTGCAAGATTATTGAATGGTTTAGTACCCGAATACTATCAAGGTAAATTAGAAGGTGACATTCAAGTTGTTGGCATGCAACCAGGGCAAAATTCTGTCGAAGAAATGTCGCAAAAAATCGCCTCTGTATTTCAAAATCCTGCCACACAATTTTTCCACCGCAAAGTTGAACACGAGCTAGTTTTTCCTTGTGAAAACCAAGGGATTGCTCAAGCTGACATCCAAAGCCGTCTAAAGCAAACAACCGAGTTATTTAATCTTGAACAGTTGTTGAATTATGATTTACTAAACGCTTCAGGTGGGGAGCAGCAGCGTGTTGCCATTGCGACAGCTAACATGCAAAATCCGCAACTTTTGATACTAGATGAGCCGAGTGCCAATTTAGACCAAACAAGTGTCGAAAGGTTAAAATCACATCTTAAAGCTTTAAAATCACTCGGAGTGACGATTGTGATAGCTGAGCATCGTCTAGATTTCTTAAAGGATTTAGGTGATACCTATCTGTACTTTGAAAATGGTGAGGTGACTCATACTTGGTCACGTAAGGAGTGGCTACCCCTAAGCGAAGATAAGCGTCATCAGCTTGGTTTACGTGGTGGCAAAAATCTTTCTTTTGCGAGTCAAACATTACCAGAAGTATCTGTTCAAGATAGCCTTCAGGTACACGAGCTTACGCTGACAGCAGGGAAAAAATCTTTGGGGGCTATAAGTCATTTAGCTTTTCCAGCTGGGAAAATAACAGCTATTCTTGGGCAAAATGGTCTTGGAAAATCAAGTTTTGCAAAGCTTCTTTCTGGTTTAAATAAGTCAAATGGCATTATTTCTCTTGCGGGGTGTCCCCTTTCAGAAAAAGAACGTCTTAAAGAGACAGCTTACGTTATGCAAGAAATCTCTCTTCAACTCTTTTCAGATAGTGTTAAAAAAGAGTTGCTTCTTGGCAATCAGCAGAAAAAGGATTATCAAAAAATCGCTGATAAATTAGGTTTACAAGACTTGTTACAACGTCATCCGCTATCTTTATCAGGCGGTGAACAACAACGTGTTCTTATCGGAAATGCTTTGCTATCAGATAAGAAAATTTTCATCTTTGATGAGCCAACAAGTGGTCTTGATTACGAGCATATGTTAGCTGTTGGGAAACTTTTGCAAGAGTTAAAAGCAGCAGGAAAAATCGTTCTTGTTATCACACACGATAAAGAATTAGTTACGACTGTTTGTGACTATCAACTAGATTTTGCAAACTATATTTCGAATGAATAAGATAGTGGCAAATAAAGTCACTAACAGAGACTTGAAGTCAATGGTTTTGTAGAAAAAGATTCCTCTGCAAATCATTATTCCTTGTTGTTAAGCTAATGAAAAACGGTCTAGCAATAGATCGTTTTACTTGTCAAAAAATAATTTTAGTATTATAATACTAAAATATAAAGGAGATAGCTATGAACGAACTTGTTGAAAATTACAAATCAAATAAGATTGCTAAGATTCCTTTAAAGGAGATTACAGAACATTTTAAAGGTAAGGCAGTTTCAAAATTAGGCGATAGTGGCAATATTTCTGTGATTAATTTAAGTGACATGGACGATACGGGAATTGACTATGCACACTTAAAGAAAATTGATTGTGATGAAAAAAGTGTCTCACGTTATCTGTTGCAAGAAGGAGATGTGTTAATCGCTTCTAAAGGTACAGTGAAAAAAATTGCTGTTTTTGCTGAACAAGACGAACCAGTAATTGCTTCGGCTAACATTACTGTTTTACGTCCTACCAGCGATATTTCAGGTGGTTATATCAGACTGTTTTTGGCATCTGATTTAGGACAAGCACTACTAGATGAGACAAATACTGGTAAGAATGTGATGAATTTAAACACTCAAAAAATTATTAGTATTGAAATACCAAAGATTCCTTCGATTCGCCAAGCTTATTTAATTCAAGGATACGAACAAGGTTTGAAAGACTATAAACGTAAACTAAAAAGAGCAAAACAAGAATGGCAACGTATTCGTAGCGAGGTTGAAAAAAACTTATTTTAATATAGGCATAAGTAAAAGAAGCTAATTGAGCTTCTTTTTTGCTATAATGGTAATAATTAGAAAATTCAAGTGAGGAATTTATGAATAATATTAAATGCCCGCATTGCGGAACTGTTTTTACAATCAATGAGACAGAGTATAGTCAGCTTTTAGCACAAGTCCGTAGCAATGAATTTGACAAAGAAATCCACGACCGTCTTGAAAAAGAAAAGGCTTTGCTAGAAGAAAAATCAAAAAATGATTTGCAAACGCAAGCTAGCGCGAAAGATAAAGAAATCAGCGAGCTAACCACGCAGCTAGAACAGCTAAAACAGACACTAGCCTTAGAAAACCAACGCCTTTTAAGTCAAAAAGAGCAAGAAATCACTGAGTTGAAAGTACAATTGGAAAATCTAACTTCCGTAAAAGACCTTGAATTGACACAAGCGTTGACCGAAAAAGATAAGGAATTGTCAGATTTATCCGCTCAAATCGAGCAGTTAAAACAATCTTTTACCTTAGAAAATCAGCAAGCGCTTAGTAAAAAAGAAACAGAAATCACAGAACTTAAAGTACAATTAGAAAATTTATCTTCCGTAAAAGAGCTAGAACTAAGTCAAGCGTTATCTAAGAAAGATAAGGAATTGGTTGAGGTTCAAAATCAACTGGAACGTTTATCGCTTGAAAACAAAAACAGTCTAGTTGAAGCCGTTGCGGCTGTTGAAAAAGAACGTGATGATGCCAAATCAAAACTAGCTCTTCAAGAAAAAGAGGCAGAATTATCCTTAGCTTCTGTCAAGAGTGACTATGAAGCGCAACTAAAAGCGGCTAACGAGCAGGTGGAATTTTACAAAAATTTCAAAGCGCAACAATCTACAAAAGCTATCGGAGAAAGTTTAGAAGTCTATGCTGAAACGGAGTTTAACAAGGTTCGTGCTTACGCTTTTCCAAATGCCACTTTCGGTAAAGACAATGAAGTATCAAGTCGTGGTTCAAAAGGGGATTTCATTTATCGTGAAACGGACGAAAATGGTATTGAAATACTATCCATCATGTTTGAGATGAAAAATGAAGCTGATGAAACAAAAACGAAGCACAAAAATAGAGATTTCTATAAAGAATTAGACAAAGACCGTCGCGAGAAAAATTGTGAGTATGCCGTTTTAGTAACCATGCTAGAAGCAGACAATGATTACTTTAATACTGGTATTGTTGACGTTAGTCATGAGTATGAAAAAATGTACGTTGTCCGTCCACAGTTATTCATTCAGTTGATTGGTATTTTGCGAAATGCTGCGCTCAACTCACTCAAATACAAGCAAGAGTTAGCTTTGGTACGTGAACAAAATATTGACATCACACACTTTGAAGATGACCTTGAAACCTTTAAAAACGCTTTTGCTAAGAACTATACTTCAGCAAGTAATAACTTCAAAAAAGCCATTGATGAAATTGATAAATCAATCCGCCGCATGGAAGAAGTCAAGCGTTTTTTGACAACTAGTGAAAATCAGCTCCGCCTTGCTAACAATAAATTAGACGATGTTTCCGTCAAAAAATTAACACGAAAAAATCCAACCATGCGTGCCAAATTTGAAGCGTTAAAAGAAGAATAGGACCTTTCAATGTGGTGTTGTTTCTTTTCCTGAAATGTGTGAGGACTGAAAATGATTATTAGACCTGCTCAACTATTAGATATTGAAAAGTTATCCCCTCTTTATGCTGAACTTGGCTATCCTGTCAAGGAAGCTGAATTGGTTAGACGATTAAAAACAGTTCTTTCTCATCCTGATTACCATCTTTTAGTCGCAGTTGATGACAATGAAATCATTGGGATGATTGGTTATGCTAAAATGTTATTTTTTGAAAATGAAGGTGCCTACTATCGTATTCTTATTCTGGCAGTATTACAAAACTATCGCCGTAAGGGTGTTGCGACAGCCTTGATAGATGCTGTCAAAAATCGTGCACTATCTGAAAATATTCACGCTTTAGCGCTAAATAGTGGGGATACTTTAGAACGACAAATAGCTCATCGTTTTTATGAAAATTATGGTTTCAAGCAAGCTAGTCGTGGTTATTCTCTCTATCTAAAATAATGTTAATTGTTAATAGTTTCAAAATCATTGTCACTTTTCTGATGTGTTATAATAAAGCTATCAAATATTGAGGTAATTATTATGAACAATATTATAGATTTATCAAAACCAGTCGCTGAGACGATTAAGGAACACCCAGAAGTGAAGGAGATTTTGGTAGATTTGGGGTTTAAGCCATTGTCAAAACCTGCCATGCTAAATACAGTTGGGAAAGTAACGTCTCTAAAAGCTGGTGCAAAGTTAGCTAATATTTCACTTGAAAAAATTCAACGAACACTTGAATTTAATGGTTATGAAGTGATTGGAGGCAGTTATGACTGAAAATCGTATTGAAATACTAAAAGATATTCTGTTACGTTTGCATCATGGTGCTGATGCTAAGTCTGTTCAAGAGGATTTTGACCAGCATTTTACAGGTGTGTCAGCCTTGGAAATTTCAATGATGGAACATAAGCTAATGGGGACTGATACTGGCATTACTTTTGAGGATGTCATGAGCTTGTGTAATGTTCATGCTAATCTTTTTAAAGGTGCTATCTCAGATGTTGATGTGCCAGATGCGGAGCAAGAAGGGCATCCAGTCTATGTTTTTAAACAAGAAAATCTTGCTTTGCGTGCTGCCATGTTACGCATTCGTCGTATTATCGAAAATTATGAAAAAGCTGAAAACGAGGAATTTCGTCCAGATTTGATTCGTGGATTGAAGCATCAGATGAGTCTTTTAGGGCAATTCCAGAATCATTATAATCGTAAAGAAAACCTCTTTTTCCCAGTGATGGAACGATATGGGCATGATGCACCGCCAAAAGTCATGTGGGGTGTTGATGATAACATTAGAGCACTTTTTGAAAAAGCGCAAACTGCTGTGGAGCAGTTACCTGACCTAACAATCGAGGAAATTTCTTCAGCCTTTGAAGCATTCGCAAAAGAATTCGAGGAAATGATTTTCAAGGAAGAAGCTATTCTCTTAATGATTTTACTAGAAACATTAACTCAAGATGATTGGCTTGCGATTGCCGAAGAAAGTGATGCTTATGGTTATGCGATTGTTAAACCAACAGCTAAATGGCAGCCTCATCGTGAAAATTTTGAGGATACAAAACAAGACCTTGCGCATTTGACAAACCAAACAGAAGATAGTCAAGAAAATTCAACAACTGATAATCAGTTGACCAAAGTCATTGATACGCCAGAAGGGCAGTTCACTATTAGCTTTACACCTAAAAAGGAAAGTCAAAGTTTTGACCGTACGAGTCAACAACCATTCGGTAACGGTTACCTATCCATTGAGCAAGCTAATCTTATTCTCAATCATTTACCATTAGAAATCACTTTCGTCAATAAAGATGATATTTTCCAATATTACAACGATAGTAAAGCACCAGATGAAATGATTTTTAAACGGACACCAAGTCAGATTGGACGCCATGTTGAGCTTTGTCATCCACCAAAAGTTTTAGATAAAGTCAAGAAAATTTTTACGCTTTTGCGCTCTGGTGAACGAGATAAAGTTGTGATGTGGTTCAAGTCAGAAAAACTCGGCAAATTTGTTCATGTCACCTACGCTGCTGTTCGTGATGAAAATGGTGAATTTCAAGGCGTCTTAGAATACGTTCAAGAAATTCAAGATTTCTTTGAGTTAGGTAGCGATAACAATCGCGACATTTAAACAGAATAGATAAGAATATAGCTAAAACTCTCATAATGGTGTTTTAGCTTGTCTTTTGTTAGTAAAAAAAGTTATAATAAAGGTTATGATTAACGGAATTATTAATTTAAAAAAAGAAGCAGGAATGACGAGTCACGACGCAGTCTTTAAGCTTCGAAAAATATTGCATGAAAAGAAAATTGGTCACGGAGGAACGCTAGACCCTGACGTTGTTGGAGTTCTGCCAATTGCTGTTGGTAAAGCAACACGTGTGATTGAATACATGACAGAAGCTGGCAAGATTTATCGTGGGCAGATTTGTCTAGGGTATTCGACAACAACGGAAGATGCTAGTGGTGAACGTCTTGAGACAACGCCAGTTAGTGATGTAGCAGTAGAAGAAGTTGACTTGGCTTTGAGAAGTTTTATCGGCGAAATCACTCAAATTCCTCCTATGTACTCAGCAGTTAAAGTCAACGGCAAACGATTATATGAATATGCTCGCGCTGGTCAAACAGTTGAGCGACCTGAACGCCATGTGACAATCCATGATTTCAAACGCACTAGCCCGTTAGAATTTAAAGATGATTGTTGTTATTTTGATTTTGAAGTGGCTTGTAGTAAAGGAACTTATATTCGTACGTTGTCAGTTGATTTAGGAAAAAAACTTGGCTACGCTAGTCATATGTCGTATTTGGAACGCGAAGCTTCAGCTGGTTTACGACTAGAAAACGCCTTAACTTTGGCAGAAATCACTGATAAAGTAGCTTTGGAAGATTTTTCATTTCTTCTTCCTGTCGAATACGGCGTTATGGATTTACCACGTGTTGATTTGACCGAAGACCAAAAAATAGAGATTTCTTTTGGACGAAAAATTGCTTTAGATAGAAAAGATGAACAACTTGCGGGATTTTATGAGGATAAGTTGGTGGCAATTCTTATGCCGCGAGATGACCTTTACAAACCGCATAAAGTATTTATCTGATTTAGAATGGAAAAAATGGAAATTCAACGAATAAAAGATTATAAAGACATAACAAATGCCAAAGATAGTGTGTTAGTATTAGGATACTTTGATGGGCTTCATCGAGGACACAAGGCATTATTTGATAAAGCAAAAGAGATTGCTAAACGTGATAATTTAGCACTAACTGTTCTAACGTTTAATGAGTCTCCACGTCTTGCTCTATCACGTTTTACGTCTGATTTATTGCTTAGTTTAACCTCGCCTGAAAAGCGCTATGAGAAGTTTGCGGAATATGGTGTTGATTATCTGTATTTGATTGATTTTACGTCAACTTTTTCAAAACTCTCTGCAAAAAACTTTTTAGAAAACTACATCAAACAGTTGCGTGCTAAGACAATTGTTGTCGGATTTGATTATAAATTCGGACACGACCGTAAAGATGCTATTGATTTGGCACAGCAATTCAACGGTGAGGTTGTCGTTGTGCCAGAAGTTCAAGATAATGGTGAAAAAATTAGTTCAACACGAATTCGTCAGTTGATTTTTGATGGCAATATTAAAGAAGTTAATCGTTTATTAGGTTACAATTTTAGCACGCGTGGTATTGTCGTACATGGTGATGCGCGTGGGCGTACTATTGGTTTTCCAACGGCTAATCTAGCGCCGATTGATAACGTTTTTCTACCTGGAGACGGCGTTTATGTTTCCGATGTTATTGTCAATGGAAAATCTTATCGCGCCATGACAAGTGTTGGTAAAAATGTCACCTTTGGTGGTACTGAATTACGTCTGGAAGCCAATATTTTTGATTTCAAAGATGAGATTTATGGTGAGACAGTTGAAATAATCTGGTTAGATAAAATCCGCGATATGGTAAAATTTGCAGGCGCTGATGAATTGATTGAACAATTGAAATCTGATAAGGAAGTTGCTGCAAATTGGAAAAAAGATAGCCAAGTTCCTTAAAATTTTGTATAATAAAAGCAACAGTATGGGAGAGGTGGTTATATGATTACTTTATTTTTGTCACCAAGTTGCACGAGCTGCCGAAAAGCTCGCGCTTGGTTAAACGAACACGACGTGAAATTTCAAGAGCATAATATTATCACCAGTCCTCTCAGTCGTGAAGAATTAATGTCGATTTTGGCATTTACTGAGAATGGAACAGAAGATATTATTTCAACACGTTCTAAAGTTTTCCAAAAATTAGATGTGGATGTTGATGAATTATCTGTTTCAAACTTGATTGATTTGATTTCAAAAAATCCAGGATTATTGCGTCGTCCGATTATTTTAGATAACAAGCGAATGCAAATCGGATTTAACGAAGACGAGATTCGTGCCTTTCTGCCACGAGATTATCGTAAACAAGAATTGCGTCAAGCAACCATAAAAGCAGAAATTGAAGGATAGAAAGGAATAACTCAAACTAATTTCTGATGACCTTGCTAGACTAGTGCACTGCAAAGTTGTCAGAAAGCAAAAAGTGAGATTGCTTTTTGTTAGTTTAATAACTTGATGATTCAAGTTATTTGAGAGTTTTTGGTATCTTAAGATGAAAAATTACAGCTATCCTCTTGATTTGTCTTGGAGCACTGAAGAAATTGCCTCAGTGCTTCATTTTTTGAATCAAGTTGAAGCCGCTTATGAAACAAAGGTTTCTGTAAAAGATATCTTGGACAGCTATGCTATTTTTAAAACCATTGTGAAGAGTAAGGCGCAAGAAAAGCAAATTGATCGTGAATTTGAGAGAAACAGTGGTTATTCAACTTATCAAGCTGTAAAAGCCGCAAAAGCTAAGGAGAAAGGATATATTTCTCTTGGAAAATAAGTTTACATTTGCTAAAGCGTTAATTCGTGCTGCGGGGGACTTTATCAAGGATAATATGGTTCAGGACCTGCAAATTGAAGAAAAAACGCGTTTTGATGATTTGGTGACGAATCTTGATAAGGCAACTCAGGAATTATTAATTACTAAGATTAAGCAAGCTTATCCTAACGACAATATTATGGCTGAAGAAAATAATATTCATCACCCTATTTCAGACGGCAATGTTTGGGTATTAGATCCGATTGACGGTACGGTCAATTTTGTTGTTCAAGGGGCTAATTTTGCGGTAATGATTGCTTATTACGAAAATGGCAAAGGGCAGTTTGGTTTGATTTATGATGTTGCTAACGACATCTTGTATAGCGGTGGTGGACAATTTGACGTTTATGCCAATGACAAACGACTTACATCTTACCAAGATGTGGCGCTTAAACGAACTTTAATCGGCTGCAATGCTAGTATGTTTTCATGCAATTATTGTGGAATTCGTGACCTTGTTGACCAGACACTAGGTGTTCGTGTTTATGGCGGAGCTGGTCTTAGTATGGCGTATGTTATGACAGGGCAATTGTTAGCTTATTTCTCATATATTCAACCCTGGGATTATGCTGCGGCAAAAATCATGGGAGAGAAATTAGGCTATGTTTTGTTAACGCTTGACGGAAAAGAGCCAGATTTTGCAACGCGTCAGAAAGTGATGTTTGTTCCTAAGCAGAAATTATCAACGATTCAAACTTATTTGGATTGATACAGAAAGGATTGTCAATGACTGACGGAAAATGCCGCGCATGGTACGAAGGTGACCATATTTTAGAAGAATACCATGATAACGAATGGTGTAAGGTGGCACATGACGACCAATTTCAATTTGAGATGCTGTGCCTAGAAGGGGCAAGTGTTGGTTTGTCATGGAAAACAATCATGCACAAACGTGAAAACTATCGCCGTGCTTTTCATGATTTCGACATTGACACCTGCGCTAAAATGTCAGATGACGAATTGGAACAATTATTGTCAAATTCGGGCTTGATTCGCAACCGAAATAAGATTTTTAGTGTTCGAAAGAACGCTCAAATTGTGCAAGAGATTCAAAAAGAATTCGGCTCTTTTGATGCCTATCTTTGGAGTTTTACAGACAGCAAGCAGATTGATAATAAGTGGAAAACGCCAGAAGATGTGCCGACGGTGTCTGATTTATCAGAGAGACTAAGCAAAGACATGAAAAAACGTGGCATTGGATTTGTTGGACCCGTTATTACCTACTCATTCCTACAAGCCGTTGGTATTGTTAACGACCATCTCGTTAATTGTGATTATCGATAGTATAACCTAGTGATTTCACTAGGTTTTTTTGGTACTTTTTGCTACAATGAAATAAATTCACAGAAATGATTTTGATGAGATAAATAATTATTAATTTTAAAAGGAGACTTTTTATGATAGATTGGCTGATGACACAAAACGTTGTTTTGTTAGCCTTGTTAGCAGGATTGTTTACATGGGGATGTACCATTCTTGGTTCTGCTGTTGTTTTCTTCTTTACAAAAGTTAGTCGTAAGTTGCTTGATGTAATGATGGGATTTGCGGCTGGAGTTATGATTGCGGCTTCTTTTTGGTCCTTGTTAGCGCCAGCTATTGATTACGCACAAGCAGACTATGGTAAATTTGCTTGGCTGCCAGCAGCGGTTGGTTTTCTGTTGGGTGGTTTTAGTTTACGCTTAATTGATGCCTTTGTTCCACATTTGCACTTAGGAAAAGATGTTTCGGAGGCAGAAGGGATTCAACCGAAGAAAAAATTATCTAAAACAGCTTTGCTTTTTTTAGCTATTACGATTCATAATTTTCCAGAAGGTTTAGCTGTTGGTGTTACTTTTGGAGCGCTAGCGTCTGGCAACATGACGAATGCGGCTCTTATCGGAGCAATTGGACTTGCGATTGGTATTGGGCTACAAAATATCCCTGAGGGGGCGGCGCTTTCCATTCCCATTCGTGCTGACGGCAGTTCACGTTGGCGTGCTTTCTTTATGGGAGCGATGTCTGCGATTGTAGAGCCTATCGGTGCTGTTTTAGGAGCAGCTCTTGTTATTGTCATGCTACAAATCATCCCATATGCTCTTGCCTTTGCGGCTGGTGCCATGATTTTCGTTGTTGTCGAAGAACTTATTCCAGAGTCGCAAACCAACGGCAATACCGATATTGCCACACTTGGACTTATGGTTGGTTTTGTCATTATGATGGTGATGGACGTCGCTTTGGGATAATGTAGTCGTGGAATGCTAAGCTTATTTTGATTACCCCTAGCGGACATTCACTAGGGGCTTGCTGGTTTTGTGCATATCATTTGGAAATGTTTTCAAAATGTAATAAAATAAAGAAAAGACTAGAAAAGGTGATTTTATGGCGATTACAGTTAATTTGTATTACAAGGGTACTAATGGCAATGCTAAAAAATTCATGGAAGAAATGGAAAAATCAGGTACGGCAGCAGCAATTCGAGCTGAAAAAGGAAATTTGAGATATGATTATTTCTTTCCAGCAAATGACCCTGAAACGGTTTTGTTAATTGACAGTTGGGAAAATCAGGAAGCCATTGACGTGCATCATGCTTCACCAATGATGGACACTCTAGCTGAACTTCGAGAAAAATACGACTTACACATGACCGTAGAACGTTACGTGTCTGATGATAGCGAAGTTGATAGTGAATTTATCCGAAAATAATGACATGCGATAAGAGGATTGGGCAAAATCAATCCTCTTTTTGATTTTCGAATCAGAAAGTTGAGAAATTTATTCGTATGAGATATGATAAGGGTAATATTTTTGGAGGTATTGTTATGACAACATTTGCAGATTATTTTACACCTATTTCAGCCAAGGAGGCTAATGCACAACTTCAAACTGCGGACAATTTTATTCTTTTTATCGGACGTCCGACTTGTCCATATTGTCGCCGTTTTGAGCCAAAACTAACGCAAGTGGCGAAAGATAATCAATTAACTGTTCATTTCTTAAATAGTGAAAATCAAGATTCAGACACGCAAGAGCTTCGCACAACTTATGATGTTCCAACAGTTCCAGGGCTTTTGGTAGCCAAATCAGGTCATGTGAAAGTTGTCTGCGATTCATCCTTATCAGAAGAAGCTATTTTAGATTTTATAACGCATTGATTAGGAGACTGTATGGAAGTAAAACAATATGATTACATTGTTATCGGTGGTGGCTCTGGCGGAATTGCTTCAGCTAATCGTGCCGCTATGCACGGCGCAAAAGTCATTCTTTTTGAAGCAAAGGAAGTCGGTGGAACTTGTGTCAATCTAGGATGTGTTCCTAAAAAAGTCATGTGGTACGGCGCACAGGTAGCTGAAACGCTAAACACCTACGCTAGTGAATACGGTTTTCAAGTTGGTCAAACTTCTTTTGATTTTAAAACTCTGAAAGCCAATCGTGAAGCCTATATTGACCGTATTCATGCTTCTTACGAACGCGGTTTTGATAATAATGGTGTTGAACGTGTCTATGATTATGCGACCTTCGTTGATGCACATACTGTGGAAGTGGCAGGAACGTATTACACAGCGCCGCATATTTTAATTGCTACTGGTGGTCATGCGCTTTATCCCGATATTCCTGGGGCGCAATACGGTATCACATCGGACGGCTTTTTCGAGTTAGATGAAGTGCCAAAACGTACTGCGGTAGTCGGTGCAGGGTATATTGCCGTGGAAGTAGCTGGTGTCTTGCACGCACTCGGTTCAAAAACGCATCTTTTTGTTCGCCGTGAGCGTCCTCTACGAACTTTTGATAAGGAAATCATTGATACTTTGGTGGATGCTATGGCTGAAAATGGTCCAACGTTGCACACTTTTTCGATTCCTAAAGAAGTTATCAAGAATGATGATGATAGTTTGACATTGGTTCTGGAAAATGGTGAGACTTATACAGTTGACACGCTTATTTGGGCAATTGGTCGTAAGGCAAATGTTACTGGTTTTGGTCTTGAAAAGACGGGTGTAGAACTTGATGATAAAGGATTTATCAAAACTGATGACTACGAAAACACATCAGTTGACGGCATTTACGCTCTTGGTGATGTCAATGGTAAATTGGAATTAACACCAGTTGCTGTCAAGGCAGGTCGTCAGCTGTCAGAGCGTCTTTTCAATGACAAACCAAATGCTAAAATGGATTATAAAGATGTAGCGACTGTTATTTTTAGTCACCCAGCAATTGGTTCAATCGGCTATTCAGAAGGAAAAGCCATTGCAGAGTTTGGCGAAGAACAAATCAAAATCTATCGCTCAAGTTTCACACCAATGTACACAGCTTTAGGCAGTCATCGTCAACCAAGTAAGATGAAGCTAGTTACTCTTGGAAAAGATGAAAAAATCATTGGCTTGCATGGAATCGGCTATGGCGTCGATGAAATGATTCAAGGCTTCTCAGTTGCTATCAAAATGGGCGCTACCAAGGAAGATTTTGATAATACGGTAGCCATTCACCCAACAGGAGCAGAAGAATTTGTGACGATGAGATAGTTTTGATGCAGGAAAGTATTGTAATACCATGATTAGAGCTTGAGACGTAATTGTTTCAAGCTTTTTAGTATGTTAATGATTGGCATGTAATTCCTTTTATGCAATTTTGAAATTAAAATTAAATCGTTATGTCATCAAATTAGAAACAAAGATTTGTTAGAATTCACCTAAATAAGGGAGCACATTTCAAAATGTATTTGGGAGGATTATGATGAAAGGAAATTATTACCGAAATTTTATCGTCACTTTGGTGATTGGGATTATTTTTTTAGCTGGCGGTGTAGTGACTGCTATTGTTAATTACAGAAATAATACTGTCACAGCTTTATCGGCAAAAAATCAAGTTTTTAATGGTGAAAACACATCCGCAGACAATGGGGCAATGGTTGTGGTTAATGTGTATGGCATTTATGAAGAACCAATTGCGGATATTGACGGACACAACACGGTTATTTGGTTGATTGCCTATGATAATGGTTATGTTGGAGTGGAGGCAAAAGAAGATGATCAGCAAATTGCGGCTCTGATTTCAAAAGGGAGTGATTTGAGTCAACACCCACAACAATTGATGGTTAAGTATTTTGATACTAATTATAATAACTCCAATGGCATTACCAGTTATTCAAGTGCCATGGAAACGATTGTCGAGCCAACGACTGATTTAGGGGAGCGGTTTAGTTATAGTTCTTACTTGTCGTTATCAGCTGCAAATAGTGATAAACAAGTCAATTATATTGTCGCGGTTATTATTGGTGGAATCGGAGTATTTTTAATTGTTCTAAGTTTTGTAACCAAAGCAAAAACGACTAAAGCTTTCAGCGAGTTTTATGCAGAATATCCAGAGCTAAATGGTTCGATTGAACATTTGCAAGATATAGCAGGATATTCTAACGATAAATTAAAACTTACTATTTATAGACACCATTTTGTTTCTTACTATGGTGCCTTTGCTATCATGGATTTAAATGACATTCAACAACTTTATCATTATGTCATTAAAATCAAACGGACTTTTATTACAATTGGACGAAATTCAATGCTTATCGGTATTACAGAAAATAAAAAGCAGAAAAGCATTTCAATTAAAAATATTGGAAAAACGACTGACAGCGAACTTCAACCGATGTTCGAATATGTTGCACAGCATTTCCCAGAAATCAAATTGGGCAAGGATTAGTTTTTCACAACTTAATTAAGTTATACGTATAGTAGATTAATACTAAATAAGACAGCAAAGCTAAGGCAATAAACCTTAGCTTTTTTATTTTAAAAAGCCGCGCGATAGTTGTAATTGGTATGTGAAATTGTTATCATATAAGTATGTTATTACCTGAAAAATTTATTGAAAAATACCGTAATATTCTTGGAGATGAAGCAGATGATTTTCTAGCGACATTTGACCAAGAAGCTATCTCAGGATTTCGTGTGAATCCTCTAAAAAATGTTCAACAGACATTTGATACCCCAATTCCTAACACACCATGGGGGCATTATGGCAAGGTTTCTGGCAAGTCTCCAGAACATGTTTCAGGGCTTGTTTATTCGCAGGAACCAGCAGCACAAATGGTTGCTCAAGTCGCAGCACCACAGGAAAATATGCGCGTGCTTGATTTAGCAGCAGCACCAGGTGGCAAATCGACGCATTTGCTTAGCTATATGAATAATACTGGCGTCTTAGTCAGTAATGAAATTTCTAGCAAGCGTAGTAAAGTTCTCGTAGAAAATATTGAACGTTTTGGGGCTCGAAATGTCGTTGTTACCAATGAAAGTTCACAAAAACTTGCCAAAGTATTCAAATACTATTTTGACCTTATCGTTTTTGACGGACCGTGTTCAGGTGAGGGAATGTTTCGTAAAGACCCTGCAGCCACGCAATATTGGCATGAGGACTATCCTGCAGAATGTGCTACGCTTCAAAAAGAAATTTTAGAAGAAGCCATGAAAATGTTAGCCATTGGTGGAACGCTTGTTTATTCAACATGCACTTGGTCGCCAGAAGAAAACGAAGGAGTGGTTAAGTGGCTTTTAGACAAGTATGATTATCTGGAACTTGTTGATATTGAAAAAATAAATGGCATGGTGGAAGGGATAGATTTGCCACAAGTTGCGCGCATGTACCCACATCATTTTAAAGGAGAAGGGCAATTTGTTGCAAAACTACGTGATACAAGAACAGCAGAAGCACGTTCTGTTAAGCCTGTAAAATCCAATCTTACCAAGGCTCAACTAAAACTTTGGCAAGATTTCGCAAAGCAACATATCAAAGTTGATTTAGCAGGAATCTTACAAACTTTTGGAGATAATCTTTATCTATTGCCAGAAGGTTTGCCAGACTTAGGAAAACTAAAAATCGTACGTAATGGGCTTCATTTGGGAACCTTTAAGAAAAATCGATTTGAACCTTCGTTTGCTTTGGGGCTTTCATTATCACCTGATGACGTAGAACAGTTCGTGAAAATTGATATAGAACAGTTCAAGGTTTATGCATCTGGAAATATTGTCAAATTGGAAGAGCCAATTCAAAATGGCTGGTATCTGGTGTCGATAAATGGCAATGGCATAGGCTTTGCCAAAATTACTGGAAATATTCTGAAAAATTACTTCCCTAAGGGACTGCGTTTTTATTCGTAAACTGTTACAGATACAATTTATGTTAAATAGGAAGAAAAGCACTTTGCAAATGCCTGCTTGATATGTTACTATTTCTTTGTGAGGTATTTGTAACACTTCATGTAAATTACTTTTTATTTTCAAGATTAAGTAGGAATCACAAATGAAAAAAATGAAAAAACTTAGCTTTTTACTGCTAATTACTTCAGTTTCTATCATTTTGTCAGGTTGTGCTAGTTGGATTGATAAAGGTCAATCAATTACCAGCGTTGGTTCAACAGCGCTTCAGCCTCTTGTTGAAGCTGCAGCTGATGAATTTGGAACAGCCAATATTGGAAAAACAGTCAATGTTCAAGGTGGAGGATCTGGTACAGGACTTTCTCAAGTTCAATCAGGAGCAGTCCAAATTGGGAATAGTGATGTTTTTGCTGAAGAAAAAGACGGTATCGATGCTGACCAATTGGTTGATCATCAAGTAGCAGTAGCTGGACTTGCTGTTATTATTAACGATAATGTCAAAGTTGATAATTTAACGACAGAACAACTTCGAAAGATTTTTACAGGTGAAATTACAAACTGGAAAGAAGTTGGCGGTCAAGATTTGGAAATTTCAATTATTAACCGTGCAGCAAGCTCAGGATCACGTGCAACATTTGATAGTGTTATTATGAATGGTGAGTCAGCCGTACAAAGCCAAGAGCAGGATTCAAATGGTATGGTGAAATCTATCGTATCACAGACTCCAGGTGCGATTTCATATCTTGCTTTTGCCTATGTTGATGATTCTGTGAAAACAATCAGTCTAAATGGTTATGAACCAACTGCTGAAAATGTAACAACAAATAATTGGCCACTTTGGTCATATGAACATATGTACACTAAAGGTGAGCCAACAGGCTTGACAAAAGAATTTTTAGATTATGTCATGAGTGATGAAGTTCAAAAAGGCATTGTTGAACAAATGGGTTATATTTCAGTCAATGATATGCAAGTTACTAAGTCAGCTGATGGCACAGTAACTGAAAAATAAGGAGACGTTATGAGAAATCAAGAACTTGAGAAACAATTAACCTCACCTTCAAAAAATTCTCGATTAGAAAAATTCGGGAAAGGGTTAACCCTTTTCTGTTTGGTACTAATTGTTTTTATCGTTGCAATGATTTTAATTTTCGTTGCGCAAAAAGGATTGTCTACCTTCTTTGTTGATGGTGTCAACCCGCTAACATTCCTTTTTGGAAGTAAATGGGATCCAAGTTCAGGCTCTTTTGGAGCTCTACCAATGATTTTGGGGTCATTTATTGTAACTATTCTATCTGCTTTAATTGCGACTCCGATTGCTATCGGAGCAGCGGTATTTATGACAGAAGTATCACCAAAATACGGTGCTAAGATTTTGCAACCAGCTATCGAATTATTGACAGGAATCCCTTCTGTTGTTTATGGTTTTATTGGTCTGCAAGTTATCGTACCATTTGTTCGTTCGATTTTTGGTGGAACAGGTTTTGGCATTTTATCAGGTGTCTGTGTTCTTTTTGTTATGATTCTACCGACAGTTACCTTTATGACGGTGGATAGTTTGAAAGCAGTCCCAAGACATTATAAAGAAGCCAGCCTTGCTATGGGGGCTACTCGTTGGCAAACAATCTGGCGTGTTATCTTGAATGCTGCTCGACCTGGGATTTTTACAGCGGTGATTTTTGGTATGGCTCGTGCTTTTGGTGAAGCCTTAGCCATTCAAATGGTTGTCGGAAACTCAGCCGTTGTTCCTACATCATTAACAACACCAGCAGCGACCTTGACCTCTGTGTTGACAATGGGAATTGGTAACACAGTCATGGGAACTGTCCAAAATAATGTTCTTTGGTCACTAGCTTTAGTCTTGCTCATTATGAGTTTAGGATTTAATATGCTCGTGAAATTTATTACAAGAGAAAGAAAGAGAAATTATGCACGCTAAAAAAATTGATAAATTAGCAACAGGAGTTCTCTATACAATCGCTGGAATTATTGTTGCAATTTTGGCATCTTTGCTACTTTATATCTTGGTTAATGGTTTACCACACGTTAGCTGGTCTTTCTTAACAGGAAAATCATCATCTTATCAAGCTGGCGGTGGTATTGGTATTCAGCTGTACAATTCTCTCTTTCTTTTAGTGATTACATTGATTATTTCAATTCCGCTATCAATGGGAGCAGGAATTTACTTATCTGAATACGCTAAAAAAGGGCGTTTTACGAATTTCATTAGAACTTGTATTGAAATTCTATCATCTCTACCATCAGTTGTTGTTGGATTGTTTGGTTACCTTATTTTTGTTGTTCAATTTCAATACGGTTTCTCAATTATCTCTGGTGCCCTTGCCTTAACCGTATTTAATCTGCCACAAATGACACGTAATGTTGAAGATGGTCTTCGTAATGTTCACCATACGCAACGTGAAGCAGGGCTTGCACTTGGTTTATCACGTTGGGAAACAGTTGTTCACGTTGTTGTACCAGAAGCTTTGCCAAGTATTGTTACTGGTATTGTGCTTGCTTCAGGACGTATCTTTGGTGAAGCAGCCGCGCTCATTTACACAGCGGGGCAATCTGCGCCAGCTCTTGATTGGTCAAATTGGAATCCACTTAGTGTGACAAGTCCGATTTCTATCTTCCGTCAAGCTGAAACGCTCGCTGTTCACATTTGGAAAGTCAATAGTGAAGGCACTATTCCTGATGCAACACAAGTTTCACAAGGAAGCGCTGCAGTTCTCTTGGTTTTCATCCTCATTTTCAACCTATCAGCTCGTTATATCGGTAAGAAACTTCATGCGAAATTAACGTCGGCAAACTAAAGGAGAAGAAATGACAGAATACAATTGGAACGAAAGACATATTATTACATTTCCAGAAGAAAAGCTTGCCTTAGCAACGAAAGACCTTCATGTTTATTATGGTCAAAAAGAGGCAATCAAAGGGATTGATATGCAGTTTGAAAAAAATAAAATCACTGCCCTTATTGGTCCATCTGGATGTGGCAAATCGACATTTCTTCGTAGTTTGAACCGAATGAATGACACGATTGATATTGCCAAAGTAACGGGTGAAATTTTATATGAAGGTATTGACGTTAACGCCAAAAATATCAATGTTTATGAAATGCGCAAACACATTGGTATGGTTTTCCAACGTCCTAACCCATTTGCAAAATCTATTTATAAAAATATCACATTTGCCTATGAACGAGCAGGTGTGAAAGACAAACAATTCTTAGATGAAATTGTTGAAACCTCTTTAAAACAAGCTGCGCTTTGGGACCAAGTGAAAGATGATTTGCATAAATCAGCCTTCACGCTTTCAGGCGGTCAGCAGCAACGTTTGTGTATCGCGCGAGCCATTGCTGTTAAACCTGACATTCTTCTAATGGATGAACCAGCGTCAGCTTTGGACCCAGTTGCTACAATGCAGTTGGAAGATACCATGTTTGAATTGAAGAAAGATTATACCATTATCATCGTAACGCACAATATGCAACAAGCAGCTCGTGCTAGTGATTACACAGCATTCTTCTATTTGGGAGATTTGATTGAGTACGATAAAACGAACAACATCTTCCAAAATGCGAAATTGCAATCTACTAGTGATTATGTGTCTGGACATTTTGGTTAGAAAGGAAAGACATGACAGAACCTATTTTAAGAGTGAGTGACTTATCTGTCTACTATAATAAGAAAAAAGCTTTAAATAATGTGTCTATGGATTTCTATCCTAATGAAATCACAGCCTTAATCGGACCTTCTGGTTCAGGAAAATCAACACTTTTGCGGTCGATTAACCGCATGGGTGACCTTAATCCTGAAGTAACATTGACAGGTTCAATCACTTATAACGGTCATAATATTTATAGCCCACGAACAGATACGGTTGAACTTCGCAAAGAAATCGGCATGGTTTTCCAACAACCTAATCCATTTCCAATGTCAATCTATGAAAATGTCGTTTACGGTTTACGTTTGAAAGGAATTAAAGATAAGCAAGTTCTTGATGAAGCCGTCGAATCATCACTTATCGGTGCCTCTATCTGGGACGAAGTTAAGGATAGATTGCACGATTCTGCGCTTGGCTTATCAGGTGGTCAGCAACAACGTGTGTGTGTAGCTCGTGTTTTAGCAACAAGTCCTAAAATCATTTTATTAGATGAACCAACATCAGCACTTGATCCAATTTCAGCAGGTAAAGTGGAAGATACACTTTATGGTTTGAAAGATAAATATACAATGCTTATCGTAACACGTTCAATGCAACAAGCTTCACGTATTTCAGACCGAACAGGATTTTTCCTCGGTGGTGACCTTATCGAATATGGAAAAACACATGAAATGTTCATGGACCCTAAACGAAAAGAAACAGAAGATTATATTACAGGAAAATTTGGTTAGTCTTAGCAGCTTGAAAAAGGAGATGGTATTATGTTAAGGTCAAAATTTGACGACGAATTAGAAAAATTACACAATCAATTTTACGCAATGGGGACTGAAGTCCTTTCACAAATCAATAAGACCGTTCGAGCATTCATCAGCCATGATCGTGAATTAGCTAAAGAAGTTATCGAAGGTGATGAAATTGTCAATAATTTCGAAACAAAATTAGAGAAAAAATCACTTGAAATTATTGCATTGCAACAACCAGTTTCTCAAGATTTACGTACTGTTATTACAGTTTTAAAAGCTTCAAGCGATGTTGAACGCATGGGCGACCACGCAGCTTCAATCGCTAAAGCAACCATCCGTGTAAAAGGCGAAGAACGTTTACCAGAAGTCGAAGCAGAAATCAAAAAAATGGGTAAAGCTGTGCGCGACATGGTAGAAGAAGCTTTGGATGTTTATATCACAGGAGATGAAGAACGTGCTTACGAAGTGGCCGCATCAGACGAAGTGATTGATAACTATTTCCGTGACATTCAAAATATGGCTGTTGAGTCAATCCGCCAACAACCTGACACCGTTTTTGCCGGGAAAGAATACCTACAAGTTATCACTTACTTAGAACGTATTGGTGACTACGCTCGTAATATTTGTGAATGGGTTGTTTACCTTAAAACTGGTAAAATCATTGAGCTGTAATACGAGAGACAAAGAGAAGGAGTGACCTTCTTTTTGTTTTATTTTTTAAAACTGACAGATATTTAGGTTTGTGATATAATAATGTAGTTTGATAGTACTTAACCATCATTAATTTAAAGACACGATTATTTCATAGTAAGTATTGTCAGAATTATTTAAAAGATTAAGGGATATGGGGGAGAACGGTTGTTAGTCCTCATTTCTATATTTTAAAGGAGTTATATGAAAACTGTAGAACATTTTATTGAAAAGTTTGTTCCTGAAAATTATAATATTTTTCTTGACATTAACCGTCAATCAAAAACGTTTTCAGGTAACGTAGCCATTAGCGGTGAGGCTTTAGATAATGTTATTTCATTCCACCAAAAAGATTTAGCCATTGCTTCTGTTTTGTTAGACAATCAAAACTTAGAGTTTACCATTGATAACAACAACGAAGCTGTCCATGTTGAACTACCAGAAACAGGTACAATGACACTTGTTCTTGAGTTCTCAGGTAAGATTACCGATAATATGACAGGTATCTACCCTTCATATTACACTGTTGATGGTGTCAAAAAAGAAGTCATCTCAACACAATTTGAAAGTCACTTTGCCCGCGAAGCTTTTCCTTGTGTGGACGAACCAGAAGCAAAAGCTACTTTTGATTTGAGCATTAAATTTGACCAAACTGAAGGTGAAATCGTGCTTTCAAATATGCCAGAAGTTGATGCTGACCGTCGTAAGGAAACTGGTCTTTGGACATTCGATACGACACCTCGCATGTCATCATACCTTCTCGCATTTGCTCTTGGGGATTTGCAAGGTAAAACTGCAAAAACTAAAAATGGTACTGAAGTTGGTGTTTTCTCAACAAAAGCACACGCTCTTAAATCATTAGACTTTGCTTTGGATATTGCTGTTCGTGTTATTGATTTCTACGAGGATTATTATGGCGTCAAATATCCAATTCCACTTTCATACCATGTTGCCTTTCCTGATTTCTCAGCTGGAGCGATGGAAAACTGGGGCTTGGTTACTTACCGTGAAGTTTATCTTTTGGTTGACGATAACTCTACCGTTAAGAGTCGTCAAAATGTCGCACTTGTTGTTGCACACGAATTGGCTCACCAATGGTTTGGTAACCTTGTCACAATGAAATGGTGGGATGATTTATGGCTCAATGAATCATTTGCCAATATGATGGAGTACGTTTCTGTTGATGCCATTGAGCCTTCATGGAATATCTTTGAAGATTTCCAAACAGCAGGTCTCCCATTGGCGCTTCAACGTGATGCTACTGACGGTGTTCAATCTGTGCACGTCGAAGTTAAGCATCCTGATGAAATCAATACTTTGTTTGACCCAGCCATTGTTTATGCTAAAGGAAGTCGCTTGATGCACATGCTTCGTCGTTGGCTTGGTGATGACGATTTCCGTGCTGGCTTGAAAATTTACTTTGAAAAACACCAATATGGCAATACTATTGGTCGTGAGCTTTGGGATGCGTTATCAGAAGCATCTGGAAAAGATGTTGCAGCCTTCATGGACGCTTGGTTAGAACAACCTGGTTATCCAGTTGTGACAGCAGAAGTTGTTGATGATACACTTGTTCTTAGCCAAAAACAATTCTTCATCGGTGAAGGTGTTGATGAAAATCGTATTTGGCCAATTCCACTTAATAGCAATTGGCAAGGACTTCCAGAAACGTTGACTGAAGCTCGTCTTGAAATTCCAAATTACAGCCAATTGGCAGCGCAAAACGAAGGAGCTCTTCGTCTCAATACAGAAAATACCGCTCACTACATCACAAATTATAAAGGCGAATTGTTGAACGCTGTTCTTAAACAATTGACTGAACTTGATACTGTTTCAAAACTTCAAGTCATCCAAGAACGCCGTTTGCTTGCTGAAAGTGGTGAGATTTCATACGCAGAACTTGTTCCATTATTGACAAAACTTGCTGATGAAACTTCTTATTTGGTAGCGGAGGCTATTTCACAAGTTGTTGAAGGTTTGGATGTTTTCTTGACAGAAGGAAGCCAAGCTCAAGCACAATTTAAAGCCTTGCTTAGCCACCTCATGCAAAAGAATTACGACCGCCTCGGCTTTGAACCACAAGCAGGAGAATCTGACGAAGATGAAATGGTTCGTCAAAATACGATTTCATTGATGTTGTACGCAGACAACGAAGATGCTGTGACAAAAGCGGAAGCTATTTTCCATCAATACAAAGATAATATCGAAGCTATTCCAGCTTCAATTCGCTTATCTGTTTTGTCAAATCAAATCAAGCACGCTGAAACAGAAGAACTTGTTTCACTTTACCTCGATACTTACGTGAAAACAAACGATGGGAACTTCCGTCGTCAATTGGCTTCTGCTTTATCAAATACAAAATCAGAAGTTACAGTTGAACGTATCTTAAGCGCTTTGAAGAACAAAGACATTGTGAAACCACAAGACTTAGCAATGAGTTGGTACCGTCCATTCCTTGAAAAAGATTTTGCGCAAGGAGCGTTCTGGACTTGGGCACGTGAAAACTGGGCTTGGATTAAATCAGCGCTTGGTGGTGACATGAGTTTTGATAAGTTTGTTATCTACCCTGCCAATTCATTCAAAACAGCTGAACGTCTTGCAGAATACAAAGCTTTCTTTGAACCACAACTTGATGATATGGCAATCAGCCGCAATATTGCAATGGGAATCAAAGAAATCTCTGCTCGCCTTGACTTGATTAACACAAGTAAGGTCGCTGTCGAAGAAGCACTTGCAGAAGTTGAATAAAAATAAAACGTCTGAGATTTTTTTCAGACGTTTTTTCAATACTAGTAATTGTAACCGTTACTATTTTAGATAATCTTAAGCTCAGTCAGATATGCTTTTTATCAGGAAATTACTACGAAAATTAAGAAATTTGTTGTAAAAACTTAGACCAAAGTAGTAAGACATGATATAATAATATAAATGCAAGGAGTATATGTATGATTAAGATATTATTAGTAGAAGATGATTTGAGTCTATCTAATTCCATTTTTGATTTTTTAGATGATTTTGCAGATGTTATGCAGGTATTTGACGGCGAAGAAGGCTTGTACGAAGCTGAAAGTGGCGTATATGACCTTATTTTGCTTGACTTGATGTTACCTGAAAAAGATGGTTTCCAAGTGCTTAAAGAGTTACGAGAAAAAGGTGTGTCAACACCAGTACTTATTATGACTGCCAAAGAAAGCCTTGATGATAAGGGACATGGTTTCGAGTTGGGAGCAGATGATTACCTTACTAAACCATTTTACCTTGAAGAGCTAAAAATGCGTATTCAAGCTCTTTTAAAACGTTCGGGTAAATACAACGACAATACCTTATCTTATGAAGAATTAACCGTTGACACTTCTACCAATACAACAATAGCTAACGGTAAAGAAGTCGATCTGCTTGGTAAAGAATTTGATTTGTTGGTTTATTTCTTACAAAATCAAAATGTTATTTTACCAAAATCACAAATTTTTGACCGTATTTGGGGCTTTGATAGTGATACAACGATTTCGGTTGTTGAAGTTTACGTTTCAAAAATTCGAAAAAAACTCAAAGGCACTACCTTTGCCAAAAATCTTCAAACCCTACGGAGTGTAGGTTATATTCTGAAAAATGCTGAATAAATTACAGAAAAAATTATCGTCAGGGACATTTTCACATTTCTTCCATTTCTTTGCTGTCTTTACGGGAATTTTTGTCATCATGACAGTTATCATTTTGCAGATTATGCGCTATGGTCTTTATTCCTCTGTTGATACGAGTTTGCAAAATGCAGCAGACAATGCCAATGATTATGTCGTGCGAACTATGGAACGTAGCGATACTTTGCAATCGGATGATTCTTCTACGGACACTTTTTCAGGAGGAACAAGTAGTTCTGGGAAAGCGAAACCTAGTACCGGCGGAGTTGGTCTAAGTAACGTTAGCGTTCTTCTTTATGATGAAGACGGTAAAATCTTAAATGCTTTGGATGCTTTTGTTCAATTTGGAACGTTATCGACAACTTTTGATGAAGATAGTGTCGGCGAAATCAAAGAACAGAAGATTACGACCATTTTTGGTCAAACCGAGAAATACCATGTGCTGACTGTAAAAGTGAGTAGTAGCGAGTATCCTAGTATAAAATATGCTACTTTCCTTGTTAGCGTTCGTCAGTTAGATGAAGCTAGCGAACGATATGTAACAATTACGATCACTGTTATGGTTATTTTCTGGATTATTTCGGTCGTAGCAAGTGTTTATCTTGCCAATTGGACAAGAAAACCAATTATGGAAAGCTATGAAAAACAAAAATCCTTTGTCGAAAACGCTAGTCATGAGTTGCGTACACCGCTTGCTGTTTTGCAGAATCGTTTAGAAAGTCTCTTTAGGCGACCTGATGCTACAATTTTGGATAATAGTGAAAGTATTGCCGCCAGTCTAGACGAAGTTCGAAATATGCGAATTTTGACCACAAATCTGCTGAATTTGGCACGTCGTGACGATGGTTTGAAAGTTGAGTTGGAGGATATTCAACCAACGACTTTCAATGAAATCTTTGAAAATTACGATATGATTGCTGAAGAAAATGGCAAGACATTTGTCGGACATAATTTGGCAGAGCGACCAATCAAATCAGATCGTACATTGTTAAAACAACTGATGACTATCTTATTTGATAATGCCATAAAATACACCGACGATGATGGTGTCATTGAATTTACCGTTAAAACAACAGACAAACAAACAATTCTGACAGTTGCTGATAACGGCCCAGGGATTAGCGACGCTGATAAAGTTAAGATTTTTGACCGTTTTTATCGTGTGGATAAAGCACGGACACGTCAAAAAGGTGGTTTTGGTCTAGGATTGTCACTTGCTAAGCAAATTGTTGACGTTTTAAAAGGCGATATTCAAGTCAAAGATAACCAACCAAAAGGAACTATTTTTGAAGTTCGTTTTAATCGTCATTAATAAAATAAAGGGAGCTGATAAATTCTCAGCTTCCTTTTTGCTTATATTCGTTTTTCTTTGGCAATTGTAAACTTTAATTGCTAGAAAAACTATTTTTGTAAAAGAAAAAACTCCATTTGGAGTTTTCATTGGATATTAGTTAGCCAATTTAGCAGCAAGACGTGCTTTATCGCGGCTAGCTTTGTTTTTGTGAATCAACCCTTTTGATTCAGCTTTATCGATGCTAGAAGAAGCAGCGCGGAAAAGCTCTTCAGATGGGTTAGCTTCGAATGCTTTGATAGCAGAACGCATAGCTGATTTTTGTGCTGAGTTCTTTTCGTTTTGTTTAACGTTAAGTTCAGCGCGTTTGATAGCTGATTTAATATTTGCCAATGTTTTCACCTCCAAATTAATCTAACTACATTATTATATAGAAATTATTGACTTTTGGCAAGTCTTAATCACCCTTTCAGAAAAATTACTTACTTTTTCAAATAAATACTATCAATTTTATGGTCTGCAGCCTTGTGTAAAATCAATTCAGCACGGTTTCGCGTTGGTTCAATGTATTTTTCAAGATTGACTAAATTGATTGTTTTCCAAGTGTTCTTAGCTAAAGCTAAGGCTTCGCTTTGCGACATATCGACAAAACGGTGATAATAGTTGTTTTTGTCTACTTTTGCCAATTCTAATAAGCTTTCAAAACGTTCCAAATACCATTTTTCGATATTATCGTTTTCTGCGTCAATGTAAATTGAAAAATCAAAATACCCTGTCATGTACAATCGTTTATTCTTCTGGTTTTGAAAAACGTTGATTCCTTCGACAATCAGAAAATCAGGGGTATCAATCGTTTGTTTTTGGTCAGGAATGATGTCATAAATTTCATGCGAATAAACAGGAATTTCAGCGACCATGCCATTTTTAACGGTATCGAGGAAATTTAGCAGAAGTTCCATGTTATAACTTTCGGGAAATCCTTTGCGGTCAAGTATATTTCGCTCAATTAAAATATCATTTGGATAAATGAAACCGTCAGTCGTTACCATTTCAACTTTGCTATCTTTGAAAGTCCGTGATAGGAGAAGTTGCAAAAGACGGCTAGTCGTTGATTTTCCGACAGCAACCGATCCCGAAATACCAATGATAAATGGGCGTTTACTCACTTCTTTTTTCAGAAAAATACTTTTTGAAAATGAAAGATTCTCTTGAGCATTTTTGTAAATCTGAATTAAGCTAATCAAAGGAAGATAAACTTCAACCACATCTTGAATGTTGATATTGTCATTCAAACTTTTAATCGATTCCAATTCTTCAGCAGTCAGAAGCGGCTGTGTTTTTCGATGCAATTCTTGCCAAGTTTTTCGAGAAATATTATCAAAATTAATAAATTCGTTCGTCATACGAAGCTCCTTACAGAGGGTTATGTGCTCTATTATAGCACTTTAATCCTTAATTGAAAACCGTTACAATTTATGTTAAAATGGAAAAGCATTCTAGGAGGAAATGGTAGAAAATGACAATGATGTATTATGCAGAAAATCCTGATAGCGCTCATGATATTCATGAGTTGAAGGTTACTCTTTTGGGGCAACCCTTCACATTTTTAACCGATTCAGGTGTTTTCTCTAAAAAAATGATTGATTACGGCAGCCAAGTGCTTTTGAATACGGTGGATTTTGAAAAAGGTAAAACGCTTTTGGATTTAGGTTGTGGTTATGGTCCGCTAGGTATTTCTTTAGCAAAAGTTCAAGGTGTTCAAGCAACAATGGTTGATATTAACAACCGAGCTATTGATTTGGCGCAGAAAAACGCTGAAAAAAACGGTGTTACAGCAAATATCTTCCAATCTAATATCTATGAAAGGGTAACTGGCACTTTTGATTACATTATTAGCAATCCTCCGATTCGTGCAGGAAAACAAGTTGTTCATACGATTATCGCTGATAGTATCAATTATCTTAATGACGGTGGTAGCTTAACAATTGTTATCCAAAAGAAACAAGGAGCGCCGAGTGCTAAAGCTAAAATGGAAGAAATTTTTGGCAATGTTGATATCCTAAAACGTGATAAAGGGTATTATATTTTACGAAGCACAAAAACTGAATAATTGAATAAAAAATCTTTATTAAATGAGATGATAAATCTTGTTTAGTAAGGATTTTTTTATAGATTCCCATAATATCAATAATTGTGACAGATGTCATAAAATAAATATGACATAAAAGTCAGTTTTAGCGGTATAATTATGCTTTGAAAAGTCATAAAAAAACACAATATAAATCGCTTACAAAACGTCAAAATATTATTTTCAAATGTTGTAAATTCCTTCCCTTAGGAGCGATTTTGTCTCAAAAAGTTCAGAAATAGCGAACATGACATATGACACAAATGTCATATTTAAATCAAAAACCTTGCTGTAACAAGGCTTTTTTGAAGGTAATGAATTATAAAATCGTTTTAATAATTTTTCGGTTTTTGCCATTTTTACTAATTATTAAAAAATCGGCAAAAAGTACTTACATATTTTAAAAAAAATGGTAGAATAGAGAGAGTGTAATTATTAATCGATTGAAAAGAATTTTCGGAAGGAAGTAAAAATGGCTATTAATAGGTATATCGATCATACTTTATTAAAACCTGAAAGCACTCAAACTCAAATTGATAAGCTGATTGCAGAAGCAGTAGAGCATCAGTTTGCTAGTGTTTGTGTTAATCCAACTTGGGTATCATATGCCGCTAAGGCTTTAAAAGGTACTGAAGTTAATGTTTGTACGGTTATTGGTTTTCCTCTTGGGGCAAACACTAGTAGTGTGAAAGCTTTTGAGACGAAAGATGCTGTTGCTAACGGTGCAGATGAGATCGATATGGTTATCAATATCGGTCAATTAAAATCAGGACAATATGACGCTGTTGAAGCTGATATTCGCGCTGTTGTAGAAGCAAGCGGTGATAAGTTAGTAAAAGTTATCATTGAAACTTGTCTTTTGACAGACGACGAAAAAGTAAAAGCTTGCCAATTAGCGGTTGCAGCAGGTGCGGATTACGTTAAAACTTCAACTGGTTTTTCAACTGCAGGCGCAAATATCGCCGACGTGACATTGATGCGTAAAACTGTTGGACCAAATATCGGAGTGAAAGCCGCAGGCGGCACACGCTCATATGCAGATGCTGAAGCTTTTATTAAAGCAGGGGCAACACGAATTGGAACTTCTGCAGGTGTAGCAATTGTCAACGGTGAAACTGCTAATAGTAGTTACTAACATTAATAATATTTTTTACGTTATGAAATAGAAGAGCAAAGGTGGACGGTCGTGATGACGGTCAAGTGGCTTATTACCACAGTCTATAAGGCTTGAAAAAGTCTTCTTAAAAGTGTCATTGAGCCAATTGGCTTGATATATATTTAGCAACTGTGTTGCTTATAAGTTTTTTAGGAGGGTTCATTTTCATGAACAAGAAAATTGTTGGTCTTGGACTTGCTGCAGTAGCAACATTAGCACTTGGTGCTTGTAGCCGTTCAAATTCATCTAGCTCTAGCTCTGATTCTAGCGTAAAAGCCGCTATTGTAACAGATACAGGTGGTGTTGATGATAAATCATTTAACCAATCAGCTTGGGAAGGTTTGCAAGCTTGGGGTAAAGAAAATGATTTAACAAAAGATACTGACTACACTTACTTCCAATCAGATAGCGAGTCAGACTATGCAACTAACCTTGATTCAGCTGTTTCAAACGGTTATAACTTGATTTTTGCTATTGGTTACAATCTTCATGATGCAGTTGAAGAAGCTGCCCCAGAAAACGAAGATGTTAACTATGTTATCATTGACGATACTGTTTCTGATCAAGATAACGTTGAAAGTGTCTTGTTTGCTGATAACGAAGGTGCTTATCTTGCAGGTATCGCAGCTGCTATGCAAACAAAAACAAAACACGTTGGATTTGTAGGTGGTGTTGAATCAGATACAATCACACGTTTTGAAGCTGGTTTCAAAGCTGGTGTGGCATCAGTTGATAGCTCAATCAAAGTTGATGTTCAATACGTGGGTTCTTACTCAGACTCTGCTAAAGGTAAAACAATCGCAGCTACTATGTACGCAGGTGGCGCAGATGTTATCTACCATGCCGCAGGTGGTTCTGGTACAGGTGTCTTCTCACAAGCCAAAGAAATCAATGAAAAATTAACAGCTGATAGCGACCAAAAAGTTTGGGTAATCGGTGTCGATCGTGACCAATCAGAAGAAGGTGACTACACATCATCTGATAACGTTGATTCTAACTTTGTTTTGACTTCTACAATTAAAGAAGTAGGACAAGTCGTTCAGGATATTTCTAACGAACAACTTAAAGGTGAAAAATTCAACGGAAACACAACAAAAACATATGGTCTTGCAGACGGTGGTGTTGATGTTGTCACAGACAACCTTTCTGATAGCATTAAAGAAGCGGTTGAAACTGCCAAGCAAAAAATCATCGATGGTGAAATCACTGTTGATGATGGTTTGAGTGATTAAAAATCATCATTCTTGAAGGAAGCGACCAAATAGGTCGCCTTTTTTCAGGGCTGAGGAAAATAGCAATTTTACCTCAGTTAAGTTCGTTAAAAAACTCTTTTTAGAGAATTTAGTGGGCTTAACTGACCTAAAATTATTAATTATTAGACTGAAAGGATCACATATGACACAAGAAAAAGTCATTGAAATGCGTGAAATTACTAAAAAATTTGGTGATTTTGTAGCTAATGACCATATCAATTTAGAAGTCAAAAAAGGTGAAATCCATGCCCTTCTTGGGGAAAATGGTGCCGGAAAATCGACTTTGATGAATATGCTTGCCGGTCTTTTACAACCAACAAGCGGTGAAATTTTAGTGAAGGGAGAAGTTGCTCACTTAGATTCACCTTCAAAATCAACTAAAATGGGAATCGGAATGGTTCACCAGCACTTTATGTTGGTTGAAGCTTTTACAGTGGCTGAAAATATTATTTTAGGTAACGAGGTAACCAAAAAAGGTGGGATTCTTAATCTAAAAAAAGCAACTGAAGAAATCAAAGAGTTATCTGAAAGATACGGTTTAGCAGTCGATCCGTCAGCTAAAATCTCAGATATTACTGTTGGAGCACAACAACGTGTTGAAATTTTAAAAACACTTTATCGCGGTGCCGATATCATTATCTTTGACGAACCAACAGCTGTTTTAACACCTTCTGAAATCGCTGAATTACTTGATATTATGCGTAACTTGGTTAAAGAAGGAAAATCAATCATCTTAATCACACATAAATTGGATGAAATTCGTGCCGTTGCTGATAGGGTCACAGTTATTCGTCACGGAAAATCTATTCAAACAGTACCAGTTGCTGATTCAACAAGTGAAGAATTAGCAGAGATGATGGTTGGACGTGCTGTCTCGTTTAAAACCGAAAAAATTCCTGCTAATCCAAAAGACGTTGTTCTTTCCGTTAAGGATTTAGTTGTTAACGAAAATCGTGGTGTTCCTGCGGTCAAAGAACTTTCTCTGGATGTCCGTGCAGGTGAGATTGTTGGTATTGCTGGTATCGATGGTAATGGGCAAAGTGAACTTGTTGAAGCAATCACTGGTCTTCGTAAGGTCGAATCAGGTAACGTCATCATTAAAGGCGTGGACATGACGAATGAACGTCCTCGTAAGATTACGGAATTAGGTGTTGGTCATGTTCCTGAAGATCGTCATCGTGATGGTATGGTTCTAGATATGACAATTGCTGAAAATATCGCTCTTCAAACATACTATAAAGAACCATTTAGTAAACACGGTTTCATGAACTATAATAAATTAAACGAACACGCCCGTGAGTTGATGGCAGAATTTGATGTCCGCGCTGCTAGTGAATTGGTAGCAGGCGGTGCGCTTTCTGGTGGTAACCAACAAAAAGCAGTTATCGCTCGTGAAATTGATCGTAATCCAGATTTGTTGATTGTTAACCAACCAACACGTGGACTAGACGTTGGTGCGATTGAATACATTCGCAAACGTCTTGTTGCTGAGCGTGATAAAGGAAAAGCTGTACTCGTTATTAGTTTTGAATTAGATGAAATCCTTGATGTTTCCGACCGTATTGCCGTTATTCATGATGGTAAAATTCAAGGTATCTTAGACGCTGCCCAAACCAATAAACAAGAACTTGGTATTTTGATGGCTGGCGGAAAAGTGGAAAAGGAGGATGCTAATGTCTAAGAAAACACAAAAATGGGCTGTTCCTTTAATTGCCGTTGTTCTCGGTATGTTATTAGGGGCAATCCTCATGCTTTGCTTTGGTTATAATCCTCTTTGGGGGTATAACGACCTACTTTATACTGCATTTGGTTCTATTAAAAATATCGGTGAAATCTTCCGTGCCATGGGTCCGCTTATCTTAATCGCTCTTGGTTTCTCGGTTGCTTCAAAAGCTGGTTTCTTCAACGTTGGACTTCCGGGTCAAGCTTTGATCGGTTGGGTAATGTCAGTGTGGTTCGCACTTTCTTTCCCTGATTTACCAAAACCAATTTCAGTGATTTGTACTATCGTTGTTGGACTTGTTGCTGGTGGTATCGCTGGTGCAATTCCTGGTATCTTGCGTGCATTCCTTGGAACAAGTGAAGTTATTGTCACAATTATGATGAACTATATCATTTTGTATTCAACACAGTACCTTATCCAAAATGTTTTTCCTGACAATATCATGCGTACAACAGAAGCAACTATCAAAGTTTCTGAAAATGCCTCTTATCAGACAGAATGGCTCTCAGCACTAACAAACAATTCACGTATGAATATTGGTATTTTCATCGCTTTTATCGCTGTTATTATCATCTGGTTTATGATGAAGAAAACAACACTTGGCTACGAAATCACATCTGTTGGTATTAACCCACATGCAGCAGAATATGCTGGTATGTCTGCTAAACGCCTAATTATCATTTCAATGATTATCTCAGGAGCACTTGCTGGTCTTGGTGGAACAGTAGAAGGTCTAGGAACATTTGAAAATGTTTATTCTCAAACAAGTTCATTAAGCATTGGTTGGGATGGTATGGCGGTTTCGCTTCTTGCGGTTAATAATGCTATTGGTATTCCATTTGCTGCGTTCTTGTATGCTGTTCTTTCAATTGGTAAAACAGGTATGATTGGTATTCCGTCAGAAGTTATTGACGTTGTTTCTGCTTTCATTATTTTCTTTGTTGGAGCAGATTATATGATCCGTCATTTTCTTAAAACTAAAAAAGTAGAAGGAGGAAAGTAAAATGAGTTTTACAACAATGTTAGCCCTATTAGTTTCTTCCATGTTAATCTATTCTGCACCTTTAATTTTTACTAGTATCGGCGGAACTTTCTCTGAACGTGCTGGTGTTGTAAATGTGGGACTTGAAGGGATTATGGTCATGGGGGCATTCTCTGGTGTTCTCTTTAACCTTAGCTTTGCAGATGTTTTCGGAAATGCTACACCATGGGTTGCCTCAATCGTTGCTGGATTCGTCGGTGTGCTTTACTCACTAATCCACGCTGTCGCAACAATTAATTTCCGAGCAGACCACGTTGTTTCTGGGACTGTATTGAATTTGATTGCACCTTCATTTGCAGTCTTTCAATGTCGTTACCTTTTTGGTAAAGGGCAGACGGATACCATCTCAGAAACATTTGGACGTTTTTCATTCCCAATTTTAAAAGATATCCCAGTTATTGGACAAATTTTCTTTAACAATACGTCATTGGTTGCTTACGTTGCCATTTTAGTGTCGTTTATTTCATGGTTTATCATTTTCAAAACACGTTTTGGACTTCGCTTGCGTTCTGTTGGTGAGCATCCACAAGCCGCTGATACGCTTGGAATCAATGTCTATCTTATGCGTTATGCTGGAGTTATGATTTCAGGTTTCTTTGGTGGTATCGGAGGTGCTGTTTACGCGCAAACGATCTCTAATAACTTTGCGGTTACAACAATCGCTGGTCCAGGTTTCATTGCTTTAGCTGCCATGATTTTTGGTCGTTGGAATCCAATCGGTGCAATGCTTTCAAGCTTGTTCTTTGGATTGTCACAGTCACTTGCGATTATTGGTGCACAATTGCCATTCTTCTCAAGTATCCCATCTGTTTACCTAAAAGTAGCACCATACGTTTTGACAATTGTCGTTTTGGCTGCCTTCTTCGGTAAAGCAGTAGCACCTAAGGCTGATGGTGTTAACTATATTAAATCTAAATAAAGTGAAAATAAGTTGGTTTTACCAGCTTATTTTTTTATAAGCAAATTATTTGTAAGCGTTTTATAGGTATGGTATATTAGTCATGTTAAATTTAATTAGTTAGAGGTTACTTTCTATGAGTAAAATTGTTGTTATTGGAGCAAATCATGCTGGTACAGCTTGCATAAAGACAATGTTAACCAATTATGGTACTGAAAATGAAGTAGTTGTTTTTGATCAAAATTCAAATATTTCATTTCTCGGTTGTGGTATGGCATTATGGATCGGAGAACAAATCGCTGGACCTGAAGGATTATTCTATTCAGACAAGGATGAATTAGAACAACTTGGTGCTAAAGTTTATATGAATTCTCCTGTGGAATCAATTGATTATGATAAAAAAGAAATCACAGCACTTATTGATGGGCAAAAACATTTTGAAACATATGATAAATTGATTTTTGCAACAGGCTCACAGCCAATCATCCCGCCAATTAAGGGTGTTAGCATGAAAGAAGATTCGCTTGAATTTGAATCAAAACTCGAAAACGTTCAATTTGTTAAACTTTATCAGAATGCTGAAGATGTTATTGAGAGGTTGAAAGAGAAAGCTATTTCTCGTGTAGCTGTCGTCGGAGCAGGCTATATCGGTGTTGAATTAGCAGAAGCTTTCCAACGCAAAGGAAAAGAAGTAACGCTTATCGACGTTGCAGAGACTTGTTTAGCTGGATATTATGACCGCGATTTGAGTGACGCAATGGCAAATAATTTACAAGAACACGGCATTCATTTAGCATTTGGAGAAGCTGTGCAGGAAATTACTGGTAAGACAAAAGTGGAAAAAATCATCACTGATAAATCAGAATATGATGTCGATATGGTTATTCTAGCGGTTGGTTTTCGTCCCAATACAGCATTGGCTCAAGATAAAATTAAATTGTTCCCAAATGGTGCCTTTTTAGTTGATAAATACCAAGAAACAAGTATGCCTGATGTCTATGCTATCGGTGATTGTGCTACGATTTATAACAATGCGACACAATCAACAGATTACATCGCCCTTGCTTCAAATGCTGTCCGTACAGGAATTGTTGCAGCACACAACGCTTGTGGTCATAAACTAGAAGGAGCAGGTGTTCAAGGCTCAAATGGTATTTCAATTTATGGCTTGAATATGGTTTCGACAGGATTGACTCTAGAAAAGGCAAAAGCAAAAGGCTTTGATGCTCTTGAAGTCGAGTATGTGGATAATCAAAAACCAGAATTCATTCAAAAAGATAATTTCCAAGTTACTCTAAAAATTGTTTATGATAAAACATCACGTGTCATTCTTGGTGCACAAATAATGGCGAAAAAAGACATCTCAATGGGAATTCACTTATTCTCTCTTGCTATCCAAGAACAAGTAACGATTGATAAACTTGCTTTAACAGACTTATTCTTCCTACCGCACTTCAACAAACCATACAACTATATTACAATGGCAGCATTGAATGCGAAATAAATAGAATACAAAAAAGCTATCCTGAATCAGGATAGCTTTTATTATGTTAAAAACTAGAATTAGTTTTTAGCTGCAGAAGCGAATTCTTCTTTAGAGAAAGCTTCGTCGATGATAGCTTTCAATTCTTTAGCAGAAGCTTCCATTTTTTGTTGTTCAGCGTCATTCAAAGGAATGTTAACTGGACGAACGATACCGTGAGCACCAACGATAGCTGGTTGACCGATGTAGCAGTCAGTTACGCCAGGGTATTGACCTTCTTGGAATACAGAAAGTGGAAGAACTGCATTTTCGTCATCAAGGATTGCTTTAGTGATACGAGCAAGCGCAACAGCGATACCGTAGAATGTAGCACCTTTTTTGTTGATGATTGAGTAAGCAGCGTCACGAACACCTTCGAAAAGTTCAACCAATTCAGCTTCGTTAACGTTTTGAACATCTTTAAGGTAGTTTTCAAGGTTTACACCTGCAACGTTAGCGTGTGACCAAACTGCAAATTCTGAGTCACCGTGTTCACCCATGATGTATGCGTGAACTGAACGTGCATCAACATCAAGTTTTTCAGCCAATGCTTGACGGAAACGAGCTGAGTCAAGTGAAGTACCTGAACCGATAACGCGTTCTTTAGGGAAACCAGAGAATTTCCATGTAGAGTAAGTCAAAACATCAACTGGGTTAGCAGCAACTAAGAAAATTCCGTTGAAACCAGATTTAACAACTTCAGTTACGATTGATTTGTTGATGGCAAGGTTTTTACCAACAAGGTCAAGACGAGTTTCACCTGGTTTTTGAGGTGCACCAGCAGTGATAACAACAAGGTCAGCATCTGCACAGTCTTCGTATTTAGCAGCGTAGATTTTTTTAGGTGAAGTGAAAGCAAGAGCGTGGCTAAGGTCTTCAGCATCCCCAACAGCTTTGTCAAACAATTGTGGGATTTCGATGATACCAAGTTCTTGTGCGATTCCTTGGTTTACAAGTGCGAATGCGTAAGATGAACCTACGGCACCGTCACCGACAAGGATAACTTTTTTGTGTTGTTTAGTTGCAGTCATTTATCTAAACATCTCCTTAATTTTTTTAGGGGCTCTCGCCCATACGATAATATTTTAACACGTTAAGTGAGATATGTCACGAACTAAATTGTAAAAACTTTGAAAAAAAGAAGAAAGCTAGTGATTCTGGCGAAAAAGCGCTATTTTTGCCAAAAATGTGGTATAATATAGTAGAGTTTTACACTAGAAAAGGAGTGTTTTTCCTTAATGCAGGATAAGAATTTAATTGACGTAAATTTGACTTCAGAAATGAAGACAAGCTTTATTGATTACGCCATGTCTGTTATTGTTGCTCGTGCGCTTCCTGATGTACGCGATGGATTAAAACCAGTTCATCGTCGTATTTTATATGGAATGAATGAGCTCGGTGTGACACCAGACAAACCTCATAAGAAATCTGCGCGTATCACTGGGGATGTTATGGGTAAATATCACCCACATGGTGATTCGTCTATTTATGAAGCCATGGTTCGTATGGCACAATGGTGGAGCTATCGTCATATGCTCGTTGATGGACATGGGAACTTCGGTTCTATGGATGGTGACGGTGCTGCCGCTCAGCGTTATACAGAAGCACGCATGAGCAAAATTGCTCTTGAAATGCTTCGTGATATTAACAAAAATACTGTTGACTTCCAAGATAACTACGATGGTAGTGAGCGTGAGCCGCTTGTTTTGCCGTCACGTTTTCCAAACTTGCTTGTTAACGGTGCTACAGGGATTGCCGTTGGTATGGCGACAAATATCCCACCGCACAACTTAGGAGAGTCTATTGACGCTGTCAAGCTGGTTATGGACAATCCCGACGTAACAACACGTGAATTAATGGAAGTCTTGCCTGGTCCTGACTTTCCAACAGGTGCACTTGTTATGGGTAAATCTGGTATTCGTAAAGCTTACGAAACAGGTAAAGGCTCAATCGTTTTACGTTCTCGTACTGAAATTGAAACAACTAAGAGCGGACGCGAACGTATCGTTGTCACAGAATTCCCATACGGTGTTAACAAGACAAAAGTGCACGAACACATTGTTCGCTTAGCGCAAGAAAAACGTATTGAAGGAATTACAGCTGTTCGTGATGAATCAAGCCGTGAAGGTATTCGTTTCATCATTGAAGTACGCCGTGATGCTTCAGCAAATGTTATCTTAAATAACTTGTTCAAATTAACTAGCTTGCAAACAAACTTTAGCTTTAACATGCTTGCTATTGAAAATGGTGTGCCAAAGATTCTTTCTTTGAAACAAATCATCGTTGATTATATTGAACACCAAAAAGAAGTTATTGTTCGTCGTACAGAATTTGATAAAGCTAAGGCTGAAAAACGCGCTCACATCTTAGAAGGTTTGCTAGTTGCACTTGACCACCTTGATGAGGTTATCAGCATTATCCGAAACAGTGAAACAGATGTGATTGCCCAAGGCGAATTGATGAGCCGTTTTGATTTGTCTGAACGTCAAAGTCAAGCTATCCTTGATATGCGTCTTCGTCGTTTGACAGGTTTGGAACGTGAAAAAATCCAAGCCGAATACGATGATTTACTTGCTTTGATTGCTGATTTAGCTGATATTTTGGCAAAACCAGAACGTGTTGTCGCGATCATCAAAGAAGAAATGGATGACATCAAGCGTAAATATGCTGACCCACGTCGTACAGAATTGATGGTTGGGGAAGTTCTTTCTCTTGAAGATGAAGACTTGATTGAAGAAGAAGACGTTCTTATCACTCTTTCAAATAAAGGGTATATTAAACGTTTAGCGCAAGATGAATTCCGTGCCCAAAAACGTGGTGGACGTGGTGTCCAAGGTACTGGTGTTAATGATGATGACTTTGTTCGTGAGTTGGTATCAACAAGCACTCATGACCATGTTTACTTTATGACAAACAAAGGTCGTGTTTATCGTTTGAAAGGTTACGAAATTCCAGAATATGGACGTACAGCCAAAGGATTACCAATTGTTAACCTTTTGAAATTAGATGAAGGCGAAATTGTTCAGACAATCATTAGTCAATCTGGACACGATGACAACGAAAGTTATCTTTTCTTCGTTACGCGTCAAGGGGTTGTTAAACGTACCAAAGAATCTGAATTTAGCAATATTCGTCAAAACGGACTAAAAGCCCTCAATCTTAAAGACGGTGATGAATTAATCAACGTTATCAGAACAAATGGTAACGACGATATTATTATCGGTACTAAAACTGGTTACAGCGTTCGTTTCAATGAGTCTGCCGTTCGTAGCATGAGCCGTTCTGCAACGGGTGTCCGTGGTGTCAATCTTCGTGAAGGTGATGAAGTGGTCGGAGCTTCACGCATTTCAGATGACCAAGAAGTGCTTGTTATCACTGAAAAAGGTTACGGAAAACGTACATTGGCTTCAGAATACCCAACTAAAGGTCGTGGCGGTAAAGGTATTAAGACTGCAAATATTACGGAAAAGAATGGTCAGTTAGCGGGGTTAGCAACCGTTAATGGGGACGAAGATATTATGGTTATTACTGACACAGGGGTTATTATTCGTACAAATGTTGCTAGCATCTCACAAACAGGTCGTGCCACACTAGGTGTTAAAATCATGAGACTTGACCAAGATGCTAAAATTATGACGTTTGCACTCGTTGAACCAGAAGAAGAGGAAGAAAAAACTGGAGAAGACCTAGAGTAGTATGGTAAAAAAAGAGAAAAAGACACATCGGTTTTGGAATACTCTTAGATTGTTTTTATGTTTGCTTTTATTGATTGTTGGCATAGCTTTGATTTTTCACAAATCTATTTGTAATTTTTTGATTGGTCAAGAGTCGAATCATTATCAAATTACTAAAGTTTCTAAAAAGAAAATCAAGGAAAATGAGAGTGCTGATGTTACTTATGATTTTTCATCAGTAGAACCTGTTTCCATTCAATCTGTTTTAAAAGCTCAGGCAAATAGTGCTAATCTGCCCGTTATTGGTGGCATAGCAGTGCCAGATGTTGGTATTAATTTGCCAATTTTTAAAGGACTAGGAAATACAGAATTATCCTATGGAGCTGGAACAATGAAAGAAAACCAAGTCATGGGTGGTGAAAATAACTATGCTCTAGCTAGTCATCACGTGTTTGGTTTGGTTGGTTCTTCCAAAATGCTTTTTTCTCCTCTAGAAAACGCAAAAGTGGGAATGAAAATTTATTTAACAGATAAATCAACTATTTACACTTATGTAATTACAGAGATTGAATCAGTTACCCCAGATCGCTCAGATGTTATTAATGATACTCCTGGACAATCTCAAGTGACGCTTGTTACCTGCATGGACCAAGACGCAACTGAACGTATTGTCGTTAAAGGAAATCTTGAATCTTCCGTAGCTTATAACGAGGCATCAGATGATATTCTTGAAGCATTTGAGTATTCCTATAATCAAATGACATTTTAAGGTAAAAGCTGGGACAACCCCAGCTTTTATTTCTTGTTAAGGAGAAAGGAGAAAATAATGAAATTAAATGCAGTTCACCATGTCGCACTCATTGTTTCTGACTATGAAAAATCACGTGATTTTTACGTCAATAAATTAGGTTTTGAAATTATTCGTGAAAATCATAGACCAGAGCGCCACGATTACAAACTTGATTTAAAATGTGGAACGATTGAATTAGAGATTTTCGGAAATAAGCTCAGCGATCCAGATTATGTTGCACCGCCAAAACGTGTTGGGCAACCTGAGTATCATATGGAGGCTTGTGGGCTACGTCATTTGGCTTTTTACGTCAATGATGTTGATGCTTACAAAGCTGAATTGGAAAGCATGGGAATTTATGTTCAGCCTGTGCGCTATGATGATTATACAGGTGAAAAAATGACTTTCTTTTTCGACCCAGATGGTCTGCCACTAGAATTACATGAGTAGTTTAGCAGGAGATAAAACAGTTTTTTTCAGACTGAATTCTCAATAAATGGTATAATAAGGTCTCTAAGAGAAAGGAAAATGATTAAGATGAAATTTAAAAAGACATTGATGGCTTGTGCTTTAGCAGTTTTATCTATTGTCACTGTTAATAGCGTCCAAGCGTCAAGTAACTCTGTTCAGGATGTCATTGATGAAACTTATGTTCAACCTGACTATGTTTTAGGATACTCTTTGTCAGACGACCAGCGCACACAAACGTTGGCTTTGTTAGGTTATGACAGTTCAACGGATACAAGCGTTAAGACTATTACAACAAGTGCCTATGCTAATATTATGAACGTCGCAGACGATTCTAGCTTGCAATTGTATTCATCTGTTAAAATTCAAAAATTAGGTTCTTCAGAGACTTTGACAGTTAATATTGTCACACCAGAGAATATTACAAAAGTTACCGAAGATATGTATCGAAATGCAGCTGTTACACTAGGTATTGAGCACGCAACTATTACAGTAGCTTCACCAATCGCTGTTACAGGTGAGTCAGCGTTAGCTGGGATTTATTATTCTTTAGAAGAAAATGGTGCTGATGTTTCTGATGAAAGTAAAGAATTAGCTCAAGAAGAGTTAGAAGCTCTATCGACTATCAACTCTGAGAATCAAGGAACAGATGGCTATGATGCTGACAAGTTGAACGTTGCCTTAACCGACATTAAATCAGCCGTTGCAGATGCTGGTGATGGCGTTTCAAAAGAAGATGTTCGTAAAATCGTTGAAGAAACCCTTGATAATTATGAGCTAAAAGATGTTTTGTCAAGTGACCAAATTACCTTGATTGTTAACTTTGCTTTTAACCTTTCAAAATCAAGTATCATTGATAGCAGTAGTTTTAAATCAACACTTGCTTCTTTGAAAGATAGCATTGTTTCAAATGCAAGTTCAACATTTAAGGGAATTAATCTTAATTTTGATGCCACAGACGCTTTGGAATCAAGTAAAGGCTTCCTAGCGAACATTTGGCAAGCAATTGTTAATTTCTTTAAAAATCTATTTAACTAAGTTGTAAATTTATGATTTTCCTCGCTTTGAAAAGCGGGGATTTTTAATGTTCATTTTTTTCAAACTTTTTCCTAAAATAAGGTTGACTTTCTGATAGGCAAGTTGTAAAATTAGGTTTACACAATTCAGAATTATCTGAATATTGAAAAGTTTATTTAGAAAGAGGTCTGTTTTATGACTGAAAATATAGAACAACAATCGAATTGGCGAACTAAGCTAAAAGCGCTTGGTCCAGGTATTTTGATGGCTTCTGCCGCGGTTGGCGGCTCACACATTGTATCTTCTACTCAGGCAGGAGCTATCTATGGCTGGCAATTAGCGCTAGTGATTTTTCTCATCAATATTTTCAAATACCCATTTTTCCGTTTTGGGTCACAATATACCATGGAAAATGACAAGAGTTTGATTGAAGGATATGCTGAAAAAGGTAAAGGTTGGTTAGCGATTTTCTTTGTTTTGAATATTTTCTCAGCTATCGTTAACACAGCAGGGGTCGGTATTCTTTGTGCAGCTATTCTTTACAACATTTTTCCAAATGGATTCGGGCTAAGCATTTCTCAATTAACAACAATTATCATCGTGATTATTTGGGCAATGTTGTTGATTGGTGGTTACAAATTCCTTGATTCGTTAGCAAAATGGGTCATGACAGCCTTGACAATTGCGACTGTTGTAGCTGTGGTTATTGCTCTATTTAAACACCGTGAATACGCACCAGATTTTGAAGCTCCTACGCCTTGGCGTATGGCAGCTCTGCCATTTATTGTATCATTGATGGGTTGGATGCCTTGTCCGATTGAAATTTCAGCAATCAACTCAATGTGGTCTGTCGAAAAGCGCAAACAAGTCAAAATGTCAGAAGCAGATGCTATTTTTGATTTCAATACTGGTTATATCGGAACAGCCATTTTAGCCCTCATTTTCTGTGCTTTGGGTGCCCTTATTCAATTTGGTTCAGGTGAAGAAGTACAAAGTGCTTCAGCAGCTTACATTGCTCAATTTGTCAATATGTACGCTTCTGTTCTTGGCGAATGGTCTCGTTTCTTGATTACGCTTATTGCTTTCCTATGTATTTTCGGAACGGTTATCACAGTTATTGACGGGTATTCACGTGCGAATAACGAAGCGCTTCGTCTACTTCTTGACAAAAAGGAAGCTTCTCAAAAAGCACTTTATGGTTGGATGACATTGACAGCAGTTATTGGATTGGTCATTGTTTATCTTTTTGCTGGTAATGTTGCAACAATGCTTCGCTTTGCAATGATTGCATCATTCATCACAACGCCATTCTTTGCTTATCTTAATTATTCATTAGTAAATAACAAAGAACATCAAGTTAAACCTTGGCTTAAAAGGTTATCAATCATTGGTCTTGTTTATCTATTTGGTTTCGCTTTATTCTTTATCATCGCATGGCTAACTGGTAACGTCTAATCTTGGTTCTTTGGCTATTTATATATTTGAGCACCTCATGATTATGAGGTGTTTTTTTGTTTGCATAAATATAATTATGTAACTAAGCTCTTTTAAATCCTTTTTACTTTAAAATGAATATAGTTATGAAGTAAAAACAACTCCCTCATGATAGAAGGAGTTGTTTTGATATTAATCAATCAATGATTATTTAACGAAATCGTTGATTTCTTTTTCGATATTAGCAATTTTAGCTTCTGCATCAGCTAAGTCTGTACCAACTGTAGCGATATAGAATTTGATTTTTGGTTCAGTACCTGAAGGGCGAACGGCAATCCAAGAATCGTCTGCAAGTGTGTATTTCAATACATTGCTTGGTGGAGTTGTCAATTTTTCAACGCCGTTTGCGCTTGTGGCTGTTTGAGCCAAGAAGTCTTCAGTTTTTACAATGTCAGTTGTGTTGAATTGTGCAGGAGCATTGTCACGGAATTTATCCATGATTTTCTTGATTTCAGCAGCTCCATCAACACCGCTAAGCGTAACTGAGATTGTTTTTTCTGCGAAGTATCCGTATTCTTTGTAGATTTCTTCGATACCGTCAGCCAATGTCAAACCACGTGAGCGGTAGTAAGCTGCGATTTCAGCAACGATAAGAACAGCTTGAACGGCATCTTTATCGCGTACGAATGGTTTAATGAGGTAACCGAAGCTTTCTTCGAAACCAAACATGTAAGTATGATTGTGTTTTTCTTCAAATTCTTGAATTTTTTCAGCGATAAATTTGAAACCAGTCAAGACATTAAACATTGTAGCGCCGTAGCTTTCAGCGATTTTTGTTACCAATTCAGTTGAAACGATTGATTTTGCCAAAGCCGCATTTTCTGGAAGAGTTCCAGCTGTTTTGTGAGCCTCAAGAATGTATTTAGCGATGATAGCACCGATTTGGTTACCAGAAAGGTTACGGTATGAACCGTCTGCTTGACGAATTTCAACACCGAGACGGTCAGCGTCTGGGTCAGTTGCGACAAGAACGTCAGCGTCAACTTTGCGACCAAGTTCTTCAGCAAGAGCAAAAGCTTCTTGGTTTTCTGGGTTTGGAGATTTTACAGTAGAGAAATCTGGGTCTGGAACAGCTTGAGCTTCAACAACTTGAACTGAATCAAAACCAGCTTGAGCAAGTGCGCGACGAGCAAGCATTTCACCAGTACCATGAAGTGGTGTGTAAACAATCTTCATGTCTTTACCGTATTCATCAATCAATTTTTGGTTGATGTTAACATCTTTAACTTCTTTAAGGTATTCAGCATCGACAGCTTCACCGATAACTTCGATAAGACCAGAAGCCTTGCTTTCTTCAAGGTCAGCCAATTCGATAGCAAACGGGTCTTCGATCGCACGGATAAAGTCAGTCAAAGCATCAGCGTCAGCTGGTGGCATTTGTCCACCGTCTTCACCATAAACTTTGTAACCGTTAAATGGAGCTGGGTTGTGACTAGCAGTTACCATGATACCTGCAAATGTGCCAAGATGACGAACTGCAAATGACAATTCCGGTGTTGGACGAAGTGATTCAAAGACATAAGTTTTAATACCATGTTTTGCTAAAACTTGAGCAGATTCAAATGCGAATTCTGGTGAGAAGTGGCGAGAATCGTAAGCAATCGCAACACCACGTTTTTTAACGTCTTCACCTTTAGTTTCGATGAGTTTTGCCAAACCTTCAGTTGCTTGGCGGACAACGTAGATGTTAATGCGGTTAGTACCAGCACCAATGATACCACGCATACCTGCAGTACCAAACTCAAGGTTTGTGTAGAAGGCGTCTTCTTTGGTCTTCTCATCCATGGCTACTAATTCTTCGCGGAGATAGTCAGGCAGTTCCGCAAAGTCAAGCCATTTTTGATAGTTTTCAGTGTAAGTCATAATGGAACTCCTTTTCTCTGTTCTTCTAAACGCTTTCATTATACCACTTTGTAAAAGATTTTTCTAGTCCTAATTTGAGATAAGTGAATATATTGATATATAAGGGTTTTGAGGGTTTTTTTCGAAGATTACGCAAACGGTTGTTTAACCCTTGAAAACACTCACTTTTTTGTGAAAAAACTTGAAAATTTTACTAGCTTTAAGTAAAAAATCACAAGCTTTTTAGCCCATGATTTTCAACGTTAATTTTTAATTTTTTGTAAACTTGGAACAAGTGCAAGTGTTAAAATGGCAGAAATAATCATTTCAGCGATAGCATTTGTTCCGAAAACGACAGCAAGCAGAGCTTGGATATTTCCGTTATAAACGTTTGAGAAGAGTAGGAAAATGCCTCCTAAAACGAAAATGGTATTTGTCATCGAACCAATCGCACCAGCGATAACGAGTCCAGTTCTATTATGTAACCATTTATAAACAAAATAAGGTGTTATACCGATTAGAATACGTGGAACAAGAGCAATGATTAGCGAAGCAAAATTCCCGTTTTCAACAAATGGAGAAAAGAGATAACTTGTTGGTAACAATGTCAGAGTGTTTACGGTAACACTCATAATCCCCATTAATCCACCTAGGATAGCGCCAATTCGTGGTCCATAGACAATAGAAGCGATAATAACTGGAACATGCACGAGCGTAGGCTTGATTGGAACAGGCCAAAGGTTAAACACTAAGCTTGTTAGAAAATTTATCACAAGCATAATAGCAAAGAAGATAGCAATAATAGCAACATCGGTTGCTGCTTTATTTTTTTTCATAATTCCTCCTAAATGGACTGAAAAATGTAGCATTTGGAATTTTTAGTTTTCCAAATGCCCAATTCATTATACAAATTTACAACTGTCTTGACAAGTATTGATTTTGATTTTTAGTTCTCAATGGTATCTTGAATTTTTTGAATGATAGCGTCTAATTCAGCAAGAGCACCACGTCCAACATCACCGCAGGCAAGCATGCTTGAACGCGGTTCAATTTCTTGATAACCGACTTCTTGCAAGATCTGTAAATTGCGTTGCGTTAGTGGATTGTCATACATCTTGGTATTCATAGCTGGCGCAATCAATTTTGGAGTATCTGTCGGCAAAGCTAGCGCAGTTGCTGTGACAATATTATCTGCGATACCATGAGCTAATTTAGCGATTGTATTAGCAGAAGCAGGAGCAACTACGAATAAGTCGGCTTGTTTTGCTAGTTCAATATGATTAACAACTTTTGGGTCGTCTTCTTTCATAATATCAAGATGAACAGGATTTTTTGATAAAACTTGCAATATTAGTGGCGTTATAAATTGCGTTGCAGCTTCAGTCATTAAAACGTGCACTTGATACCCTAATTTAGTTAACTGATTGCTTAAATCAGCTGCTTTATAGGCAGAAATGCTCCCTGAAACAGCCAGTACGATTGTTTTAGTCATGATTTGTCACCCTTTCAAAAATTAATTTAGCCAGCTCAGCTTTTGTTTCGGCTTCGGTTACGTCGTTTTCACTGAGCAAATAAGCGTGGTGCTGTGTCCCATTGATTTCATTTAAATCATTGGCGACGATATAGTGTGCTTTATTTTTCTTCAAACTAGCACGCGCCACCGCAAACAATTCATCCTTGCTGACGTTAACCAACAATTTAAAGCCAATCAGCATGATATCAGGATTCCATGTTTTGACCAAGCTGATAACCTTCGGTGTTTTCTTCAAAAAGAGCACTTGATAGTCTGCTTTAGATGAAATTTTTGATTCGGTATTTTGCTGTGTCAGCAAATCTGAAATATGCTCGGCATTTTCAACCTCATCTAAATCAGTCATATAAACTGGAGTGTAATCAGACACAGCCATGCTATGAATAAAAACGTCATGTGTTTTGACAAGTGGCTCTAAAGTTTCAACCAAACTGTCAACATTTGAGACGATATAGGTTGTCAAATGTGGTTGTTTTTGTGGTTTGACAGCTTCTTTGGTTGTTACTAAAGTCACCTCGTGTCCATTTTCTAAAAATATTTCTGCAATGTATTTTCCTAAACTTCCTGTTGCGTGATTAGTAATGCCACGAACAGAATCGATTTTTTCGGTTGTTCCACCAGATGTGATTAAGATTTTCATAGATTTATTGTACACAAAAACATTTTTTTCGTAAATTGTTTAATACAAAATCAAGAATTAAGTTTTCTTTTAGCTATTTTTCAGAAAATCTTTAGCCAAATTCGATAGGCTTAATTAAGCTTACGTTGCATGAAAGGAGGAGGCGATGAGATTTCTAAAAAAACATGCTTACACTTTGTTATTTAGCACAGCTTTATTATCTGCAAATGTTTATGTTCTTTTGAAAACATTTGTGATACCATCAGCGGTAACTAAAGTTGCTGCAGAAACAAGTAGCACGACGGCATCGACAGATACTGGTGAAGTGACGACAACAGACACTTCGTATCAAGATGATAATATCTCTATCACCATTACAACAGGAAATACAAGCAATACAACGTATTATGTAGCAGATATTACACTTTCTAGTGCAGATTATTTAAAAACAGCGTTAGCACAGGACACTTTTGGGACGAATATTACAGAAACCACGTCTAGTATAGCTTCAAGTAAAAATGCCATTTTTGCCATTAACGGTGATTATTACGGCGCTAATACGTCAGGTTATGTGATTAAAAACGGTGTGATATATCGTAGTACCAATCGACAATCTGATTATGATGATTTAGCTATCTATTCAGACGGTAGTTTTGGAACGTTTAACGAAAGTGACACGACAGCGCAGGAATTGCTAGACAGCGGTGTTGTCAATACCTTTGCTTTTGGTCCAACCCTTGTTTCAAATGGTCAAATTGCTGTTTCTGAATCTGAAGAAGTTGGACAAGCTATGGCAGAAAATCCACGAACAGCTATCGGAATTATCGAAACAGATGACGGTAGTCTGCATTACATCGTTATTGTTTCTGATGGTCGTACGGATGAGTCGGCTGGCTTGACCTTGTATGAAATGGCAGAGCTGATGCAATCTTATGGTGTGACGACAGCTTATAATTTGGATGGTGGTGGCTCATCAACCATGTATTTCAACGGTAAAGTCATTAACAATCCAACAACAAGTGGTAACACAATAGAAGAAAGAGCGGTGAGTGACATTGTTTACATCGGTTACTAAACGAACATTTGGCAGAGCAACCCTTGTTTATCTCGGCTTAACCATTTTTTGCATTGTATTTACCATTATTTATGAAAAATTCAGTTATGGTGAATCTTCCATTTTCATGCGATTAATGTTTCTAGCACCTTTAGCAGGAGCAGTGGTCTCATTTTTATCAGGTCTTAATTTGACTTGGATAACGAAACGCGGACCATTTCTTTTATTTAATTCAAGCTTAGCTATTATTGCTAGTGCTTGCTTGGTGAGAGGCATTATCGAAGTTTCTGGACGAACGAGTTCCTATGACCAACCGTATTGGTGGGCTGCACTTGCTTTTTCAGGTTTGAGCCTAGTCATAGGATTGCTTAGCCGAGACAAAAAACAACATTAACATATCAACGGATTAAAAGAACTGAGGAATTTTATGAAAACAAAACAGACATTATTATATAGCGTATGTGCGCTTACTTTGCTAAGTTTGGGCGCGTGTTCTCAAACAAGTAGCACATCATCAACGTCAAGTTCATCATCGACAGTAGCAAGTACAACGTCAGCAAGCACTTCGACAGATGCTAATACTGATTATTTCACTGAAACTGACTTAACATCAACCTACGACGAATCATCAGCATCAACGATTAAATTATCGGATTCATCAGCCAAAGTATCTGGTGACGGTGTTAGCGTGGATGGCTCAACAGTTACGATTTCTGAAGCAGGAACTTACATTGTTTCAGGTGAAAGTGACGGGGTTCAAATCAAAGTTACTGCCGCTGACTCTGACAAGGTTCAGATTGTTCTCAACGGTGTCACAATGACAGGAAGCGATGCTTTGATTGCAGTCACATCAGCCGATAAAGTGGTGATTACATCTGCAGACGGTACAACGAATACTTTGACGGACTCTGAACATACAACAGATGATTACAGTGCAGCCATTTACAGTAAAAGCGATTTAACCTTTAACGGTTCTGGAACATTGACTGTCGAAGGTAATTATAACAATGCTATCAAGGGAAGTGACGACGTTAAATTTACAGGCGGAACGTATAATATCACATCAACCGTTAAACATGCTATTTCGGCAAATGACGCTATCGATATTTATAATTCAACCCTTAATTTAACTTCTACCGAAGATGCTATTCATTCCGATAATGACGAAGATACTTCTTTAGGAAATATCTACATTCAATCAGGAAATATTACCATTAATGCAGGTGATGACGGTATCCACGCTTCTAATGACTTGGTGATTGATGGCGGAACAATCGATATTCAATCATGTGTCGAAGGTCTGGAAGGTAAGACTATCACAATCAACGACGGTACTATCTCAATTAACGCCTCAGATGACGGTATCAATGCGACAGACTGGGCATTTACAGGTGACGAAATGGAAGCACAAGATGGCGTTCTCATCACAATCAACGGCGGGGATATTACAATCAATATGGCAGACGGTGACACAGACGGTATTGACTCAAATGGTGATTTAGTAGTTAACGGTGGAACAATTAATATCACTGGACAATCAGCCTTTGACTTCAGTGGTAATGCAACTTACAATGGCGGCACTTTGATTGTCAACGGTGAAACAGAAACAGAAATTACTGAAAGTGGACCTGGTGCCGGCGGAGGTCCTGGTGGATTTTAAGAAATAGTTTTGGGTTCACAAGAAGAAAGGAATCTCTATTATGTACATTATCATTCCAGCTTATGAACCAGACCAGCGGCTTGTTCAAGTCGTACAAGATATCAAAGAAGAACTTCAAGCAGATATCATTGTTGTCAATGATGGTAGCGACGCTTCTTATGACACGTTTTATCATCAAGTTGAACAACTTGGGGCTACGGTGCTGATTCACCCCAACAATCTTGGAAAAGGTGCAGCGCTCAAGACAGCTTTTACGCATATTCAAAGCGTATCTGTCAATAGTGATATTATGATTACGGTTGATAGTGATGGGCAACATTTAATTAAAGATATTGTCAAAGTTGCACGTGCGACGCAACATCATCCAGAAAGCATCGTCCTTGGTGCGCGTGCTTTTGTCGGAAAAGTGCCTGCTAGAAGCCGTTTTGGAAATAAAGTAACGGCTCAACTTTTCCGATTAGTGACAGGAGTAGCCATTACTGATACTCAAACTGGCTTACGTGGTTTATCGACAGAATTAATCCCTTGGCTGTTATCGCTAAAAGGCGAACGTTTCGAGTATGAATTTAATATGTTGCTTGAAGCGGATCGGAGTGGCTATGATATTCATGAAGTTCCAATCGAAACGGTTTATATCGAAGGGAACGAAAGCTCTCATTTTCGACCAATTCAAGATTCTATTCGGATTTACAGCCCGTTTTTAAAATTCTCTGGCGCGTCTATTTTGGCAGCGATAGTTGATGCATTAGCATTATTTACGCTGGTCGCTTTAACTAAAAATCTCTTAATTTCTGTTATTTTAGCGCGCCTTATCAGTGCAACAACCCAATGCTTACTAAATGCAAATCTTGTTTTCAATCGAAGTAATCCACTTTTGATCTCGATTGTTCGGTATTTCTTATTAGTCGCTGTCATTTTGACTTGTAATTATTTTATGTTAAAAGTTCTGATTAGCATTGGACTTGGTTTAATTCTCTCAAAACTTTTGACCGAGACAATCCTCTTTATCCTAAGTTATCGTGTTCAGCGAAAATTTGTTTTCAATTAATTTAAAACTATTTTTCTAAATTTTAGAAACACAAAACACGAACATTAATTTTTATTCTAAGAAATAACGTGCGTTTTTGAAAAAGTATGTTATAATATTTTTATTAATCATTAACTAACTAGAGGAGAATCCCGTGAAATCTGATATCGAAATTGCACAAAGTGTCGAACTCAAACCAATCACAGAAGTTGTTGAAAAAGTCGGTATTACATTTGATGATATTGAACTTTATGGTAAATACAAAGCCAAATTATCTTTCGATAAAATCAAATCTGTTCAAGAAAACAAACCAGGTAAATTGGTTCTTGTAACAGCGATTAATCCAACACCGGCAGGTGAAGGAAAATCAACAATGTCAATCGGTCTTGCTGATGCTTTAAATAAAATCGGCAAAAAAACTATGCTTGCTTTGCGTGAACCATCCCTTGGTCCTGTCATGGGAATCAAAGGTGGAGCAGCAGGTGGTGGTTACGCCCAAGTTCTTCCAATGGAAGATATTAACCTCCATTTTACGGGTGATATGCATGCGATTACGACGGCAAACAATGCCCTTTCAGCAATTATCGATAATCACCTTCATCAAGGAAACGAGCTTGGCATTGACCAACGTCGTATTATTTGGAAACGTGTTGTTGACCTCAATGACCGCGCCCTTCGTCATGTCACAATTGGTCTTGGCAGCCCTGTTAACGGTATTCCACGTGAAGACGGCTTTGACATCACTGTTGCCTCAGAAATCATGGCAATCTTGTGCTTAGCAACTGATATCAACGATTTGAAAGAACGTTTGGCAAATATCGTGGTTGCTTACCGTTATGACCGTACACCAGTTTACGTTCGTGATCTTAAAGTCGAGGGTGCTTTGACACTTATCCTTAAAGACGCTATCAAACCAAACCTTGTTCAAACGATCTACGGAACACCAGCTTTTGTTCACGGCGGACCATTTGCCAACATTGCTCATGGTTGTAACTCAGTTCTTGCAACAGCAACAGCGCTTCGCTTAGCTGATTACACAATCACAGAAGCAGGGTTTGGTGCTGACCTTGGTGCTGAAAAATTCCTTGATATCAAAACACCAAATCTTCCAACAACACCAGATGCGGTTGTTATTGTTGCTACAATTCGTGCCCTTAAAATGCATGGTGGCGTAGCTAAAACAGATCTTGGTGAAGAAAATGTTGAAGCGGTTCGCACTGGATTTGCTAACCTTAAACGTCACGTTGAAAATGTTCGTAAATTTGGCGTACCAGCAGTCGTAGCAATCAATGAATTTGTCGCAGATACTGAAGCTGAAATTGCTGCGCTTAAAGAACTTTGCGCTGAAATCGATGTTCCAGTAGAACTTGCTAGCGTTTGGGCCAATGGTGCTGACGGCGGTATCGACCTTGCCAATGCTGTTGTTAATGCTGTTGAAAATGGTAATGCCGATTACAAACGTCTTTATTCAGATGAAGATTCTCTTGAAGAAAAAGTCACTAAAATCGTGACTGAAATCTATGGCGGTGACAAAGTTATCTTTGGCAAGAAAGCCAAAACACAATTAAAACAATTTGCCCAATTCGGCTGGGATAAATTGCCAGTTTGTATGGCTAAAACACAATACAGCTTCTCTGATAACCAAGCACTCCTCGGAGCACCAGAAGGCTTTGATATCACAATCCGAGAATTTGTACCAAAAACTGGTGCAGGCTTCATTGTCGCTCTCACAGGTGATGTGATGACAATGCCTGGTTTACCTAAAAAACCAGCTGCACTTAACATGGACGTCGCTGAAGACGGCACAGCTATCGGATTATTCTAAAATCAACATAGTCAAAAAGTCAACCTCGGTTGGCTTTTTTTAGTTCTGGTTTTTCAATAGGAAAACGAGGTGGAAAATATGATATAATGGTTAACAAGAACAGATGAACATGGAGGTTATGATTATCGAAAATAAAAACAAAGATAAAGCTATGCGCTTGTTGGACAAGAGCCGACGTAGTTTTCTTCGAGGGATTTTTAGTCGAACAACCGTTATTTCTGTTCTCTTGATACTGCAACTATTTTTCTTGATAGCTTCCTTTGCTTGGCTTGATCAATACCGCATTTGGATGGAAATTATTGAGCGTGCTTTGGCTATTACAGCTGTTTTGTATTTGGTAAATAGTGAAATGGATGCTCTCTCGCGCGTCACATGGCTGATTTTGGTTATGATTGCGCCATTATTAGGGTCACTTTTTCTCATTTACACTAAACTTGACTGGGGCTATCGTGGGCTCAAGCAACGAATGAACGAATTGGTTGATAGCAGTGCTAAATATTTGCCAGACAATCAAGAGATTTTGAAAGTTTTAAAAGGTAACACATCGACGACCTATCATTTAGTACAATATTTTGACCGCAGCCGTGGAAATTTCCCAGCTTATCAAAATACAGAGGTTACTTATTTTCCGATTGGCGAAGCTTTTTTTGAAGAATTAAAAAAACAGCTACTTAAAGCCGAAAAGTACATTTTTATGGAATTTTTCATCATCGCTGAAGGAGTTATGTGGGGGGAAATTCTTAGTATTCTCGAGCAAAAAGTGAAAGAAGGCGTTGAAGTTCGTGTTCTTTATGACGGCATGATTGAATTTTCAACCTTGTCTTTTGACTACACACAACGTTTGAAAAAACTAGGAATTCAAGCAAAGGCATTTTCACCGATTTCACCATTTATCTCGACTTATTATAATTACCGTGACCACCGAAAAATCATTGTTATCGACGGTAAAGTCGGCTTCACAGGTGGCGTGAATTTGGCAGATGAATACATTAATAAATTAGAACGTTTTGGTCATTGGAAAGATACTGCAATCATGCTTGAGGGCGAAGCTGTTAACAGTTTTGTCGTGCTTTTCTTGCAAATGTGGTCTGTAACCGAAAAAGAATTGGTTATTGAACCTTATCTAGTTGAACATGATAAATCAAGGCGTGCCAACGGCTATGTCATTCCTTACGGAGATTCTCCTTTGGATACCGATAAAGTAGGAGAAAATGTTTATATCGACATCCTCAATCACGCCAGAGATTACGTTTATATCATGACACCTTACCTGATTTTGGATAGTGAAATGGAGCATGCTATCTGCTTTGCAGCTGAACGTGGTGTAGATGTCCGAATTATTATGCCAGGAATTCCTGACAAACCAATTCCATATGCTCTAGCCAAGACTTATTTCAGCAAACTCATGCGCTCTGGTGTTAAAATTTACCTTTATAAACCAGGTTTTGTTCATGCTAAAGTCTTTATTAGCGATGATAGCAAGGCTGTTGTTGGGACAATTAACCTTGATTACCGTAGTTTGTATCACCATTTTGAATGTGCTACCTATATGTACAAAGTTGATGCCATTCAAGATATTTATAAGGACTGTATGCAAACTCTAAAAGACTGCAAACGTGTTACCCCTGAAATGGTTAACAACCGCCCAGCACACGAAAAAATCATCGGACTCCTTGTCAAAACCATCGCACCGTTGATGTAGGAGTAACTCTTTGCAAATCTTACTATCTGTGATATACTAGTTGCATGCGATGAGCCGAATTAACTCAATTTGAGAGTTTATTTGCGCAGAGGAGGTCATTCTAGTTCGACTAGAAACGCAGGAGCGGACTTTGACAATTTGTGTGAACCTTTTTGTCACACTCGTTTGAGTGCCTCGTTTCCCTACTTTTTGGTAGGGATTTTTTTGTTGTCAAAATATTTTTAAAATTAAGTAAAATTCAGTCTTTTCTTTTACCTCAAAAAATTGTATAATGTATCTACTATAATTTTTTAGAAAATTGAGAATAGTACACTATTTTTCAGGAAGAGGTATTGAAATGGGCTATACAGTCGCTGTCGTTGGTGCCACAGGCGCCGTTGGAACTCGCATGATTCAACAATTAGAACAATCAACACTCCCTATTGACAAAGTACGTCTTTTGTCATCTTCACGTTCTGCTGGAAAAGTATTGAAGTATAAGGGACAAGATGTTACTGTTGAATTGACAACCGAAGATTCATTTGAAGGCGTTGATATTGCTCTTTTCTCTGCAGGTGGTTCAGTTTCAGCAAAATTCGCTCCATATGCTGTTAAAGCAGGAGCAGTTGTTGTCGATAACACATCATATTTCCGTCAAAATCCAGATGTGCCACTTGTCGTACCTGAAGTCAATGCTCACGCTTTGGATGCTCACAACGGTATCATTGCTTGTCCAAATTGTTCAACTATCCAAATGATGGTTGCTTTGGAACCTGTCCGCCAAAAATGGGGCTTGAGCCGTATTATCGTCTCAACATACCAAGCTGTATCTGGTGCAGGTCAATCAGCTATTAACGAAACTATTCGTGAAATCAAAGAAGTAGTCAATGACGGTGCTGAACCAAAAGATGTTCACGCTGATATTTTACCATGCGGTGGTGATAAGAAACACTTCCCAATCGCATTTAACGCTCTTGCGCAAATTGATGTCTTTACTGACAATGACTACACTTACGAAGAAATGAAAATGACAAACGAAACGAAGAAAATCATGGAAGAACCAGGCCTTCCAGTTTCTGCAACTTGTGTTCGTGTGCCAGTTCTTTTCTCTCATTCCGAATCTGTTTACATCGAAACAAAAGAAGTGGCACCAATTGAAGAAGTTAAAGCGGCAATTGCTGCCTTCCCAGGAGCTGTCCTTGAAGATGATGTTGCTAATCAAGTTTACCCACAAGCTGCTAATGCTGTTGGCAAACGCGAAACATTCGTTGGTCGTATCCGTAAAGACTTAGACGTTGAAAATGGTATCCATATGTGGGTTGTTTCAGACAACCTTCTTAAAGGTGCAGCATGGAATTCTGTTCAAATTGCTGAAACTCTCCATGAACGTGGTCTTGTACACCCAACTAAAGAACTTAAATTTGAACTCAAATAATCATAAATAACTCAAGCCAGTTTCCTAGGAGACTGGTCTTTGAGCATATTTACTGTAAACAAATCCCTAAATCTCACACAATTAACAGAATAGGAGATTACTATGGCTATTGAAGATTTAAGAAATGTAAAAATCATCACTGCGATGATTACCCCATTTAATGCCGACGGATCAATTAATTTTGATGCTCTGCCAAAACTTGTTGAACATTTGCTTGCTCACCACACTGACGGAATCTTGTTAGCGGGAACAACTGCTGAAAGTCCAACACTAACCCACGATGAAGAATTAGAGCTTTTCGCTGCTGTTCAAAAAATCGTTAATGGTCGTGTGCCGTTAATCGCTGGTGTTGGTACAAATGACACACGTGATTCTATCGAATTTGCGCGCGAAGTAGCTGCATTTGGTGGCTTTGCTGCTGGTCTTGCTATTGTTCCTTATTATAACAAACCGTCTCAAGAAGGTATGTATCAACATTTTAAAGCAATTGCCGATGCGAGCGAGCTTCCAATTATCATTTATAATATTCCTGGTCGTGTTGTTGTTGAAATGACACCAGAAACCATGTTGCGTTTGGCTGAACACCCAAATATTATTGGTGTGAAAGAATGTACAAGCCTTGCTAATATGGCTTACCTTATCGAGCACAAGCCTGATGATTTCCTGATTTATACAGGTGAGGACGGCGACGCTTTCCATGCGATGAATCTTGGGGCTGACGGTGTTATTTCTGTTGCCTCTCACGTTAACGGTGACGAAATGCACGAAATGCTTACAGCGATTGAAAACAGCGATATTAAAAAAGCGGCAGCTATCCAACGTCAATTCATTCCGAAAGTCAATGCATTGTTCTCTTATCCTAGTCCTGCACCAGTCAAAGCGGTGTTGAATTACCTTGGGTTTGAAACTGGTCCATTGCGTTTACCATTGGTATCATGCCCACCAGAAGATGCAAAACGCATTATCGACGTTGTTATTGACGGTGATGTTGAAGCTACCAAAGAAACAGTCACAGGCGTTTTGCGTCCAGATTATTAATGTAAACATAAAAATCCTCAGAAAGCTAAATTTCTGGGGATTCTTTGCATTATCAGAACTTAAACTGTTTACTGAATAGATTATTTTGCAATAATATTTAGCATTTCTGATAGATGATTATCATTTGGAATTTGGATAAAACGCTTTTGAGGAGTTGTCAGATAACTATTTTCTAAATAATTGATTTTATTGGTAAATTTGAGTTCTCCTAAATGTCTATCTTGTGGCAATTCAATCAGAAAGTGCTGGAGCGATACGCTGTAATGCTGAATATTTGGAAATTGTGAGAGAAGCACGGTCGTTCTAGCGACTTGTTCATGAAAGACCTGACTCAGATAATTCAGATTTTTTTCAAACATGCCACTATCCAAATAGAGAGACAAGGCTTTTTGCATAATGAGATTGGTGTCATAGTCAATCATTTTTTTGTGTTCTAGAAAAGCTTGCATTAGTGGCTGAGGAAGCACAATTGTCCCAAGACGCAAAGCTGGGAAAATGGTCATTGAAAATGATTTTAAGTAGATAACATGACCTGACGTATCATAATAATGCAAGGGCAAATCCGTTGATTTCGTGAAATCTCCCATGTAATCATCTTCAATGATGTAAACGTCATATTTTTGAGCTAATTCTACAATTTTTTGCTTTTCAGCTGGGGTATAAGATAACCCGAGTGGGTTTGAAAATCGTGAAATCGTGTAGAAAAACTTGATGTCTTGCGTTTTAAATAATCGTTCTAATGCCGTCAAATCAATGCCGTTAAAATCACGCTCAATCGTCTGGTAAGGAAGATTTTGTGAAGCCACCAAATCAATCATACGGTGATAAGTCGGCTGTTCTAAGAGAATCGTTGTCTTTTTATTTGGAAATGAAACTTGTGAAAGAATATAAAGTGCTTGTTGGGTTCCTGAAGTGACTAAAATATCGTTTTCCTTAGCATAAATAGCCCCTTTTTCCAAGTAGTTTTTTAAGGATAGAATCAATTCTTGCAACCCTTGTTGTTGATAGTAGTAGTTAAAAAGGTAATTTTCGCGATTAACTAACGTTTCTGTCAAACACGTCGTGAAATCCTCGTACGCCATGTTATTATATTCTGTCAAACTCAAATTAAGTGGTTCTTCTTTTTGACTTTTGCCTTCAAGAACATAATAACCGCTTTTGTTGACAACATAGATGTAATTTTTAAATTTGAGTTCCAAGAGTGCCCGTTGTACCGTGTCTTTGCTGCAATGATAGCTTTGACTAAGGGTACGAATTGAAGGGATTTTATCCCCTTTTTTTAAGATTCCAGATTCGATTTGTTCTACAATAGCCGTCATGATTTCTTGATATTTACTTGTCATAGACTGTCCCCGTACAGTTTTTAATTGTTTCTATTGTATTATAAAGTGAATTTTCTTACAATATTTTTAATCTCTTAATCTAAAGATATCGCTATTTTAGAGAAAAGATTAGAAAGTTGCTTTTTATGAAGAATCCTACAAAGTCAGTTATCGTTGCCAATGATATTGTCGGTTTAGGCAAGGTCGCCTTGTCAACGGCCTTACCTGTTTTGTCAGCTTGTCAGATTGAGGTCATTCCGTTGCCAACAGTGCTTTTATCATCGCATACAGGTGGTTTTGAAAATATTAGCATTATAGAATTGAATCAAGCGACAACAGGCTTTTTAACCCAGTGGAATACCATAAATTTTTCTGTTGATGGCTTGATGACTGGTTATTTCAACTCTCAAAAACAATTACATCAAATAGCAGAATTTGCTAAGCAAAGAAAACTGGTACGTTTTGTTGACCCTATCATGGCTGACAATGGGCGTTTGTATGCAGGCTATCAGCAAGATTTTGTGACCGTCATGCAGCAATTTTGCCAGAATGCTGATGTCATTACGCCAAACATTACTGAAGCTTGTTTACTAGCAGATGTTCCTTATCTCGGTGAAGATTATACAAGAAAAGATATTGAAGAATTGCTTTTAAGGCTTAAAAAATTTCATAATAAGCACGTGATTTTAACGGGTGTTTCTTTTGAAACAGGGCAAATCGGATTAGCACATTTCAATCAACAGAGCGGCAGCATCACTTATCATATGTCTAAAGCTTATCCGCACCATTTTTTGGAACAGGTGATTTATTGTGTGCTGTTTTGGGAGCTGGTTATTTTCATGGCTTATCGTTGGATAAAACAGCAGAAGTAGCGCTTGATTTTATTGATAAAACCTTGCAATTGACTTTAGAGTTGAAACGAGATTTGAAATTAGGACTTTGTTATGAACCTTATTTGTTGGATTTAGCCATTCAAATGAAGCACTTGAAGGAGGAAAAAGAATGAAACATCTCACTACACGTCAACTTGTCGAATTAAGCTTATATGCGGCTTTAATTTTCATCAGTGTCCAATTTTTGCGTATTCCTCTTGGAGCTCAATTTGTCCATTTCGGAAATGCTTTAGTGGTTGTTGCAGTTTTACTTTACGGTTCACGATTAGGTGCGCTAGTAGCAGCTATCGGACTAGGTTTATTCGATGTGTTAAATGGATACGCTGCAGAAGTTTGGATTACCATATTAGAGTCTTTGATAGTTTGTCTGGTTCTTCATTTTGTGTTTGAAAAATTAATGCACTCTGATGATAAAACGCGCAACGTTATCATTGTTGGGATAGTTGCAGCGATAACAAAAATTATTAGTAATCTTGCCAAATACACGATTATCAATAGCATTGTCGGTGGTCTCCAGTTTCAAGTCGCTTTCCTAGCAGCCTTGGTTAAAATCGGTGGCACATTCGGTTCAGCTCTGGTAACGATTATCTCTGTTCCAATTCTCTACCCAATTCTCAAACAAATCTTTTTACATCACACACAACCCAAAACCATTTCTGAATGATTTTTCAAGCTCTTGAACAAGAGCTTTTTTACTTACTGAAAATCAACGTTTTCATAAAAGAAAGCATTGATTTAGGTTTTAAACTCATGCTATAATTGAAAAGATTATTTGAAAATTAGGCTGCTAGCGCAGCTATTTTCAATAAAAAACGAATGAAAGTATGTAAGTAATGAGTATTTTAGAAGTTAAACATTTAAGTCATGGTTTTGGTGAGCGCACGATTTTTGAGGATGTCTCATTTCGTCTGTTAAAAGGGGAGCATATCGGTCTTGTCGGAGCCAATGGTGAAGGAAAATCAACCTTTATGAGCATTGTTACTGGTCATTTGCAGCCAGATGAGGGAAAAGTAGAGTGGTCAAAATACGTAACGGCTGGTTATTTGGATCAACACACGGTTCTTGAGGCAGGAATGAGCGTGCGTGACGTTTTGCGAACAGCTTTTGATGAGCTTTTCAAGACAGAAGCACGTATCAACGAGATTTATATGTCTATGGCGGATGATGGCGCTGATATGGACGCTTTGATGGAAGAAGTAGGGGAACTACAAGACCGTCTGGAATCACGTGATTTTTACACCCTAGACGCTAAAATCGATGAAGTCGCGCGTGCCCTTGGTGTGATGGATTTCGGTATGGATTCTGATGTTACCGAACTTTCTGGTGGGCAACGTACCAAGGTGTTATTGGCAAAACTGTTGCTTGAAAAGCCAGATATCTTACTTTTGGACGAACCGACTAACTACCTTGATGCCGAACACATCGAATGGTTGAAACGTTATTTACAGAATTACGAGAATGCCTTTGTCTTGATTTCACATGACATTCCATTCTTAAATGATGTTATCAATATCGTTTATCATGTGGAAAATCATGATTTGGTGCGTTATACTGGTGATTATGATAATTTCCAAGCTGTTTATGCCATGAAAAAAGCACAATTAGAAGCAGCTTATGAACGTCAACAGAAAGAAATCGCAGACTTGCAAGATTTTGTTAATCGTAACAAGGCGCGTGTTGCAACACGTAATATGGCAATGTCACGTCAGAAAAAATTGGATAAGATGGAACGCATCGAATTACAATCTGAAAAGCCGAAACCCTCTTTTGAATTTAAAGAGTCACGTACACCAAGTCGTTTCATCTTCCAGACACAAGATTTAGAAATTGGTTATGACCACCCATTGACAAAACCACTCAATCTCACTTTTGAGCGCAATCAGAAAGTGGCTATCATTGGTGCCAATGGTATCGGTAAAACGACTTTGCTGAAAAGCTTGCTTGGTATTATTCCACCAATTTCAGGTAGTGTTGAACGCGGCGATTATATCGAACTTGGTTATTTTGAACAAGAAGTTGTAGCAGGAAACCGCCAAACGCCGCTCGAAGCTGTTTGGGATGCTTTCCCAGCACTCAATCAAGCAGAAGTCCGTGCAGCCCTTGCACGTTGTGGATTGACTTCAAAACACATTGAAAGTCAAATTCAGGTGCTCTCAGGTGGTGAACAAGCCAAAGTTCGCTTCTGTTTATTAATGAATCGTGAAAATAACGTTCTTGTCCTTGACGAACCAACCAACCACTTGGACGTTGATGCCAAAGAAGAACTCAAACGTGCCTTAAAAGCCTACAAAGGAAGCATTCTCATGGTTTGTCACGAACCTGATTTTTACGAAGGTTGGACAGAAGTCTGGGACTTTAACGAACTTATGTAACATATAAAAAAAGAGACATTGCGTCTCTTTTTTTGATTTTCTGAACAAATTCTGAAAAATATAATGTACATTATCAGTGAAAGGGAGGAAAATAATATGCGAGTCAAAGTGACAAATCTTCAAAAATCATACAAAGACCGAGATATTTTAAAAGATATTTCTTTTACCATTAAATCAGGAACCATTTGTGGGCTTTTAGGGGTCAACGGAGCGGGAAAATCAACGATTATGAAAATTCTTTTCGGTCTAGAAAAGCCAAGTTCAGGAAATATATTGTTTGATGAGAAAACACCACAAGAAATCAAAAAATCTGATGAAAAATTAGGAGCGTTAATTGAATCGCCAGCCATTTATATGAATTTATCGGCATTTGAGAATTTAAAAACGCGAGCTCTTCTTTATGATATTCCTGATTCAAAAATAAAGGAAACACTTGCTTTAATTGGTTTAGCTGATACAGGACGAAAGAAGGCAGGAAAATTTTCGTTGGGAATGAAGCAACGCTTAGGGATTGGAATGGCAATTATCACAAATCCTGAGTTTTTGATTTTAGATGAACCAACCAACGGTTTAGACCCAGATGGTATTCAAGAACTTTTAGAATTAATAACATCACTAAAAAGACAAGGAATGACTATTCTGATTTCAAGTCATCAATTGCATGAGATTAGTCAGGTGGCAGATGATATCATGATTTTACACAACGGAGAAATTCGTTATAATCAGCCAAATCATCATCAAGATTTAGGAAATCTATTCTTTACTATCGTTCACGGAGGACATTGAAAATGAATAAAGTTTTACAATCAGAGATGTTAAAACGTAAAAAAGGGATTTATGGTAAATTGTGTTTTATTATTCCACTTATTTCTGTCTTTATCGCATTCTTACTTTGTGGCCCCTCTCTTTTAGAAAGTTTTTCGATTTATTGGTGGGAAGCTTTGTTTCTTTTTACATTGATTGGGTTATTTTTTACTTATGACCAGAAAGAAGAAGAGGGAGCAGGGCATTTTCAGAACATTATTCTTGGGCAGCTAACCTATCGTATTCAAATCACAAAAATCATTTTAACGGTTAAAGACCTTATCCTTGCAAGTCTTTTCTTTCTTTTGATTTTATATCTGGTTTCAATTCTTTTTAGTGGAATAATGATATTAGATATCATTCGTGATATAGAGGTACTTTTCTTTATTTTAGTAGCTTCACTTTGGAATATTCCAATGCTATATTATCTGTCAACATGGTTTAATAATTATGTATTGTTAGTGCTGAATGCCTTGGCATGCTTATTATTAGCGCCATTTTTAGCACAAACTTCTTTTTGGTATCTCTTTCCATACACTTATCACTATAAAATTTCACAAGTTCTCATTCATTTGAAACCCTCTGGGGATTTAGAAAACTTAAATGTTTCTCACCCTTTTTCGGTGCTTTTTATTGCTAGTGTTCTATCTATAATTCTATTCGGATTATTTATTAAATTATTGCGGGAGGAAAAACGTGTTTAAAGCTTTCAAAAGTGAGGTGTTAAAACTAAAACATTCATTTACTTTATATCTTATAAGCGGTGTTTTTGTAGTCGAATTGCTTACAGTTCCCGCATATCTTGCCATAAGCCGTAATGTCTATGCTACTCAAGCAGCAATTTATTTTCCAGTGATGGGATATTGTTTATTGCTGTCTATTGTGGCTCTTCAAACGTTTGAACAAGAAGAAAAAGCCAATCATTGGCAAAATGTCAATTGTACTCAGAAAAGGCTAATATGGATAAGCAAATTGGTAACTATTGATTTTCTGCTCTTTTTACCAAGTGTACTACTGTGGCAACTGATTGGAGTAGTAGTGAACCAGACCGTCTATGCTAATTACGTAGGCTTTGTGACGTGGCTTTTATTGATATTTCTTAATCATTTTCATCACTTATTACTGACGATATTTTCTAGTAGAAGCCTAACTATCATCATTGCTTTTGTCGAATGTCTTTTCATCCTTTTTGCTTCAAATGGTGTCTTTGTAAATTATTTTTGGATACCGATAGCCTTGCCAGTTAACGCTATTTTAGCTTATGGAAATAGCCGAGCAACACAGATTATCTGGGCATTGATAGGGTGGATTGTCGTTTGTGTCATTTTCAACGTTATAACATTAAAAATTCCGAAAAATCACTCATAAATTAACCTTTTATAGTAAAATAAAAACAAATACATACGAGGTGAAAAAGTTGTATAAAGTTTTAGTTATTGATGACGATTTTGAAATTTTAAAATTAATGAAGAATATCCTTGAATTGCAGAATTTTTCTGTTACAACCTATCAGAAAATAGAACTGCCTATTAGATTAGCTGATTTTACAGGATACGACCTTATTTTACTTGATGTTATGATGCCTGATATAGATGGAATGGAGCTATGCCAAACCATTCGCAACCATATTACAACACCAATTATTTTTGTTAGTGCAAAAGATAATGAAAATGATATTATTAAAGGGTTAAATCTTGGCGGTGATGATTATATCACTAAACCTTTTAGCATCAAACAATTAGTTGCTAAAATTGAAGCACATTTAAAAAGAGAAGAACGTTCCAAGCAAGCCAAAAAAGCTTTTCAAGAATTTAAACGTGAATTTTCATCAATTACAGTATATCTTCAAGAAAAGAGAATTTGTGTTAATAAAAATCAAGTCCCGCTAACCAATCGCGAATATGCTATTTTGGAATTGCTATCTAGCCAACCTAAAAAAGTGTTTACACGTGAGAATATTTACGAACACGTTTATAACGATGATTCGGATGCTTTGTTTAGGTCGATTTCAGAATATGTTTATCAAATTCGTCAAAAATTTTCAGTTTACGGTATTAATCCGATAAAGACAGTCAGAGGAGTAGGATATCAGTGGCATGACTAAAAAACTAAAGATAAAAACCCTGAGACAACGGATATTACAAACCGTTATGGAAATCATTATTGGAATCATTCTAGTGGCAATCAGCATTTTTATCATAACCGATATCTTGGCTTATACCAATCAAATCACTTCTGCTAGCAATCAGTTAACTATCACTATTTCTGATAAAGCAAGTAAAAATGATATTATCCAAGAAATGAAAAACATTCCTTATGATTATATATTATATGACAAGAATTCAGGTAAAATCATTAACCAAACGAATGTTTCAAACGATTTTACAAATTATCAAAAAGCGTTTGAAACCAAGCAGATCGTCAACGCAAGTGACGGTGTTGCCTATATCAACGTTGAAAATACTAATTATTCATTAATTGTCAGAAAACCTAGTATTCCAGAATTTGCGAATCATACATTACGGCATATCTCCTATAATTCATTGACCTACATAACCTTTATTGTTGGTATTTTTCTTGTTCTTATCTGGGCAATTACTAGATTACTGAAAGAGTTTGCTAAAAATTTCTATCACATTCAAAATTTAGTATTAAATATGGGAAACTTAGCGTTATCGGCTCCGTTAAATTCTTCTGATATTGCTGAATTTGACACGATTTTAACCATTTTGTCACAAAAAAGCGATGAATTGGCTGAATTGATTGAAAAAGAAAGAAATGAGAAAAAGGATTTATCTTTTCAAATCACTGCTCTGGCGCATGATGTAAAGACCCCTTTGACAGTCATTAAAGGAAATCTTGAATTGCTAGAAATGACATCACTTACTGAAAACCAACTTAGTTTTCTCACCTCTATTAATAACAGCATCATAGTATTTGAAAACTATTTCAATGCGATGTTAACTTACAGTCGCCTACTTAGTGATGAAAATAATGACAAAGAAACGATTCATCTAGAAATATTTTTGACCGAACTTTCTAGAGAGATACAAGATATTTTAAAGCCGACAACAATTCAATTTACGCTAAATAATCAAGCTCAATGTAGCTATTTTTTAGGAAATCAATTAAATCTTAATCGTGCGTTAGTCAATATCTTTGTTAACGCTGTTCAACATGCACCAAATGGCAAAATTCGGTTATCAGTCGAAGAGAGCGACAACCATTTGAACTTTAAAATTTGGAATAATGGTGCTCCATTTTCAGCTAAAGCCCTGAAAAATGCAGATAAATTCTTCTTTACAGAAAACAACGGACGGAGTGACAAACATTATGGTATTGGACTATCTTTTGCTAAAGCTGTTGCTGAAAAACATCACGGAAAACTAACACTTTGCAATCCTGAAAAAGGTGGAGCAGAGGTTGTCTTGTCAATTTCAACAAATTCTCCCATTCGCGACTAAAAAATGACATTTTACGACTTGGGTGATGAGTTGCTCGCTAAAATTGGTATAATAAACAAAAAAATAGATATTAATTAGATTTAGTATTTTAATACTAGATTTGTTATATGATTTAAAAGGGGGTTATCTTGCTCAGAAAATTAATCGCTGCTGGTATTTTTCTGGCATTTGGCATACGAGCCATTATATCAACAACGGGAACACTCGTCAGATTATTTTTGGTCGTTTCAACGTTGGTTCTTGTGAAAGCTATTTTTGAAGCAAAGGAAGGAAGGTAATACGATGAAAAAATCAACACAAACAGCTATTTTTTTGACATTATTTTTTCTCATTTTGTGCCTACTTAATTTTCAAAAAGAATTATCCACTCTGAAATTAATATTAAACAGTATTGGGTTAATCGGTTTTTCAATTTTATTTTTTACAGCTGTTAAAAAAGAAAGGGGGAGCGATAATGAAAGTATTTTATAAAGGGAAAGTTGCTACCGTCTGGCAAATCAGTCAAGATAAATCTGCACAGCCTGATTGGGTAAAAGACGCTTTTGCTAAAGGTTACTTGCATTGGTTAGACAACCATCTTCGTATTTTAATGGCAGGGCTTAATCCTTCGACTACTGAAAATCTAAAAACAGGAGTAGTAGGAAGTCTTGGAGGCGGCTTTGCAGGATATGGTATGTATGAACTGGGTTATATCGGTGATTATCTTGATATTACTAATCATCGTGTAATATCCGAAAAAACGTTTGAAAGGAACTATCAAACCATTGATTAATAATCCAATTACGTTTATTCTGAAACATCGAAAATTGGTGTTATTCCTATGGCTTTCGTACTGCTTATTGATTTTAGGAATTACTTACTTAGAATTTCATCAAAGCCGTGAATGGTTTTATATCTTATACTATCTAAGCCTAATGAGTATTCCAATACTACTTTTACAAATAAAAAAATAATCCCCTGTTTTAAATACAGGGGCGTTTTTTACTCTTTATTTTTGATAATATTTTCACAACGGTCAACTAACAGAGCGAAGCGGTCTTCGGTTGATTTTTCTTTATTATAAATGCCAGATGTCGTTTCAAAGGTGAATTTTTCTGAAGCAAGTTCTTTTGATGTGGCGTGATAAATACGCCATTTATCTTTGTGATTTGAAACGGCAAGCAGAGCTTCAAGAACCAAAACAAGGCACGAAGCAATGACAGCAAGCAATTTAAAGCAAGGAATTGGAAGGCTTGCTAAAATCGGAACAAGCGCCAAAATAATGATTTGAATCACCTTAAAAACAATAAACCATGCACGGTGAAAGTGGCTCTTTTTCTCGTAAGAAGTGATTTCTTTAGTTAAACGTTCCGCCAAGTAAGTTTCAATTGTCATTTCAGTATAATCGTCCATCTTATCTCCTTTAGTAAGCCTTTTGATACGTTTTCATTGTATCGCCTTGGCAAAAGATAGTCAAGAATGAATAGATTTTTCTCTTTATGACAATAGCTGCGCGGTAAGCTTTTCCCCATAATCAGAAATAGTTTATGGTATAATAGAAAATGATTTGATAATTGCTTTTAATTGCAATAAAAACTAAAGAATGATAATAAAAATATAAGTTTTAACACTTATCGATGAAAGGAATTTATTTTACATGGCTAATATCCAATGGTTTCCTGGACATATGTCAAAAGCACGCCGACAAGTTCAGGAAAATCTGAAACACGTTGATTTTGTAACAATTTTGGTTGACGCTCGTTTGCCACTATCAAGCCAAAATCCAATGTTAACCAAAATCGTCGGAGATAAACCGAAATTGATGATTCTGAACAAAGCCGACCTTGCTGATAGCAATCGAACAAAAGAATGGCGTAACTATTTTGAAAAACAAGGCATCAAAACCCTAACTGTTAATTCAAAAGAACAAGCTACTGTAAAATTGGTAACCGATGCCGCCAGATCACTAATGGCTGATAAATTAGCTAAATTACGTGAACGTGGCATTCAAAAAGAAACCTTGCGCACAATGATTATCGGTATTCCAAACGCCGGTAAATCAACATTAATGAATCGTTTAGCAGGTAAAAAAATTGCAGTTGTTGGTAATAAACCAGGGGTTACTAAAGGACAACAATGGCTTAAGTCTAATAAAGACTTGGAAATCCTAGATACCCCAGGGATTCTTTGGCCAAAATTCGAAGATGAAGTAGTAGGACTCAAACTCGCCTTAACAGGTGCTATCAAGGACCAGCTTTTGCCAATGGATGAAGTAACAATTTTCGGGCTTAATTTCTTTAAAAAATACTATCCAGAACGTCTTGTTGAACGCTTCAAAGGTATCAACTTAGAAGAAGAAGCGCCTGAGATTATTATGGCTATGACACAAAAATTGGGCTTTCGTGATGATTATGACCGTTTTTACAGCCTTTTTGTTAAAGATGTCCGCGAAGGCAAACTTGGTCGTTACACTCTGGACGTCGTAGGAGAAGTTGAAAATGGCGACCGTTAAAGAAATCAAAGAAGCGCTAGCAGCGATTGAGAGCCTTGATGACGCACGCTGGCAAGATTATGAGTCAGATGGTCGTGCAGGTGTCCAAAAGGCGATTCAGCAGCGTAAAAAAGCCATTCAGGCGGATATTGATGAGGACTTACGCTTGGAAAATATGCTGCGCTACGAAAAAGAACTTTATCAACAGGGTTACCAAGCCATTGCTGGGATTGATGAAGTTGGTAGAGGACCATTAGCAGGACCTGTTGTCACAGCGTGCGTTATTCTTCCAAAAAATTGTAAAATTAAACACCTCAATGATTCTAAAAAAATTCCTAAGAATCACCATGAGGAAATTTATCAAGAAATCCTTGCGCGTGCTCTAGGAATTGGAATCGGAATTGTTGACAATAATGTCATTGACCAGATTAATATCTACGAAGCTACAAAAGTCGGTATGTTGCAAGCCATTAATCAACTGAAAGGTGAGGTGACAAAACCTGATTATCTTTTAATTGATGCCATGCATTTGGAAACTTCGATCCCACAACAATCACTCATCAAAGGTGATGCCAACTCCTTATCAATTGCAGCGGCTTCTATCGTTGCTAAAGTAACACGTGACCGCATGATGGCTGACTATGCCAATGATTATCCTGGGTATGCCTTTGAAAAAAACGTTGGCTATGGAACCAAAGAGCACTTAGAAGGTCTAAAAAAATATGGCATCACACCAATTCACCGTAAAACATTCGAACCAATAAAATCCATGCTAAAGGAGCCTTAATATGACAAGCGAAAAAGAAAAAATGTTAGTTGGGCAACTATACGATGCTGGAGATGCAGAGCTAACTGCCATGCGTCTGGAAGCACGCCGAAAAATGAAGTTGTTTAATAACGAGGACGACCGTGATAAGCAAAGAGAAATTATAAAAACTCTGTTTGGGTCAACAGGTGAAAAATTAACAATGAATCCACGTTTTGTTTGTGATTATGGTTCAAATATTTATGTGGGTGAGAATTTCTATGCCAATTATAACTGTACCATGCTTGATGTCTGTGAGATTCACATTGGCGACAACGCAATGTTTGGACCAAATTGTCAATTGTTAACACCGTTACACCCACTTGATGCCAAAGAACGTATTTCAGGTCTTGAATACGGTGCACCAATCACTATTGGAGATAATGCCTGGTTTGGCGGCGGTGTGACCATTCTACCTGGGGTTACCTTAGGAGACAACGTTGTCGTTGGTGCTGGCGCAGTCGTCACAAAATCTTTTGGCGATAACGTGGTTCTCGCTGGAAATCCTGCAAAAATCATAAAAACGCTTGATTAATACGTAAAATACACTCACTAAGCCCTGTTTTTCAGGGCTTTTTTTCGAATAATAAATTAGTGAGGTAGAAAAACATGAATAATTTTGAATTGTTTAAATTAAAAAAAGCAGGATTAACAAATCTTAATATTTTAGCTATTTTAGATTATCAAGAAAAGCAAGAGAAATCACTATCTTTGCGTAATATGGCAGTCGTCTCAAAATGTAAAAATCCTATCCTTTTTATGGAAAAATACAAAGCACTGGACACCAAAGAATTGCGCAAAGAATTTAATTGTTTTCCTAGTGTTTCCATACTAGATGACGAATACCCATTAGAACTCAAACATTGTTATAATCCACCTGTTTTGCTGTTTTATCAAGGAAATTTAGAATTACTCAATCGCCAAAAAATGGCAGTAGTAGGAGCAAGAACAGCATCAGCATCAGGGACAAAATCCGTACAGAAAATTGTCAAAGAACTCGGGAATCATTTTGTTATCGTTAGTGGGTTGGCGCGTGGCATTGATACCAGTGCGCATTTATCAGCTCTAAAAAACGGTGGTGCATCGATTGCCGTTATCGGTTGCGGACTGGACGTTTATTATCCCAAAGAAAATAAGCAGTTGCAGGCGTACATGGCTAAAAATCACCTCGTATTAAGTGAGTACGTAGCAGGAGAAGCACCGCTGAAATTCCATTTTCCAGAGCGAAATCGTATTATTGCAGGTTTATCACAAGGCGTTATCGTAGTAGAAGCTAAGCTGCGCTCAGGCAGTTTGATTACGTGCGAAAGAGCATTGGAAGAAGGACGAGACGTTTTTGCCATTCCAGGAAATATTTTAGATGGAAAATCTGATGGCTGTCATCATTTGATAAAAGAGGGCGCAAAATGCGTCACATCAGGCTTAGATATCCTTTCAGAATATCAAATATAAGCAAGTTTTTTCTATTAAATACAACTTTTTTATTGACAGTTTAAGAAAAGCGGGTTATCATGTTATAAGTTTATTACTGATAGGAAGTGAGCTTATGGCAACGACGACTACTACGAAAGCCCCAACAGCTGTTAAAAAATCAAGCAAAAAAACGACAAAGAAAAAAACAGCTGCCAAGAAAAATTTGGTTATTGTGGAATCTCCAGCTAAGGCAAAAACAATTGAAAAATATCTCGGACGTAATTATAAAGTTGTAGCCTCAGTAGGACATATCCGCGATTTGAAAAAATCAAGCATGTCTATTGATTTTGAAAATAATTATGAACCACAATATATTAATATTCGTGGTAAAGGTCCATTGATTAACGACCTTAAAAAAGAAGCGAAAAAGTCTAAAAAAGTTTATCTCGCAAGTGACCCGGACCGTGAAGGAGAAGCGATTTCTTGGCACTTAGCTCATATTTTGGACCTTGATGAAAACGACAAAAACCGTGTTGTTTTCAACGAAATCACCAAAGACGCTGTCAAAAATGCCTTTGTTGAACCACGCCAAATCGATATGGATTTAGTAGATGCTCAACAAGCACGTCGTGTTCTTGACCGTATCGTGGGATATTCTATCTCACCATTGCTTTGGAAAAAAGTTAAAAAAGGTCTTTCAGCAGGACGTGTTCAATCCGTTGCATTAAAACTAATCATTGACCGTGAAAATGAAATCAAAGCCTTTAAACCAGAAGAATACTGGACAATTGACGGTTTCTTTAAAAAAGGAACGAAGAAATTCCAAGCTTCATTTTATGGCATTGATGGCAAAAAATTAAAACTCGAAACGAATGAAGATGTTCAAAAAGTTCTTGCTTTATTGACTAGTGACGAATTTACTGTAGCTAAGGTTGAAAAGAAAGAACGTCGTCGCAATGCACCACTTCCTTATACGACATCATCTCTCCAACAAGATGCTGCTAATAAAATCAACTTCCGTACACGTAAAACCATGATGGTTGCACAGCAATTGTACGAAGGTATTAGTCTTGGTAAGAGCGGAACGCAAGGTTTGATTACCTATATGCGTACTGACTCAACACGTATCAGTCCAATTGCGCAAAATGATGCCGCAAACTTTATCACAGAACGTTTCGGTGAAAAATACTCTAAACACGGTAGCCGTGTTAAAAATGCTTCAGGAGCTCAAGACGCTCACGAAGCCATTCGCCCTTCAAATGTCAATCTAACACCAGAATCAATCGCTAAGCACTTAGATAAAGACCAATTAAAACTTTACACATTGATTTGGAATCGTTTTGTTGCCAGTCAAATGACAGCAGCAGTCTTTGACACAATGAAAGTTAACTTGGAGCAAAATAGCGTACGCTTTACTGCCAATGGTAGTCAAGTAAAATTTGATGGTTACTTAGCCGTATATAACGACTCTGACAAGAATAAAATGTTGCCTGACATGGTTGAAGGTGATATTGTTAAGAAAGTGTCAACAAATCCTGAACAACACTTTACGCAACCACCAGCTCGTTATTCTGAAGCAACACTTATTAAAACATTGGAAGAAAATGGCGTTGGGCGTCCGTCGACTTATGCACCAACACTTGACGTTATCCAAAGACGTTACTATGTTCGCTTAGCTGCGAAACGTTTTGAACCTACGGAACTTGGTGAAATCGTTAATAATTTGATTGTTGAATTCTTCCCTGATATTGTTGATGTCAAATTTACCGCTGATATGGAAGGTAAACTTGATGAAGTCGAAGAAGGCAAACAGCAATGGCAAAAAGTTATCGATGAATTTTACAAACCATTTGAAAAAGAACTTGCCAAAGCCGAAACAGAAATCGAAAAAATTCAAATCAAAGATGAGCCAGCTGGCTTTGATTGTGATCTTTGTGGACACCCAATGGTTATCAAGTTGGGTCGTTATGGTAAATTCTACGCTTGTAGCAATTTCCCAGAGTGTCACAATACAAAAGCAATCACTAAAGAAATCGGCGTGACTTGTCCAGTCTGTGGCAAAGGTCAAGTAATTGAGCGTAAAACCAAACGTAATCGTATTTTCTATGGTTGTGATCGTTATCCTGAATGTGAATTTACATCATGGGATAAACCTGTCGGACGTTCTTGTCCAAAATCTGTAGACTTCTTGGTTGAGAAGAAAATCCGCGGTGGTGGTAAACAAGTCGTCTGCAGCAATGAAGAATGCGACTACGAAGAAGCAAAAATTAAATAAAACGATAGAAGCTGAAGCAGAGATGCTCAGTTTCTTTTTGATTGTATGGAAAATATGCTTTCCGTTATAATGGACTTTTTAAATAATTGCCGTTATAACGGACTTTTTTTGATAAGTCTGTTATAATAGACTTATGAGAGGTACGCTATGAATTATTTTGCATTAATTGGAGATATTATTGATTCCAAAAAAATCGATAATCGTTACCAAGTCCAAAAAACATTGGAGACTTGCCTAAACGAGTTAAATATTGAATTTAAAGATGTCTTGGTTTCAAAATTATCTATCACTTTAGGCGATGAATTTCAAGGATTGTTAACCTTGGACGCCCCTTTATTTCAGATAATTGACCGTATTAACTTCGCAATGCAGCCTTATCAAGTACGTTTTGGTCTTGGTTTAGGAGAAATTCTGACAGATATTAACCCAGAGCAAAGCATTGGCGCTGACGGTCCCGCTTACTGGCACGCTAGAAAAGCAATCAATTACATCCACCAAAAAAATGATTACGGCAATACGCAAATCGCTGTTTCCTTTGAAGATGATACCAAGGTAAACATTATTAATACACTGATTGCCAGTAGCGAAGCAATTAAGTCCGATTGGCGCGCTAGCCAAGAAATTATCTTGCAGGAACTTTTGAAACTTGGCATTTATGATGAGCATTTTGACCAACAAATTTTGGGAAAACAGCTCGAATTAAGCACAAGTGCGCTGTCAAAACGATTGAAAAGCAGCAATATCAAAGTTTACCTACGAACGCGAAATTGTGCGTTAAATCTGCTTAAAAACGCTGGAGAGGAGTTAAACTAATGTCAATCACAGGTCTTTCTCACTACCTTAGCCAAAATCCTATATTAACCCTGTTACTGATTTGTCACTTTTTGTCAGACTTTCAGTTGCAAAGCCAAACAGTTGCCGACCGTAAAAATACCGATAAAACTTATCTTTTGATTCATCTCATTTGGGTAGCTGTTCCGTTAATTTTGGTAACTATTTTTATCCCAAGCATCTGGGGCATTAGCTTGCTTATTTTGCTTAGTCATTCTATTATTGACTTTGGAAAACCTCATGTGGCTAATAGTTTCAAGCTAAATCCGTTGGTAACTTTCCTTTTGGACCAAATGTTACATCTAGGAATTATACTTTTACTTGCCCCGCTTGCTAAAGGAGCATTTCTGCCAAATTTCCTAACAGGAGAAACGCTTAATATTATCCTGTTTATCGTCTTGATTACAAAACCAACTAATGTTATTTTCAAGATTTTCTTTCAAAAATACCAGCCAGAGGACAGTCAAAAAATGGACACCATTCCAGGTGCTGGAGCAACGATTGGACTTTTGGAGCGTATTGTGATGAGTATTTGTATCATTTTCAATCAATTCGCCTCAATCGGACTTGTTTTTACTGCTAAATCAATCGCTCGTTATAATAAAATTTCCGAAAGCCCCACATTTGCGGAATACTATCTCATTGGGTCACTTTTCAGCATTTTAAGTGTTTTACTATCTGCTTGGATTTGTTTGTTTTAAATGAGGATGACTGACTATGCATTTTGGCTTCTCTTATGTTGGATTCATCTTTTTAATGCTACTAATGATACCAAATCTTATTTGGACACGAAACAAACCTAAAGATTATGAACATTATCAGTATCAAGAAAATAAATACTTATCCTTACTTGAACGTATCGGAGAAGTACTTGTGACTTGTCTGATTCTCATCTTTTCTGATTTTAACTGGCAGCCCTGGACTAATTGGAATTGGTGGCTGATAGCTGCTAGTTTTTGTATGATTCTTTATGAAATGTTTTGGATTCGTTATTTTATGGGACCAAAAAGAATGGCAGATTTTTACACCACATTTTTAAAAATTCCAGTAGCAGGAGCAAGTTTGCCGATTTTGGCAGTTCTATGCATATCTATCTATGGTAAAAATCCATTTCTGACCTTGGCATCAATTATTTTGGGAATTGGTCACATTGGTATTCACTTACAATATCAGAATATGATTAAAAAGGATAATCAATAGTTTATTTACATATTTTTATTTATGTAAATAAACTATATAATATTATTTGAGTTTCACAAATTTTATGTTATGATAATCAAGTATCAAAATTAGAAAGATTTGGATAAGGGCTTTCTCCCTTATCTGGAAAATGAGTTTTAGGACTTCCTAAGCTTGTTTTTGGAGGTATTAGTATATTGTCTCAATCATCATACATTAACGTTATTGGAGCTGGTTTAGCGGGCTCTGAAGCTGCCTATCAGATTGCTAAACGTGGCATTCCAGTAAAACTTTATGAAATGCGTGGTAAGAAAGCAACACCACAACACAAAACAGATAAATTTGCGGAATTGGTCTGCTCAAATTCGCTGCGCGGTAATAGCTTAACAAACGCTGTCGGTCTGCTTAAAGAAGAAATGCGTCGTCTAGACTCTGTTATCATGAAGGCAGCAGAAAGCACGCGCGTCCCCGCTGGTGGTGCTTTAGCGGTTGATCGTGACGGTTTCTCACAAATGGTGACAGATGAAGTGACAAATCACCCACTTATCGAAGTCATTCGTGAAGAAATCACAGAAATTCCAACTGATGCCATTACTGTTATCGCTAGTGGTCCTTTAACATCAGATGCACTTGCTGAAAAAATTCATGAATTGAACGGTGGCGACGGTTTTTATTTCTATGATGCCGCAGCGCCAATCGTTGATAAAAATTCTATCGATATGGACAAGGTTTATTTGAAATCACGTTACGATAAAGGAGAAGCTGCCTATCTTAACTGTCCAATGACCAAAGAGGAATTTATGGCGTTCCATGAAGCGCTTGTCAATGCCGAAGAAGCTCCGCTTAATAGCTTTGAAAAAGAAAAATATTTTGAAGGTTGTATGCCGATTGAAGTTATGGCAAAACGCGGCATTAAAACAATGCTCTATGGTCCAATGAAGCCTGTTGGCTTAGAATACCCAGATGACTACAAAGGACCTCGTGACGGTGAATTCAAGACACCATATGCCGTTGTTCAATTACGTCAAGATAATGCTGCTGGTAGTCTCTTTAACATCGTTGGTTTCCAAACACACCTTAAATGGGGTGAGCAAAAACGTGTTTTCCGCATGATTCCAGGTCTTGAAAATGCCGAATTTGTCCGTTATGGCGTAATGCACCGTAACTCTTACATGGATTCTCCAAATCTTTTGACCGAAACATTTGCCACACGCCAAAATCCAGACCTTTTCTTTGCTGGTCAAATGACAGGGGTTGAGGGCTATGTGGAATCAGCTGCTTCAGGGCTAGTTGCTGGTATCAACGCTGTACGTCGTTTTAAAGGAGAAGAAGCGGTTATCTTCCCGCAAACGACTGCTATCGGCTCTCTTCCACATTACATTACACATGCCGAAAGCAAACATTTCCAACCAATGAATGTTAACTTCGGTATCGTTAAAGAGCTTGACGGACCACGTATCCGTGATAAAAAAGAACGTTATGAAAAAGTTGCTGAACGTGCTTTAAACGATTTGCAAGATTATCTTAACGTTTAGTATTCCAATACTATATTAAAAGAGGTGACAAATTGTTTCCAATTCAATTAGGATTAAAAGCTAGTTGCGACCTTGAGCAAATGGAAAGTCGCCTAAAATATCATCCAGATGTCTTTGAATTTTTCACATCTGAAACTGACTTCACTGCTAGCGGCTTACAACACCTTCGAAAAGCTGTTCAAACAGTAAAAGCAAGTGGTGTCAAAGCGATTGTTCTTCATCATCCGATGAAATACCAAGGTCAATTTTTAGAACTTGTGGCGCACCCTAAAAATAAGGCTGATTTAGTCGATTTTATCAACTATTCAACCCAAGAATTATTGAAAATCGCTCGAGATTTCGATTGTAAAGTCTTAGTTCATGGTTCTTATGAACTGCGTGAAAAAGATTTGCTAGAACCTTTTGAAAACATTAAAGAAGCGCAAAATTATCTTTTTACTCGCATGGATGAATTTTGTGAGCTTGGTGAAAATCATATCATGTTTGAAAATGGTATTTCAAAACTATTTTCATTTGGCAAGCCTGAATTCGACCAGTTGTTAGCTCAAAAAGGCTATCCACTTGCTTATGATATTTCTCATGCTTTCATTTATCTGCATGGGAATAATAAAGCTTTGCAATGCTCACTAGAAACTTTGAAAAAGACTATTATTCACTATCATTTAGTTGACTCTTTAGGTGAAACGCATGATAGTTTGACACTAGGTCATGGAAAAATCAATTGGGCAGAAGCTCTGCTATTGTTCAACGAAAATGCCACAAGTATTTACGAGATTAACCTAAAAGATTTAAACAATCCCATTGAGCAGCTTGAAAGCCACGCCTACCTTACAAAAGTAGCACGAGCAATCAATAGTAAGTAGTAACTGTTAAGCCTGAAACGTTTGTTTTGGGCTTTTTTGTTGCCAAAAAGCAACCTTACATTTTTGTAAGATTTGACTTTCAAATTGTAAGGAAGTAACTACCTGATTTTCGATAAAATAAACTTGTCAATAAGAGAGGAGCAGTCATATGAGTCAAGAAATCAAAAGACATATCAATTTATGGAGTAATCTTCTGATTTGGTTAGTCATGGTTATTTTAGGTTCCATTACTTATATTGTCTGTTACACCCTCCGTATCACAAAATAATAGGAGGAGGTTTTTGAAATGGTAGGTTTTTATAGTCTTATTACAATTCTTCTTATCGTCGTAGTGGGAGTAGTAAGTCTCGCTCTTTGGTATTGGAGTGGAAGAAGACCTTTGAAACACTCTTAGTATTAAAATACTAAATTTGAATTAATTGCTTTTTAGCAAAAACATTCCGATTAGAGTTTTTATTTAATCGAAAAAAGGTATAATGAAACAAAGGAGAAATTATGTTACTGGAGATTAATCACTTAGAAAAAGTTTTTCGCACACGTTTTTCAAAAGAAGTAACACGTGCTTTGCAAGACGTTGATTTCAAAGTAGATGAAAATGAATTTATCGCTATCATGGGAGAATCTGGTTCTGGGAAAACAACTTTGCTTAATATCTTAGCAACTCTGGAAAAACCAACTAAAGGTTCTGTTATTCTAAACGGGAAAGAAATCACAAAAATCAAAGAAAGCCAATTAGCAGAATTTCGTTTAAACAATCTCGGATTCGTCTTTCAAGATTTCAATTTATTAGACACGCTTTCTGTCAAGGATAATATTTTCTTACCATTAGTACTTGGTCGTGTTAACTACCAAGAAATGGAAAATAGACTAGCAACACTCGCTCCAAAACTTCATATCGAAGATTTGTTAGCAAAACGCCCATTTGAATTGTCTGGCGGTCAAAAACAACGTGTTGCTATCGCTCGCAGCCTTATCACAAATCCGCAGTTACTTTTGGCTGATGAACCGACAGCAGCGCTAGATTATCGCAATTCTGAAGATATTCTAAACCTTTTTGAGGATATTAATAATGACGGTCAAACACTGCTTATGGTAACACACTCAGCAAACGCTGCTAGTCATGCTAAACGTGTCCTTTTCATCAAAGATGGTCGCATTTTCCACCAAATTTATCGTGGTAACAAAACCAATCAAGAATTCAGCAAGGATATTTCACTTGCAATGAGCGCACTTCTTGGAGGTGAGTAATATGTTCTATGCTAAATTAGCTTGGTCAAACCTCAAAAAATCTGTCAATATTTTTGGACCATTTTTACTCACAAGCACCATTTTATTTCTTCTAAATTGTTCAACCTTGCTGATTTTATTTAGCCCTGTTGGAAAAAGCATGTCATATGGTGCCGCAACACTTGGCTTATCCATTGTTGTCCTTTTTATCTTCTCGATTATCATGGAGATTTACAGTTATAATTTCCTTTTAAAACAAAGAAGTAGAGAATTCGGGCTTTATAACATCCTTGGGATGAACAGGTTTCAAATCAGTCTTATATCGACTATTGAACTGATTGTTATTTTTGTGGGTGTGATTATCCTAGGAAGCCTTTTATCAGCTGTCTTTTCACAATTGTTTTATTTGATTTTTATTAATCTTTTACACTATAATCAGTTGGTAATGACTTTATCACCAGCAGCGTTTATTAGCACAGCGTTTGCATTCGCTGCAATCTTCTTTTTCCTAGAACTTATCAGCCTCTTTAATATCCGTCGTTCATCGCCACTAGCTTTATTTAGGAGGCAAGAACAGGGTGAAAAAGAGCCACGCGGCAATATCCTCTTTGCGTTGTTAAGTATCATTTGCTTAAGCTCAGGTTATTATCTTTCAATTTCTTCAACGAGAATAGCTGCACTTGTCGTCCTATATCGTTTCTTTATCGCGGTTGTTCTTGTTATCATTGGAACGTACCTTTTTTACATCAGTTTTATGACTTGGTACCTAAAACGCCGTCGTAAAAACAAAAAATATTTTTACCAACCTGAACATTTCGTAACCACAGCACAAATGATTTTCCGAATGAAACAAAATGCTGTCGGACTTGCTAATATTACGCTACTAGCCGTTATGGCTTTTGTAACGATTGCCACAACAACGTCTTTGTATGTCAATACTCAAAAACAAGCCGACGATATGTTCCCAAAAGACACTCAAATTACAATCTATTCGACGACTGATACAGATGCGGAAGCTTTTTTCAAAACAGCAGTTATCGATAAATTAGATAAACCAAAAAGTGACTATATCACCTACTATACTGGTTCCTCAGTAATTCCAGTATCAACTGATAAAGAAATCACAATAACAGACCAAGATATAGACACTCCTGATATGGCAAAAATGGGCTCTTTATATATCATGACCCAAGATGATTTTAAAGATTTAGGTAATAGCCTACCAACTTTAAAGGAAAATCAATCTGCCTTTTATGTTCAAAAGGGAAATAGCCAACTGGAAAAATTAACCCTTTTTGGAAAAGAATTTGACAATGTCGAAAATCTAAGAAGTGTTATATTCCCTGATATTGCTAATACTTATAATCCAGCGTTGTTAATCGTTAGTGATAAAAATGTTTTAAATGAACTTCAAGAGCTCTTTACTCAACACAATTTCCAATTCCAAAGTAATTTCACTGGTTACGCTGACCTTTCTAAAGCCGAAATCGCTAAAATTACAAATGATGACGGTTACATTTCAGACGAAACAGGTCAATATCTTGATTCAGATGGCAACGCAGCAACAGGAATTATCGATACCAAATCATCTTTCCTTGAGGACATGTATGGCTTTACAGGTGGCTTTCTCTTTACAGGATTCTTACTTGGTATTAGTTTCTTGCTTGGTGCAGCCCTAATCATTTACTATAAACAACGTTCTGAAGGGATTGAAGATAAAAAATCGTATAAAATTTTGCAAGAAGTGGGAATGGGAGAAAAAGAAGTGAAGCGAGCAATTAATTCTCAAATTTTACTCGTATTCTTCATGCCACTCGGTTTTGCAGTTTTACACTTCGCCGTAGCGCTTGTCATGCTAAAACAAATGTTACTCATGTTTGGGGTAACAAGCTCAAGTATGATTTATACCGTCAGTGGTATTACAATACTAAGCATCACCGTAATCTATTTCTTCATCTATAAATTCACAAGTAGAACTTACTATAAAATTATTGAACGTTAACTCCTATCTTCGAACAGTCGTTTGAAAGATTCTGAAAATTTTTACTAAAAAATGGTCGTGATGACCATTTTTTGTTACAATAAAACTATGAAACAAGGAAAGATTTATATTGTCGAGGACGATGAAACTATCGTTAAACTTTTAAAACAACATCTTAGTCAAACTTATGATGTCTTTAGTGTCACTAATTTTCGAGCTATTAAGCAGGAAGTCGAAGAAATCAAACCTGACCTTATCCTGATTGATATCACGTTGCCGTATTTTAATGGTTTTTATTGGACAACAGAAATTCGTAAAACTATGACATTGCCGATTATTTTTATCTCATCTAGTGATGATGAAATGGATACTGTCATGGCACTTAACATGGGAGGGGATGATTTTGTGTCAAAACCATTTTCTCTAACGATTTTAGACGCCAAAATTTCAGCCTTTTTAAGACGTGCTTACCAGTTTACCTCGGATAATTACCAATTAGACCAGTTTTCTCTGTCGCGTGACGGAATTTTATCAAACGGTGACACCCATATCACCCTATCTCCGACAGAAAATAAGATTTTAGCGATTCTCTTTGAACATCAAAATCAAGTCGTGCCCAAAGAGGAATTACTCGAGAAACTTTGGGAAAATGAAAGTTTCATTGACCAAAATACCCTTAGCGTTAACATAACACGACTGCGCAAGAAAACACAACCATTAGGTTTTGATCGTATTCACACCGTGAGAGGAGTTGGCTACCTTCTAAAATGATTCGACAATTTTTTAAAGAATATTCCGTCTGGTATTTAACTTATATCCTTTTAAGTATATTATTCATTGTTATTTTTGCCTTATATCGCCTGCCATTAGCTTACTTTAAAGTTAGTATTTTAATCAATTTAACGATTTTAATCTTTATCAGCATTTGGCAATACCTTAAATTTAAGCAGAAGTTATCTATTTTACATCATTTTATTTATGTAAAAGAATTAGATGAATTAGAATTGCCGTCAGAACTGGCTTATAAAGACATTATCATCAAACTAAAAGAAACTAGCGCCAATGAATTGCTAAATGAAAAGACGCAAACTGAAAATCTGCAAAATCTTGTCAAAATGTGGTCACATCAAATGAAAGTTCCCATATCAGCCCTTTCATTAATGGCACAGACTGACCAACTCGACTCAAACGAAGTACAGCAACAATTGACACGACTTCAAAACTATCTTGATACGTTGTTGACTTATTTAAAATTCAGTCAAAACAAAGACGATTTTCGCTTTGAAAAACTATCTGTCAGGGATGTTACAACAAAGATTATCAAAAAATATCGTATTCCGTGTTTGCTAAAAAATCTTTCTGTTGAGGTTGTTGGTGATTGGGAGCTAAGTTCTGACCGAAAATGGCTAAGCTTTGCTATTTCACAAATTATTGATAACGCCGTTAAGTATTCCAAAACAGACGGAACAATTATTATTAGTATAAGTGATGGAAATATCGTTATATCTGATGATGGTATTGGAATACTAGAAGAAGATTTACCACGTCTTTTTGACGAAGGTTTTACTGGATTTAACGGTCATGAACACCAAAAAGCAACTGGTCTAGGGCTGTACATGACCAAACAAGTTTTAGACACCCTTAACCTAAACATCACTATCGATAGTCAAATCGATAAAGGAACACAAGTCGAAATTTCATCACATAAAAATTAACAGAAGTAGGGGCTAAGCCCTTGCTTTTTTAGGTTTATTTTTTTATAATATTGTTAGTTTATAAACTAACAAGGAGGGAGTTTATGTTTTCTGGAGAAAAGTTAAAAAATATTAGAGAAGAAAAAGGTTACTCACAGGCAGAAGTAGCTAAATTACTTAATATTTCTAGAGTTTCCTACTTTAATTGGGAAAATGGTAAAACAAAGCCAAATCAAAAAAATCTTAACCTTTTGAGTCAGTTACTCGGTGTCGAGGAAACTTATTTTGTATCTGAATATGATATTGTTGACACCTATTTCAAACTCAATAAAGACAACCGTCATAAACTCGAAAATTATGCTGACGATTTACTCAAAGAGCAAGAAAAAATAGTTCAGTTGCCTAAGTATTATGCTTACAAGGTTTTTGAAAAATTATCTGCAGGTACTGGATATTCTTATTTTGGTGACGGTAATTATGATACTGTTTTTTATGATGAACAACTTGACCATGACTTTGCTTCATGGGTCTTTGGGGATTCAATGGAACCCACTTATTTAAATGGTGAGGTTGTCTTGATTAAGCAAACAGGTTTTGATTATGACGGTGCTATCTATGCTGTTGATTGGGATGGGCAAACTTATATTAAGAAAGTTTATCGAGAAGAGGACGGACTTCGTTTAGTCTCACTCAACAAACACTACGCCGATAAATTCGCGCCTTATGATGAAAATCCTCGAATCATTGGTAAGATTGTCGGCAATTTCATGCCACTTGAAGTTTAGTTTTACATAAATAATATTATGTAAAATATTTTTAGAACATTCATTATTTATTTGTCAGCAAGGAGATAATAAGAAACCTGAACTATTAATGGTTCAGGTTAATTTTTAAAGCTTATCTAAGGCATTTTTTTGTTCGTCGTTGACAATATGGGTGTATAAGTCGGTAACTTGTGTACTGGCATGTCCTAATTGGTGGCTAACTAGGACTTGTGATTTAGTAGCATCGTAAAGACGTGTTGCAAGTGTGTGGCGTAGTTTGTGGGGTGTTACACGAACTTTGAAATCTTGAGAGTATTTAGCAACTAACTTTTCAACACTTGAAGCATCAATACGGTTAGGAACACCGCGATATTCTGTTAAAAAGAGAGCTTGGTCTTGTTTTTCCGCCTTATAGCGAGGCGCTCTGATTTGCAAATAAGCTTCTAAATAAGGCTTAGCAAAGTTAGCAACATTGACAGAATCACGTTTTCCACCTTTACGAGTGACTTCGATAACCATCATATTAAGGTTTAAGTCTTTCAAATCAAGATTAACAGCTTCTGAAAGACGGACACCAGAGGCAAGCAGAAGAGCAATAAGCGCTAAATCACGCTCCTTATTCTTTTGGAAGGAGGAGAGGGCGCGGTGAGAGAGCTTATTTTGATACTCTGTATCGATATAGTCGATAAATGCCATGGTCTCGTCACCTAGGAAAAGTTTGCCTTTTATATTTTCAGCTCGAGCTGCCAGCGTTTCTTTTTTCTTCTTAGTAGCGATTTTTTTCATGACATTTCGATAGAAGTAGGGCTCACCATTTTCATCTTCGACCTCTTCTGTTAGGTATTTAAACAGGCTTGAAAGTGCCGATAACGTCCGATTAATCGTTGTTTGTGAGACACCTTGTTTTGTTGAATAAGTGTTCAAAGAAGGACGTTCACGCAGATAAAGGATGAATGATTCCATGTCTTTTTTAGAAAGATGTTCCAGAGTCGTTAATTCAACGTCAGCAATTTTAGTAACATCTGAAATTCCAGAATCCAAAAGCCATTCGAAAAATCGGCGATATTCTTTTAAGTATTCATATAAAGTTGTGAAGCTATAAGGCACTGAAAGTTTTGATTGGTAATAGTCCAAGACGTACCAAGGCATTATTTCTTTAAGTTCATCAATTTTTTCAAGTAATTTTTCACGTTTCATCTAAAAATCTCCTGAGATGTCTTTATAATAGGAGTATATCACAGACTTATTTGTTTTTCAAGAAAATTACAGTTTTTCGGAAAGATATTATGAGAAATTCACTGAAGCAAAGGATGTCAAATTAATCACATTTAATGTTTTAAACACTGAACTGCTTTTACTTTTTTCTGTTTTTTGCGCTAAAAAACGTCAACAAATATTATGTTATTTATTGACGTTGATTTTATATTGAATTTGCAGATTTTGGATTTTAATGCTTATCTTATATGTATGGTCGTTTATTCAACGAATTCGATGATGTTTCCGCTGCAGTTTTTGATAAGTTCGTAATCATGTGTCACAACGATGATTAATTTCCCTGTTTTTGCCATGTCATGCAAATCTTCAATCATACGTTCCATTTGCAGTCTGCAAAGTCCACTTGTTGGCTCGTCTAGAATAACAATTGGCTTATTCGAGACTTTAGCCATGGCTAATAACAATCGTTGTTTTTCGCCACCTGATAAACTTTGCGGATGTCTTTCGATTTTATCGATTAAACCAAATTGTGTAAGCGCATCCTTTTTAGCTTTTTCATCATCACTCACAATCGAAATTTCTGACCAGACCGATTCGGTGAATAATTGGTAATTAACATCTTGAACAACCTCACTAATCCAGTCATATGTGGGTTTTACAGGTTGTTTTTCATAGAATGTTTGCCCTTTGAACGTTTTATTGAGCCCCGATAGGCAACGTAAAAAGGTTGTTTTTCCGACACCATTTTTTCCAATAATAAAGTTAATCCCTTTATCCAATCCAAGGTTGAAATCAAAGATATTATCCTTGTTATCACGGTGTTTATAGCGATAATTTTGGCAAATTAAATCGCTTGATTCAGGCAAAGTTTGTGATTTTTTAGAATGCTTTTGATACGGTAGGCTTTCGATTAACTCTGTTTTAATGATTTCGTTTAATTGACGAAGATTCTGTGTTTTGGTGAAGTCGTCTGTAATGTCAACTGCTGGATAACTAGTCACTTTTTTATCTTTGATAACGATTAACTGGTTCGTTAATTCTTTTAAATAATACAATCTATGTTCGGCAATAATGACGATTTTGCCCATTTCTTTCAATTTAACCAAGACTTTTTTAAAGCGTGCAATAGCTTCTCGGTCAAGCGATGACGACGGTTCGTCAAAAAGATAGATGTCGTTATCCATGCAAGCAACGCTGGTAATGGCTAAAAGCTGCTTTTCACCACCTGATAGGGCGAAAATATCACGATTCAGCAAATCTTCCATTTCTAACAATTGCGTGAATTGATTGATACGCTGAAAAATGGTTTCTGGTGGTAAATGGCGATTTTCTAAGGCAAAAGCCATTTCATCTGTGGAATTGACAGCATAAAATTGAGTTTTAGGATTTTGAAAGACGGTAGCTACGATATTGCTACGTTCAGACATATCCAAATCAAGCAAATTTTTGCCTTGATAAGTGATTTCACCTGATAGTTCGGCTGGTTGAAAATAAGGAATAACACCATTGATAACCTTTAAAAGACTGCTCTTTCCGCTTCCTGATGTCCCAGTTAATACTGTGATTTCACCAGATTTAAAGCTGAGATTGACATTTTCCAGAACAGGTTCGTCATAAGTTAACGTAAAATTTTTTATTTTAAGCATATTGACTCCAAAAATTTAACACTAATACTGCTAACATCGCTAATATAAGAACATAATCAAGGATTCTTAGTTTTGTATTTGAAATCGTTGAACGTTTTTGCCCAACGACCATCCCTCTTGTTGTGGCAGAGATAGCAACGTCGTCTGCTGTGCGTGACAAGCAAAGCAATAAAGGAACAAAACGATATTCAATCATGCGTAGCGGTTGGCGGAAAAATCGTCGCCCAACAAGCCCATGCAGATACATAGCTTCTGTGACTTGCTGATAATCTTCTTTGACCGTATAAAAGAAACGAAACATGACCGAAATCGGAATGATTAGAGCGTCAGGCAATTTCATTTTTTGCAAAGAAGCCACTAAATCGCTCATAGATGTTGTTAAAAGGCTGTATTCTCCCATGACTATGCCTGGTAGCATACGCAACACAATAATCGAAAAGAACAAAGCAACCGATGCTAACAAGCCTGAAAACGAAAAATAGACCGCACATTTTTCTAAAATAAGCGCTACTATCAACCAAGCAATTCCCTTAAAAGCTTTCCCGAATTTCTTTTCACTTAATAAGAGCATATAAGGCAGTGCCATTAAACACCAAGCCACCCAAGGGTAAGTTTTTTGTAAGTTTCCAAATAACAGAACAAAAGAAATCACAATTGTCATCAATGCTTTTGTCCGAAAGTCTAATTTCATATTGATTTAAAAGGTGAAGCAAGCCACAAATAGCCACTTCACCCATTCTCCTTTTATCTATTTTTATAACAATTAAGCCATGCCTAATTTTTTGAAATGTTTTTGAAGCATTTTAATACCAAGCGTTGCTCCAAGGTAGCCACCAATTGCTCCCAAAAGCAAGACAGGAAGAAATGTCCAGTTTGGCAATACGCTCATCATTTTATCAGCGTAAGCTTGACCATAACCTTGGTCGATTAATCTTTGAATATAAGCATCACGTGTAATATAAATTGGAATCATCATAAAACCTGATGCTAACGAATAAACCGTAAAGCACCATCTTGTGTGGTTTAGGCTTTCGTAATTTCCTTTTTTAAGAATGTATTCCCCAATAAGAGCAAGCAACATTGTCCCTGGTAAGACATAAATACCATGACCAGTCACCATAAATAACAAACCGATAATAGTACCCATGATGAGCACCATTCCAAAACGGTGAATTTTTGTGCTATAAAGCATAAATACTGGTCCTGAACAAAGAGCACAAATAAATGGAATAAACGGCATAAATATTGGGATAAAACCAATTATGCCACCGACAAACATTGCTGCAAAAACAAGCAATGAAAAGAGACCTGCGTTGATTAAATCTTTAACAGAAAACGATTGTTTTTTCATGTGATAATGTTCTCCTAAGCGTTCTTTTTATATTTGAAATCTTCGATTTTTTGTGAGGTTTCAATCAATTCACGATAGACAGCTGAACTTTCTAGCAAATCAGTATGCCGACCGATTCCGTCAATTTGTCCATCTTTCAGAACAACGATTTTATCGGCATTTTCAACTGATTTCAAACGATGTGAAATAATCAAAACAGTTTTATCTTTCAAGAGGTAATTCAAACTTTCTTGAATCAATTTCTCGTTTTCGATATCAAGTGATGACGTGATTTCATCAAGAAGAACAATCGGTGCTTGTTTCAAAATCGCGCGAGCAATTGATAAACGTTGACGTTCACCGCCAGACAATTTTGCACCATTTTCACCGATTTTAGTATCAAAACCTTGTGGCAATTTAGCGATAAAATCTTGACAATTCGCCAGACGTGCTGCTTCTTTGACTTCTTCATCTGTTGCATCAGGTCGTCCTATGCGGATATTTTCTAAAACAGTGTTATTAAATAAAGTCACGTCTTGGAAAACAATTGAAATCTTATCAAAGAGACTGTTGGTGCTGATTTGCTTGATATCATGTCCACCAACGAGAATTTGTCCTTCTTCGTAATCATAAAGGCGTGAGACTAAACGTAATAAAGTTGTTTTTCCGCAGCCTGACGGTCCGACAAGCGCTGTGATTTCATTTTGATTAGCTGTAAACGATACGCCTTTAATCACTTGCTGGGCGTCTTTATAGCCAAATTTCACATCTTTGAGCTCAATATCAAACGTCTCAAGGGCGACATCTTCTCCGATTTGTTGTTCAATGTTACGAAGAGTATTGATATTTTTAACTGCAGAATTGATATAGAAAATTTCCGCAATGTCAAAATAGACATTTTGTAAGGCATCTGAAATTTTTATCGCTAACAAAAGATAGACAATGAAAACAATCAACGAAACTTTTCCTTGGAAATAAAGCGTTGAACCAAAGAAAATCACAATACCGATTGTCAATCGCACCAACGGATTGGCGATACTGAGCGGCATTCCTTGCGTAAATTCTGATTTGATATGGATGCGTTCACTATCTTCCATTTGTTGATACAAACTATCATGGAATTGCTCCGCTAAATTGTAAGCTTTGATTTCTTGTTGCAATTCAATCGCTTCTTGGAAACTATCCGAATTGGCACGGAGTTGCTTCCAATATTTTGTGACAGCTTTTTCTTGAGCTTTTTTAGAAAAAATTAAACAAGCTGCGCTCACTAATGCTGGTATTAAAATACACAAGCTTAGTGGCACATTAAAGAAAAGCATGGCAATTGTAACAAATGTAAAATAAATCACAAAACCAACCGTTTTTGAAATGGCATGGCTAAGAGCGTGTTCCAAACGCTCCACATCACTCATCAAGGTTTGAGATAAGTCTGTCAAATCACGTTGTGAGAAATATGACAAAGGTAATTTTTGAAGAATCTCAGCAATATTAACTCGAATATCAAAACTTTCTTGATAAGTAGCGGTGTATGTCGCATTGTAATCAATGTACATAAAACTGTAAGCAACCACAATAATAGCAATAAGCCCAATAATCATTGTCGAAAGTGACAACGGATGTCCTTCAATCACATTTTGCACGTAATATACTAGTAAGCCAATCGGTGCCATTTCTGCAATGAATACTAAAATTGCAGTGAAGCAAGCTTTGATGACATTATTGGCGCCATTTTCAGTCACTCCAAATACATTTTGTAATTTGTTTTTCATGAGACCCTCCATTCATTAGCAGATGCGTAAAGTTCTTTAAAGTGTTTGTATCGACCAGCGGCAACCGTTAATTCTTGGTCACTACCACGTTCAACAATAGCGCCTTTGTCAATAACAAGAATCTCATCAACACCTTTGATTGATGACAAACGGTGCACAATGATGATAACCGTCTTATTGGCGATAAGATTAGCAAATGCTTTTTGAATTTGGTATTCGTTGTTAACGTCCGTAGCGGCTGACGCTTCATCTAGGATAACGATTTTAGCGTCTTTCAAAATAGCGCGAGCAATGGCGATACGTTGCTGTTCACCGCCAGATAAATACACTCCTTTAGAGCCAATCACTGTATTTTCTCGTTCAGGGAATTTATCCAAAATTTCTTGACATGATGCCAGTTTCAAAGCATTCATGACCTGCTCATAACTTGCTTTTGGATTACCAAGTTTGACATTGTCAAAAATTGACATTTTAAAAAGTTTTGATTGTTGGAAAACAAAGGCAACGTGTTTCATTAGGGCTTCTTGGCGATAATTTTCAATCGGTTTTCCACCTAGTAAAATGCTACCGCTGTTAATCTTATAAAAACCAGCAATTAATTTTGCGATCGTTGATTTTCCGCTACCACTACTTCCGACGAAAGCATAAACTTTATTTTCATCAAGTGTGAATGACAAATCTTCGATGATATTTTGCTCTTCATAACCAAAAGAAACATTCTCAAAACGAATGCTACCATCCGCAAAGACTTCCTCTTGTCCAGTAGAGACACGGTTGCTAGTCATTTCTTCAAAAATCGTTTCAATTTTTTCAGCCGAAATGTCACCTTTGTAGAGGTACATAAAAACATACATGATTTTCATAGAAGTCAAATACATCAACCCAACTGCACAGAAAAAGAAAATGAACTGTGGCACAGACTCCAAATGCTGACTTTGTGGCACAAGCGCAGTATAAATCGGGATAAATAAAACGGTATAAGCCGCAAACATCACTTGGAAAATCACGTAAGCTTGACGACATGAAAAGCTATAATTCAAAGCATAATCAGAATAATCTTTAATCGCTTGATAAAGTGCTTTAAAGGATTGAACAGACGTTTTAAAAATCTTAATCACCTGCATCCCACGAACGTATTCAACCGTTTCGCTGTTCATATTTTCAAGAGATTGCATATAAGATTTCATAAATTCTGCATTTCCCATCATGTTCTTAATTTGGAAAATAGCTACCGCTGCTAGAACGAGAAGGGCAATTCCCATATAAGCATTAATAGCAAACGTAATCCCCAAAAGAACCACTGCCGTTACAAAACTCGTCGTATTATCAGGGATTAAATGCGCAATAATTGTATGTGTTTCTGCAGCATTATCATCAATCGTTTTACGGATTTTACCAGACGTTGTCGTATCGAAATATGAAAAGTTTGAGGTCGTTAACGCATCAATCCCTTTCTTTCTCAAATTCGTTTCCAAACGAAAGGCTACCAAGTGTGTCAGACCACCAGCAAACATATAAATCAAAATGCTAGCAACCATCATAACCATGATAATCATCGCATAAAAAGCGCTATCTGTCGCATTATTCTGAACAATTAATCGATTCAAAAACTGATAGACAAAATAAAAGGCGCCTATTGACAAAATCGATGAAAGCGCAGCCAATAAAATAGCAAGATAAGCCATGAATTTGTATTCAGGCACATAGGAAAATAATTTTTTATAAACCTTAAACATTTTCTCTCCTTTTTCACTTTAACCAAAATATTGCTAAAATAGTAACAAAGCATTATAATAGGTTTGAGATACATTTTATCATGTAATAATTATCAGTTCAATGCATAAAAGATAAGATTGGCGAATTGTATTATTTGGCTAATCGTGTTATTTTATTTAATTAAGGAGAGAAAATGACTTCGATTTTTTTCAATCATGCTGGTAAAGAAGCCATTCCATTAAAAAATTGTGTGAGATTTGCTCCGCACGGACAAACTTATCACCTCGTAAATGATGAGGTTGACGGCTTTTTCTGGGAATATAAGACAGATTATTTCGCCATTACGATTTTCGATTTTCACCTCAAAAAGACGCTTAGTTATGCTTATCAGCTAGAAGACTTCTCAAAATATGTCGCCTTTTCATCACACATCATGTGTGCCAACGGTGAGATTCTCCCTCCTTATCAGCAACTCTCTAGTAATCAAAGCTTGGTACTGTTCAATCAGCATCAAACCTTGCAAACACACCTGCATCAGCATTCCAACTACTATGCTGTCAACATTGATTTTACGCAAAAAATGGTTGATGAGTATTTAGTAGGGCAATACCAACTGAATCAAGACGAAATTTTTCAGATTTTTCAAGAGGCTAACAGCTTTATTGGTGGTCGATTTGGAAAAATTGCTGACGAAATCATCAATTACAAAGTTTCTTCTATCGGAAGTGAGCTTTTTTACGAAATTAAGGCTAAAGAATGGCTTAGCATCATTATCAACGACTACTACAATCGCCAAAACGAAAAACAAATCAACCGAGATGACAATCTGGCACTAGAAAACGTCAAACATTACATTAATGACCATTTGACAACGACCATTCCACAGGATTTATTGGCTAAAATCGCCATGATGAGCAAAACAAAATTAAAGGACTCTTTCAAATTAAAATACAATATGACCTTGACAGAGTACATTCAACGGCGACGCATGAGTTTAGCCGAGCAATTACTAACAACCACACAACTGGAAATTAAAGAAGTTGCTATCGCTGTTGGTTATCATTCGCACAGCCGTTTTTCGAGCCTTTTTAAAAAATATATCGGTGTCTATCCGCATGACATCAAGAAACAAACCTCTTTTGTCCAAAAAAGATTGCCATGCGATAATTGCCAAAACGAAATTTGCAAATCACAAAAACTTGCAGAATAAATTAACGAAAACAAACTAAAAACGAAGCTAGACTTTTGTCTCAGCTTCGTTTGTTTTATCTAACCTTATTTACGGCGTTTTTTCTTCGCTTTTTTCATTTTATTTGCCATGCGTTTCATTGATTGCTTCATCGCAAATTCGCCGACTTTCCCTTTTAGACCGCCGCCCATCATTTGACTAAGATCCATATCTCCGCCACCAAGTGCTGAAAGGTCTGGCATACCATTACCGCCCATCATGCCTTCAAGTGATGACATATCCATACCATTTGGCATATTTTTAGGGAGATTATTTGGGTTGATTCCCATTTGCTTCATTGCTTTTTCCATGTCACCAGACATAACACCTTGCATCATTTGTTTTGCTTGGTTGAAATCTTTGATGAATTTATTAACTTCAACGAAGCTATTTCCTGAACCTGCAGCAATACGGCGACGGCGGCTTGGGTTGAGCAAATCAGGATTTTCACGTTCTTCTGGTGTCATTGATGACACGATAGCACGTTTACGAGCGACAGCTTTTTCATCAACTTTAAAGTTTTTAAGCGCTGGATTGTTTGCCATACCAGGAATCATTTTAAGCAAATCTTCCATTGGTCCCATGTTTTGAACTTGATCTAATTGGTCGATGAAATCGTTGAAATCAAAGGTATTTTCACGCATTTTTTCCGCGAGTTCCAATGATTTTTTCTCGTCATATTCTTGGCTGGCTTTTTCAATCAATGTCAGCAAATCACCCATGCCAAGGATACGGCTAGACATACGGTCTGGGTGGAAGGTTTCAATATCCGTAATTTTTTCACCGGTACCAGTGAATTTGATTGGTTTACCAGTAATTTCACGGATTGAGAGCGCGGCACCACCACGTGTATCACCGTCAATCTTAGTTAAAACAACCCCTGTGATATCCAATTGTTTGTTGAATTCATCAGCAACATTGGCAGCTTCTTGACCAATCATACTATCAACAACCAAAAGAATTTCATTTGGATTTGCTAAAGCCTTAACATCACGGAGTTCTTCCATGAGTTTTTCGTCAATTTGCAAACGACCAGCCGTATCAATGATAACGTAATCGTTGTGATTTTCTTTGGCTTGTGCCAAACCATTTGTCACGATTTCAACGGCTGAGTGGTCAGTTCCCATGTCAAAAACTGGCACATTGATTTGACTACCAAGTGTTTTTAATTGGTCAATAGCCGCTGGGCGGTAAATATCGGCAGCAATCATCAACGGACGTGCATTCTCATCTTTAATCAGCTTGTTAGCTAATTTCCCTGCAAATGTTGTTTTACCAGCACCTTGGAGACCAACCATCATAATGATTGTTGGAATTTTAGGTGATTTTTCAAGTTCAGCTGTTTCAGAACCAAGAATTTCAGTTAATTCTTCGTTAACAATCTTAACGATTTGTTGTGTTGGGTCAAGTGTATCAATGATTTCATGACCAACTGCACGTTCACGCACGCGCTTGATGAAAGTCTTAACAACTGGCAAAGCAACGTCAGCTTCAAGCAATGCTAGACGAATTTCTTTTGTGACTTCTTGGACGTCTTTTTCAGACAACTTCTTCTTTCCGCGAATATTTTTAAACACCCCTTGCAGGCGTTCTGTCAAACTTTCAAAAGCCATAGTATCTTTTCTCCTACCTAAGTATCTCTATAATTTTACAAATGTTCTTCTGTTTGATGAATAATACGGATTAATCACGATTATCAATACTACTCAAAACGGAAATTTTCTCTTTCAAAAATTTATCATCAGGATATTTTTCTAAAATATCATCAAAAATTTGGCTACGAACAATATAGTCTGAATACATGTGCAACTTCATCTCGTAAGCTTCTAAGATTTTCTCTGTTCGTTTAATGTTATCATAGACTGCTTGACGGCTCACACCGAATTCTTCAGCAATTTCTGCCAAACTATAATCATCTGCATAATATAGTTCAATATAATTCATCTGCTTGTCCGTTAACAAAGCAGCATAGAACTCAAAAAGAGCATTCATACGATTGGTTTTTTCAATTTCCATAGCCTTTATTTTACCATAATTTAGCTGAATTTAATAGTCAGAAATGGTTAAAAATCATGATACCTCATTTTCGATAAAAATAATAGTAAGAATGCTTTTTCTTGCTTTATTTAGCGTAAAGTGGTACAATTTATTGTACAAAATAGACAGAGGAGGAGCCAATATGGAAGCTGTTGCATATTCAAATTTTAGACAAAATTTAAAACATTATATGAAACAAGTTAATGATGACGCTGAACCACTTATTGTAACTTCTAAAAATATTGATGATACTGTCGTAGTCCTTTCAAAACGTGACTATGATAGCATGCAAGAAACATTCCGAATTATGTCTAATAACTACCTAATGAATAAAATTAAACGCGGCGATGAACAATTCAAGGCAGCTAATTTTCAGACACATGAATTGCTCGAGGTAGATGATGATTAAAGCATGGTCTGACGATGCGTGGAACGACTATATGTATTGGTATAATCAAGGAAATAAAGCGACAATTAAAAAAATTAATCGCCTAATCAAGGAGATTGACCGCACTCCTTTTACTGGCATTGGTAAACCTGAACCACTTAAACACGATTTATCTGGCAAATGGTCACGACGTATAACCGATGAACATCGTTTAATTTACAGTGTTGATGAGACTACTATTTACTTTTATTCTTGCAAAGACCATTATTAAAAAAACTGTCCAGTGGACAGTTTTTTCATGAGCCTAAAAATTAAAAAGCGAATTAAGTCCAGTGGACAGTTTTTTCATGAGCCTAAAAATTAAAAAGCGAGTTAAGTCCAGTGGACGGTTTTTTTAATAAGCCTAGAAATGAAAAAGCGAATCATGAGTTTTGTCATTTCAAATCTTTTGTGGCTTCTTCTAGGATGTGCATTTGGAGAATGGTTTGTTCCTCTGTTACCAAAGTTGGTTTGTGATTGATGAGAGTTTCATACAAGGCGTCGTAAAAGCGACCGTTATCTCCTTTGACTGTCTCTACTGCTTCTTCATGGTAATGCCCATTGTCATCGTAATACGTTAACGTGCCAAAATTTTCTGGTTTATCCAAACCAAAGTCGTCATTGTCTGGCAAATAGAATTTCTTGAGATCCGCTTCTTGGCGGTCTTTTTCGTATTTAACAAACATGCCCTTGCGACCATAAACGACAAAACTTGGACGTTCTTTTACTCTGAAATAGCTTGATTTTACCGAAACTTTTAAGCCGCCAGGGGCAACATGAAATGTATCTGTTGAATTTTGATAATAAAAATCAATGTCAAAATAATCATTCATACGCCCAGCACCTAAAAGCTGACGCACATCATATTGCACATCATCAGGCTTGCCAAAATAAGAAATCACTTGATCTACCGTGTGGCAAGCATGGTTATAAACATAAGATTCATCTTTCGAATATTGTGTAACATTCTCTGGCACCTCAGGGCGGTAGTAATCGTAGTGCATTTCAACTTCTAATAAATCACCCAATTTTCCAGAAGCAATCACCGCTTGCGTTGTCAAAAAATCACTGTCAAATCGGCGATTTTGATACCCTTGTATCATGAGCCCTTTTTCTCTTGCCAAATCAAATAATTCTTGTGATTTCTTAACAGACTGAGTAAATGGTTTCTCAAGAACAAGATTTTTACCTGCTTCTAAGACCTGCTTAGCTGTCTCATAATGCGCGGGAGCAGGCGTTGTTACAACAACGACATCAATTTCTGGGTCGTTCAACAAGTCATCTAATTTATCGGTATAATGAACACCTTCCCACCTAGCCCAATCATCTCGCAAAGTTGGGGCATAAATCGTCTTTACAAAAATAGTATCTTGCCGACGCATTAAAAACGGTAAATGGTAGCGATTCGTGCTTTTACCATTGCCATAATAACCAATTGTCAATCGTTTTGTCATGATAGGTCTCCTTTTATAAATTAAATCAAAAATCCTGTGAATGGCTCTGCTTGAACCGAAAGATAATCTGCCATTCCTGCTACTAGAACACGAAAATCATCACCATTTTTTAAACCTGATAATCCAACTACGGCGACCAATTCCTCGCCCACCTTAATCGGAAAAGCGCCGCTAACGGGTAACTGCGAATGGATTTCCGTTTCTGTCAAAGTTATTTCTCCTACATGATGAGCAACTAAAGCCCAGAAACTATTGTGCTCTGTTTTTAATACAGTTTTTATCTTGCCTTGAACAAAACTGAGATTTCGTTCTTTCGCTTGGTTACCAACGTATTGAAAAATGGGGACTTTGTCAGATACTCTGATGATTTGGATAACGAGTTTTTCAGCTTGCTCTGTATTTTTGAGTATTTTTCCACCCAAAGCAAGTGCCTCTTGACTGCCAAAACTTTGAAAGCGCAGCTGATGTTCAAGTTTCTCTAACTCCTCCAAATGTTCAGCTTTATAATAGCCTTTTGTTTTCTCTAAAATCGTTTCATTTGCCATATAATTAATTATCCATTGGGAAAATAATGCCTGCTTCTTTACGCAATTGTGTTTGAACTTTGCTAACAGAAAGACTGGCTTCAAGTTCTTTGTAACAAGCTTCCAAATCATTGTCATTAATCATTTTGACAAAAGCTTGAAATTCTGGAATAAGCCTTGCTTGTGACAAACCGTCATCAAAACTTTCTTTGCTACCGTCATTTAAGACCAATTTGACCTCACCGACGAGATTTGGAGATAGCGTTGTTTCGATATAACCCTTTGTTCCTTGGATAAGGCTGCCAGATTTTCCTTTGTTATCTTTTGCTGCTGTACAAACCGCGATAAAGTCTGGGTAGTTTAACACAGCAACACCACTTGTATCAATGCCACGTTCCACATTTGCAAAATAATGCTGATTTTCTGGTTGACCGAAAAGTCCCATGACAAAGTGCAAGTTATACAAATTTAAATCCATCATGGCACCGCCAGCTTTGGCAGGGTCAAAAACAGGTAAAACCTCACCTTTCTGAAAAGCATCATAACGACGAGAATATTGACTGTAATTGCTTTCAACTAATTTTATCTGACCGATTTTCGGTAACCATTCACGGATTTTTTGATAGGTTTTAAAATAACGTGTCGTGATAGCTTCAAACAAGAACAATCCTTTAGATTGTGCTAATTCTTTCAAATGCTGTGCTTCTTTGGCATTACTTGTCATTGGTTTTTCAACGATGACGTTGAGCCCGCTATTTAACGCCTTTTCAACAAAACTAACGTGTAAAAAATTAGGAACGGCAATATAAACGGTATCGATGCCAGATTGACTTAATTCCTCAAAATCGCTGGTGGCTAGAGGAATGTTATACTTTGTACACCACTGCTTTAGCTTGTCCATATCACTTGGAACGCTTTGAATCCCTAAAATTTCCAACTGCTCTATTTGAACCAATTTCGGTAAAAATTCTTCAACAATTAAACCTGCTCCGATAATACCTAATTTCATTGTTTTTCTCCTTTGTGACTTGATACTGTTATCTTACGCCTTGTTTACTGAAAAAGCATGGTTTTGAGCAGATTTAGAAAATTATTTTCACGATTTTTTTGCTTAGATAGTTCTTTTATGAACATTTTTTTCAGACATTTTTGATATACTTAAAGAAAAGGAGCATGATATGGGAATTATTGCAGATTTGGAAAATCAAACAACCTTTACCGAGCTTGAAAAAGAGCTTTCTAATTACATTTTAGAGCATTTAAACGACATTCCACAGCTGACGATTTCGCAGCTAGCTCAGCAATCATTTACGTCAAATGCTACTGTCAATCGCCTATGTAAAAAGCTTGGTGTGGCTGGTTACAAAGCTTTTCGTATTGCTCTAGCAGCTGAACTCGAAAAACAACGTTTTTCAAAAAGTCATGTTGATTTTGACAATCCTTTCTCCATAAGCGAAAATACGGCGAATATCTTCAAAAGCGTTGCCAGTATTTCTAAGGAAGCTATTGATATTTGCTATGCTTCGGTGTCACAAGACTTAGTCGCCAAAGCTGCGCAGCAAGTTGCCAAGGCTAAGCGTGTTTACATTTTTGCGACAGGAGATTCTTACTTGGTTGGCTTGTCTTTTTCAAATATGTTGGTAAAACTTGGCATTCAAGCAATCATGGTCAATCAATTTCATGACAGTATCGCTGTGATTTATCATTCAAACAAAGATGATGTGATTCTGTTTTTATCTTATTCTGGCAATATCTTGAATGCCTACGCTCAAGAATTAGAGCTTATCAAAACCCGTCATGGAAAGACGATTCTGATTTCTTCCAAAGCCTTTAAAGATAAGATTGACTTAAACATCACTTTTCCTGCTAAAGAAAGTATCGTTAACAAAGCAGGCGGTTACTATTCACAAACCGCCATGCATTACATTTTAAATTGCCTTTATAGCCTGCTCTACACCTCAAATTACTTTACCAACCGAAAGCAAAAAAACGCTATCGAAAACCTAGCTAAGAAAGACTTGCAGTGATTGTGAGTATAAGAAAAATCCAAGAAGTTTTATTTCTTGGATTTTAATTTTTATTACCATTTTATAAAAGCACGGCTGGAAAAGCCTCCAGCGGGGCTTACGATTAGAGATGTCTCTAACTCCCTATTGTGCTTTTTAGGCTCATCGCATTAATTTTTATAAAATTGAACAAAAATAGTTCATCACTCCCACCTACTTTTAACAGTGACATCTCCCCAAGCATCTGGAGAATATCGGCTATTGTAAACAGAGCACCAATCTTTTAGAAGAACGTTCTTAACCACATTGTCACCAAAAGTAATGCACTCATCAATACTACTACCATACTCTTCAAGAAATGTTTGCACATATTCTTTATTGTTATTGGGAGTGGCCTCATCCAACACCCATAATTCTCTATAAAGTATCCTACTCTTTACATCATATTCATAATTAATATTTAATGTTCGAGAGCTTCCATTTCCTACATCATATTTAACTTCGAAAGCAAAACAACCTTCACTGTAACCAAATGTATAACCTAAGCTAGTCACAGAGTCTGGCAGGTGCTCTTCATCATACCATTCATGTGTCAATGAATCACCATTTGGTCTCCTACTAATAGGATTATACACCCCTTCAATTTTTTCCAAAGCTGATGTTCCTAATGAGTTCTGTTGATTATAATAAATTTCATCAAAAATATTATGAATAATATAATGGCGAACAGCAAAATAACCTAGGCAAAGCGCCACTAATGACATGGAAAAGATAAGCCACTTTTTAAGTTTTTGCATTTTTTTAATCCTCATAAAGAGTATCTAACCATTACAATCGCCTTTTTTAGTTATCATTCAAAACATCATCGTAAGTAATGGTTAGATCGCCTAAGTTATTCAAAGAGTAACGATGACTGCCTTTCTTAAACCAAAGTCCTAAAATATCATCTTCTAAAACGGTCTGACTTGTGGTTTGAAGCCAATCTAAATCTTTACCGTAAGCAGACAATTGGGTTAATAAGTCATCACCGTGGTAGGTCTTTTTTTGGTCAGAGAGATGAACCGATTGAGTTAGTCTAGCATTTTTTGCCCTATAACTATAAGCAACAACTACTTTTACATCCTCTTCAATGTTAACGCTATAAGTAAATGATAGTATTGACGGAGATATAAAGGTATACATAGACTCATCGTCATTAAGCAAATTTTCATCATAGTCCAGACTGATAAAATCGTCACTAGCTTTAAAATGCCTATTACTGCCAACAACTGTACTTAAAGGCGTAAAGAGAGTTACTTTTGTTGATTGCGTTTCAGAATAAATCATCTCATCAAACGGATTCCTTAAACTACGATAAACGGAGAACCAATAGCCAGATAGAGCAACTACTATAATAAGTCCTAACATTAGAAATACTTTTTTTTTCATTAGTTGTCCTCTCCAAATAAGTTTTCTTCCTCTTCCAAACTCTGAATAAACAAATAAGAGCCCTCGTAATTTTCTTGCAAATAAGCCATGGCTTCATCTTCTGAAACCGAAGCATAAATCGGAGCTCCAGTAACAGGGTTTATTGCAACCACTTCTTTTGGCACTAAGCTAGAAAAGATTGTCGTTTTAACTTCCTCAAGGTCAATGTTCTGTTTAAATTCTGCCTCACGGGTTGTTTTCCCCGCCCTTAACTCTGATTGATAGCTATTCAAGGCGGTCATATAAGATTGCCCTGATGACATCCGACTCGTAAGGTTAACCGCATCCAAATCGGCTAAATAATCATCAATGCCAATACTTGGATCTCTTTCATTTGCATTTCGAGTGGTATCACCTTCCCAACCTGCTAAATCTTCCACTTGCCCATTAATCAGTGGATAAGTAGACGGTCGTAAGTGCGTAGCCATCGTAATGGATTGATGAGTAAAATCAGCTTTGTGATACATGGTTTCCATACCAGCTAGAACTTCATCAACAGTAATATCAATGCCTTTACTATCTTTATAGTTTTGTGAGATTTCTTTAGCATATTTATAAAGATCATCGTCATCCATAGTATTTAGATCCCTGTCCTCTCCCGACAAACCATGTTGAAGCGTTAGATTTTTATAAAGTGTCTCGGAATCTTCAGCTGATATGCCTAATTTCGCCATGATTTCGTCATAAGTCATTCCAACACGATAGACGAAATTGCCGCTAGCTGTTGATTTTTCATGATAAAAGTAAGTTGCCAAGTCTCCTGCGGTTGTATTCCAGAGAATTTCATCCGTGGTTCCATTAACCGCACCATAAGAGACACTCCCAATAAGCCGTAACAACAAATAATCTCGTTCGTCTTGTGAGAGTTTCGGAAACTCTTTGTCAATGCCCCGTTTAACCTCTAGGATAATTTGAGCGGTTTCCGCATCAAAGCCGTACTGGGTCATGAGGTTAGCCATGAACGCTTTTTCCTCGGTCGTAGCTTTGACATCTTTAACCGCATACTGGTTATTTAGAACTGTTGCCCAAGACATATTCGCCATGGTTTGAAAAGTACCTGTTTGGGCATTCCATGACTGGTCGATTTGAGATAACCCAAGTGTCATTTGCGTGTCAATATCAGCTAAGCTATCAAAGATACTGGCTGAATAAGTGTCAAAAGCATAGAGCTTTTCTAAGATTTCTTCGTAAGTCTGTTTGAGCTCCGCATGCATCTCAATCAATTCCGCATGATACTGATGAAGGCTCGTTTTGCGTTCTAATGACATCACTGAAATTAAGGACAATTGCAACTCCGCCTC